>Ga0102595_100035_pt1 | contig 391798 bp, 357 predicted proteins | sample Araplaol_mTSA_r2_2_FD_76864 | JGI IMG/M metagenome (GOLD analysis project Ga0102595, IMG submission 76864) | Arabidopsis root microbial communities from North Carolina, USA - plate scrape MF_Col_mTSA_r2 (SPADES assembly) (version 2) | ecosystem: Host-associated > Plants > Roots > Endosphere... | reverse complement strand
CCCTTGGCGGACCTTACTCACGCCACCTATAGAACAACGATGATCTTATCTTTTGGGCCTGACTGGGAGCGTGAACTGTGGGCCTCACCGTATCGGCTCAGATTTGAGCTGAACCAGGGCGACTCCTACGTGACCATGTTCACGAGCAGCTACGATCGTGCACGCGTCCTAGCTCGGGCAGCTCTTCCAACAGACAACTTGGTCGGTGTCATCGCGGCCTATCCTGATCCCAAAAGGGAAATAGGGGCGAAGTGGCGTGGCTGACGCCCTCGAAGCTGTGCATAGAGAGGATCCGATCTGGCATATGGGAACAGTATACTTTCCAGACGGATCTCAGGTGTTCTTCAGGCCGGGAGGGCTTCCAACGGACGTGTGGATTCAGCCTTTACCGAAGCCTATGCGAACGCCGAAGCCAGGCGTGAGGTAGATCGTTGTGTCGCGGCGAGCGGGCATTTTGGCTTTGACGGTCGTCGTGGTCTCGCTTCAGCTGAATGGAACTTTAGCCATGGATCAGAAGCCCTTTCCAGATGGGTCAGGCGAGAAGAAAATGTCGGGTGAAGAGCTTGGATTTTCGCGCTGTAAGGTCATCGTAGAGCGATATTTGCACCACGCCCAAGCTAATCCGAAAAGCATTTCGTACAGCGCCAGTGCTGTGTGGGGAAATATAATTCGTATGACCTACATCCAGAAGGATGAATCTGGAGAAAGTTCAGAGATATCGTTTATGTGCTGGCAAAGGCCGGGGCAGGAGGTGGTGGAATCGCGCATCGACACTAGGCCGCAGTGATGCGAGAGCGAATTCCTATCTGACGTTCCAGAACGGCTTGTCGACGCCCCTAACCGTTGCCGACCTTCAATGTGTCCAGTTCAGGCGCAAGCATCTCAAAGGGCCATTGCGTAGGCGTAGTCTCAGTTTCTACCGCCTCAGCGCACCTACGCCCAAGTACGCAACGGCCCCCGGAAGGTCCCGTTTGGCCGCACTCAGTCCGCCGTGAACCGCGTGTCCTGGGGGCGGCGCTCAGTCCGCAACCGGACCGTCGCAATGGCCGCAAAGGGTGGTTGTCGGACATCACCTATGCCAGCTTTGCAGATGGGCGTACGCCAAACCTATGCGCCAAGACCGTTGAGCCGACTGAGCAACTTGGGAGCGGAAGATTGAAGGTCAGAGATCTAGGTGCGCTTGGCCTCGCCTTCGCGCTGTTATGGCCGACCTCGGTTTTCGCGGGCAAGGATCAAGCACACGTTCGAATCGTGTTCTTTGACTTTTACGACGATAACGTGACTTTGCTGATCGACGGGAAGACGCTCTGGTCAGGAAATCTGGACGTGAGCAAAGAGAACGAGAGTACAGGCCTCTCCATGGTTAAAGAAACCGATCTTCCCGCGTGCAGCGAAATTACCGTTATTTCAAAGCGGTTCACTGACCACAGGCGTCTGTGCCTGACCGATAGAACCAGACTTGTCTACATCGCTGGTGGAAGATTCGAGCCCCACATTTGGGCATCCGAAAGTGATGTCATTGAGCTTGACTGAGAACTCGCTGACGGGCGAGCGCGGTCCGCGCCGACGTCCGCTCAGGGCGGGTAGCGGACGTTGGCCATCCGTGCGCCCGCCGCTATTGTTGGCGAAAGGGACTTGAGCTGATGTCAACACACGGGCGCGAAGAGCTTGACCGCGAAGGACGCGTTGTCGCCGCGAACACACGCGCTTCGCTAATGTCCGACACAAAATGGAGAAAGCTCCTCGCAGCTCTTGATCAGGCTGATCTCGAAGTTCGCCAGTGCATCATCAAGTTTGTAGGCGGGGCCACCGAAACCGTTACAAGCGTGCCAGTCGGCCTTCATGTTCCGCGCCCTTGGGTGGACACTATCGCATTTGGCCCGATCCCGCTGCGGTCGATCGAGTGGATGCTCTTTCCTCATATCGCCGAGTACGACCGGGGTAGCCCCACCTTTCCAAAACGGCGCGTCAGCCAAGACATCGATGCGATAAAGCGGATCATCAGCGACTTGGGGAAGTACCCAATGGAGGTGACCGATCGGGGCCTTCTGGTGAACGGATACTTGCCGGCAGGTAGATAGCGAGAAGTCCGCAACGGGTCGAGGCTGTGTGCCAATGGAGGCATGAGCAGACTGACGGACCGAAGCTATCGCATCGCCTTCCAACTCTACAGCAAGGACGGCGCTCGGGCCGTGGACGTCATGGAGTTCGAAGATGGCGACGTCTACCTGAACGAACAGGAGAGGCGCGAAACCGGCGATTACGAGAACCGGCACGGCGGCAGCCTTGTCGGACCGTTCGCCTCAGCAGAAGCGGCGGAGACCTTTATCGTTGGAACGACGTGGTTCAACGACGGTCGGACTTAGACGCTTAGCGCTTCGTCTCAAAAGCCCCGCGAACGTCCGCTTCCCACCCTTTGCAGACATTGCGACGGCCCGGTTGCGAAGTGAGCGCCGGACCCAGGGGCACGCGGCTCGCGGCGTACTGAGCGCGGTCAAACGGTACCTTCCCGGGGTCGTTGCGCACTTGGGCGTAGGTGCGCAGAGGCGGTAGAAACTGAGAACTATGCGTACGCCATGGCTCTCTAGGTGCCAGCGCCAGGGCCGGATGCCGTGAAGGTTACCGAAGGGTGGCCGTCGGACACACACATCTGTCTTGTAAGCTCGAGGATCAGTTCTCGCTCCTCGGTATCACCTCGACAGTGCACCGAGCTTCGGTGCTGATCGATCAAACTGCCTGGTCAAATCGATCGCCAATCCGCTTTTCGGTGATGATGATCACCTTCGTACGGGCAGAACGACCGCAGAGGACAGCGTTGGATCACGCCCCCTTCGCTAGCCAGAGAGTTTGATTGGGCCGATCGATCCCACGTGCCGCCGACCTTTCCCTATTGGAAGTGCGCGGCATACTATTTTGCGCGCACCACCGTCGAAAACGACTTGAACGTCGCGGGACCGGAGGCAGATGTCCTGCAAGGCCGCCTTGGTCTCGATTGGCCGAAGTGCCGCAGGAATTCCTCCTATCGTGATCCGCCCGAGGATATCGCCTTCACAATTTGCAGGGCCGCAAAGCTCGCGTCTGAGATAGTCCTCGAGTTGGCGGCGCGCCTCCTCGGTCCCCGGCGACTGGAAGCCGCGGGCGGGACAAGAGGCTGAAACCGCGGTGCCGCCCTCAAGGAGAAGACTGACATGCGATGTGCGGGCGCACTCGCCATTGGCAGCCTCGAAAGCCTCTGCCGGTGCCTGTACGATATCCGCGCCCGCGATCTTCACCACGACAGGCGCAGCATCCAGTGGCCCGCACCCTGTGCGGGTGTCCAGCTTGAGGCCTGTCGGCAATGAATAGTAGCCGAGCGTCTTAGCCTCAGGACAAGAAGAGCGCATTAGCGGAAGAACCACTGCCTCCACGTAGTCGTTGTCATCTGGGGCGTCCGAAATCTCGGCGCCGGCGCCTCGAAGCTTCGCGATGGCATTCGTCAGGAGAGCGTCGGCGGAGGTGTCGCCCAATGCGGGCCACCCTGCCATGCGGCCGAAAGATCTTGCCGAATAGCGCGAGCCGCCTCGTTGTGCGCTCTTCAGCGTACGAGACCAGACCTCGAGTAGAGATTGGCTACGCATTCCCGCCGTCGCGGCAACCACCCACTGCATGGTGACGCCGCAGTCGTACACACCTTCTCCGCGTCTCAGCGCAACGGCTTGTAGCCCACCCCCTCCCCAAGATTTTACGCAGCCATTCAGCCGGGTCTCCAATTGCGCCCGTAGGTCTTCGTCGGACATCGCGCCCGAGTGGCGGAGATAGAGCAGGGCAGCCATCTCGGCGGCACCCTCGTAGAGCCATGACTCCGACTCCCCAGGCCCTTGCGCGCCCCAATCCGCCATCCAGCGGTGGAACAGTTCGTGCGCGATGAACTTGCTCACGACCCAGCCCCCAGCCGGGGCCTTCCAATCCCCAGAAAACCTCATTGAGATCGCGCCCGCTGCGTCAGCATCACCTCGCCAAGAAGTCGCACCCTTTGGGTCAAGGGACACGAAGATTGGTGGCGCCGTCCTGCCCTTCACCCTGGCGATCTCGCCATAGAACGAACCGATCGCCTCGACTTGGTCGCGCACGAGTTCGCCGAGCCAAGGGGGGACACCATCAGCAACGACGACCTGGCTGCTCTGTGCGATGCTGTCCGATGCGGTCGTCAATGCGAGGTAACCTCCGCCATCTTGGGCTCCGATCACACGCTGACCGATTGAGGCTTCGAAGGCGACGTGAAACAGGCCGCGAGAGGCGCTGGGGGTCAGCGAAGGGGCGTGCACCAGCCAGCCCATAGCGCCAAGCCGCGTCACCGCTGGGTAGATGCGGTCAATCGAGACTGGGTCGGGGCCCACCTCGATGGTCGCTGTCGTGAAGCTCCGCTCAGACGTGAAGCACGGCCCTTCCCGGTGGAGGGAGGGTGTTCGAGGGGTCCAATGCGTTGTGAGCGCCTGCTGCTCCGCAGGAAAGCATAAGGTCTTTGTTGGCTGTTTCAGGTGGTAGGTGGCGAGCAAGGTGCCGCCATCCGATCGCGTACGCAGCGTGATCGAGTCGCCTGTACCTCCCGCGGCAGCGCATACAGGAGTGCAGAGCAGGAGGGCCGCAACCGCTCCGATTACACCTCGCCACATCACGTGGCGTGTTGCGGACGGTCGCTCCGCAGTTCGGTCAAAAATCCCTTCTCGATCTTGAGCACGCGGTGCGCGCTATCTACAGGCGCAGGTCGATGGCTGATCACGATCCGCGTCAAGGGGAGTTCCTCGAGGCAACGCACGATCTCGCGCTCCGTGTCTTCATCCATCCCCATGTGCCCCTTCCAGGGTGGTGGGGCAGGGTCAGATAGGATGCACCAGCGGCGGGATCTCTGAATAGCTGGACTAGTCCCATCGGCGCATTACCTACCCGTCGCTCAATGATCTGTTCTGTCTCGGTCAGCAGTCCGCGAAGTACCGCTAGATCTGGATTGGGCGGCGCTGCCATCGCGGCGCGCTTCCGCACCCAATCGAGTTCAGGATCCTTGATCGGCGTGGTTTCAAAGCCGTCCCAATCCCATTCGCCACCGGCGCCGGCCAAGAAGTCGCGGAGAAACTTGGCTACTTCCTCCGGGGTTCGATCCAGTTTCTCCTCGTTGGACCAAAGTTGCGCAATGAGCCCGATTGGCATGAGTATCGGAGCTAGTAGGACCGCTTTCCAGCCTGCGATCGCGTGTTCGGATGGTCGTTTCATCGGGCGAGCTTGGCTTAGCGAGGTCGGGTCTGCAATCCACCCTTTGCAGACTCTCGCTCTGCCTGCTTTTGGCTAGACGCTGATTGTCTGTCGGTGGCGCCAGGCGCAGGGCCTGGGATCTCCGGCTTCTTCGCCCGACAGACGGGCCCAGGCACAAGGCCGTGCGCCAGGGACCCTACCGCAGCCTGCATTGTGGCTAAATCGTCGCCCAAACGGAGTGTCGGTTCTGGTCAACACACGTCCGTGCACCAACCCAAGCCGACATGTGCTTAGTGTGGCTGTTTAGGGGCCGCGAAACACGTCCTGGTGTCAGGGCCCGGTAGGGCTTCGCAGGAGCGAGTGGTCGAAAGAGCGCGTTTAAGCCACCCTCGGCCGTGACAGATTCGTGCCGGGTCCAAGCGCCGGCCAGGATCTTTATCCCAAGGGGCACCTTAATGACCTCGATCGCCATCCTAATGGCAAACGCGGCCTACACTAAGCAGCGGGACCTGCCCTGTTGCCTTGAAGACCTAAGAGCCATCGAGGCCTTAATCCGCGCCTTGGGACGGCACGAGCAGGTCGTTGTGCTCCCCAACGCCGATGCCGATGCTATGCGCGAGGCGATCCGGTCGGCTGTGAAAGAGCCGGGACCGCGCACCGAGATCCTGTTTTATTTCTCTGGACATGGTGCCTCGATCGGCTCTGAATTCTATTTCTGCGGTACGGAATTCGACGCCGGTCGCCCCAATCAAACCGGGCTCTCGCACACTGAATTGCACGATCTGATGCGAGAAGCCTCGCCAGATCTTTTCGTCAAAATCGTTGACGCCTGCGCCTCTGGCACCCTGTTAGTGAAAGACAGCACATTAATCCCCAGCTTCACCAAGGACGGCTTTCGCAATGTCGTCCAATTCTCTTCATGCCTGGAAGAACAAAGCTCGCTGGCCGGTGAGCCACTTAGCGAGTTCACTGAGGCCCTTTGCGAGGCCTGCCTTACGCGCGAAACCGGCCCTATCTACTACAGTGACGTAATCAACAGCCTGCGGGATGAATATCTCGAGAACGACGAACAGACGCCCTTCTTCGTCGCACAGGGTACAGGCCGCCACCTCTTCGTTGATGATGCTGGCAAGCTTAGCGATTTCCGCGCGAGGTTCGAGACCGAATGGAGTTCCAGACGCTCGGACGATGAAATTGAAACCTCAAGCGCGCTGCCCGCGCCCGCCGCGCCCTTGTCGCCCGTTGAATTACTGAGAGCGGCTGAATCCAAATTCGCGGCTCCGGCTCGCGCCACAAGCTTCATCGCTGAACTGTTCGACGGCCTTAAAGCTGAACTCGATGGCGCAAGCTTTTTGGAATTCTATGAAGCCAGCGTGCAAGTGTATAGTGGCTACTACGAGCCGACCGCCCGGTCCCACATCATCAAGGTGTTATCGAGCCAGACCCGTCCCGACCGCTTCGTGACCGCCGAGCTGAAACGGCCAGTGGGAAAGGCGCTTTTCGCCATTGATGCTCTAGCCGCGCTGAATCGCGATTACGACGAGTCGTGGGATCTAGAGCTCAACTGTTCGGTCGATCAGATCCAGTTGAGAGTGGCCCTGACGCCACGTTTCACGAGCTTGCAACGATACGTCCTAGTCGTCAGTTGCGCGCCAAGCTTGGAGGAATGCTACATCTTCGAGATGATCACCCAGCATCTGCGTTCCAATTGGGACACCTTCCAAGAGCGCGGCAAAGAAATCGTTCGGCGCTATTACACCAATGCCTGGGATGAATCGGCAAGCGGCATGGTGGCGCGGATCGCTGAAACCTTCGAACAAACCGTTGGTGCGCACATCGAAGGCGTCATCAAGCAGCTTTCCCCAGAGACTTAGCCGACATCGCTGATGTCAGCTTGTTGCTCAAAGCTGACGCCGCGGACAATGTCACTTCGCGAGCCGTAGCGGACGTTCAGATCTCCGTCGTCGAGCAGGCGAGCGTGGCCCACGTCGGCGACGGGAGCCTATCCTTTCGCGAAGCTTCGCCTATCCTGCGGCACGTTGCGACCTGAGCCCGCCCAGGCGGAGCTCAAATCGTGCGGACTTGAGGGGATCCGTTGAGTACAAGCTCTAGGTCGGGCCGAGCGGGAGGTGCCGCAGCGTCGGGAGGGATGGCCTTTCAGGCGGCGGTCACCGCCATCGCCATGACTGCCGTGGCGCGGGGCATGCGCTTGAACTGGCTGCCGGACGTTGACGACACGCCGGCGGAAGTCGCAAGCGAAACCCACGGTGCTGGCGATGACGTCCGCCTGCGGCTAGCGACGGGCGAGATCGTTGAGGTGCAATGCAAAAAGGGGCTCGGACGTTCGATCTATCTCTGGGACTCCCTCCTGGCGCTCGCCGAGGCGATCCACGCCGACGCGATCCAATGGGGCTTGCTAGTCGTCTGCCCGCAAAGTAGCGGCACGGTTCGCGCCCTTGGGCCCGAAATCCGGCGGCTAGCGGACGGGCGTCGCGATGACCTCAGCGAGATCGCCCAGGACTTCGTAGCGCGACTCGAAGCGCGGCACCTACCGGTCATCGACGTGTGCGCGAAGCTGGCCGTTGAAGTGGTTGCGGCGATCGACGGCGACCGCGCCGACATCCGCGCCGCAACCGTGCGCCTCGAGCCTTTGCTGGAGCGGTCGGCCGACGCGCAGTTGGCTTGGCGCGCCTTGGAGACCGATGCCAACGCGCTGATCCGTCGGCGGGGCGCCCGGGCACCGGCCGCGATTGCCCGCGTATTGGAGGACGCGGGCGTCACCCTGGCGGATAGCGCCAAGGCCGGTCCAGCTGTCGTCGCGGGCAAGCTTGCGCGCTGGACCGAGTCCGTGAACGCCAAGTTCAGGATCATCGGCGTCAAGCGCCCGCTGCCGACGGTCGAGGCGCTCGATCTAGATTGCCATCTCCTGGAGGAGGGCGGTCCCGACCCAGAAGACCTGAAGACAGCATTCGACCGCTATCGCAGTCACGACGGGCGCAGCCGCAACGCCAAGTCGGTCGACCCAACAACGCTCGGGCGCTTCTACCGACACGCCGTGGCTCTAGCTGGCCCCGGCATGGGCAAGAGCACCCTCGTTCGGCGTTTGGCCTTGGACTATGCGGCTGACGGCTATCCGGTCGTTCGCGTCGCGCTGCGCGATGTCGCCCAGCGCATGCGCCGAGGCGAGGCATTTCTCGACAGCGTCTTCCAGATCGGCCTTTCGGGCTCGGGGCTCAACCCCCTCGACGTCCGCCCGATGTTCGCCGACTGGGTACTCCTCGGCGACGGATTGGACGAGTGCGGTGAAATGCAGGCGACGGTCGCCGAAGGCCTTCTTGGCTTCCAGGCGGCGTTCCCGCAGGGGCGCGCCATCGTCACCTCCCGCCCCATCGGCTATCAGCCCCCGCCGCTTAGCGAATGGCGTCACTACGAATTCACGCCGTTCCAGGGCTATTCGGCCTGGAGCCCCCTCGCACGCCTCTTGGCCACCATTCTTGACGAAGACGATCCTCGTCGTCCGGACGTCTTCGAGATCGCGCATCGCGAACTGACCACTGACCAGACGAAGAATCTCGGCGCTCCATCGCCCTTCGTGCTGAGTCTCGCGGCCTCCCTGGTGGCCCGTGGCGTGCCCCTCAGTGGCAGCAAGGCCGAGCTCTACGAGCGCCTTCTGACGCTGATCGAGCAGGAGCCGCCGGCCCGGGCTGTCCGCCCCCAGGACGGTCAGGCGATCCGCCGTCGCGTTCTCGAGCTGCTCGGCTGGGTCTCCCTGCAGGATATCCTGCAGAGCCGCGACACGGCCCTGTCGGCAGTGGCGGACATCCTCGCCGCGGAACTCGGCGTCACGCCCCTTGCGGCGCGCGACGTTGCCGAGCGCTGCGTCGCCCATTGGGAGGAGCTCGGGCTCGTAGAGACTCTGCGGCATAGTGAAACGGAGCTTCTCGTCTTCGTGCACAAGACCTTTGGCGAGTACCTGGCGGCGAAGTACATTGCCGACCTCCCCGTCGAGCTGCGGGACACAGCCCTAAGGACTCGCCTGGATCGCGCCGATTGGAGCGAGGTGCTCGACTTCACCTCGGCTATGATCGGAGCCGGGTCCCTCGTCCGCCTGCTTCTGGTCGGGGATAGGCCGTCGGTCGGTCGGGTGGCCCGCGCGCTGGACCTCGCAGCAGATCATCCTCAGCTCTTTCCGGACCTCGTGGAGCGGTTGCTGGACGCGGCCTATGTCCATCTCGACCACCGTGACCGGTCCGTTGGGATCAAGGTCGCTGGTCCGCTGGCGCGGGCTTATGCTGCCGTCCGGTCACCGCCGCCGCCGCCGGCGCACCTCCGCAACAGCCCTAAGCTTTGGACCCAACTCGCGGCTTGGTGCTGTATGGTGCAAGCGGGTCCCGAGACGTATCGCTTGAGCGAACTTGAAGACTTACTGCGGCAGGTCCCCGATATGGACCTGAGAGGGGGGACGTCACGACGAGGGTTCGTGCTCGAGCTCGGCGTCCGGGGCGAGATCCACCTCGCCGAGCGGCTCATCCTCCTCGCTGTACCTGAGCTGTTGGCAAAGTGCGAGGTCGGCGAGATCCAAACGATCCTTCGGCCGCTTCTGGCGATGAAGAGCTTCTGGGGCACCGACGAAAGCCGGGAAGTCAATGCGTTGCTCGCCGAGGCGGGCGCACCCGACGATCTGCGCATCGAGCGGTCCGGGCCGACTATGAGGGAATTCTTCCCGCCGGAATACCGGGCGGCGTCTCGCATGGCCTATCTCAAGCTCGCATCGGTCTTCGCTGTCGCCGACGACGAAGTTCCGGCGGACGAACTCGAGCACGTCCGGACGCCGCTCGATCTGGCCGCGTTCCTACAGCTCAGCAAACTCGATACGCCAGGGCGCGAAGCCTATGTCTGGGAAAACCTCGATCCCTCGCCAGCCGTGACCCATGTGCTCCTCGCGGTGCTCGCCCTGACGCCGGTCGATCAAGGGAAGGTCTGCCGGCAGGCCAGGGTGCAGATGCGGCTCACGGAAGCCGACACCGGGCCATACTCGGGCTTCCCATGGCTCGCGCGGGTCGATGCTCCGGAGATCGCGTGGTCGCGAGCCACGACCCTGACACTCGACGCCAACCTGCTCAGCGAGGTGATGCTACACCATCCGGCCGAGACCGTAGCGCGCCTCGCCGCGCACCTGATCCAATCCGGCCTGCCGCAAACCGATCAGCGACGCATCGGCGCTGACGCCCTGGAAGTTGGCCGGGGCGTCGTCGCTGCCTATGGAGCCGTTCTTCTTGAACCGATTGATCCCGACGCGACCCGGGCGCTCATTCATGGCCGGCTTACCGGCAAAGGTCACCACCACGGCTTTCTCTACAAGCGGCTCGTAGAGCTACCAGAGCCGGACGACATCGCGCTGGACGCCATCCTTCGCTATGGCCTATTCGCGGACCACGACACCGCGATCCACGCGGCGGACGTCGCCGAACACTTCGCCAAGAAAGGCCGTCGCCTTTTGCCACTGCTGCTCGATGCGTGGCGTTGTTGGCAAGAGATCGAGGTCAACTGGAAGGGCAATAGCTGGCCCGCCCGCAGTCCCCGCGAGGCGCTCCTCAAGGCGATCGAGGCGCTGGATGGGATCGAGACGGACTGGCTGGTGGAGGCGGCACTTGAAACCCGCCGCAATGTCGAAAACGCCCGCACGCTGCTCTGGCCGCGACTTCGACGCGCTCCCGACAAATTCACGAGCCTGATCGAGCGCGTCCTTCGCGGCGAGCTCAAGCCGCTATTCCTCCGGATGGCCATTCAAGAGAAACTTCCGTTCGCGGCCCGCCACCTCGACATCCTGGCCGAATACATCGACGACACCAGCGAGGATCGGCGCGAGATTGCCGGCCTTCTTGCGCAGTACGGCCACCTGGATGAGGCCCGCACCGGAGCGATCGCCGCCATGCTCTGCAACGACGAGGCGGAACACCTTCGACACCTTGGGCGCAATATTCGCACTCAGTTGGCTGAAGCCCCGTCAGCCTAAGGTTCGTTCGCCAAATCTTCTCCACCATCACAAGGTCAAGCTGACTCGTGTTGTCGCTAAAAATCAACGACCCGCCCTCACGTGAGACGGTGCATCTCCCTGGCGGGTTGCGCAGCGAGTTGACGAAGGAGGGCTGGGTGCTTGGCCCGATCGTCAAAGGCACGAGTCTCATAGGTCTCGGGCCTTTTTCCGCCGACCAAGTCCAACCGCTGCTTGAGGCGCTGAATTTGCGCCCCTTCGGGTCGGATACCACCCTGCTCGACGATCCTTATTTGCCCGCGCGCATTTGGCGGCCTTTTGTCGGCGAGGATTTGGAAGGCAACCTGCCCACGGAAAGTTGGGCCTCCATCGGGTATCACGCTGACCTGGCAGGCGACGTCGAGTACGCTAAACTGGCTCGCTATATCTCCGTTTGCCTGCGAGCCACGAATGTCCGGCTGAGGGACCTGTCGGACGGCTATCGAGCCCAACTCCTCTCAGCCTTGCGGGACCGCACCCCGATTGGTCACCCCTTCGATAATCTTCCACTCAGCGATATCCACTTGGCGATCCATTCCCTGGTGGCGGAAATGGGCTCTGCGCGGGACTATTTGGCGGCAGTGGTCGGTCGTCAGATCGGGGCTCCGCCCAAAAGGTCAGACAGCTTGGCTCGACTGGTTGAGTGGCTGGAGAAGGGACTTGGTCGGGCGCAATGCGAAAATCCGTTGGTAGTTCAATTCCTGCATGGATGGCGCGATCCGGTCGATCCATGGCTCAAACAGCTGACTGAGTATCGAAATCTATTCCTTCATCGTGGTCCGATGGGGGCGCGGGGTTTCGAGTCTGCGCCGCGACTGGCTGAGCGTGCCACAGCTCTCGGCAGGCTTAGAACCATTGAAATTCCGATCCCTCGCCGCGTGGACAGCGACGAAATGGTCGATGCTCTGATACTCTTCACCAGGCTACACTGGTTTATATTTAATCTCGGGGCTCAGGTTGCGCGCCATTCGCCGTATCCATCGACGCTGCCAGCGATCACTTCTGATGATTTAGTCAGCGGTTACTTGTCGCCGCTGATCTCGCCGGTATAGGCACTGTGCCGGTGCCGCCTTCTCGCCATGCACCATTGCCAATCTCCACGAACGTTGAAGTTGAAAAACCTGCCAGAACCGACACAAACTTTGTGTCGCGATTGAGGGCAACTAACCTTTTACGGATGGGCGCCGCCTGTCTGAAGTCGTTGCGCACGTGCTAAGTTGATGGCCTCGATAAATTGATGGAGGTCCGCCGAATCCTGCGTCATCTCCAACCCTCCCTCCAAGCGATAATATAGTTTTCCACTCTCTTCCCAGATGGAAGCAATCATATCCGGATTGAATGCTGTTTCTGGCGCGCGGAACCAGAGACTGGGAATTAGATTCACAATTTCATCAACCGAATGCTCTACCTCAAATTTAGAACCGTTACTCGCAAGCAGGACTATTGCCCCCCAAGGGGAGGCCTGCACTGCCGCTACATCGACCGCCCGTAACGCGACGCGTCCTCCGGCTGCAAGGCGCAAAACGATCATTGGGCATCTCCACCTGCGGCAACCACAGCGCATCCGTCGAATCGAAAATCGCCGACTTGGGGCGATCGAACTTGGATGATGCTGTTACCTTTTGGGGCGCGTTCGAGCGCCCAAAGCAGGGGGGCTAGAGGCACAGCGGCCGATGCTAGAATCGATATTTCAGCGCGACGGCCATCATCCATGTTGACCGCAAATTGCGCTTCATAGCGATGCGTCGTGATCCCGAGCAGAGACATGGAGGTGTTTGTAATATTCATAACGGGGCCGCCGGAAAATCCGGGAGCGCAAGCCGGTAGGAAGGTGGGCATCCAGGGCTGAATGATCTTCGGCAGCGCAACGGCTCGAACCCCATTCAAGGTTACTGGCGATGCCACACCGCTCGGAAATCCTTGAAATATCACCCATGCAGTTGGCCTCAGCTGTGCCACGTGCGTAGCGGGAGAGGGCGCTTGCAGATTGATGATCTCGGGTAGGTCAACGCCCTCCACCGCTATCTGGATTGATGTATCGAATTTCGGCGCTGTCTGCCATTCGCCCTGGCGCAGCTCGATCGCGGCGCAGTCAGGGATGAAGCCATCTACACAAATGCCAACTACGCGGCGCTCTTCATCAAAATCAAGCTTACCCTCCCCCATTAACGTCATGTCCGAAAGATCATTGGTGCCGATGAAATCGCTGACTCGGTCCTCGACGTTGTGGCGGCAGGTAATGAGCCATGCGCTCCCTTGATGCTCTACGCAAAAGCCGGTCCCCTCGTAAGAGGCGCCGCTTTTCATGGTGAACTTCAGTTTGGTCGAGATCGCTGGCACATCAATGAGGTGGGCGGGATCAAAATGCATGTCGCTGATATTCGCCTTCTTAGCTTGCGATCGCTCAGGGGTGCGCGCAACCTGGGCGTTAATTAGCATCGAGCAGTGTCGGCACGATTCTGGCGGCGATGGCGCGTCTATTTGATCAGTGGGGTTTCGGTGGAGCTAAACCTATTCATAGCGCAGCTGGCCGTCGTCTTTCTGCCAGGCCTCATTTGGGCGAGGATCGACGTAAGATATGCCTCAAAGGTCAAGCCAACCGAGATCGAATTCGCCCTCAAAGCATTCACGTACGGGGTGGCTACCTACGCCTTTGTCTTCTTGTTCTATAAGTCTCAGGGGTGGCACTTTGATCTCACGGATTTATCGGATGCCGACAAGAAGTCTGTAATTGGAAAAAATGTAGTTGATGAAATAATATATGCTATCGCATTTGGATTTGCCCTTAGTGTTATTTGGATATATGCAAATAACTACAAAATATTTACGAGATTTCTGCAATTTATAAAGGCGACTAAAAGATTTGGTGATGAAGATGTTTGGGATTTTACATTTAATTCCGACAGCCCATCTGTTGAATATGTCCACTTGAGAGACTTTAATAAGAAGGTTACATACGCAGGATATGTAAAAGCGTTTTCTGAAACGGGACGCTTACGAGAGCTGGTTCTCAGAGATGTCATTGTCTACGATTTTGACGGGGCGGAAATGTTCAAGGTTCCGCTGATCTATCTTGCGCGCCCTCCCGAGGATATCCATATTGAGTTCCCGTACTAGGATCACGCCATGAAACCGCCAATGCCGCCTGGTTTCCGCCCCCTGAACGAAGGCTATGTCATGAAGGGAGGCGTCAACCCATCTACCTCCCAAATTCCAACTCGGCCCGCGCCGCCTGCCGCGATGCGGGCACCCGTATCTGCTGCGCCCGCTCCGACGAGCACCGCCCCTCCCGGAGCTAGGAGGCCGTAGGAGCGCGTGATATTATACGGCTTGTGCATTAGAAGGGGCTTTGTAGGCAAAGGGACTGCCGGCGCATCCCCTCATCAGCTCGACGGCAAAGATCCGAGCGGCGTCGATGTATTTGCCGAGCTTTTGCTCATTGAGCGCGACCGCTTCGCCGACCTGCAGGCCAAGCCAGGGGCATTTTGTCACGAACCAGCCGTCAGCAACGCCGCCACGGTGCATCAGGACATTTCTGATTTCCCCCATCTCAGTTAGGTGGCGACGGACATCCTCCGATATCAAGACTTCGACTTTCATTGCCGCCAGCATGAGAAGCGCGCGAGCGACGGCATCCTGTTCATCGACAGCTCCCTCCCAGCGTCGTAGTGCCTGGCGCATTCCAGCTTCAGTCGATGTTTGAAGCTTGCTCATCTTCAGAGAAGGCGCGCTGACGATCATCAAATCCGCCGCATTGGACAGTTTTCGAATGTGATTCAACAAGGTCTGCTCAATAGCAGTTTCGATCGCTGCCCAGATCGCCACCGCGCTGTGGGAGGCGATGGTCGTGAAACCGGTTGCCGCCTCAGCAGCCGCGAAAGCGCTATCGGAATCCGCCTCCTTCATAAGTCGGCCGATCGCCGCTAGCCCCGCCTTATTGTCGGATTGCATCCCTTTCGCAGCGGCGCGGAAGAGCCATGGCGTGGCTTGTGTGAGCAGGATTGCCTTCTTAGAAAGCGCCGCGACAATGATCTCGTTGGACAGAAAAGTTACTAGATTGCCTGCCGGATCGAGCAGCCATGCATTCGGCAATTCGTGAGCATCAGCCAAGCGCGCCTCCGTGGCAGTATCTTTTTCCAAGGCCTCGGCTAAAGTTATCGCAACCGGAGCAGTGTACCCGAATGCCGCTCAAGGACGCCGTAGCCCTCCTCAAGAAACACGAATTGGAAGCGATAGGTCGAAGGTGGCATCCGGCCGGCGCGGGCAATCATTCCTGCGACCCATGCTCGGTCTTCGCGATGGCACCGCATAAAATTGTCTAGGTCGTCCCGGATTAAATCGCCACGCCGGCTTGTCATCATTGCCGTTCCGGCCGTGGAAAGGGCCGTGGGCGGCATATAGGCTTTGCCGTCCACCGCGAGCGGTGCAAAGACCCCGGCATTGCGAAGCTGGCGGCGCTCAGCCGCCGAAGGAGGCTCGGTAGAAGGCAGAATGCCCTTGAGTTCGAACGCGATGCCAGCATCAGGCCACTCGCGCACAGCGTTCGCCATGATTTCCTCCCGCGTCCAATCGCCATGCTCAACTATGTCGATGAGATAGGCGTCATTGGGATGGAAGACGCCGAGGAGCAACGGCGCAGTCCGCTTGGAAAATCCGCTATTTTCAATCTCAGTTGATAGATGCAGGTGGTGAACACCCCAATCGTTCAGAAGAAGATCTAGATCGCGACGTCGGTTGAGCGCCTTAGCCGCCCCTCTTTGTCGCTCATATCCAATCAGGATGCGCTTGCTCAGAAAAGGGGCTAGCGACATGCCCTGCTCGATTAGGTGTTCGAGATGCGCGAACGCCAAGCCGATCTCGGCATCATGAACAGCCAAACTCGTGCGCAGAACTCTCGCCACATGCACGCGCCGAGGACGCGGCGCTATCAGCCGGCTTTGCCAGTTGAACCAGACGGAAAGCAAATCGCCCACGCTCATGGAGCGCAGCGCCACACTCTCAGCAGGAGCGCATGGAAGATTGGAAATCACATATTTCCGGATGTCTTCAGCGAAAGATTGCTCCGCCGACAATGCATGCATCTCGATATCGCCACCCTATTTCCAGTTAAGCCAAGCAAGCACGATCAGGCCGCCTAAAACCCAAATCCACCACGGAATGCGGTTTTGAGCTGTCTGTGGGCTATGTGATCCAACCGGGCTTGAGCTGGATCCTGTTGCAATGCTCGCTGGCACGCTCTGCCTCAGCGAAGCGAGGATTGCTTCATTCTTTGTGCCCGGCTTTGCGGCGGGCGCCGGTGTTCGCGATGGCGCTGAAGCTCCCCCGGGGTTGCGGATAATGCGCAAAATGTCCTGGTTTGAACCTGCGCGAACTACGCGGCCTTCTTCCAAAGCCGTCGATTGCGCGAGGCGGAACTTGGCTTCCTTTTCTGAGAGAGGGATGATCTGGTTGTCGGAGACGACGGTGATCCCAACGCTCGTGTAGCCGTAGCGCTTTCCGTCGTACGGAGGTTCGACCAAGCCCGTCACACTGATCCATCGACCAGTCCAAGCGGGTGTCGGGCGTGCGCTTATAGCGCCCAGCCCTTCTGACCAGATCGTGATCTTAACATTCTGCCCATTCCAGAGCCCAAAATTTATGAAAACAAACGGGCTGCCCCTGTGTCGCCCGCGCTGGGATTTCCCTTCATACACCGAGACGATTTTGCCGACGATCTCGACCTTTTCACCCACGGCCCCCATCGCCATTGCGAAGTCGGCACCATCGATAACGGGGAAGGCGGAAATGTAACCGACCGGCTTGACGATCTGCTCAGCTGTCGCCGTTCTGGCGGCGACGATCGGGATGTTTCGACCAGCGATAAAGTCGGTCAGCGCCGGCACAGCGCTCAGCGGAGCTTGGCAAACCGCTGCCAATTTTCGCGCGCTGTCTCGGACGGCGGGCAATCCGTCAAGCAGGCGAAACACCTCCGACGCGCCCGGGTCGGCAAAGTCGTTGGCCTTGAAAATGATTGCCTGGCCGCCCTCGCGAAATTTGCGATGGAGCGTCGGGTCCGCCATCAACGCTTCGAAGCTGACGTCCAGAACGATGAAGGAGAAGCGGTCCATCGCCGGGCCAAAATCCCGAACGCCGCGTCCTGGATGCTGGAAGTGCTTATGGCCAACTTCGCTGCCGCTTCCGATCGCCATGCCGGGGACAAACATGCCGTCATAGTCGATAAGCCGAAGCGCCTTGCCCGACACCATGACGTTCTCATTCTGGATGTCGCCGTGGGCAACGCCATGACTTTCCAGGAAGCCGGCGAGATCGGAAAATGCTTGGCGGAGCGCCTGTATATCGCTTGGGCTTGAGGCGACTCTGTCTAGGTGGACGCCAAGCGTTTCACCTTCGACCCAGTCCATTTTGACGATGGGATGTTTTTGCCCCCGGACGGTGATGCCTGTGGGCTGAAAGTCGAAATCCACGAAATAGGGATTGGCCAGGCGCTTCAGAGTCGTGGACACCGCCTGGTATCTGGCTTGCACCTCGGGTACTTGTCGATGGAAGCAGCGGATGGCGTACTTCCTTCCGCCGGCAGTAATTTCGTAGGTAAGAGCGAAACCGCCGGACAGAGCGAGGGGAAGCCCAAGGCCTGTTTCAGCAACACGACCACCACGCAAAATGGGATCGGTGAAGGCGCTGGCGGTGTCCTGAACCGCTTCGTTGTAGTCGATAATCTGCGGGAAACTCATATCTTCAGGCCACCACTACCAGCGTGATGTCGTCCAGCCGAAGGCGTCCTTCCAAGCGTTCGTGCTCCACGAACGCTGAGAATTCCGCGTCCGACGTCAGCTCGAATAGCTGCCGAACACGATCGGCGGACGGGTCGTCCAGCAGCCAACGCCCCAGCGCATCCGTCATCAGGAACAGCGTCGCTCCCTCGTCGAGGGCTAGCTCATGCCAAGCCAATTCCAGGTCGGCATCTGCGAGATCGGCGTTCTGCCGCGGGCTTGTGGACAGCAGAAGCGGTGAGGCGTCGAATTCCGCGGCGAGGGTGTATGGCAGGGTACGCACGACCTGGCCCGACTGTACCAACGCCAACAAACTGTCGCCGATGGCGAACGCTTTTGCCGATCGCGGACCTTCAACTACGACGCCTAGAAGCGTGGCGAAACTCCCCCTGTCGAACGCGCCCTGTTGCATCCATTCCATCGCTTCGCGATCGTAGGCGGCCTCATATTCGGTGACCGCCAGTGACAACCAGTCTCGGGAAATGGCGCGATCATCGACGAACTTGCGCGTCAAAAGGTCGGCCCAAGGGGCGGGATCGAATGACACCGATGCGCCATCGCTCAGTGCGCAAATCGCCCCGTCCGGCGACGAGCACCAGTGATCCTCGTTGGGTTCACCCTCACGTTTCGAGTGGGTGAACCCACGCATTACCCTGATTGGGGTATCGCTCATGGCGGGTTTTATCGGTCAGCTGTGAGGCGTGGCCGGGTGCCGATGTCGAAGAAGTTTGTTATGTCTTTCGGATCGGCATTGAACATGAAACCTCGCGCGCCAGGGTCCATTCGGTAGCCCTTGTCTGCCGCGATGGTGGCGACGTGAGGCGGCAGAACGCTCGACATCCCAAACAGCAGTTTGGCGTAACCGTCCGTCAGTCCGCTCGCCGAGTTCGGGAATTTAACCGTCTCGCCTTGCTCGGTAGAGACGTGGATATTGAACAGCAGGCACTCGCCGTCGGCCGTCGAGATTTGTTGAATCGCGGAGGCGATGCCGTCGGGATTTCCGTCGGTCGAGGCCCCATCGGTCACGTGTAGGATCGTCGGCGGATAGCTATTGGGGTGAGTATCGCACCACTCCACCAAGGCTTCAGCGGCCTTGGTCAGAGCGGCGGACATGGGCGTGCCGCCGGAGCTGGTGGGTTCGAACCACACCGGAAATTTGATACGGCGCTCAAGCACTCCGCCCGCTCCGTCATCTTCCAATCTGGTCCGATCTTCGACCCGCAGAGGGGACGTGGCCAAGGCGGTAATCGGGTGAACGACCTTGCCGGCGAGCGCGCCGCCAAGGCCAGGAGTAGCGCCTTGGGCACCATATCCGATCACCCCAATATCGAAATAATTGCGCACGCCATCGGACTTCGTGCAGTTGGTCACGAGCGTGTAGATCGTCTTGTTCAGCACGTCGGCGACGAAATCGGCTTTCGTCTTTCCGGTGGCCATTTTCTCATCCATCGAGCCAGATTGGTCGATAACGAAAAGGATCGCGGTCGGGTTATCTCGGCTGATCTCGGCGGAATACGTCACGCGGCTACTTCCCTAGTTGAACAAGCTCAAGCTTAGCGAGCAACCTATAGCATGTGGCGAGTATGCGAAGGGGGCGAGCTGGCTGGGGCGAACGAAGGGAGTGAATGCCGCGGTATTCGGCCGGCCATCGCCCGAGGTGGCTGCGCTGCCGAAACCGCCGTCCCAGCGCACACTGCCCGCCGCCGGCGCTGGGCCGGCGCGAGGCAGAAGGCGCGCGGTCATGGAGCTTTTCGCGGGATTGGACGTGTCGATCGACGAGACGGCGGTATGCGTCGTCGATGCGGCTGGGGAAGTGGTGATGCGCGCCAGCGTGGCCACCGATCCGCAGGTCATCGCCCAGGCGCTGGCGCCGTTCGCGGCCAGCCTGCGGCGGGTCGGGCACGAGGCCTGCGCCCTGTCGCCGTGGCTGCAACCGGGCCTGAAGGCGCTGGGCCTGCCGGCGGTGTGCCTGGAGACCCGTCACGTGCGCGCGGCGATGGCCGCCCAGCGCAACAAGACCGACGCCACCGACGCGCTCGGCCTGGCGCATCTGATGCGCACGGGGTGGTTCAAGACCGCCTACGTCAAGACCGACGCCTGCTACCGCCTGCGCCAGGTCCTGACCCAGCGCCGCGCCCTGAAGCGCAAGTTCCTCGACCTGGAGAACACCATCCGCCACTCGCTGAAGAGCTTCGGCGTGCGGCTCAACAAGGTCGGCCGCGTCGGCTTCGCGGCGGCCGTGCAGGCGGCCTGCGCCGACGATCCGCTGACCGCCGAGCTGATGGACGCCATGCTCGAAGCCCGCGCGGCGCTGTGGCGTCAGTACCTCAAACTCCACGCCATGGTGCTGCGCTTGGTGGCCGGCGACGAGGTCTGTCGGCGGCTGATGGAGATCCCTGGCGTCGGGCCGATCACCGCCCTGACCTTCGTCACGGCGATCGACGATCCGGCCCGCTTCCGGCGCTCGCGCGATGTCGGCGCCTACTTCGGCCTGACCTCCAAACGTTGGCAGTCGGGCGCCTCGATCGACATCCAGGGCCGCATCAGCAAGGCCGGCGACGCCGAGGTGCGGCGCAGTCTCTACGAGGCCGCCAGCGCGATGCTGACCCGCTTCAAGGGCCAGACGCGGCTGAAAGCCTGGGGCCAGAAGCTGGCCAAGCGCTGTCACAAGAAGGCCGTGGTGGCCGTCGCCCGCAAGCTGGCGGTGATCATGCACGCCATGTGGCGCGACGGCACGGTCTACGAGGACGCGCCGCTCTCGGCCGTGGCCGCCAGGCCCGTCTCATGACCCCGAAAGCTTCGATCGGCGGCCCGTCCCGGACCCTCTGATCGCACGGACTCCGCTGCGGCGGAGAAGGAAGGATGCATGACCAAGGACAGCGGGAAGCACGATATCTTGCCTGCGGACGGAGCCCTCCGACACCGCGCGCGAATGCCTGTGACGATGCCCCGCCCATCCGATCGCCAGGTGCGCCGCCAGGCCCCCGCAGCCGCTCCGTCGGCTCTCCAAACGGGCCAGGCTGAGCGCGGACTAATGCACGGCGCATCCCGACTTCACCCCTCCGCAGTCCGTCCAGACGATCCGAGATCTCGCCAGGATAGCTGGCGGCGATGCAGCGTTTTTAGGTTAGGGTGGCGAAGTTCCTGCAAGAGGAGAGCACGATGTCTGGAGCCAAGAAGGGCCCACGCACGAGAACGAATACTAAGGCAAGATAAAGCTACGGCGCCACCCAAGAGGTGGCGCCTCCGTAAGTCATTGTCTGCACATCGGTTTTCGTCATGGCGCGATAGCGCCATGCCTTCTGGAATGGCGCTATGTTGGCGCCATTTGGCCCTAAGGGTTTGAGCGGCAATAGGTTTTGGCGGCTGCCCAGTTGGAAGGGCCAGCCGTCCCGCGCGCCCTCAAGGGCGGCTGCGCCGTCGCTTTCGCGATGGCCTGCGGCCACCCTTGACCGACCGCCGGCCGCCCGGCTGGGGCTCGGCATGCGGCTTAAGCCGTGATCCGAACTTGGGTTCGATCAGCGGGGCTGACCTTTGTTCTTCCGGCTAGCCAGGAGCGCAGGGCGTTCGGGCGGCGGACATGACCCGGCTGATTGTCGGCTGACTGACCCGATAGAGCCGCGCCATCTGCGCGGCGGTCTTGCGGCCCGACACCACGTTCTCGACGATGTCGCCGCGCTGGGCGGGAGACAACTTCGGTCGCCGTCCACCGATACGCCCGGCGGCGCGCGCTTCGGCGAGACCGGACATGGTGCGCTCGCGGATCATCGCCCGTTCGAACTCGGCGAAGCTGCCGACCATCTGCATCATCATCCGCCCAGCGGGCGTGGTGGTGTCGACGGCCTCGGTCAGGGACCGGAAGTCGGCGCCGGCGGCCTCGACCTTGTCGAGGATGTGCAGCAGATCCTTCAACGACCGCGACAGGCGGTCGAGCTTCCAGACCACGACGACGTCGCCAGGCCGCAGATGGTAAAGCATCCGGTGCAGGTGGGGGCGGTCCCAACGCCCGCCGCTCGCGGCCTCCTCGAACAGACGGGCGCAACCCGCGTCGGTCAGGGCGCGCCGCTGCGCCGCCGTTGATTGGTCGTCGCCCTTGGACACCCGCGCATAGCCGATCAACATCAGAGCCTCCTATCAAAGGCCGCCCAGCGCGTCCGCTTGTAGCGGCCGGATGAGAATGTCACCCCCGTGCCAGTTAGGCATGTCACCCTTCCAGCGTGTTGTCTGGAGGGCCTGGGATGGCGGTTCGGAGCATGAGCGACAAGGAACTGGCGCGGCTGGAGGTGCTGCGCGATCTCGATAGCCAGCGACTGACGGCGGCCGCCGCCGCCCAGCTGCTGGGCGTCAGCCGACGGCAGACGCTGCGGCTGCTCAAGGCGCTGCGGACCTGCGGCGTCGAGGGCCTGATCTCCAAGCAGCGTGGTCGGCCGAGCAACCGGCGCAAGCCCGATGACGTCCGCGCCGCGGCGCTGGCGCTCATCGGCCAGCGCTATGCGGACTTTGGTCCTACGCTGGCCGCCGAGAAGCTGCGTGAGCTGCACGGCATCAGCCTGGGCCGTGAGACGGTGCGCAGCTGGATGATCGCCGCCGGCTTCTGGCAGGAACGCAAGAAGCGACGACGCCGGATCCACCAGCCGCGCTACCGGCGCGACTGCGTCGGCGAGCTGATCCAGATCGACGGCAGCGAGCACCGCTGGTTCGAGGATCGCGGCCCGATCTGCACGCTGCTGGTCTATATCGACGACGCCACCAGCCGATTGATGCATCTGCGCTTCGTCGAGACGGAATCGACCTTCGCCTACTTCGCCGCGACCCAGGGCTACCTGGAGGCCCACGGCAAGCCGGTGGCGTTCTACAGCGACAAGCACTCGGTGTTCCGGGTCGCCAAGGCCGGCGTCACGGGCGATGGCATGACCCAGTTCGGCCGCGCCCTGCACGCGCTGAACATCGAGATCATCTGCGCCAACACCAGCCAGGCCAAGGGCCGTGTCGAGCGCGCCAACAAGACGCTGCAGGACCGACTGGTCAAGGAGATGCGCCTGGCCGGCGTCAGCACCCTGGAGGCCGGCAACGCCTTCCTTCCGGGCTTCATGGCCGACTACAACGCCCGCTTCGCCAAGCCGCCGGCCAACGCCAAGGATTTGCACCGGCCGATGGGTCCGCGCGACCGATTGGAAGACGCCTTCAGTTGGCAGGTCGAGCGCACGCTGTCGCAGTCGCTGACCCTGCAATACGACAAGGTGCTGTTCATCCTGGACCCCACCGAGGCGGCCCAGGCCGCGATCGGCAAGCGGGTCACGGTCGCCGACTATCCCGACGGGCGCCTGGTGATCAGCTACCAGGGAAGCCCCCTCTCCTACCGGACCTTCGACAAGATCCGGAAGGTCAACCAGGCCGCCGTCGTCGAGAACAAGCGCCTGGGCCCCCTTCTGGAAATGATCAAGCTCTACCAAGACGCCCAGCCGCAGGCCGAGCGCAGCCGCAAGGGACCCAAGCGGCGCGACCAGAGCGGCCACATGTTCAGCGTCGGCTGAACGCTCAAAAGAGCACCGAACCGCCCTGCCCCAGGCCGGCCAATCCCTTTCACAAACCCATTGCCATACGATCCGCGAGCGAAAGAGGTTTGCGGAAGACGCCAGCCCTTTGCCAAGTCGTCAGCGCCGAGCCTTGAGAAATCGGCCGTTACTGAAAGCCCGTCAGAGCCTCGCCCGCCTGCGGCGCGCTCGGTGAGCAAGAGCAGCGAGCGGTCAGGTCAGCGCGCGGTCGCCGGCCGGGCTCTGCGCGGTGTGAAGGCTCCGCGCCCGCCCGCCGCCCGACCCGGACCTCAGTGCGAGCGGACATCTCTATTCGGCGCGAGCCGGGACATTCCTGTGCGGGCTAGACATAGCGCGACCTAGCCTCAGGACGCCGCCATCACCTGGGCCAGATCCACCAGCACGCGGCGCTGGTCGGCCGACAGACTTCGATACGCCTTCACCAACTCCGCTGACCCGTTGAGCACCAGGAAATCCCCGAACTCCGAGAGCACCGACGGGTCCGCCCCGGCTTCTTCCAGGTCGCTGAAGAAGCTCGCCACGGGCACCCCCAGCGCCTGGGCGATGGCGAACAGCTTGGACGCGCTGACGCGGTTGCTGCCAAGCTCGTACTTCTGGACCTGCTGGAAGGTTACGCCGATCGCGGGCGCCAGGTCGTGCTGGGAGACGCCGATCGCCCGCCGTCGGGCACGGATCATCTTCCCCACGTGGACATCGATGGGATCGGGAGCCTCGGCGGGCGGTTTAGACATAGGCTACCCGCGATCTGCCTTGAGGCGGACACCTGGGCCACCTGGTTTAAGCTCACCAGCATCCATGAAGGTGACTCCCGCACCTTCAAGCGCTCTGCGAACAGCATCCACATTCGCCGCTGTGCTACGGCCCGGACCGAGATGGCCCTCCATGCGTCGAATCGTTGGCATCGACAGGCCCGATGCCTCCGCCAGCTGCGGCTGACTCCAATCGACCAGCGCACGCGCCGCTTTGATCTGCTCGGCAGTCAGCATGAGATTATCATTTTATGATCGTGCATGATCTTTTTCTGTTGATCAGATCGACTCGCGATGATACGAAAATGATAACCACTGAACCGGGATGTTCGCTATGGGCTCGCGTCGAAAGACGGGCGGCGAAGACGTGCGCCTGCCTGACATCACTAGGCGATCGGTTATCAGCGCGGCCACCGCCGCGCCCGTTCTGGCCAACACTGGCGAACCGGCCGCCGCCGAGGACGATCTCATCGTCCGTTGTGCCAGCTTCGTTGCCATAGACATCCGAGTTGGCCGGTTGGTGCGCCGCTGGGGCGATCTGGAAAGCGAGGCCTTCAAGCTGCCCGGCTGGTTGAAGCTGTCGAAGGAAGAGCAACTGGCGCTCCCGCAAGGCCGCGAGATGGCCGACATCGACCGGATGCTCTCCAGCCCGTTCGAGCAACGCATGAAGCTTCTGGAGGAACTGCCCGGCATCACCGCCAGCGACCCGACCGGGGTCGCCGCCAAGATCGCGGTAGCGGCCAGGGCGGTGGATCCCGAAGATCACGAAGAGGCCCATCACCTCATCGCAGGCGCAGCGCGCGACTTGGCCGCCATGCGCTGCCCCGACTGTCATCGCCCCTTGGTGCTGGAGACTTGGATTGATTGGTCGATCCGAACTGGCCGGGGGTGAAGACGGGTGAACCGCGCTCTAACCGTCGTTGAAGCTTTGCGGGTCTGGATCGAGGCTTGGCGTTCCGCTTCCCACGGAACGCCCGGCCATGCCCCGCGAACCCCGCCTCTCGCCCGAGCGCCATCAGCCGTCCGGCAAAAGCCGCCCGCTCTACGCTGTAGGTACAGCCTCGCCCCCTCAAGGCGCCGTTTCGCCCCGAGCCTTCTTGCGGGACGGACAGGCCCAACGACAGAAGCGCAACACCCCCATCACCGTCACCGACGATTGGCCCCAGGCCGTGCCGGTGACTGACCACGAAGCTCGGATCATTGAAGCCTTCTTCGCCGACGTGCTCGACGAACTGTTTGGCCCCCTACCCCGATAGAAGCAGGAGTTCCCCATGCGCGACGTGATGGTCCCCGAACAGACCTCCACGGCGTCGCGAGCGGCCCTCTACCTGCGCGTCTCGACCGGCCGTCAGGCCGAGAGCGATCTCTCCATTCCCGACCAGCGCCGCCAGCTTGAGGCTTATTGCGCGGGCAAGGGCTGGACCTTGGGCGAGGTGTTCGTCGAGCCGGGCAACACCGCCACCGACGACCGCCGGCCCTCTTTCCAGGCGATGATCGAGGCGGCTCTGGCCAAGCCAGCGGCGTTCGACGTCATCATCGTCCACTCGTTCTCGCGGTTCTTCCGCGATCAGTTCCAATTTGAGTTCTACGTCCGCAAGCTCGCCAAAAACGGCGTGCGCCTGGTCTCCATCACCCAGGAGCTGGGCGACGATCCGATGAGCACCATGATGCGCAAGATCATGGCCCTCTTTGACGAGTACCAGTCGCGCGAGAACGCCAAGCACACCCTGCGGGCCATGAAGGAAAACGCCCGTCAGGGATTCTGGAATGGCTCGCGCCCGCCGCTGGGCTATCGCATCGTCGTGGCCGAGGAACGGGGGGCCAAGCTCAAGAAGAAGCTGGAGATCGACCCCATCCAGGCCGACAAGATCCGGCTGATCTACAAGCTTGCTCTCTTCGGGGTCGATGGTTGCGGCCCCATGGGCTTCAAGGCCATCTGCAATCACCTCAACGACAGCAACGTCCGCACCCGCGATGGCGGACGGTTCGGGATCGACGCGATCCACAAGATACTCAACCGCCCCACCTACAAGGGCGAGCACCACTTCAACGCCAGGGACCACAAGACCAAGACCAGGCGACCCGAAGAGGAGCACGCTATTTGCGCCGTGCCCGCCATCGTCACGGCCGAGGAGTTCCAGGCCGTGCAGGACTCGCTGCGTCTGCGCCATTCCTCGTTCATGAGCCCGCGCTTCGTGGCCGCCGGCACGCTCCTGGGCGGCATCTGCTTTTGCGGACTCTGTGGTGGGGCCATGACCCTGCGGACCGGTAAGAACGGCGCCTATCGCTATTACACCTGCTCGACCAAGGCCCGGATGGGCAAAGAGGCCTGCGCGGGCATCACCGTGCCCATGGACAAGCTCGACGACGCCGTGGTCGATCATCTGGAGCGGCGGCTTCTCCACAGCGAGCGCCTGGAGGTGCTGTTGGGGAACGTGCTCGATCGCCGGGCCGAGTGGATCGACCGCCGCCACGCCCACGTCACCGAGCTTCGCCAGCGGGCCAGCGCCGCAGCCGCCAAGCTATCGCGCCTTTACCAGGCGATCGAGGACGGCGTGGCCGACACCGCTGACCAGGACTTCAAGGATCGCATGAAGGAGCTTGCCTCCATGCGGGACGAAGCCCGCGCGGACGCTGACAGGGCCGAGGCGGCCATTGATCGCTTGGGTCCGAGCCTTACCCCTGAGAAGCTCCAGGCCTTCGCCCTCGCCGCCCAGGCGCGCCTTCGCGCCGAGGACGGCTCATACCGCCGCGAGCATGTCCGCGCCGTGGCTCAGCGCGTCGAGGTGCTTTCGACGAAAGAGATACAGATCATGGGAAATCGGACTGACTTGCTTCGAACCCTGGTCGCCTCAACGGGCGAAAACACAGCGATTCTCGAAGTTCGCAGTTTCAAACCGAAATGGCGCGCCCGGAACGATTCGAACGTCCGACCCTCAGATTCGTAGTCTGATGCTCTATCCAGCTGAGCTACGGGCGCGCACTGCCTTTCGGCGAGGCGGGGGAGATAGCCCGGACGATCCGGGGACGCAAGCGCCTTTTGATGCAGAATGCGCGAAGTTTGTGGAGAAGGGCTTCCAGGCCTTGACCCGCAAGGCTCCGCTCCCTTCTTGAGAGGAACGACCTTGGCCGTGCGGGGATCGCGATCACGCCCTCCCCGTTCCATGACCAGGGCCATGTGCCCCGAGTCCTTCGACGAAAGTTCGCCATGCGCCTGATCGCCCCGCTGCTCCTCGCCCTGATCGCCGGCTGCGCGCCCCTCTCAGCGGAGGCCCGGCCGCCCGCGGAAGGCGCGGTCGCCGCCCCGGAAACGGGGAAAGCCCCGGCCTACAAGCCCAGCGGCATGGTGGCGGCGGCCAATCCCCTGGCGGTGGAGGCGGGCCTGCGGGTGCTGCGCGACGGCGGCACGGCGGTGGACGCGGCCGTGGCGGTGCAGGCCGTGCTGGGCCTGGTGGAACCGCAGAGCTCGGGCCTGGGCGGCGGCTCGTTCATGGTCTTCTACGACGCCAAGACCGGCAAGGTGACCGCCTATGACGGCCGCGAGAAGGCGCCCCAGGGGGCGACGCCGCAGCTGTTCATGGGCCCGGACGGCAAGCCGCTGGACTTCGTGACCGCGGTGCTGTCGGGCCGCTCGACCGGCGTGCCCGGCGCGGTGGGCATGCTGGCCCAGGCGCAGAAGGAGCACGGCAAGGCCGCCTGGAACAGCCTGTTCAAGGACGCCGAACGCCTGGCCGACGGCGGCTTCACCGTCAGCCCGCGCCTGGCCGGCATGATCAACAGCAAGCGCGTGCCGCAGAACACCGCGCCGGACGTGATCGCCTATTTCACCAAGCCGAACGGCCAGCTCTACCAGGCCGGCGACACCCTGAAGAACCCGGCCTACGCCGCCACCCTGCGCGACCTGGCCGCCAAGGGCCCCGGCGCCCTCTACGAGGGCCCGCTGGCCCAGAAGATCGTCGACCGGCTGCACCAGGGCGACCTGGCCTCCAGCATGACCCTGGCGGACCTGAAGGCCTACAAGCCGCGCTCGGCCGACGCCCTGTGCCGGCCCTGGAAGGTCTACACCGTCTGCGTGCCCAACCCGTCGTCCAGCGGCGTGTCGGTGATCCAGGCCCTGATGATGCTGGACCACACCGACATCGCCCAGCGCGGCCCGACCGATCCCGTGGCCTGGACCCTGCTGGCCCAGGCCGAGCGGGTGATGTACGCCGACCGCGACCGCTATGTCGGCGACCCCTCGTTCGTGAAGGTGCCGATCGACGGCCTGCTGGACCCGGCCTATGTGGCGCAGCGCGCCAAGCTGATCACCGACACCGCCGGCCCCGCGCCCAGCTTCGGCCTGCCCAAGGGCGCGCCCGTCGTCGGACCCGACAGCACCCGTGAGCCGGCCGGCACCACCCACATGGTCATCGTCGATCCGCAGGGGAACGTGGTGTCGATGACCACCACGGTCGAGAGCGTGTTCGGCTCGGGCCGGATGGTCGGCGGCTTCTTCCTCAACAACCAGCTAACCGACTTCAACTTCGACCCGCATGACGGCGACGGCGCCCCCGGGGCCAACGCCGTGGCCGGCGGCAAGCGCCCGCGCTCGTCGATGGTCCCCATCGTGGTGCTGGACAAGGACGGCAAGTTCCTGGCCGCCGTCGGCTCGCCGGGCGGCTCTGCGATCCTGTCCTATAACCTCAAGGCCATGGTCGGGGTGTTCGACTGGGGCCTGACCATGCAGCAGGCCATCAACCTGCCCAACCTGGTGGCGCGCGGGGACATGTTCTCGGCCGACGTCGAGCGGTTCGGCCCGCAGATGACCTCGGCCCTGCAGGCGCGCGGCGTGGCGATCCGCACGGGCCAGGTCGAGGGCTCGGGCCTGCACGGCGTGATCGTGCGGCCGGGCGGCGTGCTGGAAGGCGGCGCCGATCCCCGACGCGAAGGGGTGGCGAAGGGGCTTTAGGGGCCCTGCCGCACCCACTTGCCCCCACCTGACCGCTACGCGGTCTGTCCGCCCCCATAGGGGCGGAGCCTTCAGGCGCAGGCGCTCTTCCCCCTCTGGGGGAAGACGGTCGCGAAGCGACCCGTAGGGGGCAAGTGCGACGGCAGGGCGCGCTAAGGCTTCGACTTCGCTTTCGGCTTGGCCTCTTCCGCCGGCGCTTCCGGCAGGGGGTCGGGCGTGCCCGCCAGGGTCAGGTCGAACACCGAGCCGCCCGGTCCGGTCTCGACCAAGGCCAGGTCGCCGCCGTGGCCCTGGGCCAGCTCGCGGGCGATGGCCAGGCCCAGGCCCGTGCCGCCGCGGCGCACCGAGCCCACGAACGGCTGGAAGAGGTTGTTGCGCGCCTTCTCCGGCACGCCCGGACCGTCGTCGGACAGCCGCAGGACGCTCATGCCCTCGACCCGGCGCAGTTCGACGAACACCCGGCCCTTGCCGCCGCGATCCGGCGCGCCCTCGATGGCCTCGCGGGCGTTGCGCAGCAGGTTGGTGAGGATGCGGTGCAGCTGGTCGGGGTCGGCGATCACCTGCTCGCGGCTGTCGATCACCGTCTCCAGGGCCACGCCCGAGGGCTGCAGGCCGGAATCCTCGGCGGCCATGTCGAGGGCGGCGCGCAGGGGCGTGGTGCGCAGGGCCGGGGCCGGCTCCTTGGACTTGCCGTAGGCCATGACGTCGCTGGCCAGGGTGATGGCGCGGTCCAGGGCCCGCTCCAGACGCGGCAGGGCCTGGGCCACCTTGGGATCGCCCAGGGCGGCCAGGCGGTCCGAGGCCATCTGGGCGCTGGTCAGCATGTTGCGCAGGTCGTGGTTGATCTTGGCCACCGCCTCGCCCAGGGCCGCCAGGCGGGCCTTGGCCTGCAGGGCGGTCAGGAGGTCGGTCTGCATCATGTCCAGCTCGCGCTCGGCGCGGCCGATCTCGTCGCGGCGGCGAGAGACCACCACCCGGGCGGCGGGGTCCTCGGGATCGGCGCGGAACCGCTCCATGGCCTGGGTGATGCGCTGCATGGGCCGCACCAGCAGGAAGTTCAGCGACAGGTAGATCAGCCCGCCGGCCAGAGCGGCGACGAAGACCGTCACCCCGGCCAGCCGGCCCAGATTGGCGATCAGCTCGGCCTTCAGCTGGGCGTCGGGCAGGACGATCTCGACGAACTCGGCCTCCTGGCGGAAGCGGGGCTCGGCCATGACCCGCACCATGCTGCCGGGCTTGCTCTTCAGGGTGAAGAACGGCGCGGCCAGCCACGAGCCCGGGTTCTGGCGGCGCAGGTCGACCAGATAGGGCGTGGTGATCTTCAGGCCGCGCGGCTCGGTGGGCAGCACCAGGCGGCGGGCGCCGTCGACCTCGAGCGCCACGATCACCACCCCGGCCTGGTCGAGCAGCTGTTGCGACACCCGGTCGGTCACCCGCCGCTCGGGGTCGGCGTCGGCGATGGTCGAGGCCAGTTCGGCGGCCCGCACGCGGTCCAGCAGCCACTGCTCTTCCAGATAGGCCATGGCCGGGGGCAGGATGACCGCGCCGGCGATCGCCACGAACAGGGCGGTCAGCAGCAGCAGGCGCGCCGACAGGCCGCCGGGCCACGGGAAGCGACGCCCTGGCTTGGCTTTTTCCGGAACGGACGGCGTGACCGGCTCGGTCATCTGTCTGGGTTACTTCAGGTCTGGGGCTTCGGCAACGCGTCGGCGTCGCCAATAGCGCCATAGCGGCGGCAGGAGGGCCAGGGCGCCCATCGCCATGATCGGCAGATAGATGCGCGGCGAGAACAGGGTGTGCATCGTCACCGGCTCGCCGCTGGCGAAGATGTGGCCCAGGCCCGCGCCGATGCCGGCATAGACGAACGAGCTGGGCACCATCCCCAGGAACGAGGCCAGCAGATAGGTCCGCACCGGGATGTTCATCAGGCCCGAGGCGACATTGACCAGCAGCAGCGGGAAGGCCGGGATCAGGCGCAGGGTCAGCAGGTACGAGAAGGCGTCGGCCTTGAAGCCCTCCTCGATCCGGACAAGCAGGGCGCCGGGCTTGCGGCGCAGGAAGTCGCCGAAGGCCGTGCGGCAGACCAGATAGACCACGGTCGAGCCGCCGGTCGCGCCGGTCACCGCCGCGAAGCCGCCGCCGATCGGGCCGAACAGGAAGCCGCCGGTCAGCGACAGGATCAGGGCGCCCGGCAGCGAAACGGAGACCGTGGCCACATAGATCACGACATAGATCGCCGCCGCCTTGAGCGGGTTGGCCGCGGCGTAGGTCTGCAGGGCCTGGCCGTGGGCCTGCAGGGTGGCCAGGTCCAGCTTGCCCGCCAGGCCGCTGGCCAGGGCGACGACCAGCAGGATCAGAAGGGCGCCCAGGGGCCCGAACCGGCGCAGCCAGGCCAGGGTGGCGTCGGGCGTCATCCGGCGCCGACCGCGTCGGTCACCGAGGCGAAGCCCTCGGCGCGCAGGCGGGCGGCCAGGTCGGCCTTGATCCGCTGCACCAGGCCCGGACCGCCGTAGACCAGGGCCGAATAGAGCTGCACGGCGCAGGCGCCCGCCTTGATCTTGGCCAGGGCGTCGGCGCCGCTGGCGATCCCGCCCGCGCCGATAAGCGCCAGATGGCCGGTGTTGACCGCGTGGAAGCAGGACAGCACGGCGGTCGAGGCGGTCAGCAGCGGCCTGCCGGACAGGCCGCCGCTCTCGCCCTTCTCGGGCGAGGCCAGATGGTCGGGCCGGGCGATGGTGGTGTTGCTGACGATGATCCCGTTCAGGCCGTTCGCCGTGGCGGTCTCGACGATGGCCTCGACCTCGTCGTCGGCCAGGTCGGGCGCGACCTTCAGGAAGATCGGATAGTCGACCGTGCCGGCCGCCTTCAGCAGGCCGCGCGCCTCGGCGATGCGGCCCAGCAGCTCCTCCAGCGCCGCCTTGGTCTGCAGCGCGCGCAGGCCGGGCGTGTTGGGCGAGGAGATGTTGACGGTGAAATAGTCCGACAGGCCCCACAGCCGCGTCAGGCCGGTCACATAGTCGGCGATGCGGTCGGTCGCGTCCTTGTTGGCCCCGATATTGGCGCCGACGACGGGCGGGCGGCCTCCGGCGGCGCCCCGGGCCTTGAGGGCCGACAGGCGTTCGGCGAACGGCTCCAGCCCCTCGTTGTTGAAGCCCATGCGGTTGATCACCGCCTGGTCCTGCGTCAGCCGGAACAGGCGCGGGCGCGGGTTGCCGGCCTGGGCCAGGGGCGTGACCGTGCCGCACTCCACGAAGCCGAAGCCGGCCCGGGACATGGCGGCGGGGACCTCGGCGTTCTTGTCGAAGCCGGCGGCCAGGCCCACGCAGTTGGACAGCGGCAGGTGCGCGATCGTGCAGGCCAGGATCGGGTCGTCGATGTCGTGCTGGCGCGGGCCCAGCCCCATCTTCAACCCCTTGATCGCCCAGCCGTGGGCGTCCTCGGGGTCCAGCGCGTGCAGGGCGCGGGCGGCGATGTCGTGCAGGCTCATGCGGGCAGCTCGCCCAGGATCGGCACGCCGTCGGCGTCCAGCGCCAGCGCCCGCTCCGCGATCACCTCGTCCGCCTTCAGGTCGCGGAACAGGTGCGGGAACAGGGCCCCGCCGCGCGAGGCCTCCCATTTCAGGGCCTCGCCCAAGTCGTCGGCCTCGACGGTCAGCAGCATCAGGCCGTCCTGGCCCTTGAAATAGAGCTCGGCCGTCTTCTGGGCGGTGTCGTGGCCGGAGAAGTGGATGAAACCGTCGGCCAAGTCGACCGCCGAGCCGCCGAAGGTTCCCGAGGCGCGGGCCGCGTCCCATTCGGCCTTCGGGAGGATCTTGTAGATCTTGCTCATTCGCCGCCGTGTCCGCCGTTTTCCGAAGCATAGAACAGGTGGCTCAAGGTCGGGGCTCCATCGGGGGCGATCGAAAAGACCGCGACGGTGGCGGTCGGGAACTTGCCGCGCAGCTGGGCCAGCTTGGCGGGGTCGGCCGGGCCGCCCATGGCCAGGCGCAGGGCCAGCTCGTGCAGGCCGGGATTGTGGCCGACCACCATCACCGTCCCGCCGTCGGGCGCCTCCTCGCGAATCGCCGCCAGCACGTCCTGGGCCTCGGCGTGATAGAGGTCGCGGCGCAGCTCGGATCGGGCGTCGGGGAAGGCCGGGGCGGCCGCCTCCCAGGTCTCGCGCGTGCGGCGGGCCGAGGAGACAAGGGCCAGGTCCGGCGACAGGCCGGCCTTGGCCAGGACCTTGCCCATCAGGGCCGAGTCGTTCTGGCCGCGCGGCGCCAGGGCGCGTTCGAAGTCACCGCCCGAGGCGGCGTGCGGTTCGGCCTTGCCGTGGCGCATGAGGATCAGTCGGTCCATGATCCTCCATAGCCTTCGCCGAGGCGCTCCGGAAGCGCGTGGTTGGCGAAGGCCGCGCTTGACGAAGGCCATGGTTGACGAAGCCCACGGTTGACAGGGGGGGCGCCAAGCGGTCCAAGGCGACATGGCTGAACTCGACTTCGCGGGACAGGTGCTGTCGGAGGGCGGAACCTGGCGGTTCCCGGCCCATAGCCCCCTGCTGCTGGACTCCGGCGGCAAGCTGGAAAACCTGGAAATCGCCTACCGCACGTGGGGCACGCTGAACGAGGACGGGACCAACGCCGTCCTCATCTGCCACGCCCTGAGCCTGGACCAGCACGTGGCCGGCGTCCATCCGACCAGCGGCAAGCCCGGCTGGTGGACCCGGCTGGTCGGCCCCGGCAAGCCGGTGGACCCGGCCCGGCACTTCGTCATCTGCTCCAACGTGATCGGCGGCTGCGGAGGCTCGACCGGCCCGGCCTCGATCAATCCGGCCACCGGCCAGCCCTACGGCCTCAGCTTCCCGGTGATCACCATCGCCGACATGGTCCGGGCCCAGGCCATGCTGATCGAGGCCCTGGGCGTGGAGACCCTACTGGCGGTGATCGGCGGCTCGATGGGCGGCATGCAGGTCCAGCAATGGGCGGCCGACTATCCCGACAAGATGTTCAGCGCCGTGATCGTGGCCTCGGCCTCGCGCCACTCGGCCCAGAACATCGCCTTCCACGAGGTGGGCCGCCAGGCGATCATGGCCGACCCCGACTGGAAGAACGGCGCCTACGCCCAGGGCAAGTCGCGCCCGGAAAAGGGCCTGGCCGTCGCCCGCATGGCCGCCCACATCACCTACCTGTCCGAGCCCGCCCTGCAGCGGAAGTTCGGCCGCGAGCTGCAGCGCGACGGCCTGTCGTGGGGCTTCGACGCCGACTTCCAGGTGGAGAGCTATCTGCGCCACCAGGGCGCCAGCTTCGTCGACCGCTTCGACGCCAACTCCTACCTCTACATCACCCGGGCCATGGACTATTTCGACCTGGCCGCCGGCCATGGCGGCGTGCTGGCCCAGGCCTTCGCCGGGGCGCGCCACGTGCGCTTCTGCGTGCTCAGCTTCACCAGCGACTGGCTGTACCCGACCGCCGAGAACCGCCACATCGTCCGCGCCCTGACCGCCGCCGGCTGCCGTGCGGCCTTCGTCGAGATCGAGAGCGACAAGGGCCACGACGCCTTCCTGCTGGATGAGCCGGTGATGGACTCGGCGCTGCAGGGTTTCCTGAGTTCGGTGGAACGCGAGCGGGGGTTGGCGAAATGATCCGCCAGGACTTCAGGGAAATCCTGCGCCTGGTCCGTCCGGGTTCGCGCGTGCTGGACGTCGGCTGCGGCGAGGGCGTGCTGCTGGACCTGCTGACCCACGAGAAGCAGGTCGACGGCCGGGGACTGGAGATCAGCGCCGAGGGCGTGGCGGCCTGCATGTCGCGCGGCCTGTCGGTGGTGCAGGGCGACGCCGACCAGGACCTGGACCACTTCCCCGACCGCACCTTCGACTACGCGATCCTGTCCCAGACCCTGCAGGCCACGCGCCAGCCGCGCCACGTGCTGGACGAGCTGCTGCGCATCGCCGACCGGGCCGTGGTGTCGTTCCCGAACTTCGGCCACTGGCGCGTGCGCTGGTCGCTGCTGCATCGCGGGCGGATGCCCGAGACCGAGGCCCTGCCCCTGCCCTGGTGGGCCACGCCCAACATCCACCTGTGCACCCTGGCCGACTTCCTGGCCCTGACCGAGGACCTGGACGTGCGCATCGACTCCTGCGCCGCCTTCGCCGGCGCCGGCCCTGCCCGCCAGATCGACCCGACCAAGGCCATCGAGAACTGGCGGGCCGAGACCTGCCTGTTCATGCTCAGCCGCAATCCCGCGCCCGCCGGCTCCCCGACGGAACCTCCAGCTCCCTCAGGCGATCTCTTCGACGGATGAAGCTTCGTCTCATGACCTACAACGTCCACCGTTGCGTGGGCACGGATCGCAGGCTCGACGTCGAGCGTGTGGCCGAGGTCATCGCTGCGGAAAACGCCGACGTGGTGGCGCTTCAGGAACTGGACGTCCGCCGGGCCCGGACCAAGGGCGTGGACCAGGCCCACCGTCTGGCCGAGCTGCTGAAGATGCGCTCGCACTTCCATCCGGCCATGGCCGTGGAGGAGGAGCTCTACGGCGACGCCATCCTGACCGCCCTGCCCGAGAAGAAGGTCAAGGCCGACGGCCTGCCGCTGTATCCGCTGATCCCGGGCCTGGAGCCGCGCGGGGCGATCTGGATCAGCGTCGACGTCGGCGGCACGCCGGTGCAGATCATCAACACGCACCTCGGCCTGGTTCCCCAGGAGCAGAAGCGCCAGGCCGCCGCCCTGCTGGGCGAGGGCTGGATCACCCACGAGGACTGGAAGGCGCCGGGCATCCTGCTGGGCGACTTCAACGCCACGCCCTATTCGGCCACCTATCGCCTGCTGAAGGCCGCGCTGCGCGACGCCCAGACCCAGAGCCCGACCTGGCGACGCCCCCCGACCGCGACCTTCCCGTCCAACTTCCCATTCATGCGCATCGACCACGTCTTCCTGACCAAGGGCCTGGAGACGGTCGGCGTGCGCTCGCCCTACGGTCCCCTGGCGCGGACGGCCTCGGACCACCTGCCCTTGGTGATCGACCTGGAGATCACCGGCGCCTGACGGGGCGGGGACACGCCCTCGCGGCGTGTCCCCATCAGCATCCACGGAGCCAGGACTTGGGGACACGCCGCAAGGGCATGTCCCCGGTCATTCTGAAGATCAGTCCTGCAGGTGATCCGGCAGTTCCGGCCGGGGATCGGCCATCAGGCGGTGCAGCTCCTTCTTGAGCCGCCGGCGGCGTCCCCAGGGGCGCCAGGCGTCGACGGGCGACAGGGCGTCGCCCAGGTTCCAGTCGGCGATGAACTGCTGCACCCCGGTCAGCGGCCTGATCGGCACCGGCGCCAGGCGGCGCGGGGCTCCACCCTTGCGGTCAAGCTCGTTGATCGTCGCCGCCAGGCCGCCCAGCCGGTCGTAGGTCTCGAGCACGTGCCCGGTCTCGTGGTCGAGGAAGTGGCCGATCAGCCGTCCCAGGAAGGCGCGCACGGCGGCGCGGCTGGCCTCGTCGGTCCCCTCGAAGGCGATGTCGCATTCGGTGTCGAGACCGATCGAGCGGTTGTTCAGATTGGCCGAACCCAGCCGCAGCACGCGGTCGTCCATGATCGCCACCTTGGAGTGGACGATGATCGTCGCGCCCTTGGGCGTGCGGGCGCTGAAGGCCGAGAAGCGCCCGTGGACGTCGATCTCGCGCAGGCGGTTGATCGCCGAGGTCCGGGCGCTGTCCATGGTCATCTGGTCGAAATAGCTGGGGCTGTGGGCCGGACCGACGGTGACCACCTCGGGACCGTCCGGCTCGGCCAGGCGCTCGGCCAGGGCTTCGACGATGATCGGCGAGGTCAGGTACTGGTTCTCCAGATAGACCAGCCGCCGGGCGGACCTGATGCTGGCCAGGTGCATCAGCATCGACTCGTTGACCTCGGGCTCGCCCTTCCAGGCCGGCTGGGTGCGGCAGACGCCGACGGGGACATTGCGCAGGTCGGGGATCAGATAGTCCGGCCAGGGCGCCTCCTCGGGCTTTTCCGAGCGCTCCAGCGCCTCGCCCGTCGACCGCTTCCAGCGGGCGATGAACAGGTCGCCCAGGGCCTCGGCCGCCTTGCCGTCGACCAGGGACGCCACCTCGTGGCGGGCCGGATAGTGGTGGCCGGTGGGCAGGCGGCGGCGGGGGTCGTTGTCCAGGTGCTGGGTGGTGTCCCAGCGGTCGACGCCGATGTCGCCGCCGCTGACCAGGGCCACCGAGCCGTCGACCACGACCACCTTCTGGTGATGGCAGGCGCTGGCCGGCAGGGTGTTGTCCAGGTGGTACTTGACCCGCGAGCCGGTGAAGAACACCTGGCCGCGGTGCGGGCCGAACAGCTGCGAGGCGGCGATCGGGAACGGCATGTCCCAGACCAGGATGCGCACGTCCAGGCCGGGGTTCAGCGCCGCCTGCCGGCGCAGCAGGAGGCCGATGCGATCGACATGGGCGGGGTCGCGGCTCTTGCGGACCCGGTCGGGGTCCAGCCGCGTCAGGGGATCGAACACCCAGGCCAGGATCCAGATCGACTTCCTGGCCGACAGCAGGATGGACTTCAGGGCGTCGAAGGCCTCGTCGTTGTCGATGAACAGCGCCAGCCGATCGGCCTGCTCCACGCGCCAGCAGGTGGAGCCCGGCCTCATCAGCGAAGCGGAGGTCAGCGAGGATGCGTCGTCGGCCATGTCGCCTCTTGTGCCACGGAAATTCGTCAACGCACGGGCCCATGTTATGGCTGCGCTTTGACAGAAGTCTCCCGCATGTTTGTTGGACGCCCATGACAGCCGAAACGCCAGACCATCACGTCCTCGCCGACCGCAAGCGCCTTTGGGCCTTCTGGCTGGGCTGCCTGGTGGTGACCGCCGGCGTCGTCCTGCATGTGCCGATGTACCTGATGGGCGCCGACATCGGCTACCAGCTGGCCGGGATGAAGATGGACCTGGGCATGACGATCGGGATGCTGATCATCCCGCCCGGCTGCGTCCTGGCCGGCTGGGGCCTGCTGCCCCGTCGCGGCGACCACCACCTGGACCACACGGTCGAGGTGACGCCGCCCGAGGACGCGCCGCTGTCCATGGCCCACTGGTGGCTGATGCTGGTGCTGGTGATCGCCCTGATCATCGACATCATGAAGCCGGCCAGCCTGGGCTTCGTGGTGCCCGGCATGATCAAGGAATACGGGGTCGGCAAGGCCACGGTCGCCTGGCTGCCGTTCGCCGCCCTGACCGGCACCGTGGCCGGATCGATCGTCTGGGGCGCCCTGGCCGACGTCTTCGGGCGCCGGGCCTCGATCCTGCTGTCGTCGGTGATGTTCGTCGGCACCTCGATCTGCGGGGCCATGCCCGACTTCTGGTGGAACGTCGGCATGTGCTTCCTGATGGGCGCGGCCGCCGGGGGCCTGCTGCCGGTGGTCTACGCCCTGCTGGCCGAGACCATGCCGTCCAAGCACCGGGGCTGGGCCCTGGTGCTGGTGGGCGGCCTGGGGGCCGTGGGCGGCTACCTGGCCTCGTCCGGCTGTTCGGCCTGGCTGCAGCCGGAGTTCGGCTGGCGGATCATGTGGTTCCTCAACCTGCCGACCGGCCTGATCCTGGTGGCCCTGTCCGGCGCGATCCCGGAATCCGCCAAGTTCCTGATGAGCATCGGCCGGCTGGACGCCGCCCATTCGGTGATGAAGCGGTTCGGCTCGGTGGTGCGCGAGAAGGCCGACACGCCCGAGGAGCATCACCACGTCCTGACCCCGCCGCCGGTCGAGCGGCGCTTCATCGGCAAGACGGCCGCCCTCAGCATCGCGGCGGTGGCCTGGGGCCTGGTCAATTTCGGCCTGCTGCTGTGGCTGCCGGCCGAGCTGGTGGCCGAGGGCCACAGCGTGGGCGTCTCCAGCCAGCTGTTGGCCAAGTCGGCCCTGATCGCCTTCCCGACCGTCTTCGTCTGCGCCTTCCTCTACAGCCGCTGGAGCACCAAGTGGTCGCTGGCGGCGACCATCGCGATCAGCGGCCTGGGCGTGGCCGGCGTCCTGACCCTGGGCCCCGGCGTCAGCCCGGTCCTGCCGGTGGCCCTGATGATCATCGGCACCAACGGCCTGCTGGCCATCCTGCTGCCCTACACGGCCGAGAGCTTCCCGCTGCGGATCCGCGGACGGGCCACGGGCTGGGTGGCGGCGTGCAGCAAGTCGGGCGGGCTGATCGCCCAGCTCCTGGGTATCCTGGCGGCGGTGCCGCCGCTGAAGGTGGCCGCGCTGATGATCATGGCGCCGCTGGCTCTGGCGCTGGTCCTGGTCGCCTGGTTCGGGACCGAGACGCGCGGGCGCGACCTGCGGGAGCTGGAGCGCTAGGTCCTCCGCCTTTGGGGAGGTGGCCCGAAGGGCCGAAGGGGATCAGCCGGCGATCGCCGCCGCGTCGCGCTCGCCGGTGCGGATGCGCAGGGCCTGCTCCAGGTCCATGACGAACACCTTGCCGTCGCCGATCTTGCCGGTGTTGGCGCTGCGCTGCAGGGCCTCGACCACCGGCTCGACCACGTCGTTGGCCACGGCGATCTCCAGCTTGACCTTCGGCAGCAGCTTCACCTCGTACTCGGCGCCGCGATAGACCTCGGTCTTGCCCTTCTGCCGGCCGTAGCCGCGCACCTCGGTGACCGTCAGGCCCGACGCGCCGGCCTCGGTGACCGCCTCAAGCACGGCGTCCAGGCGGCTGGGCTTGATTACGGCGACGATCATCTTCATGGCGCGGCTCCCGCAAAGAGGGCTTGGTCTACGACGTCAGGCTAGGCCCGGGAATCGATGGCTCCAAGGGCTTTGCGGCATTTAGATTACGCGGCGCCTTTCGAACAGGCGCCGTCCTGACCGGAGCGGGGCCGCCGGGCGAGGGCGCGAGCACCCCCGGCGCGAACACCCGCACCCGCGCGCGGCTGCCGCGCGGCTTGACCGCGAAGGTCTGTTTGACCGCCTCCATCAGGATCAGGCCGGCGAAACGCGGCCACAGCCGCGCCCCCACCTGCTCGAAGCCCTCGGCCCAGCGCGCCGCTATGGGCAAGGGCGGGGTGTAGAGCGCCCGGGTCCAGCCGGCGGGCTCCAGGTCGGCCTCGCGCAGCAGGGCCTCCAGCTGGTGGCGGCTGAACGGACGGCCATGGCCGAAGGGCGTGCTCTCGGCCCCGGCCCACAGGCCGTCGCGCGAGGCCACGGCGACGATCAGCCGGCCCGCCGGCGCCATCACCCGCCACAGCTCGCGCAGGACGGCGGCCGGGTCGTCGGCCTCCTCCAGGGCGTGGACGGCCAGGATGCGGTCGAACATGGCGTTGGCGAACGGCAGGCCGGTCTCCTCGACCAGGGTGGCGGCGTTGGCCCCGCCGTTGGGCCAGACCTCGACGCCCTGGGCGGCCGGCATGGCCGCCACCACCCGGCGCGCCTGGGGGCGGGCCTTGTCCAGGAAGGGCGTGGCGTAGCCCAGGCCCAGCACGTCCAGGCCCCGCGCGTCGCCCCACGCCTCCTCGACCTTGCGACCCAGCATCTCGCGGGCCGCGCGTCCGAGCGGGCTGGCGTAGAAGGCTCTGAGATCGAGCACGTCGCGGCGCATTGAGTCTCCCGATCGATGGCTTCATCTATGTAGGCGGGCGGGCCCGTCGCGTCACGTCTCGCCCAGGGGATTTGGCCCCAGTCCGGAGTCGAGAGCATGCCGCTGACCGTTCACCAGTTCCCCTGCCTGTCGGACAATTACGGCTTTCTCGTGCGCGACGACGCCACCGGGACCACCGCGACCATCGACACGCCCGACGCCGACGCCATCCTGGCCCAGCTGGACAGGCTGGGCTGGACACTGGACCTGATCCTCAACACCCACTGGCATCCGGACCACGCCGGCGGCAACGCGGCGATCCAGGCGGCGACCGGCGCGACGATCGTCGGCCCGCAGGAGGTGACACGCATCGCCCCGCTGGACCGGCCCGTCGTCGAGGGCGACACGGTGATGCTGGGCGACACGGCCCTGAGCGTCATCGACACCGGCGGCCACACCCTGGGCCACATCGCCTATCACGACGCCGCCGACGGGATCGCCTTCGTCGGCGACACCCTGTTCGCCCTGGGCTGCGGCCGGCTGTTCGAGGGCACGGCCGAGCAGATGTGGGGTTCGCTGTCCAAGCTGACCGCCCTGCCAGACGACACCACCGTCTATTGCGCCCACGAATACACCGCCTCCAACGCCCGCTTCGCCCTGTCGGTCGACGACGCCCCCGCGCTCAAGGATCGGGCGGAGGCGGTGTTCGCCGCCCGCGAGCGCGGCGAGCCCACCGTTCCCACCACCATCGGGATCGAAAAAGCGACGAATCCGTTCTTGCGCGCGCCCCTGCTGCGGCCCCATCTGGCGCCGGCCGAGGCCTTCGGTGAGATTCGAGCCGCCAAGGACGGCTTCAAGGGGTGAGCATGTCGTTGGATGTATCGAGCGATCTGAGCGGTAACGAGATCATCCGCTTGCTGGACCTGCAGCCCCATCCCGAGGGCGGCTGGTATCGCCAGAGCTTCCGCGACACCCCCATCGAGGACGGCCGCCCCGCCTCGACGGCGATCTATTTCCTGCTGCAAGCCGACGAACAGTCGGCGTGGCACAAGATCGACGCGGTCGAGGTCTGGCACTACTACGCCGGCGCGCCCCTGACCCTGACCCTGTCCACCCCCGACGGCCAGGGCGCGACCGCCCACGTCCTGGGTCCCGACCTGAAAAGCGGCCAGCGACCGCAGGCGGTGGTGCCGACCGGCTGGTGGCAGACCGCCGTCAGCCAGGGCGCCTGGACCCTGGTCGGCTGCACCGTCGCCCCCGGGTTCGAGTTCGACGGCTTCGAGCTGGCCCCCAAGGACTGGCGGCCCCACTCCCAGACCCCGCGACGGCCCTAACGGCTCAAGCGCAGGCGCAGATCAGCGGATAGTTGGTCGTGTCGGCGATGGTGGTCATGCCGTAGTAGTCGACCAGCACCGACTCCGCCGTGCAGAACGCGCCCTCCACCCAGGCCTGGTCGTTGGAATAGGCCTCGCCGATGATGAACAGGTTGGCCGCCGGCGCGCCGTCCACCAGGCCCGTGGGCTGGCGGATCCTCTGCATCACGTCGCAGATGTCGTAGTGCGCCGCCCAGGCGTGGTAGCCGGCCCCGAACGGGTTGAACGAGAAGTCGTTGTACACCGCCGAGACCGGGTACGGGATCTTGTAGGCGTCGTTCGGGTCGCCGTAGTGGACCTTGGCCAGCTCCAGCAGCACCATCCTGATCATGGTCTCGTTGGCCGTCGCGGGCTTGTGCAGGACCTGGTAGTCCTCCTCCAGCGGGATGGTCCGGCGCTCGTCGACGTGCAGTTCCAGCTCCTGCCAGAACTGGACGTATTGCATGTCGTCGTACGAGGCGAGCACGCCGTAGACGGGGTTGGGATTGCCGTCGCTGTTGTTCCCGAAATAGTAGACTTGGCGCAGCGGCAGGTCGGTGATGGTCGGGCCGAAGGTGTTGGGCAGGCCGTCGCTGGTCAGGTCCGGCGGATAGGGGCAGGTCTCCCACCAGGGGCTGTCGAAGAACAGCATCACCCGCATCGACGGCTGGCGGATCACCCCGTCCATGTATAGCTGCACCGGCCGCTGGTTCATGATGTCCAGCGTCCCGTCCGGCAGGTCGGCGTAGCGCGTGGCCTCGGCCACCAGGTCCAGCGAGGCCGGCGGCATGGCCAGGAAGGCGTTGGGCGTGGTCAGGGTCGGCCCGCCCTTGAACGGGTCGGCGGCGCTGGCCAGCCGATAGTTGATCACCCCGTCCGCCAGCCAGACCGAGTGCAGCCGGGTGTTGGCCTGCAGCGAGAAGTCCACCCCGGCCGCCTGCGCCGCCGCGCGGGTCTGCTGGAACAGCTGGACGAAGACCTGGGAATAGCCGCCCTGCACGGTCTTGAACTGGCCGCCCGGCGCGAACTCGCTGTTGTAGACGGCGGCGTTGGCGGCGTTCCAGTTGATGACGTTGGACGTGTAGCCGCCGGCGTCGGAGGCGTACTCGTAGCCCTCGTTGCCGGCCTGGTCGTAGAAGATGTTCCAGTAGCCGATGTTCCCCGCCGTCGAGCCCGGGGCGTAGACGAACGAGTTGAAGGTCGAGGGCAGGGTCCCGTCGCCGTAGAACTGGCACTGGGCGGTGCGGGTCGAGGGCGCGGGCACGCCGGTGATCAGGTTGGAGATGTTGGCGAACAGCGTCGCGGCCGGGGCGGCGTTGTTGCCCGGCGTGTTGTAGGGCGCGTTCTGGGTGGCCAGGTTCTTCTGGTAGATGTGCTCGCCGCGCAGATACAGCAGCGGGTCGGTCGTGGTGTTGAACGGCACCACCGATCCGCCCAGGCCCAGCAGGTTGATGGTCAGGGTGACCAGCTGGTGGCCCTGGGTCCCGTCCCATTCGATGAACCGCATGCCGCCGGCCTCGATGTAGGACTGGGTCGGGTCGTCGTCGCAGAAGTGGGTCACGATCCGACCGGCCGGCAGGCGGGTGCCCGAGCCGGGACCGTCGAAGGCGTAGTCGCCCCACTCGATCAGCTCGATGCTGTCGCCCGCCACGGCCTTGCCGCCGGTGACCAGCCGCCAGGCCGTGTAGAGGCCCGCCGGCCCCGCGCCGAAGATGGTGTAGGCCGTTCCCATGCCGCCCTCCCGAGACGCGGCTTCGCGCCGCCCTGATCGACCAAGGATGAATCGACCATAGCGTGCGCTGGCGAAATATTCGCGTCAACCGGAGGGCGGCCAAGAAAAAGGCCCCGGATCGCTCCGGGGCCTCTTCCGTCTAGGGGGCGATCGAGGCCGGCTCGCCCGGCTCGGGGTTGGTGTCGTCCGAACCGTGCGACCACTTCTTCAGGATCGGCGACAGGGCCAGGAACACCACGCCGATGCCGATCGAGATCAGGCCGACGATCTTGAACACCAGCAGCGACTGGACCATGGCCGCGGCCGGGTCCAGGGCCTGGCCGCCGATGGTCTCGGTCGAGGCGATGCCCGCGATGAAGCCCGCGACCAGGTTGCCCATGGACAGCGCCATGTACCAGACCGCCATCACGAACGAGACGATCGACAGCGGCGACAGCTTGGTCATCTGCGACAGGCCGACCGGCGACATGAACATCTCGCCCGAGGTGTGCAGCATGTACATGACGATCAGGAAGATCAGCGGCATGCGGAACGCGCCGTCGGCGAAGTGGGCGCCGACCAGCAGGATCAGGAAGCCCGCGCCCACCTGGATCAGCGACAGGCCGAACTTGACCATCGGGCCGGGGTTCCGGCCCCGGGCGCCCAGGAAGGTCCAGAGCGCCGCGAAGACCGGGGCGAAGATCAGGATCCAGCCGGCGTTGATCGCCTGGGTCTGAGCGGCGTTGAACGCGGTGTTGACCCACAGCTTGCCGGCCGGGTCGATCCCCGCCGCGGCCAGCTGTTCGGGCGCGCCCAGCACCACCGCCCCGCCCAGCCATTGCACCGGGTGCGACAACAGGGTCAGGTTGACGTTGGTGGCCGCGAACAGGTTCAGCGACGAACCGGCCTGCTCGAACAGGGCCCAGAACACCACCGCGCCCAGCACCAGCACCGTGGCCAGCAGCAGCCGCTCGCGCTCGACCTTCTGGCACTTAACGAAGGCGAACCACAGGATGTAGGCCACCGACAGGACGCTGCCGGCGATCAGGGTGGCGCTGACGACAGGCGTGTACTGCACCAGGAAGAAGACCAGCCCGACCACGCCCAGCGAGGCGGCGTAGATCACGCCCTCGCGGTTGAGCGGGCCCAGCACCGGGGCCTTCAGCTTGGCGAACTCGGGCGGTTCGCCCTTGCCCAGCAGCCAGGGCTTGCCCAGCACGAAGATCACGAAGCCGGCCAGCATGCCGATGCCGGCCATGCCGAAGCCGGCGTTCCAGCCCAGGTTGACGCCCAGCAGGCCGCAGAGGATGGCCGCCCAGAACGAACCCAGGTTGATGCCGTAGTAGTAGAGGGTGAAGCCCGGGTCGCGGCGCGGGTCGCCCTGCGGATAGAGCTGCCCCACCAGGGTGGCGACATTGGCCTTCATGAAGCCCACGCCGACGATGATCAGCGCCAGGGCCAGCCAGAAAATGTTCAGGTACAGCGGGTCGCGGTCCTTGACGCCCAGCTTGTACTGACCCTTGGGCAGCACCGAGGGCAGGACCGACTGGGCCGGCAGGTTCTTGATCTCGAAGTCGCCCTTGTCGTTGGCCGCCACCTCATAGGGCTTGTCGCCGACGACGATCTTGGCCACCCGCTCCTCGCCGCGGCCCTCGACCTGGAACTCGTAGGTGTGGCCGGCGTAGTCCAGGGTCTGGGTGGCCGGACGGCCCTCGACCGCCATGGTCAGATGGCCCGCCACCAGCAGGATGGCGCCGAAGGCCACGGCCTTGCGGGTGCCCAGATAGCGGTCGGCCAGGAAGCCGCCCAGCAGGGGCACGATGTAGACCAGCGAGGTGTAGGAGCCGTAGTGGCCGCCCGCCGTCTTGGAATCGAACAGGAAGTGCTGCGTCAGGTAGAAGATCAGCAGCCCGCGCATACCGTAGTAGGAGAAGCGCTCCCACATCTCGGCCAGGAAGCAGATGATCAGGCCGCGCGGATGGCCCCGCAGCAGCTGGATAAGCACGGGCACGCCGGTCACGAGGGTGACCAGGATGCCGACGGCGACGACGATATTCATTCACGAACCTTGAAACGTACAAGCGGTGGGGCGCCCAACAGGTGGTTTCGCCCTCCCCTCCCCAATCGGCGGGGAGAAGATCACGGCCCTTTGCGTTTCACAAGCAATGGCTTGCCGCCTCGGAGCCCGTCCCCCGTCCCGCGCGTTTCTTAAGCGACGCCCTGCCAGACGGGAGAATTCGCCATGACCAGCTCCAACCCGGACCATCCCATCACCTGTTCGCGCGAAGACGGACGGGTGGAGGTGCTCTTCGAAGGCCACGAGATCGCCGACAGCGGCGATGTCCTGGTGCTGCACGAGGCCGAACACGCGCCGGTGCGCTACTTCCCGCGCTCGGACGTGGCCATGGGGTTCCTGCACAAGACCGACAAGGTCACCCATTGCCCCTACAAGGGCCAGGCCAGCTACTACACGATCAGCCGCGACGCCAAGATCATCGAGAACGCCGTCTGGTCGTACGAGACCCCCTTGCCCGGCGTCAGCCAGATCGCCGGTCGCCTGGCCTTCTATCCCGAACACGTCGACTTCAAGCGCGCCGGCCTCACCGCGGCCGAGACCCGTGCCGTCGACGTGAACGAGGTGGTGCGCCACACCGACAGCGGCTCGGGCTCCAGCCAGGCCGAGCACTGGGACGCCAACGTCTCGATGCCCGACGACGCGGCCTGGGAAGGCGACGATATCCGTGAAGACGGCCCGCCGCACGTCTCCAAGCCCTACGAGGGAACCGGATCAATCTGAGCCACGTTCCACCGACTACAAATGTAAAGCGTTCGTTAACCTTTAAAGCGCTGCAATAACCGCAGCGCTTTGCGTGAAAGCCTCCTCCAGAGAGGCGACCAGGGAGAAACGTCGTGGCTTACGTCGGTTATGATTCCCGTCTGCGTCCGCCGTCCGGCGCCGCGCGATCGCGGCCCGCCCGCGTCAAGCTGACCTGGGGCCGGCTGGCGGCGGTGGCGGCCAGCCTGATGGCCTGGATCGGGATCATCGCCGCGGCCCGCGCGATCTTCTGACCAGAGGCCCCGGGAATCCCCTCAACCTGACAGGCGTTCGATCGCGCTTCGGGTGTCGGGCGGCACGTTCAGCCATCGCGTCTCCGGCGACAGGCGCAGCGTCACGCCGTATTCGTCATGCGCCGCCGCCACGAGGTGATGGAACCACGTCGCGTAGGACCATTCGCGAGGTTTCGGGCCGTAGAGCGTCCGCGTCTCCGGATCCCAGCCGACCTCGGCCGCCGCGCGCCAGATCTGCGACAGGTCCTGCTTGGCGGGCCGAATTCGCAGGCGTCCTTCGGTATCGATCTCGACGTCCGTGATCTGGTCCGTGATCATCGCGCGACGTCGGCCTCAGTAGGCGAAGTCCTCGAACACCCGGTTGATGTCGCCCTTCCACGCGCCGTCGTAGAGCGCCAGCAGCCGTTCGGCCGGGGTGATCCCGGTCGCGGCGATCTCTTCCAGGTCGCCCAGATAGATCGTCTCGTCCAGGAAGCCGCCGTTCAGCTGGGCGCGGTTCTTCAGGCCCGACTTGGCGATGGCCACGAAGTCCTTGGCCACGTCCTGGGCCGTGCGGCCGGCCACCTTGGCCTTCAGGCCCAGCTTCGGCACGTCGCGGCGCAGGCCGGCGCGATCCTCTGCAGTCCAATGCTTGCAAAGGTCCCAGGCCGCGGCCAGGGCCGCATCGTCGTAGAACACGCCGGTCCACAGGGCCGGCAGGGCGCACAGGCGGCTCCAGGGCCCGGCGTCGGCGCCGCGCATCTCCAGATAGGTCTTCAGCCGCACTTCCGGGAACAGGGTGGTGGTGTGGTCGGCCCAGTCCTTCATCGAGGCGTGCTCGCCCGGAAGCTCCGGGATCTTGCCGTCGATGAAGTCGCGGAAGCTGCGGCCGGCCAGGTCGATGTACCTGTCGCCGCGCTTGGCGAAGTACATCGGCACGTCCAGGGCGTAGCGGGCGTAGCGCTCGAAGTCGAAGCCGTCCTCGAACACGAAGTCCAGCAGGCCCGTGCGGTCGGCGTCGGTGTCGGTCCAGACGTTGGCGCGGGCCGACAGGAAGCCGTTGGGCTTGCCTTCCGTGAACGGCGAATTGGCGAACAGGGCCGTGGCGATCGGCTGCAGGGCCAGGCTCATGCGGAACTTGGCGACCATGTCGGCTTCGCTGGAGAAGTCGAGATTGGCCTGCACCGTGCAGGTGCGCAGCATCATGTCCAGGCCGAGGTTTCCGACCTTGGGCATGTAGTTGCGCATGATCACGTAGCGGCCCTTGGGCATGACCGGCACGTCCTGCCGCTTCCACAGCGGCGAGAAGCCCAGGCCCAGGAAGCCCAGGCCCAGCTCGTCGGCGACGGTCTTGACCTCGTCCAGGTGACGGCCGGTCTCGTCGCAGATGTCGTGCATGGTCAGCAGCGGCGCGCCGGACAGCTCGAACTGGCCGCCGGGCTCCAGGCTGACATTGGCGCCGTCGCGCTCCAGCCCGATGATCGTCGGGCCTTCCATCACCGGCTTCCAGCCGAACCGCTGCAGGCCGGTCAGCAGGGCGTGCACGCCCTTGTCGCCCTCGTAGGGAACCGGCGCGTGGTCCTTCAGGTAGAAGCCGAACTTCTCGTGCTCGGCGCCCACGCGGAACTGGTCCTTGGGCTTGCTGCCCTTGGCGAAATAGGCGGTCAGATCGTCCAGCGTCAGCGGACGCTCCTGGCTCACGGCTTCGGCCATCGGCCACCCTCCCAAAACACGCATCCAGAGGGAGGAACGCTCCTCCGACCCGCCCGCGAACTGTCGTGCTGCGCAGTTGGGCGTTTTCTTAGCGAACCTCAAGGGGGCGGGACAGCCTTTCGCGACAGGCGATGTTGCCGTTTGGGCGCGCCGCCCGCCCGTCCCGCGAAAAGACGGGGGTTCAGCGACGGTAGAACACGCTGGGCGGCAGGCCGAATTGGCGGCGGAACATGGCCGTGAAGGCGCTCTGGCTGGCATAGCCGCTCTCGGCCGCCACGTCGATCACCCGCTCGCCCCGCGCCAGGCGCTCCAGGGCCGAAAGCAGCCGCGCCTGTTGGCGCCATTGGCCGAAGCTCATGCCGGTATGCTGGCGGAACAGCCGATGCAGGGTCTTGGGCGTGACGCCCAGCCGCCCCGCCCAGTGCTCGGCGGTCGAGGCGTCGTCCGGCCGCGCGGAAAGGGCGTCGCAGACCCGGCGCAGGCGGGGATCTGCCGGGGCCGGCAGGTGCAGCGCCAGCACGTCCATCGCCCGCAGCTCGTCCAGCAGCAGGTCCATCAGCCTGCCGTCGCGGCTGGACGGATCGTAGTTGACCGGGATCATCACGGCGGCGACCAGCAGCTCCCGCAGCAGCGGCGAGACCGCGATCACGCAGTTGGTGCGCGGCAGGTTGGGATTGGCCTCGGGATCGACAAACAGGGTGCGCATCTTCACCGCGCCGCACATCCTGACCTCGTGCTCGACGCCCGCCGTCAGCCAGACCGCGCGGTTCGGCGGGACCACCCAGGCCCCGGCCTCCGAACGGACCTGCATCACCCCCTGGATGGCGAACAGCAGCTGGGCGCGGGGATGGCTGTGCGGGCCGGTGGAGAAGCCGTCCGGATAGTCGATCTCCATCGCGGCCGCCGGACGGCCGGTCTGGTGGTAGTCGAGATAGTCCGGAAAATCGCCCGCCATGTCCCAAACTCGCTAATGGAGTTCAGGATAGCGAGAGACGAACAGGAGATCGAGACCGTAGACCGCCGGCTTCCCGTTTTCCGGAGGTCGCCGTGATCCGCAGACACCTGCCTTTCCTGTTCCCCTTGCTGGCCATCCTGCTGTGGGCCGGCAACGTCATCGCCTCGCGCCTGTCGGCCCACGTGATCGGCCCGCAGGCGATCACCTTCTACCGCCTGCTGCTGGCGGTGGCGGTGATGAGCCTGTTCGTGGCGCGGCCCGTCTGGCGCGACCGCGCGGTGATCTGGCCGCACCTGGGACAGTTCTTCATCCTAGGCTTCCTGGCCATGTGCCTGTTCCAGAGCCTGTCCTACCTGGCCGCCCAGACCAGCACGGCGACCAACATGGCGCTGTTCACCGCCCTGACCCCGATGCTGACCGTGGCGCTCAGCATCCTGCTGCTGAAGGACACCCCGACCTGGGGCCTGGCGGTCGGCGGGGTGCTGGCCTTCGCGGGCCTGACCTTCCTGGTCACCGGCGGCCATCCGGCGGCGGTCCTGCGCGGCGGCCTGCATCCGGGCGACGCCCTGATGTTCGTCGCCGCCCTGGTCTACGCCCTCTACGGCGTGCTGCTGAAGCGCTGGAACCTGCCGGTCGGCGGCTGGCAATCGACTTACATGCAGGCCCTGTGCGCCCTGGCGGTGATGTTCCCCGCCTTCCTGGCCACCCCGCCGGCGCTGCGCCGACTGACGACGCAGACCATGCCGCTGATCCTCTATGCCGGAATCATGGCCTCGGTCGTGCTGCCGTTCTTCTGGGTGCGCGGCGTCGCCCGGCTGGGTCCCAACCGCTGCGCGATCTTCATGTACCTGCTGCCGATCTTCACGGCGGCCGGGGCCATCGTCATGCTGGGCGAGCCGGTCCGGGCCTATCACCTGATCGGCGGCGGGATCGTCCTGGCCGGGGTCGCCGTGGCCCAGCTGGTCAAGACCCCCCTCGCGCGGCCCGCTCTCGCGGCGATCTAGCGCCAGTCGCCGGCGACGGCCTGCCACAGGGTCATGGCCGCGATGGCCGCGGTGTCGGCGCGCAGGATGCGCGGGCCCAGCGTCACCGGGATGACGAACGGCAGCGACCGCAGCCTCTCGCGCTCCTCGGGCGCGAAGCCGCCCTCGGGGCCGATCAGGATGGCGGCGGGGCCCGGGGCGTCGCCCCTTTCCCGGGGAGCGGCCGCCTCGATCAGCGGCCGCGCGTCGCCGCCCTCGTCGCAGAAGATCAGCGTCCGCGCCGGGTCCCAGGCGTCCAGGATCTTGTCCAGCTTCTGCGGGTCGTCGACGGCCGGCACGTCCAGCCGGCCGGTCTGCTCGGCGGCCTCGATGGCGATGGCGTCCAGCCGCCCCAGCTTGAGGAAGTCGACATTGGTCCGCCGGGTCTGGGTCAGGCGCACCCGGCGCGTGCCCAGTTCGGCGGCCTTCTCGACGATGGTCTCGACGCGGCCGCGCTTGACCATGGCGATCACCAGGTCGAGGTCGGGGCCATAGGCCTGGGGCCGGGTCTGTTCCTCGGCCTTCAGCAGGCAGCCGCGCTTGCCCGCCTCGGCCAGGCTGCAGCGCCACTCGCCGTCCTGGCCGTTGAAGACCAGGATCTCGTCGCCGACATTCAGCCGCATCACGGCGGTCAGGTAGCGCGACTGGTCGACGGTGGGCGCGACGCCGGCGCCGGCCTTGAGCGGATGGGGAACGAAAAGACGGATCATGGCGTCCTTCTAGCGCAACTGAACAGGACGGGGGTAGGGTCGCCGCATGAGCAAGCTCGAAGACTACGAAGCCGAACTTCGCGACCTGCAGCTGGCGATGATCGGCCTGCAGAAGCTGGCCATCAAGGAAGGCTGGAAGACTGTCACCATCTTCGAGGGACGCGACGCGGCCGGCAAGGACGGGGCCATCGCCCGCCTGACCGAGCACGCCCACCGCCGCGCCACCCGGATCATCTCCCTCCCGGCGCCCAGCGATCGCGAGCGCAGCGAGTGGTACTTCCAGCGCTATGTCCGGCACCTCCCGGCGTCAGGCGAGGCCGTGGTCTTCAACCGCTCCTGGTACAACCGCGCCGGGGTCGAGCGGGTCATGGGCTTCTCCACCCCGCACGAGCAGGAGCAGTTCCTGCGCGACGTGCCGGCCTTCGAGCTGATGCTGGTGGAGAACGGGGTCAAGATGACCAAGTTCTGGCTCGACATCGACCAGGAGACCCAGGCCGAACGCCTGAAGGCCCGCCGCGAGGAGCCGCTGAAGGCCTTCAAGGTCAGCGACCTGGACGCCGTGGCCCAGGCCAAGTGGGAAGACTATTCGGCCGCCCGCGACGAGATGCTGATGCGCACCCACTCCACCCCGGCGCCCTGGGTGTGCGTACGCGCCAACCACAAGAAGGCCGCCCGGCTGAACATCCTGCGCTGGATGCTGCACATCTCGGCCCCCAAGGGCCTGCTCAAGGGGATCAAGCGGCCGGACCCGGAGGTGATCTTCCGGTTCGAACCGACGGCGCTGACCGATGGACGGCTGGCGAAGTAGGCCTAGATCCTCCCCCCGTGGGGGAGGGTCTTTAATCCACGTCCCACGCGAACGCCGGGTCCAGCCAGTTCCCCAGCCGCCCGTCGGGGCGCGCCAGGGCGAAGATGCGTGCCATCTCCTCTTCCGACAGGGCGAAGTCGAAGATGTCGAAGTTCTCGGCCAGCCGGCCGGGGTTGCGCGTCCGGGGGATGGTCGCCACGCCCTGCTGGACCTGCCAGCGCAGGGTCACCTGACCGGCCGTCTTGCCGTGGGCCTCGCCGATCTCGGCCAGCACGGGGTCGGCGGCCACCTTGCCCTGGGCCAGGGGCGACCAGGCGGTGATCGTCGAACCCATCGCCTTGGCCTTGGCGATCAGGGTCTTCTGCGACAGGTATGGATGATACTCGACCTGGTTGGTGGCGATCGGCGCGTCCGAGGCCGCCTGCGCCTTGGCCATCAGCGCCGAGGGGAAGTTCGACAGGCCGATGGCGCGGGTCAGGCCGCGGGCGTGGACGTCATTCAGCGCCGCCATGGTCTCGGCCAAGGCCGGCTTGGGCTTGGGCCAGTGCAGCAGCAGCAGGTCGACCTGCGGGGCCTTCAGGCGCTTGAGGCTGCCCTCGACCGACCGCTGCAGGTCGCCCTGGGCGAACTGGTCGACCCAGACCTTGGTGGTCAGGAAGATCTCGTCGCGCGGCACGCCGGTGGCCGCCAGGGCCGCCCCGACGTCCTGCTCGTTGCGATAGGCCTGGGCGGTGTCGATGTGGCGGTAGCCCAGCTCCAGCGCCTTCTCGACCAGCGGCTGGGCCGCGCCGTCGTCCAGTTGCCAGGTGCCCAGGCCGATGACCGGCATGGCCACGTCGCCCGCGCGGATGTCGGGGATGGAATGGGGCATGGGGATCTCCCGAAGGCGGCTGGGGCGTGAGGGTCAGGCCGATATAGGCCCTGGCGCCGTCCGCGTCAGGCCTTCTCCGCATCGTAACGCTTGAGCAGCGTCTTCGGCGCGGTCGCCCGCCACCGGCGCGCGAGGAAACCCTCCACCGTGCCGGCCTCGACCCGCGACAGGCGGATCAGGACGTAGGGATAGTTCCTGTAGTGGTCGGTGACGAAGAACGTCTCGGGTTCGGCCTCGATCAGCATCTCGCGCTCGTCCAGCGTGACGCCCGGACAGACCAAGGTGTCGCCGTCGTCCCAGACGCGGGTCAGGAACTTGCCGTGCGCCTTCAGGCAGGGATGGCCGTAGGCCGTCCCGTCGGTCACGCCGGGCAATCCGAAGGCGAAGGCGCGCACTTCCTCGAAGGTCATGACCAAAATCCTGGGTCGCCGCTTGCAGCGCGACTATAGGGGAAGGATGGACGCCGAACACACCCCTTCCACCGAGCCCGCGGGCCTGACCTCGCCCGTGCTGGTGCTGGGCGCCACCAGCCTGATCGGCCAGTTCCTGCTGGCGCGGCTGAACGCCCTGGGGACCACGCCGATCTCGCTGAGCCGGCGTCCGCCCAGCGACGAGGTCTGCTGGGTGGACGGCGACCTGGCCGACCCGAACCTGGCCGACGAGCTGCCGCCGGTGGCCACGGTGTTCTCGCTGTCGCCGATCTGGCTGCTGCCCCAGGCCCTGCCCGCCCTGAAGGCGCGGGGCATGACCCGGCTGGTGGCTTTCTCCTCGACCAGCCGCTTCACCAAGCAGGACTCGACCGAGGCCTCGGAGCGGGCCGTGGCCCGGGCCCTGGCGGAGTCCGAGGCCAAGGTCGAGGCGTTCTGCGCCGAACACGGCGTGGCCTGGACGATCCTGCGCCCGACCCTGATCTATCTGGAGGGGCGCGACGCCAATGTCAGCCGCTTGGCCGGGCTGATCCGCCGGTTCAAGGTGCTGCCGCTGTCAGGCAAGGGCGAGGGCCTGCGCCAGCCGGTCCATGCCGACGACCTGGCCGGCGGCGCGATCGCCGCGGCCCAGGCCCCGGCGGCCCGGGACAAGGCCTACGACCTGGTCGGCGGCGAGACCCTGACCTACCGGACGATGGCCGAGCGCATCTACGAGGGGCTGGGCCGCCGGCCTCTGATCCTGCCCCTGCCCGCCTGGCTGTTCCGCCTGCTGCTGACCCTGGCCAAGCCGTTCTATCCCGGCGCCACCGCGACCATGGCCGACCGCATGGCCCAGGACCTGACCTTCGACGACGCCCCGGCGCGGGCGGACTTCGGATGGAAGCCGAGGGACTTCCGGCCGAGGTTCTGAGAACGGTCGGGCCAGACGCCGCTTCTCCCACAGTTGTCATCCCGGAAAGCGCGCAGCGCTTGTCCGGGACCCAGGACAGCCGCACCGCATCCCGCCCAGTCTCCTGGGTCCCGGACAGCCTCTGCGAGGCTTCCGGGATGACAACAGATTGGAGCGACGGGTTTCCCCTACGCGTCGCTCAGCACCATGGCGAACGGCACCTGCGCCCCGTCGCGCTCGACATAGCCGCTGACCAGCTTGTGGTCGGGATTGAGCACGCCCAGGTCGACATCCTCGGTGGGGAACATCACCACCCGGCGGTCGCCGATGCAGATCAGCAGCTCGTAGCCGTCATAGGCCCGCTGCGACATGGCCTTCAGCCGCGAATAGTAGGGCTCGCGCGTCCACGACGTCGGCTTGCCCGGGTCGACCACGACGTTCAGCCGCTTGCCGTCGCGGTCGGGGTACATCAGGAAGCCGGCCTTGTCGGGCCGCCAGGCGGCGTCCAGCTTTTCCGAGGTCAGCCACAGGCAGTGGAAGCCCCGGCAGGCCTGGGGCCGGGCCTCGTAGTCGCCGCAGCCCGAGCCCTTGCGGAACACCCCGCACCACTGGCCGGCCGGCTTGCTGAGCTCGCCGATGTGCAGGACCTTGCAGCACATGCCGCAGTCGCCGCACGACTTGGAGGGGGCGGGGGAGGTGGTCGCTTCGCTCATGCCGGGATCTCGCGCACCAGGCCCTGGTCGACGTCGCGATCGGGCAGGATGGTGTAGCCTCGCCGCCCGACCAGGACGTTGAGGGTCAGGCCCTGGGCCGCGCCGCGCGCCGCCCAGGCCTTGAAGGTGTCGTGGAAGGGGGCCTTGCGCCAGGCGTCGGGCGCGGCGGGATCGACCTCGACCACCAGGGTGCGGCCGCCGTCCTCGCGGTGCAGGACGAAGCGGGCCCGGTCGGGGCGCCAGCGGTCGTCCAGGTTGGGGGCGTTCAGCCAGTAGCAGGCGTAGTCGGCGCAGGCCTTGGGCCGGTCGGCGTAGATCGCGCAGCCCGCGCCCTTGCTGTAGTGGCCGCACCAGGCGTGGGCCGGCTTGTCGATGGCGGCCACGCCCATCAGCTTGCAGCACATCCCGCAGTCGCCGCAGGTCCTGGCCTGGTCCACCGTCGCTCGCCCCGTAAATCGTCCGGAGACGGATTTATCGCGGTTTCGTGACGGTTTTTCTGTCGGTCCCGCGCTCGGGGACATGCCCTTGCGGCGTGTCCCCATCGGCAGGCTCGGAGTCAGGACTTGGGGACACGCCGCAAGGGCGTGTCCCCGGCCGCGCCTAGCCCTCGCTCCACACCGCCAGCTCGTTGCCGGACGGATCGGCGAAGTGGAAGCGGCGGCCGCCGGGGAAGCTGAAGATCGGCTTGGTGATCGTCGCGCCGGCGGCCGTCACCTTGGCCAGCATGGCGTCGATGTCGTGGGCGTAGAGCACGACCAGCGGCTTGTCGGCCGAGCCCTCCTGCGGCGTGCAGAACCCGCCGTCGGTCCCCTGCCCCTCGAAGGCGGCGTAGTCGGGGCCATAGTCGACGAAGCTCCAGCCGAAGGCGCCGGCGTAGAAGGCCTTGGTGGCCGGCAGGTCGCCGGCGGGCCATTCGATGTAGTCGATCTTGCCGTCTTCGCGCATGCCGCGCCTCCTCGGATGTTCCCGTATTGTTCTAGATCGCCGTCACGGCAGAGTCCAGACGCTGGTGCGCTTGACGGCCATGTCCTCCAGCTCCCGCGTGGTGGGCACCTGGTACTCGGCCAGCTTTTCGAGACCGTCCTTGGGGAAGTAGGTGCGGCCCGGGTCGCCGATCAGCACGGTCGCGCCGGCGGTCCGCCCCTGGGCCAGCCAGGCCATCACCGCCTCGGCCATCGGCCGCTCGTAGCAGATGTCGCCGGCCAGGATCACGTCGGCGGCCGGCGGCGGGGCGCCCAGCAGGTCCACCTCGGTGAAGGCCGCTTCGACGCCGTTGGCCGCCGCGTTCAGGCCGATCGCCGCCTCGCAGAACACGTCGATGTCGGCCGCCAGCACCTCGGCCGCGCCCGCCTTCATGGCGGCGATGGCGACCAGGCCCGAGCCGCTGGCGAAGTCGATCACCCGCTTGCCGGCGACGATCCCGGGGTGGTCGAGGATGTAGCGCGCCAGGGCCTGGCCGCCCGCCCAGGCGAAGGCCCAGAACGGCGGCGGCAGGCCGATCTCGGCCAGGGCCTCCTCGGTCAGTTTCCAGATGGGGGTGATCTCGTCGGCCAGGTGCAGCCGGAGCTCCGGCGTGTGCGGCGGGGCCTGCAGCCGGGTGTTCTCCAGGATGAAGGCGCGACGGCCGGCGAGGGTGGCTTCGATCATGCAGGCCTTAGAGCACCCTGGGACCGACGCCGATAGCCGTCAGAACGGTGAAACGACGGCCTCGACGATCCGATCGCCCAGCACCGCCAGGGCCCGGTCGGAAACCACCAGGATCAGGGCCGGCGACAGGCCGAAGTCGTCGCGGCCGGCGACGCCCTCGACCTTCATCCAGACCCAGGAGGGCAGGACGGTGGCGGGCTGAAGCTCCACGAACGTCTCCGACACGCCGACCTCGACCGCGTCGAACGTCACCCCGGAAAGGCCGGCCGCGCGGATCGCCTCGGCCAGGCCCTCCGTGACGATGAAGCACGGCGTCGTCTCGAGCAGCTCGTCGCCCATCCATCCATCGAAGACGTGGTGCAAGCGCTCGACGACCGGCGGGCGACCGGGCTCCCGACGCGCGACCGTATCCTCGCCCCATCCGCCGGCGACCTCGGGCTCGACCTGGTGAAACTTCAAGCCGCCGCCCGGCTGGACGCGGCCTTCAGCACCGTCAGATAGCCCGGCGCCGTCAGCATGCCTTCGGTCCGTCCCTTGGCGACCAGCAGCCTGTGCGCCTTGGGCAGGTTCCAGCAGGGCATGTGCATGAACAGGTGATGCTCGGCGTGGAAGTTGACGTGGTAGGGCGCGATCAGGGCCCGCTCGATCCAGTTGGCCGAGGTGGTGCGGGCGTGGCGGAACGGGTCGGGCTCGTCCTTGGCCACCAGGGCGTGCTCGGCGATGTTGCGCAGGCGGGTGACCAGCGGGAACCAAGTGGCCATCGGCACGATCCACAGCGCCAGCCACGCCCACCACAGGCCCGCGGCGCCGAGCACGACCAGCAGGCCCAGGTTCCACAGCAGGAACGGCCGCTGGCGCGCGACCTCGCCCGCGAAGACCGCGCCCTTCGGCTGGTCGGTCGAGGAAGAACGAAGCTTGCCCAGCAGGGGTCCGAACCGCTGCTTGAAGAAGGTCTGGCCGGTCAGGTCGCGGACGATCTTGCGGCGCAGGGAGGCGCGGGTGGTCGGAAACGGCGCCGACAGCACCAGGTCCGGGTCCTCGGCCTGCTGGGCGTATTTGTGGTGGGTCAGGTGGTAGGGCCGGTACTTGGCCAGGGACGCGCCCGTCGGGGCCGCGCACAGCCATTCGCCGACCCAGTCGTTGACCTTGAGGTTCGGGTGCAGCCCGCCGTGGGCGGCCTCGTGCATCAGGATCGCCAGGCCCAGCTGGCGCGCGCCGATCAGCATCACGGCCAGGACGTAGGTCAGCGGGTTGGGCCAGATCACGAAGACCGCGCCCGCCGCGACGATCACCGCCCAGGCGTGGGCCACCATCAGGAGGCCGCGCCAGGACGAGCGCGCCGACAGCGGCGCCCATTCCTCGGGCGTGAACAGTTCCTGCGGCTTGATGCGGGACGCGACGGCCATGGAACGATCATGCCACATTCGGCGTCAGGCTGACAGAATGACCCGACGTCACGCCCGCTTCGACACCCTTGGGGAGACCGCCATGCGCCCGCTTCTGATCACCCTCGCCCTGACCCTCGCGGCCGGCGCCGCCCCGTCGCTCGCCCACGCCGCCAGCTTCGACTGCCAGCGGGCCAAGGCTCCCGACGAGAAGGCGATCTGCGCCTACCTGCCGCTGAACGACAAGGACGTGCGGATGTCGGTGCTCTACGAGATCAACAAGCGCACCCTGGCCATGGGCGGCCGCGACGCCCTGCAGGACCAGCAACGCCAGTGGCTGACCGAACGGCGGCGGTGCGGGGCCAACCGCTCATGCCTGATCCGCCTCTACGACCGGCGGCTGGGCGAGCTGGAGAAGACGACCGAGCGGATCTACCACGCGGGGCCGTTCTAGGGCGTTCCCGCGTTTGGGACGCTAGGACGGATCAGCGTTCTCGGGCATCAGCGCCACCACCGCGTCCCGAACTCGGCTTGGCCTGAGATCAAATCCTGCGGCGCGAGGACCGCTCCAGTTCACGCCGACAAGGAAGCCGTCCTTTTCCAAGCCAGGAACCCAACGGCTCGCGAATTCCGGCCAACTGATTTCGACCGGCCTGAATCCGGCATAGGCGGGAACGTTCTTGATGATGCGTTCCACACGAGCGCGTGTGGACCAGAAGGGCTGGGCGCGCTGACCCGAAGCCGTTTTTGGCGCGGGATAACCGCCCTCATCCGCAACGGTCCAGACAACGCCGTGCTTCGCGACATCGCGATAGAAGGCCCATGCTTGGGAAGCGGCTTGTGACATGCGGTTACTGTGGCGCTTGGGATCAGCGCAGGCAAGGAACCGAAGGCCGACCTCCCCTAAAGCCCCGGCGGTTTCCACATCCCCGCCGCCAGGGCCAGGACCAGCACGAAGCCGACCTGGGCGTTTGACTTGAATAGGGCCAGGGCCCCGACCGGATCGTCCAGCCGCACCCGGGCCGCCTGGCGCGACAGGTGGACGGCGACCAGGGCCGCCAGGGGCAGGAACAGCGGGCCCAGGTTCCCGACCCAGGCCGCGGCCATCACCAGCACAAAACAGGCCGCGTAGAAAGCCAGGACGCCCTTCTGCACGTGCGCGCCCAGCCGCCGGGTCGACGACTTCACCCCGGCCAGGGCGTCGTCCTCGAGGTCCTGGATGGCGTAGATCGTGTCGTAGCCCAGGGTCCAGAAAATCCCCGAGGCGTAGAGCAGGACGGCGGCCCAGGAGAGGGTGTGCGTGGCCGCCGCGTAGCCCAGCAGCGCGCCCCAGTTGAAGGTCAGGCCCAGCCAGGCCTGCGGCCACCAGGTGATGCGCTTCATGAACGGATAGCCGGCCACCAGGGCCAGCGAGGCCACGCCCAGGCCGATGGCCAGCCAGCCCAGGCACACCAGGATGCCGAAACTGACCAGGCAGCAGCCGACCACGAAGGCCCAGGCCTGCTTGACGGTGATCAGGCCGGCCGGGATCGGGCGCATGGCCGTGCGGCTGACCTGGGCGTCGAAGTCGCGGTCGACGATGTCGTTGAAGGCGCAGCCGGCCGCCCGCATCAGAGCCGCCCCGACGAAGAAGGCGATCAGCAGCCACGGATTGGGCCACTCGCCCTTGCCGGCCGCCGCCAGGGCGATGCCCTGCCAGCCGGGCAGCATCAGCAGCCAGATGCCCGCCGGCCGGTCGAACCGTCCCAGCTTCAGCCAGGGCCGCAGGGCCGGAGGCGCGTGGCGATCGACCCAGTTGCCGGCGGCGGCGTCGGGCAGGATGGCGGTGTCCGGAGAGCTCATGGCGCAGGCTTAGCCCCGGCCTCCCGCCTCGCGCAACCGCGCCGAACCGCAGCCATAGAGACTTCCGATCTCGATCCGAAAAACGATCAATTGGATTGATCGGGCGGAAACGACCAGAGTGGCTCCAGCGAAACGGTGATCCCCCCACCGGTTCGCGAACCCGAGGCGGGCCGCCGTTTTCCTTCCCCCCAGCGCGGCGGCCCGCCTCCTAGAGTTTCGAAAGGTTTCCGCCATGACCCACATCATCGACCGCCTGGAAGCCTGGACCCTGCTGGCTCTTGGCCTGGCCGCCGGGATCGTCGCGCCGCATCCGGTCACCACCGCCCTGTGGACCGCCGCCGCCCGCGCCTTCGAGCGGGCCGGCGATGTCGGGATGGTGGGACGGCTGACCTCGGGCACGAAGTTCGGCGGCCGCGTCCGCGCGGGCCTGCGCGGCGACCGGCTCAGTCACCTGCGCTTCGCCTAGATCCCGTTGGGGCCCGTCAGCGGCAGGGTCATGGCCAGGGCCAGGACGAGCAGGCAGACCACGACATAGGCCGCCAGATAGGCGGCGACCGCGATCCTCGGCGTTCCCGGACGATCGATCCTCATGGGCCTCGGCTCCTCGCCGGCAGGACGGTGGACGCCGGCACAATGATACCGGTCAAGTTGAGCGCGCCATCAGGGAATCCCTGGTTTTGCCTCGGGTGTAACCCTGAGGCCGACAAAGCCTTCCCGTCCGCGCCGTCATCCCCCACATTCCAGCTTCATGACCGACGCCCCCCGTCCGCCCCGCGAGCGCCCGACCCGCAAAGGCCTGTCCCGTCCCGTCCACTGGGCGCTGGACGGCCTGGGCGTGGCGCTGTTCGCGACGGGGGCCGTGGGCGCCTTCGTGCCGGGCATGCCGACCACGGTGTTCTGGATCGGGGCGGTCATGTGCTTCCTGAAGACCCGCCCCCACGCGGTGCGGCCGCTGCTGCGCACCCCGATCATCGGCCCGGCCATCCGCTGGTACCTGCGCTGGCGGCCGTTCGGCGGAGCGCGGCGCCGGGGCAACACTTCCCGGAAGGCTTGACCAGCGCCTCGCTTCGCGCGGAACGAGCGCCTATCTGTCCTCCACCATGACCGACGCGATCGACGACGAGGATGAAACCGGCGGACGCCGCCGCGCCCTGAGCAACGCCCGGGTGCTGGGCTTCATCGCGCGCTTCTGGCTGCGCCGGAGGGGCCTGTTCCTGGCCGGCGTCGGCCTGACCCTGGCGGCGATCTGCTTCGACCTGGCCCTGCCCTGGGCCTCGGGCCGACTGATCGACACGGTGACCAAGGGTCCCTCGGCCATCGACGCGGCCTGGGGGGCCTGGGCGGCCTTCGTCGGCGTCTATCTGGGCTTCTCGCTGATCCGCAACCTGGCCATGCGGTTCTGGATCCCGCTGGCCGCCCGCAACATGGAGGAGATGACCAACGAGGGTTACGCCCGCGTCCAGGCCTTCTCGTCCGACTGGCACGCCGACAGTTTCGCCGGCGCCACCGTGCGCAAGCTGACCCGCGCCATGTGGGGCTATGACAGCGTCACCGACGCAGTGACCATCTGGCTGGCCCCCAGCCTGATCGTGCTGGTCGGCCTGTCGGTGATGCTCTTGCTTCGCCAGCCCTTGGCGGGCGGCGTGGCGCTGGTCGTCGTCGCCGGCTACCTGGTGATGAACCTGGTGGTCACCGCCCGCTACGTGCGCCCGGCCAACCTGAGGTCCAACGCCCTGGATTCGAAGATCGGCGGGACGCTGGCCGACGCCGTGACCTCCAACCCCACGGTCAAGAGCTTCGGGGCCGAGGCGCGCGAGAGCGCCCGCGTGGCCCAGATCACCGCCGCCTGGCGCCAGGCGGTGATGGTCACCTGGCACAAGTTCACCAACGTCTGGCTGGGCCAGAACCTGCTGCTGGTGCTGCTGCAGGGCGGGCTGACGGCCGCGATGATCCACGCCTGGGCCAAGGGGACCGCGACGCCCGGCGACGTGGCCTTCGCCATCACCGCCTTCATGCTGATGAGCGGCTACCTGCGCAACATGGGCGAGAACATCCGCATGCTGCAGAAGGGCCTGGACGACACCGAGGACCTGGCCGCCTGGGAGGGCTTGGCCCCGCAGATCGCCGACGTCCCGCACGCGCCGGACTTCGTCAGGGGTCCCGGCGCCATCGCCTTCGAGGACGTGACCTTCCGCTACAAGTCGGCCGGCGCGCCGCTGTACGACCACTTCTCGCTGAAGATCGCGCCGGGCGAGCGCGTGGCCCTGGTGGGGCCGACCGGCTCGGGCAAGTCGACCTTCGTCAAGCTGGTCCAGCGCCTGCACGACCTGCAGGGCGGGCGGATCGTGATCGACGGCCAGGACGTGGCCAAGGTGACGCAAGGGTCCCTGCGCCGCGCCATCGCCGTGGTGCCGCAGGACCCGGCCCTGTTCCACCGCACCCTGCGGGAGAACATCGCCTATGGCCGTCCCGACGCCACGATCGAGGAGATCGTCGAGGCCGCCAGGAAGGCCCGCGCCCACGACTTCATCCTGCGCCTGCCCCAGGGCTACGACACCCTGGTGGGCGAGCGCGGGATCAAGCTGTCGGGCGGCGAGCGTCAGCGCGTGGCCATCGCCCGCGCCTTCCTGACCGACGCCCCGATCCTGGTGCTGGACGAGGCCACCTCGTCGCTCGACGTCGAGACCGAGGGCCAGGTGCAGGCGGCGGCCGAGGCCCTGATGCAGGGCCGCACGACCATCGTCATCGCCCACCGCCTGTCGACCGTGCGCGGCGCCGACCGCATCCTGGTCTTCCAGAACGGCCGGGTCGTCGAGGAAGGCCGCCACGGCGAACTGAAGGCGGCCGGCGGGGTCTATGCGCGGCTGAACGCTGTGTCGGAGGGCGTGGGCTAGAACCGGGGACATGCCCTCGCGGCGTGTCCCCATCGGCCGGCACGGCGTCTGGGACATGGGGACACGCCGCAAGGGCGTGTCCCCGGTCGCGTCAGGGCTTCTTCTGGGTCAGGACGGTGGTCGCCTCCAACGCCGGGCCGCAGGACAGCTCAGGCTGGATCCGCATCCGCTTGTCGCCGATGACCAGATCCTGGGCCGGCGGCGACGGCGCGACATGGACGCCGCCCGCCTCGAGCGCCTTGTCGAGGTCCCCGCAGAACAGGGTGGTCTGGCCCGTCTTGGCCCAGACGCCGGCCCCATCGACCTTGAAGACATCGAAGGCGTTGGCGGCCGACAGCAGGACCTCGGCCACGCCGTCTCCGTCCGTGTCGATCAGGACCGCCCGACAATCCAGGTAGCCCTGCAGGCAGATGGGTTCGTTCTCGACGTTCCAGGTTTGGCCGACGAAGCTCTTGGGCAGGGCCTGGCCCTTGGGATAGACCTTGATCTTCTTGAGGCTGTCGGGCGCCGCCACAAGCGTCGTCCGGTAGGGCCGACCCTCGAGCTTGACCGCGGCCGCCGCCTTGCTCCTGACGACCGGATTGGGATCGCGCCGCAGGGCGTCCAGGGCCTGGCGACCGAAGCGGCCGCCGTCGAACCGCAGGGCGACGTAGTCGAACGCGTCGGCCGTGACCTTGCCCCCGCGCAGCCGCCCGATCTGGTCATCGACCGACAACCGCCGCGGATCGGCCACCGGCGTGAACAGGGCCAGCAGCACGGCGATCACCACGAAGGCCATGGCGATGTTGGTGGCCTCCAGCGCCTTCATCCAGGCGCCCGGCCGTACGGCCGCCAGCGTGTAGCCGATGGCGTAGCCCGTCGCGACCAGCACGCAGGCGGCGGCGACGATCCGGTCGGGGCTGAGGCCGTACTGGCCGATCCGCAGGGACAGGCCGTAGGCCGCCAGCACGGTGATCGGGACCAGCAGCACGCCCGCCAGCCGCGCCGCCCATTTCAGCACCACGGCGGTCCTCTCGGTCCCGTCCTGGTAGGCGGCGTTGGTCAGCAGGATCAGGAAGGCGTCGGCGGTCAGCAGGATGGCCGTGGCGCTCTTGGTCTTCCACAGCGGCTCCAGGCCCGTGAACGGCAGGGTCAGCAGGAAGGCCGCGGCGATCAGGACCATCAGCGGCAGCAGCCAGGCCAGCAGGGTCAGGGCCACCGTGCGCACGCCGCGCACCAGATTGGCCCGCACGTCGGTCAGCTGGACGGCGGCGGCGAACATCACGGCGGTGGCGGGGAAGGCGAACCACTCGTGCTGGATCAGCTTCTCGATGGCGTCGACGCCGATCAGCTTGAACAGGGCCGAGGCCAGGAACAGCAGCAGCCAGAAGGCTCCGGTGAAGCCCACCGACAGCACCGCCTGCACGCCGTGCTTCCAGGTGACGTCGAAATAGGTCGGGAAGCGGGCGATCCGCCGCCGCTCCATGTCGGCCGGCTGGACCAGGTGATGCCCGATGAAGATCAGGGCGGCGATGGCCAGGAAGGTCTGGGGCTTGAGGGCGTCGACGCCCTTGGCGTCGGGGTCCCCGGTCCAGACGCCGTAGGCGGCCAGGCCCGCCACGACCACGACGGCGAGGGCCTTCCAGATCGCCAGGGTGCGGAACCGCAGGGCCGACACGCCGGCCAGCACCACGAAGGGCACGAACAGCACCACCATCCACAGCGCCGCGTAGAGCTCGCGCTGGGTGGCCGGCCAGACCTTGGCTTCCCCGGCCTTGAACAGGCCGTACAGCAGAAGGCCCTGGGCCAGGCCGGTGGCCAGGCGGACGATCGTCGCGCGGCGGACGGCGCGAGACTCGGGTTGGAGGTCGGCGGCTTCGTGCGGGGTGTCGGTCATCGGCGGACTCTCACAACCTTGGCTATTGCGGGGGACAGGAACACGTCGGGCGACCGGCGCCTAGGGTGAAGCTCGCGGACGCCACCTTGCCGGGGGAAGGGGCGGCCTCTAGGTTCCGCGCCGTTCAGGAGCGTTTCATGGCCTATCGCAGCTTGCGCGAATTCATCGACGTCCTCGAGGCGAAGGGCGAGCTGGTGCGGGTGACCGAGCCGGTGTCGACCGTGCTGGAGATGACCGAGATCCAGACGCGCCTCTTGGCCACGGGCGGGCCGGCGGTGCTGTTCGAGAACGTGATCCTGCCGGACGGATCGCGCTCGCCGATGCCGGCCCTGGCCAACCTGTTCGGCACGGTCAAGCGCGTGGCCATGGGCGTCACCCTGGGCGGCGAGCCGCGCACCACCGCCGGCGAGCTGCGCGAGGTCGGCGAGCTGCTGGCCTTCCTGCGCCAGCCCCAGCCGCCCAAGGGCCTGAAGGACGCCCTGGACATGCTGCCCCTGGCCAAGACCGTCATGGCCATGCGGCCGGGCACGGTGAAGAAGGCCCCGGTGCAGGAAGTGGTCCTGACCGGCGACGACATCGACCTGTCCAAGCTTCCCGTGCAGACCTGCTGGCCGGGCGAGCCCGCGCCGCTGATCACCTGGCCGCTGGTGGTCACCAAGGGCCCGGGCAAGGACCGCGAGGACGACTTCAACCTGGGCATCTACCGCATGCAGGTCCTCTCCAAGGACCGCTGCATCATGCGCTGGCTGGCCCATCGCGGCGGGGCCCAGCACTACGCCCGCCACAAGAAGGCCGGCAAGCGCGAGCCCCTGCCCGCCTGCGCCGTGCTGGGCGCCGATCCCGGCACCATCCTGGCCGCCGTGACCCCGGTGCCCGACACCTTGTCCGAGTACCAGTTCGCCGGCCTGCTGCGCGGCGCCAAGGTCGACCTGGTCCCGGCCAAGACCGTGCCCCTGATGGTGCCGGCCCACGCCGAGATCGTCATCGAGGGCCACGTCCTGCTCGACGAATACGCCGACGAGGGCCCCTACGGCGACCACACCGGCTACTACAACAGCGTCGAGAAGTTCCCGGTCTTCCAGGTGACGGCGATCACCATGCGCAGGCAGCCGATCTACCTGACCACCTTCACGGGCCGCCCGCCGGACGAGCCCAGCGTGCTGGGCGAGGCGCTGAACGAGGTGTTCATCCCGCTGATCCGCCAGCAGTTCCCCGAGATCGTCGACTTCTGGCTGCCGCCCGAGGGCTGCAGCTACCGCATCGCCGTGGTGTCGATGAAGAAGGCCTATCCGGGCCACGCCAAGCGGGTGATGCTGGGCGTCTGGAGCTATCTGCGCCAGTTCATGTACACCAAGTGGGTGATCGTCGTGGACCACGACATCAACGCCCGCGACTGGAAGGACGTGATGTGGGCGATCAGCACCAAGATGGACCCGGCGCGGGACATCACGGTGATCGAGTCGACGCCCATCGACTATCTCGACTTCGCCAGCCCCGAGAGCGGCCTGGGCTCCAAGATCGGCCTGGACGCCACCGACAAGCTGCCCCCCGAGACCCACCGCGAGTGGGGCGAGGAGATCCGCATGGATCAGTCGGTGATCGACACGGTCAGCGAGAAATGGGTCCGGCTGGGCCTGCCGGGGGACGGGAAGCCGATCTGGAAGTAGGCGACGGGACGCCCCCTCCGTCACGATGCGTATTCGCATCGCGCCACCTCCCCCGCGATGCGGGTGAGGAGCAGGTCGGCGCGGCTTCTCCTCACCCGTGAAGCGGGGGAGGTGGCGCGTCGCGCAGCGACGTGACGGAGGGGGCGTCACCTCACGCTCCTCGGCCGGTGCACCGCCGTCACCAGCACGTAGCTGAGCAGCATCAGCAGATACCAGGCTCCCAGCTTGGCGACCGGGACCATCGACCAGCCGTGGCGCTGGCTGGGATAGGCCCAGGCGCCGGCCAGGGTACCCAGGTTCTCGGCGAACCAGATGAACAGCGCCACCAGCCCGAAACCGACCAGCAGCGGCATGCGGCGCGGCGTCCGGTCGACGGTGAACACCACCCAGGTCCGCCCGAACAGCACGGCCGAGGCGACGAACAGGCCCGTCCGGATGTCGGGCCCGTAGTGGTGGGTGAAGAAGTTCAGATAGGCCAGGATCGCCAGCGCCCAGGTGGTCCAGATCGGCGGATAGCGCACGAACCGGAAGTCCATCAGCCGCCAGATCCGGGCGATGTAGCTGCCGATGCAGGCGTACATGAAGCCGCTGAACAGGGGCACGCCGACGATCTTCAGGACGCCGGCCTCGGGATAGATCCACGAGCCGTGGGCGGTCTTGAACACCTCCATCACCGTGCCGTCGACGTGGAAGACCAGGATCACCACGGCCTCGTCCCAACGTTCCAGCTTCAGGGCCAGCAGGGCGACCTGGATGGCGACCGAGGCGAGCACCAGGAAGTCGTAGCGCGCCAGCGGCGCGCCGGGCGGCCAGATCAGGTGCGTGCCGACGATCAGGGCCAGCATCAGCCCGCCGAACAGGCAGGCCCAGGCCTGCTTCAGGCCGAACAGCAGGAACTCGTAGGCCCAGCCGCGAAGCCGCGAGCGCTCGGCCCAAGGGCGCGCCCAGGCGTCCAGCGCCGCGACCCGCGCCTTGATCCAGTCTTTGACGCCCGGCGAAGGGGCGCCATATGTGGCCGCATGACCTCCTCGCTCTTCCCCGCCGCCCCCGACAAGACCGCGCTCGAGCGCGGGACCGCCGTCACGCCGCGTTTCGACGCCAACGGCCTGGTCGCGGCCATCGCCCAGCACGCCGACACCGGCGAGATCCTGATGTTCGCCTGGATGAACGACGAGGCCCTGAAGCTGACCCTCGACACCGGGATCGCCCACTATTTCAGCCGCTCGCGGAACAGCCTCTGGAAGAAGGGCGAAACCAGCGGCCAGCTGCAGGTCGTCACCGAGCTGCGGATCGACTGCGACCAGGACGCGGTGCTGATCAAGGTCCGACCGCAAGGGGACGGGGGCGCCTGCCACGTGGGCTTCCGCTCGTGCTTCTACCGCGTCTGGGAGAACGGGGCTCTGGTCGAGCGCGAGGCTTAGGGCTCTTCTCATCGCGCCAGCGTCCGCCATCGACGTCCAGACCATGGCGAGCCCGTTTGCAGACCTTGTGGAGATCGCCGCCCATGGAGCGTTCGAGATGACCCCCTTCCAGGCCCTGATCGCCTTCGGGATCGCCGCCGGCCTCCTGACCATCACGCCCGGGCTGGACACCGCCCTGATCCTGCGCACGGCCGCCGCCGAAGGCTGGCGTCGCGCGGCCGCCGTGTCGGTGGGGATCGGCCTGGGCTGCCTGGTCTGGGGCGCCGCCGCGGCGTTCGGGGCCGGGGCGCTGCTTGTGGCGTCGCACGCCGCCTACACGATCCTGAAATGGGCGGGCGCGGCCTATCTGGTCTGGCTGGGCGTCAACCTGCTGCGCAAGCCGCGCGAGCGCTTCGACGCCGGGGCGGGCGAGGTCCCGCCGTCGGGCGGCCTGGGCGCGGCCCTGGCCAAGGGCCTGTGGAACAACCTGCTGAACCCCAAGGTCGGAGTGTTCTACGTGTCGTTCCTGCCCCAGTTCATCCCGACCGGCGCCAACCCCGCCGCCTTCGGCCTGCTGCTGGCCGCCATCCACGTGGTCATGGGCCTGGCCTGGGCCGGCGGCCTGATCCTGGCCACCGCCCCGATCGCCAAGGCGTTGCGCAAGCCCGGCGTGGTCCGGTGGCTGGACCGCGTGACCGGCGGGGTGTTCGTGGCCTTCGGCGTGCGGATCGCGCTGGAGCGGCGGTAACTAGAACCCCGCTCATCCCGGCGAATGCCGGGTCAGCCCCAAAGCCATTCCATCTGGGTCCCGGCATTCGCCGGGATGAGCGGAAAATACGGGCCTTTACCCCTCCGCCAGCGCCTTCACCCCGCCCTTGTCGCCCGGCGCGACCACGAAGCGCTTGAGCACCCGGGTCTGGTACCTGGTGTCCAGGATCGTCGAGACGGCGATCAGCTCGCCCGTCGCCCGGCCGTGCTCGAGGGTCAGTAGCAGGAAGCCCTTGGCGCCCTGATCGGTGAACTTCACCTCCTTGTTGGCCGCCACATAGGCCTCGCCGAGCGGCGCACCGGGCAGGTAGTCGGCGTAGCCGGGCGAGGTCACCGAGGTGACGCCGAACTCGGCCGCCACGCGGTTGGTCCCCGCGTCGTCCCACAGCTCGTTGGCCCAGAAGGCGTGGCTGTCGCCGGCCAGCACGATCGGCCGGGCCTGGCTGGCCTTGAAGATGTCGTAGACCCGCGAGCGGTCGGCCGGATAGCCGTCCCAGGCGTCCAGATTGCCGGGCGCGCCCGCCTGCGCCAGGACCCGGCTCTCCTCGACCGGCTTGGCGACATAGGCCGGCAGCTTGGCCAGCAGGGCGGCGTAGGCCTGGTCGCCCATGGCCGCCTTCAGGTCGGGCGGGACCACCCGGGCCATGACCACCTGGTTGCCCAGCACCTGCCACGCCGTGCCGGCCTGCATCGAGGCGTCGACCTCGCGGGCCAGCCACTGCTCCTGGCCCTGGCCCATCATCCGACGGTCCGGGTCCTTGAGCTTGGCGGCGAAGGCGGCGAAGTCGGGCTTGCCGTCCACGACCGGCAGGTCGCGGCCGTAGTCCAGCTGGTGGCTGCGGGCCGTCAGCCGGGTCTCGGTCATCAGCAGGGTGGCGACGTCGCCGAACTGGAACCGGCGCCAGGCGGCCTCCGGCAGGGTCCCGGCCGCCGGCTCGCGGATCGGCATCCACTCGTAATAGGCCTTGATGCCGGCGGTCTTGCGCTTGACCCAGTCGCCCTCGGTGGCCGGCTGGTGGTTCTCGGCCCCGCCGATCCAGCTGTTGTCGGCGGTCTCGTGGTCGTCCCAGACCACGATCCAGGGCGCGCGGGCGTGGGCGGCCTGCAGGGCGGGGTCGGTCTTGTAGAGCGCGTGGCGGCGGCGGTAGTCGGCCAGGCTCAGCAGCTCGCGCGGCGGGTCGGGCACGCGGGTCTTGGCGGTGGGCGAGGCCATGCCGTAGTCGTCCGGCGCGGCGCCGTACTCGTAGATGTAGTCGCCCAGGTGCAGCACGGCGTCGACGCGCGGCAGCTTGGCGATGGCGTCGTAGGCGTTGAAATAGCCGTTCGGATAGAGCGCGCACGAGACCACGGCCAGGACCACGTCCTTGACCGCGCCCTTGGGCAGGGTGCGGGTCCGGCCGCCCACCGGCTTGCCGAAGGGCTTGCCGCTCCGCAGGTACTGGAAGCGGTAGAAATAGTCGGTCGCGGGCTTGAGGCCCGTGACGTCGACCTTGACCGTGTAGTCGCGGGACGCCGTCGCCCGGGCGTCGCCCTGGCGGACCAGCGTCTTGAAGCGGGGATCGGTCGACACCTCCCAGCGCACGGCGATCGGGGCGGTCGTCGCCTCGGCCGTGATCCGGGTCCACAGCACCACCCGGTCCTCCAGCGGATCGCCCGAGGCCGCGCCGTGCAGGAACTCGGCCCGCCCCGCGAACAGGGCGCGCGGCGTCGCCGCCATCGCCTCGCCCGCCGCGCCCGCGCCGCCCAGGCCGAAGAGGGCCAGGGCCCGGCGTCTGTCGATGGTCATGCTCAACTCCCCGAAGGTTCACGGCGCCGCTTGGACTTCTCGTGCGTTAGCCCCTGGAGACAACAGTAGGATGACGGTGCATGTCCAGCGAAGGCCTCCACGTCCCGCGCGAAAAGCTGCGCGGCAAGACGCTCAACCAGCACTACGCCATCACCTCGCTGATCGAGGAACTGGAGGCGGTGGACTGGTATCGTCAGCGGGCCGACGACTGCGACGACGAGGAGTTGCGCAAGATCCTGCTGCACAACGCCCGCGAGGAGCTGGAGCACGCGGCCATGGTGCTGGAATGGCTGCGCCGCAGCGATCCGGAGACCGACGAGCAGCTGCGGGAATATCTGTTCAAGGACGGCTCGATCGCCGGCCGCGAGGAAGAGGCGGAGGGCAAATAGCTCCCCCTTTCAACCGTCATCCCGGGCCTTGTGCCCGGGACCCCTGGTTCAGTTCGCACGTGAAGCGCCTTGGCGCGCTGGCGCGCCACCCCTCCGCACTTGCGGCGGATAGAGGGGTCCCGGGCACAAGGCCCGGGATGACGGTGTTCAGGGTTACCGCCGCAGCGAGAACGTCACGCCGTAGTAGCGCGGATTGCCGGCGATGAAGGTCGGGATGCCGAAGTTGTCGCCCGTGTTGCCGGCGTCCTTGATGTACTTCTCGTCGGTGGCGTTTGTGACGAATGCGCCCACCGTCCAGCTGGCGAACGAGGGCTGGTACTGCACGCGCAGGTCCAGCAGGCCGTAGGCCTTCTGGAACTCGTCCACCGCCGTGTCGGGCAGCAGGTTGTTGACCTGCAGGGCGGCGATGTCGTTGTCGTCAGAGAAGAAGGTCTTGGACTGCCAGGCGTAGATCGGCGTGAAGCTGAACCGGCCGTTCAGGAGGTCGGCCGAGAAGGTCGCGCCCAGCGAGGCCTTGTGGTCCGGCGACAGGCGGAAGCGGTTGCCGTCGTAGAGGCCGGTGTCGAAGCGGCCGTGGCTGTAGGCGTAGGTGGCGAAGATCTCGGCGAACGAGGCCGCCTGCCAGATGGCCTGGCCCTCGAAGCCGTAGGCCTTGGCCTTGCCGGCGTTGGTGGTGGTCGGCTTGTTGGCGACGATGATCGTGGTCTGGAAGTTGTCGTAGTCGTAGGCGTAGACCGCGCCGTCCAGGCTCAGGCGACCGCCCAGGGTGCGGGTCTTGGCCCCGACCTCGTAGGAATCGACCGTCTCGGCCTCGACCGGGGTGAACCGCGCCACGCCCATGGGGGCGCTGGGCTGGCCGACCGACAGCACCTCGGGACGGCGGCCGCGGGCGTAGGAAGCGTAGAGGCTGGTGTTGGCGTCGGGCTTGTAGCGGCCCACCAGGCGCCAGGTCAGGCCCTCGTCGGAGAAGTCCTGCGAATAGATGTCGCCGTTGTTGCTGGTCGGCTGCGAGACGATGCCGAACATCGGGATGGGATAGGCGGCCGAGGTCGGGATGCTGGGCGCGCCCGGCGTGGCCAGGGCCTGGATGAAGGCCAGGCGGCCGGTGGGCGTCAGGGTCGGCAGGATCGACGGCAGGGCGATCAGGGCGCCCAGGATCGAGCGGTCCTGGACGCTGGACGCGAAGGCGCTGGACTTGTCGTCGTGGGTGTAGCGCAGACCCGCCGACAGTTCGAACCGGTCGTTCAGGCGCCAGGTGCCGTCGCCGTAGACGTCGAACGACTCGGTCTTGCCGTAGTTGGTGTAGCTCTCGCAGTGGGCGTGCAGGTTGGCGGCGATGCCCTGGGCGGCCGCGCCGGTGATCGCGCCGCCCGACAGGCCGGTGACCAGGGCCGCCAGGAACGTGTTGTTGGTCAGCACCGCGTTCGGCTGCGGATTGGGCTTGGTCAGCTGGCCGGTGATCAGGGCCAGGGCGTAGCGCTCGTCGATCTGCGATGGCACCGAGGTCTGGGCGTCCTCGTTGAAATAGCTGACGCCGGCGAAGCCGCTGAGCGCGCCGCCGTCGTCGTAGTTCAGGCGGAACTCCTGGCTGTACTGCGTGCCGCGCGCGTCCTCGGCGAAGGTCAGCATCGGCAGCGAGAAGCCGTCCGGATCGAAGGTCTCGTTACTCTGGAAGTGGCGGGCGGCGGTGATCGACGACAGCTTCCAGGCGTCGTTGAACTTATAGTCCACAAGGGCCGTGGCGCCCTGGACGAAGCGCTTGAGGCCCAGCTGGGCGCCGCCGTTGAAGCCGGAGCCGGCCGACAAGGCCGCGCCGGAGTTGGGATCGCGGTCGCCCAGGACCTGGCCGGTGGTCGGGTCGGTCGGATTGAACGTGCCCGACTTGAACGAGGTGCCGGTCGGATGGTCGGCCTCGTAGTTCAGGATCAGGTTGGCGTCGAGTTTGTCGTTCGGGGTCCAGCGGAAGGCCAGGCGGGCCGCGCCCGTGTCGGTCGAGCCCAGGTTCTTGCCGCCCAGCAGGTTCTCGACCGCGCCGTCGCGCTCTTTGTAGCGGCCGGCGAAGCGCACCGCGAAGGTGTCGCTCAGCGGCACGTTGGCCATGCCCTCGAACAGGCCGTAGCCGTGGTCGCCCAGCTCGGCGCCCACGCGCCAGTCCAGGGCGGCCGGGTCGGCCTTGTTCTGGATGATGTTGACCGCCCCGATCAGGGCGCCGCGCCCGAACAGGGTCGATTGCGGCCCCTTGGCCACCTCGATGCGCTGGACGTCGAACAGCTCGACGTACGAGCCGCGCGACTTGGAGATCGACACGCCGTCCTGGAACACCGACACGCGCGGCTCGACGGTGGCGTCGCCGCTGTCGGAGGTGATGCCGCGCATCACGAAGCCGGGGTTGTTGGGCGACTGGTTCTGGACCTGGAAGCCGGGGACGAAGGACGACAGCTTGTCGAACTCCTGCACGCCCAGGGTCTGGAGCGTCGAGCCCGAATAGGCGGTCAGGGCGATGGGCACGTCCAGCAGCTTCTGCTCGCGCTTCTGGGCGGTGACGACCAGTTCCTCGACCTGCTCGGAAGCCGGGGCGTCCGGTTCGGCGGCGTGGGCGACGCCGGCGATCAGCGCCAGGCCGCTGACGGCCGTCATGAGCAAGGTGGTGCGGAACGCGCGCATCGACTATCCCCTTCGAACGCAAGGCTTGAACCTGAGCCGTTAGGCGCGGGCGATGTCCGCCCTACGACATAGCCGTGACGGAGCCGTGAAGACGCCTTGATCCCGCCGACCGACCCGACCGAAGCGCTCGTCGAGGACGAGATCGACGAGCTGGACGCCTCCGAAACGGGCGCCGGGGGCGAGGTCGTGCGGATCGCGCTGGGCGCCGACCTGGCCGGTCAGCGCCTGGACAAGGCCCTGGCCGGCGCCGCGCCGGACCTGTCGCGGGCCCGCCTGCAGGCCCTGATCGCCGCCGGCCAGGTGTCGCTGGTCGTCGAAGGCCGGGCGCCCCGCCCGATGACCGACGGCAAGGCCAAGGCCCCTGCCGGGACCTATCTGGTGCTGGTCCCGCCGCCGGTCGCGGCCGAGCCCGAGCCGGAGGACATCCCGCTGGCCGTGCTCTACGAGGACGCCCACATGATCGTCATCGACAAGCCGCCGGGCATGGCCGCCCACCCGGCGCCGGGCTGCGAGACCGGCACCCTGGTCAACGCCCTGCTGTTCCACTGCGGCGCCAGCCTGTCGGGGATCGGCGGCGTGGCCCGGCCCGGCATCGTCCATCGCCTGGACAAGGAGACCTCGGGCGTGATGGTGGCGGCCAAGACCGACGCCGCCCACCAGGGGCTGTCGGCCCTGTTCGCGACCCACGACATCGACCGCATGTACGTGGCCCTGACCCGGGGCGCGCCGCATCCGGCCGTCGGCACGATCGAAACGCGCCTGGGCCGCTCGCCGCACGACCGCAAGAAGATGGCGGTGCTGAAGACCGGCGGCCGCGAGGCGGTCACCCACTATCGCGTCGAGAAGACCTTCGGCGCGCCGGACAAGCCGGTGGCCGCGCGCGTCGCCTGCCGGCTGGAGACCGGCCGCACCCACCAGATCCGCGTCCACATGGCCAGCAAGGGTTCACCCTGCCTGGGCGACCCGGTCTACGGCGCCGGCGCCCCCGCCGCCCCGGTCAAGGCGGCCATCGTCGAGCTCGGCTTCGCCCGCCAGGCCCTGCACGCGGCCGTGCTGGGCTTCGTCCATCCGATCACGGGCGAAACCCTGCGGTTCGAGACCCCCCTTCCGCCGGACATGGCGGCGCTGGAAGCGGCCCTTGAAGCGCTCTGAGCGCGTCGCCAGGTACGGCTTGCGCGCCTGATACATTCAGGCCCTAATTCGGTTACAGATCGCGCCCACTGTGGCGGGGTCGGAGGTTTCGTCCATGTTCGCGTCCCGCATCGTCCTCGCCGCCCTGCTCGCCCTGCCGCTGGCCCTGCCCGCAGCCGCGTTCGCCCGTTCGGCCGACGACGAGGTGGTGACCACCGCCGCCTCGCGCGCCACCCGTCCGCCGACCGAGGCCGAGCTGGAGCAGGCCAAGGCCGACGCCCGGGCCCGCGCCGAGGCCGAACGCGCCGCCAAGCCGGTCACCACCCAGGACCAGATCTCGGCCTGGGTCGCCGACGCGCCGCCCGTCGAAGGCTCGGCCTTCGGCTACACCCCGCGCGCCGAGCTCGACGTCAACGGCTACCCGCTGGACAAGGACGGCAAGCGCCAGGTCCACGGCGAGGTCGGCGTCAGCGTCGGCACCGGCGGCTATCGCAGCGGCTATGTCTCCAGCCTGATCCCGATCGGCGAGACCGGCACCCTGGGCGTCACGGTCGGCAAGACCGACTACGGCAAGCACGGCGGCTACGGCTATTACGGCGGATACGGCGGCGGGTACGGCAGTCCCTACGGCTACGGCTGGGGTCCGCGCGGCGGCAGCTCGCAGTCCCTGGCCCTGTCGCTGGAGATGCGCGGCGGCGGCGGACGCAGCCGCTCCGACACGCCCGAGGGCTGCGCCCCCGGCTTCCGCGACGGCGAGCGCTATGTCGAGCCGGTCTGGGTGACCGAGATGCGCGGCGACAAGAGCTGCGACGCGGCCGCCCGTCCCTAGATCCCCGCCTGAGACGAATCGCCTCGGGGCGCGATCCGGCGGTTTTGTTCGCCGATACTTAAGGGGTTGCGGTCAAGGTGCGCGCCTCAGGGCGTCATCGGACCGATCTATGCAGCCGGAAATCACCGCTTTCCATCACCCCGCGACCGGGCGGGTGACCTATCTGATCGCCGATCCGGCCACCTTGCTCTGCGCCTTCGTCGACCCCGTGCTCGACTACGACCCGCGAACCCAGGCCGTCGACACCCGCTTCATCGACGCGATCATCGCCGACGTCCGCGCCAAGGACCTGGGCCCGACCTGGATCCTCGAGACCGGCCTGCACACCGACCACCTGTCGGCGGCCGGCCACCTGAAATACGAGACCGGCGCCTCGATCTGCATCGGCGCCCCGGTGCTGGACAGCCTCAAGCGCCTGGTCCCCGTGCTGGGCGACGACGGCGTCGACCTGGAAGGCTGGGACTTCGACAAGCTGGCCCAGGACGGCGAGGCCCTGCCGATGGGCGGGATCGAGATCACCGCCATCGCCCTGCCCGGCCGCCTGCCCGGCGCCACCGCCTATCAGATCGGCGACGTCGTGTTCACCGGCTCGGCCATCCTGCCGCCCGACCAGGGCCTGGACGACAGCGCCGCCCCCGGCGCCGACCCCGCCGGCCAGCACGCCGCCGCCCGTCAGCTTCTGGGCCTGCCGCCCGAGACCCGCCTGCTGGTCGGCCAGACCGGCGAGGTCATCGACGCCTGGAGCACCACGGTCGCCGAGCAGAAGGCCCGCAACGTCGACGCCGGCGACGCCGTGCCCGCCGAGGCCTTCCTCGCCCGCCGCGCCGCCGTCGCGGCCGCCCCCGGCCCGCTGGCCGCCCCGGCCCTGCAGGTCGGAATCCGCGCCTTCCGCCTGCCGCCCGAGGGCGAGGACGGCAAGCGCTTCCCGCCGGTCGACGTCAGTTCCATTTAAAAACGCACTTGCCTTGTCGGGGTCCGCGCGCCTAGATGCTTCGCACGCGAAGAACCAGGAACGCCGCCATGGCCGAAGACAAGACCGCCGCCCAGTCGCCGCTCGACGCCGCCCGCACCGCCGGCGAGGGCGACCGCAGCGCCGCCCTGACGGCCGGCCAGCAGGGCCACCTGCCCGACCTGCTCGGCTTGGAATGGCTGGAGGCCACGACCGGCCGCGTGCGCGGCCGCATGACCGTGACCCAGCGCCACATGGCCCCCAACGGCTTCCTGCACGCCGCCAGCGTCATCGCCCTGGCCGACAGCGCCTGCGGCTACGGCTGCGTGGTCTCGCTGCCGCCGGGCGCCGTCAGCTTCACGACCATCGAGCTGAAGTCCAACTTCCTGGGCACGGTGCGCGAGGGCGGCGGCGCGGCGGTGGAGGCGACCCTGGTCCACGGCGGCCGCAACACCCAGGTCTGGGACGCCGTGGTCACCGCCGAGGAGACCGGCAAGACCATCGCGCTTTTCCGCTGCACCCAGATGGTTCTGTATCCGAAAGCCTAGGTTCGGCCGGGCTTCCGCGCGGAAACCGCCCCCCGCGACACAAAAGCTTGTCACAGGCTCTTGCACTCTTCCGGCGACGCCGCTAGGTATCCCGCCCTCACTCAAGGCACGCCTCCGGGCGGGCCTGGAAGACCCCCTGGAGAGGTGGCAGAGTGGTCGAATGTACCGCACTCGAAATGCGGCGTGCCTGGAAGGGCACCGTGGGTTCGAATCCCACCCTCTCCGCCATTACCCCCTGAAATAGAAGCATCGACCCAAGCCTCGCGGGCGACGCCGCGTCAGCGGATCGTGACGCGCTTGACGACGATCGCGTCGCCGCCGTCGACGGCGGGGACCTTGGTCTCGACCACCTCGACATCGGCCCCCGCGTCGCGGAACTCGTCCAGGCGCGCGGCCGTCTGCGAGCCGAAGGCCGAGGCCGGCAGGCTGATATTGAACCCGCCCGCGCCGCGGATGGCCTGCATCACCAGCTCGTCGGTCAGGTAGTAGCGCGCCCAGTAGCGGTCGGGATCGGTGGCCATGACGTGGGCGGCCTCGGCCTGGCGGGCCTGCTCCTCGTCACGGCGCGCCTGCACCAGCTTGGCGTCCTCGCGTGCCATCGCCAGCTCGGTCTTGAACGACATCGAGACCTCCCTCCAGGGTGAAGACAACCTTGGCTATCTTTCATGGATATCACCACCTTAACGCACAACCACGAGGACGCAAGGCGGCGGCGGTCGCCAGGAACGGTCCGACCGGCTAGCGTCGGACCCAGTCGTCCGAGCGGAGCCCTGTCGTGAACGCCGATCCCATCGCCCAGCGCCCCTGGTGGAAGGACGCGGTCGTCTACCAGATCTATCCGCGCTCGTTCCTCGACACGGACGGCGACGGGGTGGGCGACCTGCCGGGGATCACGGCCCGGCTGGACTATCTGCAGGCCCTGGGCGTCGACGTGGTCTGGCTGTCGCCGCACTTCGACAGCCCCAACGCCGACAACGGCTACGACATCCGCGACTACCGCAAGGTGATGGCCCAGTTCGGGACCATGGCCGACTTCGACGCCATGCTGGCCGGGATGACCGCGCGGGGCATCCGGCTGATCATCGACCTGGTGGTCAACCACAGCAGCGACGAGCACGCCTGGTTCGTCGAGAGCCGCAAGGGCCGGGATAATCCGTACAGGGATTACTACATCTGGCGCGACGGCAAGGAGGCCAAGGACGGTGGCGGCCCGCCCAACAACTACGGCGCCTTCTTCGGCGGCCCGGCCTGGACCTTCGACCCAGGTGAGGGCGCCGAGGCCAGCGGCCAGTACTACCTGCACTATTTCGCCGCCAAGCAGCCCGACCTGAACTGGGAGAACCCCAAGGTCAGGGGAGAGGTCTACGACCTGATGCGCTTCTGGCTCGACAAGGGCGTGTCGGGCTTCCGGATGGACGTGATCCCGTTCATCTCCAAGCAGCCGGGCCTGCCGGACCTGACGCCGCAGGAGCGCCGCGCGCCGCAGTTCGTCTATGCCGCCGGCCCCAGGCTGCACGAGTATCTGCGCGAGATGCGCCGCGAAGTCCTGGACCACTACGACACCCTGACCGTCGGCGAGGCGTTCGGCGTGCGGCCCGACCAGGCGCGCGACCTGATCGACAGCCGCCGGCGCGAGCTGGACCTGGTGATCAATTTCGACATCGTCCGCATGGACATCGACGGCTGGCGCAAGACGTCCTGGACCCTGCCCCGACTGAAGGCGCTCTATACGGAGCTGGACCAGGCCGCCGGGCCGTTCGGCTGGAACACCCAGTTCCTGTCCAACCACGACAACCCGCGCTCGGTCTCGCACTTCGGCGACGACGATCCCGAATGGGTCGAGCGCTCGGCCAAGGTCCTCAACACCCTGATCCTGACCCAGCGCGGCACGCCGTTCCTCTATCAGGGCGAGGAGCTGGGCATGACCAACTACCCGTTCGCCACCCTGGACGACTTCGACGACCTGGAGGTGGCCGGCCGTTGGCGCGACGTGAAGCATCGGGTGTCGGAGGAAGAATACCTGGCCAACGCCCGGGCCATGGGCCGCGACAACAGCCGCACCCCGATGCAGTGGACCTCCGGCCCGAACGGCGGCTTCACGACGGGCAAGCCGTGGCTGGCGGTCAATCCGAACACGGCGGCGATCAACGCCGAAGACGAGGCGGCGCGGCCGGACTCGGTGCTGGCCCACACCCGCGCCCTGGTCGCCTTCCGGCGCGGCTCGACCGACCTGAAGGAAGGCGACTACCGCGACCTCGACCCCGAGCATCCCCGGGTCTTCGCCTATCGCCGCGGGGCGGGCCTGCTGGTGGCGCTGAACTTCGGCCGCGAGGTCGTGCGCTGGCCGCTCCCCGAAGGCCTGGCCGTCGAGGGGCCGGCCTTCGGGACCGCCGAGATCGACGGGCGCGACCTGGTGCTGCGCGGTTGGGGGTGGGCGATCCTGCGGGTGCGGCCTTAGCCCTCCGCTTCGCCCTCCCCCGCGCCTAGGCCGTGACGATCGAGACCGAGGCCACGGTCGGTGGCTTGCCGATCTCGCCCTGCGGCACGAAGGTCACGCTGGGCGACGGGCCCAGCTGGCCCTTGGCGGTCAGGTCGGCGGCCTTGTCGGTGATGTCGAACACCAGGCTGGGGCCGGCGTTCGGGCCGTGCTCGTGGCCGACCAGGTTGAACGAGCCGAACGTGCCCACATAGTTGGGGCTGTCGGTCCCGCCCGGCGTCGCCCCCTCGGGCAGGCCGACATAGACGTTGTAGGTGCCGCCGAAGGCCTCGTCCGCCATCACCCCGGCCAGGGCCAGGAAGACGCCGCCGCCCTTGCTCGGCGGGGCCGCCGCCAGCAGGTTGGAGCCGCCGCTGTTGCTGGCGCGCGGCGGGCTGGCCAGCTTCAGCAGGGTGGGACCGGTCGCCGACAGGGTCACCCCGCCGTGGTGCTCGCCGGCGACCGCCGCGGTGGCGGCCAGGGGCGCGGTCTTGAGGAACTGCGGCGCGCGCAGGCGCTTGGCGCCAGGCACCTTCTGGTAGGTGTCGTACTGGTAGCCCAGCTTGCCGATGGTGCTGGCGTTGTTGAGCAGCACGTCGACGCGCTTGCCCTGGCCGTTGGCGAAGGGGAACAGGCGCGTGCCCCAGTCCGGATTGCCGTAGCCCATGTTGTTCCAGCTGGCCCACAGCCGGTCGATGTTGCAGTGGTGCAGCCAGAACACCGGGTCGCCCGCCGCCGTGGGCACGTAGCCCATGTTGGTGCTGTTGCCGGTCAGGTCGTGCACCATGCCGTGCGGGTTGTTGTTCAGCGTCGGGCAGAAGCCCGTCGAGCCGTCGTTGCTGATGTAGTAGCCGTACTTGAAGGCGTTCAGGTTCAGCGCGCCGGGGTTCTGCTGGTCGATCCGCTGGCCCTGGTTCACCCAGGTGTTGCGGTTGGGCTTGTACAGCGGGCTGGACGTGTTGGTGTAGAATTCCGGCGGGATCGACAGGGCCGCGACCGAGCCCTGCAGATAGTCCCAGTACGGCAGGGTGAAGCTGGCGTCCTGCAGCACGTTGCGGATGATCTGCTCGAAATAATAGACGAACCATCGGTGCCACGGCAGGAAGTAGGTGCCCAGGAACCGGGTCGGATTGGACGGGTCGTAGCTGTGCGGCTGGCAGCTGTCCCACATGGCCGAGGCCAGGTCGCGGTTATAGCTGGGCTGGCTTCCATAGATCTGCTGCAGCATCTGGTTCTTGGTCTGCACGGCCTGGTTCCAGTTGGCCGAGCCGGGGATCCAGTGGGTGTACCACTGGAAGTTCCAGTGCCGGGGATCACCCGCCGGGATCTGGTTGCGCATGATGTCGACGGCCTTGGCGTACTTGACCAGCATCGCCTTGCCTTGCGGACTGGTGGCGCTGTAGCGGGTGCTGACGGTCTGGGCCTGGGCCTCGAGGCCGCCGAAGCCCACCGCCGTCGCGCCGGCCAGCGCCCCGATCATGACGTCACGCCGAGTCTCAACCATCGCCTGCCCTCCATCCCGTCGTCGCGAGATTTCTCGCTATGAGTGCAGTCAGGCTATTGCTAGGTTTGCGCGAGTCAACAACTTTCGCGACGCATGAAGTGCGGACTCAATCCTGGGATTGACGCACCAGCCGCGCGCCGGTCACCACCAGGGGCGAGCCGTCGCCGCCGCGCGGGACGATCGTCAGGACCAGGGGCCGCCCGGACTCCGCCGACAGCGCCGCGCGGACCTGAGGCGGCAGGGGGAAGACGCGGTCGGCGCCCTCGGACCGGCCGGCCAGGTCGTAGAGGCTGAGCGCCCCGACATAGCCGGGATCGCCGGTCGCCGCCCGGACCGGTCCGCTGGGGCCCACGAACAGGTTGTAGGTCGCGCCGGACGGGGTCTCGGCCTTCAGGCCCGTCAGCACCAGGGTCACCGGTCCGGTCGCCGCGCCGCGCAGGGCTTCGGGCGCGGCGCGCTCCAGCGGCAGCTCCACCGCTTGCGCCGAGACGGTCGCCGGTCCGTTCCAGCGGGCCAGCCAGGCCGGCCCCGGCTCGGCCCGCGTGCCGCAGGCCCCCGCCGTCAGGGCGAGGGCGAGCCCCAGGAGGGGCGTCGTCCGCCGTCGTCCGCGTGGTCCTCGCATGCCGTCGGCCTCCGCGCCGTCACCGCGGCCACCCTACGCCCGATCGCCCGGACCCGAAACGTCGAAGGGGCGCCCGCCGGCCGGCGGGCGCCCCTCCTTCGTTCGTCTGGAACCTCAGCCTAGGCCTTGATGAAGGCCAGCAGGTCGGGATTGATGATTTCCGGATGGGTCGTGCACATGCCGTGCGGCAGGCCCGGATAGGTCTTCAGCGTGCCCTTCTTGAGCAGCTTGATGCCGATGCGGGCGGAGTCGTCGATCGGCACGATCTGGTCGTCCTCGCCGTGCATCAGGAACACGGGCACGTCGACGCTCTTGAGGTCCTCGGTGAAGTCGGTTTCCGAGAAGGCCTTGATGCAGTCGTAGTGGGCCTTGGTGCCGCCCATCATGCCCTGGCGCCACCAGTTCTCGACCACCGCCGGCGACACCTTCGCGCCCGGACGGTTGAAGCCGTAGAACGGGCCGGCGGCCACGTCGTGGAAGAACTGGGCGCGGTTGGCGACCTGGGCGGCGCGGAAGCCGTCGAACACCTCGATCGGCAGGCCGCCCGGGTTCTTGTCGCTCTTGACCATGATCGGCGGCACGGCGCCGATCAGCACGGCCTTGGCCACGCGGCCGGGCTTGGCGCGGGCCACGTAGTGGATGACCTCGCCGCCGCCGGTGGAGTGGCCCACGTGGACGGCGTTCTTCAGGTCCAGGTGGTCGGTCAGGGCGATGACGTCGGCGGCGTAGGTGTCCATCTCGTTGCCGGTGTCGGTCTGGGTGGACCGGCCGTGGCCGCGACGGTCATGGGCGATGACCCGGAAGCCCGCGGCCAGGAAGAACATCATCTGGTTGTCCCAGTCGTCGGCGCTGAGCGGCCAGCCGTGGTGGAACACGATCGGCTGGGCGGTCTTGGGCCCCCAGTCCTTGTAGAAGATCTGCGTGCCGTCCTTGGTGGTGACGAAGCCGCTGCTCATGATGGTGTCTCCTGGGGATTTGGGCGAGGCCTTGGGCGTCGCCGCGGACGATGTGGACGCCGAGAGCGAGGGGATCGCGCTCATCAGGGCCAGGCTGAGGCCGCTGGTGACGACGTCGCGCCGCGACGCGCCGTCCTGTTCATCGGAAGACGTGGTCATGCTCCGGCCCCTCTCTGTCGAGCCGGCGCTGGTCGCCGGCGTCCGCGCGGGAGGCTAGGCCGATCGTGGGCGGGCGGCTTGGACATGCCTGCCGTGGTTTGTAGGTTCTGACAGCGCTGGCGCCGAAGGCGGACGGACGCCGCTCGTCCGGCGTTGAGGGCGTCAGCCGGCTTCGGGACGGAAGAAGGTGTTGGCCGTCAGCCGGCCCCGGCGGGGATCGGCGTCGGCGGGCCGGTCGGACAGCACGCCGGCGTGCAGCAGGTTGCTGGCGTAGACGATGATCCGGTTGAACGTCGGCGCGACGACGGCGGTCTGCTCGAACAGGGCGTTGGAGGCGGCGATGTAGCCCTCGTCCGCCCCGACGGCTCCCGTCGCCATCTCCTCGCGCAGGGCGGCCAGGTAGGCGGGGCCGCGCGCGGGATCGATCGTCTCGAAGCCGGTGGTGCGGTGCCGGTAGAAGGCGGTGCCGCCGTGCGGAGGGCCGCACAGATAGTGCAGGATCGCCAGCTGGGTGGGCGAGGTGGTGTCGATGTGCGGCAGGCGCTGGGCCCAGGTCGCCTGGTCGGCCGGCAGGACCGCCATCGACAGGGCGCAGGTGACGCGGGCCTTGCCGCCCGCCGCGACGCCGAAGGTCTCCGCCAGATAGGGCCTCAGGGCCGTGACCAGGGCCTGGACATAGTCCGGCGGGGCGGGCGCGCGGACCCCGGGATAGAAGTTCACGGCCGCCTTGACCGGAGCCAGGACGGCCGTCTCGGCGGCGAAGTCGACCAGGCGCTCGGCCCCGTCCAGCAGGCCGTCCAGGATCAGGACCGGGCTTTGCTCCCGGCCGACGCGCAGGAGCTCGACGCGGGGATCGGGGCCGGGCGCGAAGGCGGCGGTCTCGTTCACCGCCGGGGCGCCTCGGCGGCCTCGGCCGCGGCCAGGTCGGGGGCCTTGGTGGTGAAGCCGCGCGTGTAGACGTCGGTCAGCAGGGCCCGGTGGTCGGGCAGGCCGGCGGCGGCGCGGCGGCCGGCCTCCTGCACCCGCCCGAAGTCGGCCCGCGCCAGGTCGCCGTGGGCGTGGGCGGCCGGATCGACCTCCGTCCCGTAGCCCATGCCGTACAGGATGTACTGGTAATTGAAGTACTTGAAGCTCTCGTGGAGGTTCGGGAAGTCGAACACGTTGGGCGGCCGGTGCTTCCACATCGCCAGGTGGTCCTGCAGGCTTTCCGGGATCGAGGCGGGGTCACAGTTGTCGGTCCAGAACGCGTTGTCGGTCCGCTGGCTTATGCAGTAGTGCAGCTTGATGAAGTCGATGGCCCGCAGGTAGCGGTCGGTCATGGCCGCGTTGAACTGGCGGGCGGCCGCCTCCATCCCGCCTTGGCGCGGCAGGTTGCGGGCCAGCATGTAGGCGGCGGCCTCGATCAGCACGATGCCGGTGGATTCCAGCGGCTCCAGGAACCCGCCCGACAGGCCCACGGCGACGCAGTTCTTGATCCAGTGCGCCTCGCGGTGGCCGACCTTCAGCTTCAGCAGGCGGGGCGTCAGGCCCTCGCCGGCCTTGCCGACATAGCCCTTGATGATCTCCTCCGCCCGGTCGTCGGTGGTGTGGCGGCTGGAATAGACATAGCCCGTGCCCCGCCGGTCGGGCAGGCCGATGTCCCAGGTCCAGCCGGCCTCGTGGGCGGTCGAGATGGTGGTGGTGGCCACCGGCGCGTCGGGGCGGTCGTAGGGGACCTGCAGGGCCAGGGCGCGATCGACGAACAGGGTGTCGCCCTTGTCGATCCAGGCGCTGCCCATGGCCTCGCCGATCAGGGCCCCGGCGAAGCCCGTGCAGTCGATATAGAGGTCGGCCGTCAGGTCGCCGTGCTCGCGGGTGGTCACTGAGGCGATCGAGCCGTCCTCGGCCTTGTTGACGCCCTGCACGTTGCCCAGCACGTGCTTGACGCCCGTGGCCTTGCCGACGTCGCGCAGCAGGTTGGCCAGGCGGCCGGCGTCGAAATGGTAGGCGTAGGCCATCGGCCCGCCGTACTGCGGATCGTCGAGGCGCTTGGGCCCGCGACCGGCGTCGCAGACCTTATCCTGCAGGGTGACGGCGTCGGAGAACGGGATGTCGCCCGCCCCGCCCATCAGCCAGTAGGGCGCCAGGTCCAGGCCGCCGTTCAGCAGCCGGGGCTGGGCGAACGGGTGGTAGTAGTGGCTGTGGACCCCGTCCTTGGGCGCGGTCTTCCAGTCGACGAACTTGATGCCCTGCTTGAAGGCCGCCCCGGCCTCGCGCATGAACCGCGCCTCGTCGACGCCGATGGTGCGCATGGTGTTCTGGATGGTCGGGAAGGTGCCCTCGCCCACCCCGATGATGCCGATCTCGCTGGACTCGATCAGGGTGATCCGCACCCCGTCCGGCCGGGCCGAGCCCAGGCGGCGGGCCAGGTAGGCGGCGGTCATCCACCCGGCCGTGCCGCCCCCGACGATCAGGATGTCGTTGATCGCCTTGTCCACGCCCGTCCCCCTACGCTTTCCGCATTCCTAGCACCGCGCCGTCAGGCGGGCAGCAGGCAACGCACCGCCTCGCCGATCCGCTCGGCGTCGGGGCCCAGCACCACGTGCACGGCGCGCTCGCCCACCCGGACCACGCCGCGCGAGTCCAGGGCCGCCAGGGCCGCCTCGTCCACCCGGCCGTTGTCGCGCACCACCAGCCGCAGGCGGCTGGAGCAGGCGCCGACCGCCTCGACATTGGCCGAACCGCCCAGGGCGGCGACCAGGGTCTCGGCCCGGCTGTCGTCGGCCGCGGTGGGCAGGGCCGAGGTCAGGGGCGCGGCCTTGGCGGCGACGGCCTTGGCCGGCGCGGCGCCGCCGCCGGCGTTCATGGCCGCGCGGATCTCGCCGGCCACCTGGTCGGCCACCGGCCCCAGCACGACCTGCAGGGCCTTGTCCGACGGCTTGACGATCCCCCGCGCGCCCAGGACCTTCAGGGCCGGCTCGTTGACCGCGCCCTGTTCGGCGACGATCAGGCGAAGGCGGGTGGTGCAGGCGTCGACGCTGGTAAGATTGGCCGCCCCGCCCAGGGCCGCCACGAAGTCCGCCCCGCGTCCGCCGCCGGTGCTCACCACGGGTGCGGCCACCGCGTCGTCGGCCTCGCGGCCCGGGGTCTTCAGGTCGAAGCGCTGGATGGCGAAGCGGAAGATCCCGTAATAGATCGCGCCGTAGACCAGCCCCACCGGGATCAGCAGCAGCGGGTGCGTGGCCTTGTTGAAGTTCAGCACGTAGTCGAACAGGCCCGCCGAGAAGCCGAAGCCCAGCTTGATGTCCAGGATGTTCATCAGGGCCATGGCCAGGCCGGTCAGCACCGCGTGGATCGCGAACAGCAGCGGGGCCAGGAACATGAAGGTGAACTCGATCGGCTCGGTCACGCCCGTCAGGAACGAGGTCAGGGCCAGCGAGCCCAGCATGCCGCCGACGGCCTTGCGCTTTTCGGGCCGGGCCGTGTGGTACATGGCCAGGCACGCGGCGGGCAGGCCGAACATCATCACCGGGAAGAAGCCGCTCATGAACGCCCCGGCGGTCTTGTCCCCGGCCGCGAAGCGGTTGAGGTCGCCGGTGGCGCCGTTGAAGTCGCCCAGGATGAACCAGACCACGTTGTTGAGGATGTGGTGCAGGCCGGTGACGATCAGCAGCCGGTTGAGCAGGCCGTAGACGAACAGGCCGACATTGCCCGAGGCGGTGACCAGGCCCGACAGGCCATCGACGCCCGCCTCCAGCCCGCTCCACGCGAAGCCGAAGATCAGGGCCAGCAGCACCCCGGCCAGGCCGGCCACGATCGGCACGAAGCGCCGTCCGCCGAAGAAGGCCAGGTATTCGGGCAGCTTGATGTTGCTGTAGCGGTTGTAGAGCCAGCCGCAGATCACGCCCGACAGGATGCCGACCGGGATCGACAGCTTGCCGATCTCCTTGGCCTTCCAGGCCGCGACGGTCAGGTCCCTGGCGCCCTCCACGGCCTTGGCGGCGACGTCGGGCGGCACGACCATCAGGGCGTCGACGCCCTTGGTGGCGATCACGTAGCAGACCACCCCCGCCAGACCCGCCGCCCCGTGGTTCTCGCGCGCCAGGCCCACGGCCACGCCGATGGCGAAGATCAGGCCCAGGCTGGCGAAGATCGCCCCGCCGGCCGCGCCGAAGACGTTGGCCACGGTCAGCGACAGGTCGTGGGTCAGCATCGCCAGTTCGGGCCGGCCCAGCAGGTCGTTCTGGCCGACGCGCAACAGCAGGGCCGCCACCGGCAGCACGGCGATGGGCAGCATCAGGGCCCGGCCCAGGGGCTGGAGGAATTCGAGCGGGGACTTCATCGCTTAGGCTCCAACCTTCTGGTGGAAGGCTTTGCAGAGATCTCGGACGGCCTCCGGCGAGGCCTGGTCCAGCGCCTGGCGGGCCAGGGCCCGGCAGGCCTCGACGTCCAGGGTCCGCACCAGGGCCTTCACCTCCGGCACGGTCGCCGCGGTGGCGGAAAGTTCGGTGACGCCCAGCCCGACCAGCACCGGCACGGCGACCAGGTCGGAGGCCAGGCCGCCGCAGACGCCGACCCAGCGCTGATGGCGCGTCGCACCCTTGCAGGTCTGGTCGATCATCCGCAGCACGGCCGGGTGCAGGGCGTCGATGCGGGCGGCCAGCTCGGGATTGCCCCGGTCCATGGCCAGCACGTACTGGGTCAGGTCGTTGGTACCGATCGACAGGAAGTCGGCCTCGGCGGCGATCAGGTCGGCGGTGACGGCGGCGGCGGGGGTCTCGATCATCACCCCCAGCTCGACGCGCTCGGTGATCCCCATCTCGCGCTTGGCCTCCTCCAGCACCGCGCGGACGGCGCGCAGCTCGTCGAGGCTGGCGATCATCGGGACCATGATCCGGCACTGGCCCAGCGGCTTGACCCGCAGGATGGCCCGCAGCTGGGTCTTCAGCAGGTGCGGCCGCCACAGGCTCACGCGCACGCCGCGCAGGCCCAGGGCCGGGTTCTCCTCGGCCGGGATCGGCAGGTAGGGGGCGGCCTTGTCGCCGCCGACGTCCAGGGTGCGGATGATCAGCGGACAGCCGTCCAGGGCCGAGGCGATGGCCTGGTACTGGCGGGCCTGTTCGTCCTCGTCGGGCGGGGTCTCGCGCTCCAGGAACAGGAACTCGGTGCGCAGCAGGCCCGAGCCTTCCGCGCCGTTGGCGGCGGCGGCCAGGGCGTCGTTCAGCGAGCCGACATTGCCGAACACCTCGATGCGGGTCCCGTCGGCCGTGCGGCTTTCCTGGTGGGCGGCGGCCTTGGCGGCGGCCTTGCGCTCGTGGCGGGCGGCGATGGCGGTCTGGGCGGCGGCCAGCTGGGCGGCGTCGGGACCGACGCGCAAGGACCCGTCCTCGGCGTCGAGGATCAGGGCCGCGCCCTCGGTGACGTCCAGCACGCCCGGGCCGGCGGCGACGATGGCCGGGATGCCCATGGCGGCGGCCAGGATGGCCACGTGCGAGGTCGGCCCGCCCTTGGCCGTGCAGAAGCCGGCCACCTGGCCCGCCTCCACGCCCATCAGCTGCGAGGGCAGCAGTTCGTCGGCCAGCAGGATCGCGCCGGGCGGCAGGGCCCGGGCCTCGTCCTCCTCGCCCGACAGGGCGCGCAGCACCTGGCGCTCCAGGTCGATCAGGTCGTCGACGCGCTCGGCCAGGCGGCGGTCGCCCAGGCCGCGCAGGGCCTCGACATAGCCGCCCACGGCGCGCCGCCAGGCGAAGCCCGCGCTCTTGCCGTCGGCGATCAGCCGGTGGGCCGAGGCGGTCAGTTCGGGGTCTTCCAGGAAGGCCAGGTGGGCGCCGAGGATCGCCTTGCGGGCGGTGTCGCCCTTGGCGGCCGACTTCTCGATCTTGGCGCGGACCTGGACCAGGGCCTCCTCCAGGGCGGCGCGCTCGTGGCCCGCCCCGGCGCCGGCCTCGGTGACCACGATGTCGCTGGAGACGAAGCGCACGGCCTGGCCGATCGCCAGGCCCGGGGCGGCCATCACCCCGCGCAGCAGGCCGGGCTCGCTGGGCGGGGCCGCGCGGACGGCCTCGACGACGGCGGCCGGGGCGGCGGTCGGCGGCAGGGCCGCGCTCTCGCCCATGCCGCCCTCGATCAGCTCGGCGATGGCGGCCACGGCGAAGTCGGCGTCGGGGCCCGAGGCGACGACGCTGATGCGGTCGCCGTGGCGCACGGCCAGCGACATCACCCCGACCGGGCTCTTGGCGCTGGCCCGTCGGTTGACGGCGACCAGGGCCACCTCGGCGGCGAACTTGCGGGCGCTCTCGGCGATGCGGGCGGCCGGGCGGGCGTGGATGCCATGCTGCAGCGGCACCACGACCTCGCGCGCCACCTCGCCCTCGGCGATGGCCAGCACCGCGCCGGCGCCGCCCACCGGGGCCAGCTCCATCAGGAAGTCGCCCACCGCAGCGGCGTGGTCCTGCTCGCGGCGCACGATCTGGAAGGCGTCGGCGTTGGTGATCACCACCGGGGTGATCAGGCTCTTGGCGCGCTGGCTCAAGAGGTCCAGGTCGAAGCTGATCAGCTTGTCGCCCGTCTTGACCGCCTGGCCGTCCTTGACGTGGACCTCGAAGCCCTCGCCGCCCAGGCCGACGGTCTCCAGCCCGACGTGCATCAGGATCTCGGCGCCGTTGTCGGCCCGCAGGGTGACGGCGTGGCGCGTGCCGTGCACCGCGATCACCCGCGCGTCGCAGGGTGCGTGCAGGGTCGAGCCCAGCGGGTCGATGGCCAAGCCGTCGCCCAGCATGCGCTCGGCGAACACCGCGTCGGGCGTCTCGTCCAGCGGGGCGATCCAGCCCTTGAGCGGCGAGGACAGTACGAGATTGGACACCGGTACGCTTCCTGCTTGCTGATCAGTTCCGGCCGCTCTTGGCGGCGGCCGTGAGGGAGACGCTGTCGAGCACCAGGGTCGGCTCGACGGACTTGGCTGTAAAGGTCAGGCAGAGATCGTGGACCCCGCCCTTGGCCGGGATCCTGCCGCTGACCGTTCCGAGGGCGGGCCCGCGGGCGGCGGCGCCCAGCGGGATGGCGGCGATCCGCTCGCCCGCGCAGCCGTCGATCCGCACCTCCAGCTCGCCGTCGGGCGTGGCCGGGGCGCGCAGCGGGATCTTCTCGCGGTCGGCGCCGATCTGGAAGTTGAACGGCACCTGGCCGATGCGGGCGGTCAGGGTCAGGGCGGTCGACAGGTCGGCGCCCTTCCATACCCAGCAGGGGTTCATCAGGTCGACGGCGAACACCGCGCGCGGGCCGCTCACCGGGGCGTCGTCCTCGAGCGACAGGTTGATGCCGTTGCCGCAGATCTCGAGCTGGTGGCTGTTGCGCGTCTGGGCGGCCAGCAGGCTGACCGGATAGTCGCGGACCCGGCCCAGGGGCTCATCGCCCAGGAAGGTCCGCGTGCGGACGGTCTTGCCCGGCGCGACGCTCAGGGGCGCCGCGTAGAGGCTGGAGGCCTTGGTCGGCGCCTTGCCGTCGGTGGTGTAGCGGATCTCGCCGAGACCCAGGCCCGAGGCCAGGGCGACCGACACCTGGCCGCCGTCGGCGGGGCGCAGGGTGGCCTGGGGTTCGTAGGGCACGGTGTCGTGGGCCACGCCCAGTACGTCCATCCGGGCGATCTCGGCCGGCAGGCGGGCGGCGAAGCTGTCCCAGTCGCGGCCGGCCTCGGGCGTCCAGCCGTTCTCGGCCACGGCGATCAGGCGCGGGAAGGTCATCTTCTCCAGCCGCTCGTCGGTGCGCATGTGCTCGGTGAACGAATTGGCCTGCAGGCCCAGGATGTGGGCGCGCTGGGCCTGCGTCAGGGCGGCCGGAGCGGCGTCGAAGTCGTAGACGTCCTTGAGGCTGACGATCTTGATCCGGCCGGGCGGCTCGTCGGCCGAGGCGCTCTGGCGGCGGTCCATGTAGAGGGTGCTGTCGGGCGCCAGCACCGCGTCGTGGCCCTGGGAAGCGGCGGCGACCGCCCCCTCGACCCCGCGCCAGGACATGACCGTGGCGTTGGGAGCCAGGCCCCCTTCCAGGATCTCGTCCCAGCCGATCATCCGCCGGCCGCGGCTGTTGATGTGCTTTTCGGCGCGCTGGATGAACCAGCTCTGCAGCCCGTGCTCGTCCTTGACGCCCAGGGCCTGGATCTGGGCCTGGACCTCGGGGCTGGCCTTCCACTGGTCCTTCACGGCCTCGTCGCCGCCCACGTGGATGTATTCGGACGGGAAGAGGTCCATCACCTCGTCGAGGATGTCGTTCAGGAAGCCGAACGTCTCGTCGCTGGGCTTGTAGAGATAGGGGAACACGCCCCAGTCGCCCATGTTCGCGCGCGGCGGGGCCTTGGTCATGCCGTATTGGGGATAGGCCACCAGCGGCGCCAGGGCGTGGCCCGGCATCTCGATCTCGGGGACGATGGTGATGCCGCGCGCCGCGGCGTAGGCCACCAGCTCGCGCACCTGGTCCTGGGTGTAGAAGCCCTGGTAGCGGATCGGCTTGCCGGTCTTGGGGTCGCGCCCCGCCGCCCCGGCCGGGACGCGCCAGGAGCCTTCCGAGGTCAGCTTCGGATACTTCCGGATCTCCAGCCGCCAGCCCTGGTCGTCCACCAGGTGCCAGTGCAGGACGTTCAGCTTGTGGGCGGCCATGGTGTCGAGGATCGACTTGATCGTCTCGACGCTCTGGAAGTGGCGGGCGCTGTCCAGCATGAAGCCGCGCCAGGCGAAGCGCGGGGCGTCGTCGATGCCGACGGCGGGCAGCTGGGCGGGCCCCTTGGCGGCGTCCTGCACGGCCAGCTGCCAGACGCTGACGGCGCCGTAGAACAGGCCCGCGCGCTTGGGGGCGGTGATGACGACGCCGGTCGGGGCGATCTCGACTTTGTAGGCCTCGATCTTGTCGCTGGAGACCGCGCCCCGGGCCAGGGCGATGGCCGCCTCGCCGGCGGAGGGCGCGCCCTCGACGACGGCGGGCTTCAGGCCGCGGGCCTTGAACAGCATGTCCGACAGCTGGCCGGCCACGACGCGGGCCTCGACGTCGCCCTTGGCGACGAAGATCCGGGTCCTGGCGGTCAGGGCGAAGGTCCCCTGCCCCGGGGTCGCTTGGGCCGGGGCCGGCGTCAGGGTCAGGACGGGCTCGGCCGCATGGGTCGCCGAGGCGAAGGCCAGGGCGGCCACCGACGCCGAAAGGATCGCCGAGGCCTTGAGGGCGGAAAAGGTCATGAGAGGTCGCTCACCAGCTGACATGCGGAAAGGACGGGGCGGCAAAAAGCGGGCGGAGCGTTTGACCGCTCCGCCCCAGCTCCGTGCTTGCAGTCAGGAGGACTTTGGTCGCGATCGGCGGCGGCGGGCAGGTCATGACGCGATCCTGGACCATGCCGCCTCCGATGCAACGATCTCGGGAGGAAACTACGGGCCTCCGGCGCAGACGCCGGAGGCCCGGTACGCGGACTAGAACTTGAAGCGGACACCGCCGAAGATCATGCGGCCGTTCTTGTAGATACGGGCCGGACGGTTCGGATCGTTGTCGTAGTTGTCGGTCTGCTTCTCGTCGGTCAGGTTGATCGCGTCGAGGCTGAGCGAGATGTTTTCGGTCAGGTTGACGCTGGCCGAGGCGTCCAGCGAGGCGATCGAGTCCGACCACAGCTGCCGGTAGCCGCGCTCGGCGTCGTAGTCGACGAAGAACTTGGACCGGTAGTTGTAGGACAGACGGGCGCTGAAGCGGTCGTTCTCGTAGTAGCCGCTGACGTTGAAGATGTTCTTCGAGTTCGACGGCACCGGAACGCCCGTGGACGAGCTGGCGTCGGAGTAGGTGTAGTTGGCCAGGACGCCGAAGCCGTTCCAGATGGGCATCTGGAAGTTGACCTCGAAGCCCTTAGTGTCGCCGCCCGCCACGTTCACCGGACGGCCGACGCTGTAGTTACAGCTGTAGAGGCCCGGCGATTGCAGCACGCACTGGTTGGCCGGGTTCACGACCCGCGGGTCGTTGGCGGCGGCCTGCAGCGGCAGCTTCTCGGTCGTCGCGCCCTGGACGATGAAGGTCGAGATGTCCTTGTAGAAGAAGTCGACCGACAGGATCGACTGCGGGGCGAAGTACCACTCAAGCGTCGCGTCGTACTGGTTGGCGCGATACGGGTCGAGGTTCGGGTTGCCGCCCGAGGCCGTCAGCAGGGACTCGGTCAGCGAGGTGAAGCCGGCCATCTGGGCGTAGTCCGGACGGGCCAGGACGCGGCCGGCGGCCACGCGGAGCACCAGGTCGTCCTTCAGGTCGAACGCGAAGTTCGCCGAAGGCAGGATGTCGGTGTACTCCTTCTCGCCCGAGGTCGGCGCCATCAGGCCGAACGGGTTGTTGATCGCGCCCGGCGTGCCCGCCGAGACGCCGACGCGCCAGGCGTTGGTCTCGATCTTGGTGTTGACGACGCGGACGCCGACGTTACCGCGCCAGCCGTCGCCCTTCAGGTTGCCCATCACGTAGCCGCCGAAGGTCTTCTCGTTGAAGTCGAAGCTTTCGAGCGGACCGAAGTGGTCGCAGTTGGCCAGGCCGATGCAGCCGCCGGTATTGGGGTTGTTCGGGTCGTAGATCGTGGCCGGACCCATCGCGGCGTAGATCGCCTCGATCTTGTTCTTGTCGGCCGTCAGGTACGAGCTGAGCACGCCCGGACCCTTGATGCCGTCCAGGTAGTCGCTGGGCGTCGGGCCGCCGGCGACGTCGGCCAGCGAGCAGGCGTGGCCGCCGCAGGCGCTGGCGCCGAACAGGGCGCGGCGCTGACCGTAGGTCTGCACCACGTCGCGGTCGTGGTCGGTGTACTTCAGGCCGAACTTGACCGAGCTGAACACGCCGCCGTCCAGGAACTTCTCGCCGTCGACGAAGGTGTAGAATTCGTCGTCGTCGTTGACGGTGGTGTTGGCCGACACCCAGCCCAGCGACATCTCGTCGTCGGCGGTCTGGGGGTTGATGTCGGTGAAGGTCACCTTCGGCAGGCCGCCCGACAGGTCGTAGCTCAGGCCGGTCGCGGCGTTGGTTTCCCAGAACGGCTGCAGGTCGGTGGCGCCCTTGGCCTTGGTGTAGCCGACGCGGCCGCTGAACTCCCAGCCGTCGGCCGGACGCCAGGTGCCCGACAGGTCGAGCGAGCCGACATTGGTGTGGGCCAGGCGGTCGATGGCGTCGAACACCACGCCGTTCGCGCCGGGCGTGTTGAAGTTGCCGGCCACGGCGGTGCCGTTGCTGACCTTGGTGATGTTGAAGGTCTCGGTCGGCGTCGTGGCCAGGGCGCCGATCTTCTGGCTGACCCACGCCATGTAGTTCTGGTTGAAGTTGTCGGCGTCCATGTGGGAGTAGAACCCGGTCAGGTTCACGTCCCACTTGTCGCTGGGCGCGTATTGGATGGCGAAGTTGGCGCCCTTGCGCTCGCGGGTCTGGGTGAACAGCGACGAGCCGATCAGGCTGGGCGCGTAGACCGTCTGGCCGGGCGTGATGCCGGTGATGTTGGTCCCGTTGCCGGTGGCCGTGGTCACGGCCTGGTAGCCCAGGACCTCGATGCCGTCGCGGCGGATGCGGCGCTTGTCGTAGATGCCGCCGACCAGGACGCCGAACGTCTTGTCGGCGTTGTGCCAGCTGAGCATGGCCGAGGCGGTCGGATCGGTGTCGCCCGACTTCTCGTCATGGAAGGCCTGCAGCGAACCGGAGACCGTCAGCGGGTCCAGGTCCAGCGGGTTGCGGGTGTGCACGTTGACCGTGCCGCCCACGCCGCCTTCGTCGATGTCGGCCATCGGGCTCTTGAAGACCTCGACCTTGCCGACGATTTCCGACGGCAGCATCAGGTAGTTGAAACTGCGGCTGGCCTTGAACTGGTCGAGAATGAACCAGTCGGCGGTGGCCACGGCGTGGCCGTTCAGCAGGGTGCGGTTCAGGGTCGGCGCGGTGCCGCGGATCGAGATACGCTCGCCTTCGCCGAATTCACGCTGGATGGTGACGCCCGGGACGCGCTGCAGCGACTCGGCGACGTTCTTGTCCGGGAACTTGCCGATGTCTTCGGCGGTGATCACGTCGATCACGGCGTCGGCGTTACGCTTGGCTTCGACCGAGGCCTGCAGCGAGGCCCGGATGCCGGTGACGACCAGCTCGTCGACTTGTGTAGAGTCCTGCGCGAAGGCCGGCGCGGCCAACGCGACCGCCAGAACGCTGGCGGACGCAGTTAGAATGGTCTTGTGGAAATTTCGCATACTCGGCTTCTCCCCTTTTTCCAGACCCTTGGGCCTGGAGCCGAACCCCAAGCCCAATCTGATACCAATTATCTGCGGACATCCGTAGAATGCGGTACTTCTCGGGCCTCGGAAGGCGACTGTGACGGAAATTTATCGGATGACAAGGCCAAAAAAGAACCAATTGCAGACCATGTTCTTATTGGTACGAAAATGGTCATATGCTATCCCGGTGGTCACGGGGTGGCGCGGTTTTGCGCGGGGGTGCGGAATTGACGATGTTTTCTGAGAGGATCGGCGGCCTGGCCGGCGACGACCACGCCCCGCTCTACAAGCAGCTGCAACGCGCCCTGCGCGAGGCCATCCAGAAGAAGGTGCTGGGTCCCGACGACGCCCTGCCGGCCGAACGCGACATGGCCGAGGAGTTCAACATCTCGCGCATCACGGTGCGCAAGGCGCTGGACGGCCTGGTCAGCGAGGGCCTGCTGACGCGCCGCCAGGGCGCGGGCACCTTCGTCGCCGCGCGCGTGGAGAAGAGCTTCTCCAAGCTCACCTCGTTCACCGAGGACATGATCTCGCGCGGGCGGGTCCCGCGCAGCGAATGGATCAGCAAGGCCATGGGCGCCGTCACGCCCGAGGAATCGCTGACCCTGGGCCTGTCGCCCGGCACGCCGGTCTTCCGCTTCGCCCGCATCCGCTACGCCGACGGCGCGCCGATGGCGCTGGAATATTCCACCGTCGCCGGCTTCGCCCTGCCCTCGGCCGAGGTGGTGGGCGTTTCGCTGTACGAGGCCCTGGAGGCCACCGGCCACCGCCCCGCCCGCGCCCTGCAGCGGCTGCGCGCGGTGCTGTTCACCGCCGAGCAGGCCGAACTGCTGGGCGTGCCGGTCAAGGACGCGGGGCTGCTGATCGAGCGCCGCAGCTTCCTGCCGGACGGCCGGGCGGTCGAAGTGACCCAGTCCTATTACCGCGGCGACGCCTACGACTTCGTCGCCGAACTGAACGCCCTCAGCTGAGGGCCACGCACTGAACGGGGCCCGCCCCGCGCGCTTATGTAAAGGGAACGCCTGCTTTGGAGGCCAACGTCTTGACCCGACCCGCACCCCCCGCTGAACCGGCGAGGCTGACGGCGGAATCGACCCGCATGTTCCTCGAGGCCGGCCAGGCCTCGCAAGCCGTCGCCGCCCAACTGGCCGCCAACGCCGCCCGCGCCGCCAAGATCGGCGAGCGCCTGCGCGCCCAGCCGCCCCGCGCCGTGGTCACCTGCGCCCGCGGCAGCAGCGACCACGCCGCCACCTTCGCCAAGTACCTGGTCGAGACCCGCACCGGCGTCCTGACCTCGTCGGCCGCCCTGTCGGTCAGCTCGGTCTACGCCGCCCAGCAGGACCTGGGCGACGTGCTGTATCTGGCCATCTCGCAGTCGGGCAAGAGCCCGGACCTGCTGGCCGCCGTCCAGGCCGCCAAGGCCGCCGGCGCCTTCGTGATCGCCCTGGTCAACGACACCGCCTCGCCCCTGGCCGCCCTGGCCGACGAGGTGCTGCCGCTGCACGCCGGGCCCGAGCTGAGCGTGGCCGCCACCAAGTCCTACATCACCGCCCTGTCGGCCATCGCCCAGCTGGTCGCCGCCTGGACCGGCGACGAGGACCTGACCGCCGCCCTGTCCACCCTGCCCGCCCTGCTGGCCGAGGCCTGGACCCTGGACTGGACCCCCGCCGTCGAGCGCCTGAAGCTGGCCCGCAACCTGTATGTGCTGGGCCGCGGCGTCGGCTTCGGCGTCGCCCAGGAGGCGGCCCTGAAGTTCAAGGAGACCTGCGGCCTGCACGCCGAGGCCTTCAGCGCCGCCGAGGTGCTGCACGGCCCCATGGCCCTGGTGAAGGAAGGCTTCCCGGTGCTGGTCTTCGCCCAGAACGACGAGAGCCGCGACAGCGTCGACGCCATGGCCAAAGGCGTGGCCGAGCGCGGCGCCGACGTCCTGCTGGCGGGCGCCGGAGAAACAGGCGCCGGGGTCCTCCCGGCCCTGGCCGCGCACCCCGTGATCGAGCCGATCCTGATGATCCAGAGCTTCTACCGGATGGCCAATGCGCTTTCGGTGGCGCGCGGCTACGATCCCGACAGCCCTCCGCACCTCAACAAGGTCACAGAAACCGTCTGATGCAGTCTGTTCTCGTTAATGGCCGCATCCTGACGCCCGAGGGGATCGTCGACGGCAAGGCCGTGGCGATCGTCGACGGCCGGATCCAGGGCCTCATCGACAGCGCTGACACGCCGGCGGAAGCCGAGCGTCACGATCTGGACGGCGGCCTGCTGGTCCCCGGCTTCATCGACACCCAGGTCAACGGCGGCGGCGGGGTGCTGTTCAACGACGCCACCACCGTCGAGGCGATCGCCGCCATCGGCGCGGCCCACCGCCCCTACGGCACCACCGGCTTCCTGCCGACCCTGATCAGCGACGACCTGGCCGTGGTCGACGCGGCCATGCGCGCCACCGAGCAGGCGATCGAGGCCGGCGTGCCCGGCGTGCTGGGCGTCCACATCGAGGGCCCGTTCCTCAATGTGAAGCGCAAGGGCATTCACGATTCCAGCAAGTTCCGGACCCTCGACGACGAGGCCGTGGCCCTGCTCAGCTCGCTTAAGCGCGGCAAGACCCTGGTGACCCTGGCGCCGGAGACCACCACGCCCGAGATGGTCCGCCGCCTGGCCAGCGCCGGGGTGACGGTGGCCGCCGGCCACACCAACGCCGCCTACGGCACCTTGCGCAAGGGGCTGGACGCCGGCCTGACCGGCTTCACTCACCTGTTCAACGCCATGTCGCCCCTGACCAGCCGCGAGCCCGGCGTGGTCGGCGCGGCCCTGGAGAGCCAGACCGCGTGGTGCGGGATCATCGTCGACGGCCGCCACGTCGATCCCGTGACCCTGAAGATCGCCCTGCGCACGCGACCTCTGGACCGCTTCATGCTGGTGACCGACGCCATGCCGACGGTCGGCATGACCGAGAAGGACTTCAACCTGCAGGGCCGCCATATCCGCGTGGTCGACGGGGTCTGCGTCGACGACCACGGCACCCTGGCGGGCTCGGACCTGGACATGATCGGCGCGGTCCGCAACGCCGTGTCGATGCTGGGCCTGTCGCTGGAGGACGCCGTGGCGATCGCCTCGGCCTCCCCCGCCGCCTTCCTGGGCCTGGCGGGCCAGCGCGGCGCGATCAAGGCCGGGGCCGCCGCCGACCTGGTGCTGCTGGACGACGCGCTCCAGGTGCGCCGGACGTGGATCGACGGGGTGGTGAACTCATAAATCCGCTCATCCCGGCGAATGCCGGGACCCAGATGGAATGACTTCGAGGCTGACGCCAAAGGCGCTGAGCCCCTCCAATCACGCACACCGCCATAGGATCTGGGTCCAGGCATTCGCCGGGATGAGCGGATCGATGGATGCGGGACAAAAAAAGAAGGGCGCTGGTTTGCACCAGCGCCCTTTGGTCGTTTCGGGGAGGAATGCGACCTAGAACTTGTACTTCACGCCCAGATAGAACTGACGGCCGTAGTGAACGTACTCTTCCGAGCTCAGTCGGGTGGAGTCGTCGACCTTGCTGTCTTCCTGGTCGGTCAGGTTGATCGCCTCGAAGGTGACCGTGAACTTGTTGAACTCGTAGCTGACCTGACCGTCGAGGTTGAAGGTCTCTTCCTTGATCCGCACGTCGTTGTTGTTGGTGGCCGAGGGGGCCACCTGGATCAGGTACTGGTCGCGGTACGAACCCGAGACACGCGCCTTGAACGGCCCGTTTTCGTAGTAGAGCGTGGCGTTGAAGGCGTCCGGCGACAGGTTGACCAGCGGCTGGGTGACCAGCACGGCCGGAGCGGTCTGCACGCGCGGCGTCACGCCCGGAGCGGTGTAGGTCGGCGACTTGATGATGTAGGCGATGTCGCTCTTGACGTGGGTGTAGTTCAGGATCGCGCCGAACTTGTCGAACGGAGCCGGCAGGAAGGTGAACGGGCGCTGGGCGCTCAGTTCGAAGCCTTTCAGCTTGCCGCCCGGGCTGTTGACGTTCGTCGTCACCGTGAACTCGGTCGCCGCGGTGTTGCCGTTGCTCAGCAGGCTGTCGGGCAGGCCCGTCTCGGCCCAGGTCATGACCTCGGCGGTCTGCTGGATGTAGGACTTGATGTCCTTCTGGAAGAAGCCGGCCGAGAACAGGGTTTCCTTGTCCGGATACCACTCGAAGCTCAGGTCCAGGTTGTTCGCCAGCATCGGATTGAGGTCCGGATTGCCGCGCGTCAGGGTCTGGTTGCTCTGGCTCATGGCGGTGAAGCCAGGGGTCAGGTTCGGCAGCTGCGGACGCGTCATCACCTTGGCGGCCGCGAAGCGGATGAAGAGGTTCTCCATCGGCTGGGCCGAGATGTTCAGCGACGGCAGGGTGTTGGTGTACTCGCGGTCCACCGTCTGGACGGCGTCCGTGGCCACCTGTTCGGAGATGACGCCGAACGGGGTGGTGACCGCCACCGTCTTGTTGCCGGAGTTGTAGTGGCCGGTCGCCGACTGCTCGGTCTTCACCTGGCGCACGCCGAAGTTGCCGCGCACCGGGATGTTGAAGATGTCGTAGTCGAAGTCGCCTTGCAGGTAGAAGGCGGTGTCCTTCTCGGTGATCTCGCGCAGGGCGCCCAGCTGGTTCAGGACGCTGAGGCGGAAGTCGCCGTACTGGTTGATGCAGTTACAGTTGTAGTCGAGGACCTTCGACAGCTTGTCCAGGTCGGGCGCGATCCACGAGGTCGGCACGCCCGACGGCAGGTCCAGACCGCGGCCGAAGCCGGTGATCAGGCGCGAGACGTCGGCCACGGTGACGCCGGCCGGCAGGCCGTAGGCCGCTTCGGCGGTGAAGGTGGTGCCGGTGGTGGCCAGGTTGCGCGAGTACAGGCGCTGCTCCCACGAGGAGAAGCCGTATTCCTTGTAGTCGCCGCCGTAGCGCAGCTTGAAGCCGTCCAGGATCTGGTAGTCGACGTCGGCCCGGAAGGTCTTGAAGGTGTTGACCGCCTTGCTGGGACGCATGCGCAGCAGCGACGGGTCGCCGTTGGCGTTGCTGGGGCTGTAGACGAAGTTGGCCGGATTGGTCGGGTCGAAGCCGTAGTTGAAGTTGGGCAGCTTGTCGTTGGCCGAATAGTCGTAGCTGTAGTTGTCGCTGTTGTAGCGATCGAACGAGAAGGTCGTCTGGACCGGGTTGTCCTGGATCGAGCGCGACTGGCCGTAGACCACGTTCAGGTGACCGGCTTCACCAAACTTGGTGTCGTAGGTCAGGGTGAACTGGTTGAACTCGGTCTTCAGGTCGTCGTGGCGGTACTCGACGCGGGCGTCGACGTCGTCGAACGTGCCCTTGATCAGGTGGCCCTTGTCGTCGGCCTGGAAGTTGACCACGTCGGTCTGGGGCATGCCCGCGCCGCTGCGGCTGAACGAGATGACTTCCAGATAGGTTTCGTCGCGGTTGTTGGTGAAGTTGGCCACCAGCGCGTCGAGGCTCAGGGTCGAGTTCTCGGTCGGGCGCCATTGCAGCGAACCGGTCAGGCCCAGGCGCTTCTGGTCGTACTGCAGGCGGCCGTAGCGCGGGATGCGCGGGTGCCACAGGTTGTTGGCGGTGCCGGTCGCGGCCGGGGTGGTCGGGCTGGTGCCGCCGACGACGGTGCCGATCTGCGAGCAGGTCAGGGGCGGACCGCTGACCGGGTTGTAGGCCGCGCCCGTGCAGGGGAACGCGGTCGACGAGTTGAAGGCGACCGACGGGTTTTCCCAGCGGCCGGTCGACGAGCCTTCTTCCAGCGTCTTGCGCTCGGCGTAGGCCACCGAGATCAGGGCGCCGATCTCACCGATGCCGGTGTCCCAGCGGTTGCTGGCCAGGAAGGTGAAGCGCGGGTCGTTCTCGCGCGACAGGTCGTTCCAGCCGATCTTGGCGCCCATGCTCATGGCCGGGCCGCTGAAGTCGAACGGACGCGCGGCCTGCAGGTCGATGATGGCGCCCAGCGAGCCTTCCTCGTTCGAGGCCGAGGTCGACTTGCGCACGGTGACGCTGTTGAACAGTTCCGAGGCGAAGATCGAGAAGTCGAACTGGCGGCCGCGGTTGGCGCCGCCCGAGCTGTCCTTGCCGCCGGTGGTGGCCAGGGCTTCCAGGCCGTTCAGGCGCACGACGGTGAAGTCGGGGCCCAGGCCGCGGACGGTGATGGTGCGGCCTTCGCCGCCGTCGCGGTCGATCGACACGCCCGGCACGCGCTGCAGCGACTCGGCCAGGTTCAGGTCGGGGAAGTCGGCGATGTCCTGCGCCTTGATGACATCGACCAGGTCGTTTTCACGACGCTTGATGTCCAGGGCGTTGGCCAGCGAGGCGCGGAAGCCGGTGACGACAACCGCTTCGACGGCGTTGTCTTCCGGCTGGGCGGCGGGGGCGGCGGCGGGCGCGTCTTGCGCCGCGGCAGCACCGGCCATGGCCATGGCCATCAGCATGGCGCCGCCGGAGGCGCCGAGTTTGAGCGCGCGGATGCGCGTCTTGGAAACCTGGGACAATGTATCCTCCTCCCGTGACCACATTCTTCTGAACGGCGCTTGCGCGCCGCCCGGCCTAGAACACGTCCGCGCTTCCTTCCCGCGCGGCCGCCCTCGAGGGCCGTCATTTTTGACACCGGTGTCACACCTTTGTGAGGCGTTGTCCTGACACCGGTAGCAATGCAAGCGGTATCAAATGAAACCGCCGTTCACAAGATGGCTGAAGCGTGGCGAAACGTAGCGGCGTCGCAATCGTGTCGTTTCGGTCACAACCCAGCCAAGCTTGTTATAGGTCCCCTGCCCTCTCAGAGGTCCTCGATGCGCCGTTGGCTGACCTTGTTGAGCCCGTCGATCACCGCGCGGCGCTGGTCGGGGTTCAGGTCGGCCGTGCGAAGCAGGCGCAGCGAATTGATGTGCACGTCGATGGCCTCCCAGCGCCACGCGCCGGCCTCCGAGCAGGTGTCGACCAGGGCGCAGAACGAGATCGCCGCCTGGTCCACGCACGAGCCCGGCAGGAAGCCGGAGACGTCGATGATGCGCAGCGCCAGGGTGTAGAGGTCCTGGAAGGCGCCGTCGCCGCGGGTGGCCGCGGCCGCCTTGCCGAACCGGCTCTCGATCTCGGCCAGGGCGGCGTCCAGCACCGCCAGCGACTCGGCGCGCAGCGGCTCCAGCGCCGCGTCGGCGGCCGCCAGGGCGTCCTTGGCCATCATGCCGCCGTTGGCCCGGGCCAGCATCGACAGGCGGTTGGGAGCGCGGAACTTGCGGGCGACGGTCATGACTTGGCTTTCTCGGAGTCGGGCGACTCCAGGGCCCCCGAAGAGGCGGATTGGGCGCCGGGCGGACGCAAGGCTTGCGGGGGATCCTCGCGACGACGCCCCTTGGCGCCGTTGGGGGGACCGTCGTTCTTGAACCGCCGGTCGGGACCGAGATACGTCTCGCACTCGATGAACTGCCGGTCTTCCTTGGCCGCCCACAGGATGCGCTCCAGCACGATCTTGGGGGTGATCGGCTTGGCGATCGTGAAGTTGGCGCCGGCGTCGCGCGCCTTGAACACGTGCGACGGCGGGGTGTGGCCGGAGACCAGGATCACGGCCAGGTAGCGGTTGGCCTCCAGGGCGCCGCGGCGCAGCCACTTGACCAGCTCGTAGCCATCGACCCCGGCCATGTTGGTGGCGCTGATGACCAGGTCGAAGGTGCGTTCGCGCAGCAGGGTCTGGGCGGACTTGGCGCTGTCGGCCCGCGTCAGGTTGCCGACCCCGAAGCCCAGCAGCACCTGGGACAGCAGGTTCAGCGACGGGGCGCTGTCGTCGACCAGCAGCACCTCGACCTTTTCGAGGTTGATCCGCGTCGAGGCGTGGAGCGGTTCGCGCATGGGCTGGAACCTGGGTCTAGAAGAAGTCGAGCTCGCCGGCCTCGGCGGTCCAGCCCGCGTGGTCCTGGGCGTCGCGCAGGCGGCCCACCAAGTCGGCCAGGCCCAGGCCTTCGAGCAGGGGCTCGACGGCCATGCTCCACTCGCCCGAGGCGTGCTGGCCGATGCGGGCCAGGACGTCCGACAGGCCGTGCAGGCGCTGGCTCAGCTCATCCAGGGCCTGCAGCCGCGACAGGTTCTCCAGCGCCGCGCCGCCCGTCGCCAGGTCGCCGGCGATGTGCTCGCAGTCCCGGCAGATCGCCGCGGCCGCCATCAGCTCCGCCGCCAGCCGACGCGAAAGCTCGCCCACAGGCAGCTGCCCGCGGGTGTCGTCGGCGTCGTTGGTGGCGAGCGGCTGTGCGGTCATGGGCGTCAGAACAGATCCACATCGCCGCTGGACACGGCAGGCATCGGAGCGGGCGTGGGACGACGGACGTCCTGCGGGGCGTTGTCGACAGCGACCAGGCGCTGGCGGACCCGGCCGGACGCCGGCCAGAACTCGACGCGGCGCGCCGACAGCCCGCCCGTGCTGGACGAGACGATCGGGATGCCTTCGTCGCGCAGGAAACGCTCGGCGAAGGCGGCGTTGCTGGCGCCGACGTCCGAAAGGCCGTCGAACAGCTTGCCGCCGCCGAAGATCTTGGCTTCCAGACGGTCGCGGCGCGCGCCCTTCTTCAAGAGGCCGTTGATCAGCAGTTCCATGGCGAAGGCGCCGTAGCGCACGGCGTCGCCGCCGTCCTTGCCGCGGTCGCCCGCGTCGGGCAGCAGGAAGTGGTTCATGCCGCCGATGCCGGTCGTCGGATCGCGCAGGCACGCGGCGATGCACGAGCCGAGCACCGTGGTCATGACCACGTTCGGGTCCGACGACACGTGGCTTTCGCCTTGCGTGACGTGGACCTTGACCGCCGGGCCGGAGGCGTCGTCTGGGTGAGGGTCCCGTCCGATCATGTCAGCTGGCCAAAGACCTGTTCGATCTTTTCCTTCAGGCCCTGAACGGTGAACGGCTTGACGCAGTAGTTGTTGACGCCGAACTGCACGGCGCGCTGGACCAGTTCGCGGTCGGCGCGGCCTGTCAGCATGACGAAGGCGGTCTGGCGGATCGGCGGGTGCGAGCGCACGGCGCGCAGCAGGGCCAGCCCGTCCATCTTGGGCATGTTGAAGTCCGAGATGACCAGGTTGGCCGGCTTGGCCAGGAGGTTCTTGAGAGCCTCTTCGCCGTCCGGGGCCTCGCGGATGTCCTTGAACCCGATCTGCTGCAACGCATTGCGGATCAGCGCCCGCATGGTCAGCTGGTCATCGACGACGAGAACGGAAATGGTGCTTGCTTGGGGCATGGGTTCATCGCCTCGCGGAGGCCAGATCGAGGATGGTTTGGCCCATGGAGGACAGGGGAACCTGCTTCTCCACCGCGCCGAGTTCAAAAGCCGTACGAGGCATGCCGTAGACGACGCAACTGGCCTCGTCCTGGCCGACCGTCTTGGCGCCGGCCTTGCGCATGGCCAGCAGGCCCTGCGCGCCGTCGCGGCCCATGCCGGTCAGGATGGCGCCGACCGCCTTGTCCCCGACGGCCTGGGCCACCGAGTTGAAGAGCACGTCGACCGAGGGACGGTGTCCGCTGACGGGGTCGCCCTGCACCAGGCGGCAGCGCAGCCCGGCCGAGCGGACGACTTCCAGGTGGGTCGCGCCGCCCGGGGCGACATAGACCTTGCCCGGCTCCAGCAGGGCGCCGTCGACGGCCTCCTGCACCTTGGCGCCGCTGGCGCGGTCGAGGCGGGCGGCGAAGCTGGCCGTGAAGGTGGCCGGCATGTGCTGGGTGATCACCGTCGGCGGGCCGGTCTCGGGGAACTGGCTCAGGATCGTCAGCAGGGCTTCCACCCCGCCGGTCGACGAGCCGATCGCCACGATGTCGCCCGAGGGCAGGTAGTTCTGGCGGCGGGCGGCGGCCGGAGCGGCGTCGGCCTTGGTCCGCACCGAAGCGCGGGCGGCGGCCTTGACCTTCTCGGTCACCTCCTGGAGGGCCTCGGCGGTGCCGGTGGCGGTCGTGGGCTTGCCCACGCAGTCCACCGCGCCCAGCTCCAGCGCGCGCAGGGTCATCTCGGCCCCGGCCTGGGTCAGGCTGGAGACCATGACCACCGGCATCGGCCGCAGGCGCATGATCTTCTCGAGGAACTCGATGCCGTTCATGTTCGGCATCTCGATGTCGAGGGTGACGACGTCGGGATTCAGGGCCTTGATCATGCCCCGGGCCTCGAACGGGTCGCCGGCGGCGCCGACCACCTCGATCTCGGGATCGCGGGTCAGGGCGGCCGTGATCAGGCCGCGCATGGTGGCGGAGTCGTCGACGACGAGAACGCGGATCCTGGCCATCAGCGACCTCCCACCTTGCGATAGGCGGTCAGGCCGGCGCTCTCGAACGCCGTGACCGACGCGCCCACGCGTTCGGAGTGGCCGACATAGAGCTTGCCGCCCGGCGACACCAGCGGCGCGAAGCGCTGCCAGACCCGCTCCTGGGTGGGCTCGTCGAAATAGATCACCACGTTGCGGCAGAAGATCGCGTCGAACGGACCCTTCATCGGCCAGCTGGGGCCGTTCAGGTTCAGCTCGCGGAACGCCACCATCTGGCGGGCGGCCTCGCAGACCCGGAAGCTGCGGCGGTCGCTGGCGTCACGCTCGAAATACTGGTTGCGCATGTTGGCCGGGATGCCCTCGAGAAGGGCCTCCTCGTAGACGGCGGTCCGGCCGGTGGCCAGCACGTTGGTGTCGATGTCCGTGCCCAGGATCCGGATGTCCAGATCGGCGGCGTTCGGCCACACCGACAGCACCGTGAAGGCCATCGAATAGGGTTCCTGGCCCGACGAGCAGGCCGCCGACCACAGGCGCAGGCGCCCGCCGGCCCGCACCTTGTCGGCCATGGGCTCCAGGATGTTGGCGCGCAGGTCGTCGAAGTGGTGCGGCTCGCGGAAGAACCGGGTGACGTTGGTCGTCAAGGCCCTCAGCATGTGCTGCTGCTCGTCGACATTGCCGTCCTGCGCGACGAACGTGCAGTACTCGGCGAAGGTCTTCAGGCCCAGGGTGCGCAGGCGCTTGGCCAGGCGCGAATAGACGAGCGTGGCCTTGCTGTCGGGCAGGCTGATGCCCGCCTGATCGTAGAGCAGGGCCGCGATCCGCTTGAAGTCGGCGCTGGTGAAGGCGAATTCGCCGTCGACCAGGGCCTCGCGGGATGAGATCGAGGAAGAGGTCATCTAAGCGGCCAGGGCCTCGCGCTCGGGGAGCAGGCGGTCCAGCGAGATCTCGCTGATCATCCGCCCTTCGATGGAAATGATGCCCTTCACGAAGTGACGGACGTTCTCGCAGGCGATGTCCGGGGTCGGCTGGCACATGTCGTCGGTGATCGACAGGATGTCGGACACCGCGTCGACCAGCAGGCCCACGGTGCGGCTGTCGGCCTGGACCACGATGAACACGCTGCGCACGTTCGGCTCGGTGGTCTGCATGCCGATGCGGGCCGCCAGGTCCATGATCGGCAGGACCGCGCCGCGCAGGTTGATCACGCCGCGCATGTAGACGGGCGACTGCGGCAGGGTGGTGGCCGGGCTCCAGCCGCGGATCTCGCGGACGGCCATGATGTCCACGCAGTACTCCTGCTCGCCGACGCGGAAGGAGATCAGTTCGCGGGTTTCGTTGCTGGCTTGGGTGTTGGCTTCGGTCATCGGGCTATTCCGCGGCGATGAGGGTGGGATCGGCGGGGCGAGGCGGTTCGCGGCGGCGCAGGTTGATCACCGCGTCGACGTCGAGGATCAGGGCCACCCGGCCGTCGCCCAGGATGGTCGCGGCGGCGACGCCCTCGACCTGCTGGTAGTTCTGCTCGAGCGACTTGATGACCACTTGGCGCTGGCCGTGGATGGCGTCGGCCACCAGGGCGGCGCGCGAGCCGTCCTCGCCCTCGACCAGCAGGACCACGCCCTCGGTCGCGGCGGGCGAATGCTCGCGGTAGTTCAGGGTCAGGCCCACGTCGATCAACGGCACGAAGCTGTCGCGCACGGCCAGCACCGAGCCGACCGGGCCCAGGGGCCGGATTTCCTCGGCCTTCGGGCGCAGGCTCTCGACGATGCAGGCCAGCGGGATGACCAGGGTCTCGCCGGCGACGTCGACCACCATGCCGTCCAGGACGGCCAGGGTCAGCGGCAGGCTGAGGGTGAAGGTCGAGCCCTGGCCCGGACGCGAGGCGATCGAGATCCGGCCGCCCAGGGCCTGGACCGAGCGCTTGACCACGTCCATGCCGACGCCGCGGCCGGACACGTCCGAGATCTTGTCCGCGGTCGAGAAGCCGGGGAGGAAGATCAGGTTGTCGATCTCTTCGTCGGTCAGCTGCAGGTCCGGCGAGATCAGGCCCTTCTTGACCGCGATCGAGTGGACCCGCTCGCGGTTGATGCCCTTGCCGTCGTCCTGGACCTCGATGACGATCCGGCCGCTGCGGTGCAGGGCGGCCAGGCGCACGACGCCTTCCGGGTTCTTGCCGGCCGCCTTGCGCTCCTCGGGGCTTTCCAGCCCGTGGTCGATGGCGTTGCGCAGCATGTGGGTGATCGGATCGGCCAGACGCTCGATGACCGTCTTGTCGACCTCGGTGTTCTCGCCGTCCATCACCAGGCGGGCCTGCTTGCCCGTCATGTTGGCGACTTCGCGGACCAGGCGCGGCATGCGCTGGAACACCGACTTCACCGGCTGGGCGCGGATGGCCATGACGCTGTCCTGGATCTCGCGGGTGAGCTGTTCCAGCTCATCCAGACCCATGGCCAGGTTCGAGGACGGGGCGATGCCGTATTCGCCGACGCGCTGCGCCAGCATGGCCTGGTTGATGACCAGCTCGCCGACCAGGTCGATCAGACGATCGATGCGCTCGGGATCGACGCGGATCACCGACTGGCCGGGACCGGGCACGTCGATCTGGGCCGGCTTGGCGGCGGCGGCCGGGGCGTTGGCCGCGACCGGCGGGGCGGCGGGAGCCGGCGCCGAGACGGGGGCCGGGGCGGGCGCGGCGGCCTCGACCACCGGAGCCGGAGCTTCGACGGGGGCTTCGGCCACGATTTCGGCCACGGGGGCCTCGGCGACGATCTCGAGCGGCGCGGCTTCGAGGACCGGTTCCGGAGCCGGGGCGGCGACGTCCAGCAGGGTCGCCAGCACGTCGGCCACGGGGGCCTCGCCGCGGACGATCTCCAGGTCGCAGTCGCCGTCGACGAATTCGAAGACTTCGCGGATGGCCTCTTCGCCCTGGTCGGTCTCGACCCGCACGCTCCAGGTGACGTAGGCGGCTTCGGGGTCGAGGAATTCCAGGGCCGGCATGGCGCTGTCGTCCAGGGTCGCCTGGATCGGGCCCAGGCGGCTCAGTTCGCGCAGCAGCAGGGCCGTCTCGTTGGCCTTGCGGTACAGGTCCGACTTCGGACGGATCGACACCGTCCAGACGTTGCCGTCGAGCACGGCCGCGTCGGCGGCCTGGGCGTCGAGGGTGATGGTCATGGGCTGGAAGTCGAAGCCCAGGTCGTCGTCGTCCAGGCCGTCCCCAATGTCGCTTTGGGGGGCGCCGATGACGATCGGGGCGGCGGCGTCCACATAGGCCGGGGCCGGAGCCGGGGCTTCCTCCGCCGGGGCGGCGGCGGCCGGGGCGGGCGCGGCGTTGGGGTCGGTGGCGATCTTCAGCTCGGCGGCCATGGCGGCCGAGGCGTCCATGTCGACGACGCCCAGGCCGCGGGCGGCGCTGACGTGGTCGGCCAGCACGTCCGAAGCGCGCAGCAGCAGGGCGGTCAGGTCCGGCGTGCCGGGGATCTCGTTCGACCGCAGCGCGTCCAGCAGCGTCTCGAACACGTGGGCGAAGCGCACCAGCGGCTCCAAGCCGAACGCGCCCGCGCCGCCCTTGATCGAGTGCACGGCCCGGAACACGGCGTTGACGGTGTCGCCGTCGTCGTTCCCGTCCTGCATGGCCAAGAGCCCGCCTTCAAGATCCGCGAGCAGTTCCTCGCATTCCTGAAAGAAGGTGACCTTGATGGCCTCTAGCTCGTCCATTCCCCGACTTCCTACAAAGGTATTTCAGTACCTAGAGCACTTGATTCATCAGGCCGCGACGCGGCGGATCGCCTCAACGAGCTTCTCAGGATTGAACGGCTTGACGATCCAGCCCGTCGCGCCGGCTTCCCGAGCCCGTTGCTTCTTGCTGGGATCGCTTTCCGTGGTCAGCACCAGGATCGGGATCGCGCGGTAGTCGTCGTCGACCCGCACGGCCTCGATGAAGCCGAAGCCGTCCAGCTTGGGCATGTTGATGTCGGTGATGATCACGTCCGGACGATGGGCGGACAGCACTTCCAGCCCGTGTTCGCCGTCGACGGCTTCGACGACGTTGAACCCGGCTCCGGCGAGGGCCATGCGCAGCATGTCCCGCATCGTGCGCGAGTCATCGACCGTGAGGACAGTACGCGTCACGATGCAGCTCCTTGAAGTTCGGTCTGCAGCAGGGCCCCTTCGGCCCCGAACAGACGGATGGTTTCCACGAACGCCTCGGAAGGCGCGGTGATCGAAAAGGGTTTGCCGTCCTCGGCCCAGGCCTTGCGGGCGGCCAGCAGGACCTGCAGGCACAGGCCGCCGAGGCGACGGACCTGGTCCGCATGGATCTCGATGTCCTGGCCGCGGCGTTCGACGAACGCCTGCTTGAGCGGACCCGAAGCCTTCAGATCAAGGGTTTCGGGCAGGGCGATCGCGGTCGACATCAAAACTCCTCCCAACCGTCGGCGGCGGGGGCGGCCGCCGTCGCCGCGCCGCCGCGTCCGGGACGGGCGAAGGCGTTGAGGCGGGCGCGCTGTTCAGCCACCGGGTTGGCGGCGGGGGTGTGCACGGCCGGGTCGGCCGCCTGCGGACGCTCGTAGGCGGCCGTCTGCTGGCGGCCGTCGCCGACCCGGAAGCGACCGATCAGGCGCACCAGCTCGCCGGTCTCGCCCTTCAGCGAGTGGGTGGCGGCGGTCGATTCCTCGACCATGGCGGCGTTCTGCTGGGTCACCTGGTCCATCTGGTTGACGGCGGTGTTCACTTCGTTGAGGCCGGTCGCCTGTTCGGCGGCCGAGGCGGCGATCTCGGTGACCAGGGCGTCGATCTCGCCGACCTTGACCACGATCCGCTGCAGGGCCTCGCCGGTCTGGCCGACCAGGCTGACGCCTTGGCTGACCTGCTGGGTCGAGGACGAGATCAGGGTCTTGATCTCCTTGGCGGCTTCGGCAGAGCGCTGGGCCAGGGCCCGGACTTCCTGGGCGACGACCGCGAAGCCGCGGCCCGCGTCACCCGCCCGGGCGGCTTCGACGCCGGCGTTCAAGGCCAGCAGGTTGGTCTGGAAGGCGATCTCGTCGATGACGCCGATGATCTGGTTGATCTGCTTGGACGAGTCCTCGATCGCGCCCATGGCCGAGACGGCCTCGTGCACGACCTGGCCCGAATGCTGGGCTTCGCCGCGGGTGCTGGCGACCACTTCCGAGGCCTGCTTGGCGCCGCCGGCCGTGCGGCGCACGGTGGCGGTCAGTTCGTCCAGGGCGGCGGCGGTCTCTTCAAGCGAGGCGGCCTGCTGCTCGGTGCGGCGCGACAGGTCGTCCGAGGCGTGGGCGATCTCGTCGGCGCCGGTGCGCAGGCCGTCCGTCGAGGCCGCGATGACCTTGATGGTTTCCTGCAGCTGGGTGATGGCGGCGTTGAAGTCGTCCTTCAGCTTGCGGTAGTCGCCCGGGAAGTCGGCGCTGACGCGGAAGGTCAGGTCGCCCTTGGCCAGGTGCTCCAGGGCCTCGGCCAGCGACGACACCACCAGGGCGTTCTCGCGGGCGGCGGCGGCCGAAGCCTCTTCCTTGGCGCGACGCTCGTCGGCGGTCAGGGCGGCCGACTTCTCCTGCTCGGCGCGCATCTGCTCGAGGTGGATCTGGTTGTCGCGGAAGACCTTCAGCGAGCGGACGATGGCGCCCAGCTCGTCGCCGCGCGTCATCTTCTCCAGGTCGATGGCGTTGTCGCCCTTCGACAGCTTCTCGGTGGCGCCGGCGATGTCGCCGATCGACTTGCGGGTGGTCATGACGGTCATGAAGGCCAGGCCGGCGACCGCGCAGAGCGTGATCAGCGACATGACGATCGTGGCGCTCATGGCCGCGGTGGCCTCGGCCTGCTTCTTCGCCGTCTCGGTGGCGATGCGCTTGTTGGCCGTGGCGACGACCGCGTCCAGCTGGCCGGTCATCTTGGCGTATTGTTCTTCGAACGGGGCGATGAAGCCGACGGCCATGTTGAAGTCGACGCCGATCATGCCGCTCACCGTGTCGATGGCGCTGCGGCATTCGTCGAGCGACTTGATCAGCTCGGCGATCTTCGGCTGCTCTTCCTTGGGCAGCTTGCCCTTCAGAGCGGTCAGGTCCTTCTTGAGCGCATCGGTCTCGGTCAGGATCGCGGCCATGCGAGCGTCGTTCTTCTCGACCTCGATGTTGCCGGCCTTGTGGGTGAGCACGGTGTAGAGCTCGCCGTTGATGTTCGAGATCCGCTTGGAGATCGCCTGGATCTCCATGTTCTCGCGCATGTCGTTCTCGACGACCTGCTTGAGCGCTGCGGACTGGCTCTTCTGCACGACGATCGAGCCGCCGGCCATGAGGGCCAGCATGAGCAGGGCGAACGCCGGCGCGAAGCCGATTTTGATGATCAACGGAAGATCGACGAGCCGGAAGCGCTTCATCGGTTTTGTCCCCTCTTGCGGCGTTACCGTGCGCACGGATCGCCAACGTCGAGGGGGATCATCACGGTATATTCCTAATAGTTCCTGACTTTGGTTAAGAGCGTTTGCCGCAGGGGGTGTCGCACCCCCCAATTTCCCGCGCCCTCCCCGTCCCGCCCCGGCTCCCGGGGATAAAGGCCCGCGCGCGCGCGTGAGTCATTCCTGACGGGCGGGGTCCGGGCGCGGAGTCATCGCGACCGCAATCAGAGTCTAGTTTCAGGTGAAACCGACGTATTCGCCAAATAACCGTGGTTACCGATAAGTAAATAAAACAATTTTCGGTGACTCAGAATATTTTAACTCGCACCTGCGAAAAAGCTCAGGCGTCCGGACGACGCGACGTCCGAAGGGCGAGACAACACTACTAGGAGCAGCGGGATGAAATATCCGATCGCTATTGCCGCGGGAATCGCTGGCAGCTTTTTCGTCGCTCAAGCCGCCTCGGCGGCCGGCGGCTTCGAAGACCAAATGGGCCGTTGCCTGCAGCAATTCGCGAACACCCGCGACGCCGCTCAGGTGATGCTGGAATGCACCGCCACCGACGGTAAGCTGGCCGACTGCAAGGTCGTCGACAACAGCGCCGCCGGCAAGGGTTTCGACAAGGCCGCCATGTGCATCGCTGAAAAGCTGCCGATGGGCGCCAAGACCGGCACCGTGAAGGTTCCGTTCCGCTTCCCGGGCGGCGCGTAAGCTTTCAAAAGCTCCCTGGGCTTATTCCAGGGATCTTAATACGCCTCCGCTGGCTCCGTCGGAGCGTCCTTACAGGGGACGCTCCGGCTAGGCCGGCGGGGGCGTTTTGCGTTTGGGGTCTATTTGATCCTTCCCTCCCCCTCGTGGGGAGGGTGGCCCTGGCGGAGCCAGGGTCGGGTGGGGCTTGATGAGTCAGCAGACCCCCCCCGTCCGCTTCGCGTCCACCCTCCCCACAAGGGGGAGGGAGTCAATCGTCTAGCTCAGAACTCCTGCCACCCCTCGTCCACCGCCACGGCGGTTCCGCCGGACGCCCGGCGCAGGGGGGCGGTGGAGCCGGGGCGGGAGACCGCGCGAGGCGCGGGCGCAGGCGACGCGGGGCGGGCGACCGGGGCCTGGACCGCCGCCGGGCGGACGCCCGACAGGGTGAAGCCGCCCAGAAGACGGCCCAGTTCAGCCGACTGGCCCTTCAGCGAATGGGTCGCGGCCGTGGTCTGCTCGACCATGGCGGCGTTCTGCTGGGTGACCTGGTCCATCTGGTTCACGGCGATGTTGACCTGGTGCAGGCCCGTGGACTGCTCCTGGGCCGAGGAGGCGATGCCGGTGACCAGGTCGTCGATCTCGGCCACCTTGCCGACGATGCCGCGCAGGGCCTCGCCGGTCTGGCCGACCAGGCTGACGCCGGCCTCGACCTGGCGGGTCGAGGTCGAGATCAGGTTCTCGATCTCCTTGGCCGCGTCGGCCGAGCGCTGGGCCAGGGCCCGCACTTCCTGGGCCACGACGGCGAAGCCGCGGCCGGCGTCGCCGGCCCGGGCCGCCTCGACCCCGGCGTTCAGGGCCAGAAGGTTGGTCTGGAAGGCGATCTCGTCGATCACGCCCAGGATCTTGCCGATCTCGCGCGACGAGGTCTCGATCTGGCCCATGGCGGCGACGGCGTCGCCCACCACCTCGCCCGAGCGCTCGGCGTCGGTCTTGGCCGCGGCGATCACGGTCGAGGCCTGCTTGGCGCCGCTGGCCGTGGTGCGGACCGTGGCGGTGATCTGGTCGAGGGCCGCGGCGGTCTGTTCCAGGCTGGCCGCCTGCTGCTCGGTGCGGCGCGACAGGTCGTCGGCGGCGTGGCCGATCTCGTCGGCGCCCAGGCGGATGCCCTCGGTGGCGCCGGCCACCTGGCCCATCGCCTCCTCCATGATCCGCATGGCGTTGTTGAAGTCGGACTGCAGGGCCTGGAATTCCGAAGCCACCTCGCCGCCGACGCGGGCCGTCAGGTCGCCGCGCGCCACGCGGGCCAGGGCCTCGCCCAGCGCCGCGACGATCGCGCCCTGGTTCGCCGCGTCGCGGGCCCGTTCCGCCTCCAGCGCCTGGCGCTTGGCGTCCAGGGCCTCGAGATAGGTCGAGATGGCGATGTCCATGTCCAGCATCACGGCCTTCATCAGGGCCGAGACCGCCGCCCCGGTCTTGGCGCCGCCGTCGCCACCGCCCGCGAACATGCCCTTGGGCCACTGGTCCTTGACCACCGCGCGCATCAGCTGGTCGGCGATCACGGCGTAGCCGCCGATATACCAGCGCGGCTCCAGGCCGATGCGGGCGTGGACCTCGCCGACCGTCCGGACCGCCTTGCCGTAGTCGTCGCCGAACTCGGCGCGGGCGATCGAGCGCCAGTAGCCCTGCTGGCGGGCGCTGGCCCGGTCCATCTGCTGGGCGTCGGCGAAGAAGGCGCGGGTCTCCGGCGTCGCGCGGACCTTGCCGTAGAAGCGGTCCAGGGCCGAGCCGATCTCGCGGTCGATCACCGGCGCCACCGACCGCAGCGCGCCGCGCGCGTCGTGGTCCAGTTCCATGAAGGCGAGGCGCTCGTTCAGCGACGTATCACGGCTCATGACGCGGATTCCCTTACAGACTAAGGGGCCCGTATCGAGCCGACATGGTTAACAGTTTGACTAGGATCGCGGGCCGGGCGCGCGACATACGGCCGCGCGGGCCCTCCTTACCCGCCCCGCTTCAGCGTCTCGCGGGCGATGACCAGTTTCTGGATCTCGCTGGCGCCCTCGTAGATCCGGAAGATCCGCACGTCGCGGTACAGGCGCTCGATGCCGTAGTCGGCCACATAGCCGGCCCCGCCGAAGATCTGCACCGCCCGGTCGGCGACCCGGCCCACCATTTCCGAGGCGAACAGCTTGGCCGCCGCCGCCTCCAGGGTCACGCCCGCGCCGGTGTCGCGCAGCCGGGCGGTCTCCAGGACCAGGGCCCGGGCCGCCAGGGCCTCGGTCTTGCTGTCGGCGATCATCGCCTGGACCATCTGGAAGCTGGCCAAGGGCGCGCCGAACTGCTTGCGCTCGGAGGCGTAGGCCACGCAGTCGGCGATCAGCCGCTCGGCCACGCCCACGCAGACCGCCGAGATGTGCAGCCGCCCGCGGTCCAGCACCTGCATGGCCACCTTGAACCCCTCGCCCTCCTCGCCCAGGCGGTTCCAGGCCGGCACGCGGACATTGTCGAAGGTGACGTCGTGGATGTGGGCGCCCTGCTGGCCCATCTTCTTCTCGGGCTTGGAGACCTCCAGGCCCGGCAGGTCGCGCGGGACCAGGAAGGCCGAGACGCCCGAGCCGCCCTTGGCGTCGGGATTGGTGCGGGCCATCACCGTGAACAGCGAGGCCTTGCCGGCGTTGGTGATGAACCGCTTGCCGCCGTTCAGCACATAGTCGTCGCCGTCGCGCGTGGCCCTGGTCTGGACCGCGCCGCTGTCGGAGCCGGCCTCGGGCTCGGTCAGGGCGAAGCTGGTGACGATCTCGCCCGAGGCGATGCCCGGCAGCCACCTGGCCTTCTGGTCGTCGGTCCCGAACATCACCAGCCCCTGGCTGCCGATGCCGACATTTGTGCCGAACACCGAGCGGAAGGCCGGCGAGGCGCGGCCCAGCTCGATCCCGACCAGGCACTCCTCCTCCATGTTCAGACCCAGGCCGCCGAACTCTTCGGGGATCGACAGGCCGAACAGGCCCAGGCCCTTCATCTCCTCGACGACCTCGGCCGGCACGGCGTCGTCCTCGGCCACCTTGGCCTCGATCGGGCGCAGCCGCTCGGCGACGAAACGGCGGACCATGTCGATCAGCTGCTCGCGGGTCTCGAGGTCCAGGGCCATGGCGTTCCTTCCGCTTCAAACACTTGTTTTGAGCGGACTGTAGCGATGAGGCGGCGGAAAGGAAGGGGGCCACTTGAATCCCTCTCTCTTTGAGAGAGGGAGGGGCCCGCCGCCGAAGGCGGTGGGAGGGTGAGTGGTTACAGCCCCTCAGAACAAGCTCCGACGAAGGCTGCCGCGCTTCGACGACCGCATCGTGGTGGACATCTGAACAGGTTTGAGGCGCTCAACAGTCCTGGATTTGCTGGCCAGCGGTGAAACCTCTCACCCTCCCACCGCTACGCGGCGGGCCCCTCCCTCTCTCTCAGAGAGAGGGATTCAAAGCCTAGAACCGCGACCGCCAGGTCGCCATCGCCCCCAGCTCCGGCGACGCGTCGGCCTGATGCCCCGGCTGCAGGGCGAGGCTCGTGCGCAGCACCAGCGAGCGCAGCGGGCCGAAGGCGCGCTCGACGCCCGCCGTCAGGTCCAGTTCACGGCCGTCGGGCGAAGCGCTGAACCGGCGGGTCGAGAAGGTGATCGGGTCGTCATAGGCCAGGGGCACGTCGGCCAGGACAGCCTGGAACTTGCCGCTCTCGATGCGCAGGGGCTGGGAAATCCCCAAGGTCAGGCGCGAGCAGGACCAGCCGATCAGCGCGCAGTCGGCCCCGGCCTCCAGCCGCCAGGCGCTGCTGATCGCGCGGTCCAGCGACAGCAGGCCGCCCTCCACGCCCGTGCGGCCGATCGACAGGTCGGCGTGGAGCGACAGGCCGGGACGCGGATAGACATCGACCGCCGCCGCCCCGAACCGGGTCCGGGCCGGCAGGGCCAGGGTCGTGCCCGGCGTCAGGTAAGAGCCCAGCGGGCCCAGGGGCTCGTCCAGCGATCCGCCGGTCAGGCTGAACAGGGCGTCGCCGACCTGCATCATGCCGGTGGCCGAGGCGTACGACGAGCCCTCGATCTCGGCGATCTGCAGCGGCCGGCGCGGATGGGCCGAGCCCTGCTCGGCCAGCAGGGCGAAGCGGCCCAGGCGCAGGGCGGCCTGGGTGCTGCGGTCGGGCTGGGCGATGGTCTGGAAGGCGTCGCGGCCGGCCAGGCCCGCCGGGGCGGCCGCCCCGCCCTCGCCGGTCCAGTTGGAGAAGCTGAGGCGCCCGTAGGCCGCCTGCACCCGCATCGAGCGCATCGGCTGAGGGCCCAGGGTCAGGGACGGCTGGGGCTCGTGGGCGCGCTCGTCGAACACCGGCCCCTCCACCGAGACCGCCAAGTTCAGCCCGCCCAGGGCCGGCCCGCCCAGCACCACCTGGCTGGAGGCCTGGATCGGCGGCGGCTGCAGCAGGGCGCCGCGCCGCTGACCGGGGACCCCGTCGGCCAGGTTGACCGAGAACAGGCGCTTGTAGTCGTCGTGGATCACCGTCGTCAGGCCGTCGGCGCGCCGCAGGGCCGAACCGAAGGCCGCGCCCACATTGCCGCCGACGCCGGGCCCGGTCAGGGGCGCGGTCTCGCCGTCGGGCAGGGACAGGCTGCTGGTCCCCACCGGCGCGAAGGCCCGGGCCAGGTCCAGGCCGCCCCGGCCGTAGGTGGAGTCGGTGCCGGTGGTCCCCAGGTCGGCGGCGGTGCGCAGCAGGATGTCGACCGCGTCGCGGCCCGACAGGTTGGGGAAGGCCTGCATCAGCAGGGCCAGGGCGCCCGAGACCTGCGGCGCGGCGAACGAGGTGCCCGAGACCACCGTGCAGCCGGTGCTGTCGCATTCGGTCGCGATGCTGTCGCCGGGCGCGGACAGATAGCCGTTGGCGGCCGAGCCGGCCTTGTTGGAATAGCTGGCCATCACCCCGGCCTGGGTCAGGGCGCCGACCGCGATCACCGAGCCGGCGTAGCGCGGGTCCACCGCGTAGCGGGCCGGCCAGGACGATTCCGCCGCGCCGTCGTTGCCCGACGAGGCGGCGATCACCACCCCGGCGGCCACCGCCCGGGCCAGGGCGCCCTCGAACCGGGCCCCTTCGGGTCCGTCGCCGCCCAGCGACAGGTTGATCACCCTGGCGCCCTTGGCCACCGCGTAGTCGATCGCCCGGGCCAGGTCGTCGGAATCGAACACGCACTCGGGACAGCCGACCGTGGCCACGCTGCTGTCGTCGGCCCGGACCGACAGGATGGTCGAGGCGTAGGCGACCCCGATCGTGCCCGAACCGTTGAAGCGCGCGGCGATGATGTCGGCCACGCGGGTGCCGTGGCGGCTGGACCCGACCAGCTGGCCGCGACCGATGATGTCGGTGGAGTCGGCCGACACCGCCCCGGCCAGGTCGGCCTGGCTGGCGTCCACGCCCGAGTCGACCACCGCCACGGTGATCCCCTGGCCGGTCGCGCCCTTGGCGTAGGCGCTGTCGGCGTGGATCGCCGCCAGGTTCCAGCCGCGCTGGTACTCGGCGCTGCCGGAGGTGGGGTAGGTCGGCGGGGGCGGCGGCGGAGGCGGCGGCGGGGGTGGCGGAGGCGGGGGCGGGGGTGGCGGAGGCGGGGGCGGCGTGACCACGCCCGGCGAGGGTCCCCCGCCGCCACCGCCGCCGCACGCGGCCAGCGGCGCCAAAGCGAACAGCGCCCAGACGCTGGGTCGATACAGGATGGACCGGACGAAACGCTGCAAAATCACCCCCAGGAACCGTCGCGAGAGGTCTACACCTTTCCGGCCTCGGCCCGCGCCAGGGCGCTGCGTCGCACCCCGTACAGGAAGTACACGGCCGCCCCGATCACATGGGCGTACAGGAAGTAGCGCTGGGTCTTCGAAGGCAGGCTGTAGAACAGGTAGAGACAGCCGAGGATGGCGCCGGGCGCCACCAATTGCCACAGCGGCGTGGCGAACACCCGCGGCCGGCTCGGGTCGCGCATCCGCAGGATGATCACCGACAGGCCCACGGCGATGAAGGCGGCCAGGGTGCCGGCGTTGGCCAGGGAGGCGATCTCCTTCAGCGACAGCAGGCCCGAAATGCCCGCCGCCAGGACGCCGGTCAGCAGCGTCATGATCACCGGGGTGCCGGTCCTGGCGTTCACCCGCGACAGGGCCGGGGGCAGCAGGCCGTCGCGGGACATCACGAAGAAGATGCGGCTTTGACCGTACATGAAGGCCAGGATGACGGTCGGCAGGGCGACCACGGCGGCCAGGGCCACCACCTGGGCCATGGCCGGATGGCCCAGGCTCTGCAGGATGAAGACCAGCGGCGCGCCGACCTTGGAGAAGACCTCGGTGGGCGAGGCGCCGATCGCGGCGGCCGCGACCACCATGTAGATCACCGAACAGGCCAGCATCGAGCCGACGATGCCGATCGTCAGGTCGCGCTTGGGATCCTTGGTCTCCTCGGCGGCGGTCGAGACCGCGTCGAAGCCGTAGAAGGCGAAGAAGATCACGCTGGCCGCGGCCATCACCCCGACCTTGGCCTCATCGGCGCCGGGAAGCGTGTGGGCGCCGAAGCCGTTGGGCATGAAGGGCGTGAAGTGGCCGGCGTTGAAGGCCGGCAGGGCCAGGGCGATGAATAGGATCAGGGCCGAGATCTTGATCACCACCAGGACCATGCTGACGGTCGCGCTCTCGCGGGTGCCCAGCGACAGCAGCCCGGCCACGGCCATGGAGATGATCACGGCCGGCAGGTTGATCAGGCCGTGGGTGCCGTCGGCGAAGGTGTGGTGCGGGCCGAACAGCAGGAACTCCGGCAGGCCCGCCATGCGGAACAGGCCGGCGGCGTGGTCGGACCAGCCCACCGCCACGGCGGCGCAGACCAGGGTGTATTCGAGGATCAGGCTCCAGCCCACGAACCAGGCGACCGGTTCTCCCATGGCCACGTAGCTGTAGGTGTAGGCGCTGCCCGAGGTCGGGATCATGGTCGACAGCTCGGCGTAGCACAGGGCCGCGCAGGCGCAGACCAGGCCCGCGATCAGGAACGACAGCATCACGCCGGGACCGGCCATGCCGGCGCCGTCGCCCACCAGGGTGTAGATGCCGGTGCCGACGACGGCCCCGACGCCCAGGGCCACCAGGTGGTACCAGCTCAGGGTCTTCTTCAGGGCGTGGCCGGCGTCGCCGCCGGCGGTGTCGATCGCCTTGCGGCGGTTCCAGAAGCTCATTCAGTCCTCCCGACTCTCGGGCCGGACCTTGGGCCAGCGGCTCGCCGCCGCCAAGGGGGAGAATTTGCTCCGCCGACGACGGATTCTGACAAGCTTGTGTGGTGACCGCTCACAAGTGGGGACATGCCCTTGCGGCGTGTCCCCAACCGCTTGGCTCGGTGCGAAAACTGGGGACACGCCGCAAGGGCATGTCCCCGTCAGGGCAGATCAGATCACCGCGTCGAACGCCGCCCAGTTCGGGACTTCGGTTCCGGCCGACTTGCGGCCCCGGTTGGCGATGCGCGTGTACAGCGTCTTCACGCAGCGGCTGCCGGTGGTCTCGAACAGGAACGGGAAGATCCCGTGGACGAAGCAGGCCGCGCCGCCCAGCAGCATCGGGAAGGCGAAGCTCCAGGCCACGCCCATGTGCTCGGCATAGGTCTCGTCGACCGAACGCGGGTGACGGGTGAAGAGATCGAGCATGGCGCTTTTCGCAGCTATGGGGAACGTCGTTCCATGATGGCTTGGTTCGCGAGAATGACATGGTCGAACTTGCGGCTTCGCGGTAACCAAGGAGAATTCCATTCTCCTTCGAGGCCCGCACAGAGAATGATCCCGCTGGACCAGATCGACCGCCGCCTGCTGGCCATCCTGCAGCAGGACGCCACCGTGCCCATCGCCGAACTGGCCGAACGGGTGGGCCTGTCGCAGACGCCCTGCTGGAAACGGGTCAAGCGGCTGCAGGACTCCGGCGTGATCACCGCCCGGGTCGCCCTGATCGACCGCGACGCCCTGGACCTGCCCCTGACCGTGTTCGTGGCGGTCAAGACCGGCCGCCACGACGAAGAATGGTTGTCGAGCTTCGCGGCCGGCGCCAAGGCCCTGCCCGAGGTGGTGGAGTTCTACCGGATGAGCGGCGACGTCGACTACCTGCTCAAGGTCGTGGTCCGCGACATCGCCGCCTACGACCGCTTCTACCGCCGCCTGATCGCCACCGCGCCGCTCACCGACGTCTCGTCCAGCTTCGCGATGGAGCAGATCAAGTTCACGACGGCGTTGCCGATAAGCCTTTCCTGATTGGCCGGTTGATCCTGTCACGAACCGCTGCTCGACTGCCGTCCGCGCTTGAAGGGTTGTCATCCCGGAAAGCGCGCAGCGCTTGTCCGGGACCCAGGTGAACCGCACCGCCTTCGCCCAGTCTCCTGGGTCCCGGACAGCCCCTGCGGGGCTTCCGGGATGACAACACGTATGGGGATCGAAAGATGGACACGACGCGGCGAAGCGCATTGGCGGCCCTGACCGGTGGAACAGCGCTGGTTCCTTTTCTGGCCGCGGCGGCCGAGACCTCGGTCGACCCGACCGCCCCGCCCGCCATCCGCGCCCATCTCGGCGTCACCGAGAACCCGTACGGCCCCAGCCCCGCCGCCCGCCAGGCCGCCGCCAAGGCCGTGACCGAGGCCGCCTACTACGCCTGGGAGCTGGAGCCGCCGCTGGTGGCCGCCATCGCGAAACGGGAAGGCGTCTCGCCCGACCAGGTGGGCCTGTGCAACGGCTCGCTGGAGGCCCTGTCGCTGCTGTCGACGGCGTTCGCCAAGGCGGGCCCGATCGTCTCGCCCCAGCCCAGCTACGCCACGCCCCTGCTCTACGCCGAGCGCCAGGGCGCGAAACTGGACTGGGTCCCGCTGGCGGCCGACAACCAGATCGACCTCGCCGCCCTGGGCGCGAGGAAGGCCGGGGCCGGGGCCGTCTACGTCTGCAATCCCAACAACCCGACCGGCCTGCTGCTGGACCCGGAGCGCTTGCGCGCCTTCTGCGTCGAGACCGCCAGGACCTGCCCGGTGATCGTCGACGAGGCCTATATCGAGATCAGCCCCGATCCGGTCCGGTGCTCGATGGTCGATCTGGTGCGCGGCGGCCACGACGTGGTCGTGGCTCGCACCTTCTCCAAGGTCTACGGCATGGCCGGCCTGCGCGTCGGCTTCGTGATCGCCCAGCCGGAGCGGATCAAGCAGCTGAAAGGCCTGATCCCCACCCACAAGGGCCGCCCCGGCCTGGCCGCCGCCCTGGCCTGCTACGGCGACCCCGCCTACCTGGCCGGGACCAAGGCCTATCTGGAGGGCTGCCGCGAGAAGATCTACGCGATCTGCCGCGCCAACGGCCTGACCTGGCTGCCCTCGCACGGCACCTACGTGTTCGTGGACTGCGGCCGGCCGAACCTGGCGTTCCAGAAGACCCTGGCCGGCCTGGGCGTCGAGGTGCGGGTGTTCGACAGCCCCCGCCACCCCACCTGGATCCGCGTGGGCACGGCCAGCCCGGCCGAGCTGGACTATTTCGCCCAGGTGCTGCCCAAGGCGCTGAAGGCGTAGGCGCGGAAGTTATCCACAGGGGTCGGGGACTGAAGGCGGAGTCCCGCGCGGGCCGGGGACATGCGCTTGCGCGTGTCCCCAACGGATGCTCGAGGGTCAGAACGAGAACCGCCGCGCCCACGATGGGGACACGCACAAGTGCATGTCCCCGAGCTCTATCCCCGCGACTTCCAAACTCGCCCTCAACGAATTCAACGCCCTACACGAAAACGCACGTTTCCGATCCTCACCCTCCGGGGCGAGCGCATCCTATCGGCATGATCCAGACCCAACACACCCCCGCTCCGCCCCTGACCCCGGCCATCGCCTGGCGCCAGGCCCTGCAGACCAAGCTCATGGACGCGCTGGACGCCGCCTGGGCCATCATCGAACGCAGCGTCGATCCCGCCGAGATCCGCGAGGCCCTCGACCGGGCCAAGGCCATCGGCGCGATCGCCGTCATGGGCCGCAAGGTGGCCCTGCTGGAACCGACGCCGCGAACGACGCCGGCCAAGGCCGTGAAGGCGACCGCCGACCTGTCGCTGGAACCGCTGAACGCCGCCCTGGCGCCCGTGGCGGCCCCAATGGCGGCTCAAGCCGAGCATACGCGGCGGGCGCTGGAGAAGCTGAAGGGGGGACGGCGCGGACGGCCGTGAGCCCCTCGCCTGGTTTTGATCTGGGGCTGAAAAACCCAAGTTCAAGAATTGGCGGCCGGCGATTTATGCGCAGTCTGTGGCGCCCTGGCGGGAACCTCCGTTCCCGATCTCAGAAGGGCCCCGATCGATGACCACCGCAGCCACCCCGTTCGTCCAGGCTTTCTTCCACGGCACCAAGGCCGACCTGAAGGGCCACGACCTGATCGCCCCGGGCTTCGCCTCCAACTTCGGCCGGCGCCAGCCCGCGGCCTTCGCCTATGTCAGCGCCACCCTGGACGCGGCCGTCTGGGGCGCGGAACTGGCCCAGGGCGACGCGCCGGGCCGCATCTACGTGGTCGAACCGACCGGCCCGCTGGAGAATGACCCCAACCTGACCGACAAGAAATTCCCGGGCAATCCGAGCCAGTCCTTCCGGACCCGCGACCCGCTGCGGATCCTCGGCGAGGTCACGGGTTGGACGGGGCACTCGGCGGAGCAGCTGGAAGCGATGAAGGCCGGCCTGGCGCGGCTGAAGGCGCAGGGCGAGGAGGTGATCGAGGACTAGGGGGGCCGGCCCCTTACGCTCCGCGCCCTCCCTCTCCACCGTCATCCTCGGACTTGTTCCGAGGACCCCTGCTTCAGCCGCGAAGAAGGATGATCCGTGGAGCGGTGAGGCCGCGGTCTCCCCTCAACCGGCAAACCCGCCGACAGAGGGGTCCTCGGAACAAGTCCGAGGATGACGGTTCCAAAATGGAGAAAGGCCGGAGCCCCCTGAACCTCCGCCGGGGGGACATGCCCTCGCGGCGTGTCCCCAACCGCCTAGCGCCGTGCGAAACCTGGGGACACGCGCATGCGCATGTCCCCGACCGTAGCCTCTCCTCGTCCGCCCGCCCGCAGCGGCGAGGCCTCGCCTTAGACCCTTGGAGGCGAGCCTGCTCTGGCGTCTGGCCGTGTCAAGGACCGCCCCTGGCGGCCGCGTCGCGGCGGCGCGACGCGCCGTCCTTGACACGGCCAGACGCCAGAGCTCCGATCCACCAAGGGTTTAAGGTGAGGCCTCATCCGCCGAGGCGGATGAAGGGACGGTGATCTCTGCTGAGGGGAGGTTCCGGAAGTTTGTGCGACGCCCAAGGCGGACATTGAACTGCATCGGGCTGGCCCATTGGCTTCCCGAATTTGTTGGGGGCAGGTTGCGGGCCACGGCTTATGGTTTAGCTTGCTACCATGAGCATACCGAAACCTGTAACCGCAGCACCCGTGTCCGCGAGCACGGCGCCGCCCCCGGCTGTTCCGTTGCAGACGGGAGTCACGTCGGCCATAGCCCAGCAGCCCTTGACCGTTGTCGTCGCCAAGATGCCGGAAGAGAAATCCGACTTCACGGGCGATCTAGTGTCCGGCGGCATCGGTGCCATTTCGACGCTCGCCGCCGTGGTTCTCACCTTGTGGCTTACAAATTCTCAAAAGGAGCGAGAAGAACGGCAAAAGGCTGATGACCATTGCGTCGAAGTTCATGCAAAAATTGCGGCTGTCTACGAATTCGCACATGGATTCGTTGAACACTTCAAGGACGGCTCTGACCGCGCGCGAGCTTCCAACGCTGAATTCATTGCCCTTCACGTTCAAGCTTATGCCAATATTCCTGATGAAGTGATATTCACGCAAGATGAAATGGCGGCTTTGAGACGTGTAGCGGGGTATAAGTTAATAAGTCGCGTTCCGATGATTGAAAGAAGGTATCGCTCTGTACTTCAAACTATGACCGCGTATCGCGCCAAGGTAGAAGAGATTCAGCGGATGATGACGGTCGAGAGGGTTGAGAACGGCGTTTCGACCGTATCTGTTCCGATCGAGTTGAAAGAGCGTATTCGGGCGGAATACGGGATGCTCGACGGCTTCGTGATCACCATGAACGAGATTTGCGAGGAGCTTGTCCAAGCCTGCTTTGAGAGCATGAAGACACTCGTTGAGTCGATGGCGACGTACTTCAACCGATATCAGGGAATGTCGGTCACCGACCCGCAAGGTCAGGTCGTCGAGTTCGAGTTCAATCTGAAAAAGAAAAGGAAGCGGGGCGGAAAAAACTGACCCCTCGTTCTCGCGGAAATTCAAAATCGGGGAACAGCTTTCGGTCGGCCGCGCGGAGGCTTCGTCGTCAACCCATAGCCAATAAAGTGAAGGTCGGCCATGGGACGAAAGCCAACCCCACCACCCCCCTCAGTCCGGCCACAGATCCTGCACGTCCCCCTTGCGGTTCAGCATGTGCGTGGCCCGCTTGATCAGCATCAGCAGGCGCTCGCGGCGGCCGTCGTTGTCGTAGGTCAGCGACGCCCGGGCCAGGCCCTCCAGCATGAACCGCGCCAAATCCCGCGAGGCCTGGAACCTCGGCCCCGCCCCCGCGTGGAGGATCTTCAGGAAGTGGTCCCCCGCCTGGGCGCGGTCGAACTCGGCCTGGGCCGGGGCCAGCAGGGCCTGGACGGCGGGGTCGGTGCGGCCGGCGGCCTCCAGCTCGGCGAAGGCCAGGAACGGCACGGTGTGCAGCAGGTCCCAGTAGCTGTCGATCGCGTGCTCGGTGACGTCGCCGCCCTGGGGCAGGGTGTCGGCGGCGGCGCGGAACAGGGCCGAGCGCTCGGCCTGGACGTGGGCCACGGCCGCCTCGACCAGGGCCTCGCGGGTGGGGAAGTGGTAGAGCATCGCCCCGCGCGTCAGGCCGGCGGCGTCGGCGATCACCGGATTGGTCGCGGCGTGGTAGCCGATCTCGGCGATCAGACGCATCGCCTGGTCGAGAATGCGCGCCCGGGTCTTCAGCGACTTGGGCGTGTCCTTGGCGAGGCGAGCGGCGTCCATGACCCTTGATCTAGTGAAAGCGATGTTGCGCTGCAACAGCATTGGGCTGGCAAAGCTTTGCCTTGTCCAACAAGATTTATCCAATGGTGAAATTTCGGGCGCTTGTGCGACGCAGCGTCGCGCCGTGTGCTGATCGCCGTTTCACGAAAGCGACATGCAATCAGCTTAATCGCCGGCTCATGGCCCCAAGGACGATCGGGGCATGGCTGGTCCGGGGGGACCGGAGGCCGAACGCCGACCTGAACCGCTGGAGGGGCACATGGTCACCGACACCGACATCGAGATCCGCCGCTACCGCTCGGTCTTCATCAGCGACATCCACCTGGGCACTCGCGGCTGCCAGGCCGAGCTGCTGCTGGACTTCATCCGCCACGTCGAATGCGACAAGCTGTTCCTGGTGGGCGACATCATCGACGGCTGGAAGCTGCGCAGCGGCTGGTACTGGCCCCAGGCCCACAACGACGTGGTCCAGAAGATCCTGCGCCTGGCGCGCAAGGGGGTCGAGGTGATCTACGTGCCCGGCAACCACGACGACCGGGTGCGCGACTTCTGCGGCGTCCACTTCGGCGGGGTGGTGGTGGCCCGCGACGTGATCCACGAGGCCGCCGACGGCAAGCGCTACCTGGTGGTGCACGGCGACGAGTTCGACGGGGTGGTGCAGCACGCCAAGTGGCTGGCCTTCCTGGGCGACTGGTCGTACCGGACCATCCTGATGCTGAACACCCTGCTCAACCGCGCCCGCCGCCGGCTGGGCTTCGGCTACTGGAGCCTGTCGGCCTTCCTGAAGGTCAAGGTGAAGAACGCCCTTCAGTTCATCGAGAACTTCGAGGCCGCCGTGGCCGACGAGGCGCGGCGGCGCGGCGTGGACGGCGTCATCTGCGGCCACATCCACAAGGCCGAGATGCGCGAGATCGACGGGATCCTCTATGTGAACGACGGCGATTGGGTGGAAAGCTGCACCGCGCTCGTCGAGCATCTGGACGGACGGCTCGAAATACTGGAATGGTCAAAGCTTAGGTCCTGGTCGGTTATCGACCGGGCGCGGGCGCTCACTCTCGAGCCCCCGATACCGGAGCCTGCCGCCGCCTGATGCGGATACTACTCGCAACCGATGCCTGGGAACCCCAAGTCAATGGCGTGGTTCGGACCCTCACCAAGGTGATGGCCGAGCTGAAGGCGATGGGCCATGAGGTCGACGTCGTCAGCCCCGACCAGTTCCCCACCTTTCCGCTGCCGACCTATCCGGAGATCAAGCTGGCCATCGGCGCCTACGAGCCGGTGATGGAGCGCTTCAAGTCGTTCGAGCCCGAGGCGATCCACATCGCCACCGAGGGTCCGATCGGCCTGGCCGCCCGCCGCATCTGCCTGGAGTGGAAGCTGCCGTTCACGACCAGCTACCACACGCGATTCCCCGAATACGTCTCCGCCCGCCTGCCGCTGCCGCTGTCGGCCGGCTACACCTACATGCGCTGGTTCCACAAGCCGTCGGGCCGCCTGATGGTGGCCACCCCCACCATGCGCGACGAGCTGGTGCGCCACGGCTTCCGCAACATCTCGCCCTGGACCCGGGGCGTGGACACCGACGTCTTCCGCCCCCGCCAGGAGGGCGAGCCCGACGTGTTCGAGGGCCTGGCCCGGCCGATCTTCCTCAATGTCGGCCGCGTGGCCGTGGAGAAGAACATCGAGGCCTTCGCCAGCCTGGACCTGCCCGGCACCAAGGTGATCGTCGGCGACGGCCCCCAGCGCGAGGAGCTGGCCGAGAAATATCCGGACGTGGTGTTCACCGGCGCCAAGTTCGGCGAGGAGCTGGGCCGCTACTTCGCCTGCGCCGACGTCTTCTGCTTCCCGTCCCTGACCGACACCTTCGGCCTGGTGATCCTGGAGGCCATGGCCGCCGGCGTGCCGGTGGCGGCGTTCTCGGCCCCGGGGCCGATCGACATCATCCCGGGCTCGGGCGCCGGCGTCCTGGCCCCCGGCCAGACCGACGGCCTGCGCGAGGCCTGCCTGGCGTGCCTGGACATCGACCACGTCGCCGTCCGCAAGTTCGCCGAGGGCTTCTCGTGGCGCGCCTGCGCCGAGGAGTTCTACAAGAACCTGCAGCCCTATCCCGAACCGGAGAAGACCCGGTTCTGGCGGCGGCTCAGGCGGCTGGCGCGGCTTAGGCGCAAGCCGGCGGCTTAACGATAATCCTTCCCTCCCCCTTGTGGGGAGGGACGGGGTCTTTGTCCCCTATCCGATCCCCGCGCGATCCCCTACGCTCACCCCATCGAGGGGCTTGAGTATCTCCACGTGCTGAACACCGCCGAACAGGAAGCCTGGAGCTTCCTCAGCAAGGCGCCGCACTATGCGGGGCCCGACGAGGTCGAGGCGCATTTCGGCCGGGCGATCGCGGCCTTCGGCTACGACCGCTTCTGCGCCACCCTGATCAACGCCGAGCAATTGGGCCGCGAGCCGCCCACCCTCAGCCGCCGCGACTTCGACGCCTGGGACGCCCGCTACTGGGGCGAGCGGCACGTGGTCCACGACCCGTGCATCAAGCTGCTGCAGAAATCGACCCGCGCCTTCGCCTGGACCGACGCCAGGCCGCTGGGCGACAACCGCGCCCGGGCCATGTGGGGCGAGGCGTCGGAGTTCGGCATGAACGACGGCTATGTGGTGCGGGTGTTCGGCCCGGCCGGCCACGAGGTGCTGATCCGCATGGCCACAGCGGCGCCCGACACCGACCCCACCGCCCGCGCCGTGGTCGAGAGCTTGGCCACGGTGTTCGGCACCATCATGCTCAAGCACTGGGAGCTGCAGGACGAGCCCTCAGAGACTTGGCCCGACTACGCGGTGATCTCCGAGCGCCAGGCCCAGTGCCTGTACTGGGCCAGCCGGGGCAAGACCGACTGGGAGATCGGCGCGATCCTGACCCTCTCGCCCCGCACCGTGCACCACCACATCGAGGCGGCCAAGAAGCGCCTGGGGGTGGTGAAGCGGCAGGAAGCGGTGATGAAGGCGGGCGAGCTGGGGTTGCTGGCGAAGGTGGTGTGACAGCCGGCGACATGCCCTTGCGGCATGTCCCCAAGTCTTGGCGCCGTGGATGCTGATCCAACTTGGGTTGTCATCCCGGAAAGCGCGCAGCGCTTGTCCGGGACCCAGGTGAACCGCACCGCATCTGCCCAGTCCCCTGGGTCCCGGACAGCCTCTGCGAGGCTTCCGGGATGACAACCATTTGGAATAGCGCGGCGCCTCGGTGGACGCTGATGGGGACACGCCCAAGGGCATGTCCCCGCCGGAGCTAGTTCGCCAGCGCCTTCGTCCCCTCCACGGTGAACGTCGCGTCCGCGCCCGGCGCCCGCTCGATCCCCGGCCGGGTCACCGGCTGACCGCCGCCGATCCACAGCTTCACCGGTCCCGGCTGGACGCTGCGCGAGCCGTCGGCCGCGACCGTGCTCATCGCCAGCGCGTCCAGCCTGAAGGCCAGGTGCTTGGTCTCGCCGGCCTTCAGGTGGACGCGCATGAAGCCCTTCAGCGCCCGGACCGGCGCCCCGGCCACGTCGCGCGAGACGTAGAGCTGGACCACCTCGTCGCCGTCGCGCGCCCCGCTGTTGGTGACCTCGACCGCCACCGCCTGGTCCTCGCCCGCCTTGACCGCCGTCCGCGCCAGAACCGGCGCGCCGTAGCTGAACCGGGTGTAGCTGAGGCCGTAGCCGAACGGGTACAGCGCCTCGCCGCCGAAGTAGCGGTAGGTGCGGCCCGCCATCGTGTAGTCCTTGAACGCCGGCAGCTGGTCGGCCGAGCGGTAGAAGGTGACCGGCAAGCGGCCCGCCGGGCTGAAGTCGCCCGCCAGCAGGCCGGCGACGGCCTGGCCGCCCTCGCCGCCCGGATACCAGGCCTCGACGATGGCCGGCAGGTGGGCGTCGGCCCAGTTCACGCTCATCGCCGAACCGTTCATCAGTACAAGGACGACCGGCTTGTCGGTGGCGTGCAGGCGCTCGAGCAGGCCCTCCTGCGGGGCGGGCAGGTCCAGGCTGGTGCGGTCGCCGCCGACGAAGCCCTTGGCCCGCACCGACATCTCCTCGCCCTCCAGCCTGGCGGTCAGCCCGCCGACGAAGACCACCAGGTCGGCGGCCTTGGCGGCGGCCACGGCCGCGTCGGCGCCGCGGCTGGGCCGGCTCCACTGCAGGCGCAGCTCGCCCCGGTCGCCCGACTGGTTGGCCTCGACCACGATCCGGCTGGCCTTGCCGGCGGTCAGGACCGCCTCGCCGTCGGGCGCGGAATCCTTGGCCCGGGTCCAGGCGTCGACCACGGTCTTGCCGTCGACGATGACCCGGTAGCCGCCCTCGCCGCTGACCGAGAAGCGGTGGACGCCCGTCTCGGTCGGGACCAGGGTCCCGGTCCAGCGCATCGAGGTCGTCCGCGCCTGCCGCTGGGGCCGGCCCCAGCTGAACGCCGCGTTGGTCGCCGGCTCGGCGGCGCCGGCCGTTCCGGTCAGGTCCAGCCCCTGGAAGGTCTCGACCTTCAGGTCCTTGAGCACGGCGTCGGGCACGGCCTCGCGCGGGGCGGCGGTCCAGCCCGTGCCCTCGACGAAGTCGATCCGGGCGCCCGGGAACCGCGCCTTCAGCCCCGCCAGCACGGTGACCGGCTTGGACGGCGTGCCGTTGTAGTTGCCCACCAGGGCGTCGATGCTGTCGGCGTTGGGGCCGACCACCGCGATCCGCGCCGGGGCGGCCTTCAGCGGCAGCAGGCCGTCGTTCTTCAGCAGCACCATCGAGGCCCGGGCCGTCGCCAGCGACAGGGCGCGATGCTCGGGCGTGTCGTTCTGCGCGGCGGTGATCTTGAAGTACGGCACCTTCTCCGGCGGGTCGAACAGGCCCAGCTTCAGGCGGGCGACGAACAGGCGGCGGACCGCCTGGTCCAGCTGCGCCTCGGTGACGAGGCCGTCCTTCACCGCCTGGACGATCGGGGCGATGTCGCTGCTCTTGTCCGGTCCGAACTCGGCGCAGAACAGGTCGGTGCCGGCCTTGATGCTGACGGCCGCGGCCTGCTCGGCGGTCTTCACATAGCCGTGCGAGGTGGGCAGGAAGACGTCGGCGATGGCCGCGCAGTCCGACACCACGTGGCCGGAAAAGCCCCAGTCGCGCCGCAGGCGGTCGGCCAGCAGCGGGGTGTTGGCGCAGGCCGGCGCGCCGTCGACGGCGTTGTAGGCGCACATCACCGACTCCACCCGGGCCCGGGTGACCAGGGCCTTGAAGGCCGGCAGGTAGGTGTCTTCCAGGTCGTGGGCCGAGGGGTGGATGTCGTCGCGATGGCGATCCGCCTCGGGCCCGCTGTGGACGGCGAAATGCTTGGCCGTGGCGACGGTCTTGTAATAGGTCGGGTCGTCTCCCTGCAGGCCGGTGGCGAAGGCCACGCCCAGCTCGCCGGTCAGATAGGGGTCCTCGCCCCAGGTCTCCTGGCCCCGGCCCCAGCGCGGATCGCGGAAGATGTTGATGTTGGGCGACCAGACGGTCAGGCCGCGATACTGGGCCGAGCCGCCGTCGGGCGCGCGCTTCTCCACGTACTTGGCGCGGAACTCGGTGGCGATGGTGTCGGCCACGCCGTGGATCCTCGGGACGTCCCAGGTGGCGGCCATGCCGATGGCCTGCGGGAAGACCGTGGCCTCGCCGGCCCGGGCCACGCCGTGCAGCCCCTCGCTCCACCAGTTGTAGGCCGGCACGCCCAGGCGCGGGATGGCCGGGGCGGCGTGCTTCAGCTGGGAAGCCTTCTCCTCCAGCGTCATGGCGGAGACCAGGGCGGCGGCGCGGGCCTCGGGCTTCAGGGACGGGTCGAGGAAGGCCGCCGGGGCCTGGGCGCGGGCGGTTGCGGCCGTCAGGGCCAGGGCCAGGCCCGCCGCCAGGACGAGCGCGCGGCTCGACGGAACGATTGCTGAAGCCTTCATGCGTTTCCCCTTGTCCCCGCAGCCGTTGGAGGGCCGTCTCATCCCGGCGCGACACCGGTGTCAGGGCGGTATCTAGACACAGCTTGCGCGTGCGGGACAGCGAAAAAGGTACCGGTACCTTGAATGAGGTACGCACCTATACTCCACCGTCATCCCGGGCCTTGTGCCCGGGATCCCTCTATCCGCCGCAGGTGCGGATGAGTGGCGCGCCGGCGCGCCAATGCGCTTCACGTGCGAGCTGAAACAGGGGTCCCGGGCACAAGGCCCGGGATGACGGTGGAAAGGAGAAGGTAGGGCCGCCCCTACCCCGCCAGCCACGCCAAGGCGCGGCGCAGCAGGGCGATCAGCCCGGCGCCGAACACCGCCAGCAGCATTCCGGCCGGGACCATGATCAGCAGGCTTCCCCAATGCAGCCAGCCGGCCGTGCGGGCGGCGATCAGGGCCAGGGTCAGCAGCACGGCGGCGACGCCCACGGCGATCCACAGGCCCGGCCGCGCGCTACCCCGGCGCGGGGAGGCTTGCCAGCGGATCAGGCCGCCGATCCGGCGCTGGGGCGCGATCCGGCGGGGACCCTCGCCCCGCGCCCGCCGTCGCCGTCCGCCCCGGGCGCTCATCGACGGTGCGCCTCGATGATGCGGCAGCGGACGCTCCAGCCCTCGGCGCCGCGATCGGTGAAGTCGGTGACCACCAGCTCGTAGACCTCGTCGTCCTGGGCCATCGTGCACAGGTCGCCCACCCGCATCGGCCGGGCGTCGCGCGAGCGGATATGGGCCTCGCGCAGGGTGGCCAGGTTCTCGCACAGCAGTTCGTAGTCCTGCGACCCGAACGGCGAGACCGGGACCGGCGCGCGGCTTGCCATCAGAAGGGGGCCTTCACTGGCGCGACTTGCGGGCCGCGTAGCGGGCGTCGCGCCTGTCCTTGGCCTCGGCCTCGGTCGGGGCCTTGGCGCGCTTGCGCTCGGCGCGCTGGCCGGCCGCGGCGGCGGTTTCGGCGGCGACCGCGTCGGCGGCCGCCTTCCGGACCGTCCGGGCCGCCTGGCGCTCGGCGCGCACGGCCTTCAGCTCGGCCGCCGCCTCGACGCCGCGCTCGGCGAACAGCGGATCGGCCACGGCCGGCTTGGGCCTGAACTTGGCGAGCAGGGCCTGCTTGGCCTCCGCGGCCGTCTTCAGCCGGTCGGCCAGGCCGGCGCCCTTGGTGTCGTTCATGGCCATCAGGTCTTGGTCCCCCGCAGGGCGTCGGGATCGATCGGCCGGGGCCGCGAAGGCTGGCTGCCGGTCGAGCGGGGATCGTTCAGGCCCTTGGGGCCCGGAGGGCGGGTGCCGGTATAGGTCTTCATGGGGCTACTTCTTCTTGGCGGTCAGGGTCGACAGCAGGGTCGGGGCGGCGGCGGCGATCACCTTGGGCTTGACGGTCTTGGGCTTGCGGACTTCGCGATTGCCTTTGGACATGGGGCGTTCCTTTTCGGAGGGCGGGACGCGCGCGATCGGGCGTCCGGGCCGGGCGGCCCGGCGCGACGCGCGCGGCGGAGGGCGATGTCAGGTCCGTGAGGGGCGCTGGTCGTGGCGACTGACGGTCATGCGACCCCTTTCCGGGGTGCGTCGAGACGACCCGCCAAGCGGGCCGACACTCGCCGGCGGCGCGTCCTAGCGCCTTGGGGTCACCCTACCACGTCCGGGGGGCGGGCCGGTGGAAATACGGTGGGACCGTTGAACGCGAACCTTGTCCCCTCTTCGTGTCATCCCGGAAAGCGCGCAGCACTTGTCCGGGACCCAGGTGAACCGCACCGCGCCAGCCCAGTCCCCTGGGTCCCGGACAGCCTCTGCGAGGCTTCCGGGATGACAACCTTGTGCATGGTCGCCCCTATCCCCGCCGGAACAGCGCCGCCCGCTTGGCCATGAAGGCCGCGATCGCCTCGCGATGGTCGGCGCTGGCCACCAGGGCCGGCAGCTCCTCCTCCACATAGGACCGGCCGTCGACCACCCGCTTGGTGGCCTCCACCGCCAGGGGCGCGCGCGAGGCGATCCATTCGGCCAGGTGGAAGGCTTCCGGCAGGAGACGCTCGGGCGCATGGACGGCGGTCACGATCCCGTCGGCCAGGGCCCGCTCGGGTCCGAACTGGGCGCCGGTCAAGAGGTGGGCCTTGGCCCGCGCCACGCCGATCAGCCGGGGCAGGCGCGTGACCGAGGCCATCAGCCCGATATTGACCCCCGAGGCGGCGAACACCGCCCGGTCGCTGGCCAGGCGGATGTCGCAGGCCAGGGCCAGCTCCAGCCCGCCGCCGAAGCACCAGCCGTCGATGGCCGCGATGGTGGGCGTGCGCAGGCCCTCGATCCAGTCCATCAGCCGGTTGAAGTTCTCGACCGCCGCCAGGGCGTCGGGGGCCGACCGGCCGTGGGCCTCGCGCAGGTCGTCGCCGGCGCAGAACACCCCGCCCCGGCCGGTCAGCACGATCGCCCGGGTCTCGCGGTCGGCGGTGATCTCGTCGAGGATCTTCACCAACTGGGCCCGCACGGCCAGCCCCAGCGCGTTGGCCGGCGGGGCGTCCAGCTCCAGCAGCAGGATCGAGCCGGTGGGGCGGGTGACGTGGATCATCGCGCTCATCGGGGGAACGTGGCCGATGCGCGCGGGTTTGGAAAGCTGAGCCATTTCCTCTCAGCTCATCCCGGCGAATGCCGGGACCCAGATGGAATGGCTTTGAGGCTGACGCCACGAGCTCTGAGCCGATCCAACCAACCACCCCGCTGTAGGATCTGGGTCCCGGCATTCGCCGGGATGAGCGGATCAGAAGAGAATGATGGTTTCGCGCGCAACCATGCTGCGATGCAACAATTTTCCGCTTGCCAGAGTTAAACGCTTGTCACAGCTTGGTGGCTTCGGCGCGGCCTTTCCGCGACGGAGCCCATAAGGATGGACCGCCCGAACGGTCCACGGAGCGCAGAGAGCCGATCGCGCGTTGTGTTGCAGCGCCGAAAGACGGGGAGTGAGATGAGCACCGCCACGCAAGGTACGGCCGAGCCCGCGCTGAAGGACCTCTACGAGATCGGCGAGATCCCGCCGGCCTTCCACGTGCCCAAGACCATGTACGCCTGGGCCATCCGCAAGGAGCGCCACGGCAAGCCGTCCGACGCCATGCAGGTCGAGGTCGTGCCCACCTGGGAGATCGGCGAGGACGAGGTGCTGGTGCTCGTGATGGCCGCCGGCGTCAACTACAACGGCGTCTGGGCCGCCCTGGGCGAGCCGATCAGCCCGCTGGACGGCCACAAGCAGCCCTTCCACGTCGCCGGCTCGGACGCCTCCGGGATCGTCTGGAAGGTGGGCGCCAAGGTCAAGCGCTGGAAGCTGGGCGACGAGGTCGTCATCCACTGCAATCAGGACGACGGCGACGACGAGGAGTGCAACGGCGGCGACCCGATGTACTCGTCCAGCCAGCGCATCTGGGGCTACGAGACGCCGGACGGCAGCTTCGCCCAGTTCTGCCGGGTGCAGTCGCGCCAGCTGATGCCGCGCCCGCGCCACCTGACCTGGGAAGAGGCCGCCTGCTACACCCTGACCCTGGCCACCGCCTACCGCATGCTGTTCGGCCACAAGCCGCATGAGCTGAAGCCCGGCCAGAACGTGCTGGTCTGGGGCGCGTCGGGCGGGCTGGGCGTGTTCGCCGTGCAGCTGGCCGCCGTGGCCGGGGCCAACGCCATCGGCGTGGTCAGCGACGACGACAAGATCGACTTCGTCAAAAGCATGGGCGCCAAGGCGGTGCTGAACCGCAAGGAATTCAACTGCTGGGGCCAGTTGCCCAAGGTCAACGGCCCCGAGTTCGCCGACTACATGAAGGAGAGCCGCAAGTTCGGCAAAGCCATCTGGCAGGTCACCGGCAACAAGGACGTCGACCTGGTGTTCGAGCACCCGGGCGAGTCGACCTTCCCGGTCTCGGTGTTCGTGGTGAAGCGCGGCGGCATGGTCGCCATCTGCGCCGGCACCAGCGGCTTCAACCTGACCATGGACGCCCGCTTCCTGTGGATGCGCCAGAAGCGCGTCCAGGGCAGCCACTTCGCCAACCTGATGCAGGCCAGCGCCGCCAACCAGCTGGTCATCGACCGCCGGGTGGACCCCTGCCTGTCCGAGGTCTTCCCCTGGGACCAGATCCCCGCCGCCCACGAGAAGATGCTGGCCAACCAGCACCTGCCCGGGAACATGGCGGTGCTGGTCTGCGCCCAGCGCCCGGGCCTGCGGACGTTCGAGGAAGTGGTGGACCTGGGGTGACTGCTGACGAGGACATGCCCTTGCGGCGTGTCCCCAACCGCTTGGCTCGGTGCGAAAGCTGGGGACACGCCGCAAGGGCATGTCCCCGGTCCTAGTCAGTCGGCTTCGCGAAGAACGTCAGCCCCACCGCCACCGCGCCCGCCACGACCACCACCGGCACCAGCGCCCCGACCACCGCCGCGCCGCTGGCTCCGCCGCCGATCAGCTCGGCCGCCGCCAGGGGGCCGAAGATCGAGCCCACGCGGCCGGCCGCCACCGCCGCCCCCACGCCCGTGGCCCGCACGGCGGCGGGGTAGTAGGGCGGGGTCAGGCCGTAGAGGGTGAACTGTCCGCCCATCAGCAGGAAGCCGGCGGTGAAGGCCAGGATGGCGATCGGGGCCTGGCCGCCGGCGCCGGCCATCAGCACCAGGGCCACGGCCAGGCCCGCGAAGCCGGCCAGCAGCGGACCGCGCGCGCCCAGCCGGTCGACCACCGCGCCGAAGGCCAGCCCGCCGCTGGCCCCGCCCAGGTTGAACAGGGTCGAGACCAGGAAGGCGAAGCCCGTCGGCAGGCCGCGCGCCACCATCAGGGTCGGCAGCCAGTTCAGCAGCAGGTGCAGGGTCAGGGCGACCAGGGCGTAGCTGACCCAGATGCAGGCGGTGGCCGGCCAGCGCCCGGCCCCGAACAGCGCCCCGGCCGCGGCGCCCGGCCGATGGTCGGCGCGGTCGGGGCGTCCGACCGGCAGCACGAGATAGAGCAGCGGCGCGACCACCAGCGGGACCAGGCCGCCGACCAGGAAGATGGTCCGCCAGTCGTCCAGGGCCGCGGGCGTGCGGGCCACCAGTCCCGCCACCGCCCCGCCCAGCGGCATGCCGCCGGCGATCAGGGCCACCATGGTCGCCTTGCGGGCCGGGCTGGCGCGCTCGGAAGCCAGGGCGATCAGCATCGGCATGGCTCCGCCCAGGCCCAGGCCCGTCAGGAAGCGAACAACCAGCAGCGGCGCGAAGCCGCTCGCCAGGGCCGTGACCAGCGAGAACACCCCGAACGCCGCCACCGAGACGGTCAGCACCGGCCGCCGCCCGACCCGGTCGGCGATCACCCCGCCGAAGCTGGCCCCGACCATCAGGCCGATCAGGCTGGCGCTGAACGCCCACCCGGCCTGGCCCGGCGACAGGTGCAGGGCCGGCAGCATGCGCGGCGCGGCCACGCCCATGGACTGGATGTCGAACCCCTCGATCATCGCCGCCAGCAGGCAGACCAGCCACGCGGGCCAGGTTCTGGATGAAGTCATGAGCGCCCCTCTCGGAGCGAAGGTACGCTCAAAGAACTCCCTCTCCCAGAGGGAGAGGGCGGGGCCCGCGTCGCAGGCGTGGGAGGGTGAGGGGTTACGCCCTCACCGCGCCATCTCGTCGGCCACGGTCCGCGCCAGGACCTCGTCGAAGTCCGTGACCTCGGCATAGCCCAGCCGGCGGCGGATCTTGGCGTTGTCGACGAACAGCGGATAGCCCAGGTCCAGGCCCGAGACCGCCTTGGCCAGGGCCCCGCGCGCCACGTCCGGATGGGCCAGCTGGACCTCGCCAGGCCAGTTCAGGTGCTCGGCGAACGACGCCGCCCAGGCGATGTTGGTCGGGGTGTTGGCGCGGCCCAGGTTGAAGGTCTCGCCGCCCGCCCGGGGGTGGACCGCCGCCAGGGCGATCCCGGCGGCCACGTCGTCGACATAGCCGAAGGTCGCCCGCCAGCCCGCCCACGGGTGGGGGATGACGATGCGCGGCCGGCCCTGGGCCATCGGCCGGATCGCCCACGAGAACCGCCGCTGCCGATCGCCCGGTCCGAACACCATCGGCAGGCGCAGGATGGTCGCCTCCAGCCCGGCCTTCGCCCGGGCGGCCGCCTCCAGGGGGATCTTGTCGTAGTCGTCCATCCAGGCCTGGGGATCGCTCGCCGCCCGGGGCTTGGCCAGGCGGTAGGGGAAGCGGCTGGCGCGCAGCTCGGCGTCCTCGGTCAGGCGGTCCCAGATCGGCGTCGGCCGGCCCCGGCGGTGCAGGCCCTCGTAGTTGCGATAGACGTCGACCGAGCTGACCAGCACGTAGCGGCCGATCTCGCCCGCCAGGGCGTCCAGCAGCGGCAGGGTGTCGGCTTGGGTATAGGCGATCAGGTCGACCACGGTGTCGACCTTGAGGTCGCGCACGGCGGCCAGCACCGCCGCCGGGTCGCGACGGTCCAGCACGACGGACGCGGCGCCGGCCGGGGCGGCGCGGGCGTCCTCATGGGACATGCGATGGGCGACGGCGGTCTCGACCCCGTCGGCCAGCAGCCGCGCGACCGTCGGCCCGCCGATGAAACCCGTCCCTCCGAGGACCAGGACGCTCATGCCGCTCTCGAGACCTTCGCTGGAATCACGCGCCAGCCTATGCGCGAGCGGGGGGCGCAAGGCAAATGCGCGAGGCGCCCGCCTTCACCGTCGACTAGTTCCCGATGGGCGCCATGCCGGGGTACAGGGTGATCACGACGACGCGATTGAAGTCCTCGGCCTTGCCGGGCTGGCTCGGCACAAAAGGGGTGGGTCCAGCGAGGCGGGTCGGGAAGCAGTCCCCAGGGGCGAGTCCAAGAGTCTCCAGGGCGCGGGCAACCGACGTCGCCCGCTCCAGCGCGAGGCGCTGCAGTCCCTTGGAAAACTCCGCGCCATCGACCCCACCCATGATGTGGCACCACATGTTGCGCGAATTGGGCTCGGCTCTCGCTCCGTCGAAATACGCCTTGGTGTCCCGAACAACCGACATCGCCGTGGGTGAAAGGTCGGCGGAGTCAGGTGGAAAGTGGAGCCAGAATTCAGGGGCGCGAAAGCTTATGGCGTTCGCGACCGAGGGCAGGCCGCCGGCGACGCCGAGGAACAGGCCGATCAACGTCCGGCGGCTGAAGCCCCGCGTTGGGGCCGTCCTTGATGAATCCGTCATTGCCCCTTCGCCGACCCGCCGTCTTCGGCCAAGCCACGCGTAAGCTGGGCGAATCGAATCGGAAAGACAACCATGCCCCAGCGCGACGACGAGATCAGGATCGCCCGGCGGACGCCGGAGTCCCGCGCCATGGTCGCCGACGTCCAGCGGGCCATGCGCCTGACCCCGGCCCTCAACCGCCTGACCATGGACGACGCCGACGAGATCCGGCGGCTGTTCGCCGAGCTGACGGGCCGCGACCTGGACGACCAGTTCCGCCTGCTGCCGCCGTTCCACACCACCTGCGGCAGGAACATCGCCGTCGGCCAAAGGGTGTTCATCAACCAGAACTGCACGATCTACGACCTGGCGCCGGTCACGATCGGCGACGACGTGCTGATCGGCCCCAATGTCAGCCTGATCACCGAAGGCCATCCCGTCGCGCCCTCGCAGCGCACCGCGTTCGTGACGGCCAGGCCCATCACGATCGAGCGCGGCGTGTGGATCGCCGCGGGGGTCACGATCATCGGCGGGGTGACGGTGGGCGAGAATTCCGTCGTGGCGGCGGGGTCGGTGGTGACCAAGGACATCCCGGCCAACACCCTGGTCGGCGGCAATCCGGCGCGGGTGATCCGGTCGATCGAGGGGGAGTGAGGGCGGGGGCCTGGCCGCGCTTTCCCTCCCTCCGTCATCCTCGGACTTGTTCCGAGGACCCCTAGGTCCGTCGAGTTGCCGCTTGGAAGTGGACCGCCGGCGCCCCGTTACACGGATCAACCTTCTTCTCGGTTGAAACAGGGGTCCTCGGAACAAGTCCGAGGATGACGGGGAAGGGGGTTGGCAGTTCCCCCAACCCATCGCACAGTCCCTCCAAACAAGCGTTCGGGGAGTTCGCGACATGGGCTGGAAGAGCAGGACGGCGCTGACGGCCGTGGGTCTGGTGCTGGCGGTCGGGGCCGTGGTGGCCGTGCGGACGGCGACGTTCAAGGCGCCGGCGGCGGTCGACACCTCCAGCATCCACCTGGCCTCGGCCCGGCCCGTCGATGTGGCCCTGGCCGCCCGCCACCTGGGCGAGGCCGTGCGCTTCCAGACCGTCAGCCATCAGGACGCCGCCGAGGACCAGCCCGGCGAGTGGGACAAGCTCCACGCGTGGCTTCAGGCCACCTATCCGGACGCCCACCGGGTGATGGCCCGCGAGGTCGTGGCCGGCCACGCCCTGGTCTACACCTGGCAGGGGACCGACCGGAGCCTGGCCCCCATCGTGCTGATGGCCCACCAGGACGTGGTGCCGGTCACCCCGGGCAGCGAGGGCGCCTGGACCCATCCGCCGTTCGACGGGGTGGTGGCCGACGGGGCGGTGTGGGGCCGCGGCTCGATCGACGACAAGGGCAGCCTGGTCACCCTGTTCGAGGCCCTGGACGGCCTGGCCAAGGCCGGCTTCACCCCCAAGCGCACGGTGATCGTGGTCAGCGGCCACGACGAGGAGGTGCGCGGCGTCGGCGCCCGGGCGGCGGCGGCCCTGCTGAAGTCGCGCGGCGTCAAGGCCCAGTTCGTGCTGGACGAGGGCATGGTGGTGGTCGAGGACCATCCGGTGACCAAGAAGCCGGTGGCCCTGATCGCCACGGCCGAGAAGGGCTACGCCACCCTGACCGTCACCGCCCCGGCCGTCGGCGGCCACTCGTCGGCCCCGCCGCCCCAGACGGGCGTGGCCACCCTGGCCAAGGCCGTGCTGGCGATCAACGACAACGCCTTCCCGATGAAGTTCAGCGGCCCCGGCGCCGACATGCTCAAGAGCCTGGCCCCGCACAGCTCGACGACCATCAAGATGGCGGCGGCCAACACCTGGCTGTTCTCGCCGCTGCTGATCAGCCAGACGGCCAAGACCCCGGCGGGCGCGGCCATGCTGCACACCACCATCGCCCCGACCATGCTGAAGGGTTCGCCCAAGGAGAACGTCCTGCCGCAGGACGCCACGGCCTGGATCAACTACCGTATCGCGCCCGGCGACACCTCGGCCGACGTGATGGCCCGGGCCAAGAGCGCGGTCGGCGACCTGCCGGTCAAGCTGGCCTGGGTGAAGGCCCCGGACGAGCCCAGCAAGGTGGCCTCGACCACCTCCGAGGGCTGGAAGACCCTGGCCGCCCTGGCCGGCGACGAGAGCAAGGCCCCCGTGGCCCCGGCCCTGATGACCGCCGCCAGCGACAGCCGCTACATGGGCCCGATCGCCGACGACATCTACAAGTTCCAGCCGCTGCAGCTGGCGGTGAAGGACACCGAGATGATCCACGGCACCAACGAGCACATGACGTTGGCCAATGTCGAACGCATGGTGCGGTTCTACCAGCGCCTGGTGGAGACGGCGGCGGCGAAGTAGGCGCCGGCCTTCCCGAACCCTCGCCCGGCGGGCGAGGGTTTTGCCAGGCGCCACAAACTCTTCACGGAATGCAGGGTTGTGGGCGCTGGACGCCAGCTTCGCCATGGCGCCTACTGCCCCGGGGACGGCGCGCGGGGGCGTGTCGGGGGGCAAGCGTACCACATGGCTGACGACGCGCAGGTGCTGGCCGCTCGGCCGGCTTCCAAGGCCGTGAAATTCGGCGAGGGCTTCGTCATGGACGCCTGGTACGTGGCGGCCCTGTCGCCCGACCTGAAGCCGGGCAAGATGGAAAGCCGGGAGTATCTGGGCCAGCCGGTCATGATCGGCCGCACCAAGGCCGGCGCCGTCTACGCCCTGCGCGACGTCTGCCCGCACCGCGCCGCCAAGCTGTCGGCCGGCAAGGTCCGCGAGGAACCGGGCGGCGGGGAAAGCGTCGAATGCCCCTATCACGGCTGGCGGTTCCGCACCGACGGGGCCTGCGCCAAGATCCCCTCCCTGACCGCCGACAACCCGCTGGACATCACCAAGGTCCGTGTACGGACCTATCCGCTGGTCGAGGCCCAGGGCCTGGTGTGGATCTGGATGTCGGCCGACCCGCGCTTCGAGGGCCAGCCGCCCTTCCCGCCCCCGACGATCCCGGGCGTGGTCGGCGGCAAGCCCAAGCTGGTCGACCACCTGGACTACGACATCCACATCGACCACGCGGTGCTGGGCCTGATCGATCCCGCCCACGGCCCCTATGTGCACCAGCAGTGGTGGTGGCGCACCGGCGCCAGCCAGCACGAGAAGCAGAAGGCCTTCGCCCCGTCCGAGGCCGGCTTCACCATGGTGCGGCACGAGCCCAGCAAGAACTCCAAGGCCTACGCCATCCTGGGCGGCGAGCCCCTGACCGAGATCACCTTCCGCCTGCCGGGCCTGCGCTGGGAGCATGTGAAGGTCGGCGAGCGCCAGGTGCTGGCCCTGTCGGCCATGACCCCGATCAACGCCGGCAAGACCCGGATGAACCAGATCATCTGGTCCGACCACCCGGCCTTCACCGCCCTCTATCCGGTGATCCGCCTGGCCGCCCGCGCCTTCCTGCGCCAGGACGGCCGGATCGTCGAGGCCCAGACCCGGGGCCTGCGGGACAACCCGCCGCTGATGTGGATGGGCGACGCCGACCAGCAGGGCCGCTGGTACCACCAGCTCAAGCGCGAATGGAACGCCAGCCGCCACGAACGCCGGCCGTTCCGCAACCCGGTGGAAGAGACGACGCTGCGCTGGCGGACCTGAGGGCAGGGGGCGGCCGCTTCGGCGCCCCCTGCCCTGCGCCCCCCGCGCGAGCTTGGTTCTGGTCTTCTTGAGGCGCGCCCCGCGACGCCGCGGCGCGAGCAACGTCTAGTTGCCGCGACGGCGTTCTCAGATCAACGTTCGCCCTGTCGCTAGATATGATGACGTCATCTGGCGCAGGCTCTGCGAATCCTTACGCGGCCTGGACCTACGTCCGACGAGCAGGGAGAGGGAAATGAGCGCCGAAGCCGCGCGACCGCCGCTCCGGGTGATCCTGGTGGAGGACGACGCCGCGTTCCAGGACGCGTTCCGCTCGGCCCTGGCGCAGGCGCCCGACCTGGCCGTCGCCGGCGTCGCGGCCACGGTGGCCGAGGCGCGGGCCCTGCTGGACGGTCCGGCCGCCGACGTGCTGGTGGTGGACCTGGGCCTGCCCGACGGTTCGGGAATCGACGTGATCCGCCAGGCCCACGCTCTGTGGCCCGACTGCGCGATCATGGTGTCGACCACCTTCGCCGACGAGAACCACGTCATCGCCTCGATCGAGGCCGGCGCCAGCGGCTACCTGCTCAAGGACAGCCCCCTGCCGGCCATCCCCGAGGACATCCGGGTCCTGCACGGCGGCGGCAGCCCGATCAGCCCGCGGATCGCCCGGCAGGTGCTGATGCGCTTCCGCCCCGAACCGCCGCCGACCGAGGACGACGGCGCCAGGGCCGAGACGCCCAGCCTGTCGGAGCGCGAGAAGGAGACGCTGCAACTGATCACGCGCGGCTTCTCGTTCGACGAGATCGCCGAGCTGATGGGCGTGTCGCGCAACACGGTCCTGACCTTCGTGCGGCGCATCTACACCAAGCTGGAGGTCCGCTCGAAGACCGAGGCCGTGTTCGAGGCGCGCGCCCACGGCCTGCTGTAGGCCGGCGCCTCTTCGTCGCCGATCAGTTCGCCTCGTCCGGGATCGCCACCGTTTCCATCCGCCCCTCGAAGCGCCAGCCCAGCACCTCGTACAGCGCCCGCCCCTCCGGCGTGGCGACCAGCACGCCCTGTCCCGCGCCCAGCGCCCGGGCCCGTTCGCCCAGGACGCCCATCACGATCCGTCCGAGGCCGCGCCGCTGGTGCGCCGGGTCGGTGACGATCTTGTCGAACACGGCGAAGGCCCCGGTCAGGGCCGCGCGGCCCGAAGCCGCCAATCCGCCTTCCGCGTCGTGGATCTCGACGACCAGAACCGCCCCCTCGGCGCGGAGGTCCTGGACGTAACCCGCCGCCGGCGCGGCGGGCGGCGGAACGGCGACCAGGTCGATGGCCATCAGGTCGCCGGACGCCTGCGGGCGCCAGCGCGCGTCGACGGCCGCCAGCAGCGCCTCGGGCGCGCAGAAGGCCTTCAGGAAGATCCCCGGCGCGATGATCCCCGCCGCCAGGTCCGACAGGGCCGGCGCGTCCAGGCTCGGGAAGACATAGCGTTCGGCGTGTCCGGGTTCGCCCACCACGATCCGATGGCCGCCCGCCGCCGGGATCGGTGCGGCGACGCCGCGCGACAGCGCCCAGCCGGCCGCCCAGGCCCCGACCAGCCCCGCATCCGCCGATCCGCCCATGCGTGTCGCCCTAGTCCTTGCGCACGCAGCGCAGGATCAGCTTGTCGATCCGCGAGCCGTCCATATCGACCACCTCGGCGTCGAACCCGCCCAACCCCACGATCTCGCCCTCGCGGGGGATGCGGCCCAGGCGGTCGAGGATCAGGCCGGCCACGGTGTGGTAGCCGCCCTCGGCCTCGAAGTTCTCGCCCAGGGCGTCGTTCAGCTCCTGGATGTCCAGGCGGGCGTCGACCAGCCAGGTGCCGTCCTCGCGGCGCAGGATGCGGCTGTCGCTCTCGTCGTGGTCCTCGGGGAAGTCGCCGGCGATCATCTCCAGCAGGTCCAGCGGGGTGATCGCCCCCTGGATCGAGCCGAACTCGTCGACCACCAGGGCCATGTGCAGCGGCGTCTGCTTGAACACCGCCATGGCCCGCAGCAGCGACATGGTCTCGGGAATGGCGACCGGCTGCTGGACGTGGGCCTTGATGTCGATGGTCTCGCCGCCCAAACAGGCGTCCAGCAGGTCCTTCTTGAGGATCACCCCGATGTCGCCGTCCAGATCGCCCTCGCTGGCCACCACGATGCGCGAATAGGGGCAGTCGCGGATCTCCCGGAGGATCTCGTCCTGGCTGTCGGTCAGCGAGATCCAGAACAGGTCGCGGCGCGGGGTCATGGCCACCCGCACGGGGCGGTCGCCCAGGCGCAGCACCTCCTGGATCATCGAGCGCTCCTCGGGCTCGATCAGGCCCGCGTCGGCGCCCTCGGCCAGGACGGTCTCGACCTCTTCGGCGGTGATGTCGTTGGTCCGCTCGTCGCGCACGCCCATCAGCTTGAGGATGCCGGCGGTCGAGGCGGTCAGCAGGGTCACGAACGGGCGCAGCACCGTGGCCACCAGGGCCAGGAACGGCGACATCTTGCGGGCGATCACGTCCGGGAACAGCAGGGCCAGCCGCTTGGGCACCAGCTCGCCCAGGATCACCGAGACATAGGTCAGGCCGATGACGACGATGGTGGTGGCGATGGCCTCCGAGTGGGGGCCGACCACCGGCTTGTCCTTCAGCCAGACATCCAGGGCCCCGGCGATCGTGGCCTGGCCGTAGGCGCCGGCCAGGATGCCGATCAGGGTGATCCCGACCTGCACGGCCGACAGGAACCGGGTGGGGTGCTCGGCCATGGCCAGAGCCAGCTTGGCCCCCTTGTCGCCGCGGTCGGCGAAGGTCTGGAGCCGGGCGCGGCGGGCGGAGACCACCGCCAGTTCGGACATGGAGAAGACCCCGTTCAGGAGAACGAGGAGCAGGACGACGGCGAGCGCGAGGAGGATCATGGTCCCTGGGAGGGTGAGGCGGCCGGGCGGACCGCGATCCCACCACTATACAAAAGAAAACGCCGCGGCCCACTGGGGACCGCGGCGTCGTCCTGTTCGAAGCCCGAATGGGGCTTGCGTGTCGGCTTACTGAGCCGGACGCGCCATCACCGTCTTGTTGGCGGCGACTTGCTTCTGGGCGTCGTGCTGGCCGGGGGGCAGCGGGATCAGGCCGCGGCCCTGCAGGTAGCCGCCACGACCGGTCGCGGCGTCGGAGGTGAACTCCTGCACGAACTCGGCCAGGCCCGGCGTCACGCCGATGTTGGCCTTCTTGACGTAGATGAACAGGGTGCGCGACAGCGGATAGGAGCCGTCCGAGATCGTCTGGGCCGACGGGCGAACGCCGTTGACCGAGGCGCCCTTGATCTTGTCCATGTTCTCTTCGAGGTACGACCAGCCGAAGACGCCCAGCGAGCCGGGGGTCTTGGTCAGGGTGCCGACGATGGCGTTGTCGTTCTCGCCGGCGTCCACCCAGCCGTCGTTACGCAGCGGGTCGACCAGCGACTTGAACTTCTTCTCGTTGTCCGAGCGCAGGGCGTCGGCGGTCGGGAACTTGCGGGCGCCGGCCTCGATGGCCAGTTCCACGAAGGCGTCGCGGGTGCCCGAGGTGGGCGGCGGGCCGTAGACGTTGATGCGGTTGCCCGGCAGGCCCGAACCGACTTCGTCCCAGGTCTTGTACGGGTTGGCGACGAACTGGCCGCCCTTCAGCACGGTCTTGGACAGGCCCAGGAACAGGTGCTCGGTCTTGAAGTTGTAGTCGGCGCCGTCCTTGTCGGTGGCGACGACGATGCCGTCGAAGCCGATCTTGATAGCGACGATGTCCTTCACGCCCTTGGCGGCGCAGGCGTCGAATTCCGACTTCTTCATGGGACGCGAGGCGTTGGCGATGTCCGGGAAGCCTTCGCCGGCGCCCGAGCAGAACAGCTTGATGCCGCCGCCGGTGCCGAGGCTTTCGACCTTCGGAGCCTTCTTGCCGGTCTTCTTGGCGAAGTTCTCGGCGGTGCGGGTGGCGAACGGGAACACGGTCGACGAACCGGCGGCCCAGACGTAGTCGCGGGCGGCGTGGGCGGGGGCGGCGGCGAGGCCCGAGAGGGCGACGGCGGCGGCCGCGCAGGAAAGCAGCTTCTTCATGGAGAACTCCTGGAGTCTCTGGGAGCGTTGGGAGAAGGACCGGGCCGGCGCTCGTGGGAGGCCGGCCCGGAGGGTCTTAGAAGTCCAGCTGGGCGCGCAGCTGGAATTGCTTGATGTCCGTGCCGCGGTTGACGACGACCGGATCGACCGAGCCGTCGGTGTAGTTGGCCTGGAAGCGGACATAGGCGGTCGGGTAGTAGTTCACGCCCAGGGTCCAGGCGGTGTACTTGCCGGCGTCCTGCGAGACGGTGCGGCTGGCCGCGCTCGACGCCGTCTTGTAGGCGTCGGTCAGGTCGGCGAAGTCGTAGCGCAGGGCCAGTTCAACGCCGCCGAAGCCGCCGGCGGTGATCGGGTTCAGGATCTTCGGACGCTTGATCTCGCCGGCGACCGGATCGTAGTTGCGGGTCTCGCCCGTCGGCCAGAAGCTGACGAAGGCGTAGCCCACCTTGACGTCCGGGTTCGTGCCGGCCGCGGCGGTCTGCAGGCGCTCGACCTTGATGTTCGAGTACTCGCCCTGGACCGAGAAGTTGTTGTGGATCCAGGCGCCTTCGGCGGCCAGGGTGGTGTCGCGGTCACCGATGGCGCCGGTCTTGTAGTACAGGCCGTTGGTGCCGTAGTTCGTGTCGGTGCGGCCTTGATAGTTGAAGGCGCCTTCGTTGCCGTGGTTGCGGTAGCGGGCCGACACGGCCAGGTGGACCTTGTCGAAGTCGGTCACGACCGGGGCGTAGTGCACGCGGCCGGTGAAGCCCAGACGCTCGTTGGAGTTCTGGTTGGTGTTGGTGGCCGACGAGGTGTTGTTGATGTCGGCGTTGTTGATGCTGTCGCCCTGGACGGCGCCGGTGACGCTCCAGTTCGGGCCCTGCACCTTGCCCACGACGCTCAGCAGATAGCTGTCGACGCCGAAGTCGCCGTACGGACCGCGGTCCATGAAGGTGGTGAAGCGGGTCGAGGTCAGGTTTTCCAGGCCGGTGGCCTTGATGTTGCCGACCATGATGCTGGTCGTTTCGGTCGGCTTGATCTCGATGACCACGTCGTCCCAGGTCGGCGTGCCGCCGTTCACCCAGCCGCCTTCGGCCTTGTAGGCGATGTAGTTGTTGAGCTTGCCTTCGATGCCGAGGAACACCTGGCGACCGCGGAGGTTGCTGGTCTTGTAGTCGGTCGCCGTGCCTTCGCGGTCGACGTCCTGGAAGACGCCGTCGATCAGGATCCGGCCGCGGACCTTGAAGTAGACGTCGTCGTTGGTCCATTGCGGCGCGCCCTTCCAGGCGACCGTGTTGTCTTGCGCGTGAGCCGCGACGCCGAGGCCGCAGGCCAGCATGGCGCCCAGCGCCGCGCCGCAGACCAGCGAGGTCTTGTTCCGCATGTGAGAATTCCCCTTAAGGCTTTGCCCCCTGCCCGTTGGTCCGGATCAGGTAGAGCCGCTTTACGGGGGTCCCATGACGGTTCCGCCACCCTTTGATGACAGACCGATGACAAGCCTTTTCAAGGTGTTAATTGTGGCCCGAAGGCCACATGAATCGTCCTTAAAGCAGACGTGTGCGGATGATCTGGGACAGCAGATCGATCAGCGAAACGGCCACCACGATGACCAGCACGATGCAGCCGGTCTGGTCGTACTGGAAGCCGTTGATGGAATCGAGCAGCACCTGGCCGACGCCGCCGGCGCCGATCAGACCCAGGACCGTCGCCGAGCGGCTGGACGACTCGAAGCGGTAGAGCGCGTAGCTGGTCCACAGCGGCGCGACCTGCGGGATCACCCCCCAGACCACTTCCTGCAGCTTGATCGCGCCGGTGGCCCGCACGCCCTCGACGGGACCCTTGTCGATCGACTCGACGGCCTCGGCGAACAGCTTGGCCAGCACGCCGCCGGTGTTGAACATCAGGGCCATCACCCCGGCGAACGGACCCAGGCCCACGGCGGTGATGAAGATCAGGGCCACCACCAGGTCGGGGATCGAGCGGATCAGGTCCAGCAGGCGGCGGACCGGCTGCTGGATCCACCACGGGCTGATGTTGCGCGCGCCCAGCAGGCCCAGGGGGATGGCCACGACGATGGCCAGGGCCGTGCCCCACAGGGCCATCTGGATCGTCTGCCACATCTTGCCGATGTACAGCTCCCAGTCGGCGGCCATGAAGGCCTTGGGGTCGCCGAACGGCGAGAAGAAGCCGCTGGCGAAGCCCTGCATCTTGCTGGCGTCGGTGAACAGCTGCGGGAACTTGTCGATCTCGGCCGGCTTGAAGCTGATCACCAGCAGGGCGATCACCCCGCCCCACAGCAGCAGGTCGAAGGCGCGCGCCGAGAGCGGCTTGCTGGGCGGGGGCGGGACGGCGTCGCTCATCGGGTGGGCTCGGGGGTCCTGGCTCAGTTGGCCGGCGCGGCGACGCCGGCCTTGCCCTCGGCGACCACGCGCTGGGCCTTGATGTCGGCCAGGGCCTTCTCGGCCGCGGCCAGCTTGGCCTGGTCGCCGGCGTCGCGGGCCAGGCCCACGTTCTCCAGGGCTTCCATCTCGCGCACCACCAGCAGGTGGGTGTCGTCGGCGGCCTTGAAGCCGCCCATCGACAGGCGCTCCAGGTTCTTGCGCTGCTGGGCGGCGACGGGCGTGTCGCCCTGGCCGTAGGTCAGGAAGAACTGGCGGACCTTCTCCTTCACGACCGGATCCAGGTCCTTGCGCCAGACGATCGGGTCCTCCGGCAGGGTCGGCGATTCCCAGATCACCTTGACCTTCTTGGACTGGGCGCCGCCCTTGGCGTACTCGTTCAGGCGCAGGGCCGTGGTGTTGTTGGTGGCCGCGTCCAGCTTGTGGTTGGCCACCGCGAACAGGTTGGCGTCATGGCTGGCGCTGAGCACGGTCTTGAAGCAGCCCTCGGGCTTCTTGTTGGCCGGGATGAACAGATAGGTCATCGGGGCCAGGGTGCCCGAGGTCGACTTCTTGTCGCCGATGCCGAAGTCCAGGGTCTTGTCGCACTTGAGCAGGCCCTCGACCGTCAGCTTGCTGTCGGCCGGGACGATGATCACCGACTTGTAGCCGTCGACCCCCGACGGGTCGAAGGTGCGGGCGAAGACCTCACCGCCGGAACGGCGCACGGCCTCCAGGCCCGAGGCGTTCGAGAACCAGCCCACGTCGGTCTGCTTGGCGCCCATGGCCACGATCAGCGACGAGTAGTTGGACGAGAAGAACGGCTTCACCTTCATGCCGGTCGACTTCTCCATGTCGGCCAGGATGGGCTTCCAGTAGCTCTCCATGTTCTGGGCCGACTCGGTCGACAGGATCGAGAACACGATCGTGTCCTTGGGCGCCGGGGCGGCGGCCTTCTTCTCCGCGCATCCGGCCAGGGCCAGGGCGGCGGCGAGGCCGAGACCGACGGTGAAGTGACGGCGGATCATTGCGGGGCTCCTTCCCAGAACACGTCCTCGAATTCCGGGCCGTAGATGTCGATGAGTTTGTCGCGGTCCAGGCCCTTGGTCGGGCCGTCATAGACCTTCTTGCCGGCCTTCAGCGCCACCACCCGGTCGCAATAGCGCAGGGCGTAGTCGACCTGGTGCAGGGTGACGACCACGGTCAGGCCGTCGGTCTTGTTCAGATCACGGAGGATCTCCATGACCTTGCGCGCCGAGACGGGGTCGAGCGAGGCGACCGGCTCGTCGGCGAGGATGATCTTGGCCTTCTGGACCAGGGCGCGGGCGATGGCGCCGCGCTGCTGCTGGCCGCCCGACAGGGTGTTGGCGCGCTGGGCGGCGTAGTCGGCCACGCCCACCCGGTGCAGGGCCGCCATGGCGGCGGTGCGGGTCTCGGACGGCCAGGCGCCGAACAGGCCGCGCACCGTGCCGATCCGGCCCAGCGACCCCAGGGCCACGTTGGTGAACAGGGTCAGGCGGCCGACTAGGTTGAACTGCTGGGCGATGAAGCCGATGCGCACCCGCGCCTTGCGGACCTGGTCGCTGACCTTGCCCCGGGCCTGGACCGGACCGGCGAAGGCGGTGATCACGCCCTCCCCGTCCTTGCCGGAAGCGGGAGCGTCGATGGTCTGCAGGCCGTCGATCGACCGCAGCAGGGTGGATTTTCCCGAGCCCGAAGGACCGATGAGCGCGATCATCTCGCCGCGCTTCACGTCGAGCGAGACGGCGTCCAGCGCCCGTCGCGACCCGAAGGTCTTGGAGGCGGCGCGGATCGAGAGAACAGGGTCCGACGTCATGGTCGGGGCGAATCCTTAACGTGGTTTCGAGCGCTGGGGAATGCGTTGGTCGGTTTGGGGCACGGACGCAACGGATTTGTGACGGACAGTGGATCAATTCCCCCGTCCTTCCCGGCGGACGCGGAACGCAAACTGCGCCGCAAGCCTGACCGGGCCAGGGTTCGCGCCCCTCGCCGCCCCCAGGGGGACCCCGCCTCCAAAAGACTCTTTACATCCTCGGGGTATGACCCTATTTCGCTCGCTCCGGCGGACCCGAAGTCCTCATAAGCGCTGCTAACGCCGGCCTGGGTTTAACTTCTGCAGGGGTCTACGTGAATTGCACACGTACCATACTCCCCTGGACCTGGTCCGTGAGCGGTCACCGGAACGTCCCGTCGCACTCGTGCGGCCCGACGCGGTTTCCGTAGCGGCGCGCTGGTTCCAGGCTGAATTCAAAGGCGACGTCTTTTACGCGGTGAAGGCCAACCCTTCGCCGTGGGTGATCCGCGAGCTCGCGGACGCCGGCGTGCGGTCCTTCGACGTGGCGTCGCTGAACGAGGTCGAGCTGGTCGCCCAGCACGCCCCCGGTTCGCGCATGGCCTTCATGCACCCGGTGAAAAGCCGCGTGGCGATCTCGGCCGCCTATTTCGATCACGGCGTGCGGACGTTCTCGTTCGACACCCATGAGGAACTGGCCAAGATCCTGGACGCCACCGGCCAGGCCAAGGACCTGAACCTGATCGTCCGCATGGGCGTGCAGGCCGACGGCGCCGCCTACAGCCTGTCGGGCAAGTTCGGCGTCGAGCCGCACAACGCCCCGGCCCTGCTGCTGGCCGCCCGCCGCGCCACCCAGGACCTGATGGGCGTCAGCTTCCACGTCGGCAGCCAGTGCATGCGCCCCACCGCCTACCAGGCGGCGATGGCCCAGGCCTCGCGGGCGCTGGTCCGCGCCGGCGTGCTGGCCGACGTCGTGGACGTGGGCGGCGGCTTCCCGTCGATCTATCCGGGCATGGCCCCGCCGGAACTCTCCGAGTACCTGGCCGCCATCGACCGCGGCTTCGCCGACATGATGGTGCACGAGACCACCGAGCTGTGGTGCGAACCTGGCCGGGCCCTGGTGGCCGAGGCCTCGTCCCTGCTGGTCAAGGTCGAGCTGAAGAAGGGCGACGCGCTCTATCTGAACGACGGCTCGTACGGCTCGCTGTTCGACGCGGCCCACATGAAGTGGCCGTTCCCGGTGAAGGCCTATCGCAAGAACGGCGAAGTGGTGGAGGACGGCCTGCGCCCCTTCCGCTTCTACGGCCCCACCTGCGACAGCGTCGACCACATGCCCGGCCCGTTCTACCTGCCGGAAAGCGTCGACGAGGGCGACTACATCGAGATCGGCATGCTGGGCGCCTACGGCGTGGCCATGTCGACCCGCTTCAACGGCTTCGGGGAAACCGACACCGCCCAGGTGCAGGACGCCCCGATGGCCTCGATGTACGGCTTGGCCAAGCGCTCGATCCCGACCCCGCGGCCCGAGACCGAGGAGCGCAAGATCGTCCGCTTCTCGCGTCCCAAGGGCGCGGCCGGCAAGAAACGGCGTCGTCGCTAAGTCGTCTTGGTTCGCCTCTAAATCGTTTCTGAGTTAAACCGCGCGCGCCGCCCGACGTTGTGAACGTCGGGCGTAGCCGCATTCCCCTATTCCCCCGTCGGTCGCTCCGTCCCGGCGAAGGGTTCTTGTTTCAACGACGGGCGTCCAAAGTCAGGGAAACCGAAGCGATGAACGCTCCCGTTCCGAACAACACCAAGGCCGAGCTGCTGCAGAACGTCGTCGAGCACATCGACATCACCGCGTTCGACGCCCGTCCGATCATCGACTCCATGCGCAAGATGTCGTTCAGCTCGCGCGACACCGCCCGCGCCGCCGACATCTTCAACATGGCGCTGGCCGACAAGGGCTGCTCGCCGTGGCTGATCCTGGCCGGCTCCACCTCGGCCGGCGGCTGCATGCACGTCTACCGCGACATGGTGAAGAACGGCATGATCGACGCCGTGGTCGCCACCGGCGCCAGCATCGTCGACATGGACTTCTTCGAGGCCCTGGGCTTCAAGCACTACCAGGCCGCGGGCCCGGTCGACGACAACGTCCTGCGCGACAACTACATCGACCGCATCTACGACACCTATATCGACGAGGAAGAGCTCCAGAACTGCGATCACACGATCCTGGAGATCTGCAACCGCCTGGAGCCGCGCGCCTATTCCTCGCGCGAGTTCATCTGGGAGATGGGCAAGTGGCTGTCGGAAGGCAACGCCAAGAAGCCCGGCTCGCTGATCCAGACCGCCTACGAGGAAGGCGTGCCGATCTTCTGCCCGGCCTTCGTCGACAGCTCGGCCGGCTTCGGCCTGGTCAAGCACCAGAAGGAGCGGATCGCGGCCAAGCAGCCCTACCTGATGATCGACGCGGTCGCCGACTTCCGTGAACTGACGGACATCAAGATCGCGGCCGGCACCACCGGCCTGTTCATGGTCGGCGGCGGCGTTCCCAAGAACTTCGCCCAGGACACCGTGGTCTGCGCCGAGATCCTGGGCGTCGAGGCCGACATGCACAAGTACGCGGTCCAGATCACCGTGGCCGACGTGCGCGACGGCGCCTGCAGCTCCTCGACCCTCAAGGAAGCCGCCTCGTGGGGCAAGGTCTCGACCACCTACGAGCAGATGGTGTTCGCCGAAGCCACCACCGTGGTGCCGCTGATCGCCTCGGACGCCTTCCACCGCGAGCACTGGAAGGGCCGCGAGAAGCCGCGCTGGAACAAGCTGTTCGGCAAGTAAGCCGTCTTGCTCCTGACGATGTGAGAATGCAGGGTCCCCGAAGTTGCTTCGGGGACCCTTTTTCATGCGCGCCAGATGGACGATCGGAATGGCGGCCCTGGTCCTGGCGGGATGCGCCACGCCGGCTCCGCCCTACCTGGCCAAGGGCGCCTACGACGCCCGCCAGGCCGTGCCGCCGCCGCCCGCCGCGGGATCGGCGGTCGACCAGCAGGACCGCGCCGTCTTCCTGGCCACCCGCCGGCTCAAGGACAGTCCGCGCTGGTCGCTGGCCCAGCAGGACGCGCGCGAGGCCCGGATCATGGACAGCTACAGCTGCGCCCTGGGCTTCACCCCCAGCCGCAAGACCACGCCGAAGCTGGCGGCCATGCTGCGCCGGGTCAGCCATGACGTGCGGCCGGCGATCTCGGCCCCCAAGAAGCTCTACAAGCGCAAGCGTCCCTACCAGGTCGATCGCGGCGCGATCTGCGCCCGCAGCGGCTGGATCGTGGGCCTGACCTCGGACTATCCGTCGGGCCACACCACCTGGGGCTGGACGGTCGGCCTGATCCTGGCCAAGGCCCAGCCGGACCGCGCCGACGCCCTGCTCAACCGCGCCGAGGCCTACGGCCAGAGCCGGGTGATCTGCGGGGTGCACAACGCCTCGTCGGTGGACGCCGGGCGGATCAACGCCCAGGCCTTGGTCCAGGCGCTGGAGGCCTCGCCCGGCTTCCAGTCCGACCTGGCCGCCGTCCGCGCCGAACTCGACGCCGCCCGGGCGGCCGGTCCGGCGCCGGACACGGCGCGATGCGACCTGCAGGCGGCGGTGCTGGCGGCGCCGACCCACTGATCCCAAACGGCTTCGCCGCCACGGCGAAGGTGCGAAAACACCCCTGGTGAAGGTGGCTTATCCCACAGCCAAGCTTGGGTGACGGCGCCAACCTGCCCCCGTTCGGCGTGATCGACGCCGCGGGAGAACACCATGTCCACGATGTTCCTGTTTCCGGGCGACGAGCCCGTGACCGTCACGCTGAGCGTGGATTCCCAGGTCTTCCTCCACAAGGCCACGCTCGGCGAGGAGATCGGCGCACACACCCGCCTGGTCCCCTTGAGCGCCAAGACCGAGGACACGGCGACCTGGACCGGGCTCGTTTCGCACGACGACGTCATCAGCCTGGATGTGAGCTGGGTGGTCGTCCACAACGCCACCCCCGGCCGCCCCTACGTCGCGACCGTCACGGTGACCGACGCCGCCGGCAATCTGCTCCGGCCGCGGAAAGGCTCCGCGAATCCGACCCACGTGAAAGGCCAGATCGGTCCGGCGGGCAACCCCACCGACTTCGGACACCAGGGCGTGTTCATCGGCTGATCCAACCCGCAGGAGACAGACAATGCGCATGATCTTCGTCTGCGCCGCGAGCGTGGCGCTCCTGGCTCCGGTCGGCGCCCGGGCTCAGGCCCTTTCCGACGCGGCCGTCAAGGCGGCGGTCGACGCCGAGAAGGAGAAGGTCACCGACCGTCCCGCGACGGAGGAGATCGACACCTCGATCCCGGAGACGCCCGGCTTCGCCGTCATCGACCTCACGCCCACGACCGTCATCGACCCCTCCGCCCTTCGGGCCAAGAGCATCGACCTGGCCAGCTATATCGACGAGAACGGCGACCTGAAGCCCGGCCTGGCGATCGCGGGCGCGCCGTACTTCTGGTTCAACCATCAGAAGCTCTCGGAGTACCGTGAGGCGGTGAAGGACAACTGGGCGCTCGGCGCCTGGGCCCGGACCAGCCTGAGCCTGGGCTACGCCCAGACCGACGAAGGCAAGGCCGACCGCGTCGGCCTGGGCTTCGCCACCGAACTGCTCGGCGCCCAGAAGATCAATGGCGAGATCGTCTACGCCGACCCTCGGCTGGACACCAAGCTGTCGGACTGCATCGGCGATGCGTTCGAGGCGACGATCGAAAAGCAAGTTCCGACGAGCGGCATGTTTCGTCCGACCGCCGAGCAGGAATGGGAGAACTCGGGCGCGACCTGGGGGGACGATCCCAGGCTGATCCAGCTCGACACCCCCCTGCCCACGGACCTGGCGCATGGAGAAGGCGGTCGAGGAGACCCGAAGGAGCTGGCCCGAAGGGCTTGGGTGAAAGAGCGCACCGAAGAGCTTCTTCACAAGGCCATCAACGCGTTGAAGGTCAAGATCGCCGCCGATCTCGCCGCCACCGGGATGCCGGAGGCCGTGCAGGTTTGCCGCAACGAGGCCGCGGAGCGCTACGCACGACGCGCCAGCCTGATGGTCGCGGGCGGCATGGCCTTCAAGGTCAACCCCAAGGCGGGCGAGGACGCCGGCGACGGCGGTTCGGCCTGGCTGTCCTACCGACGCCCGATCGGCATTCTCGCCAGCACGGGCGCGCCGCCGAACTACTTCACACTCTTCGGCCGCTACGACTTCGACCGCAAGGTCGACCCGGCCGACAGCCTGCAGACGTTCGACAAGCTCTCCCTGGCCCTGGTGGTCGGCTACGAATGGCGGGGCTCCGATCCCAAGTCGGGAACCGGCGCCGGCAAGTTCGCCCTGCAGGCCGGCTACGAACAGCTCGACTACAAGGGCGTCGGCCCCCTCAAGGACGGCGGCTCCAGCTTCTACGCCGCCAGCCTGGACTACCAGGTCGCCAAGAACTACTGGCTCGTCGTCCGCGGCGGCGCCGGCGCGACCGACCTGGCCGGCGGCAATTCCCGCGACAACAAGGTGACCTTCAGCGTCCGGCACAGCTTCGGACAACCCTGAGCTTGAACCGTAGCCTCCGCCCGCCTCGACTCCCTCCCCCGCTAGGCTAAGCTTCGGCCGAAGCTGGGGAGCCCTCATGACACGACGCCTCGCGGGCCTGCTGGCCACGGTCCTGACGCTGCTGGCCCTGCTCGCCGCCCAGCCGGCCCTGGCCGACGACCGCTCGGCGTCCGCCATCGCCGACCGCGCCCAGTACGACGCCCTGGCCCGCACCACCACGACCGGGCGCTATTTCAACACTCCGCAGCTGATGTTCGTGATCGACCGCGCCGACCGCAAGGCGGACCCGGCCGGCCGGCTCTACTTCATCAATTCGCGGCGCTACGACTTCCACGTCACCTTCGTGCAGCAGACCTATCTGTCCAGCCGCCCGGCCGAGGCCCTGGTCGCGGCCAACTACTCCCAGCCCAACCGCCGCTTCATCTTCGGCTCGGTGGTGTTCTATCCGGGCCTGCAGCGCTACGGCGTGGAGTTCTTCGAGGGCGACGCCCTGGACGCGGCCGTGCTGGGCGAGACCATGACCGCCCTGAAGGCCCGCTTCTTCGCGCCCCTGGCCCTTAAGCCCAACTCCCACCAGCAGTACGAGCTGGCCTCCGGCGTCGGCGGGATCGAGATCATCGACGGCGCGGCCGCCTACGGCTCGCGCGAGGTGCTGGTGCTCAATCCCGGCAAGGCGGTCGGCCGCCTGCGGATCATCGGCGAGATCACGCCCCAGACCGACCTGCGGCGGGACGACATCGTCATGCTGGACGTCCCGCCGATCCAGCTGGAGCCGGTGGCCGGGGTGATCACCACGGCCTTCTCCACCCCGCTCAGCCACGTCAACCTGTTGGCCAAGAGCTGGGGCGTGCCCAACGCCTATCGCCGCGACGCCCGGACGGCCTATGCCGCCCTGGACGGCCAGGTGGTGGTGATGACCGCCAAGGACGACGCGGTGACCCTGCGCCGGGCTGCGCCGGCCGAGGCCAGGGCCGCGGCCCGCCGGGCCAAGGGCGCGGTCAAGGTCCCCAAGGCCGACCTGGCCTATGCCGGCCTGCCCAGCCTGGACGAGCAGCGACGGACCGACAGCGTCCGGGTCGGCGCCAAGTCGGCCAATCTCGGCGAGGTGCGCCATCACATGGCCAGGGCTGGAACGACCGACTTCGCCGTGCCGCCCGGCTTCGCCCTCCCGTTCTCGGCCTATGACCGCTTCGTGCGGGCCAACGGCCTGGACAAGGCGATCGACGCCCTGCTGGCCGATCCGGCCCTGAAGACCGACCGCGCCGCCCGCCACGCCGCCCTGGCCCGCCTGCGCGCCGCCTTCGCCGCCGGGACCATCGACCCGCGGCTGATGGAGGCCGTCAAAGCCCGCCGGCGCGCGGTGATCGGCGAGGGCGGCGTCTTCGCCCGCAGCTCGACCAACGCCGAGGACCTGCCCGGCTTCAACGGGGCGGGGCTGTACACCAGCGTGCCCAACGTGGTCACCGACGCCCAGCTGGCCGACGCGATCCGCACGGTCTGGGGCTCGGTCTGGAACGACGCCGCCTACGAGGCCCGCGAGGCCGCCCGCATCGACCACCGCGCCGTCCACGCCGCCGTCCTGATCCAGCAGGGCATGAACGCCGAGGCCTCGGGCGTGATGATCACCGAGAACCCCTTCGATCCGCAGGAGCCGGACGCGGTGTTCATCAACGCCAAGCGCGGCCTGGGCATGCGGGTGGTCGAGGGCAAGCGCGTGGCCGAGCAGCTGATCTATCACGGCGAGACCCAGGGCTCGCTGCAGGTGCTGACCCGCTCGACCGACGACACCATGCTGTCGTTCGACGAGAAGGGCGGGGTCCGGGAGGTCCGGATCGAGGAGGGCCGGTTCGTGCTGACCGACGCCCTGGCCCTGCGGCTGGCCAAGGCGGGCCTGGCCATCGACGCCTGGCTGGGCGGCGGCGCCCAGGACATCGAGTGGCTGACGATCGGCGACAGGCTCTACGTGGTGCAGGCGCGGCCCTATCTGCGGGGGCACTAGGTCAATTCGGAACCGAACAGAGGGTGTCATCCCGGAAGCCCCGTAGGGGCTGTCCGGGATGACAACGAAAGGGTGTGGGAGCGGGAACTTGCGCCGGGGAGCGGCGCCCTCTACCTCTGGGTCATGGCCCATCACGCCGCTTGCGATCACGATCATCACCATCACGGCGTCGCCGGAACCGCCCTGGCGGCCGAACTGGCCGCCGCCGAGGCGCGCTGCGAGGCGTCCGACCAGCGCCTGACCGCCCCGCGCCGCCGGGTGCTGGAGCTGCTGCTGGAGGCCGGCCAGCCGGTGAAGGCCTACGACCTGATCGCCAGCTTCGCCGTCGACGGCCCGCCGGCCAAGCCGCCCACCGTCTATCGCGCGCTCGACTTCCTGGAGAAGCAGGGCTTCGCCCACCGGATCGAGAGCCTCAACGCCTATGTCGCCTGCCGCAAGGAGGCCGACGGCCACGCCGCCGCCTTCCTGATCTGCGACTGCTGCGGCGCCACCCGCGAGATCGAGCCCAAGGCCAGCGCCGAGATCATCGCCGCCGGCGCCGCGGCCGGCTACGCCCTGACCGGCGTGACCATCGAGGCGCACGGGCTGTGCGCGGATTGCAAGGGGTGATCCAGTCGGGGACATGCCCTTGCGGCGTGTCCCCATCGGCATTCACGGCGCCAGGACTTGGGGACACCCCGCAAGGGCATGTCCCCGACTGCGATTGCGGACCGCGCGGAAACCCCGCTAGACTCGAACGACCGTTCACCCCGCACCGAGACGCCCCATGACGCCCACCGAGCCCCTCCCCGGCGTCGAGATCTGGCGTGGGGGCGTGAACACCTGGGACTGCGACGAGATGGGGCACATGAACGTGCGCTTCTACGTCGTGCGGGCCATGGAGGGCCTGGCGGGGCTGGCGGCCGAGCTGGGCCTGCCGCACGCCTTCTCGCCCTACGCCAATGCCACCGTGGTGGTCCGCGAGCAGCACATCCGCTTCCTGCGCGAAGCCCATGCCGGGGCGACCCTGCACATGATGGGCGGCGTGGTCGAGGTCTCCGAGACCGAGGCCAAGGTGCTGCAGCTCCTGGTCCACACCGCCACCGGCCAGCTGGCGGCGACCTTCCAGACCACCATCGCCCACGTCACCCCGCGCGAGGGCGAGGCCTTCCCCTGGCCGCGCGTCGTGCACGAGCGCGCCCAGGCCCTGAAGGTCGAGGTCCCGCCCCAGGCCCGGGCCCGGAGCCTGGACCTGTCGCCGTTCGAGACCACCGCGGGCCTCGACCGCGCCGACGACCTGGGCCTGAAGCGGATCGGCCTGGGCGCCCTGTCACCGACCGATTGCGACGTGTTCGGACGAATGCGCGCCGAGCAGTTCATCGGCCGGGTCTCGGACGGCATCGGCGCCTTCATCGGCCCGTTCCGCGACACCGTGGTCGCCCATGCCGACCACAAGCCGGCGCGGGTCGGCGGGGCGGTGCTGGAGTATCGCCTGGCCCACCTGGCCTGGCCGCGGGCCGGCGACCGGGTCGAGCTGCGGTCCGGCCTGGTGGGAACGGAAGGCCAGGCCATGCGCGTGGTCCACTGGATGCTGGACCCCACCACCGGCAAGGCCTGGGGCACGTCGGAAGCCGTGGCCATCACCTTCGACCTCGACGCCCGCAAGGTGGTTCCGATCAGCGACGCGGCGCGGGCCGCGCTGGCGAAGTCGGCGGTGGTGGGGCTGGCGCTCTAACGGCCGGGGACGTGCCCTTGGGCGTGTCCCCAAACGGCGGACGCTGAGCTTGAAAGTGGGGACACGCCGCAAGGGCATGTCCCCCGGGGCCTCAGCCCGCCGCCATCTCGAAGATCGCCTCGCGCGCCAGGTCCGGCCGTTCCATCGGCAGGAAATGGCTGGTCCCGGCGATCGTCTCGACACGGATCGACGGGTGACGGCGCGTCACGCCCGCGCCGTCGCCGACATGGCTGGTCGAGCCCTTCTCGGCCTTCAGCAGGCGCGCGGGGCAGCGGATGCGGCCCATGGCCCGCCAGGGGTCGTGGGCCTGGGCGCTGTAGTTCGACGCCTCCCAGGCCGGGGCGCAGGCCAGCTCGACCTTGCCGTCGTCGCGGTCCTTGAAGCCGCCGCCCACATAGTCGGCCAGCATGGTCTCGGGCCAGGTCTTGAAGGCCCCGCGTCCGCGATAGGCGGCGAAGGCGGCCTCGCGGTTGTCGAACACGGCCCGGCGGCGCAGCGCGCCCTGCACCAGCGGCAGGTGCTTCCACAGCGCCCCGGAGGTCCAGGGCATGTGGGCGTAGAAGGCCATGATCCGGGGCATGATCACCGGGTCCAGCAGCACTAGGCCGCGCACCGTCTCCGGCGCGGCGGCGGCGGCCAGCAGGCTGACGGTGCCGCCCATCGAATGGCCGGCCAGCACCACGGGCTGGGCCTGGTCCAGGGCGGTCAGCAGGGCCAGCAGGTCGTCGCGCAGGTCCAGCCAGTTCCGGCGATGGTCGGGGCCGGCCGCCAGGCGGCTGGCGCCGTGGCCGCGCTGGTCCACCGCCAGGATGCGCAGCCCCGCCGACAGCGGGGCCAGCAGGGCGCGGTAGGTCTGGCCGTTGAAGCCGTTGGCGTGGACGAAGATCACGTCGACGGGCCGGTCGACGGGCCCGAACTCCAGCACCGCCATCTCGCCGGCCCCGGCGCGGCTGGCGATGGGGATGAAGCGTCGGCGAGGGTCACGGAAGACGGCCGCGTCCATGGCGGAAAGCTCCTGTAGCGGCTGCTGGCCCCTAAGGTAGGCTCCCGGCGTTACCTCGTCCATGGACAGACCCATGAAACCGCCCGTCAGCACCATAGGATACGAGCAGGACACCCTGGACGGCATGATCGGCCGGCTGAAGGCTGCGGGGGTCGACACGGTGGTCGACGTCCGCGCCGTCGCCGCCTCGCGTCGGCCGGGCTTCTCCAAGACGATGCTGGGGAACAGCCTGAAGGCCGAGGGGATCGACTACGTCCATCTGCGGCCGCTGGGCACGCCCAAGGCCGGGCGCGAGGCGGCGCGGGCGGGGCGCACCGACGAGATGCGCGCGATCTTCCACGCCCACCTGGCCGAGCCGGAGGCCCAGCTGGCCCTGGGCCAGGCCACGGCCCTGGCCGGCGAGAAGCGCATCGCCCTGCTCTGCTACGAGCACGAGGCCCGGTGCTGCCACCGGGCCATCGTGGCCGACGAGATCCGGACCCGGCTGAAGTGCGAGGTGGTGGATCTGTGAGGACGGGCAATCCAAAACGTTGTCATCCCGGAAGCCCCGCAGGGGCTGTCCGGGACCCAGGGGACTGGGCGAAGGCTTTGCGGTTCACCTGGGTCCCGGACAGCGCTACGCGCTTCCGGGATGACAACTGTTGGAGATGGGCGACCTAGACCGTCGTCAGCTGCCACTCGCCCTTGCCGTCCTTGCAGGCGCTGTAGCGTTCGCTGCTGGGGGCCGCGCCCTTGGTGCTGATCGAGGCGTTGATGATCCGGCAGCTGGCCTGGGCGTAGCCGCCCTGATCCAGTAGCGAGGCCGAGACGTAGCCCACGCCGTAGCCGTTGCGGCCCACCAGCAGCCAGTTGCTGTTCGGCGCGCCGCCCAGCACCTCGACCCGCTCGCCGGCCGCCAGCTTGCCGACCACCTTGCCGGTGGTGGAGGGGCTGGAGCGCAGGTTGGCCGCGGCGCGCGCGGTGTAGTCGCCGCCGGCGGCGTCGTAGCTGCGCAGCTGCAGCACGCCGCGCTCGAAGCGCAGGTTCTGCCCGTCGATCGGCGGGCCGTAGGACGAGGACACCACGTCGATGCGGCCCGAGGCGCCGGTGCGCGAATTGCTCCAAGTCTCCGAGCGGCCGCTGTCCAGGGCGCGCTTGGTGGCCTGCTGGGCCAGGGCCTGGTCGGTCGACTGCATGCGGCAGCCGATATAGGCGCCCGCGGCGGCCCCGGCGGCGGCCCCGACCACCGTGCCGAGGGTCTTTTCGTTCTTGGCCACCGCGCGGCCCAGCAGGGCGCCGGCCGCCGCGCCGATCAGGGCGCCGCCTTCCTGCTTCTTGCCCGAGCCTTCGCAGGCGAACAGTCCGCCGATGCCCTTGGACTGGGCCGCGGCCGGCAGGGGCGCGACGATCATCGAGCCGAGGGCGGCGGCGACCGACAGGGTCATGCCGATCTTGGGGGCGATCGAGTGTTTGGCCATGGCTGTTCTTTCCTTCACAGGCTTCCGTAGGGGCTGGTTGGCGTCCCCCGCGCGCGTGTTGCAGATTGTCCGACGAGATAGAGAGCCGACGACAGGGAGAGACGCACGTGGGTAACAAGCCAGACTATAGCTGCTTCGATGTCGAGATCGAGACAGGCGTCGCCCATATCCGCCTCAAGCGCCCCGAGGCGCTGAACACCATGACCCGGGCGTTCTGGAACGAGCTGCCGCAGATCGTCCGCGACATCGACCACAACGCCCGCGCCCGCTGCATCGTCATCTCCTCGACGGGCAAGCATTTCTGCGCCGGCATGGACCTGTCGGTGTTCACCGACGGCGAGGGCGTGACCGGCGGCGAGCCGGCCGACCGCTTCGTGGCCGCCGAGAGCTTCCGCCGCCACGTGCACCACCTGCAGGACACCTTCAACTGCCTGGACGAGGCGCGCATGCCGGTGATCGCCGCCATCCAGGGCGGCTGCATCGGCGGGGCGGTGGACTTCACCAGCGCCTGCGACATCCGCTACGCCAGCGCCGACGCCTTCTTCACGATCCACGAGATCAACATCGGCATGACCGCCGACGTCGGCACCTTCCCGCGCCTGTGCAAGCTGATCCCCGAGGGCTGGGTGCGCGAGCTGGCCTACACAGGCCGCCGCCTGCCCGCCGCCCGGGCCCGCGAGATCGGCCTGGTCAACGAGGTGTTCGCCACCCACGAGGAGGTGGTCGCCCACGCCCTGGAGACGGCCCGCGAGATCGCGTCCAAGTCTCCGCTGGCCGTGGCCGGCAGCAAGGTGATGATCAACTACGCCCGCGACCACACGATCAAGGACGGGCTGGACTACATCGCCACCTGGCAGACGGGCATGTTCTCGCCGCCGCACATGCTGGAGGCCTTCCAGGCCAAGGCCCAGGGCCGCGAGCCGGTCTATCCCGACCTAGTCCCGCTGAAGAAGCGGATGTAGGCCGCCCGGCCGACCTGCAACGAAGCGCTCCGCGACAGGGTTACGAAGGGGGCGTCCGACGCCCTCTTCGCGGAGGCGCGTGCGCTCATGCCCTTTTCGCATCTGCTCGACATGGCCCTCGCCCGGCGCGACCGCGAGGCGCAGGCCGAACGCGCCGCCGGCGACAGTCTCGAAGCGATCCTGGACCGCCACCTGCTGGCCGTCGAGGCGACGGCGGACGACCTGCTGACCTCGGTGCTGCTGCTGGACGACGAGGGGCGTCACCTGCTGCACGGCGCGGCGCCCAGCATGCCCAAGGCCTTCTGCGACGCCATCCACGGCCAGGAGATCGGCCCGGGACGAGGGTCGTGCGGCACGGCGGCCTATCTGGGACACGCGGTCTATGTCACCGACATCGCCACCAATCCGCTGTGGGCCGACTTCCGCGAGCTGGCCCTGGAGCACGGCCTGCGCGCCTGCTGGTCGACGCCGATCGACGCCGCCCCGGGCCGGGTGATCGGCACCTTCGCCATCTACCACCACCTGCCCCGAGGCCCGACGGTCGAGGAGCGGACCTCGATCCACCTGATCATGGGCCACGTGGCCGACGCGATCCTGGCGTCGCGCGCGCCCGCTTAGAAGATCGCCTAGACGCCCGCCAGCGCCCGGGTCAGGTCGGCCGACGACATCGGCCGGGCCACGCGGAAGGCTTGTCCCGCCCACAGCGGGGTGAAGTCGCCGCGCCCCGCCGCCTCGGCCGCCTTGCGCAGCGGCCCCACCGCCGCCCCGGCCGTCGGGAAGGCCGGGGCCAGGTCCGACAGCGGGCCCAGCTCAGTCATCAGCCGGTTGACGATCCCCCGCGCCGGACGGCCGGTGAACAGGTTGGTGACCGCGGTGTCCTCGGCGCTGGACAGGAGGTCGCGATGGACCCGCGAGATCCCGGCCTCGGGCGTCAGCAGATAGGCGGTGCCGACCTGGGCCGCCTGGGCGCCCAGGGCGAAGGCGGCCAGCACGCCGCGCCGGTCGGCGATCCCGCCCGCCGCGATCACCGGGACCGAGACGGCGTCGGCGATGCGCGGGACCAGGGCGAAGGTCCCAACCTGGGTCGCCATGTCGTCGGTCAGGAAGTTGCCGCGATGGCCGCCGGCCTCGTAGCCCATGGCGATGACCGCATCGACGCCGCGTTCCTCCAGCCACAGGGCCTCGGCCACGGTGGTGGCGGACGAGAGCACCTTGGCGCCCGTGCGCCTGACCCGGTCCAGCAGGTCGGGCGCGGGCAGGCCGAAGTGGAAGCTGACCACCTCGGGGCGGTAGTCCTCGACCACCTTGCAGAAGGCGTCGTCGAAGGGCGCGCGGCCGCCGGCCGGCAAGGGCATGTCGGGATCGAGCCCGGCCTCGACATAGTAGGGCTTCAGCCGCGCCCGCCAGGCGGCCTGGCGGGCGGGGTCCTCGGCGGGCGGCGTGTGGGTGAAGAAGTTGAGGTTGATCGGCGCCGTCGTGCCGGCCCGCACCGTGTCCAGCGCCTCGCGCAGTAGGCTTTCCGAATAGACGGCGCTGGGCAGCGAGCCCAGGCCGCCGGCCTTGGCGACGGCGACCACCATCTGCGGCGTGGTGAAGTTGGCCATCGGCGCCTGGATGATCGGCAGCTCGACGCCGAGGAGGTCCAGCAGGCGGTTGGGGGTTTCGGAACCCATGGCTGACGTCCTGTTCTTGAAGGGGGCGGGCCGCCGCGACGGGCGGCCCTTCGGGTGCGGCGGGATCAGGCCTGGCCGGCCGCCCGTCGCTGGCGGAACTCCAGGGCGGGCAGGCCGCCCCAGCCCCAGTTCTCGAGCGGGACCTCGTCGATGACGACGAAGGTCGAGTCCAGCGGCTTGCCCAGCACGTCCAGCAGCAGCTGGCTGGCGCCGGCGATCAGCCGGGCCTTCTCCTCGGCGGTGACGGCGTCGCGGCCGGGGCCGGAGCCTTCGCGGGTGACCTGGATGGTGACGATGGGCATGACGACCTCCTGACCTAGTGACCGGCGCTCTGGCCGCCGTCGACGTGCAGGATCTCGCCCGTCACGAAGCCGGCGGTCTCAAGATAGAGCACGGCCTCGACCACGTCGCGGATGTCGCCCAGGCGGCCCACCGGGTGCAGGCCGGCCAGGAAGGCGTGGGTCTCGGGCGCGTGCATCGGGGTCTTGATCACCCCGGGCGAGACGGCGTTGACCCGCACGCCCTTGTCGGCCAGCTCGATGGCCAGGGACTTGGTCGCCGCGTTGAGGCCGCCCTTGGTCAGGCTGGCCAGCACCGAGGGCACCTGCGAGTTGGCGTTGTCGGTCAGGCTGGTGGTGATGCTGACGACGTGGCCCGAGCCCTGCTTCAGCATCTGGGCGACGGCGCGCTGGGTGACGTGGAAGAAGCCGACCACGTTGGTCGAGAGGTTGGCCTCGAAGTCCTCCTGGGTGAAGGCGGTGAACGGCTTGGCGGTGAAGATGCCCGCGTTGTTGACCAGGGTGTCGATCCGGCCGAAGCGGGCGATCGCCTCGGCCACCACGCGCTCTGCGGTGGCGGGGTCGCCGATGTCGCCGGCCACGGCCAGGACGTCGGGGTCGGCCCCCTGCTGGATCGAGCGGGACGTGGCCACCACCCGATAGTCGCGGTCGCGATAGGCCTTCACCAGCGCCGCGCCGATGCCTTGCGACGCGCCCGTGACGATGGCGACCTTGCGTTCGTTGCTCATGATCTTGCCTCGATGACTGCGCCGCCGCGGGGATCGCGTCCGGCGATGTCGTCAAGGTGGTCCCGTTCATGGATCGGCGGAATGATCGGTGAAAGGCGGACACTCTTCCGTAAATCGATATAATCGAAACACCCCAATCGTTGTCATCCCGGAAGCCTCGCAGAGGCTGTCCGGGACCCAGGGGACTGGGCTGACGCCTTGCGGCTCGCCTGGGTCCCGGACAAGCGCTGCGCGCTTTCCGGGATGACAACGGAAAGAGCTACGCCGTCCCCAGCGCCCCCGCCTCGGCCGACAGCCGCGCGAAGGCCGCCCGCAGCCTCGGGGCGGCGAAGTCCAGGAAGGCGCGGACCTTCGGCACGGCGGTGCGGCCCTGGGGCGTCAGCAGGTGCACCGGCAAGGGCGGCGGCTCGGCGTCGCGCAGCAGGATGCGCAGGGACCCGTCCCGCACCCGCTCGGCCACGTGGTAGGTGTAGAGCCGCGTCACGCCCTGGCCGTCGACCGCCGAGGCCAGGGCGGCCCGCACGCTGTTGACCACCAGCCGGGGCTTGAAGTGCACCGACCGGGCGATCGCCCCGCCGGGCGCGGGCGGGAACACCCAGGTGTCGTGGCCGAAATGGGTGGTGGTGACGATCCGGTGCTGGGTCAGGTCGCCGGGTTCGACGATACGCGGATGCCGGTCCAGGTAGCGCGGGGCGGCGACGATCACCCGCTTGACGTCGCCGCCCACCCGCACGGCCACCATGGCGGAGTCCGGCAGCTGGCCCACGCGCAGGGCGACGTCGATCCCCTCCTCCACCAGGTTGGCGTGGCGGTCCAGCAGCAGCAGGTTCACCGCCACGGCCGGATAGGCGTCCAGGAAGGCGTCGATGATCGGGTGCAGGATCTCCTCGCCGCTGATCGGCGGGGCGGTGAGGGTCAGGGTGCCGCGCGGGGCCGAGCGTTCGCCCAGGGCGATCAGGTCGGCCTCCTCCAGATCGACCAGCACCCGGCGGCAGGCGGCGGCGTAGCGCTCGCCGGCCTCGCTGAGCCGCAGCGACCGCGTCGTGCGATGCAGCAGCTCGGCCCCGACATGGTTCTCCAGGAAGGCGATGGCCCGGCTGACCGCCGCCGGCGAGCGGCCCAGCTTGCGTCCGGCGCCAGCCAGGCTGCCCTCGTCCAGAGCCGCCACGAACACCCGCATCGCCTCGATACGATCCATGCGAACCTTCCGCGTTGCGTTGGGATGGAGCCTGGAGGGAAGGGATAGCGTCGGATGGTGGAATGATCCATCCGCCACCCAATCGTTGTCATCCCGGAAGCCTCGCAGAGGCTGTCCGGGACCCAGGAGACTGGGCGAAGGCCGTGCGGCCCACCTGGGTCCCGGACAAGCGCTGCGCGCTTTCCGGGATGACAACCTTTTGGGGCCGGGGCGCTAGAGCGCGAACCCCTCGGGCAGCTCCGCGCTGGTCAGGTCGCAGCCGTCCAGCTTGCAGCGGGTCAGGTCGGCCTCGATCAGGCGCACCCGGCGGGCGCTGGCCCCGGTCAGGTCGGCGCCGCGCAGCACGGCGCGGCTGAGGTCGGCGCGCAGGACGCGGCCCTGGGCGATGTCCAGCGGCCCCAGCTTGGCGCCGGAAAGGTCGGCCCGCGACAGCTGGGCCCCGACCAGGCGCGCGCCGCGCAGGTCGGCCCCGCGCAGATTGACCCCGCGCAGGTCGGCGTCGGCCAGGTTGGCGCCCTGCAGCTGGACGTTCTCCAGGTCCATGCCGAAGAAGATCGCGCCCGGCGCCGAGAGGCCGGCCAGGCGCCGTCCGCGCAGCCGGCGCAGCGGCCGGAAGTCGGTCGAGGGCGCCTTGGCCGGGGCGCCGTCGCGACCGTCGCTGGTCACGAACAGCTCGTGCGCCTCCAGCACCTCGTGCAGGGGCGCGTCGTCCACATAGATGATCGGCGGCGGGGCGCGCAGCACTTCGGTCAGGTCGGCCCCGTCGAAGGTGGTCCCGGCCAGGTCGGCGCCCGACAGCACGGCCCGGCGCAGCGAGGCGCCGCTGAGGTCGGCGTTGTAGAGATTGGCCCGCGAGAGATCGGCGCCGTTCAGGGTGGCGCGGTTCAGCCGCGCCCCCTGCAGGCTGACCCCGGCCAGGTCGGCGTCGGTCAGGTCGGCCACCCGCGTGAAGGCGTCGCCCAGCTGGGCGCCGTCCAGCCGCGCCCCGCGCGTCACGGCGCGGTCCAGCTCGCCCCGCCGTTCGCGGTGCCGCAGGATCTTGAAGCCGTCGATGCTGTCCTGGGTGGCGGTGACGCCCTCGCGCAGGTCGCAGCCCGACAGGTCGGCGCCGGCGAGGTTGGCCCCGCGCAGGCACACGCCGCGCAGGTCGCAGCGCGCGAGGTTGGCGTCGCGCAGGTCGGCGTCGCGCAGGTCGGCCCCGTACAGCGTGGCCCGGGTCAGCACCGCCCGCGCCAGCAGGGCGCCGGACAGGCGCGCGCCGGTCAGGTCGGCCTCGGAAAGGTCGACGCCCTCCAGGCTGACATTGTCGAGATCGACATAGGAGAGGTTGGCGCGGGTCCCGGCCGGCAGCCCCTTCAGATAGCGCGCGTGCGCCTCGATCGCGGCCTTCAGCGCCTTGGGCGCGAGCGTGCGGATCAGGGTCTGCTGGGGGGTCTGACGGCTGGAGGGGGCGGCGGGCATGTCACGGCTCTTTTCGCCGAACCGTGTCACGCCATCTTTAAGGAAACGTTCAGTTTGTCGAGAAAACTCAAAGCCATCCGCGCCGCTTGAACCACAGCAGCGGCCCGGCCGCGGCCATGACCATCAGCACCAGGGCGAACGGATAGCCGTGCAGCCAGGCCAGTTCGGGCATGTGCGTGAAGTTCATGCCGTAGATGCCGGCGATCAGGGTCGGCGGCAGGAACACGATCGAGAACACCGAGAAGATCTTGAAGATGGCGTTCTGCTCGATGTTGATCAGGCCCAGGGCCGCGTCGAGCAGGAAGGTGATGTTGCCCGACAGGTAGCCGGCGTGGTCGGTGATCGACTGGACGTCGCGCTGCAGCGACTTCAGGTGGTCGCGCAGCTCCTTGTCGCCCTCGAACTGGGCGGCCAGCGAGGCGAAGCTGAGCAGGCGGGCCAGGCTGACCAGGCTGTCGCGGGCCTTGGAATTGACGATCTGGGCCCGGCCCAGGCGGTTGAGGATCGCCTCGAACGCCGCGCCGCGCGGGCGGCCGAAGATGGCCCGCGACTGGGCCTCGACGTCGGACGAGGTGCGCTCGAGGATGTCGGCGGTGCGGTCGATCACCGCGTCCAGCAGGCCCAGGAACGTCTGGGCCCCGCTGGGGCAAAGGCTGGGCTGGCGCTCGGCCTGGGCGGCGAACACCGCGAACGACTTGGGCTCGACATAGCGGATGGTCACCAGCCGGTCGCCGGTCAGGACGAAGGTCACCGGGGCGGCGGTGGGCAGGTCGCCGTCGGCGTTGACCAGCACCGTGGCGGTCATGAACGTGCCGCCGTCCTCCTGGTAGAGGCGCGAGGAGGCCTCGATCTCGGCCATCTCCTCGCGGGTGGGCAGCAGCAGGCCGATCGACTTCTCGACGGCCACTTCCTCGGCGCGGGTGGGGCTGACCAGCTCGATCCACACCGCGTCGGCGGGCAGCGCCCAGTCGGGCGTCAAGCCGCCGGGTTCGAAGCCCGGCGCGCCGTGGCGCAGCACCCTCAGCATGGATGTGGAACCTTGTTCACGCGCCGGGCATGGCCCAGAGCGCGCACCACGTCAACGCGTGGCTTGCGGCTTGTCGGCGTCTTGCGGCGGACCCGAGCCCTGGGATTGGGCGATCAGGGCGGCGATGCGGTCGGTCGAGTCGGCGGCCTGGTTGATCATGTCCAGCGGCGAGGAGACCCGCACCGAGGCGGCGACCTGGTTGGCGGCGGACTTGGCCAGCGAGACGGCGGCGTTCTGGGCCAGGGCCAGCTTGCTGGTGGCGGCGGCGATCGTGACCGCCTGGTTGTTCTGGTAGATGAAGCCGTGGGTCGGATAGACCGTGGTGCCCAGGTCGCGGATCGGATCGTACCAGACCTTGACCTGGCTCCAGTCGCCGGCCGGCGACACGTCGACCACGGTGACGTCCTTTTCGATCTGGCCGCGGCCGCCGTCGATCACCGACCAGTTGGCGTGGGTCACCTGGATCACGCGGTCGGTCAGCACCTGGCTGACGAAGGCGACGTGGCCGAGGTTCATGCGGGCGGTCGGCTTGAAGCAGAGCACCGCGCCGGCGCGGGGCACGAAGCCGGTGTCGTACTTGCCGACGGCTTGCGACCACCACGTGCGGGCGTCGCCGAAGATCTGGATACCCGACATCAGACGCGCGAACGGAACGCACTGCCAATACCCGTCAGCGACCGCGCCGGACATCGGCACGAGGCTGATCATGGCGGCAGCGGCCAGGGAACCCAGGAGGGTTCTCGTCCGTTTCGTCATGCTGTGGGTACTCCCCGCGTCACTAGGGTTAAGGGATAACCCTCGCAGGGAAAGATGAAAAGACCGTTTATCCGGCTTTTGCCGTGGCAGGTCGTCGCTCCCGCCAGCCGTTCGCCCAAGCTTTCATGCGCTCACGCATCGGCTTTTCGATGATGTGATACGACAGCGCCGACAGCGGGACCAGTGCGGCGACGATTAACAGCCAAGCATAGAGCGGCAGCTGATCTCCATCGATCTTGAGAAGCTTCTCCGCGGCGTTGACCGCCAGGATCTTCCACGGGATGCAGATCATGTAGGTCGAGTAGCTGATCTCACCCAAGTACACGAGCGGGGCCTGGGTCGCGAAGGACGAGCCCGTGGCGGCCAGGCCGGCCAGGGTGACGATCAGGGCGCCCAGCGTCATGACAATCACTTGATCGGGCGCCTGGAAGTGCACCGCCAGCAGCGCCGCGGCGCCCGCCAGGCAGGCGCCGATCCCCGAGAATCGGCCGGTGACCGCGCCCGAGCGCCACAGGGCGTGCAGGGCGCAGCCGTAGGCGAAGCACGGCACGATGCGCAGGAAGCCCCAGCGGATAGTCGCCTCGGTCAGCGGGAAGCCCGCCAGGGTCTGGAACAGCGGATAGAGGCCGGCGATCAGGGCCAGGGCCAGGCCGACCGCCAGACGCGGCCGGTCGCGCAGCCGCCAGGCGGCCCAGGCGAAGGCCGGGAAGCAGAGATAGGCGAACCACTCGGCCGAGATCGACCACGACGGATGGTTCCAGCCCGACACCGGCGCGAAGCCCCAGGCCTGGACCAGCAGCAGGTTGGCCGGCAGGGCGTTCCAGGCCAGCATGTTCGGGTCGACGGCGATCCCGGCCAGGCCGGCGGCGAAGGCCATCAGCCCCACGCCCGCCAGGGTGGCCAGGTGCAGCGGATAGACCCGCGCCAGCCGGTTCCACAGGAAGTCGCCGTAGCGGAAGGTCCCCCTCCCCACGCCCTGAAGATAGACGTGGCAGAGGATGAAGCCCGACAGGGTGAAGAAGGCCTCGACGCCCAGATAGCCCTTGCCGATCACCGCCGGCGGGACCGCCGCCGAGAGGTTCGGCCAATAGTGGTACATCACCACCCAGAAGGCGGCGAAGAACCGAAGGGCCGTCAGGGGCTTGATATTGGCGGCGTCGGGCATCATCTCGATTCTCGGTTCGGCGAAGCCTGGGGGCTTCCGTCGCGTTCCTTGCATGAACGGCGCCTCTTGAGGGGGAGGCGATGGCGCGTTTTCCGAACCGGAACCTAGATCGGTACGATGAACGAACTCCTTCACCTCGCCGCGGACCCAGCCGTCTGGGCCGCCCTGGTCACGCTGATCGTCATGGAAGTCGTGCTTGGCATCGACAACCTGGTGTTCATCTCCATCCTCTCCAACAAGCTGCCGCCCGAACATCGACAGAGGGTGCGTCGGATCGGCATCTCCCTGGCCCTGATCATGCGGCTGGTCCTGCTCTCGACCATCGCCTTCATCGTGGGCCTGACCGCCCCGGTGTTCGACCTGGGCCTGACCGGGCCGCTCTCCCATGGGGAACCGAGTTTCGAGACCGCCTTCTCGTGGCGCGACCTGATCCTGATCGCCGGCGGCCTGTTCCTGATCTGGAAGGCCACCAAGGAAATCCACCACAACGTCGATCCGGACGCCGGGGAGGCCGCGCCCGACGTGAAGACGGCGGCGATCTCCAACATCGGCGGGGCGATCTTCCAGATCATCCTGCTGGACCTGGTGTTCTCGATCGACTCGATCCTGACTGCGGTGGGCATGACCGACCACCTGCCGGTGATGATCATCGCCGTGATCGTGGCCGTGACCGTGATGCTGCTGGCCGCCGACCCGCTGGCCAACTTCATCAACGACAACCCCACCGTCGTCATGCTGGCCCTGGGCTTCCTGCTGATGATCGGGGCGGTGCTGATCGCCGAGGGCTTCGGGGTGCATGTGCCCAAGGGCTACATCTACGCCGCCATGGCCTTCTCGGCCGGGGTCGAGGGGCTGAACATGCTGTCGCGGCGGCGGGGACGGGGGAAGTAACCCCCTCCGGCCCTCCGGGCCACCTCCCCCCGGAGGGGGAGGATCTAGTCCGAGCAGATGCTCCCCCTCAGGGGGAGCTGTCGCGAAGCGACTGAGGGGGCTCTCGCGGGAGCCCCCTTCTTTCCCCCACGTTCCGACTTGCGGACCGCCCCACGCGACCGCATGTAGCGGCGCGACACCGCAGGGGGATGCGATGACGACCGCCCAGACCTTCACCGACACCGAGCGCCGGACCACCCTGGCCGGGCTGATGATCGTGTTCCTGCTCAGCGCCCTGGACCAGACCGTGGTCTCCACGGCCATGCCGCGGATCATCGCCGAGCTGAACGGCCTGACCCTCTACGCCTGGGTGACCACCGCCTACCTGCTGAGCTCGACGGTGATGGTGCCGATCTGGGGCAAGCTGGGCGACATCTACGGGCGCAAGCCGGTGCTGCTGTCGGGCATCGCCATCTTCCTGGCCGGCTCGTGGCTGTCGGGCCTGTCGGGCGAGTTCGGCAACGTGCTGGGCATGAGCGGCATGGTCCAGCTGATCGTCTTCCGCGCCCTGCAGGGGATCGGCGGCGGGGCGCTGTTCACCACCGCCTTCGCGATCATCGCCGACCTCTATCCGCCGCGCGAGCGGGGCAAGTTCGCCGGCATCTTCGGCTCGGTGTTCGGCCTGGCCAGCGTGCTGGGCCCGCTGATCGGCGGCTATTTCACCGACCACGGCACGGTGCATCTGGGCTCGCACGTGATCGCCGGCTGGCGCTGGGTGTTCTACGTCAACCTGCCGCTCAGCCTGCTGTCCCTGTTCATGATCCTGGTGAAGATGCCGCCGCTGCATCACCGCAGCTCCGGCGCGGTCGACGTGGCGGGCGCGATCCTGCTGGTCGCCGCCTTCGTGCCGCTGCTGCTGGCGCTGAGCCTGGGCGGCCACGACTTCGCCTGGAGCTCGCCCCAGAGCCTGGGCCTGTTCGCCTTCGCCGCCGTGGCCCTGGGCGCGTTCCTGTTCATCGAGACCAAGGTCAGCAACCCGCTGGTGCCGCTGCGCCTGTTCCGCAACCGGGTGTTCGCCACCTCCAACCTGGCCGGCTTCCTGATCTCGGTGGCCTTCCTGGGCGTGGTGACCTTCCTGCCGCTCTACATGCAGCTGGGCCTGGGCGTGGACGCCACCACCTCGGGCCTGGCCATCCTGCCGCTGATGGGCGGGCTGATCGTGGCCTCCACCGCCGCCGGCCAGATCGCCAGCAAGACCGGCCGCTACAAGCCGCTGATGATCGCCGGGGCGGTGCTGCTGCTGGTCGGCATCGGCCTGCTGACCCGGGTGACCGCCCACACCACCCTGATGGACCTGTGCTGGCGGATGGCCATCGTCGGCCTGGGCCTGGGCCCCGGCCAGAGCATGTTCAACCTGGCCACCCAGAACGCCGTCGAGGTGCGCGACATCGGCGTGGCCACCAGCTCCAACCAGTTCTTCCGCCAGATCGGCTCGACGATCGGGGTGGCGGTGTTCGGCGCCCTCTTGACCCACCGCCTGGCCAGCGAGGGCCAGGGGCTGGACCTGGGCCAGCTGCAGGGCATGACCCTGAAGGCCACGGCCCCCAATGGCGCTGGGGGCGCGGCCCGCCACGCCGACCCCGCCCTGGCCCAGGCCCTGACCCACGCCATCACCGGCGTGTTCGCCGCCGGGCTGATCGTGATCGCCCTGGGCCTGGTGGTGATCTTCCTGATCCCGGAGCTGCCGCTGCGGGGTAGGCAGCCCGGGCCGGAACCGGTGCTGGAGAAGGAACCGGTTTAGGACGCGACCGAAGGTGGGGACACACACTCACCCCAAGGCCGCGCCAGGTTCGCATCGCGTTTGGCCGTGAGTGTGTGTCCCCTGTTCCGGGCGCGGCCCTACAAGAAACTGTACGGGTCCACGTCGAACACCACGCGCACCGAGTTCGGGACCTTGGCCCGCGCGCGCCAGGCGGCCAGGAAGCCCTGCAGGTCCACCGACCGCTCGGCCCGCACCAGGAAGCGCTTCCGCCGCCGCCCCCGCACCAAAGCGAGCGGCGCGTCGGCGGGGCCGAAGACCTCGACGCCCTCGGCGTTGGGCGTCGCGGCCGCCAGGGCGTTGCAGTAGTCCTCCAGGGCCACGGGATCGGGGCCGGTGGCGATCACCGCCGCCAAGCGGCCGAACGGCGGCAGGCCGGCCTCCTGGCGCATCATCATCTCAGCCTCGACGAAGGCGTCCCGGTCCTGGGCCTTCAGGGCCTGGAGCACGCCGTGCTCGGGCGAATAGGTCTGGAGCAGCGCCCGGCCCGGCTTCTCGTGCCTTCCTGCCCGGCCCGCCGCCTGGGCCAGCAGCTGGAACGTCCGCTCCCCGGCCCGCAGGTCGCCGCCGCGTAAGGAAAGGTCGGCGTCCACCACGCCCACCAGGGTCAGGTTGGGGAAGTTGTGGCCCTTGGCCGCCGCCTGGGTGGCCACCAGGATGTCGATCTCGCCCGCCGCCATGCTGTCGACCAGGGCCCGCGCCCCGGCCGCGTCGAACACCGTGTCGGACGAGAACACCGCGATCCGCGCGTCGGGGAACAGGTGGCGCGCCTCCTCCTCGACCCGCTCCACGCCGGGGCCGATCGAGGTCAGGCTGTCCTTGGCCCCGCAGTGCGGGCAGGCCTCGGGCTTCTTCATCGAGAAGCCCGTCAGGTGGCAGACCAGGCGGCCGGTGTAGCGGTGCTCGACCAGCCAGCTGTCGGTGTCGGGCGACTTCATCTTCTCGCCGCAGGCCCGGCACAGCACCAGGGGCGCATAGCCCCGGCGGTTCAGGAACAGCAGGCTCTGCTCGCCGCGCGACAGGGCCACCGACACCGCCTTGACCAGCGGCGGCGACAGCCAGCGGCCCGGCTCGGGCGGGGTCTCGCGCATGTCGATCAGGCCGATGTCGGGCAGTTGGGCCGCGCCGTGGCGGGCCGACAGGCGCAGCCAGCGATAGCGGCCCTGCTGGGCGTTCCACAGGCTTTCCAGCGACGGCGTGGCCGAGGCCAGCACCACCAGCGCCCCTTCGATCTTGGCGCGGGCCACGGCCAGGTCGCGGGCCTGGTAGATGAAGCCCTCCTCCTGCTTGAAGCTGCCGTCGTGCTCCTCGTCCACCACCACCAGCCGCAGCTTGCGGAACGGCAGGAACAGGGCCGAGCGGGCCCCGACCACGATCCGCGCCTTGCCGGTGGCGACGCCCTCCCAGGCCCGGCGGCGCCTGGGCGGTGAGACGGCCGAGTGCCACTCGACGGGGGCGGCGCCGAACCGCGCCTCGAAGCGGGCCAGCACCGCCTGGGTCAGGGCGATCTCGGGCAGCAGGATCAGCACCTGGCTTTCGGGATCGGCGGCCAGGGCGGCGGCCACGGCCTCCAGATAGACCTCGGTCTTGCCCGAGCCGGTCACCCCGTCCAGCAGGGCCGCCTGGAAGCCGCCGGCCGCCAGCATCTCGGCCAGGACGTCGGCCGAGGCCTGCTGGCTGGGATTGAGGGTCTGGGGCGGGCGCGACAGGTCGGGCTGGGGGAAGCTGGTGTCGGGCTCGAGCCAGGTGACGGCCAGCGCCCCTTCGTCGACCAGCCCCTTCACGACGCCCGCCGAGACGCCGGCGGCGGTCGCCAGGGCGCCCGAGGCCATCGGACCCTGCTCGGCGGCGGCCAGCACCTTCAGCCGTGCGGGGGTCATGCGGGCCGGCTGGGTCCCGGTCAGGGCCAGGGCCTTGTCGGGCTTGGCCGGCGGATGGCGCAGGCCGCGCAGGGCCATGGCCAGGGGCCAGCCGGGGATGTCGACCGAATAGCGCGCCGCCCACTCGATGAAGCTGAGCACGCCGGGCGGCAGGGGCGGGTCGTCCACCCGTTCCAGGACGGGTTTCAGCGGCCGGTTGCCGCCGGTCCCGTCGCGCAGGGCGGTGACCACGCCGCGAATCACGCGCGGCCCCAGGGGCACCGTCACGTGGTCGCCGACCTCCAGCCCCAGGCCTTCCGGCTCGGCGTAGTCGAACGCCTCGGGCAGCGGCATGGGCAACAGGACGGAGGCTATGCGGGGCATGGGACCAGACATGGGGGAAGCTTGGGTTCTGCCTTGGAAACGTCCCCAGGTCGAGAGGACCCGTCGCCGTCCCATCAAGCCGCTGTTAACCGACTTGGGGCTTCATCGACCCTGTCTCCTGTTGTGAATGATATGGGGACGAAGTGTGAACGGAGTAGGGCCGACCCCATGAGCGACGCGACGCAAGCCAAGCTGTTCCCGGCGGTCGACCCGGCGCTGATCCGCGACTTCCTGCGCGCCGAGCCCGATTTCCTGCACGGCGATCCCGACCTGCTCAGCGACCTGGGCCTGCGTCCGGACGCCAGCAATATCGTCGACTTCGGCCCCGCCGCCCTGGCCCGGGTCTCGGCCGCCCACGAGCGCGAGGCCACGTTCCGCCGCCAGATCGAGGCCACCGCCCGCGCCAACTTCTCGGCCCAGGCCCAGACCCATGCCGCGGTCATCGACCTGCTGGACGCCCGCAACCATTCCGACCTGGCCCGCCGGGTCGACGACATGGCGACCTTGCGCTTCGGCCTGACCGCCGGCGTCGTGGTGCTGGAAGGCCCCGGCCGCGTGCCCGCCGGCTGGCACGGCCTGATCGCCGGCCAGATCGACATGACCATGGGCGACCACGGCGTGGCCCGCATGGGCTTCCACGCCCCGGCCCTGGGCCTGTTCGGCGACCGCATCGAACAGATCAAGAGCATGGCCATCGTCCGCATGGCCCTGTGGGAGCCCTCGCGCCAGGGCCTGCTGGCCTTCGGCTCGTCCGACCCCGAGGGCTTCACGGCCGACATGGGCTCGGAGCTGGTCGCCTTCCTGGCCCGCGTCGTGGAGCGCACGGCCGAGCGCTGGCCGATCCTGTGAGACCCGTCATCCTCGGACTTGTTCCGAGGACCCCTGTGTCCGCCTTGTTGCCGTTTCCGAACGAGACGCCGCCGACGCCGCGCGCGCCCTGCGACGACAACTCCGCTGAAGCAGGGGTCCTCGGAACAAGTCCGAGGATGACGGTCGGGGGGCGGCAAGGATGAGCGCCCACACCTCAACCGCCCGCACCGCCCTGACCGCCTGGCTGGACCATCTGGCCCACGAGAAGCGCGCCTCGCCGCGCACCGTGCGGGCCTATGGCGACAACGTCCTGGCCTATCTGAACTTCCTGGAACGCCATCGCGGCGAGGCCCTGTCGGTCGCCGACATGGGCACGATCGCCGCCGCAGAGCTGCGCGCCTACCTGGCCTTCCGCCGCGAACCCGGCGAGCGCGGCCCCTCTTCTCAAGACAGGGACGGGCTGTCGCCCCGCTCGCTGTCGCAGAGCCTGTCGTCGATCCGCGCCTTCCACCGCTTCCTCGATCATCGCCTCGACACGCCCAACGCCGCCGTCGGCCTGGTGCGCGGCCCGCGCATCAAGGTCGGCGCTCCGCGTCCGGTCTCCGAGGACCAGGCCCACGGCCTGATCGCCGAGCTCTCCCTCGACCCCGACCGCGAGGACTGGGAGGCCGCCCGCGACGAGGCGGTGCTGACCCTGCTGTGGGGCTGCGGCCTGCGGATCTCCGAGGGCCTGTCCCTGACCCGTCGCGACGCGCCCCTGGCCGACAGCCTGCGCATCACCGGCAAGGGCGGCAAGACCCGGATCGTGCCGGTGCTGGACGTCGTCCGCCAACGGGTCGACGCCTATCTGGCCGCCCTGCCCTTCGCCCTGGGGCCCGACGATCCGCTGTTCCGGGCCAAGCGCGGCGGGCCGCTGTCGCCGCGCCACGTCCAGGCGACCATGCAGAACCTCCGCGGCCGCCTGGGCCTGAGCGACCGCGCCACGCCCCACGCCCTGCGCCATTCGTTCGCCACCCACCTGCTGGGCGCCGGCGCCGACCTGCGCTCGATCCAGGACCTGCTGGGCCACGCCTCGCTGTCGACGACGCAGCGGTACACCCAGGTCGACGCGGCGGGGCTGCTGGCCGCGTACGGCAAGGCGCATCCGCGGGCCTAGCGGCAGAACCACAATCCATTTTCGTTGTCATCCCGGAAGCCTCGCAGAGGCTGTCCGGGACCCAGGGGACTGGGCTGGCGCGGTGCGGTTCACCTGGGTCCCGGACAAGCGCTGCGCGCTTTCCGGGATGACAACGGTTAAGGAGGCGGACCGCTACAGATCCCGCGCCTCCAGTTCCGCCAGCAGCGCCGCCAGCCGGTCCGCCTCGGTCTGCACCGCCGCCCGTACGAACGGCGACGGCAGGTCGGCGCGGGCGGTGGGCGGCGAGCGCCCGACCTCCACCAGGTTCACCACCTCGTTCGGATCGCGCGTCAGGTCGTACATCTCCCACTCCTGGGGCGCCTGGCCGGACGGGTCGAAATAGCGGTTCAGCTTGTAGGCCTTGGTCCGCACGCAGCGCACGTGGTTGGGCTGCCGCACCGGGCCCGGGGCCAGGTCCAGCGACGGGTTCTGGGCGTTCACGGCGGCGACCACGGCCTTGTAGACCTCGAACTCCTTGTCGCACTTGAGATTGGCCGGGTCGTCGTTCGAGGCCAGGGGCGCGGTGATCTCGTCGTCGGTGATGAACAGCACGCCCTGGCGCTCGCGCCCGTCCGGCTCGACCACCGTGTCGGTGTCGCCCTTCAGCAGGCCCGACAGGTCCACGCCCGGCAGGGGCGGCACGGGGCGTTGGCGGCCCAGGGCCTTGGCGATCGTCTCGCGCTGCTGCGCCGTGACCCCCGCCAGGCCCAGCACGGTGGGCAGGATGTCGATGTGGCTGGTCAGGGCGTCGATCTGGCGCGGGGTGCAGCCCAACGGCCCCTCCCCCGTCCCCGGCTCGTCCTCGACGATCCCGGTCGAGGGCGGGAACCGCACGATCACCGGCACGTGCAGGGCCTCCTGATAGGCCGTGTGCCACTTCTCGATCATCATGCCGTGCGCCGCGCCGTACTCGCCGTGGTCGGCCAAGAAGATGACGATGGTGTTCCCCGCCTGGCCGGTTTCCTCCAGCGTCTTCAGGACGGCGGCGATGTGGGTGTCGACCACCGTGTGCAGCCAGGCGTACAGCTGCAGGAACTGCACGGCGTAGCCGTCCGGATCGGCGCTCAGCTGGAACGGGATCGTGCCCTTCAGCGAGGCCTTCACGGCGTTCTCGAACGACCGCTCGTCCTGGCCCGGCAGGGTGGGCGCGTTGGGGAACGTGTCGTGCAACTGCGACTGCACGCCGTTGATGATGTTGAACCCGGTCTTGGCGTTCAGGGCCAGGCCCACCTTGTAGGCGTAGTCGCGCTGGCAGCCGGGCTTGTCGGCCAGGGATTCGTTCTGGGTGGGCGAGGCCAGGGCGCAGTCCTGGGGGAAGTCCAGCGGGTTCAGGGCGATCTGGAGGGTGCCGGCGGTCGGCGGCGGGGTCTTCTGGCCCTCCAGCGGGATCGTCAGCGGGCCGAAGATCGACTGGGTCCCCGAATTGTCCGGGGTCGGAAGGGCCTGGGCGATCACCGCCGGATAGGTGGCGATGTCGTGCGGGTTGGTGAACGAGGCCACCGCGAACCAGGGCGGGATGTCCGCCGGGTCGGGACCGTTGGCGTAGGGGTCCTGGGCCTGCTCGACGGCCTGGACGCGGTTGTAGTTCAGGGCCAGGGCCTTGCGGCGGATAAAGGCGCAGGCCTGGTCGGTGAAGCCCGCGTCGCGATAGACGCCCAGATTGTTGATCGCCGCCCCGTGGGGCTCGGGATACGACTCCTCCCAGTCGTCGAAGCCGTAGCGGTCCAGCGAGTGCTCGGGCGGATTGCTGACGTGCCACTTGCCGAAATAGTGGGTCGAGTAGCCTGCCGCTCGCATCCAGGTCCCCAGGGTGGGGATGCCGTCGGCCGCCAGCCAGGGGAAGTTGTAGGAGTCGCCGCTCTTGAACAGGCCGTCGGTCTGGGTGACGCCGGTCTTGGTCCCGTACTGGCCGGTGTAGATCGTCGCGCGGCTGGGCGTGCAGGCGCTGGCGGCGATGGTGTGGTTGCGCAGCAGGGCCGCGTTCTGGCGCAGGGCCAGCAGGCCGGGGAAGTACTTGGCGTACGGATTGTGGTGGTCGTCCTCGCGCTGGAAGCCGAGGATCCGCTTCAGCGGCTCGGCGAAGCCCGCCTCGGGCCCGTAGGAGAACCGCGGGAAGCGGTACTGGTCGCAGGTGATCAGCAGGATGTTGGGCCGGCTCGACTCGCTCATGTGCATCTCCCCAGGATCGTGCGGCGCGCGCGTTTTTCGGTGCGGCTCAGCTATACACGATTAGGTTGAAAGATCGATGTCGCGACGATCTATGGAGGCAGATTCAGACCGACCTGTTTGCTCCGACCTGTGACATTCCGTCGCTCAACACCGGCCCAAGCCTGGCAGTTAACCGCGTTTTTACGGCGTTCGCGGCTCTTGGCCTCAAGACCGGCCCCCCGCCCTTTCTCGACGGGGACACCCGGACATGAGGTTTGCGATGAAGTTCGACGATCTGAAGATTTCCACCAAGGTGGCCCTGCCGGCCGTCATCCTGACCGTGGTCGCCCTGTCGATCACCGGCGTGGCCGCCTGGCAGGCCAAGGTGTCGGAAGCCGCCACCAAGGTGCTCGTCGAACAGCGCGCCCCGGCCGAGCTGGAGGCGTCGCGCTTCAATCGCCGCGTGGCGACGATCGGCTACGCCGCCTATCGCACCATCGCCAACGACGCCGCCTCGCCCGAGGCCAAGGCCGCCAGCGACGAGATCGACTCCGCCTACAAGGAAGCCAAGGTCTCGCTGGGCAAGATCAAGGCCGCCGACGCCGACGAGGCCAAGCGCGTCGCCGACTACCAGACCCGTCTGGACCGCGTCTATTCCAGCGCCCGCCAGGGCGCGGACCTGGGCCTGCAGAACGCCAACGACGCGGCCAAGATGGTCATGGGCGTGATCGACCCGGACATCGCCAGCCTGAGCAAGGACGTCTCGCATTACACCAACACCCACAGCGACGAGACCCGGGCCATGGTGGCCAAGGCCGACAAGGCCGCCCAGACCGGCACCCTGATGTCGATCGTCTTCGGCCTGGTCGCCTCGGCCGCCGCCCTGGTCTTCGCCCTGTGGATCGGCCGCTCGAAGATCTCGGCCCCGCTGTCGGGCCTGTCCAAGACCATGGAAGTCCTGGCCCAGGGTTCGGTGGACGTCGAGGTCGTCGGCGCCCAGCGCAAGGACGAGGTCGGCGGCATGGCCCGCTCGGTCCAGGTGTTCAAGGACAACGCCCTGGCCCTGCGCACCGCCGAGGCCGCCCAGCAGCGCGCCAGCGCCGAGACCGAGGCCGAGCGCCGCCGCAACCAGGAGGCCGCCGAGGCCGCCGCCGGCGAGCAGGCCTTCGTCATGGAGAACATCGCCACGGGCCTGACCCGCCTGGCCGACGGCGACCTGACCTATCGCGTCGACGCCCAGTTCCCGCCGGCCTACCAGCGCCTGCAGAGCGACTTCAACGGCGCCATCGCCCAGATGGAAGAGGCGATGCGCACCATCGTCCACGCCGCCAACGGCATCGGCGCCGGCTCGGACGAGATCGCCTCGGCCGCCGACGACCTGTCGCGCCGCAGCGAGCAGCAGGCCGCCAGCCTGGAAGAGACCGCCGCCGCCCTGGACGAGATCACCGCCACGGTGAAGCGCTCGTCGGCCGGCGCCGTCGAAGCCTCGCGCGTCGTCACCTCGACCCGTTCGGACGCCGAACGCTCGGCCGTGGTGGTGCGCGGCGCCGTCGACGCCATGAACGAGATCGAGAAGTCGTCGCAGGAGATCAGCCAGATCATCGGCGTGATCGACGAGATCGCCTTCCAGACCAACCTGCTGGCCCTGAACGCGGGCGTCGAGGCGGCTCGCGCCGGCGACGCCGGCCGCGGCTTCGCCGTCGTCGCCCAGGAAGTGCGGGCCCTGGCCCAGCGCTCGGCCGACGCCGCCAAGGAGATCAAGACCCTGATCTCGACCTCCTCGCAGCAGGTCAGCCAGGGCGTGTCGATGGTCGGCCAGACGGGCGACGCCCTGCAGGCCATCGTCGGCAAGGTCAGCGAGATCGACGGCCTGGTCAGCGAGATCGCCGCCTCGGGCCAGGAGCAGGCCACCGGCCTCAACCAGGTCAACGCCGCCGTCAACCAGATGGACCAGACCGTCCAGCAGAACGCCGCCATGGTCGAGGAATCGACCGCCGCCAGCCACGCCCTGAAGGGCGAGGCCAACGGCCTGATGCAGATGATCGGCCGGTTCCAGGTGGGCGGCGCCAGCGCCGCCGTGGGCTCCACCACTCGTCGCGCCGCTCCGGCGCCGACCCAGGTGTCGCGTCCGGCCCCGCGCCCCGCTGTCGCCCCGGCCACGTCGGCCAGCCGTCCCGGCGCCAACCCGGTCAAGGCCGCCCAGGCCAAGCTGGCCGCCTTCGCGGGTTCGGCGCAGCCGAGCAGCGACGACTGGGAAGAATTCTAAGGTTCAGTAAGCGTACCGCCCTCGCGTGCGTAGGAGGGCGTTTTCCTCCCCTCGTAGCTTAGCGTACCAGCCCCGCCGGATTTGCCCCCGGCGGGGCTTTTTCGTGCCGATCGGGCCGGATCTAACGCCCGGCCGGCAGGTCCACGTTGAAGCGGACGGTCGAGGACGCCGGGCAGCCGTCGACGCTGCGCAGGACGGTCAGGGTGTGATTGGCCGGCGGCAGGTCGCCGAGTTTCCGGACCATGGTCCGGGGCGGCGATGCGGGATCGACCGCGAACTCGAGACCCTTGTTCCGGCAGGCCGCCCGCGCCTTGGCGGCGTCGAGGGCCTCCTGCATCGAGGCGTAATAGCTGGCCGGCAGGTCGGAGACGATCTTGTCGCCCGTCACGGGCGGCGCGACGTGGACGGCCGAAGCCAGCAGCAGAGCGGACAAAAGCATGGCGGGGCTCCTCTCGAAACCCCGCCACTCTACGTCCAGTCGAGCGCGAACGCTCGTTAAGTTTGCGACAGGGCGCTAGGCCTGCATCGTCCAGCCTTCGACGCCCATCGCCGCCTGGCGGAAGGCCTCGGCGCGGGTGGGGTGCGGGTGGCAGGTGCGGGCCACGTCTTCCGACGAGCCGCCGAACTCCATGGCCACGCAGATCTCGGCGATCATGTCGCCGACATTGGGACCCACGGCGTGGCAGCCCAGGATGCGGTCGGTCTTGGCGTCGGCCAGCACCTTCACGAAGCCGTCGGTCTCGTGGTTGATCTTGGCGCGGCTGTTGGCCAGGAACGGGAACTTGCCGACCTTGTAGGCGACGCCCGCGGCCTTGAGGTCCTCCTCGGTCTTGCCGACCGTGGCGACTTCCGGCGAGGTGTAGATGACGCCCGGGATGATGTCGTAGTTCACGTGGCCGGCCTTGCCCGCGATCAGCTCGATGCAGGCCACGGCCTCGTCCTCGGCCTTGTGGGCCAGCATCGGACCCGAGGTGACGTCGCCGATCACCCAGACGCCCGGGGCGGTCGTCTTGTAGTGGTCGTTGGCGATCATGCCGCGCTTGTCGGTCTCGATGCCGACCGTCTCCAGGCCCAGGCCCTGGGTGTAGGGACGGCGGCCGATGGCCACCAGCACGTAGTCGGCCTGCAGGGTCTCGGCCTCGCCGCCGGCCACGGGCTCGACGGTCAGCTTGACCTGCTTGTCGGTCGCGGCCGCGCCGGTGACCTTGGAGGCCAGCTTGAACTTGAAGCCCTGCTTGGTGAGGATCTTCTGGAAGGCGTTGGCCACTTCGGTGTCGGTGCCCGGCAGGATGCGGTCCAGGAACTCGACCACGGTCACCTCGGCGCCCAGGCGCTTCCAGACCGAGCCCAGCTCCAGGCCGATGACGCCGGCGCCGATCACGATCAGGCTCTTGGGGACTTCCGGCAGCGACAGGGCGCCGGTCGAGTCGACGATGCGCTTGTTGTCGATGGTCACGCCCGGCAGCGGGGTGGGCTCCGAGCCCGTGGCGATGACGATGTTCTTGGTCTCGAGCACGGTTTCCGAACCGTCCTCGGCCTTCACCACCACCTTGCCGGGCCCGTCGATACGGCCCCAGCCCTTGATGTACTCGACCTTGTTCTTCTTCATGATGAACTCGACGCCCTTGGTCAGGGCTTCGACGCTCTCGGCCTTCTGGGCCATCATCTGCGGCAGGTTCAGCTTGGGCTTCACCTCGATGCCCAGCTTGGCGAACTCGCTGCCGACGGCGGCTTCGTACAGCTCCGAGGCGTGCAGCAGGGCCTTGGACGGCATGCAGCCGACGTTCAGGCAGGTGCCGCCAAGCTTGCCGCGTCCTTCGACGATGGCGGTCTTCAGACCCAGCTGACCGGCGCGGGTCGCCGCGTTGTAGCCGCCGGGGCCGCCCCCGATGATGACGACGTCGTATTGAGCCATGGATCTTCGCCTTGAGACGCGCCGCGTTCGGCGCCGGACAGAAAATGGGGCCTGTCCCCCGGTTTCCCAAGGGTGACTGGGCGGGGTACTCCTAGCGCCTCTGCCTTAAGGATCAACCCAACAGGTGCGTTAAAAGCCTCGGTCAGCGGCGTCTTGTGCGTTTGCGCCGCCTCGACCTCAGGGGTGCGGCGGCGAGACGCGGTATCGCGCCGCCAGGACGCGGGTGATGGGCCCCTCGTTGGTGGCGAACCACAGGCCGTCGGCCTCGTTCAGGTCGCCCTCGCGCAGGTCGGGATGCGCGAACGGCTCGGCCAGGATCAGCATCGGCAGGTTCTGGTTCGCCTCGCCCAGCAGGTCGGCCACCGGACGGCGCGGCCGCGGATACGGCAAGTAGGCGACGTCCAGCGCCTCGCGCACCGCTGGATAGTAGCCGAGGAAGCCCTCGACCGCCGCGCAGGCCATGCAGAACCAGGGCCGATCCTGGTCGATCCAGTCGGGGCGCAGGAGGAAGAGGCGGTCGCGGGCGGCGGTCATGGCTGGCTCCAGTCCTGGATATCCAGGCCCTCGACGCGGGAGAACTCACGGGCGTTGGAGGTGACCAGCGTCCAGCCGCGCGCCAGGGCCTGGCCGGCGATCAGCACGTCATAGGGCCCGACGGGACTTCCATGCGGTCTGAGCTTGGCCCTGACGGTGGCGGCGGCCGTCACATCGTCTTCGTTCAACGGCTCGATGACGACACCGTCCAGGACCTCGGCCACGTTCAAGGCCTCGCCGACCGGATCGCGGCTGAGCGCCACGCCGAACTGCAGCTCGTGATAGACGATCAGCGAGGTCAGCAGGGTTTCCCCCGCCAGGATCGCCCTGTCCCGGCGCTGGCGGATGATCGCCTTCCGTCCTCGAATGAGATCTACGAAGACGTTGGTGTCCAACGCCAGGCTCACCAGAACTCCCGTTCCTGTTCGGGCGGCTGTTCTCGGTCCGGAAAGTCGGCGCCGCCTCGCGCGTCGATGCGGGCCCACATCGCGTCGAGATCGGCCTGTGTGCGAGGCGGCTTGGCGGCGACCGGTTCGAGGATCACCGCGTCGCCCTCGCGACGGACGGTCACCTCCGTCCCTTCGAACCGAAAGGCCTTGGGCAGGCGAACGGCCTGGCTGCCGCCGTGGGTGAAGAGCTTGGCGCGGGGGGGCTGGATATCGAGCTTGGTCATCGCGACCTCGATGTATCTACAAGCCATAGATACATGAAATCCACGCGCGCCTCAATGCTGGCCCGCGATAACGAAAAAGGGGCCGCTTTCGCGACCCCTTTCCGTTCGTTCCTGAAGAGCGACTAGAGCTCCAGCAGCAGGCGCTGCGGGTCTTCCAGGGCTTCCTTGACCTTCACCAGGAAGGTCACCGCGCCGGCGCCGTCGACCACGCGGTGGTCGTAGCTGAGCGCCAGGTACATCATCGGGCGGACCTCGATCTTGCCGCCGACCACCATGGCCCGCTCCTTGATCGCGTGCATGCCCAGGATGCCCGACTGCGGGGCGTTGAGGATCGGGGTCGACATCAGCGAGCCGTAGATGCCGCCGTTGGTGATGGTGAAGGTGCCGCCCTGCATGTCCTCGATGGCCAGGGCGCCGTCGCGGGCCTTCTTGCCCAGGGCGCCGATGGCCTTCTCGATCTCGGCCAGGCTCAGCACGTCGGCGTCGCGGACGACCGGGACGACCAGGCCCTTGTCGGTGCCGACGGCCACGCCGATGTCGTAGTGGTTCTTGTAGACGATGTCCTGGCCGTCGATCTCGGCGTTGACGTCCGGCACGGCCTTCAGGGCGGCGACGACCGCCTTGGTGAAGAAGGACATGAAGCCCAGCTTCACGCCGTGCTTCTTCTCGAACACGTCCTTGTAGGAATTGCGCAGGGCCATGACCGCCGTCATGTCGACCTCGTTGAAGGTCGTCAGCATGGCGGCCGTGTTCTGGGCTTCCTTCAGGCGGCGGGCGATCGTCTGACGCAGGCGCGTCATCTTCACGCGCTCTTCGCGCTCGTGGATCGGACGCGGCGCGGCGGGAGCGGCGGCCGGGGCCGGGGCGTTGGCGCGGGCTTCCAGGGCGGCCAGGGCGTCGCCCTTGGTCACGCGGCCGTCCTTGCCGGTGCCCGCGACCTTCGACAGGTCCAGGTTGTTCTCGGCGGCGATGCGGGCCGGGGCCGGGCTGACCGGCGCGGCGGCGGCCGGAGCCGGAGCCGGAGCAGCGGCCGGAGCGGGCGCGGGGGCCGGAGCGGCGGCGGGAGCCGGGGCCGGCGCCGGAGCGGCGGCCTTGGGAGCGGCGGCGGCCGGAGCGGCGGTCGCGGCGCCGCCTTCGGTCACCACGCCCAGCACCGTGCCCGGCACCACGGTCGCGCCTTCCTCGGCGGCGATCGAGGCCAGGACGCCGTCGGCCGGAGCCACGACTTCCAGGCTGACCTTGTCGGTTTCCAGTTCGACGAGCAGCTCGTCCTTCTTCACCGCCTCCCCGGCCTTCTTGGTCCAGCGCGCCACCGTCGCTTCGGTGACGGATTCGCCGAGGGCGGGGGTCATGATGTCGGCCATGTGGGGTTCCGATTGTCTCGTGTTCAGGTCGGGCGGGTTCAGATCAGGCAGGACGAAGCGATCAGGCGAACGCTTCGTTCAGGAAGGTCTCGAGCTCTTTCATGTGACGGCTCATCAGACCCGCGGCCGTGGAGGCCGAGGCCGGACGGCCGACGTAACGGGCGCGCTTGGCCTTCACGTTCAGCTTGTCGAGCGTCAGCTCGATCCACGGATCCACGAAGGTCCAGCCGCCCATGTTCTTGGGTTCTTCCTGGCACCAGACCAGGTCGGCGTTCTTGAAGCGGCCCAGCAACTGCATCAGCGACTTCATCGGCCACGGATAGAACTGCTCCAGGCGCACGATGTAGACGTCGTCGCGGCCCAGCTTGGCGCGCTGGTCGATCAGGTCGAAGTAGACCTTGCCCGAGCAGGCGATGACGCGCTTGATCTGATCGTCGCTCTTCAGGGTGACGCCGCCGACGTCGCAGCCGGCCTCGGCGCCGTCCACCATCACGCGGTGGAAGCCCGAACCCTCGGTGAAGTCCGACAGGTTCGAGACGGCGCGCTTGTGGCGCAGCAGGCTCTTGGGCGTCATGACGACCAGCGGCTTGCGGAACTCGCGGTGCATCTGGCGACGCAGGGCGTGGAAGTAGTTGGCCGGCGTCGTGCAGTTGACGATCTGCATGTTGTCTTCCGCGCACGACTGCAGGAAGCGCTCGAGGCGCGCCGAGCTGTGCTCGGGGCCCTGGCCTTCGTAGCCGTGCGGCAGCAGCATCACCAGGCCGCTCATCCGCAGCCACTTGCGCTCGCCCGAGCTGATGAACTGGTCGATCACCACCTGGGCGCCGTTCACGAAGTCGCCGAACTGGCCTTCCCACAGGGTCAGGGTGTTCGGATCGGCCAGCGAGAAGCCGTATTCGAAGCCCAGCACCGCCTCTTCCGACAGGGCCGAGTCGATGACCTCGTAGTGGGCCTGGCCGGCGCGGATGTTGTTCAGCGGCGTGTAGTGCTCTTCGGTCTTCTGGTCGATGACGTCGGAGTGGCGCTGGGTGAAGGTGCCGCGGACCGAGTCCTGACCCGACAGGCGGACCGGGAAGCCCTCGTCCAGCAGGGTGGCGAAGGCCAGGTGCTCGGCGGTGCCCCAATCGATGCCTTCGCCCTTCTCGATCGCCTCGCGGCGGTTCTCGATGGCGCGCTTGACGGTCTTGTGGGCGTCGATGCGGTCCGGGACGGTCGTGATCTGGCGACCGATCTCCAGCAGGCGGGTCTTGGGGAAGGCGGTCTTGCCGCGACGGTCTTCGTCGCCCGGCAGGGCCAGGCCCTTCCACTTGCCGTCCAGCCAGTCGGCCTTGTTGGCCTTGTAGCCCTTGCCGGCCTCGAATTCCGTGTCGAGGAAGCTCTCGAATTCGCTGACCCAGGCGTCGGACTCGGCCTGGGTGATCACGCCCTCGCCGATCAGGCGGTTGGCATAAAGCTCGCGGGTCGGCGGGTGCCCCTTGATCTTGGCGTACATGATCGGCGACGTCATGGTCGGGTCGTCGCCTTCGTTGTGGCCGAAGCGACGGTAGCAGAACATGTCGATGACCACGTCCTTGCCGAACTTCTGCCGGTACTCGGTCGAGACCTTGGCGGCGAAGACGACGGCTTCGGGATCGTCGCCGTTCACGTGGAAGATCGGGGCCTCGACCATCAAGGCCACGTCCGACGGATACGGGGACGAGCGCGAATAGCGCGGGCTGGTGGTGAAGCCGATCTGGTTGTTGACGATGAAGTGGATGGTGCCGCCCGTGCGGTAGCCCTTCAGGCCCGACAGGGTGAAGCACTCGGCCACCACGCCCTGGCCCGCGAAGGCCGCGTCGCCGTGCAGCAGCAGCGGCAGCACGTGGCCGCGGCCGGCGTCGGGCTGCTCGCGCAGGGTGAAGGCCTGCTTGGCGCGGGCCTTGCCGATCACCACCGGGTTGACGATCTCCAGGTGCGACGGGTTGGCGGTCAGCGACAGGTGGACCTTGTTGTCGTCGAACTCACGGTCCGACGAGGCGCCCATGTGGTACTTCACGTCGCCCGAACCCTCGATGTCCGAGGGCACCGACGAACCGCCTTGGAATTCGTGGAAGATCACGTGGTAGGGCTTGCCCATCACGGCGGCCAGCACGTTCAGGCGGCCGCGGTGCGGCATGCCCAGGACGATGTCCTTCACGCCCAGCGCGCCGCCGCGCTTGATGATCTGCTCCATGGCCGGGACCATGGCCTCGCCGCCGTCCAGGCCGAAGCGCTTGGTGCCGGGGAAACGCTTGTGCAGGAAGCGCTCGAAGCCCTCGGCCTCGATCAGCTTCTTCAGGATGGCGACCTTGCCCTCCTTGGAGAACACGATCTCCTTGTCGCGGCCCTCGATGCGCTCCTGCAGCCAGGCCTTCTCGGTCGGGTCCGAGATGTGCATGTACTGCACGCCGACGGCGTCGCAGTAGGTGCGGCGCAGGATCGTCAGGATCTCGCGGATCGACGAGGTCTCCAGACCCAGCACGAAGTCCAGGAAGATCGGGCGGTCGTAGTCGGCTTCGGCGAAGCCGTAGGTCGCCGGGTCTAGCTCGGGGGCGGCGGGCTTGGGCTCCAGGCCCAGCGGGTCGAGGTTGGCGGCCAGGTGGCCGCGCATCCGGTAGGCCCGGATCATCATGATGGCGCGCAGGCTGTCCAGCGTGGCGGCGCGGACGGCTTCGGCGGACGAGCCCGGGGCCTTGGCCTCGATGGCCTTGCTCACCTTGGCCTCGACGGCCGGGGCGACGGTCGGCCACTGGCCGTCGATCGCCGACAGCCAGTCGGGACGCAGGGCCGGGGTCGGACGCGGGGTCCAGGCCGGATCCTTGGCGGCGGCCTTGACCTGGTCGGCCTGGTCCGAGAGCGTGGCGAAGAAGGCGGCCCAAGAGGGCTCGACCGATCCGGGGCTCTCCGCCCACCGGGCGTAGAGATCTTCCACGAATGCCGCGTTGGCTCCGTAGAGGAACGAGGTCTCGGTCAAGACCTGATTGATGATGCCTGCGTCGTCCGCCATCGTCTTTGCCTTACGATCCTTTTACGCCACTGCTTAGTGCCGTTGCGTAAATATAGTCTCTCAATCACCGGACGCCCGTATAACGAACGGGGCCCAGGTGATTTTTTCGGATCGTCGACTGGCGGTCGCAAAAAACCTGGGCCCCGCGCGGGGCGGGGTTTCGGTGTCGTCTGTTAGCCCTTGAGCACCTCGAGCAGGGTCTCGCCCAGCTTGGCCGGCGACGGCGAGACGCGGATGCCCGCCTCTTCCATCGCCGCGATCTTGTCCTCGGCGCCGCCCTTGCCGCCCGAGATGATCGCGCCCGCGTGACCCATGTGACGGCCGGGAGGAGCCGTACGGCCGGCGATGAAGCCGACCATGGGCTTCTTGCGGCCGCGCTTGGCTTCGTCCTTCAGGAACTGGGCCGCTTCTTCCTCGGCCGAGCCGCCGATCTCGCCGATCATGACGATCGACTTGGTGGCTTCGTCGGCCAGGAACAGCTCCAGCACGTCGATGAACTCGGTGCCCTTGACCGGGTCGCCGCCGATGCCGACGGCCGTGGTCTGGCCCAGGCCCGCGTTGGTGGTCTGGAACACGGCTTCGTAGGTCAGGGTGCCCGAACGCGACACGACGCCGACCGAGCCTTCCGAGAAGATCGAGCCCGGCATGATGCCGATCTTGCACTGCTTGGGCGTCAGGACGCCGGGGCAGTTCGGGCCGATCAGGCGCGACTTGCTGCCTTGCAGGGCTTTCTTCACGCGCACCATGTCCAGCACCGGGATGCCTTCGGTGATGCAGACGATCAGCGGGATTTCCGCGTCGATGGCTTCCAGGATCGAGTCGGCCGCGAAGGGCGGCGGGACGTAGATCACCGAGGCGTCGGCGCCGGTGGCTTCCTTGGCTTCGCCGACGGTGTCGAACACCGGCAGGCCGATGTGCGTCTGGCCGCCTTTGCCGGGGGTGACGCCGCCGACCATCTTGGTGCCGTAGGCGATGGCCTGTTCGGAGTGGAACGTGCCCTGGGCGCCGGTGATGCCCTGGCAGATGACCTTGGTTTCAGAACCGATGAGGATCGACATGATTAGCGAGCACCCTTCACGGCCGCGACGATCTTCTCGGCGCCGTCAGACAGATCGTTGGCGGCGATGACGTTCAGGCCGCTTTCCGAGATGATTTTCTTGCCGAGTTCGACGTTGGTGCCTTCCAGGCGGACCACCAGCGGAACCTTCAGGCCGACTTCCTTCACGGCGGCGATGACGCCTTCCGCGATGATGTCGCAGCGCATGATGCCGCCGAAGATGTTGACCAGGATGCCCTTCACGGCCGGGTCGGCGGTGATGATCTTGAAGGCCGCGGTGACCTTCTCCTTCGAAGCGCCGCCGCCGACGTCCAGGAAGTTGGCCGGCTCGGCGCCGTACAGCTTGATGATGTCCATGGTGGCCATGGCCAGGCCGGCGCCGTTGACCATGCAGCCGATCTCGCCGTCCAGGGCGATGTAGGCCAGGTCGTACTTCGAGGCTTCGATTTCCTTGGGGTCTTCTTCGCTCTCGTCGCGCAGGGCGCGGATGTCCGGGTGGCGGAACAGCGAGTTGCCGTCGAACGACAGCTTGGCGTCCAGGACCCGCAGGTGGTCGTCGGCGGTGACGATCAGCGGGTTGATCTCCAGCATGGCCATGTCCTTGGCCAGGAACGCCGTGTAGAGCTGGGTCAGCAGGGTGGCGGCTTCCTTGGCGAGGCCGCCGGTCAGGCCCAGGGCCTTGGCCAGGGCGCGCTGGTGGGTCGGCCACACGCCCGTCGCCGGGTCGATCGAGAAGCTATGGATCTTTTCGGGGGTGGCGTGGGCCACGTCCTCGATGTCCATGCCGCCTTCGGTCGAGGCGACCACCGAGACCATCGAGGTCTCGCGGTCGACCAGCAGCGACAGGTAGAATTCCTTGGCGATCGCCGCGCCTTCTTCGATGTAGAGGCGGTTGACCTGCTTGCCCTTGGGGCCGGTCTGGTGGGTCACCAGCACGCGGCCGAGCATTTCCTCGGCGTTGGACTTGACGTCGGCGACCGACTTGACGACGCGGACGCCGCCCTTGGCGTCGGGGCCCAGGCCCTCGAACTTGCCCTTGCCACGGCCACCGGCGTGGATCTGGGACTTCACGACGAACACCGGACCGCCCAGCTTTTCAGCGGCGGCCGCGGCCTCCTCGACGGTGAAGGCGGGATAGCCGCGCGGAACGGGAGCGCCGAACTCTGCGAGGACGGCTTTGGCTTGGTGTTCGTGGATGTTCATGAGGGACCGGTCTCGACGACGGCTTCTGAAAATTGTGGCCGGGTTATAGGAGCGTGATTTCGCAGGCGCAACCGCGCTTGGACCGATTAATCAGCCTATCTGAAAAAGTGGGGTTCTGTCGCGCAAGCCCGGAACCGCTTGGACTTTTTCACCGAACATCGGCTTCCCAAGGGTCAAGCCGCCCTCATCCCGCCCACAAAAAAGGTACCGCTACCACTCGCAGGAGCGAATGACAGCCTTGTCATACCCCCTGGGTTGCCGATCACTTGACCGTCGCGGTCGCCCGACGCTCGAGTTTTCCCCAGCCCACACGCCCGCCGCGCGCCGCGGTCAGCACCGACTTGACCACCACGTAGTACATCAGCTGGCGGTAGCCGAAGCGCTGGACGGGCAGGTACGGCAGGTCGGCCCAGGGCGCGCGTTTCTCCAGGGCCATGCCCAGGGCGCCGGCCGACAGGTCGACCAGGATGAACACCGCCCAGTAGAGCAGCCCCCGGATCGTGTCGTCGGGCGACCACTCCACGGGGTGGGCGACGGCGCCGTAGAGACCCGAGATCAGGCTCCAGACCACCGCCAGGTCGACCAGGGGCGCGGCCACGGCCAGCAGGATCTGGAACAGCCAGATCTGCGGCAGGGCCACGAAGCCCAGGGCGGGCGTCTTGGGATTGAACAGCGCCGCGCGGTGCTTCCAGACGCACTGCAGGGTGCCGAACGACCAGCGGAAGCGCTGCTTCAGCAGGCCGCTGACGGTGTCCGGCGCCTCGGTGAAGGCCTGGGCCGAGGGGTCGAAGGCCACCTTCCAGCCGGCGCGCTGGCAGGCGATCGTCAGGTCCTGGTCCTCGGCCAGGGTGTCAGCCGGATAGCCGCCCAGGTCGTCCAGCACGCTCTTGCGCCAGGCCCCGACCGCGCCGGGCACCACGGTCACCGCGCCGAGGGCGGCCAGGGCGCGGCGCTCCAGGTTCTGGGCGGTGACGTATTCCAGGGCCTGCCAGCGGGTGACGATGTTCAGGCGGTTGCCGACGATGGCGTTGCCGGCCACCGCCCCGATCCGGGGGTCCTGGAACCAGCGGACGAGGCGTCCAATGGTCTTCGGCGGGAAGAGCGTGTCGGCGTCCAGGGCCACGACATAGTCGCCCTTGGCCACGGCCAGGCCGCGGTTGACCGCCCGCGCCTTGCCGCCGTTCTCGAAGCTGAGCAGCGTCACGCGCGGATTGTCGCCGTGGGCGCGACGCACCTCCTCGGCCGTGTTGTCCTTGGAGCCGTCGTCGAGGACCAGGACCTCGATGTTCCTCCACTCGGACTCCAGGATCCGCGACACCGAGGCGGCGATCACCTTCTCCTCGTTGAAGCAGGGGATCAGCACGCTGACCAGCGGGCCGGTCGCGGGGTCCAGGTTCTCGGGGCTCTCGTGCGTCCAGCGGTGGACCAGGGCCAGGCAGGCCAGGAACACCAGCCGCGCCAGGCCCAGGGCGATGGCGGTCAGGAACAGGGTGGTCAGCAGCACCTTCAGTCCCCGGAACAGGCCGAAGCCCAGCCGGTCCAGCGCCAGGGCGATGGGGTCGCGGTCGCTCTTGGGCATGGCCTGCTCGGGCGTCATGCCCGCCAACTCGCCGACCGTCACCAGACGGTAGCCACGCGCGCGGATCTGGTCGATCAGCTCGGGCAGGGCCTTGACGGTGTTGGCGCGGTTGCCGCCGGCGTCGTGCAGCAGCACCACCTGGCCGGGCCGGTCGCCGGGATGGTCCAGGCGGTCCAGCGTGCGGTCGATGATCGTCTGGGGCGGGGGCTTCTGCCAGTCGTCGGTGTCGATCCGCAGGCCGACCGCCAGATAGCCCAGGGTCTGGGCCGACAGCAGGGGCGTGACCTCGTGCGGCGTCGACGGCTCGGCGTCGCCGAAGAACGGCGGGCGGAACAGGCGCATCGAGCGGCCGGTGATCACCTCGAACAGCCGCTGGGTGGCGTTCAGCTCGACGTCGGTCTGGGCGACGGGGATTTCGCCGATGTTGGGGTGGGTCCAGGTATGGCTGCCCACGTCATGGCCCTCGGCGACCTCGCGCTTCACCAGGTCGGGCCGGTTCTGCATGTTCTCGCCGATCACGAAGAACGTGGCCGGGGCGTTCTTTTCCTTGAGGATGTCGAGGATCTTCGGCGTCCAGCGCGGGTCGGGGCCGTCGTCGAAGGTCAGGGCCACCAGGCCGGGCTTCTGGCCGTAGCGCTGGATCACGTACGAGCTGGGCAGGACGTCGTAGGTCTGGTCGGCGATCAGGCCGGTGTCGGGGTCGAACTCCAGCGACCGCTTGCCGGGGGTGGGCAGGTTGGTCACCCGCAGGACCTCGCCGCCGCCGTCGAAGTCCACGCTCTGGCCGGCGGGGATGCTGGTCAGGGCCTGGGCCGAGGCCTGGCCGTAGGGCTTGCCCAGCACGCTCCAGACGCCCGGGTCCTCCATGCCCATCCGCCACAGGCCGTAGCCGCGCGGCTTCCAGGCGTCGGTGACCTTGACCTCGTTGAACAGGGTCGCCGCGTCCAGGAACCAGACCACGTGGCCGTCGCCGTTGTCGTCGGTGTAGGTGTAGGTCGGGTTCAGGGCGTCGTCGTCCATGTCGATGGTCGCGTCGGCGTCCTGGGCGTTGCGGATGGCCTCGTGGAAGGTGGCCGGCGCGCCCGAGGCGGGGGTCCCGTCCTTCTTCAGCGTCCAGTCGTAGCCGTAGGCGCCCAGGGCCAGGATCGTGCGGCCCGGGTCCAGCTTGGCGAACCGCTTGGCCAGTTCGCTCTCGTACCAGTCCTGGCCGGCGTTCGGCCCGGGATCGCCGCCGGCGTAGTGCTGGTCGTAGGCCATCAGCACCAGGGTGTCGGACGAGTCCTGCAGCGCCTTCAGCGGCCAGCCCTGCTCGTCGAACGGCGCGGTGACCCAGACCTCGCGGCCCTGGGGCTTGAGCACCGCCCGGGCCTCGTCCAGCAGCTTGGGATAGTTGGCCAGCCCCTTGGGTGACAGGTTCTCCAGGTCGAAGACATAGCCGCCGTAGCCGCGCCGGACGGCCAGGTCGGCCAGGCCGGCGATCAGCTTGGCCCGCGCCTGGGGATTGGCCAGCAGGGCGTCGCCCAGCGGTCCGTTGAAGGCGGCGTTGGCCGAGTTGTGGACCAGGGGCAGCACGGCCGGATGGTTCGGGGCGGCGGCGATCCGGGCCACGCCCTGCGGGTCGTCGTCCACGGCGATGTCGCCGCCGGGGCCCTTCAGCGCCACCCACTGCGGCGAGACCACGTCCAGCTTGTCGATGTTGCGGCGCAGGGACTCGCGGGAGTCCTCGTCCCAGCTGACATAGAAGCCGACGCTGATCGGCCGCGACTGGGCCGAGCCCCCTTCTCCCCCTTGGGTGGCGCTAGCCGTGGGGCGGGGCACCTTGCGCCAGTCCAGGTTCGGCTTCAGCCGGTGCGCCGATTCCTTGTGCAGCGACGACAGGACGTGCGGGTCCTTCAGCGTCACCGAGGGCAGGCGCGGGGCGAAGGCCAGGGTGGCCAGGAAGGCGGCGACGATCGCCGCCAGGGCCGACAGCACGATCCCCAGGATCAGCCGCATCCTCCGGTCCCGCCGCCCGGTGGGGTCATGGAAGATATGCCGGTCGTCACTGCCCATGGTCGCGGTCCCGCGTTCGTCAGCGGGCTCTTGTAACCTGAACGTGTCGGAACGGTGGCGTTTTCGCCGCTGCGCCCAAACGTCTCAGCCTAGTCGACCCAGTCCTTGGCCAGCCGTCGCGAGGCCAGGAAGAACAGCAGGGCCGCGACCAGGTAGAACCCCATGCCGGTATAGATCGACCAGCGCAGGGATTCAGCCCCGAACGTGGGCTTCAGCAGATCCGAGACCAGGCCGAAATAGTAGGTGCCGACCGCGATCCCCAGAAGGTTGTTGATCAGCAGGAACAGGGCGGAGGCCGTGGTGCGCATCGGGGCCGGGGCCAGGTGCTGGACGGCGGCGGTGATGGGTCCCAGCCAGGCCAGGTTCAGCCCGGTCGGGATCAGGAAGATCGCGAAGGCCAGGGCCAGCGAGGCGCTCCCCCCCAGCCCGCCGACCAGCGACCCGCTGTTCATGGCCAGCAGGAAGCAGGGCACAGAGATCAGGAAGGCCACGGCCGGGGTCAGCGGATAGCCGGCCTTGGACTTGGTCCCCAGCCGATCGGCCACGGCGCCGCCCAGCCAGATGCCCAGCAGGCCGCCGAAGAAGGCGATGCCCGAATAGTACCAGGCCGTCTCGCGCAGGGTCAGGCCCAGGCTGCGCATGAAGAACGACGGCAGCCACAGGGCCACGCCGTAGCCGCAGACCGACGACGAGGCCGCGCCGAACGAGAGGAGCCAGAAGCTGGGCTTCTTCGCCAGCACCCCGACCACCTCGCCCAGCGGCGCGGCGGGGGCCTGGACGGTGGTGGTGTCGCCGGCCGCCATGTCGGCCCCGCCCCGACGCGGATCGCGCACGACGAAGCGGAAGACCGGGGCCAGGGCGACGCCGATGATCCCGACCACGATGAAGGCGGTGCGCCAGCCGAAGTGCACGGCCAGCAGGCCGCCCACCAGGGCGCCGGCCGCCGTGCCCAGCGGGATGCCGAAGGCGTAGGCCGCCAGGGCCCGGGCCCGCTGCGACTTGGGGAAGTAGTCGGCGATCATCGAATAGGCCGGCGCCACCCCGCCCGCCTCGCCGATGCCCACGCCCATCCGGGCCAGGAACAGCTGCGAGAACCCGCCCGCGAAGCCGCACAGGGCGGTGAAGCCGCTCCACAGGGTCAGGGCGGCGGTCATGATCCACACCCGGCTGAAACGGTCGGCCAGCCAGGCGATCGGGATGGCCAGGGTGGTGTAGAGCAGGGCGAAGGCCAGGCCGCTCATCAGGCCGAACTGGCCGTCGGTCAGGCCGAACTCCTCCTTGATGGGCTTGGCCAGGATCCCGAGGATCTGCCGGTCCAGGAAGTTGAGCGTGTAGACCAGGATCAGCATGGCCAGCACGACGTAGCGATAGCGCGAGCCGCCGGTGGAGGTCTGCTTCTGTGCGTCGCTCATCTGATCCCGCCGCGATTCGTGAGGTGGACAAAGAAACGGCGGCGGCCCGTTTCAGCAAGCCGCCGCCGGATAGTCGAGGTCGAGAGGGAGACCTAGAACTTGGCGGCCACCGTCACGCTGTAGGTGCGCGGCGGGCCGTAGAAGGCGCTGACCGAGTTGGCGAAGACGCCCGTCGCGCCGTTGGGGAAGTTGTAGCCGCCGACGCGGTAGCGTTCGTCCGACAGGTTCTTGCCCTGCAGGATCACCTTCAGCCCGCCGTCCGGCGAGGCCCAGGTGATGTTGGCGTCGTACAGCCAGTAGGCCTTCTGATCCAGGACGCTGGGGGCCTCGAACATGCTGAAGTCGCCGCGATACGAAGCCATCGGCGTCACCGTCACGCTGCCGCGGTCACCCAGGTCGGTGGTCCAGTTCAGGCCGACGTTGCCCACCCATTCCGGCGTGTTCTGGAACACGCGGGAGTCGGCGAAGTCACGCTTGACCGGCGGGACCTGGGTCAGGTCCAGGGCCAGGTATTCGTCGTACTTCGCCTTGACGTAGCCCAGCGAGAAGTTGGCGCTTAGGGCGTGGGTGAGGACCGCCACGCCTTCCAGTTCCAGGCCGTACATGTGCGACCTGCCGACGTTCATCACCTGGCTGGCGATCGACGCGCCGACCGGGGTCTGCAGGGTGACCTGCTGGTCCTTGTACTTGGAGTAGAAGATCGCCGAGTTCAGGCTGAGGCGACGGTCGAAGAACGTGCCCTTCAGGCCGCCTTCGACGGTGTCGACCGTCTCGGGCTCGTAGCCGTTGACGGTGTCGGGGGTCAGGACGACGTCGCCGCGCATGTCGAAGCCGCCGGACTTGAATCCCTGGCTGTAGGAGACATAGCCCGTCCGCTCGTCGTCGAACTTGTAGCGCAGGCTGACGCGCGGGGTGAACTTCTCGAAGTCCTTGGAATTGGTGAAGTTCGAGCGCAGCAGGCCCGGCACGGCGACGCTGTTGCCGAACAGGGGGCTGCGGATGCCGGTGAAGTTCTGGCGGTAGACGTGACCGGTCTTGTCGTCCTTGGTGTAGCGGCCGCCCACCGACAGCGAGAGCTTCTCGGTCAGGTCGTAGCTGACGTCGGCGAAGGCCGCCCAGCTCTCGGTGTCGACCCAGCCCGAGGTCGCGGTGGTGGTGTTGGCCTGCGAGACCACGGTGTCGAAGGCCCCGGCCGCCGTGGCGCTCATGTAGTAGACGCCGGCCACGCCCTGCATGCGGTCCGACGAATAGACCAGCTGGAATTCCTGGCTGAACTGATGGTCGTTGTAGTGGGCCGGCACGTCGAGATAGGCGCCGGGCAGTTCGTCGAAGTCGATGGTGCCGTTGGTCGAGCCGCTGCGATAGGCGCTGATCGACTTGAAGGTCAGGGCGTCGTTGAGGGTCCATTCGCCCAGCAGCGACACGCCCTTGGTGATGACCTGGTTGTAGTCGCCCGAACCGGCGTTGGTGTCATAGACGTCCGCCGGCGGGCTGCCGCCGGGGATCAGCGCGCCGCCGAAGGCGATGGCGGGCGTTTCGCGGTGGCCGTGGCGGGGGTTGGAGTTGTCCTTCAGGTAGTCGCCCGACAGGCGGAAGAACAGCTGGTCGGTCGGCGTGAACTCCAGGGTCGCGCGGCTGGACAGGACGTCTTTGTCGTAGTGCTCGGCGCCGGTGTTGAGGTTCTTGCCATAGCCGTCGTGATCGTACTTGGCGAAGGCCAGCGACAGGCCCAGCTGGTCGCTCAGCTTGCCCTTCACCGAGGCGATCTCGTTGTGTTCGTTGTACGAGCCGATCGTGCCCTTGATGTTGAACTCCGGCTCGCCGGTGATCTTGCGGGTCACGTACTTGATGGCGCCGCCGATGGTGTTGCGGCCGTAGAGCGTGCCCTGCGGGCCGCGCAGCACTTCGATGCGGTCGACGTCGTAGACGTCCAGCACCGCGCCTTGCGGACGGGCGATGTAGACGTCGTCGACATAGAGGCCCACGCCCGGCTCGAAGCCCCACAGCGGGTCCTGCTGGCCGACGCCGCGGATGAAGGCGATCACGGTCGAGTTCGAGCCGCGGGCGATCTGCAGGGTCAGGTTGGGGGTGGTCTGCTGCAGGGTGGTGATGTCGCCGGCGCCGATGCGCTCCAGCTTCTCGGCGCCGTAGGCCGAGACGGCCACCGGCACGTCCTTGAGGGTCTCCTCGCGGCGGCGGGCGGTGACAATCAATTCCTCGACCATCGGCGCGGCGTTGGCGCCGGGCGCCGGCGCGGCCTCCTGGGCGATGGCGGTCACGGCCGTCGCCGACCAGGCGGCGCCCGCCATCAAGGCGAGCTTGAGCATCGTCTTCATTGGGTTTCCCCTCCCCTTATGCGTTCCGTCCCGTGCCGGACAGCCCCGTTCAACGGACGCATTTCCCGGCTTTCGCGAATTCATCGGCCCGCGAATTGGATAACACTGTCACCCAGACGGAAGCTTTGCGCCAGCCTTTTTTCACCAAGTGATGAAATGAAGGTCTGACGACTGGTCAGCCTACTGACAAGATTGGGGAATCAGCCCTGCGGAGCGCGGGCGATCACCGCCTCGAAGCCGGCGGCGCAATAGGCGAAGAGGCGCGCGCGCACCGCTCCCAGGTCGCTGGAATGGCACTCGCCGCCCGACAGGGAGTCGATGCGTCCGGTCTCGGACAAGGCCAGCATCATCGAGCCGGTCAGGAACTGGTAGCTCCAGTAGAGGTCGCGGTCCTGGGCGTCCGGACGGACCACCTTCAGGGTGTCGACCAGGCGGTGGACGACGGGGTCGAAGAACCGCGCCATGGTCTCGCCGCCCCAGGCTGGGGTGTTGTTCACCTGGGCCACCAGGGCGAAGTAGCTCTTCCACCCCTGGCCGCCGTCCTGGGAGATGCGCAGCAGGGGTTCGATGAAGGCCTCGATCACCCCTTCGACGGTCATGGTCCCGGGGTGGCTCTTCTCGTAGGCGTCCATCGACAGGACGCGGGCGCTGTTGAGGATCTCGGCCCGGCGCAGGAACACCGAGTCGAACAGCTCGCGCTTGGCGCCGAAGTAGTAGTGGATCAGGGCGGTGTCGACGCCGGCCTCGGCGGCGACCTGGCGGATGGTCACGCCGTGGAAGCCGTGGCGCGCGAACAGGCCCTCGGCGGCGTCGAGGATGGTCTCCTTCAGGTCCCGCCCCGTGGCCTTGGACGGACGTCCCCGCCCCGCCGGCTTGGCCCCCGTCGCTGACTTCGGGGCGGCCGGCTGGACGCGAGGGGCTCGAACTTGCGACGTCATCTTCCGTGGTCCGCGCGTTGCTTGACCGTTCGTAGGCCTCCCGGCGCGGCCCTGGCAAGCGCGACGCGTTCCCGGGGTCAGCCGAACACCACCTGCCACATCAACCGGCCGGGCATGAAGGCGAAGGCCCCGGCGATCAGCAGGCCGCCGACGAACAGGCCCGTCATCGTCCGGCCGTGCAGGCGGACATTGTGCTTGCGGGCGGCGAACACGCCCATCGGCAGCGCGATCAGGGTCCAGCCGGCGAACAGGTGCAGGAAGCTGAAGCTCCCGGCGTTGGCGCGGTGGATGAACAGCGACGAGATCGCCGCCGTCGCCATGGCGACCACCCAGATCCAGCCCAGGGTGCGGTGGACGGTCGTCCCCTTCAGGCCCAGCATCAGGACGATCCCGATCGCCAGGGCGGTGGAGACCGCCGCCACGTGGACCTTGATCTGGACCGACGCCGCCGCCAGCGGTCCCAGGTCCGGCGCGTGCAGGTGGCCCTTCAGGTGCAGGAAGCCCGCCAGCACGGCGGCGGGTCCGCGGCCCTGGGCGGCGCCCGCGGCCAGGATCAGGGCCACGGTGACCGCCACGCCGATGAGCAGGGTGCGCAGAAAGCGGCGTGGACCGATTGACAGGCTGGCGTCGGACATCTTGTTTCTCCCCGAAGCGATCGCGCCGGAGCTGGGGCGATCGGGTCGGGTCCGGCTTAGGATCGACGGCGGCAGGGGTCATCCGAAGGTGCGTGAGAAAGCGTCGGCAGTTCGTGAACGGCGGGCGCCCGCCATTGGCGAAGCGCCAACGACCACCGTCCTGAAGAGCTATCTGCGGCCGCTGGTGGTGGCGGTGATCGCCGGCGCCTTCCTGGCCCTGATCGGCGCCCTGGGCACGGGCGACTCCCCGCTGGTCTCGCGCCTGGTCTACTGGATCGGCCTGTCGAGCCTGGGCGCGGTGCTGGGCACCACCGTGGCCCTGACGGTCGACCGGCTGTGGCCGGGGCTGGACTCCACCTGGTGGCGGGCCCTGGCGATCGTGGCGGTGCTGACGCCGCTGTTCACGGTCCTGGTCTGGGTGGCCGGCGGCCGGACGCCGCTGACGCTCCAGGTCGCGGCGACCTATTTCGGGATCACCCTGGTGATGACCGCCGGCATGACCGCCCTGATGACTCTGGCCACCCGTCCGACGATCCAGACCCACGCCGCCCCGCCCGAGGCCCCGCCGCCGCGCTTCCTCGAGCGCCTGCCGCCGCGCCTGCGCGGAAGCGAGATCTACGCCGTCGAGGCCGAGGACCACTATCTGCGCCTGCACACCTCCAAGGGCCAGGACCTGATCCTGCTGCGGCTGTCCGACGCCGTGGCCGAGCTGGAGGGCATCGAGGGCGCCCAGACCCACCGCTCGTGGTGGGTGGCCAAGGCGGCGGTGCGCGACGCCAGGCGCGGCGACGGCCGCGCCACCCTGACCCTGGCCAACGGCGTCGAGGCCCCGGTCAGCCGGGCGTATGCGCGGATGCTGCGCGAGGCGGGCTGGTACTAGGCCAAAAGAAAAAGGCTCCCCGGGGGACAAATCCAGGGAGCCTCTCCTATCCGATCGACGAGGGGACCCCGATCAGAACTCTTCCCAGTCCTCGACCTTGGTGGCGAGGGCGGTGTTCCCGCGCGAGACCGGCGCCGAAGCGCGGCCCGGGCGGACGGCGGTGGCGGGGCGGGCCGGAGCATTGCGGCGGGCGGGCGCGGCGGCCACGGCCTCGGCGCCCAGCTTGAAGCGGCCGACCAGGGCCGAGAGCTCGCCCGCCTCGCCCTTCAGCGAGTGGGTGGCGGCGGTGGCTTCCTCGACCATGGCGGCGTTCTGCTGGACGACCTGGTCCATCTGGTTCACGGCGCTGTTGACCTGGTTCAGGCCCGTGGCCTGTTCGGTGGCCGAGGCCGAGATCTCGGTGACCAGGGTGTCGATGGCGGCCACCTGGTCGACGATGCGCTGCAGGGCCTCGCCGGTCTGGCCGACCAGGCTGACGCCGGCCTCGACCTGCTGGGTCGAGGTGGAGATCAGGGTCTTGATCTCCTTGGCGGCCTCGGCCGAGCGCTGGGCCAGGGCCCGGACTTCCTGGGCGACCACCGCGAAGCCCTTGCCCGCGTCGCCGGCCCGGGCCGCCTCGACGCCGGCGTTCAGGGCCAGCAGGTTGGTCTGGAAGGCGATCTCGTCGATCACGCCGATGATCTGGCTGACCTGGTTGGACGAGGCCTCGATCTCGGTCATGGCGCTGACCGCCTGGCTGACGATCTGGCCGGACTTCTCGGCGTCGCCGCGGGCGGCGGCGACCACCGACGAGGCCTCCTTGGCGCCGGCGGCGGTCTTGCGGACCGTGGCGGTGATCTCGTCCAGGGCGGCGGCGGTCTCCTCCAGCGAGGCGGCCTGCTGCTCGGTGCGGCGCGACAGGTCGTCCGAGGCCGAGGCGATCTCGTCAGAGCCGCTGTTGACGCCGCCGGTGGCGACCGAGATGGCCTGCATCGCCTCCTGCATGCGCTGGGCGGCGGCGTTGAAGTTGGACTTCAGGCTCTCGGCCTTGGGCGAGAACGGGATGGTGATGCGGTGGGTCAGGTCGCCGCCGGCCAGGCGGTCCAGGGCTTCGTTCAGGGCGCCGATATTGACCGCGTCGCTGCGCTCGACCTCGGCCTTCTCGTCGGCCACGGCGGCGCGCTCGGCCTCGGTGGCGGCGCGCTGATCGGCGGCGGCGCCCTCCAGGCGGATCTTCTCCAGCGCGGCCTGCTTGAAGGTCTCGACGGCGGCGGCCATCTGGCCGATCTCGTCCTTGCGGCCGGCGGCGGGGATGACCACGCCGTTGTCGCCCGAGGCCAGGCGGCGCATGGCGGCGGTCATGGCCGCCACCGGACCGGCGATGCCGCCGGTCAGCAGCAGGCCGCCCGCCACGGCCATGGCGATGGTGACGCCGATGCCGATGACCAGGGCCAGGGTGGTCTCCAGCGAGGCCTTCTTCTGGGCGGCGGCCTCGGTGGCCAGCACGGCCTCGGCGTCCTTGGTGATGTCCTCGATGGCGTTCTCGACCGGCTCGACGGCCTTGTCGGCGACGCCGTCGTGCTTGACCAGCTCGACCGCCTGCGGACGGGTCAGCGGGTCGCGGCCCAGGCTCTCGCCCGGCTCGATGGCCTGGGTGCGGTAGTTGGCGTAGGCGGCCTCGACGGCGGCCACGCGGGTCAGGTCGGCCTGGTCGCCGTCGGCCAGCTTGCGCAGGTCGCCCAGGGCGGCCAGGAACTTCGGCTTGTGGGCCTCCTCCAGGCGCTTGACGTAGTATTCGTCGCCCGACAGCAGGAAGCCGCGCAGCGAGTTCTCCTGGCGGGTCAGGCGGAAGGCGGCGGTGTCGGCGGCCCGCAGGGACTCGTAGGCCCGTTCGGTGCGCGCGACCGAGCCCTCATATTCCATCTGGTTGATGAAGAGCGTGACGCCCATCGCCACGATCGTGGTGAGCATTACGGCGAACACAGCCAGCAGCTTGTGCGGAATTTTCAGGTCGCCGAAGTTCATAGCCACGCTCCATTGAGGTCGCGACGCAAAACTTCATGGACCACGGGTATTTAGCAGCAGCCTTGAAGCACGCGTCACTCGACCCATCACTGGAGCGCCAAGGTTTCCACGACATTAACTGTACTGTGGCGCAACGTCGCAGCTACATATTCTATTCCTCGATAATAACTGCGTTCACCGAAATAACTCTTATCCAAGATTGTATCCGCCAAAGGACGCGGAGCCGCTCTTGGCGGAAAACCACCTCAAGTGGCGCGCGGGCGTCCGACGAAAAATCTCGCCGGACGCGCGACTTTTCCTAGTGGGCCTCGTCCCAGTTGGCCGCGGCCCGGGCCTCGACCGTCAACGGCACCGAGATGGCCACCGCCGGTTCGGCCGCGCCCTGCATGATCTCGCGCGCCACCGCGATGGTGGCCTCGGCTTCGGCTTCCGGGGCCTCGAAGACCAGTTCGTCGTGAACCTGCAGCAGCATCTTGCTGGACAGCCCCGCCGCCTTCAGCGCGCCCGGCATGCGCACCATGGCCCGGCGCATGACGTCGGCGGCCGCGCCCTGGATCGGGGCGTTGATCGCCGCCCGCTCGGCGAACTGCCGGTGGGCCACCGACTTGCCGCCGATGTCGGGGATGTTGATCTTGCGGCCGAAGATGGTGGTGACGTAGCCGTGCTCGCGCACGAAGGCCTTGGTCGCCTCCATATAGGCCTGGATGCCCGGGAAGCGCTCGAAATAGGTCTTGATGTAGGCTCCGGCCTCGCCCTGCGGGATCGACAGCTGGTTGGCCAGGCCGAACGCGCTTATGCCGTAGACGATGCCGAAATTGATGGCCTTGGCCCGGCGGCGCACTTCCGAGGGCATGCCCTCGATCGGCACGTTGAACATCTCCGACGCGGTCATGGCGTGGATGTCCAGCCCCTCCTGGAAGGCCGTCTTCAGCTGCGGGATGTCGCCGATGTGGGCCAGCAGGCGCAGCTCGATCTGGCTGTAGTCGGCGCTGATCAGCACCTTGCCCGGCGCGGCCACGAAGGCCTTGCGGATCTTGCGGCCCTCCTCGGTGCGGATCGGGATGTTCTGCAGGTTGGGGTCGGACGACGACAGGCGGCCCGTCGTGGTCGCCGCCAGGGCGTAGGAGGTGTGGATGCGGTTGGCCCCGCCCGGCGCGATCGCGGCGATCAGGTTCTCGGTGTAGGTGCCCTTCAGCTTGGACAGCTGGCGCCAGTCCAGCAGCACGCGCGGCAACTCGTGCTCGTTGGCCAGGGCTTCCAGCACGTCGCTGTCGGTGGACCACTGGCCGGTGGCGGTCTTCTTGCCGCCCTTCAGCTGCATCTCGCCGAACAGCACGTCGCCGATCTGCTTGGGGCTGCCCAGGTTGAACGGCCGGCCGACCAGCTCCTGGGCCTTGGCCTCGAACTCGGCCATGCGCATCGAGAACTCGTTCGAGAGCCGGCGCAGGGTGTCGGGATCGACGCGGACGCCCTCGTTCTCCATGGCCGCCAGCACCGCCGGCAGCGGACGCTCCAGGGTCTCGTAGACCGTCAGCAGGCCCTCGGCGGCCAGGCGGGGCTTGAGCACATTGTAGAGCCGCAGGGTGACGTCGGCGTCCTCGGCGGCGTAGGCCGTCGCCTCGTTCAGACCCACGTGCTTGAAGCTGATCTGCGCCTTGCCCGTGCCGGCCACCTGCTTGAACGGGATCGGCTTGTGGCCCAGCCACAGCTCCGACAGCTCGTCCATGCCGTGGCCGTGCAGGCCCGCCTCCAGCACGTAGCTGATCAGCATGGTGTCCTCGATCGGACCCACCTCGATCCCGTGACGGGCCAGGACGGCGATGTCGTACTTGGCGTTCTGGGCCACCTTCAGCACCGCCGGGTCTTCCAGCAGCGGCTTCAGCGCGGCGATCGCTTCCTCGAGCGGGATCTGTACGAGATCCGCCGCGGCCTCCAGGGCCAGGCCGTCCTTCTCGCAGTGGCCGACCGGGATGTAGCAGGCCTCGCCGGGCGCGATCGCCAGCGACACGCCGCACAGGCCGGCAGTGGCCGAGGACAGGGCGTCGGTCTCGGTGTCGAACGCCACGATCCCCTTGGCCGCGGCCTTGGCGACCCAGGCGTTCAGCGTCTCGATGTCCTGGATGCGGACATAGGCCGTGGTGTCGATCATGGCCGGGTCGGCCACCGGATTGGCCGCCGCCCGGGCGGCGGCGCCCATGTAGGACACGCCCAGCACCGGCGCGGTCGGGGTGCTGACCGGACGGTCCAAGGTGCGCGGCGCGGCCGCGGCGTTGCCGTCGCCGACCCGGCGGGCCAGGGAGCGGAACTCCATCAGCTCCAGGAAGTCGGCCAGCACGGCCTTGTCGGGCTCGCGCACCACCAGGTCGTCGATCGGCTCGGGCAGCGGGGTGTCGCAGTCCAGCTTGACCAGCTGGCGCGACAGCCGGATCTGGTCGGCGAACTCGATCAGGGTCTCGCGGCGCTTGGGCTGCTTGATCTCGCCGGCCCGGGCCAGCAGCGTGTCGAGGTCGCCGTATTCGTTGATCAGCTGGGCGGCGGTCTTGATGCCGATGCCCGGCGCGCCCGGCACGTTGTCGACGCTGTCGCCGCACAGCGACTGCACGTCGACCACCCGCTCGGGATAGACGCCGAACTTCTCGAACACCTGCTCGCGGTCGATGCGCACGCCCTTCATCGGGTCGAACATCGAGACGCCCTCGCCGACCAGCTGCATCAGGTCCTTGTCGGACGAGACGATCACCGCCTCGCCGCCCAGGTCGCGGGCCTTGCAGGCATAGGCGGCGATCAGGTCGTCGGCCTCGTAGCCGGGCAGCTCGATGGCCGGCACGCCGAACGCGCGGGTGGCCTCGCGCACCAGCGGGAACTGCGGGATCAGGTCCTCGGGCGGCGGCGGGCGATGGGCCTTGTACTTGTCGTAGAGCTGGTTGCGGAACGTCTTCTCGGAGTGGTCCCAGATCACCGCCAGGTGGGTGGGCGCATCGCCCTGCATGTCGCGCATCAGCTTCCACAGCATGTTGCAGAAGCCCTGGACGGCGCCCACCGGCAGGCCGTCGCTCTTGCGCGTCAGCGGCGGCAGGGCGTGGTAGGCGCGGAACAGATAGGCCGAGCCGTCGACCAGGAACAGCCGCACGGCGGGGCCGTCCTGGGTCATGGGACGGTCTGCTTCCGGAGCAGCGGCGGAATCGGGCGCGAGGGTGTCGGTCATGGCCGGGAAGATAGGCGGTCAGGGGCGAAGCGGAAACACCTCAGGCGGTCGCGCCATGCTGGCGCTTGTCATCAACGGCGCCTATGCTCGCCCCTAGGCTGCATGCGTTGCGGCCCGTACGCGTATCGGGGGGATTATGAGCGTGAGACTTCTGGCGGCCCTGGCCGCGACGGCCTTGGCGGTCGCGACGCCTTCGGTCGGGTTGACGGCGGGCGAGACCCTGGCCCAGCCGATCTTCGACCAGCGCGCCAAGCCCCAGGACGTCGCCGAGGCCTATCCCAAGACCGCCTTCGCCGAAAAGGTTTCCGGCGACGTCGATCTGGATTGCACCGCCGATGCGAGCGGTCGGCTGTCCGACTGCAAGGTGACCAGCGAGGAGCCCGCCGGCAGAGGCTTCGGCGCGGCGGCCCTCGCCCTGTCGGCCAAGGAGCGGGTCAAGGCCAAGGACGCCGCCGGCGTTCCCATCGCCGGGCGGCGGTTCGAGCGGACCTACAGCTTCCTGGCCCCCGGCGACTCCAACGCCGACTGGATGGCCAAGCCCACCGCCGCCCAGCTGCTGGGGGTCTATCCCGTCGCGGCGCGCCGCAAGCCGCCCGCCAACGCCCGGGCGACGATCGCGTGCAAGGTCAATGTGGAGGGCTTCCTCCGCGACTGCAAAGTCGTGCAGCAGGTACCGGAGAACATGGGCTTCGGCGCGGCCGCCCTCCAGCTGTCCTCGCTGTTCCGCATGAAGCCCAAGATCCGCAACGGCAAGCCCAAGGAAACCGAGGTCACCATCCCGGTCGTCTGGTCGGGGTTCGAGAACATGCCCCAGCCCGCGGGGCCGGCCAACACCCTGGTGCTGGACCCGCCGTGGGCGAGCACGCCTTCCAGCGCCCAGGTGCGCGCAGCCTGGCCGGCCGACGCCAAGGGCGCCACGACCGGTCAGGTGGTCCTGCGCTGCGACCTGAACAAGACCGGCGGCCTCACCTCCTGCGAGGTGCATTCGGAGCTCCCGGCCGGCAAGGGCTTCGGCAAGGCGGCCCGCTCGCTGGCCCCCGCCTTCAAGGTCTCCTTCCAGCCGGACCAAGTGAAGACCCTGGGCGACTACACCGTCGACGTGCCGTTCCACTTCCGCGATCCGACGGGCCCCGACAACCGCAAGATCACCGCGCCCAAATGGATTCGCACCCTGACGCCCGAGGGCATGGCCCTGGTCTATCCCCAGGCCGCGATGAAGGCCGGGGTCAACACCGGACTGGGCGTGGTCGCCTGCGTCGTCGACACCCAGGGCGCGCTGACCGATTGCCAGGTCCGGCGCGAGGACCCCGCCGGCCTGGACTTCGGCGCGGCGGCCATGGAGGCGGTCAAGCTGATGACCATGAATCCGTGGAGCAAGGAAGGCGAGCCGCTGGACGGCCTGCCCATCGTCCTGCCGATCCGCTTCAACTGGCAGCCCGACCCCGCGCCGCCGCCTGTGGCCGCCAAGCCCTAGCCGAAGCGGGCGTTGAGGTCGGGCAGCCCCTGGCTCGACGCCGCGTAGCCGGTGGTGTCGCCGTCGGCCAGATAGGTCCGGGTCGCGGCCAGCATCGCGCCGTAGGCCGCGCGGAACGGGCCGGTGGCCGAGCTGAGGCGGCGCACGCCCAGCTCCGCCAGGCGCTCGGCCGACGGCATGCCCGGGCGGCCCATGGCGTTGACCGGCAGGGCGATCCCGGCGGCCAGCTGGGCCAGCAGGTCCTCCTCGACCGGCATCGGCACGAAGATGCCGCTGGCCCCGGCGTTCTTGTAGAGCGCCGCGCGGCGCAGGGTCTCGGCCAGGGCCGCCTCGCCCTCCGCGAGGTTGGCCAGATAGACGTCGGTGCGGGCGTTGATGAACAGGTCCACCCCCGCGCCCTGGGCGGCAGCGCGGGCGGCGGCGATCTTGCGGGCGTGCAGGTCCGGATCGCGGCGGCCGTCCTCCAGATTGATCCCCACCGCCCCGGCCCCGACCACCGCCTTGACGGTCTCGGACAGCTCGGCGAGGTCGTCGGTGTAGCCGCCCTCGATGTCGGCGGTCAGCGGGACCTTGATGACCCGGGCGGCGCCGGCGATCACGTCGATCAGGGTCGCGACCGGCAGGGCGTCGCCGTCGGCGTAGCCCCGCCCCCAGGCCACGGCGGCGCTGGAGGTGGCCACGGCCTTGGCCCCGGCGTCCTCCATCAGGGCGGCGCTGGCCGCGTCCCAGGCGTTGGGCAGGACCAGCACGTCCGGTCCGGCGTGCAGGGCGTGGAACTGGTCGGCGGTCGTGGTCATGGCGGCGGCTCCGATGGCTCTGGCGGGCGGAGTATCGAGCAATCCAGCCCTAGTCGTCTCGCGGAAATCGGACCTTGATGACCCGCTGCTGACAGCCCCGTGGCGACAGGCGCCCGCTGGCGGGGCGGACGCCGAAATATGGCCGACGCGTCGTAATGCCGCCTTGGCGAAGTCCCATTGGCTGGCCTAGAGGCAAGAGGTTCGCCAGGGCCGCAAAAAACGGGAACCTCCCCCTCTCCCGGGCTTTGGTTTGGACGACCCGAAACACAGGAAGACCCTGGCCCATGGTTTCATGGAAGAAGATCCGCGTCGGTACGGCGCTTTTCGCCGCCACCCTGACCACCGCCGGCGTGCTGGCCGTGGCTCCCGTGCACCACGTCGCGCCGACCGCCGGCCCGACCAGCGAGCCGGTGAAGCTGACTCCTCCCCTGATGCCCGCCGAGGCCGGCAAACCCCTGCCGAAAACCATCCTGACCTAAGGAGAGGGCGAGGCCCGTTCTCCGGGCCCTCTCGTTTTCGGAGCATTTGGGCGCTATGGAGCGCCCATGCCGTTCACCGCCACCGTCCTGACCATGTTCCCCGAGGCCTTTCCCGGCCCGCTCGGCGTCTCGCTGATCGGTACGGCGTGGAAGGAGCAGGACCTGTGGCGATTGGAAACACTGGACATTCGGGGGTTTTCCAAGGATAAGCGCGGCTTCCTCGACGACACCCCCGCGGGTGGAGGCGTGGGAGCCGTACTCAAAGCGGACGTCATCGCCGCCGCGCTGGACAGCGTGGACCTCGGCGGGCGGCCGCTTTTGTACATGAGCGCCCGGGGTCGGCCCCTGACCCAGGCGCGCGTCAAGGAATGGGCCAAGGCGCCGGGCGTCATCGTCCTGTGCGGCCGTTTCGAGGGGGTGGACCAGCGGGTGCTCGACGCCCGGGGGTTCGAGGAGGTCTCGGTCGGAGACGCTGTTCTTGCCGGTGGCGAGGCAGCGGCGATGGTCGTGATCGAGGCGTGCGTTCGATTGGCTCCAGGGGTTCTGGGCAATTTCGAGAGCACGCAGGAAGAGAGCTTCGAGGACGGCCTCCTCGAGCATCCGCAGTACACGCGACCGCGGACGTTCGAAGGCTTGGACATCCCCGAGGTGCTGCTGTCGGGCGACCACAAGAAGGTGGCCCAGTGGCGGCGCAATATGCGTGAAGAGACCACCCGCGAGCGGCGTCCAGACCTCTGGGAAGCGCATCTCGCCAATCAACAGGCAAAAGGCGACCCGAAAACGGGTAAGCCCAAAGGAGACTAGACCATGGCTAAGAACATCATCGCCGAACTCGAGCAGGAAGAAGCCGCCCGTCTGCTGGCGGCCCGCGCGATCCCGGACTTCGAGCCCGGCGACACCCTGCGCGTCAACGTGCGCATCAAGGAAGGCGAGCGCGAGCGCGTCCAGGCCTACGAGGGCGTCTGCATCGCCCGCGCCGGCGGCGGCGTGCACGAGAGCTTCACCGTCCGCAAGATTTCGTTCGGCGAAGGCGTGGAGCGTCTGTTCCCGCTGCTGTCGCCGAGCATCGAAAGCATCGAAGTCAAGCGTCGCGGCGTCGTCCGTCGCGCCAAGCTGTACTACCTGCGCGACCGTCGCGGTAAGTCGGCCCGCATCGCCGAGCGTTCGAACGTCCGCAAGGTGGAAGCCGCCGACGCCGAATAAGGCTCGCGATCTTCGAGACGAACGAGGCCCCGGCGGAGACGCCGGGGCCTTTTTCTTTGGCCGTTTTCGAGCGCCGTTTTCCCTGACCGCCCAAGGGATTCTACGGCTAAGCTATTGCGCAACCATACGAATATATTGACAAAACGCCGTTCTTTGGTGTTTGGTAAACGCACCCCCACCGCTTTGCGACGGGCTTATAGACCGCCCCCTTGCTAGGGAGTGGCCCTCTTCGGAAACGGCGTCATGGCCACCGAAGGAAATGCGATATGAGGGCGCGCCGAAAACAGATGGCGCGCCCTCTTTGCGTCTGGAATCCGGGGACATGCCCTCGCGGCGTGTCCCCATCGGCATCCACCGAGCCAGGACCTTGGGACACGCCGCGAGGGCATGTCCCCGTCACCTGACCGCCACGCGGCGTTGAGGCGGCCGCCGCTTGGGCGCGGGCGTCGCCTGCCGGGCGTCGCGGCGATCGCGCATCCGCTGCAGCCGCTTGCGCACCCGCTCGTCGCGCAGCACGGCGGCCGGCACGTCGGTCAGCATCCGCAGGCCCGCGATCGGCGAGACGTTGCGCACGTCGCGCCGGGCCTGGGCCAGCACCTCGCCCACCATGACCCGGCTGTCGATCTCGCCCGCCTCCTTGACCATGGCCAGACGGTGCAGGGCGTAGAGGCCCAGGATCGCGGCGATCAGGAAATAGAAGTCCCAGTTCGACACCCGCAGCGGCATCAGGGTCAGCACGTCGCCGGGACTGGTCCAGCGGACCAGGATCTCCAGCCGGCGGGCCGCGAAGAAGTCGGCGAACACACCGCCCAGCAGCGGCGCCAGGCCCGCCGCCGCCGAGCTGATCAGGGCGTTGGCGGCGATATAGGCCGTGGCCGAGCCGCGCGGCGACAGCTTCAGGGCGATGTTGCCCGACGACAGGGTCACCCCGGCCGTCGCCAGGCCCATCAGGGCGTGCAGGCCCACCAGATAGGCCATCACCCAGAACCGGTCCTGGATCTGCGAGGCCCCGACCATGGCCGCGATGCAGACGATGAACAGCGGGGCGGCGACGGCCAGCACCGACTTGTTGGCGAAGCGGTCCGACAGCAGCCCCCACGAGCGCAGGGCCAGGACGTTGGTCGCCTGGCTGACCACGCTGAGCACCACCACGAAGGTGACCGACAGGCCCAGCTGCTTGACGAAGAACACCGTGAAGAACGGCGTGGCCAGGTTCACCGCGAACTGCCAGCTGGCCAGGAAGGCGATCAGCCGCCGGAAGTTCACGTCCTTCAGCGGCGCGCGCAGCAGGGGCAGCAGCTTCACCCGCTCGGCCGGGGCGGGCATCTGCGGCTCGGGCGTCAGGGCCAGCTCGCGGCAGCTGAGCAGGCCCGCCAGGAAGGCCGCGCCGTAGAGGCCGGCGAACACGAAGGGCCGCAGGACCGAGCCCTCCGGCGCGCGGTCCAGGGCCACGGCGGCGGCGAGGCTGGCGACCAGGCCGACGAGGGTGGCGTTGATCGTCCGCTTGGCGAAGATCTGGCCCATCCGCTGCTCGGGCGCCAGGTCGCGCACCCAGGCGTTCCAGGCGCAGCCGCCGAAGGTGGCGATCCCGCAGTAGAAGACCTGGGCCGCCACCAGCCCCGCCAGGGCCAGCTTGCCGCCGCCGGTCAGGGCCAGCAGCGCCATGCCGACCAGGGCGCAGCGGCTGATCAGGCTCGCCAGCACCGAGATCCGCTTGCGGGTCCGCAGCCCCTCGACCATCAGCACGCCGGGCAGTTGCAGCAGCTGGACCCAGAAGGTGATCGCCGCCAGCAGGCCGATGGTGGTGTTGGACGCGCCCAGCTGCAGGGCGAAGGCGGTCAGGATGACGCCGCTGGTCACCGCCGTGACGGCGTTGGACCAGCCCGCCTCCCGGACCAGATGTCGCAGGCCGCGCTCGCGGTCCTCGTCGCTCAGGCTGGGCGTAGGGGCAAGAAACATGCGCAGCAAGGCCTCTGCATAGCTCCGCCGAGGCAAGTTTCACTTGGCTTGCCGCCGCCTGGCGTGAATTTTGGCGTTTCCTCGCTTTACGCGCCCGTCCTCAGGGCCTAGATGCCCGGGTATCATGACCCGCGCACCGAAGACCCTCTACGACAAGATCTGGGACGCTCACGTCGTCAACGAACAGGACGGCGAAGCGATCCTCTATATCGACCTGCACCTCATCCACGAGGTGACCACGCCGCAGGCCTTCGCCGGCCTTCGCGCGGCCGGCCGCAAGGTGCGCCGGCCCGACCGCACGCTCGCCGTGGCCGACCACAACATCCCGACCGAGGGCCAGGCCAAGGGCGTCGACGCCGTGGCCGACGACGAGGCGCGCCTGCAGCTCAAGACCCTGGCCCGCAACGTCGAGGACAACGGCATCGAGTTCTTCCCGATGGGCGACATCCGCAACGGGATCGTCCACGTGGTCGGCCCCGAGCAGGGCCGCACCCAGCCGGGCATGACCATCGTCTGCGGCGACAGCCACACCTCCACCCACGGCGCCTTCGGGGCTCTGGCCCACGGCATCGGCACGTCCGAGGTCGAGCACGTCCTGGCCACCCAGACCCTGCGCCAGGAGAAGGCCAGGAACATGCTGGTCCGCGTCGACGGCCAGCTGGGCCCCGGCGTCACCGCCAAGGACGTGGCCCTGGCCGTGATCGGCGAGATCGGCACGGCCGGCGGCACCGGCTACGTCATCGAGTTCGCCGGCCCGGTGGTCCGCGACCTGTCGATGGAAGGCCGCATGACCCTGTGCAACCTGACCATCGAGGGCGGCGCCAAGGCCGGCCTGGTGGCGCCGGACGACAAGACCTTCGCCTACATCCAGGGCAAGCCCTCGGCGCCGAAGGGCGCGGCCTGGGACATGGCCCTGGCCTACTGGAAGGGCTTCGTCAGCGACGAGGACGCCAAGTTCGACCGCACCGTGGTCATCGACGGCTCGGCCCTGGTCCCGATGGTCACCTGGGGCACCAGCCCCGAGGACGTCATCCCGGTGACCGGCAACGTGCCTGACCCGGAAAGCTTCGCCACCCCGGACAAGCGCGCCGCCGCCCACCGGGCCCTCGACTACATGGGCCTGAAGGCCGGCCAGCCGATCAGCGAGGCCCGCATCGACCGGGTGTTCATCGGCTCGTGCACCAACAGCCGCATCGAGGACATGCGCGCGGCCGCCGCCGTGGTGCAGGAGGCCTTCCTGCACGGCCGCCTGGTGGCCGAGCACGTCAAGGCCATGGTCGTGCCGGGCTCGGGCCTGGTGAAGGAACAGGCCGAGGCCGAGGGGCTGGACGCCATCTTCAAGGCCGCCGGCTTCGACTGGCGCGAACCGGGCTGCTCGATGTGCCTGGCCATGAACCCCGACAAGCTGGCCCCGCAGGAGCGCTGCGCCTCGACCAGCAACCGCAACTTCGAAGGCCGCCAGGGCCGCGCCGGCCGCACCCACCTGGTCTCGCCGGCCATGGCGGCGGCGGCGGCGATCGCCGGTCACCTGACCGACGTGCGCGCCCTGTTCGAGGAGACGAACTGATGCAGGCCTTCACCCGCCTCGACGGTCGCGCCGCCCCCCTGTCGCTGGCCAATATCGACACCGACCAGATCATCCCCAAGCAGTTCCTCAAGACCGTGGAGCGCGAGGGGCTGGCCAAGGGCCTGTTCTACGACTTCCGCTTCGACGGCGACGGCAACGAGATCGCCGACTTCGTGCTGAACCGGCCGGAGTACAAGGGCTCGTCCGTGCTGATCGCCGGCGACAACTTCGGCTGCGGCAGCTCGCGCGAGCACGCCCCGTGGGCGCTGATGGACTTCGGGATCCTGTGCGTGATCTCGACCAGCTTCGCCGACATCTTCAACAACAACTGCTTCAACAACGGCCTGCTGCCGGTGGTGCTGAAGCCCGAGGAAGTCGCCCAGCTGATGGACGAGGCCAAGGGCGGCAACCACATGGTCAGCGTCGACCTGGCGGCCCAGACCGTGGTGTCGCCCTCGGGCAAGAGCTTCCATTTCGACATCGATCCCGTCCGCAAGGACAAGATGCTCAAGGGCCTGGACGCCATCGGCGAGACCCTGCAGCACGCGACCGACATCGACCTGTTCGAGAGCAAGCGGGCGCTGGACCGGCCCTGGCTGGAAGCCTGATGCCCCAGTCCGGCACGATCATCCTGGCCGGCACGATCCGCGTCGCGCCCGAGCGCCTGGCCGAGCTGCGCCCGCACCTGAAGGCCCAGGTCGAGGGCAGCCGGGCCGAGCCCGGGTGCCTGGACTACGCCCTGACCGAGGACCCGCTCGATCCGGGCCTGATCCGGGTCTACGAACACTTCGTCGACGAGGCGGCCCTGGCCTTCCACCGCGCCGCCCCGCACATGGCCGCCTGGCGCGCCTGCTGGCCCGAACTGGGCGTGGGCGACCGCCGCATGTCGTCGTTCGACGTCTCCGACTACCGCGAAATCTGATCTAGAGAGCCTTCCACCATGTCCACGCTCCTGCTCCTGCCCGGCGACGGGATCGGCCCCGAGGTCTGCGCCCAGGTGCGCCGGGTGGCCGCCGTCCTCACGCCCGACCTGAACGTCGAGGAGCGGATCTATGGCGGCGCCAGCTACGACGCCCACGGCACGCCGCTGACCGACGAGGTCCGCGACGCGGCCCTGGCCAGCGACGCGGTGCTGATGGGCGCGGTCGGCGGTCCGCAGTGGGCGAACGCTCCCCGCCACCTGCGCCCGGAAGCCGGCCTGCTGAACCTGCGCAAGGCCATGGACGTCTACGCCAACCTGCGCCCGGCCTACTGCTTCGAGGCCCTGGCCGGCGCGTCCAGCCTGAAGACCGAGCTGGTCTCGGGCCTGGACGTGATGTTCGTGCGCGAACTGGTCGGCGGCGTCTATTTCGGCCAGCCGCGCGGCGTCGAGACCCTGCCGGACGGCCAGAAGCGCGGCTTCGACACCGCCGTCTACACCACCAGCGAGATCGAGCGCGTCGGCCGCGTGGCCTTCGAGCTGGCCCGCGGCCGCACCAACAAGGTCCACTCGGCCGAGAAGTCGAACGTCATGGAGTCGGGCCTGCTGTGGAAGCAGGTGATCACCGAGCTGCACGCCCGCGAATATCCCGACGTCCAGCTGGAGCACATCCTGGCCGACAACTGCGCCATGCAGCTGGTCCGCGCGCCCAAGCAGTTCGACGTGATCGTGACCGACAACCTGTTCGGCGACATCCTGTCGGACGCGGCGGCCATGTTGACCGGCTCGCTGGGCATGCTGCCCTCGGCGGCGATCGGCGATCCGGACAAGCCGGGCCTCTACGAGCCGATCCACGGCTCGGCCCCCGACATCGCCGGCAAGGGCGTGGCCAACCCCCTGGCCGCCATCCTGTCGTTCGAGATGGCCCTGCGCTGGTCGCTGAAGCGCCCCGAGGCCGCCGACGTCCTGCTGGCGGCGGTCAAGGCGGCCCTGGACGGCGGGGCCCGGACCCGCGACCTGGGCGGCGAGCTGTCGACGGCCCGGATGGGCGACGCGGTGCTGGCCAAGCTCTAGCGGCGAACACTTGCCCCTACGGACCGCTTCGCGGTCGTCTTCCCCCACAGGGGGAAGAGCCCTGCCGCCGACGACGCGCTTTAGGCTCCGCCCCCTATGGGGGCGAACAGACCGCGTAGCGGTCAGGTGGGGGCAAGTGCGAGCCTTCACGAACCGAGCAAGCGCCCCTACCCTCCTCCCAACGAGAAAAGGGAGGAGCAGGCATGATCCCGGGCCTGATGCAGACCGCGCCGCTGCTGATCAGCGGCATCGTGACCTACGCCGCCCAGGCCCACGGCGGGCGCGAGATCGTCTCCAAGCTGATCGACGAGCCCAACTGGCGCTACGACTATGCGGGCCTCCTCCGCCGCTCGGCCCAGCTGGCCCACGCCCTGGCCCGCCTGGGCGTGGGGCCCGGCGACCGGGTCACCTCCCTGGCCTGGAACACCCACCGGCACCTGGAACTGTTCTACGCCATCCCCGGGATCGGCGCGGTGCTGCACACGGCCAATCCGCGCCTGTTCGACGAGCAGATCGTCTACACGATCAACCACGCCGAAAGCGCGGTGCTGGCCTATGACCGGAACTTCGCCGAGCTGGTCGACCGGATCGCCCCGCAGCTCACCACGGTGAAGACCTTCGTCATGCTGTCGAGCCCGGAGCGGACGATCCCCGGCCGGGTCGGCGCCCTGTCCTACGAGGCCCTGATCGCCGGCGAGCCCGCGACGATCGACTGGCCGAGCTTCGACGAGAACGCCGGCGCCTTCCTCTGCTACACCTCGGGCACGACGGGCGATCCCAAGGGGGTGCTCTATTCGCATCGCGCCGTGGTGCTGCACGCCATGGCGGGCGGCCTGAACAGCGCGTTCGGCTTCACCGCCTTCGACGTGGTGATGCCCTGCTCCAGCCTCTACCACGCCACCGCCTGGGGCGTGCCGTTCAGCGCCCCGATCTGCGGGACCAAGCTGGTCCTGCCCGGCGACAAGATGGACGGCGCGGCGCTGCACGACCTGATCCAGGGCGAGGGCGTCACCTTCACCGGCGGGGTGCCGACCATCTGGACGATGTACCTGGACTGGCTGGAGAAGACCGGCCAGCGGCCGGACACCCTCAAGCGGGTCGTGATCGGCGGCAGCGCCGTGCCGCGCGCCATGGCCGAGACCTTCAAGACCCAGTACGGCGTCGACGTGCTGCAGATCTGGGGCATGACCGAGACCTGCCCGATCGGCGTGGTCGCCACCCCCACCCCGTCCCTGGCCGCCCTGGGCGAGGCGGCGATGAACGACGCCATATGGACCCGCCAGGGCCGACTGCAGTTCGGCATCGAGCTGCGGGTCGAGACCGACGACGGCCAGGCCGCCCCGCGCGACGGCGAGACCTCGGGCGCCCTGAAGGTGCGCGGCCCCTGGGTGGTGCGGCGCTACTTTCGCAAGGACCAGGACGCGGCCCAGGCCGACGGCTGGTTCGACACAGGCGACATCGCCACCCTGGACGAGCACGGCTTCATGCGCATCACCGACCGCCAGAAGGACGTCATCAAGTCGGGCGGCGAATGGATCAGCTCGATCGACCTGGAGAGCATCGCCGCCGGCTGCCCGGGCGTGAAGATCGCCGCCGTGATCGGCGTCCCCCATCCCAAGTGGGAGGAGCGGCCGCTGCTGGTGATCGAGGCGCACGACGGCGCGTCGGTGGGCAAGGCCGAGGTGCTGGACTATCTGGCGCCGAGGATCGTGAAGTGGTGGACGCCCGACGACGTGGTCTTCGCCCCGGTGCCGCTGACCGCGACGGGCAAGATCGACAAGAAGGTCCTGCGGGAGGCGTGGCGGGGGCATTTGATGGGCTAGAGCGGCGAACACTTGCCCCCTACGGACCGCTTCGCGGTCGTCTTCCCCCACAGGGGGAAGAGCGCTCCGCCCCCTACGGGGGCGGACAGGCGGCGGAGCCGCCAGGTGGGGGCAAGTGGGTGCGCCGCAGCCTCTAAGCCAGCGTCCGCACCTTCGGCTCCCGATCCCAGAACCGCTTGGCGGCCGCGGCGATGAAGTCGGCGCCCAGGCCCACGACGCCCTCGTCCGGCTCAACCCCCGCCTTGTCCAGCAGCGGTCTGGCGGCGTCCGTCGCGCCGATGGCCTTGAGATGCCCGAAGGCGTCCATGACGAACTGCACGGCGGCGGCTTCCTTGAGCAGGGCCGCGCAGCCGGTGTCGGACAGCACCAGGGCGACGGCGTCCACCGTCACCGAGGGCGTGCCCGCCAGCTGGCCGTCGGCCGGGATCAGCGTCCCGTCCGCGCCCTTGGCCCCGCCGATCTTCGGCGCGATGACCTTGGCCACCGCACCCGCCTTCCTGATCGCCGCCTTCAGCTTGTCGACCGCCGCGCCGTCGGAACCGTCGGCGATCAGGACGCCGATCACGTGGCCCTTGATGTCCTGGGGCGCGCGCGGGCCGTTGACGATCCGCAGGGCCGGCGACGGGTCCAGGTCCTGCACCGCCACGGCCGACTTCGAGGCCTTGGGCACGGGCATGTTCAGGCCCGCCCCCACGCGCTTGGCCAGGTCCGGATCGACATTGACCAGGTTGCCCATCATCCGGGTCCGCACCGCCTCGATGCCCACCTTCGACAGCTCGAACACCAGGGCCGAGGCCAGGTGGGCCTGTTCGGCGGGGTCCAGCGACCGGAAGAACAGCCGCGCCTGGCTGTAGTGGTCGGCGAAGCTCTCGGGCCGGATCCGCAGCTTGTCGCCCTGCTCGTTGTCGCCGTCGGCCGCCCCGAAGGTCTTGAAGCCGGTCACCGGGCATTCGCGCGGGCCGCCGATCTCGCCGGCCGTCTCGGCCAGGCTGTTGGGCTCGTAGTTGGCGCGGCCCTTGGGCTGCAGCATCTGCATCTGCCCGTCGCGCTGGAAGTTCATCACCGGGCACTTGGGCGCGTTGATCGGGATCTGGTGGAAGTTGGCCGTGCCCAGCCGGCTCTTCTGGGTGTCGAGGTAGCTGAACAGCCGCCCCTGCAGCAGGGGGTCGTTGGTGAAGTCGACGCCCGGCACGATGTTGCCCGGGCAATAGGCCACCTGCTCGGTCTCGGCGAAGAAGTTGTCCGGCCAGCGGTCCAGCACCATTCGGCCGACGATGCGCACCGGCAGAACCTCCTCGGGGATGATCTTGGTCGGGTCCAGCACGTCGAAAGGCAGGCTGTCGGCGAAGGCCTGGTCGAAGGTCTGCAGGCCCAGCTCCCATTCGGGGAAGTCGCCGCGCTGGATCGCCTCGAACAGGTCGCGGCGCTGGAAGTCCGGATCGGCGCCGGCCAGCTTCACCGCCTCGTCCCAGATCGTCGAGGCCACGCCCTGCTTGGGCTTCCAGTGGAACTTGACGAAGGTCGACTTGCCGGCCGCGTTGACCAGTCGGAAGGTGTGGACGCCGAAACCCTCCATCGTGCGCAGCGAGCGCGGGATGGTCCGGTCGCTCATGGCCCACATGATCATGTGGGTGCTCTCGGGCATCAGGCTGATGAAGTCCCAGAAGGTGTCGTGGGCGCTGGCGGCCTGCGGGTAGCCGCGATCGGCCTCCATCTTCACCGAATGGACCAGGTCCGGGAACTTCATGGCGTCCTGGATGAAGAACACCGGGATGTTGTTGCCCACCAGGTCCCAGTTGCCTTCCTGGGTGTAGAACTTCACGGCGAAGCCGCGCACGTCGCGCGGGGTGTCGACGCTGCCCGCGCCGCCGGCCACGGTCGAAAAGCGGGTGAAGACCGGGGTCTTCTCGCCGGCCCGCTGGAAGAGGTCGGCCTTGGTCAGGTCGGCCAGCGACTCGTAGAGCTCGAAGAAGCCGTGGGCGGCCGAGCCGCGGGCGTGGACGATCCGCTCGGGGATCCGTTCGTGGTCGAAGTGGAAGATCTTCTCGCGAAGGACGAAGTCCTCCAGCAGCACCGGCCCGCGCTCGCCGCTCTTCAGCTGGTTCTGGTTGTCGGAGACCCGGATGCCCTGGTTGGTGGTCAGGTGGCCCTCGGGGCTGTGGGGGCCCTTTTCCGGCACGTGCTGGTGGGTCTCGCCGCCGGCGCCCACCTCGGTCTTGAAGTCCTGCTGATCGGCCATGGCCCGTCTTCCCTGGATGCGACGGGGATGACGCCCAGCCCCGCGTTGGCAACGGGAACGCCTCGGCGGTCGAAAGGGCGCAAGCGGGGCCGGAGTTTAATCCTCCGCCTGGAATTTTAGCCGCCAGCTCTCCGACACCAGTCCCTGGCCGAAGCCGTCATAGGGCCAGCTGTCCTCCAGCACGAACCCGTGGCGGGCGTAGAGCCGCCGGGCGGGCAGCAGGTTGCTCTGGGTCCAGAGGACGATCTCGGCGTAGCCCGCCGTCCGGGCGTAGCTCAGGCATTCGCGGATCAGGGTCTCGCCGACGCCCAGGCCCCGCGCCGACGGCTCGACCAGCAGCAGGCGCAGGCGGCCGACCGTGTCGCTCTCACGGGCCAGCATGATAGAGCCGACCGGCCGGCCCGCATGCTCGGCGATCCAGCAGGCCTCGCGGGCCGGGTCGCAGGTCTTGACGTAGTCGGACACCACCCCGGCCACCACGCCCTCGAACCGGGCGTCCCAGCCCTGTTCCTCCGCATACAGAGCGCCGTGCCGCTGGACGATCCAGCCGAAGTCGCCGGGTCGCGGGGCGCGCAGGCTGATCATGACTCCAGCAGGGCCTTGAGCCTGGCCAGGTCGGCGGAGACCATCCCCTGGTCGCGCGCGAAGGTGGCGTCGTCCATGCCGGGGACGCGGAACAGGGTCAGGGTCACCTCGGCCCCGTCGCCGTTGGCCACCACCCGCAGCGGGATGCTGATCTCGGTCCCGTCCGCCAGGGTCACCCAGTGGTCCAGGACGCCGTAGGGGTTCTGCGGCGAGAACCGCACGTGGACGTCGCCGTCGGGGCCGTGGGCCACCCAGCGGTCGCCGTCGCGGGTCAGGCCCTCGCCCAGGCCGGCGGCCCATTGCGGGAAGCTCTCGGGCCGATGGGCGAAGGCGTAGACCTCGGCGGCCGGGCGCGCGATCGACACGGTCATCGGGCGGGCTTCGAACAGGGTGGTCATGCCAGGTCTCCTACCGCGCCTCCCCGGTACGATCATCGCCCGGCCGTCGAAAGGCCGTCAACCGGGCCTCAGAACCCCACGCAGGCCGGCTGGGTGACCACCATCACGCCCTCCTGCGAGAACCGCCGCACATAGGCCGCGCGCACGGCCTCGATCCGGTCTTCGCCGCCGGTGCGGCCGGGCAGGGCCAGCATGACGATCTTCGACGGCTCGCGCACGATCGGGCCGGCGTTCGAGCGCCACTGGCCGGCGGCGTCCAGCACGGTCAGGCCGTCGGGGAATCGCGGGGTCAGCTCCTCGTCGACGAAGCGGGCGAAGTCGGCCTCGGAGACGCCGACCTGGTCGCCGATCTTGCGGCCGAAGCCCAGCTGGACCAGGCGGCCGGGGCTCTGGCCGACCGGACACGTCGGGGCGGGCGCCAGGCTGGCGCAGCTGGAGAGAAGCGTCGCGCCGACCGCCAGGGTCAGGAGCGCGACCCGGCCCATCAGCCGCCCACCGCCAGGTCGTCGGCGTGGATCATCGGGCCTTCGGTGAAGCCCAGCTCGGCCTCGATGGCGTCGCTGCGCAGGCCGGCGATCTTGTGGGCGTCGGCGCTGTCGTAGCGGACCAGGCCCCGGGCCACCTCGCGGCCAGTCTCGTCGCGGACGCGCACGGCGTCGCCCTTGTCGAACGGACCCTCGACGGCGCGGACCCCGGCGGAGAGCAGGCTCTTGCCGCTGGCCAGGGCGACCGCAGCGCCGGCGTCCACGGTCAGCCAGCCCTGGGGGGCCAGCGAGCCGGCGATCCAGGCCTTGTAGGCGGCGGCGGGCGAGGCGCCGGCCTCGATCACCGTGGCCAGGGCCCCGTCCTCGATGGCCTGCAGCGGCGCGGGGCGCGAGCCCAGGGTGATCAGGGTGGCGCAGCCGGCGGCCCGGGCGATGCGGGCGGCGGCGATCTTGGTGGCCATGCCGCCGGTGCCGACCCCGGCCGAGGCGTTGGCCCCCTCGGCCATGGCGGCGATCTCCGGCGTGATCTCGGCGACCCGTTCGATGTGGGTGGCCGAGGGATCGCGGCGCGGGTCGGCGGTGTAGAGGCCGTCGATGTCGGACAGCAGCACCAGCAGGTCGGCGCCGACCATCTGGGCCACGCGGGCGGCCAGGCGGTCGTTGTCGCCGTAGCGGATCTCCTCGGTCACCACCGTGTCGTTCTCGTTGACCACGGGCACGACGTTCAGGGCGATCAGGGTCTCGGCGGTGGCGCGGGCGTTCAGCCAGCGGCGGCGCACCTCGGTGTCGTCGCGGGTCAGCAGGATCTGGGCGGCGCCGACGCCGTGCGGCTCCAGCGCCTCCTCCCAGGCCCGCATCAGCACCGACTGGCCGGCGGCGGCGGCGGCCTGCTTCTCGGGCAGGGTCAGGGACTTGCGGCCGGTCAGGCCCAGGCGCCTGCGGCCCAGGGCCACGGCCCCGGACGACACCACCACCACCTGCTGCCCCCGGGCCCGCAGCCGGGCGACGTCGGCGCAGAAGGCGTCCAGCCAGGCGCGGTCCGCCGCGCCGGTGGCGGCGTCGACCAGCAGGGCCGAGCCGACCTTGAAGACGATGCGCTTGGCGCGGCTGAGCGCTCCCCCCGACGCCGACATCAGGGCTTCCAGCCCCCGGGGGTCTCCTCGATGTGGTCCTCGTCGTCCTCGATCTCCTCGATCGCGTCGCCGCGACGGATGCGCACCTGGGTGTAGGCGGCGCGCAGGAGCTCGGTGACGCCTTCGCCGGAGACGCCGGAGACCAGCATCGGCTTGATCCCCGCCACGGCCTCGAGCTCGGCGGCCTTGGCCGCGCGGGTCTCGTCGTCCAGGGCGTCGACCTTGTTCAGGGCCAGGATCTCGGACTTGTCGGCCAGCTCGTCGCCATAAGCTTCCAGCTCGCCGCGGATCGTGGTCCAGGCGCCGGCGATGTCGTCCTGGGTGGCGTCCACCAGGTGGATCAGCACCGCCGAGCGCTCGACGTGGCCCAGGAACCGGGTGCCCAGGCCCGCGCCCTCGCTGGCGCCCTCGATCAGGCCGGGGATGTCGGCCATGACGAAGCGCTCGCTGGTCGACAGGTCGACCATGCCCAGGTTCGGGGTCAGGGTGGTGAACGGATAGTCGGCGATCTTCGGCTTGGCGGCGCTGGCGGCGGCCAGGAAGGTCGACTTGCCGGCGTTGGGCAGGCCGACCAGGCCGACGTCGGCGATCAGCTTCAGCCGCAGCCAGACCCACAGCTCCTCGCCCTCCTGGCCGGGATTGGCGTACTTCGGGGCCTGGTTGACCGGGCCCTTGAAGTGCAGGTTGCCCCAGCCGCCGTTGCCGCCCTTGGCCAGGCGCAGGGTCATGCCGGCGGTGTCGAGGTCGGCGATCAGGGTCTCCTTGTCCTCCTCCAGCACCTGGGTGCCGACGGGGACCTTCAGGATCACGTCCTCGCCCGCCGCGCCGTGGCGCTGGCGGCCCATGCCGTGCACGCCCGTGCCGGCCTTGAAGTGTTGCTGGTAGCGGTAGTCGATCAGGGTGTTGAGGCCCTCGACCGCCTCGATCCAAACATCGCCGCCTCGGCCGCCGTCCCCGCCGTCGGGGCCGCCGTATTCGATGTACTTCTCGCGTCGGAACGAGACCGCGCCGCCGCCGCCGTTTCCGGAGCGGACATAGATTTTGCACTGGTCCAAGAATTTCATGAGCGTCTTTTGTCGTAAGGCGGCGTGTCCGTCGAGCCGAAACCGGTCTACGGCAAAGCCTCGCCGCGTTCAGGCTCGGTCTTTTGTCGTCTAGGCGACACTTTGACGCGTCGAACCGCGTTCGTCATCGTGACGAAATGTTAAAAGAGATCATGCGACAAACGACCTCATGAGGAAGCCGACAGGACCATTGCGCGGGGAGGGCTGGCGTTGACGACGACAATTACTGACGCCGATTTTGCGCATGATCTGCAGGATCTGACGCTGCCGACCCTGTGTCGGAAGTACACCCACGAGGCGTCGCTGCATCGGAACATGCTGATGAGCCGGGGCACGGGCCTGGCGCCCGAATGGCGCGACTTCCGCGCCTTCCTGACCGCCATCGGCCGCCGCCCCACCGAAGAGCACGACTTCGTCCTGCTCAATCGCCACGAACGCACCTACGGCCCCGGACGGGCCCGCTGGATGACGCCCGACGAACAGGCCGTCCACGAGGAAGAGTTCGACCGCCAGCAGGCCGCCAAGAGCCGCGAAACCCATCAGCTGATGCACCAGGCCGCGGCGATGAAGCGCGCCAGCGCGCCCAACGCCGCCAACTTCGGCCAGTGGACCCCGATGGCCGGCCGCCAGGTCTCCTATACCGAGGTGGCCAAGCGCCTGGCGATCCCGATCGGGGCCCTGAACAAGACCATGGCCGACGGCCGCACGGCCGACGAACTGGTCAAGCGCTCGGGCTCGGCCCAGGAGCTGATCAATCCGGACCTGCAGTGGCTGCCGCCGGACCCGACCCGCAAGGCCAACTTCTTCGAGGCCTTCCGCATCTGGCACATGCAGGTGCAGCCGCAGTTCGCCCGCGCCGCGACGCCGACCTTCCTGTTCCTGTTCATCGCCCTGCCCGTGATGCGGGAATGCCGCGACGAACTGATGGCCCTGAACCTCTGGAACCCGTTGGGCCAGCGCGCCATGAACGCGCGCGACGGCCACGTGGCGTGGAAGAAGTACTGCGAGTTCATGCCCCGGGCGCAGGTGGCGATGATGGAGATCCCCATCTACGCGACCTATTCGCTGCTCAGCGACCTGGACGCCCTGTGCGAACGGATCATCGTCGCCGAGAAGCGCTTCCGCGAAGGCCCGCAGAAGACCATCGCCACGCACCGCGCGGCCTAGGCCTCTAGGCCAACCACACCATCATCCGGGTGTCCACCGGCTCGCCGCGGGCGACCGAGGCCTTGGTCTCGACCACGCCCGTGTACAGGAAGCCGGCCTTGACCAGCACCTGGCCCGACGCCGGATTGTCGGCGAAGTGGCCCGCGACGACCACCTTCTTGCGCCAATCAGCCTTGGCCCAGGCCATGGCGCCCTGGACGGCTTCCGTCGCCAGGCCGCGACCCCAGTAGGGCCGGCCGATCCAGTAGCCGATCTCCAGGTGGCCGACGGGCGGGGTGAAGAAGCCCAGCACACCGACCACGCCGGTGTCCTCCAGGTCGATCACGAAGGTGGCGTCCCTGCCCCGGTCCTGAACCTGGCAGCGGGCCACGAAGCCGTCGGCCTCGGCCCGGCTGTAGGGCCAGGGCATGCGGGTGGTCATCTTGGCGATCGCATAGTCGCCGCACAACGCCGCGATCCGCGGCGCGTCGTCGGCTTCAGGAGCCCGCAGCGTCAGCCGCTGCGTCTCGATGATCGGACTCTTCTCGATCACGCACATGTCTTGGTTACGCACCTGGGCGCGCCTCCCGTTCTCGGTCCTTCTAGGTGGGGACCGTGACGCTCGGATTTCAGGCCTGGGGTCCTTTTGCGGCCAGGAAATTTCGAGCGCGGACAAAACAAAAGCGGGGAGCCCGGCGTCCGGACTCCCCGCTTAGGTTTCGTCTGTCCGGATCGTCTTTCTTGGAGGAAAGCGCGACCCGGATCTCTACGAGGTTCGCGCTATTCGGCGGCCTGGGCCACCGGAGCCACGTTCACGTAGGTCCGATTGTTGCGCTTGGTGACAAAGCCCACCGCACCTTCGACGAGCGCGAAGAGGGTATGGTCCTTGCCCATGCCCACGCCGGCGCCCGGCCAGAACTTGGTGCCGCGTTGGCGGATGATGATGTTGCCGGCGGCGACCTTCTGGCCACCGAACTTCTTCACGCCAAGACGACGGCCAGCCGAGTCGCGACCGTTGCTGGACGAACCACCAGATTTCTTGTGAGCCATTGTGCTCTCCTGATCCTTAGAGGCGCAGCCGCTTAGGCTTCGCCGTCTTCCTTGGCGGCGGCCTTCTTAGGCGCGGCCTTCTTCTTCGGGGCGGCGGTCGGTTCGGCGTGCTCGACGACGACGGCTTCCACCTTGGCGGACGACTTCGAGGCCTTCTTGGCGACGGTCTCGACTTCAACCTTGGCCGGGGTGACCGGAGCCACGGCGGCGACGGCGGCGTCGCCCAGGCCGCGGGCGCGCGCGTTCAGGATGACCTTCGGGGTCAGGTCGACCGTGCCGTCCCACTTGCTGGTCTTGCCGGCGCCGGCGACCGAGGTCACGCGGATGACCGACTCGGTCTGGCGGTGACCGCGGGTGCGGCGATAGCCCTGACGGCGGATCTTCTTGAAGATCTTCACCTTCTCGCCCTTGCGGGTTTCGATCAGGGTGCCGGAGACGACAGCGCCGTCCACCGTGGGGGCGCCGACCGTCACGGCCTCGCCTTCGCCAAGCATCAGGACTTCGCCGAAAGCGACTTCCGAGCCCGGTTCACCGTCGAGCTTTTCGACAACCAGCAGATCGCCGGCTTGGACCCGGTACTGCTTGCCGCCGGTTTTGATCACCGCGTACATAGGTTAGCGCCTTAAGAAACGTGCGTTCGCAAAATGGGGAACGCCCGCTGGGAGACCCTGCGGGCGAGAGGGGCGCACTTATACCGGCGAAAGCCCCTGAGTCAACGGCGAACGGCGCCCTGACGCTTGACGAAATCCACGACGCAGCCCTAGCCGCGCCGAACGTCGGCCCGCATGGAAGTGGAGAGGGGCGAAGCTTTGGAGGTCCCGCCCCGCCTCGCGCCTCGCGTACGGGGAATCAGGAGCCCCCGCCGGCGCGGTCCGATGCGCGGCTCCATGAAGAGAGCCTCTGGTATGTTACTTTATAACAGGCTATAGCCGCAGACGTGAACACGACCTTCTTCGCCTCCGTCGCCGCCACCGGGTTCGTCGTGGCCTTCCTGCATGCGGCCTTGCCCACGCACTGGCTGCCGTTCGTGTTGGTCGGCCGCGCCCAGAAATGGACGACGGGGCGGACCCTGGGCGTCACCCTGCTGGCGGGCCTGGGCCATGTGGGCCTGACCATCGTGCTGGGCCTGGCCGTGGTGGCCGCGGGCCTGGTGGCCCAGCCGCACCTGGGCGATTCCTTCCATTGGGTGGTCGGCGGGCTGATGGCGGCGCTGGGCGTCTTCTATCTGGTCAAGGGCCGGCACAAGCACGCGACCCTGGAGACCGGCCGCAAGTTCGCCTCCGACCGCGCCGCCATCACCGCCCTGGTGGTGCTGCTGACCCTGTCGCCGTGCGAGGCCTTCCTTCCTTATTATCTGGCGGGGATGGAGCACGGCGTGGCCGGCTTCCTGACCCTTTCGGCGGTGCTGCTGGCGGCCACCTCGGCCGGCATGCTGATCTTCACGGGCCTGAGCCTGGCCGGCTTCAACCGCCTGGGCCTGGCTCGGCTGGAACAGTACGAGGAGCTGATCCTGGGCGGCGCGCTGATCGTGATCGGCGCGGCGGTGGCGTTCCTCAAGACCTAGACTTCTTGATCTGCTCATCCCGGCGAACGCCGGGACCCGGATGGAATGGCTTTGAGGGGGTTCCTTGAACGCGGCGCTCATCCCGTCAGATTCCCCGCTTTAGGATCTGGGTCCCGGCGTTCGCCGGGATGAGCGGCGTTTGGAGGTGCTTCCACCGAGGCCTCTTCACACCTAAATAGCGGCCATGACCGACACCACATCCAATTCCGGCAAGATCCCCGTCACCGTGCTGACCGGCTATCTCGGCGCCGGCAAGACCACGCTCCTCAACCGCATCCTCACCGAGGAGCACGGCAAGCGCTACGCCGTGATCGTCAACGAGTTCGGCGAGGTGGGCATCGACAACGACCTGGTGGTCGGCGCCGACGAGGAAGTGTTCGAGATGAACAACGGCTGCGTCTGCTGCACGGTGCGCGGCGACCTGATCCGTGTCCTCCAGGGCCTGATGAAACGGAAGGGCGGCTTCGACGCCATCGTGGTCGAGACCACGGGCCTGGCCGATCCGGGCCCGGTGGCCCAGACCTTCTTCGTCGACGACGACGTCAAGGCCCGCACCTATCTGGACTCGGTCACCGCCGTGGTCGACGCCAAGCACATCCTGCTGCGCCTGTCCGACAGCAAGGAAGCGGTCGAGCAGATCGCCTTCGCCGACCAGATCGTGCTGAACAAGACCGACCTGGTCTCGGAAGACGACCTGCGCCACGTCGAGGCGCGCATCAAGCGCATCAACCCGCTGGCCCCGATCCACCGCGCCCAGCGCTCGAACGTCCCGCTCGAGACCATCATCGGCAAGCACAGCTTCGACCTGGAGCGGATCACCGAGCTGGAGCCGGAGTTCCTGAACCCGGCCCACGGCGAGGACGGCCACGTCCACGACGAGCACTGCGGCCATGATCACCATCACCACGACCATGATCATGACCACCACGGTCACGACCACCACCATCACCACCACCACGACCACAAGAGCGACATCCACGACGACGGCGTGAAGGGCATATCCCTGACGCTGGACAAGCCGGTGGATGGCCAGAAGATCACCGCCTGGCTCAACGACCTGCTGGCCCGCCGCGGCGTCGACATCCTGCGCGCCAAGGGCATCATCGACGTGAAGGGCGAGGAGCGCCGCCTGGTGTTCCAGGCCGTGCACATGATCCTGGAAGGCGACTTCCAGCGCCCGTGGACCGACAAGGACAAGCGCTACAGCCGCATGGTGTTCATCGGCCGCGACCTGGACGAGGCGGAACTGAAGGCCGGGTTCGAGGCGACGGCGGCTTAGGAAGGCTCACACCGACTTGCCCCCACCTGACGGCTTCGCCGTCTGTCCGCCCCCATAGGGGGCGGAGCCTACCCGCGAGGCTCTTCCCCCTCTGGGGAAGACGATCGCGAAGCGATCCGTAGGGGGCAAGTGTTCGCCCGCACAAGTCAGAAAGCCCCGGACCATCGGCCCGGGGCTTTCTCGTAATGCCTAGCGAATATCCTCGTTCACGATCCCGATCTGGGTCCAGCCCTCGGCGTGGACCTTGTCGATCACGCCCATCAGCGCCTCGTAGGGCACGTCGGCCTGGGCGCTGACCATCAGGCGCTGGTCCTTGCGCGGGCCGGTCTGGCCGTCGGCGGCGAACCGGGCGCTGACGTCGCCGGCCAGGGTGTCCAGCCGCGTGGGCTGGCCGGCCAGGTACAGGGCGCCCGAATTCTGGATCGAGATCAGCACCGGCGGCCTGGGCGGGACGTCCGTCTTGCGGGCCGGCGGCATGTCGAGCTTGATCGAGGTGGTGGCCATGGGCACGGCGACCATGAAGATGATCAGCAGCACCAGCAGGATGTCGACGAACGGCGTGACGTTGATGTCCGCGTTCTGCCGGATCGCATAGGCCCCGCCGCCCGCCCCAGCCAGTTTCGCCGCCATGACCTGTCTCCTCTCCATGCCCCGTTCGGGATCGATTGAAGTTACAGGTGTAGTTTTCTACCGTTTCTTACGCTTGTAAAGCGCCAAGCTCCCAAGCCCTGAGACAGGCACGAAAAAGGGGCCGGACATGGCGTCCGGCCCCTGATCTTTCGCGTGATCGCGGAAGAGATCCTTAGTGGATGTCTTCGTTGATCAGGCCGACCTTGTACCAGCCGGCGGTCTGCAGGGCGTTCAGCACGCCCATGAAGTCGGCATAGGTCACGTCGGCGTCGGCGCGGACCATGACGCGCTGGTCGTCCTTCGGGCCGGCCTGGCCGGTGGCCGTGAACTTGGCGTCCAGGTCGAACTGCAGGTTGTCCAGGCTCGTCTGCTTGTCGGCCACGTACAGGGCGCCCGACTTCTGGATCGAGATGAACACCGGTTCCTTCGGCTTCGGGGCGTTCGGCGGCGGCGGGGTCGCCGGCGGCAGGTCCACCTTGATCGCCACGGTCGCCATCGGCACGGCGACCATGAAGATGATCAGCAGCACGAGCAGGATGTCGACGAAGGGCGTGACGTTGATTTCGGAGTTCTGGCCGAGGGAGTAGCGACCACCACCCCCGCCAGCAAGTTTAGCCGCCATTGCCTGACTGTCTCCCAAGGGCCGCCTCTGTGGCGGTCCCGAAAAATGTTAGAGGCCACGTCTGGCGCAGACGGGCGCGGAAGTAAAGCCCGACGAGAGGCCGCGATGGCAACCCCTTTTGTGACTCTTTTTGACGGAACGCCGTTCAGGGGACGGGTTCTCCGGGCCTGGCTCGCGCCCCACGCGCATTGAGCGCGTATTGACGCCCGACTAGGCGCCCGCGTCGGGGCGCGGTATGGCGCGCGAATGATCTATTCCTTCGACGCCTACGTCACCGCCGCCCTGTTCGACCGCGCCGGTCGCGCCGCCTTCGCCCTGGGCGACGGCACGGTGCGATTCGAGAACGAAGGCGGCTTCGTCACCGTCGAGGCCCACGACGGCGCGGTGCTGGCCGCCGCCGTCCACCCCTCGGGCCGGGGAATCGTCACCGGCGGCGACGACGGCCGCGTGGTCTGGAGCCGGATCGAGGGCGACGAGGTCGCCGCCACCCTGGTGGCCGAGGTCAAGGGCCGCTGGATCGAGCACGTCGCCGCCAGCGCCGCCTCGGGCCTGATCGCCTTCACCGCCGGCAAGGAGGCCCACGTCCGCGACGTGGCCGACGCCAAGTTCCTGCGCGTCTTCCCGCACGACAAGACCGTCTCGGGCCTGGCCTTCGACCCCAAGGGCCGGCGCCTGGCCACGGTCGGCTACGGCGGCGCCTGGCTATGGTGGGCCAAGATCGACGGCCAGAAGCCCCAGGCGCTGAAATGGGCCGGCAGCCATATCGCCGCGGTCTTCAGCCCCGACGGCAAGTTCCTGGTCACGGCCATGCAGGACAACCAGCTGCACGGCTGGCGGCTGGCCGACGGCAAGGACATGCGGATGGGCGGTTATCCGTCCAAGATCAAGAGCCTGGCCTTCTTCGACAAGGGCAATCTGATGGTCACCGCCGGCGCCAACGGCGCCGTGGTCTGGCCGTTCGCCGGGTCCAACGGCCCGATGGGCAAGGAAGCGGCCGAGATCGGCTTCTCGCGCGACTCGATGGTGGTGCAGGTCGCCGGCGTCGACGCCCTGCCGGTGGCCCTGGCCGGCCAGGACAACGGCAAGATCTGGGGCGCCCACATGCGCTCGGGCCGCATCGAGACCCTGAAGGCCGAAAAGGGCGCGGCGATCAGCTCGCTGTCGGTCTCGGCGGATGGGAACCGGCTGGCCTGGGGGGATGAAGACGGCGAGGCCGGGGTGATCGCGATCCCGGCGATGGACACGCGGTTCTGATCTTCCGCTCTTAAAGTTGTCATCCCGGAAGCCTCGCAGAGGCTGTCCGGGACCCGGGGGACTGGGCTGACGCGGTGCGGTTCACCTGGGTCCCGGACAGCGCTACGCGCTTCCGGGATGACAACCGCTAGAAATGGCGGATGAGGCTCAGAGCCCCCTAAGCGCCTCGACCACCGCCTTCACCACCGCCTCGTCCGTGTCGCGCAGGCCGTCCGGCACGAAGCCCAGCTCGTGGGCGCGGTGCTCGTGCCCCTGGGCCAGGCCCTCGACCATCGGCGCGCTGCACGAGCCGTGCACCTCGCGCACGGCGGTGCGGGCGACCAGTTCGGCCACGTTCGACGGATTGACCCCGCCGCCGGCCAGGATGGCGATGCGGCCGGCCGCCTGGCCGACCAGGGCGGCGATCATCGACGAGCCGGCCATGGCGTTCAGCGCGCAGCCCGAGGTCAGGATGCGCTCGAAGCCCAGGTCGATGGCGGTCTCCAGCGCCGCGAACGGGTCGGGCGTCAGGTCGAAGGCCCGGTGCAGGGTCACGCCCATCCCCTCGGCGTGGGCCACCAGCATGGCCAGCACGTCGACGTCCAGCTCGCCCGAGGGCCGGTTGGCGCCGACCACCACCCCCGCCAGCCTGGCCTCCCGCGCGGCGTCGATGTCGCGGAAGATCGCGTCCACGTCGCGGGCGTCGTAGACGAAATCGCCGTGGCGCGGGCGGATCATCGGATAGATCGGGATCGCCGCCTCGGCCGCGATGGCCATCAGCCCCGGCGCCGGGGTCAGCCCCTGCAGGGCCAGGGCCGAGCACAGCTCGATGCGATCCGCGCCACCGGCGATCGCCGCCGCCAGTCCGGCGGGCGTATCGACACAGACTTCCAGGATCACGCGGTCGGACATCTTGGCGGCTCCCAGGCTCGTGGTACGGATTCGTGACCGGCGTTCTTTTGGCGCCTTTCGGGGAGCTTACCCATGCTGAATCGTAGAGGCCTGATCGGCGCCTCGCTCGTCGGGTCGGGATTGATGGGGAGCGGCGCGGCCTCGGCGGCCGGTCCCTCGGGCGAAATCCAGCTGACCAAGCCCTGCGTGATCTCCACCTGGGACTTCGGCGTGCCGGCCAACCAGGCGGCCTGGGCGATCCTGTCGAAGGGCGGCCGGGCGCTGGACGCGGTCGAGGCCGGGGCCCGCGTGCCCGAGCAGGACCTGAAGAACCACAGCGTCGGCCGGGCCGGCTATCCCGACCGCGACGGCCACGTCTCGCTGGACGCCTCGATCATGGACGAGCACGGCGGCTGCGGCGCGGTCGCGGCCCTGGAGCACATCGCCCACCCGATCTCGGTGGCCCGGGCGGTGATGGAGAAGACCCCGCACGTCCTGCTGGTCGGGGCCGGCGCCCTGCAGTTCGCCCAGGAGCAGGGCTTTCCGCGCGAGGAACTGCTGACGCCGGAGTCCCGCGCCGCCTGGGAGGCCTGGAAGAAGGAGGCCAAGTACGCGCCCAGGGCCAACAGCGAGGTCGGCGACTACGGCAAGACGTCCGGACAGCTGGGCACGCCCGGCGGCAAGGGCAATCACGACACCATCGGCATGCTGGCCCTGGACGCGGCCGGCAACCTGTCGGGCGCCTGCACCACCAGCGGCATGGCCTGGAAGCTGCGCGGCCGGGTCGGCGATTCGCCCATCGTCGGGGCCGGACTCTATGTCGACAACGACGTCGGGGCGGCCACCTCGACGGGCGTCGGCGAGGAGGTGATCCGCAACGTCGGCTCGTTCCTGGTGGTCGAGCTGATGCGCCAGGGCCGCTCGCCTCAGGACGCCTGCAAGGAGGCGGTCGCCCGCATCCTGAAGAAGAAGCCGGACGCCAAGGACCTGCAGGTGGGCTTCCTCGCGCTGAGCAAGACGGGCCAGGTCGGCGCCTGGTCGATCCAGAAGGGCTTCAGCTACGCCCTGTGCGACGGGACGCGGCAGGACCGGCTGGAGGCGGGCGACAGCTTCTACTGAGGCGGCGTCATGTTTCCCTCTCTCTTTGAGAGAGGGAGGGGCCCATGGCGAAGCCATGGGAGGGTGAGAGGTTACACGCTCACCGAATGAAACGCGGTCGTTCGGCCGGTCTTCGACGTGAAGAGCCCCGCCTTTCAACCGTCATCCTCGGACTTGTTCCGAGGGTGACGGAGGTGGACGCGAGCGCAGGCCGGGGACATGCCCTTGCGGCGTGTCCCCATCAGCTAGCGCCGCGCCTGGACTTGGGGACACGCCGCAAGGGCATGTCCCCGCGCGGGGATCGAGCGCTCTCTATCCCCGTAAGCGGCGGGACAAACCCCAACCATTCCAACGCCCTGCAGAAAAAGCAGCGTCACCGACGCGCCAGTGGTCAGCCCTGCTGCACAATCAGACCCGTCACCATCACGGGGAGGGCTCTTGGTACCGGCCCAAGCAGGCGATGGGGATGGAACCGAGCGGGGCCGCTTGCCTTGGCTGGGGGGAGGTCTTGGGCGGCGGGGCTCAGAAGGTCCCAAGGCGCAAGACGAACCTCGGCGAAGACCGGCGGGTCGACGGGGCCGGGAGGTTCAAACCGGCCTGTTCCAGGATCAGTCGGAGTCGCCGACGGCCCCTTCCGGGCGACCTGATCCTGCCCGCCCGAGGGGGAACGTCGACCGGGATGAAACAGGCCCTCAGTCGCCGTCCCTTGAGAAGAACGGTTCCGCGGAGCGGTCGAGCCAAGCCGAAACGCAAACACAAAACCCACGGTCTCCGGGCGAAGCCCGGCCCGCTCCGCGCCTCCCCATCAGCTCACGGCCAAATTGGCGTGGGATCACACCCCCTTGCCCCCACCTGACCGCTTCGCGGTCTGTCCGCCCCCGTAGGGGGCGGAGCCTTCGCACCGGCGCTCTTCCCCCTCCGGGGGAAGACGACCGCGAAGCGGTCCGTAGGGGGCAAGCGGTCGCCGCGCCAACCCAGGAAAGGAATCCCTCCCATGCCCAAGTCCAAGCCGCCCCGCCGCCGCAAGATCCGCCGCGCCAACGACCTTCGCGTGCTGATGCTCGAGAGCGTCCGCGCCGCCCTGGCCCTCAACGACGCGATCATCGCCAAGATCGACGAAGTGCTCGACCGCTATCCACCGGGAAAGGACAGGACCGCCCTGCTGACCTGGCGGGAGGAGATCAAGTCGCATCGGCCAGGCCTGCTGGCGAGCCGGGCCGACGCCATGAATCCGTGATCGGTCTGGCTCGAACACCGAAAGACAGACAAAGATCGGCCCGCATGGGTCTCGACCCCGTCTCTCGTCGTTCTATGGTCAAGCCCCATGCGTCGCCGCGGGATGGTCCGTTTGACAGCCGAGAACACCGACGGCCTGCGTCTCAGAGCCCGACTGCGCGCCCTCTATCACGGCGCCTCGCCCACCTCGGTGCGGTTCCGCTACGGGATCATCGTCATCGACCTGGCGATCATCGCCTTCTTCGTCGCCGCGCCGCTGATGCGCCGGCACGGCTGGACCTTCTATGCGATCGACTACGGGGTGGCGGCCTTCCTGGCCCTGGATCTCCTGGCCCGGGCCGTCGCCCACGGCGAGATCAAGGCCTGGCTGAAGAAGCCGATCACCTGGATCGACCTGTTCGTGCTGGCCACCCTGCTGTTCCCGGCCTGGCTGTTCAATTTCGGCTTCCTGCGGGTGGTGCGGCTGTGGACCCTGATCCACAGCGAGTTCTTCTGGCGCACGGTCGGCCGGCGATACGACGACACCCGGGTGGAGCAGATCACCCGCGCGGCCTCCACCCTGGTGACCTTCGTCTTCGTGGTGACGGGCTTCGTCTATTCCAGCTTCGCCGGACGGCACGCGGGCATCGGCGGCTATGTGGACGCCCTCTATTTCACCGTCACCAGCCTGACGACCACCGGCTATGGCGACGTCACCCTGCCGGGCGTCTGGGGCAAGCTCCTGTCGATGGCGGTGATGCTGGGCGGGGTGTCGCTGTTCATCGGCCTGATCCAGTCGATCCTGCGGCCGCACAAGGTGACCTTCCCCTGCCCGTGCTGCGGCCTGCGCAAGCACGACCCCGACGCCGTGCATTGCAAGGCGTGCGGCCAGGTGCTGAACATCCCCAACGACGGCGATTAGCCGAGCGAGGTCTGGCGCCGGGCGGCTTTTGCGATACCGTCACGATCCATAAAGCGCCGCTTCGCGCGGTCACCCCTGTCACGACAGTCGCCGGATCCCCAGATGCGCAGTCTGCTTCTCGCCCTCCTCGCCTCCACGAGCCTGATGACCTTCTCCGACGCCCAAGCCGCCGATCCCGCTCCCGCCAACACCGAAGCCCGCACGCCCCTGGCCGAGCTGGGCAAGGACGATCCCTACAAGTGGATGGAGGAGATCGAGGGCGAAAAGCCGCTGGCCTGGGCCAAGGCCGAGAACACCCGCAGCCTGGGCGTGCTGCAGGGCGACAGCCGCTACGCCGGCCTGGAAGGCCAGGCCCTGGCCATCCTCAACGCCAAGGACCGGGTGCCCGGCGTGTCGTTCGCCGGCGACGGGACCCTGCGCAACTTCTGGCAGGACGCCGACCACGTGCGCGGCCTCTGGCGCGCGACCACGCTGGACAGCTACCGCACCGCCACGCCCGCCTGGGAGACGATCCTCGACATCGACGCCCTGGCCAAGGCCGAGAACGCCAACTGGGTGTTCAAGGGCGCCGGCTGCCTGCCGCCCGACGAGACCCGCTGCCTGGTCACCCTGTCGAACGGCGGCAAGGACGCGGTGACGATCCGCGAGTTCGACACCAGGACCAAGGCCTTCGTGCCCGGCGGCTTCGTCCTGCCCGAGGGCAAGCAGAACGTCAGCTGGCTGGACCAGGACACCCTGCTGGTGGCCCGCGAATGGGAGCCGGGCCAGGTGACCCAGTCGGGCTATCCCTACGTGGTCAAGACGCTGAAGCGCGGCCAGGCCCTGGCCGAGGCCAAGGAGCTGTTCCGGGGCACGCCGGAGGACGTCTCGGCCTCGGCCTACACCCTGACCGACGCCGACGGGAAGGTCGTGGCCGTGCTGGCCAATCGCGGGGTCAGCTTCTTCGAGGCCGAGACCCACCTGCTGACCGACAAGGGCGCGGTGAAGCTGCCCTTCCCGCTGAAACACTCGATCCAGGGCTATGTCGCCGGCCAGCTGGTGATGTCGCTGGAGCAGGACTGGCCCGAGAAGGGCTTCAAGACCGGCGACCTGATCAGTCTGGACCTGGCGGCCCTGAAGGCCGACCCGGCCAAGCCCGCGCCCGTCCTTGTGCTGCGCCCCACCGCCAGGCAATCGGTCGAGAGCGTCACCACCACCCGCGACAAGCTGGTGGTCGGCCTGCTCGACAACGTCACCGGCGCGGCCCTGGCCTACAGCCACGGCCCCAAGGGCTGGACCTCGCAGAAGCTGGCCCTGCCGGCCAATTCGACGATCGGCCTGGGCTCGGCCTCGCAGAAGGACGACCGTCTGTTCGTCAGCGTGACCGGCTATCTGACCCCCTCGACCTACTGGCTGGCCGACGCCGCCTCGCTGAAGCTGGAGCAGGTCAAGGCCTCGCCGGCCCGCTTCGACGCCTCGACCCATGTGGTCGAGCAGTTCGAGGCGACCAGCAAGGACGGGACCAAGGTCCCCTACTTCGTGGTCCGGCCCAAGGGCGTGAAGTACGACGGCCAGGCGCCGACCCTGCTCTACGCCTATGGCGGCTTCCAGGCCTCGATGACCCCGGCCTATTCGGGGGTGATGGGCAAGCTGTGGCTGGAGCGCGGCGGCACCTATGTGGTGGCCAACATCCGCGGCGGCGGCGAGTTCGGGCCCGCCTGGCACAACGCCGGCCTCAAGGAGAACCGCCAGCGGGTCTATGACGACTTCTTCGCCGTCTCCCAGGACCTGATCACCCGCAAGATCACCTCGCCGCGCCGGCTGGGGATCATGGGCGGCAGCAACGGCGGCCTGCTGATGGGCGTGGCCCTGACCCAGCGGCCCGAGCTCTACAACGCCATCGTCGTGCAGGTGCCGCTGTTCGACATGATCCGCTACACCCAGATCGGGGCCGGGGCCTCGTGGGTGGGCGAATACGGCGATCCGACCATCCCGTCCGAGCGGGCGGTGATCGCCAAGTACGACCCCTATTCCAACCTCAAGGCCGGCCAGAAATATCCGGAGGTGTTCATCGAGACCTCGACCAAGGACGACCGCGTCCACCCGGCCCACGCCCGCAAGGCGGCCGCGCGGCTGGAGGCGTTGGGCTATCCGGTGCTGTACTACGAGAACATCGACGGCGGCCACGCGGCCAGCGCCAACCTGGCCGAGACGGCCCGGCGCCAGGCCCTGGAATATGTCTACCTGTCGAAGAAGCTGATGGACTGACGGGGCATGGACGGCCCGGAGCGTCATGTTTTCCGGGCCGTAAACCCTAGTTCAATCTATCGGGGCCAGTATCCGTCCTCGAATTTCCGGCGTCCGCCGGATCGAGGTTTGCCTTGAAGATCGACGTCTTCCCCGCCCTGGAACTGCCCGCGGAGGTCGCCGTGGCCTGGTCGGCCGTCCAGGCCGGCGAGCCGCGCCTCGACAGTCCGTTCCTGTCGCCCCAGTGGGCCCAGGCCGTGGCCCGGGCGCGCGGGCCGACCAACGGCGCCAGGGTCGCGGTCCAGTCCGACGCCGCCGGCCGTCCCTCGGGCTTCCTGGCCGTGCGCAAACGCGGCTCCACCGCTATGCCCGTCGGGGCGCCGATGAGCGACTATCAGGCCCTGGTGACGCGCGACGGCTTCCGCGCCGACCCGCGCGCCATGCTCCGGGCCCTGGGCGTCTCGCGCTACGACTTCTGCCACATGCTGGCCGACGACCCGGCCTTCCAGGGCTGCGCCCGCGGACGGGACGTCTCCTGGGTGGTCGAGGTCGCCGACGGCTACGCCGCCTACGAGGCCGAACGCAAGGCGGCCGGGGTCGGCGCGCTGAAGGACATCGACAAGAAGCGCCGCAAGGTCGAGCGCGAGGTCGGCCCGACCCGCTTCACCGCCCTGTCGGACTCGCGCGCCGACTACGACCGGCTGATCGCCTGGAAGCGCGCCCAGCTGGCGGCCACCGGCCAGACCGACCTGTTCAAGTCCGCCTGGGTCATGCGGCTGATGGACGAGCTGCTGGAGACCCGCGATCCGGCGTTCGGCGGCGGGCTCTACACCCTGCACCTGGGCGACGAGCTGGCGGCGGTGCATTTCCACCTGCGCGGCGGCGCCACGATCCACGGCTGGCTGATCGCCCACGACCCGAAGTTCGAGCGCTATTCGCCGGGCCTGCTGCTGTTCCAGGACATCCTGAAAAGCCTGGACGACGGTCCCTACAAGCGCCTGGACCTGGGGGCCGGCGACTACCGCTTCAAGCGTGAGCTGTCGAACCGCCAGCAGGGCGTGATGTTCGGATTCCTGGGCGCGCCGTCGGTCTCGACCCTGGCGCGCACGGCGGTCTACGGCCTGCGCGAGATCGCCGAGGCCCTGCCCCTGGGGCCGGTCTCGGCCCTGCCGGGCAAGGCGATGCGGCGGCTCGACGTCCTGCGCGGACTGAGCTGACCGTCGGTCGTCTTGGAAGCCTCGATCAGGACGCGCGTGCGATCAGGGCGATCACACCGGTCCAGAGCATGAGATTGACCGCCGAAATAAGCAGAAGCCAGGCAAGGCGGCTCTGACGGCCGTCCTGCCGCGCGCGAAACGCAACGCCGCGAACCCCATGACCCATGGTTTCCTCCAAAGCTCTCTACTGGAGCTTGAGTCGGATGAAACTCCCGTTCCCGGGCACGCGCAAGCAAGTTTGATCGGCTGTCCCAGGACAATCTCGAAATTGTGACGCCGACCGTCCGCGGGGCCGCGCTAGGGCGCGACCCCGTTGATCCGAAGGGCCGGCGGATCGATGCGACCCGCCTGCCAGGCCCGGGTCCAGCCCAGGCGTTTGACCGGCTCGCGGAAGGCGAAGCGCAGCAGGTGCTCGGCGACCACGTCCTCGAGCTTGGCCAGCCCCTCCAGGTCGGCCGCCTCGATCGTGACGTCCAGGCCCTCGGGGTCGGCCAGCATGCTGCACGTGCCCAGCGGCAGCGGGATCAGGCCGAGACGTCGTCGTACGTCACCTCGAACCTGTGACCCCAATGCTTGGCAAGCTGGATCATGTAGCGCGTGGCCTTGTCGGTGTTCAGGCGCGCGTGGCTCTGCATCGGTCAGACCCCTTCGATGGCCGCGGCCGCGTCGTCCATGACCTTGGCGATCGCGGCCACCTGTTCGGGGGTCAGCGAGCCGGAGGTCAGCTTCAGGCGCAGGGCGGTCTTGAGGTTCTCGCGGGCCCGCATGATCTGCGGCGAGAAGGCGGCGCTCTGGGCGGCGGCTTCGGCCATGCGGGTGAACAGGCCGTGGACCGGCTGGCTGTTGCTTTCCAGGAAGGCCTGGCCTTCGTCGGTGATCGTGTAGAGCTTCTTGCCGCCGCCGGCGTCGGCCGCGGTGACGTAGCCCAGCTCTTCCAGCAGGGTCAGGGTCGGATAGATCACGCCCGGGCTGGGGGTGTAGGCGCCGCCGGCGGCGGTCTCGACGGCCTTGATCAGCTCGTAGCCGTGGCTGGGCTTGTCGGCGATCAGCTTCAGCACGACCAAGCGCAGGTCGCCGTGGTCGAAGAACCGGCCCATGCGGCCGCCGCGACGATGATGGCCTTCATGGCCGCCGTGGAAGCCGAACGGATGGCGGCCGAAATGCGCGCCGTGGGGACCGCCGTGGCGGCCGTGGTGGGGATGATGACGTCCAAACATGTGTGTTTTAGATCCTGTTTCGTTATATCGGACTTACAGATATATCGGATTGACCGAGCGTCAAGGCCGTTTTCCGATATATCTGATATCAGTCTAAGAAAAAGGGGCGCGCCACGATGGCGCGCCCCTTCTTGAAGCCTAGGCCCCCGGCGGAACCGGGAAGCCGCGGTTGCGCATCAGGGCGCCGATCTTCACGTCCCGGCCGCGGAAGCGGCGGAAGGCCTCGCCCGCGTCGATGGTGTTGCCCACGCTCATGATGTCGTCGTGCAGGCGCTTGGCCACGTCCTTGTCGTAGAAGCCGCCGGGCGCCTCCTCGAACGCCTCGGCCGCGTCGGCGGTCAGGGTGTCGGCCCAGATGTAGTCGTAATAGCCGGCCGAATAGCCGTCGCCCGAGAAGATGTGGCCGAACTGGGTGGGCCGGTGGCGCATGACGATCTCGGACGGCAGGCCGATCTCGGCCATGGCCGATTTTTCGAACGCCGCCGGGTCGATCGCTTGGCCCTTGGCCGCCAGGTGGATCTTCATGTCGTAGATCGCCGAGGCCAGGTACTCGACGGTCGAGAAGCCCTGGTTGAAGGTCTTGGCCTTCTCGATCTTGGCCACCAGCTCGTCGGGGATCGGCTTGCCGGTCTGGTAGTGGACGGCGAACTGGGTCAGCACGGGCTTGGTCGGCAGCCAGTGCTCGTTCAGCTGGCTGGGGAACTCGACGAAGTCGCGGGCCACGTTGGTGCCGGCCAGGCCGGGATAGTTCACATCCGAGTTCAGGCCGTGCAGGGCGTGGCCGAACTCGTGGAACATGGTCGAGGCGTCGTCCCACGAGATCAGCACCGGCTCGCCGGGCTTGCCCTTCACGAAGTTGCAGTTGTTGGAGACGATCGGCGTGACCACGCCGCGGAACTTCTCCTGGGTGCGGTACTCGCTCATCCAGGCGCCCGACTGCTTACCGGCCCGGGCGTAGGGGTCGAAGTACCACAGGCCCACGCGCTGTCCGCCCTTGGTCACCTCCCAAACGCGCACGTCCGGATGGCAGACGGGCACGTCCTTGATCTGGGTGAAGGTGAAGCCGTAGAGCTGGCCCGCCGCCCAGTGGATGGCCTCGCGCAGCTTCTCCAGCTGCAGGTAGGGCTTCACCACGTTCTGGTCGAGGTCGTAGCGCGCCTTGCGCACCTTCTCGGCATAGTGGCGGTAGTCCCAGGGCGCGATCTTGAAGGTCGCGCCTTCCGCGTCGGCCACCTTCTGCATGTCGGCCACTTCTTCATGGACGCGGGCCACGGCGGGCTTCCAGACCTGCATCATCAGGTCCATGGCCGCGTCCGGGGTCTTGGCCATCTGGTCGTCGGTGATCCAGTGGGCGTAGGTCGGGAAGCCCAGCAGCTGGGCCTTCTCGGCGCGCAGCTTGAGGATGTCGGTGATCACCGCCTTGTTGTCGTGGGCGTCGTTGTTGTCGCCGCGCGACACCCACATCTTCCAGCCCTTCTCGCGCAGGTCGCGACGGTCGGAATAGACCAGGAAGGGCTCCATCGACGAGCGGGTGTTGGTGATGAGCCACTTGCCCTTCAGGCCCTTCTCCTCGGCGGCCGCCGCGGCCCCGGCCTTCACCGAGTCCGGCAGGCCGGCCAGGTCGCCCTCGCCCAGCTCCAGGGTGTAGCCCTCCTCGTCGGCCAGCTCGTTCTGGCTGAACTTGGTGTAGAGGCTGGCCAGGGCCTGGTTGATCTGGCCCAGGCGGGCCTTCTTGGCGGCGTCCAGCGCCGCGCCCTGGCGGGCGAAGCTGTTGTAGACCACCCAGGTCAGGCGCTTCTGCTCGGGCGTCAGGTTCGCGGTCTCGCGGGCGTCGTAGACGGCCTTGATGCGGGCGAACAGCTGCTCGTTCTGGATGATCTCGTCGCTGAACGCCGCCAGCTTGGGCGTGCTTTCGGCCTCGACCTTCTGCATGGCCGCGTCGTTCATGGTCGAGGTGAACACCCCGAACAGCGCGCCGACCCGGTTCAGGGTCCGGCCCGAGTCCTGATAGGCCGCCAGGATGGTCTCGAAAGTCGGGGCCGAACGCTTGGCGGTCAGGGCGAACAGCTCCTGGCGCTGCTCGGCCATGGCGGCTTCGAAGGCCGAGGCGAACAGCTCGGGCTTGACCTTGTCCAGCGGCGGCAGGCCGCCGTGCGGCCCGGTCCAGGGCGCCAGCAGCGGGTTGCCGGACGCGGCGGCGTAGGGGGTGGCGGCTTTGACGATCATGGGCATCAGGGCGGTCGCGCTGGCGGCGGCGAGGAAGGAACGACGCTTCACGGCGGGTCTCCGGAAAATGGGAAGCTGGACCCTAGAGCGTCGCGCGGTCCCAAGGTAAGCGCTTTCGCGCGGAATTCGTCCCATGGAAGATGAATTCGACGACAGGAACTCGCGCCCGCCCGTTCCGCCGGGGCCGGTTCGTGCGCGATCGGGACTGCACGGGTTCGGCGCCAGAATCTCAAGCGGGCCGCGTGGACGGCCGGGCGAGGGCGGGGTAAGCCAGGATCATGTCCATCGGCGTCTTCGACTCCGGCGTGGGCGGCCTCACGGTCCACCGCGCCCTCGTGAACCGTCTGCCCCAGGCGGACTTCACCTATCTGGCCGACCAGGCCAACGCCCCCTATGGCGGGCGGCCCGGCGAGGAGGTCGTCGCCCTGACCAAGGCCGGCTGCGAGCGCCTGTTCGACACGGGCGCCAGCCTGGTGGTCCTGGCCTGCAACACCGCCTCGGCCATCGCCCTGCGCCGCCTGCAGCAGACCTGGCTGCTGGGCTACCGCAAGTCGCTGGGCCGGCCGATCAACGTGCTGGGCATCATCGTGCCGACCATCGAGGCCGCCACCGGCCTGCCGTGGGAGCACGAGGCCGAGCGGCGCGGCGACAAGGTCGAGCAGCTGGACGTGCTGGGCGTGTTCTCGACGCAAGGCACGACCAATTCGCGCGTCTACGAGATCGAGATCGACAAGCGCAAACAGGACATCGCGGTCTTCTCCCAGCCTTGCCCGGACCTGGTGCCGATGATCGAGGCCGATGCCGGCGTCGTGGATCTGGCCAAGGCGGTCGACGGCTACGTCCAGGCGCTGAAGACCCGCATCGGCCGCTATCCCGACCGCGCGGTGCTGGGCTGCACCCACTACGAGATCATCGCCGACATCTTCCGCGCCGCCCTGCCGGCCGGGACGCCGGTGATCCACCAGCCGGCCTCGACGGCCGACGCCCTGGAGCTCTACCTGCAGCGCCACCCGGAGTTCGACCCCGGGACCGGCGGTTCGCGCAAGTTCCTGACCACCGGGACGCCGGGCCCGCAGAACGGGCTGGTGGAGAGCTTCTGGGGCGGGCCGCTGGCGTTCGAGAAGGCTTAGAGGCGGCTTACCCGAGCGTCCGGGCGGCGAACACTTGCCCCCTACGGGTCGCTCCGCGACCGTCTTCCCCCAAAGGGGGAAGAGCCTCGCGCCTCAGGCTCCGCCCCCTATGGGGGCGGACAGACCGCGAAGCGGTCAGGTGGGGGCAAGTGGCGACTTGACGCCGAGGCCGCACGCGCCACCCTTCCTCCAAACGGGAGGGGCCACCTCATGAAACACCTGCTGATCGCCGCCGCGCTGGCCCTGGCCGCCACCGCCGCCCGCGCCGAAGTCGTCGACGCCCAGCCCAACGGCTTCGAGGTCAAGCGCGTCGCCGTGCTGAACGCCCCGGCCGACAAGGTCTACGCGGCCCTGGCCCAGCCGTCGCAGTGGTGGAGCAAGGACCACACCTGGTCGGGCTCGGCCGCCAACCTGTCCCTGGCCCCGATGGCCGGCGGCTGCTTCTGCGAGAAGCTGCCGAACGGCGGGTCGGTCATGCACATGACCGTGGTCTACGCCCAGCCCGGCCAGGCCCTGCGCCTGTTCGGCGCCCTGGGGCCGCTGCAGATGTCCGGTGCGGCCGGCCATCTGGGGTGGACCCTGGCCGAGAAGGACGGCAAGACCACCCTGACCCAGACCTTCGACGCCGGCGGCTACATGAAGGGCGGGCTCGACAAGATCGCGCCGGGCGTCGACGCGGTGCTGGGCGAGCAGCTCGACCGGTTCAAGGCCTATGTCGAGACGGGCAAGGCGCCGTAGGGCCTCGAAACGCTGCTATCCCGGACAGCCCCTGCGGGCTTCCGGGATGACACCCGTTGGGGCGCCTATTTCTGCCAGCTGGCCTTCTGGCTCATCAGCCACGAGAAGTCGGCGGTCAGCTGACCCGACTGGTTCCCCTTGCCGGTCTTGGGATCGTACGAGGTCCAGACCCCGGCCGACGAGTGGCAGCCCATGCAGCTTTCGGTTTGGTAGATCAGGGTGTTGATCCCGGGGGTGATCGGCTTGCCCTGGTTGTTCAGCACCGAATTCCAGACCGGCGGCTGGGCCGCGCCCGAGGCGGGGCAGGCCTGGCCGTTGGGCAGTTCCTCGCCGTGGCAGGCCTCTTCGTTGCCCTTCTGGAAGTAGGTCTCCATCGTCACGTTGGTCAGGAAGACCGGGGTCGGGTTGCCGCCCGGCTTGTTGGTCACCGCGTTGGGCAGGCCGCCGTTCCACGGGGAGGGCGGCGCCGTCGGGTCGGTGGGCCACTGGGTGTCGATCAGCTGGTAGTACTGCCAGACCGAACCCTGGGCCTTGAGCGCCGCCTGGGCCTGGCGGTTGAGGGCCACCTTGTCGCCGGGGATCGGAATGCCGCGCCAGGCCTGGGTCGGGATGCGCGGATAGACGCCGGACTTGTCGGCCTGGGGCAGCTGGTCGACCGCGCAGATCGGGCAGTTGGGGTCGAAGAACGACGGCTGCAGCTTGGGATGGGCCACCGTGTCGACGTCCAGGTTGTCGACCTGTTCGAAGGTGGACCAGATCCATTGCGGCGAGGTGGTGCTCTTGTGGCCGATGTGCATGCCGACCAGGCCCACGGTCACCTTGCGCTCCAGCTGCTTGCCGTCCGGCCCCTGGTCGATGATCACGGCGGGGCTGGTGTAGAAGCGGCTGAAGTCGTCCTTGCCGGACTTCAGGATCCGCCAGGCGAACTTCAGCTCGAACGAGCCGCTCCAGTCCTTGCCCGGCGTGCCCAGCGGCATGGCCACGGTCTTGCCGGCCTTGGAGAAGGCGACCTGGCCGTTGATGTTGTAGAGGCTGTTGTCGCAGAGATAGCCGACCTCGTTGGGGTCGATCATGATCTCGTAATAAACGAACTCGCCGTTCTGATCGATCATCGGGCCCGAGAAGGCCTGGTTGATGTCGCTCAGGTCGCCCAGGTTGGCGGCGTTCAGCTCGCCCACGGCCGACAGCACGCCCAGGAACCGGGTCGCGCGCGGATCGGCCTTGACGGCCTGGGCCGAGAACGGAAGCAGGCCCTTGCTGACCGGCTTGGCCAGGTCGCTGCGCACCAGCGTCAGGGTCCGCGCCTTGGGCGTCTGACCGCAGGCCGCGGGCCGCGCGCCGTCGGTCTGGAAGATCGAGCTGGAATTGTGCCACAGCGTCCAGTGCGGCTGGCCGAACTTGGTGTCGGTCAGCTTCGGCGCCGCCACGCCCTGGCTGTTGGTGGGCCAGTTCAGCGCCAGGAACATCTGCCAGGAATAGAGGTCGAACTCGCGCTGCACCTCGGAGAACTTCTGGACCTTCTCCAGCTGCTTCTTCAGGGCGATGTCGACGTCGCCCGGCATCTGCGGCGTCAGTTTCGGCGCGAAATTGGGGAAGGCCGCCAGATAGGCCGGCTTGGCCGGCGGCGCCGCGTCGATCGCCTTGGCGGCGAACAGCGCGCCCCCGCCCGCCAGGCACACCAGGGTCGCGGCCAGCGCCCGCCAGCCGATCTTCCGTTCCGTTCCCGAGATTTTCATCACGCCCTCCGCCCGTTGTCGCTCCGCCCGTTTATCGGCCGGGTCCGCGCACGGCCGCGCCATGCGTCATGGGCCCGAGCTTCGCCACAGGCTGATCACTCAAAAGGCGAAACGTCAACATATAAACGTTATGGTAGATATTCCCGGTCTTTCAGGGACCTCGAAAGTCCGGGCGAAGAACCAGCCGCGCCAGGGTTTCGCCCCATGGCGGAGCCCAGCCGCGAGTCGAAAGATCGGCGCGAAACTTCGTCGCCGAGGGCCTTCCAATGATCGACGCTTTCGCCAAGTGGCTGGAGGCCGCCCCGACCTGGCAGATCGGCCTGGTCCTGCTCGTGGCCATGTTCGTAGCGTCGCTGTTCGGGGAGTGGCTGAGCGGGCGCACGGCCAAGGCCAAGACCAAGGATGGGGACGACGGCGGCAAGGAGGGCTACATCGTCTCGGCCACCCTGGGCCTGCTGGCCCTGCTGATGGGCTTCACCTTCTCGCTGGCCGTGGACCGCTTCGAGGCCCGGCGGCTGCTGGTGCTCGAGGAGTCCAACGCCATCGGCACCACCTATCTGCGCACCCAGATGCTGGAACCTGTCGACCGCGCCCGGATCAGCAAGATGCTGGTGGATTACACCGACAACCGGATCGCCCTGGCCAAGGCCCCGATCGACCAGGTCCCGTCGCTGCTGGCCAGGAACGACCAGATGCTGACCGACCTGTGGACCGCGACCCTGGCCGCCTGGCCGTCGATCAAGGGCCTGGACTTCTCAAGCGCGTATCTGGACAGCATGAACAACATGATCGACCTGGACGCCGCGCGAAAGGCCGCCCGGCTGGCCCGGGTGCCCAGCGCGGTGTTCTTCGTGCTGTTCGTCTACGTGATCACCTCGGCCGGCGTGCTGGGCTATGCAGGCGCGAACAAGGAAGGGCGCGGGGCGACCGCGTTCCTGTTCATCCTGCTGACGATCTCGCTGCTGCTGACCCTCGACATCGACCGCCCCCGCAGCGGCCGGATCACGGAAAGCCAGGCGCCGATGGAACGGCTGAAGGCCACGCTGGCCAGCCAGCCGCCGGAGGTGTTCGACCGGTTGTCGACGGGGAAGACCCCGCCGCCCGCCGCCGTCCCGAAACTGGAAACGGCGATACCGGGCCGCTGATATCAAAACGCCCCTGGTCCGGGCCGGACCAGGGGCGTTCTCGATCTCTTCGCCTAGCGTGATTTTTTCACGCGCCGGCTTTCCCTTCGCTCGAAGCGCCTCAGCCGGCGGCCTGGACGTCGTCGCCGGTGGCGCCCAGCAGGGCCATCTGCAGGCGCGAGCGGTCGCGGCGAGCCGATTCCAGGGCGCCTTCGGCCAGGGCGGCCTCCGAGCGGATCCGTTCGATCTCGGCCTGCATCTCGGCGATCTTCTCGTCGTGGGCGCGGCGGGTCTCGTCTTCCGAGGCCTGCAGGGCCTCGAAGCGGGTGCGCAGTTGGGCGGCGCGTTCCTCGGCGCGCTTGAGCGCCTTCTCGTGGGCCCCGACGGTCTTGGCCAGCTGGTCGGCGCGCTCGATCGCGGCGGCGCGGGCGGTGTCGACGCCGGCGTGACGGCCGCGCAGGTCCTCGACCTCGTCCTCTAGGTTGCGGACCCGTTCCAGGGCGCGCTCCAGGGCGACGTTCAGGTCGCCGGCGCGGCGCTCGACGGCCTGCTGCTGGGCGCTGGAGTCGTTGAGGCGGGCCGAGATCTGGCCGTTCATCTCTTCCAGCTTGTCGGCGCGGCCGGTGGCGGTCTCCAGGCGGGTCTGCAGGGCCAGCACCTCGGCGCGGCCGGACTCGACCTGGGCTTCCAGGCCGCGGATCGTGCGGGCGCTGTCGGCCTGGACGGTGGTCAGGGCGTTGTCGGCGGCCAGGACGCGGGCGCGCTCGGCGGCGACCTGGGCTTCCAGTTCGGTCTCGATGCGCGACAGGCGGGCCACGTCGGCGCCGGCCTGCTCCAGGCGCTTCTTCAGGGTGCCCAGCTCTTCGACCTGCAGGGCCATCTGCTGCTTGGCGGCAGCCAGGAAGGCCTCGGACTCGCCGCGACGGGCGTCGATGTCCTGGGTCTGGACGCGCAGGGTCTCGACGTCCTGGGTCAGGTGCTCGGCGCGGGCGGTGGCGTCGCGCAGGGAGGCCTCCAGGCCGCCGACCTTCAGCTCGGACTGCTGCAGGCCGTTGCGCAGGCGGTCGATCTCCAGGGCGCCGTCCTCGAGGGCGACGTCCAGTTGCTGGCGGCGCGCGTCGGATTCGGTCAGGGCGGCTTCGGAGGTCGCCAGCTTGGCCGACAGCTCGCGTTCCTCGGCCTGGGCGGCGGCCAGCAGGCGGGCGGCCTGTTCGTGGGCGGCGCGCAGGGCGATCAGCTCGGCGTGCTCGGCGCGGCGGGCCTCGAACTCCTCGGCGACCGGGGCGCGGATTTCGGAGAGCAGCGGCTCGATGGCGCGCAGGTGCTCGACAACGCGGCTGATGCTGTCCAGCCCGCCGTGGATGGTCTCGTAACGGACGCCGATCGCCTGGGTCGCCTCGATCAGGCCGGCGCCGTCGCCCTCGGGGCGATCGTTCTCGGCGGCCAGCATGACCGGCTTGACGCCGCCCTTGGTGTTGCGATCGCCCTTAGACAGCAGCCTCATGTCGTGCCCACCTTCTAACGATCTGCGGAAACAACGCCCGTCGCGTTGATTCGACCCCTGGCCGCGCAGAATCATTTGCCCATTCGTTAACAGGATAGCCCGCGGTCAAGATTGCTGTCGAGGTCAAGATCGCGCGTTCGGCGAGAGGCGCATTGACGCATCGCCGAACGCACGAAAGCCGCCGCGACGGCCCGGAAAGGGCGGTCGCGACGGCTTTCTGGCGCGGTTCGAGAGGCTTCCGCCTCGCGGGTCAGGCGGCTTCCTGCTCGGCGGGAACGGCCGGCTCCAGGCGGATCATGTAGTCGAAGGCCGACAGGGCCGCCTTCGAGCCCTCGCCCATGGCGATGATGATCTGCTTGTAGGGCGTGGTCGTGGCGTCGCCGGCGGCGAACACGCCGGGCAGCGAGGTCTCGCCGCGATGGTCGACCTCGATCTCGCCGCGCGGGGTCAGGGCCACGCCCGTGTCCTTCAGCCACTCGGTGTTGGGCACCAGGCCGATCTGCACGAACACGCCTTCCAGGTCGACGGTATGGACCTGGTCGTGGTTGCGGTCCTTGTAGGTCAGGCCGGTGACCTTGGCGCCGTCGCCCAGCACCTGGGTGGTCAGGGCCGAGGTGACGATGCGCACGTTGGGCAGGCTGGCCAGCTTGCGCTGCAGGACGGCGTCGGCCCGCAGCTGGCTGTCGAACTCGATCAGGGTCACGTGGGCGACGATGCCGGCCAGGTCGATAGCCGCTTCGACGCCGCTGTTGCCGCCGCCGATCACCGCCACGCGCTTACCCTTGAACAGCGGGCCGTCGCAGTGCGGGCAGTAGGCCACGCCCTTGTTCTTGTACTCGGCCTCGCCGGGCACGTTGATGTTCCGCCAGCGGGCGCCGGTGGCCAGGATCACGCTGCGCGACGCCAGGCTGGCGCCGTTCTCGAGCTTCACCTCGATCAGGCCGCCCGGAGTCTTGGCCGGAACCAGGCCCACGGCCTTCTGCAGGTTCATGATGTCGACGTCGTAGTCCTTGACGTGCTGCTCCAGCGCCGAGGCCAGCTTGGGGCCCTCGGTGTGCGACACCGAGATGAAGTTCTCGATGGCCATGGTGTCCAGCACCTGGCCGCCGAAGCGCTCGGCCGCCACGCCGGTGCGGATGCCCTTGCGGGCCGCGTAGATCGCCGCCGCGGCGCCGGCCGGGCCGCCGCCCACGACCAGGACGTCGAAGGCGTCCTTGGTCTTGATCTTCTCGGCGGCGCGATCGGCCGCGCCGGTGTCCAGCTTGGCCAGGATCTGCTCAAGGCTCATGCGGCCCTGGCCGAACGGCTGGCCGTTCAGCAGGATGGTCGGCACGGCCATGACCTGGCGCTCCTCGACCTCGGCCTGGAACAGGGCGCCGTCGATGGCGACGTGGCTGATGTTGGGGTTCAGGGCGGCCATGGTGTTCAGCGCCTGGACCACGTCCGGGCAGTTCTGGCAGCTCTGCGAAAAATAGGTCTCGAAGCGGAACTCGCCCTCCAGGGCGCGGACCTGGTCCAGCACCTCGGCGTCGAACTTGGGCGGGTGGCCGCCGACGTGCAGCAGGGCCAGCACCAGCGAGGTGAACTCGTGGCCCAGCGGCAGGCCGGCGAAGCGCACATCGGCGCTTCCGTCGGCGCGGGCGATGGCGAACGAAGGCTTGCGGGCGTCGTCGCCGGCCAGGTTCAGGCTGACCTTGTCGGAGGTCTCGGCCACGGACTCGAGCAGCGCGCGCATGTCCTTGGAACCCTGGCCCTCGCCCAGCGAGGCGACCAGCGTGATCGGCTGGCGCAGGTTCTGCAGATAGGCTTTCAGCTGGGTCTTCAGACCATCGTCCAACATGGCGGGGCTCCGACTGCGGGGCGCGCAAATCCAAGGGGGAGGGAGACGCGGCGCCGGATTTTGGAATTTGGTGGGCGTCGCCGCCGGTTCCGTGGGCTGACGGAACCGGCGGCGCGCCGTGCCGCGGCCCGAAGGCCGCGACAAGCCGAGGAAGGTTTAGATCTTGCCGACCAGGTCGAGCGACGGGGCAAGGGTCTTTTCACCCTCTTCCCACTTGGCCGGGCAGACTTCGCCCGGGTGCGACGCGACGTACTGGGCGGCCTTGATCTTGCGCAGCAGTTCGATGGCGTTGCGGCCGATGCCTTCGGCGGTCGTTTCGGTGAACTGGATCACGCCTTCCGGGTCGATGAGGAAGGTGCCGCGGTCGGCCAGGCCGACGCCCGGGCGCATGACTTCGAAGTTGTTGGTGATGACGCCCGAGGGGTCGCCGACCATGACGTACTGGATCTTGCCGATCGCCGGCGAGCTGTCGTGCCAGGCCTTGTGCGAGAAGTGGGTGTCGGTCGACACCGCGTAGATCTCGACGCCCAGACGCTGGAACGTGGCGTAGTTGTCGGCCAGGTCTTCCAGCTCCGTCGGGCAGACGAAGGTGAAGTCGGCCGGGTAGAAGAACACGACGGACCACTTGCCCTTCAGGTCGGCGTCGCTGACCTCGACGAACTTGCCGCCCTTGTAGGCCTGGGCGGTGAAGGGTTTGATCTGGGTGTTGATCAAGGACATGAAGTTCTCCTGCAGGAATTGCGAGGAGCCTTGTAGGGAAGGGAAATCGATAGGGCCAATCGATTGTTTCATTCTCGATGATAGGGTCACTCTATGCGTCGGCTCGCCGGCCTTCGCAGGTGCAGCAAAGAAAGCGCCAATTGTCTTTTGATTTCCGATAGATCGGCCCTATCTAAACATCATGCTCCCGACCCTCCGCCAGCTGCAGTATCTGAAGCTCCTGTCCGAGCACGGCTCGTTCAGCCGGGCGGCCGAGGCCTGCCACGTCACCCAGCCGACCCTCTCGGCCGGAATCCAGGAGCTGGAGAAGATTCTGGGCGCCCCGGTGGTCGACCGGGCCCGCTCGGGCGTCATCCTGACCGCCGCCGGCCAGGAGGCCGTGCGCCGGGCCGAGGCGATCCTGGCCCAGGCGGAAGACCTGGTGCAGGCGGCGCGCGGCGCGGGCCAGCCCCTGGCGGGCCGCTTCCGCCTGGGCGTGATCCCCACCGTCGCCCCCTATCTGCTGCCTCGCGCCCTGCCCGCCCTGCGCGACCAGTTCCCCAAGCTGAAGCTCTATCTGCGCGAGGACCTGACCCATCGGCTGATCGCCGCCCTCAAGTCGGGATCGCTGGACGCCGCCCTGATCGCCCTGCCCTACGACATGACCGGCCTGGAATGGGCCCATGTCGAGGACGACGAGCTGCTGGCCGCCGCCCCGGCCAACCACCGCATGGCGGCCTTCGACCGCGTCGATCCCGACAGCCTGCGCGGCGACGACATGATCCTGCTGGAGGACGGCCACTGCCTGCGCGACCACGCCCTGGCCGCCTGCGGGCTGGAGCCGCCGCGCGGGGCGGGGATCGGCGACGAGGAAAGCTTCGCCGCCACCTCGCTGCCCACCCTGGTGCAGATGATCGGCTCGGGCCTGGGCGTGTCGTTCCTGCCGTCGATGGCGGTGGCGGCGGGCCTGGCCCAGAACGCGCCGGTCACCATCCGCCCCCTGAATTCAGACCATTCCAGCCGCGAGATCGTCGTGGCCTGGCGGGCGGGCTCCAGCCGGGGCGCCGAGGGCCGCCTGCTGGCCCAGACCCTGCGCGACCTGCCGCCCGCCGCGCTTTCGCCACGGCACTAGGATACCTATCCTCTAGCCACGCTTTCTGGAGACGAGGACGGTCATGGTTCGACGGATATCGGCGCTGATCGGCGGCGCGGCCCTCGCCCTGGCCGCCTCGGTCCTCCCCGCGACGGCCCAGGCGCCCGCGCCCCAGACCGTCCAGCTGGTCCCGCAGGATCCCGGCAGCGCCGTGGTCGAGGAGCTGTGGGTCGTCGCCCGCCCGCCCGGCCCGGCCCTGTGGCTGGTCGAGAAAGGCCAGGCCAAGCTCTATGTGGTCGGGTCGGCCCCGCCCCTGCCGCACCAGCTGAAATGGGACAGCCCGCGCCTGGACCGCGCGCTGGGCGAGGCCAGCCTCGTGCTCGTCCCGCCCGAGGCCTCGGTCGGCCCGCTGCAGATCACCAAGTTCTTCCTGACGGGCGGGGGCGGCGTGCGCCAGCCGTTCGGCAAGAAGCTGGAGAACCGCCTGCCGCCCGACCTCAAGACCCGGTTCGTCAACGCCCGCGAGCAGGCCCAGCGCACCGCCGTGCCCTACAAGGACTGGAAGCCGGCCGTGGCGGGCTTCATCCTGCTGTCGGACTTCCGCCAGGCGGCGGGCCTGTCTGAGGCCAAGCCGGTCAGCACCATCGAGCGCATGGCCAAGGCCAAGGGCGTCAAGGTCAAGGCGATGAGCCAGTACCGCCTGGGCCCGATCCTCGCCAGCGCCGGCAAGCTGTCGGACGAGGCCAACCTGGCCTGCCTGAACGACGCCCTGACCGAGCTGGAATACGACGCCCAGCACAACACCACGATCGGGACCGACTGGGCCAACGGCGACCTGGCCAGCGTGCGGGCCCGCTATTCGACCTCGGCGATCCAGCGCTGCGTGGCGCGCGCGCCCGGCGGTCCCGGCCTGCTGGCCCAGCAGATCGGCCAGTCCGCCGACGCCCTGAACGAGGCCCTGACCCGCCCCGGCGTGACCGTCGCCGTGGTCGACCTGGCCTTCCTGCTGCCCGCCAACGGCGTGCTGGACCGCCTGAAGGCCTCGGGCGCGACCATCACCTCCCCGGCCGGCTAGGAGACCGCCGCCATGCGCCTGCTCGGCATCGACCACGTGGTGATCCGCGCCCGCGATCCCGCCCTGATGGAACGCTTCTACACGCAGGTGCTGGGCTGCGCGGTCGAGCGCCGCCAGGACGCCATCGGCCTGGTGCAGCTGCGGGCCGGGGCCCAGCTGATCGACCTGGTCGACGTCGCCGGACGGCTGGGCAAGATGGGCGGCGCCGCGCCGGGCGCCGACGGCCACAACATGGACCACCTGTGCCTGCGCGTGATCGACTTCGACGTCGAGATCGTCCGCGCCCACCTGGAGGCCCACGGCGTGGCGATCGGCGACGTCGGCGAACGCTACGGCTCAACTGGCGAGGCGACCTCGCTCTACCTGACCGACCCCGAGGGCAACGGCCTGGAGCTGCGCGGCTAGCCGGCCTCGACCGGGGCGTGAACGCCCCGGCCGAAACCGCGTGGACCAGATCAGTAGGTCAGGCGACCGTTGTTGTTGCCGATGTTGTTCAGCGGCAGGCTGGTGGCGTTGCTGCCGCCTCCGCTGTTGCGGCACAGGGCCGACAGGGTGGCGCCCTGGGCGTTGGCGGTAATCTGGATGTTGCCGCAGCTCTTCTGGAAGGTGCTGTCGCCGCTCCCTTGCTTGAGCGTGCCGTTCTGGTTGGTGATGCCCGTCAGCACCAGCGACGAGCCGGTCGCCGAGCCGTCGGCGCGCAGGCACATGGCGCTGACCGTCGCCTGGCTGGCGGCGCTGTAGCCGAAGGCGATGTTGGAGCAGGTGTTCTGGAAGCCGCTGGCCGCGGCCGCCGGCGAAGCCGCGCCCAGAACCAGCGCCGAACCGACCCCGGCCAGAGCCATGGCGGTCGCGCCGGCGAGATTGAAGATCTTGGACATGGTGTCCTCCCTTTTGTTGCCCGCCGCGACGGGTTGTCCATCGCGGAGAATACGCGCAATACGCGTATGATTTGATATCACAACTTTTGAGAGCTGCATCAAGGCCTAAACAACCCTGGCCTTCAAACCTCGCCCGGCGTCGCGCTTTGACTCCCCGCCCCCTTTCGTGCATAAGCGCGCGCTTCCGGCGCTTTATCAGCAGCGCCTCCACCGTCACGACCCCGGCCTGTTAGCGCAGGATCCATCCGGACGAGGACGGCGAGGACCCCCATCGACGTGATCGTCCATGGGGGCTGATCGCGTTTGGTCACTGTTCTTGACGTGGGTTCCGCATGTTCGACGGCCTTACAGAGCGACTTTCAGGGGTCTTCGACCGCCTCGGCGGTCGCGGCGTGCTGTCCGAGAAGGACATCGACGAGGCGCTGCGCGAGGTCCGCGTCGCCCTGCTGGAAGCCGACGTCGCCCTGCCGGTGGTCAAGGACTTCATCAGCAAGGCCAAGGAGAGCGCCTCGGGCGAGGCGGTCATCCGTTCGGTCAAGCCCGCCGACCAGGTGGTCAAGATCGTCTATGACGGCCTGGTCGACATGCTGGGCGGCGAGGTCCCCACCGGCCTGAACCTGGCCCTGAACCCGCCGTCGGTGATCCTGATGGCCGGCCTGCAGGGCTCGGGCAAGACCACCACCACCGGCAAGCTGGCCCTGCGGCTGAACAAGATCGAGCGCAAGAAGGTGCTGGTCGCCTCGCTCGACACCCGCCGCCCGGCCGCCATGGAACAGCTGGCCATGCTGGCCAAGCAGGTCGAGGTCGAGAGCCTGCCGATCGTTCCGGGCCAGAGCGCCTCGGACATCGCCAAGCGCGCCCTGACCGCCGCCAAGCTGGGCGGCTACGACGTCCTGATCCTCGACACCGCCGGCCGCACCACCCTGGACGAGGCGATGATGAGCGAGGCGGCGGAAATCGCCCGCATCGCCACGCCGTCCGAGACCATCCTGGTCGCCGACAGCCTGACCGGCCAGGACGCCGTGCGCACGGCCAAGGCCTTCCACGAGCGCCTGCCGCTGACCGGCCTGATCCTGACCCGCGCCGACGGCGACGGCCGCGGCGGCGCGGCCCTGTCGATGCGCCACGTCACCGGCCTGCCGATCAAGTTCCTCGGCGCCGGCGAGAAGATCGACGCGCTCGACGTCTTCGACGCCCGCCGCGTGGCCGGCCGCATCCTGGGCCAGGGCGACGTCGTCGCGCTGGTCGAGAAGGCCGCGCAAGACCTCGACGTGGCCGAAGCCGAGCGTATGGCCAAGAAGCTGGCCAAGGGCCAGTTCGACCTGAACGACCTGTCGGCCCAGCTGAACCAGATGCAGAAGATGGGCGGCATGCAGGGCATCATGGGCCTGCTGCCGGGCGTCCAGAAGGTCAAGAAGCAGATCGCCGAGAGCGGCATCGACGACAGCATCTTCCGCCGCCAGCAGGCGATCATCGGCTCGATGACCAAGCTGGAGCGCAAGAAGCCCGACATCCTGGCCGCCTCGCGCAAGCGCCGCATCGCGGCCGGCGCCGGCGTCGACGTCGCCGAGGTCAACCGCCTGCTCAAGCAGCACCGCCAGATGGCCGACATGTTCAAGGCCATGTCCAAGGACGGCGGCAAGGGCATGGCCCGCATGGCCGCCATGATGGGCGGCGGCGACATGGCCCGACTGAAATCCATGGGCGGCGGCAAGATGCCGACGCCCGATCCCAATGCAGCGGGAGGCCAAGGCCTTCCGGGGCTGCCCGGCATGCCGGGTCTCGGGGGCGGGGGCGACAAGCCCAACCCCCTCTCCGGCCTGGGCCTGCCCGGCTTCAACCCGTTCAAGAAATAGAACTTTAGACCAAGGACTACGAAAATGCTGAAGATCCGTCTCGCCCGTGGCGGCGCCAAGAAGCGCCCCTACTACTCGATCGTCGTCGCCGACAGCCACTCGCCCCGCGACGGCCGCTTCATCGAGAAGGTCGGCACCTACAACCCGCTGCTCAAGAAGGACGACGCCGCGCGCGTGACCCTGAAGGTCGAGTCCATCCAGGAGTGGCTCAAGAAGGGCGCCCAGCCGACCGACCGCGTCGCCCGCTTCCTGGCCGCCCAGGGCCTGACCACCTGGACCCACGGCAACAACCCGCAGAAGGGCGCCCCGGGCAAGAAGGCCCAGGAGCGCATCGCCGAGCGCGCCCAGCGCGACGAAGAGCGCGCCGCCGCCGAAGCCCAGGCCAAGGAAGACGCCAAGGCCGCCGCTGAAGCCGCCGCCGCCGCGGCCGCCGAAGCCGCCGCTGCTCCGGCTCCCGAGCCGGAAGTCGTCGCCGAAGAGGCCCCGGCCGCCGAAGTGGCCGCTGAAGAAGCCCCGGCTTCGGAAGAAACCACCGAAGGCTAAGGCTTTCGGAAGCGCCGCCGCCGGGACTCCCTGGCGGCGGCGTTTTCTTTTGCGCGCTTCCGCACCATGACCGCATCGTCCCCGCAGACCCTGATCCTGGTCGGCCGCGTCGCCGGCGGCTTCGGCGTGCGCGGCGAGGTGCGGATCACGACCTATACCGAAGACCCGCTGACCCTGACCAAGTTCAAGGTGCTGTCGCGCCAGGACGGCTCGCCCGCCCTGACCCTGGCCAGCGCCCGGGTGGCCAAGGACGGCGTCGTCGCCCGCTGCGCCGGGATCGACACCAAGGAGGCCGCCGACGCCCTGCGCGGCCTGCGCCTCTACGTGCCCCGTTCCGCCCTGCCGGAACCGGAGGAAGACGAATTCTACCTGGCCGACCTGATCGGCCTGACCGTGCGCCACGTGGCCACCAACGACCTGATCGGCAAGATCAAGAGCGTCCAGAACTTCGGCGCCGACGACCTGCTGGAAATCACCCCGGCCCTGGGCGGCCAGACCTGGTACCTGCCCTTCACCCGCGCGGCCGTGCCCGAGGTGAAGATCGCCGAAGGCCTCGTGCTGGCCGATCCGCCGGCCCTGGTGGGCGAGCCCGAAGGCCCGGTCGAGGACGACGAGCGCTAGGGCCCGGGCCCTTGTCCGCATGAAAAATAGGTCATGACAGAGGCTTAACTGGCCTTGTCCGCCGGTCCCCGCCATCTCGTTTCGAACCGAACGGAGGGGGATCTGTCTTGCGTAAAGGACTCTGGCTGGCGGCCGCGACCGCCCTGCTTTTCACCTCGGCCCAACCGGCCCTGGCCGCCGAGGAGCTGACCTCGAAACAGGCCGGCCAGGTGGTCGACACCCTGGTCGCCGAGCTGAACGGCTATTTCGATCCCGCCAAGGCCCAGACCGTGCAGGCGGCGCTGAAGGCCCAGCGCGGGCAGTTCGTCCGCATCCACGACCGCGCCGCCCTGGCCGACGCGCTGAGCGCGGTGACCCTGAAGGTCTCGGGCGACCAGCACATGAAGGTGACGGTGACCACCGCCAACGCCCAGGCCGTCCGGCTCAGCGAGGCCGACGAGATCCTGGTCGACAAGCGCCTGGCCTACGGCCTGATGGCCGCGCGCCGGCTGCCGGCCAATATCGGCTATCTGAAGCTGCGCTATTTCGAGCAGGGCGAGGAGGGCGCGGCGATGATCGACGCGGCCCTGGGCCTGCTGAAGGACACTGACGCCCTGATCATCGACCTGCGCGAGAACACCGGCGGCGGCGGGGCGACGGACGAGCGGCTGCTGGGCCAGCTGTCGCGCGCGCCGCTGGTCATGGAGGCGATCCGCTGGCGCGATCCCGACGGCAAGACCACGACCCTGTCCCGTCATGTCCGCCAGGGCCCCGGCGACCCGCTCTACGCCGACAAGCCGGTCTATCTGCTGGTGGGCGGCCAGACCTTCTCGGCGGCCGAGGCCTTCGCCTACACGATGCAGGCCAACAAGCGGGCCGTGCTGGTCGGAACCCGCACGCGCGGCGGCGGCAACCCGGCCAACCGCCCCAAGCCGAACCTGGGCTTCGGCCTGGTGGCCTTCATCCCCAACGGCCAGGTGGTCCATCCGCTGACCGGCGGCGGCTGGGAGGGCGTGGGCGTCAAGCCGGACGTCGAGACGCCGCTGGACGGGGCCCTGACCGAAGCCTACCGCCGCGCCCTGGCGGCGGCCAAGCCCCTGGTCTCGACCCCGAAGTCCGAAAAGGAACGGGCCGACGCCGTCGCCGACCCGGCCAAGGCCCTGATCGCCGACCAGGCGCTCTAGGCGGCTACTTGCGCACCCGCATCAGGCATTCCTGGGCCACCGAGGCCACCAGCTTGCCGTCGCGGGTGAACATCTGGCCGCGCACCAGGCCGCGGCCGTGCGAGGCTGAGGGGCTGTCCTGCGAAAACAGGATCCAGTCGTTGAAGTCGAAGGTGTGGTGGAACCACATGGCGTGGTCCAGGCTGGCGGCCTGCAGGCCCGGCGTGGTCCAGATCAGGCCGTGCGGGCGCAGGGCGCTTTCCATGAAGGCCATGTCCGAGGCGTAGGCCAGGGCGCATTGCTGGGCCCGGACGTCGTCGCCGATCGGCGCCTTGGCCCGCATCCAGACCTGCTTGGTCGACGACTTGGGCACGGGCTTGGTGGGGTGCTGGGGATCGACCCAGCGCAGGTCCACCGGGCGGGGGAACTCGGCCAGCTTGACGAACCGCGGATGCAGATCGTCGCCCAGCGAGCGCAGATATTCCGCCTCGGTCGGCAGGCTCTCGGGATCGGGCGCGTCGGGCATGTCGGCCTGGTGCTCCAGCCCCTCCTCGGGGGTCTGGAACGAGGCGGCCAGGTTGAAGATCTGCTCGCCGTGCTGGATCGCGGCCACCCGGCGGGTGGTGAAGGTGCCGCCGTCGCGGGCCCGCTCGACCTCGTAGAGGACCGGGGCGTTCACGTCGCCGGGGCGGATGAAATAGGCGTGCAGCGAATGGCAGATGCGGTCGGGCACGGTGCGGTAGGCCGCCATCAGGGCCTGGGCGATGACCAGCCCGCCGAAGATGCGGGGAAAGCCGTCATTGGGGCTGACGCCCCGGAACAGGTTCACCTCGATCGGTTCGAGGGTCAGGATTTCGGCGAGGTTCTCGGGCGTGCGCATGGGGGTTCGTTAGGCGCGCAGGCGGGACAGGGCAAGTCGTGAGCTTGCGCCGGGGCGATGCGCTCACCATCGTTGCGTCATGGCCACGCCTTTTCCCCCGCCCATCGTCCACCACCCCGCCTTCCGCGCCGAGATGCCGGCCGGCCACCGCTTCCCGATGGACAAGTTCTCGCGCCTGGCCGCGGTGCTGGAGGCCGAGGGCGTGGCGGGCCCGGCGGGCTTCGTGCTTCCCGAGCCGATCGACCTGGAGAGCCTGCTGCTGGTCCACGACGAGGCCTATGTGCGCGGTGTGATCGATCTGACCCTGCCGGCCGAGGTGGCGCGGCGGGTGGGCCTGCCCAACACCGGGTCGGTGGCGAAACGGGCGCAGGCGGCGGTGGGCGGCACCCTGGCGGCGGCGCGCCTGGCGCTGGCGCACGGGATCGCCTGCAACACCGCCGGCGGCAGCCATCACGCCCAGGCCGACACGGGCGCGGGCTTCTGCGTGTTCAACGACGTGGCGGTGGCGGCGCGGCGACTGCTGGCCGAGGGCGCGGTCGGCCGGGTGCTGGTGGTCGATCTCGACGTCCACCAGGGCGACGGCACGGCGCGGATCTTCGAGGGCGATTCCAGCGTCTTCACCTTCTCGATGCACGCCGAGAAGAACTTCCCGGCCCGCAAGGCGGTCAGCGACCTGGACGTCGCCCTGCCCGACGGCACGGGCGACGCGGCCTATCTGGAGACGCTGGGGGAGGTCCTGCCGGACCTATTGGCCCGGACGGCGCCGGACCTGGTGTTCTTCAACGCCGGAGTCGATCCGCACGCGGACGACAAGCTGGGGCGTCTCAGCCTGAGCGACGAGGGCCTGGCGCGGCGCGAGGCGTTCGTCCTGGGCTCATGTCTGGAAAGGGGGATCCCCGTGGCGGGGGTGATCGGCGGCGGATACGACGCCGACATCGATCGATTGGCGCATCGTCACGCCCTTCTCCACCGGGCGGCCCGAAAGGCTCTCGAAGCCTGAGGGGTCGCTCTCCGGTGGAGGCTACGCGGCGATCACTTAGAAGCTCGAGACGAGCGAACCGGCGATCACGACGAGGGGCAGCATGGCCAGGACGATGCTGGCGAAACCCGAGAAGGCGTTGTTCGAGAAGGTCATTGTCTTGGTTCCCTGAAAGTCCGGCGCGACGACCGCGTCCGGTGATCAGGGGTATAGGCCCGCGGGATGGTGAACACCCGTTACCTTTGCTTCATGAAGCGTTTTTAAGAAACATTGATGCCGCCAACCCGCATTACAGAGGTGTAATGTGATTGTTTTCGATCGTTACAGTGGAAACTTTTACCGTTGATACCATCGTTCGGCGGGTCGATCACTCGTCGGCGGAGGTCAACAGGAAATGACCGCGCAGGGCCGCGATCGGGGCGGCGCGCTGCTCCTGCCAGGCCTCGACGTGCACATTGGCGATCCGTCGGCCGACCTTCTTGATCTGGGCGCGGGCGAAGGTGGTCAGCGGACGGCCCGAGCGCAGGTACTCGATCGAGACGTCGATGGTCCGGGGCTGGCGCTTCAGCGGCTCGGCCACCGACAGCTGGGCCAGGGCCGTCATCTCCATGAAGGCGCCCAGCACCCCGCCGTGGATGGCCGGCAGCAGCGGATTGCCGACGATGTGGTCCGAGAACGGCAGGATGGCGGTCATCTCGTCGCCGGCCAGTTCGGCGTGCATGCCGATGAACCGGGCGTAGGGGATCGAGCCGAGCACGGCGCTGAGGCGGGTGGCGGCGTCGGTCATACGGCGTCTCCCTGTCCGCCCGACGCCTTGGCGCGGGGCGGCTTGAGGTTGGCGCCCGGCTTCTTGCCGGCGCTGGAGTCCAGCATGAAGGCGGCCTGGGCGGCGGCGATCGGGTCGTCGGGATCGTCCTCGTAGGCCACGGCCCGCACGAAGGCGACCGAGCGGGTGACCTTGTAGCAATGGGCCCGGGCCAGCACGTCGCGCCCCGGCTGGGCCGGCCGCATGTAGTCGATGCGCAGGTCCAGGGTGGCGATCGAGGTCCATTCGGCCAGGGCGGCGTGCACCGCCTGGCCGCTGGCGTGGTCGAGCAGGGTGGTGACCACCCCGCCGGCGATCACCCCGGTCTCAGGGTCGCCGACGATCTCGGGACGGTACGGCGCCTTGAGGATGGCGACCGCGTCGCCGATCTCCAGGGTCGCCAGGCCCAGGGCGCGCGCCTGGGGACTGCCTGCGTTCATCGCGTCGGCGATGAACCGGTGCTGTTCGTCACTGCTCATGGGGATAGGTTTATAGCCAGGCGCGTTCCCATATCCAGCCGATGAAACCGCAGGACCTGATCTGTCCGAAGCCCGACGGGCTCTACTGCCCGCCCGGGGACTTCTATATCGACCCCGTCCGCCCCGTGGACCGGGCGGTGATCACCCATGGCCACGCCGACCACGCGCGGGCCGGCCACGGCGTGGTGGCGGCCACCCCCGAGACCCTGGCGATCATGGCCGAGCGCTACGGCGAGGACTTCGCCGGCCAGCGCCACCCGGTGGCCTATGGCGAGACCTTCACCCACAACGGCGTCGAGGTGGGCCTGGTCCCCGCCGGCCACGTGCTGGGCTCGGCCCAGGCCGTGGTGCGCTGGAAGGGCATGACCATCGTCGTCTCGGGCGACTACAAGCGCCGCCGCGACCCCACCTGCCCGGCCTTCGAGCCCGTGCCCTGCGACGTGTTCGTGACCGAGGCGACCTTCGGCCTGCCGGTGTTCCGCCATCCCGAGGACCGGGGCGAGATCGCCGCCCTGCTCAAGTCGGTCGAGCAGTTCCCCGAACGCAGCCACATCGTCGGGGCCTACGCCCTGGGCAAGGCCCAACGGGTGATCCGCCTGCTGCGCGAGGCGGGCTGGGACAAGACCATCCACGTCCACGGGGCGATGGACCGGCTGAACCGCCTCTACGGGCGGCACGGCGTGGACCTGGGCCTGCTGGCCCCGGCCACCACGGGCGCGAAGAAGGACTTCGAGGGCGCGATCATCGTCGCCCCGCCCTCGGCCCTGGCCGACCGCTGGAGCCGGCGCTTCCCCGATCCGGTCGACTGCTTCGCCAGCGGCTGGATGCGCGTGCGGGCCAGAGCCCGCCAGCGCGGAGTCGAGCTGCCGCTGATCATCTCGGACCACGCCGACTGGGACGAACTGACCGTCACCCTGGACGAGCTGCGCCCCGGCGAGGTGTGGATCACCCACGGGCGCGAGGAGGCCCTGGAGCGCTGGTGCGAACTCCAGGGCATCCCCGCCCGGGCGCTAAGGCTCGTCGGCTATGACGAGGAAGAGGGCGAGTAGGCTCAGCTGATCAGGTCGGGACCGCCGGACGGCGGCGTGGACCCGGCCGAAACCGTCTTCTTCTTGCCGCCCATCACCTTGCGGACCCAGGCCGTGACGCTGGCGAAGGCGGCCGCGATGACCACGAAGCCCTTCTTCAGCACGATCAGCAGGATCGCCAGCAGGCCGAACTTCTTGGCCGCGGCCAGGCCCAGGCCCGCCGCCACCAGCCCGGCGACGCCGAACTCGGCGGCCTTGTCGCCCTTGGCGTGATCGGCATAGGTCGAGCCGGGATCGAAGACCGCCGCCTGGGCGATGCTGCCGGCGGCCGCCCGGACGTCCTGCAGGTCGCCCATCGACGAGATGACGTTCAGGCTCAGCACGCCCTGCCGGTTCAGCAGGCGGATGTCGTAGTTCAGCGAGTGGGCCTCGCCGCCGCCGATCGCCAGGTCCTGGGCCCAGATCACCAGGTGACGCGTGGGATCGTAGGAGGGCTGTTCGGCCCAGCCGGCCAGGTGGATCGTCGGATAGCCCGCGTCCTTGCGCCGGGCGTTGGACTCGTCCTCGGACTCGCGCAGCTGGTCCAGCAGCTTCTGCTGGTCGATCTTGCGGGCGTCCTTGTCGGAGACGTAGCCGACGTCCTGGTAGGTGACCACCGCGCCCCACGACGCCGCCTCGAGCGGCTTGAACCGCGTCGGGACGATCATGCCCAGCACGCCTTCGCCGGCCTCGGGCGGGTTGCCCCAGCCCTCGGTCAGGACGCGCTTGGCCGCCGCGGCGTCCAGGAAGTAGTAGTCCGGACCCAGGTTCAGCTTGGCGTGGGCGTCCGGCAGGGCGATCTGCCCGGTATGATGCTGGAGCCGGTCCTGCCAGGAGATGTCCGGCTGGGACGCGGCGATCGGCGCCGGCGGTTGATCCGAAGCAAAGGCCGGCGCGGCGGCGCCGAGGAAGACGACCGCCACGACGGGCGCGAGAAACTGACGCAAAACAAACCCCCAAAGATTCCCCACGGCGAAGCTAGCGGAGGTTGTATGGCTTGGCCAGGGAGGGGGCTATACGACTTTGAAGGTCGCCCGGGCCCGCGCCACCGGCTTGTCGTCGGCCCGCACCGTGGCCTCGGCGTAGCAGAGGCTCTTGCCGGGCTTGATGAAGTCGGTGTCGAAGGCCAGCCATTGGCCGAGCTGGGCGGCGGCGATGTAGTCCAGGCCCAGCGAGACGGTGATCAGGCCCTTGCTGGGGATCTTCAGCCGGCTCAGCACCACGCCGCACGACAGGCCCATGGCGTTGTCGGCCAGGGCGGCGATCAGGCCGCCGTGCGGACCGCCGCGCGAATTGGTGTGCGGCTCGCGCACCTCCACCGCCAGCACCCAGCGATCGTCGCGGATGTCGGCGAAGATCGGCTCCCACGGCGTGGTCAGCGGGCTCTTGCGGGGATGGGGGACGAAGGGTTCGGGCGGGGTCATGGTCGCCTCCTGTCCGGCGTTCGGACCCCATCATTCAAACAGATGTTTGAATTGACTTCAAGCGGCGGCGGCGTGCTAGCGTCAGCCTGTCCCGAGCGGGACCGGATCGGGGGATCGCATGGCCAATCGCAACGGCGCCGGCGCGCTGAAGCTCGACGCCGACAAGGTGGTGCTGACGCTGGATCACCTGAAGGCCCGGGTGACCGAGCGGTTCCCGGCGTCCGGCCTGGCGGAGGTCTGCGACCAGCTGACGGCCGTGGCCCGGGTCACCGCCAGGCGGGCCCGGCGGCTGTCGCGGCCCTATCTGGGCCTGCGGACCCTGGTGGCCGTGATCGCGGTCCTGGCGCTCGGCGCGGAAGCCGCGCTGATCGGCCGGCTGGACTGGCTGGCCAGCCTGCGCAACGCCGGGGCCCTGAGCCTGGCCACCAGCCTGGAGCCGGCCGTCAACCTGCTGCTGCTGTCCGGCGCGGCGATCTGGTTCCTGGTGTCGCTGGAGTCGCGCTGGAAGCGTTCGCGGGTCCAGAAATCCCTGCACGAGCTGCGGTCGTTCGCCCACGTCATCGACATGCACCAGTTGACCAAGGACCCGACCCTGGTGCTGGGCCCGCGCACGGCCTCGTCGCCCGCCCGCGAGATGAGCCGCTTCCAGCTGGCCCGCTACCTGGACTACTGCGCCGAGATGCTGGCCCTGACCGCCAAGCTGGCGGCGCTCTACGCCGGCGAGACCAACGACCCGGTGATCGTCGCCGCCGTCAACGACATCGAGACCCTGACCTCGGACCTGGGCCGCAAGATCTGGCAGAAGATCATGATCCTGGGCCAGCTGGACGAAAGCCGGGCGGGCTGAAGTCCGCGACTTGAACCGAAGCGCAAGCGCGACATTTCTTTCCCATGCGCGCCTTCGCCCATCTTCTCGACCGGCTGTCCCTGACCAGCTCGCGCAACGCCAAGCTGACCCTGATCAAGGACTTCCTGGCGGAGACGCCAGATCCCGAGCGCGGCTGGGTGCTGGCGGCCCTGACCGGGGCGCTGTCGTTCAACGCGGCCAAGCCGGCCTTCATCCGCAAGGCGGTCGAGAGCCGGATGGACGCCCAGCTGTTCGCCTGGTCCTACGACTATGTCGGCGACCTGGCCGAGACCGTCGCCCTGGTCTGGCCGGAGAAGCCCGGGGCCAACCGCGAACCCGATCTGTCCGAAGTGGTCGAGAGCCTGCGCACCGCCTCGCGGGCCGAGGTTCAGCGGCTGATCGAGGGCTGGCTGGACGCCCTGGACGCCGACGGACGCTGGGCCCTGCTGAAGCTGATGACGGGCGGCCTGCGGGTCGGCGTCTCCGCGCGGCTGGCCAAGCAGGCCTGCGCCGACTTCGGCCAGGTGGAGATCGGCCAGGTCGAGGAGGTCTGGCACGCCATGGCCCCGCCCTACGGCGACCTGTTCGCCTGGCTGGAGGGGCGGTCCGAACAGCCCTCGCCCGACGCGCCGGGCCGCTTCCGGCCGGTGATGCTGGCCCAGGCGATCGACGAGGCCGTCGACTTCGCCAAGCTGGACCCCGCCGACTACGCCGCCGAATGGAAGTGGGACGGCATCCGCGTCCAGGCGGTCAGCGAGCGGGGCGAGAAGCGCCTCTACACCCGCACCGGCGACGACATCTCGGCGACCTTCCCCGATGTGGTCGAGGCCCTGACCTTCGAAGGGGCGATCGACGGCGAGCTGCTGGTGATGCGCGACGCCGCCGTGGCCAGCTTCGGCGACCTGCAGCAGCGACTGAACCGCAAGACGGTGGACGCCAAGCAGCTGCAGGCCTTCCCCGCCGGCATCCGCGCCTACGACCTGCTGCTGGACGGCGAGACCGACCTGCGCGGCCTGCCGTTTGCCGAGCGGCGGAAAACGCTGGAGGCGTTCGTGGCGAAAGCCGCCAGCCCGCGCATCGACCTGTCGCCGATCCAGCCGTTCGCGACCTGGGACGAGTTGGCCGCCCTGCGCGCCGCCCCGCCGGCGGGCGACCCCGTCATCGCCGAAGGCCTGATGCTCAAGCGCTGGGACAGCGTCTACGAGCCGGGCCGCCCCAAGGGGCCGTGGTTCAAGTGGAAGCGCGATCCCCGCCTGATCGACGCGGTGCTGATGTACGCCCAGCGCGGCCACGGCAAGCGGTCCAGCTTCTACTCCGACTACACCTTCGGGGTCTGGCGCGAGGACGAGACGGGGACGCGCCATCTGACCCCCGTCGGCAAGGCCTATTTCGGCTTCACCGACGAGGAGCTGAAGCAGATCGACAAGTTCGTGCGCGACCACACGGTCGAGCGCTTCGGGCCGGTGCGCTCGGTGCGGGCCGACCTGGAGTTCGGCCTGGTCTTCGAGGTGGCCTTCGAGGGGCTGCAGCGCTCGACCCGCCACAAGTCCGGCGTGGCCATGCGCTTCCCCCGCATCAACCGCATCCGCTGGGACAAGCCCTCGCGCGAGGCCGACGAACTGGCCACCCTGGAGCGGATGCTGGATTGATCTTCAAATTCGGCTCATCTCGAAACGGCCAAGCTTGAGCGAAACTTGACAATAGGCCCTAGTGGCCGCCCCCGACGCCTTCCAGGGCCGGCGCGCCGGAGCCCGCGTGGAACATCCGGCCCCGCTCGGTGATCAGCACGGCGACCAGGCCGGCCAGGCCGAAGCCGGCGAAGCCCAGGGTCAGGGGCACGGTGGTGCCGTCGAACAGCTGGCCGATCCAGAAGCCGAACAGCGCCCCGCCGATCGTGGTGATGAAGCCCTGCACCGAGGCCGCCGTGCCGGCCAGGTGGCCCAGCGGCTCCATGGCGATCGCCCCGAAGTTCGACATCACCATGCCAAAGCAGAACATCATGCCCGCCTGCAGCAGGGAGAAGGTCCACAGGGTCTCGTGGCCGCTCACGGCGACCAGGGCGTGGACCACCGCGAAGCCGAGATAGCCCATCAGCGAGACGTGCGAGACCAGGCGCATGCCCAGGCGCTCGACGATGTGCGAGTTGAGCAGGGACGAGACCGCGATGCCGCCGGCGATGGCCGCGAAGATCAGGGTGAACAGCTTGCCCGCGCCCAGCACGTCGACGAACACCTGCTGGGCCGAGTTGAGGAAGCCGAACAGTCCGCCCAGCACCAGGGTGGCGGCCAGGGTGTAGCCCACGGCGGTCCGGTTGGTCAGGCACACCTTGAAGGCCGCCAGCACGGGTCCGACCTCCAGGGGCGTGCGGTCTTCCGGATGCAGGGTCTCGGGCAGCTTGACCCACGACCAGGCGATCACCGCCAGGCCGAAGATCGCCAGCACGCCGAACACCCACGGCCAAGGCGCGACCAGCAGGATGGCCTGGCCCACCGAGGGGGCGATGATCGGCACGCCCAGGAAGACGATGAACGACAGCGACATCACCCGCGCCATCTGCCGGCCGCTGTAGCAGTCGCGGACGATCGACACCGACAGCACGCGCGTGGCGGCCGCGCCCACGCCGCACAGGGCGCGGGCGATCAGCAGCATCGGGAACGAGGTCGCGAAGGCGCACAGGGCGGCGAAGACGACATAGAGCGACAGCCCGACCAGCAGCACCGGCTTGCGGCCGTAACGGTCGGCCAGGGGGCCGTAGACGATCTGGGCCGCGCCGAAGCCCAGCAGGTAGGCGGTCAGGATCCACTGCCGCTCGTTGTCGGTCGCCACGCCCAGGGCGTGTCCGATCTGCGGCATGGCCGGCAGCATCGAGTCGATGGCCAGGGCGTTGGTGGCCATCATCGCCGCGATCAGGGCTACGAATTGGCCGAACCCCATGCCGGGGTGTGGGCCGGGATGCGGGCCGGGGCGGACTGCGGCGGGACTGGACGACATGACGCTCTTCTTCACGGGCCGGACGCCGAAGCGCCGGCGGGCGCGAGACGCGATGGTCGCGATATAGGTCAGGCTTGGCCGTCCGCCAAACGGGTCCGGGTCTAGGAGCCCATCTGGAACTGGATGCTCACCGTCTGGTCATCGCCGACCTTCGAGGCGCCTTCCTGCGACTGCCCCACGCTGGCCACCCGCAGCAGCGGCTGCGAACCGGGCTGGGCGGGCGGCGCGTTGCGCAGGACGCCCAGGGCGGGCTGAGCGGTGGTCAGGGCCTGATGGAAGGCCGCCGCCCGGCGCAGGGCCAGGCTGGCCGCCTGCTGCCCCTCGGCGCTGAACGCGTCGAGATTGGTCTGGGCCACGACATTGACGACCGACAGCTTGGGTCCCTCGTCCTCGCAGCCCGCGCCAGGAGCGACGCCGTAGCCCAGGCAGGGAAGGCGCTTCATCAGGACCTGGGCCACGTCGCCGGCGATGCGCCGGCCGTCGGCCGACAGGTCGGCCGTTCCCGGCGAGAACAGCTGGTCGGCCCGGAAGGCCAGGGAGCCGCCGGAGGGGTCGCTGGCCAGCGCCACCTTCATGTCGCGCAGATCGGCATCCAGCGATTGCATCAGCAGCTTCTGGGCGTCGGCGACCGAAGCGGTCGGCGCGCCGGCCTTGGGCGGCGAGAAGCCGAAGCAGCGACGCTCGCCCGCCGCGCCCGCGCCGGTCTCCGACAGGGCGGTCTCGGGCAGGCACACCACCTGGGCCTTGTAGTCGATCTCGATGTCGGCCGTCTTGGGCTGGAGGTTCGCGGTCGTCTGCAGCAGGGCCGCCGTCTCCGGATGCTTGGCCGCGGTCAGCTTGGCGGTCGTCGAGCGGAACTCGAAGGCGAAATAGCTGAGCATGATGATGAAGATGAAGATCACCCCCACCATCATGTCGGTCATCGAGACGTAGTAGCTTTCGCCTTCCTCGACATCGACGGTCCGGCCGCGCTTGCGCCCCATCAAACCGCGCCCACGCGGGCGTGCTTGCCGGCCAGGGCCGCCTCGATGCGGCCCAGGACGGCCAGCTGCTCCAGCATCACCTTCTCGGGCGGGGCGAAGCGCACGCAGGCGTCCAGCAGCGCGAAGAAGTGGGCCTCCTGCGCCTCGATGGCCTGCCGGCGGCGGCGCGCGGCCAGCCGCAGGATGATCGAGGCCAGCACCCCGGCGATCGAGGTCCAGAACTTGGTGGCGGCGATGGTGAGCAGATTGATCAGCGCGCCCTGCATGGCCGCGCCGCCGCCGCTCATGGCCGAGGTCGCCTCGGTCAGGGCCGCGACGATGCCCATGAAGGTGATCACCAGGCCGATCGCCACCATGATGTTGGCCCACCATTCCAGGGTGCGGGCCGGGGTGTCGGCGAGCTCGAAGGCGTCGGAGGCGTGGATGGAGGCCGCCAAGCGTCCGTCCTCGGTCGGGGTCAGCTGGCTGCGATAGTGCGCCCAGCCCAGTTCGAGGACGGGATGGGCGATGCCGCCCAGGTGCTTGTCGATCGCCTCGAACGTTTCGGCGAAGGCCTTCTGGCGATCGCCGCGCAGGTCGTCGAGCAGGTCGGCGCGACGGCGCAGGTCGTTCATCAGCGGCGTGTATTCGAAATGTCCGGACTGGAAGATCAGCCCCACGGCGAACACCAGGATGGCCCCGGCCATCAGGAGCGCGGCGCCAGGCATGCTGAACACCGCGACTACGAACGACGTCACCGGATCGTGCATCTGAACCTTCGAATCAACCTCCGGCCACAATACCCCGGGGTGAGGCCGGAATGGGGCGGAGTTTAACCGTTGAAGGCGCGGATCGAGTCGATGATGCGCTGCTGGTCGCCTTCCGCCAGGTACGGATGCATCGGCAGGGCCAGCACGGTCTCGGCCTTGGCCTCGGTCACCGGCAGGCCGCCGGCCCCGCGCGGGAAGTCGGCGTAGGGCGCCTGCACGTGCATCGGCACCGGATAATAGACCGCCGTCGGGACGCCCTGGGTCTTCAGATGGGCGGCCAGGCCGTCGCGGTTGTCGTGCTCGATCACGTACTGGGCCCAGACCGAGACGCCGCCGTCGATGACCTTGGGCGTGGCGATCACCGCCCCCTTCAGGCCCTCGGCGTAGCGGTTCGCCACGACCTGCCGCAGGTCGATCTCCTCCTGGAAGATGGCCAGCTTCTCGATCAGGATCGCCGCCTGGATCGTGTCCAGCCGCGAGTTCATGCCGATGCGGGTGTTCAGGTACTTGGTGTCGTGGTCGAAGGTGCGGCCGACCAGGTCGGGGGCCACGGCCTTGCCGTGCACCCGGAAGCTGTCCATCAGGTCCCACAGGTCCTGGTCGTTGGTCAGCACCGCGCCGCCGTCGCCGTAGCAGCCCAGGGGCTTGGCCGGGAAGAAGCTGGTGGTGGCCACGTCGGCCCAGCGCAGCGGATGCTTGCCGTCCAGGGTGCAGCCGAAGCCCTGGGCGCTGTCGGAGACCAGCTTCAGGCCTTCGCGGTCGCAGATGGCCTTGATCGCCGGATAGTCGGCGGGCTGGCCGAACAGGTCGACGGCGATCACCACCTTGGGGGTCAGCTGGCCCTGCGCCTTCACGCCGGCGATGGCCGCTTCCAGCTTGGCCGGATCGAGGTTGAAGGTGTCGGGCAGCACGTCGACGAACACCGGCGTCGCCCCGACCCACGGCACGACTTCCGGCGTGGCGGCGAAGGTGAACGACGGGCAGAACACCGCGTCGCCCGGACCCACGCCCCAGGCCATCAGCGGCAGGGCGATGGCGTCGGTGCCGTTGGCGCAGGACAGGGCCAGCTTGGCCTGGCCGAACGCCGCCAGCTTGGCCTCGAACTCGCGCACCTGCGGGCCCATCACGTAGGCGCCGCTGTCGAGGACGGCGGCGATCGCCGCGTCGATCTTGGCGCGGATCCGGCGCTGCTGCGCGGCGAGGTCGATGAAGGACATGCTCATGGGCGGCGCTCTTAGAGGCGGATCGGCTCGGTTTCGAGCCAATTGATGTAACGGAGTGTTTCCACAGGACGAAGCGATACCGAGCGGGGAACGCGTCTTCGGCGTGGTTCGTTGACGGGTCGGCGCGGGGGCGCCATCGAGAGAGTCATGCAGACCAAGCCGAGCCTGATCCCCGCCGACGCCACGCTCCCCTCCCTCGCCAATGTGAAAGCCGACGAGACGATGTTTGGGCATTTCCTCGACTGGCTGGGCAAGCTGGCGGTGAACCTGGTGGTCGCCACCCTGATCCTGGTCGTCACCTTCTGGGTGGCCGGCTGGCTGGCGGGCGTGGCCCGGCGGGCCCTGGGCCGGGTGCACCGCAAGAACCCCGACCCGACCTTGGAGAGCTTCGTCTCGTCCCTGGTGCGCTACGCCGTGGTGGCCGTGGGCCTGGTGGCGGTGCTGCAGCAGCTGGGCGTGCAGGCCACCTCGATCATCGCCGTGCTGGGGGCGGCCTCCCTGGCCATCGGCCTGGCCCTGCAGGGCGCGCTGTCGAACGTGGCGGCCGGGGTGATGATCCTGCTGTTCCGGCCCTACAAGGTGGGCGACGTGATCGAGACCTCGAGCCGCAACGGCACGGTCAAGTCGCTGGACCTGCTGTTCACCGAGATCGCCACGCCCGACAACGTCAAGGTGATGATCCCCAACAGCAAGGTGTTCGGCGACGTCATCCTCAACTACTCGACCCACCGCAATCGCCGCGCCGACGTGGTGTTCAAGGTGCCGCTGAAGACCGACCTGGTCACGGTGCTGCAGAAGATGCGCGAGCGGGCCGAGGGCGATCCGCGGGTGCGCAAGGACCCGGCGGTGATGATCGAGGTCGTGGACCTCAGCGAGGCCTTCGCCCAGGCCGCGATCCGCGTCTGGACGGCCAAGGAGGACTACGGCCCGGTCAAGACCGACCTGATGCTGGCCGCCCACCTGTGGGCCGAGGACCCGACGCGGGAGCTGCCGCCGCCGCGCAAGTCCAAGGCCCCCGACCCGTCGCCGGCCATGCCCGGCGACGCCGGGCATCACCTGTTCAGGTTGCCAAAGCCTCGGAGAGGTCGGCAATCAGGTCCTCGCAGTCCTCGATCCCCACCGACAGCCTGATCAGGGTGTCGGAGATGCCCAGGGCGGCGCGCTGATCGGCCGGGATCGAGGCGTGGGTCATGATGGCCGGATGCTCGATCAGGCTCTCGACCCCGCCCAGGCTTTCCGCGAGCGTGAACAGGCGCGTGCGCTCCAGCATCCGCCGGGCGGTGTTCACGTCGCCCTTCAGCTCCACCGAGATGATCCCGCCGAAGCCGCCCAGCATCTGGCGCTTGGCCAGCTCGTGCTGCGGATGGCTGGGCAGGCCGGGATAGATCACCCGCTCGACGTCCTTGCGGGTGGACAGCCACCTGGCGATGGCCAGGGCGCTGTCGCAGGCCCGCTGCATCCGTAGGGCCAGGGTCTTGACCCCGCGCAAGGCCAGGAAGCTGTCGAACGGCCCCAGCACCGCCCCGACGGCGTTCTGCAGGAACTTCAGCTTCTCGGCGATCTCGGCGTTGTCGCCGACCACCGCCACGCCCGCCACCACGTCGGAGTGGCCGTTCAGGTACTTGGTGGCCGAGTGCATGACGATGTCGAAGCCCAGCTCCAGCGGCCGCTGGACGAAGGGGCTGGCGAAGGTGTTGTCGGCCACGGTGATCAGGCCGTGCTTCTTGGCCAGGGCCGCGATGCCGGAGAGGTCGGCCAGGCGCAGCATCGGGTTGGTGGGCGTCTCGACCCAGATCATCTTCGTGGCCGGCGTGATCGCGGCCTCGATCGCGGCCAGGTCGCCCATGTCGACGAAGCTGAACGTCAGGCCGGCCGAGCGCTTGCGCACCTTGTCGAACAGCCGGAACGAGCCGCCGTAGAGGTCGTCGCTGGCGATCACGTGCGCGCCGCTGTCCAGGATCTCCAGGATCGTCGAGGCCGCCGCCAGGCCCGAGGCGAAGGCGAAGCCGGCCGCGCCGCTCTCCAGGTCGGCGATGCAGCGCTCGAAGGCGAAGCGGGTCGGGTTGTGGCTGCGGCTGTACTCGAAGCCCTTGTGCTCGCCCGGGCTGGACTGGACGTAGGTCGAGGTCGCGTAGATCGGGACCATAACCGCCCCGGTCGTCGGATCGGGGAACTGGCCGCCGTGGATCGTGCGGGTGGCGAAGGCCAGGCGGTTCTTGCCGGGAACGTCGGTCATGGGGCGACTCTCACTGGAGGGCTAGGACGGTTTGTAGCGAATTTCCGGTGCGGGAAGCGACCGCCGCGGCGCAAAGGCGCGGGATCTCGGGGCTCAAAAAGCTTCCGGATGCTGTTGAGCGCGCCAAGGGGCTGTGTCAGATACCACCTTGGATAGATTATTGAGTGAGGCCGTGGTTTCAATGCCTGTTGAGTTTCGCACAAACCTTTTCTTCCTTCATATTCCAAAGACCGCTGGAACCAGCTTCGTGGACACCCTGAAGCCCTGGTTTCCAGAATACAGCCGTGCGAACTATATCGAAGGCCTGTCGCCGAACGACCGAATGGAGTTGTCCGGCAAGCAATTCATATCGGGACATATCTTCTTCGACGAAATCCGGCGTCTTCCGTATATTTCGGAGTATTCTTTGGTTTCGGTTTTCCGGGACCCCTATGCTCGCCTGGCGTCCCATATCCGATACATGGATCGCTACAATCAGACCGAGTATGAGGCGGCCTTCAACCACCTTGGCGACGATCTGAAGGCGATCGTCAGGACCATCGGGCAGCTGGATTTTCAGCGACCGGACGATTTGGAGCGCCTGTTCGCCAAGCTCCCGGCCTGGGGACGCGCCGCCTACGAGAACTGCCAGACCCGCTTCCTGGTCTGCGACCTGGAATCGACCGTCGCCTCGCCGTACGAGGACCTGCCGGACGGCGCGCTCGACCTCGCCCTGGAACGCCTGGAGTCGCTGGACCTGATCGGCATCAGCGAGGCGCTGGACACCACGGTCGGACGCCTGGCCGCGCTTCTGGGCCGACCGACCGCCCTCGCGCCGCGCTCGAACACCGCCTCGTCCGCCCGAGCGCTCGACCACACCGATCCGCGCATCCGCGAAGTGATGCGCCCGCTTCTCGGCCTTGACGAGGCGGTCTACGCCCGCGCCAAGACGCTGTTCGACCAGCGCCTCGACGTCGCGATCTGACAGGCGGCGCCCCGAGCGCGCCCCAGGGCCCATCAGGCGCTCATGCGCAGGTGGTTGATCAGGTCGACGCGGGTGATCACGCCCACGAACTCGTCGCCGTCGCAGACCAGGGCCACCTCGTCGCGATCGAACACTTCCGGCAAGGCGTCGACGCCCTGGGTGGACTGCAGCGTGTTGACGGCCTTGGTCATCGCCTTGCCGACCAGGGTCTTGAACTTGGGGCCCCGATCGTCGTCCGCGCCCTCGACGGCGGCCAGGATGTCGCTCTCGTCCAGGATGCCGACCAGCTTGCCGTGGTCCACCACCGGCAGCTGGCTGATGTCGCTGCTGCGCATGCGGTTGTAAGCGGTCAGCAGGGTGTCGTCCGGCCCGATGGCGATCACCCCGCCGTCGGCGTAGCGCTTGGCGATCAGGTCGCGCAGGTCGCCATGCAGCTCGCGCTGGTCGAAGCCGTGGGCCGCCAGCCACAGGTCGTTGAACATCTTGGTCAGGTACTTGGCCCCGGTGTCGCAGACCAGGGTGACCACCCGCTTCGGCTCGGTCTGCTCGCGGCAGTAGCGCAGGGCCGCCGCCAGCAGGGTGCCCGAGGACGAGCCGGCCAGCACGCCCTCCTTGCGCAGCAGCAGGCGGGCGGTGTCGACGCTCTCGCGGTCGCTGATCGAATAGGCGTGCTTGACGAAGCTCATCTCGGCCACGGCCGGGATGAAGTCCTCGCCGATGCCCTCGACGATCCACGAGCCGGCCTCGCCGTAGCTGCCGGTGGCCACGTATTCGCAGAGGATCGAGCCGACCGGGTCGGCCAGCACCATCCGCGTCTTGGGCGAGTGCTGGGCCATGAAGCGGCCGATGCCCGTCAGGGTGCCGCCGGAGCCGACGCCCACCACCACCGCGTCGACGTCGCCGTCCATCTGCTCGAAGATCTCGGGCGCGGTCGTGGTCTCGTGGGCCTTCGGGTTGGCCGGGTTCTCGAACTGGTTGACGTAGATCGCGCCGGGGATCGACTGGGCCAGGGTCTGGGCCATGTCCTGGTAGTAGTCCGGGTGGCCCTTGCCGACGTCGCTGCGGGTCAGGCGCACGTCCACGCCCATGGCCCGCAGGTGCAGGATCTTCTCCCGCGCCATCTTGTCGGGCACCACCAGGATCAGCTTGTAGCCCTTCAGGGTCGCCACCTGGGCCAGGCCCAGGCCCGTGTTGCCGGCCGTCGCCTCGATGATCGTCCCGCCCGGCTTGAGGCTGCCGTCCGCTTCCGCCGCCTCGATCATCGAGCGGGCCACGCGGTCCTTGATCGAGCCGCCGGGGTTCTGGTTCTCGAGCTTCAGGAACAGCCGGCAGGGGCCGGTGTCGAGGTTGCGGACCTCGATCATCGGCGTGCGGCCGATCAGATCGAGCGCGGAACCGACGACCGGAGGAAGGGCGGATTTGGGGTCGTTCATGGCGCAACTCGGCGACAGAGAGAAATGATCTCCCTATCTAGGCCGGTTTTGTGAAAGCGCAAACAGCGTTACGCGAGCTTGGCCGCAACCCCTTGCCGGGCCTAGAGCGTGGCAGCCGAAAGTGTGAGCGGTTTCGGCGCCCGCCACGCTTTAGATGCTTGATCTGAGCCTTTTAGACGCCTCACATCGTGAGGCTAAAGACTCAGGCCCCGCAGGCTCCCAGCCGGTCCATCCGCCACTCGCGGGCGAACTTGCGGCCCACCACGGCGTCCTCGAACACCACCTTGCGGCGCTCGCCCGACAGGTCCGGGGCGTCGTGGATCATCACGAAGGGGAAGCCGTTGCGGGCCAGGAAATCCCGGACGAATCCCGAGAAGCGCAGGGCCTCCTCGGCGGAGGCGATGCAGATCTCGACGGCGAGGTCGGCGGCGTTCATGGCGCGCTCCCGAAAGCGGTTACTGGGAGCCTAACGCATGAACTCGCAAATGCGAACAACCTTCGCAGGTGCAAAAATAAAACGGCCCTGGATCGCTCCGGGGCCGCTCGAGGGATCGGAGGCGGTCGGAACCGTCTGGAGGATCGCCGTTACAGGATGGATTGGCCCGTGCCGGCCCAGTCCTTCAGGAACTGCTCCAGGCCCTTGTCGGTCAGCGGGTGCTTGAACAGATCGCCGAACACGGCCGGCGGGATGGTCACCACGTCGGCGCCGACGATGGCCGCGTCCTTGACGTGGGCGACGTTGCGCACCGAGGCGGCCAGGATCTCGGTCTCGTAGCCGTAGTTGTCATAGATGGCGCGGATGTCGCGGATCAGGTCCATGCCGTCGAAGCCGTAGTCGTCCAGGCGGCCGATGAACGGCGAGACGAAGGTCGCGCCGGCCTTGGCGGCCAGCAGGGCCTGGGTCGGCGAGAAGCACAGGGTGACGTTGGTCGAGATGCCCTCGCCGGCGAAGGCGGCGCAGGCGATCAGGCCGTCGCGGGTCAGCGGGATCTTCACGACCACGTTGGGGGCGATGCCGGCCAGCTTCTTGCCCTCGGCGATCATGGCGTCGGCGGTGGTGGCGGCGACCTCGGCGCTGATCGGGCCCGGCACCAGGTCGCAGATCTCGGCGATCACCTCGAGCATCGGACGGCCCGCCTTGGCGATCAGGGTCGGGTTGGTGGTCACCCCGTCCACCAGGCCGGTGGCGGCCAGGTCGGCGATGACCTTGGTGTCGGTGCTGTCGAGGAAGATCTGCATGGGTCTGCGCTTTGTTTTGGGGGTTTCAGGCTCGTTTATCCGCCCAGGCCCTCCGCGCCAAGCGGGGAAAGTCCCTAGGACGGGTTCGGCGGGAACCGGTCGCCCAGGCTTTCGCGCAGGAAGGCCAGCAGGTCGCCGCCGCGGAACCGCAGGCCCTCGACCCCCGCCCGGCGGGCCGCCTCGACGTCCGAGCCCTTGTCGCCGACCAGCACGGTCTCCTCCGGCGCCAGAGACCAGTCGGCCAGGCCGCGCAGGATCATGCCGGGATTGGGCTTGCGGTCGGGATGGTCGGGATGGCGATAGCGCGCGTCGACGGCGTCCTCGTGATGGGGCGCGACATAGAAGGCGTCGATCCGGCCGCCCGCCTCGGCCAGTCCGGCCTGCAGGGCGTCGTGAAAGAGATCGACCTGGGCCTCGGTGAAATAGCCCCGCGCCACGCCCGACTGGTTGGTGACGACCAGCACCTTCACGCCGGCCGCGTTCAGCGCCGCCACCGCCTGGCGCGCGCCGTCGACCCAGTCCAGCCGTTCGGGCTCGCAGACATAGCCGTGGTCGAGGTTCAGCACCCCGTCGCGATCGAAGAAGACGGCTTTCAGCGGCGCTTTTCCGGACATGGTCCCGCCTTACGCCAGGGCCGGCGACGCCACAAGACGGGCAAGGCGCCCGGGGTTGGCGAACCCGTGCGCGACGGCCTAGAACGGCCCCAGCCTACGATCTCCGCCCCAGGGCCGCCCAAGGATCACCGATGACCGACGACTTCGCCCGCCTCGTCCGCCTGCGCGACGAGCTCAAGGCCTGGGCCCTGGAGCACGCCTTCCCGGTCTGGTGGGAGGTCGGCGCCGACAAGGTCCAGGGCGGGTTCTTCGAGAAGATCGCCCTGGACGGGACGCCGGTCGAGGCCCCGCGCCGGGCCCGGGTCCAGCCGCGCCAGATCTATTCCTACGCCGTGGCCGGCCTGCTGGGCTGGGACGGCCCGTGGAAGCAGGCCCTGGAGCACGGGCTGGACTTCTATCTGGGCAAGTACCGTCGCCCGGACGGCTTCATGCGCACCCTGGTGGCCAGCGACGGCTCCCCCCTGGACGACAAGGTCGACCTCTACGACCAGGCCTTCGGCCTGTTCGGCCTGGCCATGGCCAGTTCGGTGCTGCCCGAGCGCGCCGACCTGCCGGCCCTGGCGGTCGACCTGCGCCAGGCCCTCTACGCCAAGCTCAAGCACCCCGTGGCCGGCTTCGAGGAGAGCAACCCGCGCACCCTGCCCCTGCTGTCCAACCCGCACATGCACCTGTTCGAGGCCAGCCTGGCCTGGGTGGAGGCCGGCGGCGACGCCCAATGGCGGGCCATGGCCGACGAGATCGCCGAGCTGGCCCTGGCCAGGTTCATCGATCCGAAGAGCGGCGGCCTGCGCGAATACTACGACGGCGACTGGAACCCCGCCCCCGGCGTCCAGGGCCGGATCGTCGAGCCGGGCCACCAGTTCGAATGGGCCTGGCTGCTGCTACGCTGGGGCAAGCTGGCGGGGCGCGACGACGCCCTGGCCGCCGCCCTGCGCCTGATCGCCATCGGCGACGGTCCCGGCGTCGATCCGGCCCGCGGCGTGGCGATCTTCTCGCTGCTGGACGACATGAGCGTGCACGACGACGTGGCGCGGCTATGGGCCCAGACCGAGCGGATCAAGGCCGGGGTGCTGGCCGCCCTGTCCACCGGCGACGACCGCTGGTGGACCACCGCCGCCGAGGGCGCCGACGGGCTGCTCAAGTATTTCGACGTGCCGGTGAAGGGCCTGTGGCGCGACAAGCTCCAGGCCGACGGGACCTTCGTCGACGAAGCCGCGCCGGCCAGCTCGTTCTACCACATCGTCTGCGCGATCCTGGAGCTGGACCGGGCGGTCAGCGCCAGATCGTGACCAACAGGACCGACGCCGGGCCGGCGGTGGCGGCGGTCGGGCTCGCGAGCTCGAGACGGTCGCCCGCCGTTGCGGCGCGGCCGTCCAGCGTCACCTCGCCGGACAGGACCTGGATGCTGGCGGCCGGCAGCGTCGCCGCCGCGCCCGCCTCGAATCGCCAGAGCTCGACCCCGGCCTGGTCGGTATAGGTCACCGACCGGCGCTCGACCCCGCCGCCGCTGACCGTCGAGTGACGCTCGGCCAGGTCGCGGCCCTTGGCCTTGAGCCCGTCGACCAGCGCCTTGACCGCCTGGGCGTCGTCGCGGCGGCAGACCAGGACGGCGTCGGGTTCGGCGACGATCATCAGGTCGCTGACCCCGATCGCGCCGACGAAGGGGCCGGTCGAGCGGGCCAGGACGCCGGTGGTGTCGACCAGGGTCACGTCGCCCTGGGCCGCGTTGCCGGCGCCGTCCTGCGGCGAGGCGCCCCAGATCGCGTCCCAGGCGCCCAGGTCCGACCAGTCGAAAGCGGCCGGCACGACGGCGGCCTTGTCTGTGCGCTCCATCACCGCGTAGTCGATCGAGATGCTGGCGGCGCGGGCGAACCCCGTCGCGTCCAGCCGCACCAGACCGGGCTCGACCACCGCGTCGGCGAACGCCGCCCGGGCGCCCTCGACCACGGTCGGCTCGAACCTGCGGAGCTCGCCCAGCAGGGTCGCGGCCTGGAAGGCGAAGTTGCCGCTGTTCCACAGATAGCCCTCGGCGACGTAGCGGCGGGCGGTCTCCAGGTCGGGCTTCTCGACGAAGGCGGCGACCCGGAACACGCCCTGGTCGGCCAGCTCGCCCGGACGGATGTAGCCGAAGCCCGTGGCCGGGCCGGTGGGCCGCACGCCGAACGTGACGATCAGGCCCTGGCCGGCCGCGTCGGCCGCCACCCGCGCGGCCTCGCGGAACGCCTCGGGCTCGCCGACATGGTGATCGGCGGCCAGCATCAGCATCACCCCGCTAGGATCCAGGCGCTCGACCAGGACGGCCGCGGCGGCGACGGCCGGGGCGGAATTGCGGGCCTGGGGCTCGACGAGCACCGTGATCGCGGCCCCGATCTCGCGGGCCTGGTCACGGACCATCTCGACCATGCCCGCCCCGGTGACGACGATGACGTCGCGGTCCTGGGCCAGGTCGCGGACCCGCAGCAGGGTTTCCTGGAAGCTCGAATGGGCGCCCAGCAGCTTCAGGAACTGCTTGGGGCGGTCGGGACGGGACGCCGGCCACAGGCGCGTGCCCGCGCCGCCGCACAGGATGACGGGAAAGATGGCGGTCACGGAATCTTCCCCGAGGGCGCGTCGTCGAGCTTCGTCATGCGCCTTCCTAGCACGCCGTAACCCGACCGGAACACGGGACCGCCCCGCTGGCTCAGGCCGGGGTTCCCGCCCGCAGCTCGGCCAGCCAGACGTCGGCCGTCGCGTCCGACGGCATCCGCCAGTCGCCGCGCGGCGACAGCGCCCCGCCCGACGAGATCTTCGGCCCGTTGGGCATGGCCGAGCGCTTGAACTGGTTGGCGAAGAACCGCTTCAGGAACAGCTCCAGCCACCGCTTGATCTCGGCCAGGTCGTAGGCGCGCTTGGCGCCCTCGGGAATACCGACCGGCCACGCCCCGGCGGCCGCGTCACGCCAGGCGGTCCAGGCCAGGAAGGCGATCTTCGAGGGCGCCATGCCGTAGCGGGTCAGGTAGTAGAGATTGAAGTCCTGCAGGGCGTAGGGCCCCACGAAGCTCTCGGTGGCCTGGACCTCCTCGCCCGGCACCAGTTCCGGCGAGATCTCGGTGGCCAGGATGTCCTCCAGGAGGTCGCTGGTCGCCGCGTCCACGTCGCCCGAGGCCGCCACGAAGCGGATCAGGTGCTGGATCAGGGTCTTGGGCACGCCGGAATTGGGGTTGTAGTGGCTCATCTGGTCGCCGACCCCGTAGGTGCACCAGCCCAGGGCCAGTTCCGACAGGTCGCCGGTGCCCACCACCATGCCCCGGTGATGGTTGGCCAGGCGGAACAGGTAGTCGGTGCGCAGACCCGCCTGGACGTTCTCGAAGGTCACGTCATAGACCGGCTCGCCCTTGGCGAAGGGGTGGCCCAGATCGGCCAGCATCTGCTGGGCCGCCGGGCGGATGTCGAGCTCCTCGGCCGTGACGCCCATGGCCCTCATCAGCTTCCAGGCGTTCGACTTGGTGCCTTCCGAGGTGGCGAAGCCCGGCAGGGTGTAGGCGCGGATGTCCGTGCGCGGCCGGCCCAACTGGTCCATGGCCTTGGCGGCGACGATCAGGGCGTGGGTCGAGTCCAGGCCGCCGGAGACCCCGATCACCAGGCTCTGGGATCCGGTGGCCTCGACCCGGCGGGCCAGGCCCTGGACCTGGATGTTGTAGGCCTCGTAGCAGTTCTCGGCCAGCTTGGCCGGGTCGGACGGGGTGAACGGGAAGCGTTCGATCGGCCGCTCCAGGGCCAGGTCGCCGGCCGGCGGGACGAAGTCCAGGCCGACGATCCGGAACGGCGCGGCGGGCGGGTTCAGGGCCATGGAGTCGCCGTAGCTGCCCACCCGCATCCGCTCCTGGCGCAGCCGCTGGACGTCGACGTCCGCGATGGCCATCACCGGTCCGGTCGAGAACCGCGGGCTCTGGGCCAGCAGGGTCCCCATCTCGTGGATGTCGACATGGCCGTCCCACGCCAGGTCGGTCGAGCTCTCGCCCGCGCCCGCCGCCGAATAGACATAGGCCGCCACGGCCCGCGCCGACTGGCTGGCGCACAGCAGGCGGCGGGTTTCGGACTTGCCGATGGTGATGTTGCTGGCCGACAGGTTCAGCAGGATCTCGGCCCCGGCCATGGCCTGGGCGGTGCTGGGCGGCGCGGGGGTCCAGACGTCCTCGCAGATCTCGACCCCGACGGTGAAGGCCGCGTCTCCCCCGGAGCTCGGGGCGTTGCGCAGCAGGATGTCGGTCCCGAACGGCACGGCCTGGCCGGCCAGGTCCAGGGTGCGGCCGACCACGCCCGCGCCCGGCGTGAACCAGCGGCGTTCGTAGAACTCGCGATAGTTGGGCAGGAAGCTCTTGGGGATCACCGCCCGCACCCGGCCGCCCTGGATGGCGACAGCGGTGTTGTAGAGCCGGCCGTTGTCGCGCAGCGGCGCGCCCACCACGACCAGCGGCGAGAGCGACGCGCTTTCCCGGGCCAGGGTGGCGATGGCCGCCTCGACGGCGTCGAGCAGGGCGTCCTGTTGCAGCAGGTCGTCGATCGTGTAGCCGGTGAGGCCCAGCTCGGGCAGCACCAGCACCGCCACGCCGGCGTCATGGGCTTGGCGCGCCAGGGCCAGGGCGCTCTGGGCGTTGGCGGCGGGATCGGCCAGCCTGACCTTGGGAACCGCGGTGGCCACCCGGACGAAGCCATGGCGGTAGGGCGAGAAGAACGAGGGAGAACTCAAGCGACCCGGCCTTTCGAGGTTATGCTAAAAATGAGCATAAGTCAGTCCCCAGCTATAACGCCTGCGGACGTTGTTGCATAGCGCCCACGCGAGGGGGCCGGTAGGTCTCGCGGGCGGGCTCGCGGGTTGACCCCGGGGGGTCATCGTGCGACTCGCGCCTCGCGCAGCCCCGCCAAATCAAGAACAAGCCGGAAGCCCCATGCCCGTTTCGCCCGTCAAGATGGCCGACGCGATCCGCGTCCTTTCCATGGACGCCGTCCACAAGGCCAAGTCCGGCCACCAGGGCATGCCGATGGGCATGGCCGACGTCGCCACGGTGCTGTGGGGCAAGTTCCTGAAGTTCGACGCCAGCAAGCCTGACTGGGCCGACCGCGACCGCTTCGTGCTGTCGGCCGGCCACGGCTCGATGCTGCTCTATTCCCTGCTTCACCTGACCGGCTTCAAGGCCGTGACGATGAAGGAGATCGAGAATTTCCGTCAGTGGGGTTCGCTGACCCCGGGCCACCCCGAGGTGCACCACACCCCGGGCGTGGAGACCACCACCGGTCCGCTGGGCCAGGGCCTGGCCACCGCCGTCGGCATGGCCATGGCGGAGGCGCACCTGGCCGCCCGCTTCGGCAAGGCCGTCGTCGACCACCGCACCTGGGTGATCGCCGGCGACGGCTGCCTGATGGAGGGCGTCAGCCACGAGGCCATCAGCATCGCCGGCCGCCTGAAGCTCAACAAGCTGACGGTGCTGTTCGACGACAACAACACCACCATCGACGGCGAAGCCACCATCGCCGAGACCGGCGACCAGCTGGCCCGCTTCAAGGCCGCCGGCTGGGCGGTCAAGGCCGTCGACGGCCACGACCACGGCAAGATCGCCGCCGCCCTGCGCTGGGCGACCAAGCAGGACCGCCCGACCCTGATCGCCTGCAAGACCCTGATCTCCAAGGGCGCGGGTCCCAAGGAAGGCGACCCCCACAGCCACGGCTACACCCTGTTCGACGACCAGATCCGCGACGCGCGCCTGGCCATGGGCTGGGACGCCGCGCCGTTCACCGTGCCGGACGACATCGCCAAGGCCTGGAAGAGCATCGGCCGCCGCGGCGCCCGCGTCCGCAAGGCCTGGGAAGCCGTGGTCAAGGCCTCGCCCCTGGCCGACGACTTCGCCCGCGCCATGAAGGGCCAGCTGCCCGCCGACGCCTTCAAGGCCCTGGACGCCCACATCGCCGAGGCCGCCAAGACCAAGCCGGGCAACGCCACGCGCGTCCATTCGGGCGCGGCCCTGGACCAGCTGATCCCGACCGTCATCGACATGGTCGGCGGCTCGGCCGACCTGACCGGCTCGAACAACACCTTCGTCAAGGGCATGAAGCCGTTCGACGCCCCCGACTACGCCGGCCGCTACGTCCACTACGGCGTGCGCGAGTTCGGCATGGCGGCGGCCATGAACGGCATGGCCCTGCACGGCGGCGTCATCCCCTATTCGGGCACCTTCCTGGCCTTCGCCGACTACAGCCGCCCGGCCATCCGCCTGGGCGCCCTGATGCAGGCCCGGGTGATCCACGTGATGACCCACGACTCCATCGGCCTGGGCGAGGACGGCCCCACCCACCAGCCGGTCGAGCACGTGGCGTCCCTGCGCGCCATCCCGAACCTGCTGGTCTTCCGTCCGGCCGACGCGGTCGAGACCGCCGAGTGCTGGAAGATCGCCCTGCAGCACGAGACCACCCCGTCGGTCATGTGCCTGTCGCGCCAGAAGGTCCCGGGCGTGCGCGGCGACGCCGACGAGAACCGCTCGGCCAAGGGCGCCTACGAACTGCTGGCCGCCGAGGGCGGCGAGGCGGCCGTGACGATCTTCGCCTCGGGCACCGAGGTCTCGGTCGCCGTGGCGGCCCGCGACATCCTCCAGGGCCAGGGCAAGCCGACCCGCGTCGTCTCGACCCCCTGCTGGGAGCTCTTCGAGCGGCAGACCGACGCCTACAAGGCCTCGGTGATCGGGACCGCCCCGACCCGCGTCGCCGTCGAGGCCGCGGTCCGCATGGGCTGGGACCGCTTCATCGGCGTGGACGGCAAGTTCGTCGGCATGACCGGCTTCGGGGCCTCGGCGCCGTTCGAGCGCCTGTACAAGGAGTTCGGCATCACCGCCGAAGCCGTGGCGGCGGCGGCCGCCGGCTGACGTTCGGTCGGCCTCACGGGAGCGGCTTCAAAAGCATCAGGCCCGCTTCCATCCGCCCCCTGATAATCCAGAAACGCGGCCCGCCGGTCTTTCTCCCCGCGGGTCGCGTCTCGGGATGGACAATATTTAAACAAGCCGTTACGCGTTTGGCGGGAGCTCGCATGGCCCGCGCCAAGCGAACGATAATGATCGCCAATAACATATATCCAACTGGGGTCTGATAGTCGATGAAATCGCTAAGCGCTCGGGTGTTGATGCTTCGCATTAGAGAGCGACAGTGGATCAAGGCGATTTCTTCCAGCGATCTATTCGATCGTGAGTATTATCTTTCGTCACACGACGATGTCCGGCTCGATGGCATCGATCCGATTTTGCACTATGTGAGATATGGCGCCCAGGAAGGGCGCAACCCTTCACCGACCTTCAGCACCCAGTTCTACCTGAACGGCAATCCAGACGTCGCCCGTTCCGGCATCAATCCGCTTTATCACTACCTGAAATACGGCAGGTCCGAGGGGCGCGTCGCCACTGATCTGAGCGCCCAGGTCGAATATATTGTCGCGAGCGGACTGCTGGACCGCGATTTCTATCTGCGGACCTATGCCGACGTGGCGGCGGCCGGCATGGATCCGGCGGTCCACTATCTTTCCAGCGGGCACCGGGAAGGCCGCAATCCGAGCGGCCTCTTCGACACCCAACAATACCTGGCCGACAATCCCGAAGTCGCGGCGCAGGGCGTCAATCCCCTGATGGACTTCCTGGCGCGGGGCGGCCGGCGCGACGACCTGGCCGGCGAGACCCGGGCCCAGATGCGCCTGGTCTCGACCAGCGGCCTGCTGGATTCCGCCTACTACCTGGCCCGCCACCCCGAGGTGGCCGCCGCGGGGGTCGACCCCATCTGGCACTATATGGAGCGGGGCTGGCGCGAGGGGCATAACCCCAGCGAGAAGTTCTCGACCCGGCGCTACCAGCGCCGCTACCTGCAGGACGACAGCGTGAACCCGCTGTTGCACTACCTGCTGATCGGACGCGGCCGGGGTTACGAGATCTCTCCGCCGCTGTCGCGAAACCACGAAACCTGGGGATCGACGTCGCGCCAGGACTGGACGGTGCTGTTCCAGGAGCGGCTGGCCGAGCGGGTGAAGGCGCTCGAAACCATGGACCTCGGCCGGGTCACCAAGGGCGCCGCGCCGACCTTCTCGATCATCACGACGATCTACGACACCGACCCCAAGTTCCTGGACGCCCTGGCCCGGACGATCCAGGCCCAGGCCTATCCGTTCTTCGAATGGGTGATCCTCGACAACGGCTCGAAGACGCGGAAGACGATCGACGCCTGCGTCGAGATCGCCGCGCGCGACCCGCGCTTCCGCCTCTTCCGGGTCGAAGACAACCTGCACATCATCGGCGGCAATCGCTACGTCTTCGAACGGGTCAAGGGCCACTACGTCGTGCCCGTCGACTCCGACGACATCCTCTATCCCGACTCCCTGGCCCTGTTCGCCAAGGCGCTGAGGGAGGCCGGGGACGAAAAGCCCGTCCTCATGTTCAGCGACGAACAGAAGGTCGACGAGGACGGCGAGCCCGTCGAACTGATCTGGCGCTGGGACTTCGCGTTCGCGCACGCCATGGCCACGGCGCCGGCGGCGCACCTGATGGTCTATTCGACCGCCGTGGGCCGCGAGGTCGGCGTCTATACCGACGACTACGCGCGCGGGTCGCACGACTGGGACACGGCTCTGCGCATCACGGAGAACGGCGGACGGGCCGTGCACGTCCGCGAGGTGCTGTACGGCTGGCGCATGCACGCGGAGTCCACCGCCCTGGCCACCTCGGCCAAGGACTATATCGGCGGCTCGCAGTACGAGGTGATGGAGCGGTCGCTCGCCCGCCGGGGCCTGCAGGACAAGTTCCAGGCCGGCTCGCTGTTCGAGGGCGTCGTCGGCTGGTACGCCACCCGGCGCAAGGAAATCCGCGACGTCGGCGTCCATGTCGATCTCGTCCTCCAGGACATCGACGATCTCGACACCCTCCGGCACAACCTCGACATGGTCGCCGGGGCCGCCACGGTCCGGCGCGTGCTCTATCCGACCCGGCTCAAGGACCAGGTCCAGGACCTGATCGCCGACGCGGGGCTCGTGACCAAGGCGTACGGCTCCGACAGCGCCCTGACGACCCTGATCAACCAGGCGCCGGCCAAGGCCTTCGCCAAGGTGATCGTCTCGTCGAAGGTCGCGATCCAGAACCGCCGGGCCCTCTGGGAAGCCGTGGGGACCCTGGAGCTGGACCTCAATTGCGGCGTGGTCGGCGGACCCGTGACCGATGCGGAAGGCACGGTCTTCAGCGCCGGTCTCCTGGCCGGCCTGCAGGGCTTTGTCGCCTCGCCCTTCTACGAATGGCTGAAAACCGAGACGCCCGGCCACATCTGGTCGATCGCGCGACCGGTGACGGGCCTCCCGGCGTTCTTCCTGGCCATCCGCGCCGACCTGCTGAGGCAGGGCCTGTCCCTCAAGGGACTGGACGTCGACGACGCCCTCCACGGCCTGGAGCTGGGCCTCGACGCCGCCGCCATGGGCTATGGCGTCGTCCACGTGCCGGAGATGGAAAGCATTTCCGAGCAGGCCCTTCCCGAGCTGATCGGGGCGGGCACCCCCGAGCGCACGCGCCTGCGGCGCAAGTTCGCCGGCATCCTGGACCAGGGCGCCTTCCCGAGCGTGCTCTCCCGCCAGGCGAACCGCTTCGGCATGCTGCGGCGGCCCGAGGAGCAGCTCCTCTCGACCGCGGTCGATCCGAAACTGTTCGCGCCGGCCGTGCCCTTGTCGCTGCGCGTGAGCCGCGACCCGACGGGCCAGCCCACGATCAACGTGCTGCTGCCGGCCATCCGGATGGCCAGCATGTCCGGCGGCCCCAACACCGCGCTCAACCTGGCCTACCGCCTGGGCAAGGTCGGTTTCGCCGTGCGCCTGATCTCCACGGACGCCCCCATCGACGCCGACCATGAGCCGATCTGGCGTCACATCCAGGCGATCTCCGGCGTCGAGGAACGCCTGCCCAACGTCGAGCTCGTCGACGCCTCGGACCGCCGCAAGACCATCACCATCCACGAAAAGGACCTGTTCTTCGCGACCGCCTGGTGGACGGCCCAGATGGCCAAGGCCGCCTCGCCGCTGGTGGGCGGACGGCCGTTCATCTACCTGATCCAGGACTTCGAGCCGATCCTCTACCCGGCCTCGAGCCACTACGCCCTGGCCCTGGAGACCTACGGCCTCGAGCACATCCCGGTCGTCAACACCAAGCTGCTGAGCGACTTCCTGGTCGAGAACGGCATCGGCCGCCACGCCGATCCGGCCTTCGCCCGGACCGCGATCTCCTTCGAACCGGCCGTCTCGCGCGACGATTTCCATCCCGAGCCCCGCAAGGGCAAGAAGCGCAAGCTGCTGTTCTACGCCCGGCCCAACACGGGCGTGCGCAACCTCTACGAACTCGGCGTCGCGGCGCTGCAGATGGCGATCGCCTCGGGCGACCTGGGCGCGGGGTCCTGGGACTTCGTCGGGATGGGCGAGCCCTTCACGAGCGTCCCGCTCGGCCAGGACGCCACGCTGGAATGCGCGCCCTGGCTGGGCTTCGACGCCTATGCCAGCCAGATGCGGCAGGCCGACATCCTGCTGTCGCTGATGATGTCGCCCCACCCCAGCTACCCGCCGCTGGAGATGGCGGCGTGCGGCGGCCTGGTGGTCACCAACGAATACGCCAACAAGGACGCGGAGCGGCTGGCGGCCGTCTCGTCCAACATCATCGCGGTCCCGCCGACCGTGGAAGCCGTGGCCGCGGCGCTGTCGCGCGCCGTCGACCGGCTGGAAGACGTCGAGGAACGCCACGAAGCGGCCAAGCTCGACCTGCCCCACACCTGGAGCCAGGCCCTGGCGCCCGTACTGGAGGCCCTCTCCCGGCGGCTGATCGAACAGGGCGTCAAGCCCGACGCCCTGGAAATCGGCAAGAACGAGCCCCGCCGCCTGCCCCTCCCCGACCCGGAACGCGGCGTCGACGAGTACAACGCCTATCTCCGCGAGGCGCTCGCCGATCGCAAAGGACTGTATCCCGCCGTCCAGGAAACCGGACTGCTCAGCTTCGTGACCACGGTCTGGAACACGCCGCCCGCGTTCCTGGACGTGCTGGCGCGCAGCCTGGAGAACCAGGAGGGCGGCGCGGATTTCGAGTGGTACATCCTCGACAACGGCTGCACGCGCCCCGACGTCATCGCCTACCTGGCCAAGCTGGCCGAGAAGCCCTACGTGCGCCTCGAGCGCGTCGAGAAGAACCTCGGCATCATCGGGGGCATGCGCCGCTGCCTCGAGCGCGCCAAGGGGCGCTATATCCTGCCCCTGGACTCCGACGACTACCTGACGCCCGACTGCGTCCGCATCGTCACCTGGCATCTGCAGAAGCACGGCTATCCCGCGCTGGCCTACACCGACGAAGACAAGCTCATGGGCGCCGAGCTCAGCGGCCCCTACCTGAAGCCCGACTGGGATCCGGTCCTCTTCGTCAACTCCTGCTACATCGCCCATCTCTGCGCGATCGACCGCAAGATGGCGCTCGAACTGGGCGCCTATACCGACGCCGAGGCGGAGGGCAGCCACGACTGGGACACCTTCACCCGCTTCGCCCTGGCCGGTCACACGCCGCGGCACATCCCCGAGGTGGTCTACAGCTGGCGCATGCACCAGCAGTCGACGGCGTCGAACATCAATTCCAAGCCGGTGGTCTTCGGCTCACAGCGCGCCGTGCTCACCCGCTTCCTGAAGGGCCACGCCAAGGGCAAGCTCTTTGAACTGACGAAGAACCCGATGTTCGGCGAGACGCCGGACTGGTGGCTGCGCCGCCGTCGCGCGCCGGCCGCGCCGGGCCTGACCACGGTCGTCGTCTCCAACGGCTCGTCGCCCAAGAAGCACACGCTGCGCGTGCCCGCCAAGGTCGACCACCAGGTCTTCCACGTCGACCTGGCCAAGGGTCCCCACGCGCTGGTCGAACACGCCCGCGCCGCGGCGAAGGAAGGACGCCTGTTCCACATCATCGCGGACGAGGTGGCGCCCGACAACGACGAGTGGTTCCACGAGGCCGTCGGCCATTTCGAGCTCTTCCCGGACGCCGTCATGATCGGGGGACGCATCCACTCCTACGGCGAGGTGCTCGCCGCCGGCTACGTCTTCGGGTTCGGCAAGGGGTGCGAGTGCCCGGACCGCGGCCGCCGCCTCGCCGACCCGGGCTACGCCGCCCAGATGTGGAAGCAGCATTCGGTCAGCGCCGTGTCGGCGCTGCACGCGGTGATCAAGCCCGACTTCCTGATCCGCGCCCTCGAGGAGATCGCGCCCTGGGGGCCGTCGACCGCGATGCTCGGCGGCTGGCTCGGCGCCAACGCGCGCAAGCACGGCGAGCGGGTGATCTATTCGCCCTTCGTCTCGGGCGAGACGGGGATCGACTGGGACAGCCTGGTCCAGGACGCGGAACACGCGCGGTTCGCGTCGTACGCCGCCGACATCATCCCCGAACGCCAGCTGCTGCACCCGGACCTGGGCCTGACCCGGGCGACGGCCTATCGCCCGGTTCGCCGCTCCAAGTCGTCGGCCTCGCCGGCGGCCTATCCGGTGTGGCACGACCTCCAGGCCAAGGCCCGGGCGGCGGTCGACCCGGGCGGTCCGGTCAAGACGCGCTTCTCGCTGCTCACGACCCTGTACATCCGCACCGACGAGGCCCTGTTCCGCCGCACGGCCGAGACCGTGTTCGCGCAGCGCGACGTCGGTTTCGAATGGGTCATCCTGGCCCACGGCCCGATCAGCAAGGGCCTGAGGGCCTACCTGCGCACCCTGGCCAACGACCCGCGGGTCAAGCTGCACTATCTCGACGAGAACCTCGGCATCATCGGGGGCATGCAGCACGTGCTCGCGGCGGCCAAGGAGGACTACATCCTCCCGCTGGACGGGGACGACCTGCTGACGCCCGACTGCCTCAAGCTGCTGGCCCAGGCCATCGAGCGCGCCCCGACCCCGCCGGCCTTCCTCTACACCGACGAGGACATCGTCATCGGCGAGGCCCTGCAGGCGCCCTACCTGCGACCGGCCTGGGACCCGGTCCTCGACCTGGAGAACTCCTGGATCTGGCACGCCTGCGCGTTCCGCCGCGACCTGGCCCTGAGCCTGGGCGTCTATACGTTCAAGCCGAGCGAATACTGCCACGACTGGGACACGGCCTACCGCTTCTCGCGGGCGGGCCACCCGCTCGTCCACGTGCCGTCGATCGTCTACCACTGGCGCCACCACCAGGGCAGCACGTCCAACAACGGCGAGACCAGCAACGGATCGTCGAAGTCGGTCCAGGCCCTGCTGGCCGCCAAGATCGAGGACCGCGGCCTGTCGGCGGTCTGCGAGGTCGCGCCCTTCCCGATCTTCCGCGGCGCCGAGGAATGGTGGATCAAGCGCAACGCCGAGAACCTTCCCGACATCGTCGCCGTGGAGGTCTCGGCCTCTGACGCCCTGGGTCCGTTCACCGTCGGGCGCCGCGCGCGCGGCAAGGCCGTCCCGGCCTCGGCGTTCGTCGAGCAGGTGCGCGGCGTCAAGCCCGGCGACCTGGTGCTGATCCACTCGACCAAGGCCCAGAAGCCCCGCCAGGAGCTCCTGCTGGAAGCGGTCAAGATGTTCGAGTTCCACGACGACGTCGCCGTGGTCGCCGGACGGCTGGTGAACGACGTGGCCGTGGTCGCCGCGGGCTGGATGGCGGACGGCCAGGGCCACCTGCACGCGCCCTACGACCAGCTGGCGCTGACCGATCCCGGCCCGTTCGTCCTGGGCTGGAAGCCGCAGACCATCTCGGCGGGCGTCATCGACCTCTGCCTGGTCAGGGCGGACTTCCTGCACGAGGCCCTCGCCGCGGCGCCGGCTGGCCTGGCCCCCGCCGAACTGGGCCTGTGGCTGGGCGCCTTCGCGGACCGCTCGGGCCGCCGGGTCGCCTACAGCCCGCTGATCGAGGGCAAGGTGCGCGGCCGGCCGCTCCATCCGACCGACAAGGCGAGCGTGCAGGTCGCCTGGAACGCCTTCACCGCCGGCGGCGAGGCCACCCCCGTCCGCGGCGCGGGCGGCTACGGCCTCAAGCGCTTCATCTGACGCGAAAACGGCGCCGGAATCCTGGATTCCGGCGCCGCCCGCGGTCGTCCTGTCCGGCGATGCGCGCCGATCAGGCCTTGCTGATGATCAGGGCGTCCTGCCCGCCCTCGGGATAGGGCCAGTAGCCCGACCACGACCCCAGGGCGATGCGCTCCAGCGTCAGGCCGGACGCGCCGACCAGGGCCTTCAGGCGCTCCTCGTTGTAGGCCACCGCGCCCAGGGGGTGCTGCGGATCGTTGATCAGGCAGCCCTCGCCCCAGGGATGCTCGAACCTCAGGTCGAAGGGCGTCAGGTTGGTCTCCCGCGCCTTGGCCAGCACGGCGTCGTTGTAGAGGAAGCAGGTCAGGAAGGCCCGGCCGCCGGGCTTCAGCACCCGCTGGAACTCGCCCAGATAGTAGGTGATGTAGTCCGACAGCATGTGCGTGAAGACGGACCAGGCGAAGACCCCGTCGACGCTGTTGTCTTCCAGCGGCATCTTGAAGGACCGCATGTCCTCCGTGCCCGTCGGATTGTGCAGCTGATCCGCCACGTTGTAGTGGTGGAAATTGAAGTTGGGATGGCGCGGCGTGAGGTTGGCCGACAGCCAGGCGATCGAGTCGCCGATGATGTCCACGCCGTCGTAGCGGCCCTCGGTGATGATCTCGGTCAGCGGGATGGCGTCGCGGCCGATGCCGCAACCGATTTCGAGAAGCCGTGAATCGCTCTTGATCCCGAGATAGCGGCGCAGGTCGGCGATGTGGGCCGTGGAGATCGCATCGAACGAGTCGGGGCCGCCGCCCGTCAGGTTCACTAGTCGTTCAGGGAGGTCATAACCTTTGAAGTTAAAGGTGTTTTCTGACATTTCTGCTCTCTACCGAAGAAAAAACGACGCATCGGGACCAAGATTTCAGACAAGTTATAAGTTGAGTGGGGCGTCGAGCAACGAAAGTCTTTGACGCCTTCGGAGGCGACGGCGGATCCCGTTCAGGCGCGGGGCGCCACGAACAGCTTCTCCGTGAACGCCGGGATGACCTCGTCCACCGCCTCCAGCACGGTGGACCATCCGGCGGGGGCCGGCAAATTCGTCGACCGGAAGTCGAAGGCGTCGTGCTCGTTGCGCCAGACCGTCCAGTTCTTGGTGTAGATCGCCTTGGAGGCGGCGCTCATCATGTTCATGTAGGCGGCGATCTGCTCGGGCCTCATCTCGTGCAGGGCGGAGATCGCCGCGAAGCAGTCGACGATGCCGGCGGGGACATGCCGCAGCTGGTCGATCGTGAAGATCGCGATGTCCGCGGCCATGACCTCGTCGGCGACCTCGTCCCAGCGCGCGAAGGGCCGCCAGCGGAAGATCTTCCGGTCGGGAAGCGCCTCCGCCAGATGCCATTCCGCCACCGCCAGGGCCGGCGGGATGTCGAAGATCCAGTAGCGCAACGGCTTCAGCTGGCTCGCGACATAGCCCAGCCGCCCGTATCCCGCCCCGATCTCGGCCAGGATGGGGCGCTCGCCTTCGAGGACGGGCCGCATGCGGGTGAACTCGCGCAGCGAATTGGCCAGGTCCTGCGAAACGGCCCGGCCCTGGACATTGATGGGAATGGGATTGCCGACCGCCGCCTCGGCCAGCTTGTCGCCGTCGCCCGGAGCCGCGCGCTTGGTCGCGTGCCACCACAGCAGGCCGACGAACAGCGTGTAGCCGCGCGCCGCGCTGGGCGAGAGCAGATAGCTGGTGTCGTTGATGCTGAGCACCGCCGGATCGCCGAGCAGCTCGGCCTCCAGCGGCAGGGCGCTGGGATCGTCCGCCCATTCGCGCAGCAGGCTCTGCATCTGCGGATCGTTGGGGCCTTCGACGGCCCAGTTGAAATAGTTCTGCGCCAGAGTCCGCTTGAAGTTCTCGACGCCGTGCAGCGACAGCAGCGCCTCGTTCTGGCCGCCGATGTCCGCCCAGAAGCGTCCGGCCTGGAACAGCTCGGGTCCGGCCTCGAGCTGGCGGCGCATCGCGGTCGAGCGTGCGAGGAGCGCCTCGGTCACCGCCGGCTGTCGGGGTTTCATCGGTTCGTGAGTACGCATTGAGCTTCCTTGGCGGACTTGGTCCTCCGCCCTTACCGCAGAATCATCACGCTTTCGCCTGGCGACGTTTGTCATTAGGCAGGGGTTGATCAACGAATCGAAGCTTGCCGGGAGCTTGCGTGATGACGGCATCGACTTCCCCGCCCGTGCGCCCGCCGATCGGCGCGTTCAAGCCCTACTACCGCGACGCCGACCTGACCGCCGAAGAGCAGCAGATCGTCGACCGCTTCCACGACCTCTACTATTCCAAGCTCGACGGCGGCGTGGGCCTGCACACGATCGTCCTGGCCTGGATGGGCCACGAGATGTTCAAGTGCCCGATGGACCTCTGGCTCTATCAGGAGCTGATCGTCCTGCGGCGACCGAACCTGATCATCGAGACGGGGACGTACAAGGGCGGCAGCGCGTTGTACCTGGCGTGCATCTGCGACATGGTCGGCGAGGGCTCGGTCGTGACGGTCGATATCGACGACACCCATCGCGCCATCCAGCCGCAGCATCCGCGCCTGCGCTATGTCAGCGGCTCGAGCACGGCCCCCGAAATCTTCGCCCAGGTCGCCGCCCAGGCCGCGGCGGCCGGTCCCGAGGTGATGGTGATCCTCGACAGCGATCATCGGCGCGACCACGTCCTGGACGAGCTGCGCCTGTACAGCGAGCTGGTGCCCGTGGGCGGCCTGCTGGTCGTCGAAGACACCAACGTGAACGGGCATCCGACCTATCCCGAGTTCGGGCCGGGCCCCTGGGAGGCCGTCGACGCCTTCCTGGCCGAGAACCCCCGGTTCGTGGCCGATCGGTCCTTCGAACGCTTCCTGCTGACCATGAACCCGCGCGGCGTCCTGCGGCGCGTCGAATAGCGACGCGAACGCCCCCCTCCCACCTACGGAACGTCGAGTTTCATGTTCTCCGTCCTTATCCCCAGTCGGAATCGACTCAACCTGCTCAAACTCGCCGTCGAGTCGGTCCGGCTGCAGGATTTCGGCGACTTCGAGATCGTGATTTCCGACAACGCTTCGGACGACGACTATCGCGGCTATGTCGACGAGCTCGGCGACGCGCGCGTGCGCTATCTGCGGTCGGATTCACCGCTGTCTGTGACCGAGAACTGGAATCGCGCCCTGGAGGCGGCCCAGGGCGACTATGTCGTCATGCTGGGCGACGACGACGCCATGGCGCCGGGCTATCTCAGCCATCAGGCGTGGCTGATCTCGGCCTTCGACCGGCCCGACGTGCTGTACGCCAACTGCTACCACTACACCTATCCCGGCGTGATCCCCGGCGCGCCGGACGGCTATCTGGCGACGGTCGACAACAGCGTCCTCTTCCACGATCGCAACGCGCCCTACGAGGTGGACCTGGACTGGGCGCGACGCCTGGGCGTCATGGGGCCCGCCTTCCGTCACCAGATCAGCTTCAACGCCCAGCACTACATGTACCGGCGCGACTACATCCTGTCGCTCGCCGACCTCGGGCCGTTCTACCAATCGCCCTATCCGGACTACTATGTCAGCTTCCTGACCTTCCTGACCGCGGCGCGGATCATCGCCGATCCGCATCCGCGCATGATCATCGGGATCGCCAAGCAGTCGTTCGGCTTCTACTTCATGAACCAGCGCGAGGAGGAGGGACGGCTCCAGTTCCTCAGCGCGCCCGTCGACACCGCCTTCCTGTCCGGCGGCGACCCGGCCGTCGTCGAGGCGATCGAGCGGCCGGGGGTCGCCCACGTCCGCAACTGGCTCCTGGCCGCCCTGCAGCTGAAGCAAAGGCTGGCCGGACGCATCGAGGTCGCGGTGGACCTGCGCCGGTACCGACGCCTGCAGACGATGGAGATGGCGCTGCTGGCCGGCTACGAGACCCGCGAGCCGCGCCGCGCCTATTACGACTACATGCGGGGCCTGAGGGGCGCCGACCTGGCCTTCGCGCGACGCGCCCTGCGCTCGGCCATGACGGTCAAACGCCTCAAACTGCCCGACACCCGCTCGATCATGTGGGGCTATCAGAGCCTTCTCAACACCTACCATCCCGCCACCGTCGCCTATCACGGGATCCCGAGCCACCAGCACATCCTCGACGCCGTGCGGTGGCTGGCCCTTCCGGCCGAGGCCCCGCCCGAGCCCGAGCCGGCGACCGTCGCCCCCAGCCTGGAAGAGCAGCTGGCGCGGAGCCAGTCGCAGCTCCAGTCCCTCAACGAGGCCCACGCCGCGCTCGCCCGACGGGGCGATGAACTGGCCGCCGCCGCCGAGCAGGCCGCCGGCGAGACGCTGAGGCTGGCCGCCGAGCTTGAATCGACCGTCCGGTCGCGGAAGGCCGGCCAGGAGCGCGAACGCCTGCTGACCGCCGAACGCGACGAACTGCTGGGTCAGCGCGCCGCGCTGGAACGCTCCCTGCCCTGGCGCGCCACCCGGACCCTGCGGGCTTTCCTGGCGCGCCTGGACCGGAAGCCGCCGGATCTCACGCCGCTCTAGAGCGGCGCCGCGCGGCCCGGAAAACCGGCGGCGAGCGACGGCGTCCCGCGGCGCGTCCGTAAATTGAAGACCGCGCGGTCGCTGTCGCAAAACTTTTACTCAACGAGACCGCCAAAAGCCCAGATCGGGCCTTTTTTCCTCGGTTGTCATTCTCGCGCGGGCTCCGCTATAGGGTACGGACGAGGCCTAAGTGCTTCGGCTCAAAATGGGGATGAGAATACTCGTGCGCTCAGATGTACCTGTCTTCATTTTGTGCGGCGGCCTCGGCACCCGCCTGCGGGAACAAACGGAGTTTCGCCCGAAACCAATGGTCCCGATCGGCGGTCAGCCGGCGCTTTGGCACATCATGCGCCTCTACGCGCATTTCGGCTTCCGTAAGTTCGTCCTCTGCATGGGATATCGCAGCGAAGTCATTCGGGAATATTTCCTGAACTTTCATCGCATGACTTGCGACGCGACCGTTCAACTGGGCACCGACCAGGTGACGTTCCATTCCGTGGAAGGCCTCACCTCCGAGGCGGATTGGGAAGTGACGCTGGCCTATACCGGCGAACTGACCATGACCGGCGGCCGCGTGTTCCAGGCGGCCTCGCGCTACCTGGGCGACGCCGAGCATTTCGCCGTGACCTACGGCGACGGCGTCACCGACGCCCACATCGGCAACGAGTTCAAGGATCACGTCGCCACCGGCAAGATCGGCACCGTCCTGGGCGTCAATCCGCCGTCGCGGTTCGGCGAGTTCAAGTTCGACAACGGCGAGGCCTTCGGCTTCGAGGAAAAGCCCGAGATCGAGGATCACTGGATCAACGGCGGGTTCTTCTTCTTCAAGCGCCAGTTCATGTCCTACCTGAACGACGATCCGGCCCTGGTCCTGGAGCAGAACCCGCTGCGCAAGCTGGCGGCCGACCGCCAGCTGAACGTCTTCAAGCACAGCGGCGAATGGGCCTGCATGGACACCCAGCGCGACGTCGAGACGCTGAACAAGGCGTGGACCGAAGGCCGGGCGTTCTGGGATCCGTCGCACCTGCCGCCCCGCACCTAAATCAGGCCAGTCATGTCATCCTCGTCCATCGCGCCCGCGTCGGGTCCGAAATCCGCCGACGCCGCGCTCCTGGGAGTCCCCAATCCGGCCTTCTGGGCGGGCCAACGGGTCTTCCTGACGGGCCACACCGGGTTCAAGGGCGGCTGGCTGGCGTTGTGGCTGGCGCAGATGGGCGCGACCGTGCGCGGCTATGCGCTGGCGCCGTCCACGAGCCCGTCGCTGTTCGACGTCGCCAAGGTCGCCGAGGTCACCGAGAGCGTCATCGGCGACATCCGTGACGCCGAGCGCCTGAACGCCGAGATCCAGGCCTTCAAGCCCACCGTGCTGATCCACATGGCCGCCCAGGCCCTGGTGCGTCCGTCCTATGACGATCCCGTCGAGACCTATTCGTCGAACGTCATGGGGACGGTCCACGTCCTGGAGGCCTCGCGCCGCTGCCCCAGCCTGGGCGCGACGATCATCGTCACCAGCGACAAGTGCTACGAGAACCAGGAAGTCATCTGGGCCTATCGCGAGACCGATCGCCTCAACGGCCACGACCCCTACAGCAACAGCAAGGCCTGCGCCGAGCTGGTGGCCTACGCCTACGGCCGCAGCTTCTACCACCAGCTGCCCGACCACGCCCTGGTGTCGGTGCGCGCGGGGAACGTGATCGGCGGCGGGGACTGGTCCAAGGACCGGCTGCTGCCCGACCTTCTCGAAGCGTTCGCCGCCGGGCGCGAGGCGATCATCCGCCGTCCCAAGGCCGTGCGCCCCTGGCAGCACGTTCTGGAACCGCTCTCCGGCTATCTCGTCGCGGCCCAGGCCAGCTTCGGGCGCGGCTCGTCCGAGAACCTGGCCTGGAACTTCGGCCCGCGCGAAAGCAGCAACCAGCCCGTCGGCACGCTGGCCAAGGTGGCCAGCGCCCTGTGGGGCGACGCCGCGAAATTGACCATCCAGGAAGATCCTAACGCCGTGCACGAGGCCGGGCTGTTGACGCTCGACTCGACCAAGGCGCTGATCGAGCTTCAATGGCGGCCGCGCTGGAACCTCCACGACGCGGTCGCCAACACCGTCGCGTGGCGCAAGGCGTTCGGCGAAGGCGCCGACATGGGCGCCGTCACGCGTCAACAGATCCAGCAATACGTCGCGACCGCCGCGGACGGCGCCGCTCAATAAGATGTCTACGGGAACCCTGACGATGCACGTTTCTCAGAGCTGCAGGCATTGCGGCCAACCGGTGAATGTGGTGATGGCCGATCTCGGCGCCACGCCGGTTTCCAACGACTACCTGCGCCCTGAAGCGGTGGACGGGCCCGAGCCCTATTATCCCCTGCGCGCCCTGGTCTGCGAAAGCTGCAAGCTGGTCCAGCTGCAGGATTTCTTCAAGGAAGACGACCTCTTCCGCAGCGACTACGCCTATTTCTCGTCGTTCTCGACCAGCTGGCTCAAGCACTGCGAAACCTACGCCAACGCGATGATCGCCCGCTTCGGCCTGGGCGCCGACAGCCAGGTCGTCGAAATCGCCAGCAACGACGGCTACCTGCTGCAGTACTTCAAGCAGAACGGCGTCAAGGTGTTGGGCGTCGAGCCCAGCCTGTCGGTCGCCCAGACCGCCATCGACAAGCATGGCATCCCCACCGAGGTGGCCTTCTTCGGCTCGGCCACGGCCCAGGCCCTGGTGGACCGCGGCGTCCAGGCCGACCACATGGCCGCCAACAACGTCCTGGCCCACGTGCCGGCCATCAACGACTTCCTCGACGGCTTCCGCATCCTGCTGAAGCCGCAGGGCGTGATCACCTTCGAATTCCCGCACCTGCTGCGCCTGATGGAGCAGTCGCAGTTCGACACGATCTATCACGAGCACTTCAGCTACATCTCGCTGCTGGCCGCCGAGCGCATGCTCGACGTGGCCGGCCTGCGCGTGTTCGACGTCGAGGAGCTGCCCACGCACGGGGGCTCCCTGCGCCTGTTCGTCTGCCACAAGGACGCGGACTACGCCCAGGAGCCGCGCGTCGCCGCCGCCCGCGCGGCCGAGGACGCCGCCGGCCTGGGCGACATCGACACCTATCGCAAGTTCAGCGACGCCGTCCGCAAGGTGAAGCGCGATCTGCTCAAGCTGCTGGTCGAACTCAAGGAGGGCGGCGCCCGGATCGTCGGCTACGGCGCGGCGGCCAAGGGCAACACCCTGCTGAACTACTGCGGCGTCGGCGCCGACATGATCGACTACGTGGTCGACATGTCGCCGCACAAGCAGGGCCTCTACCTGCCGGGCACCCGCCTGCCGATCCTGTCGCCCGACCAGATCCAGAAGGACCGTCCCGACTACGTCCTGATCCTGCCCTGGAACATCAAGGACGAGGTCATGTCGCAGCTGGACGGCATCCGCGCCTGGGGCGGCAAGTTCATCGTCGCGATCCCCTCGCCCCGGGTCCTGTGATCCCATGCGGAAGCTCGACGAACCTCTCGCGGGCTGCAGGCTGCTGGAGGGACCGATCTTTCATGACGAGCGCGGTTATTTCCGGCGGTTGAACACCGCCGGCGACGCCGTCGCCAACGGCATGCCGGAGAGCTTCCGCCAGCAAGGGGCGTCCTTCAACCTGCGACGCGGCACGGTTCGCGGCCTGCATTTCCAGAAGGCGCCGTTCCTGGAGCACAAGCTGGTGCAGTGCGTGCGCGGGGCGATCTTCGACGTGATGGTCGACCTGCGCCCGGACTCGCCGACCTACGGCCGGCATTTCGCGGCGGAGCTGTCGGAGACCAACGGCCACATGCTGTACAGCGAGCCCGGCTTCGCCCACGGCTTCCAGGCCCTCACCGACGACTGCCTGGTGCTGTACCAGATCTCGCCCGACCTCGTTCCGGGCGGCGCCGGCTCCGTGCGCTGGGACGATCCCGAGCTCGGTATCGCCTGGCCGCTGGACGCTGTGAACGTATCGGAAAACGATCGCCGGGCGCCTTTATTTCGACAGCATGATCCGGCCCTAACCGCGCCGCGGCCTTAAGCACGAGAACCGTTTTGGCTTCGTCTGTCCTCTTCACGGGCGCCAGTTCCTTCACCGGTCTTTGGTTCGCCGAGGCCATGGCCGAGCGCGGCCTGCGCGTGGTCGCGCCGCTGCGGGGATCCGCGGACTCCTACGAGGGCGTGCGCGGTCGGCGGGTCGAACGTCTGCAGGCCTGCGCCGAGCTGGTGTTCGACTGCCCGTTCGCCACCCCGCGCTTCCTCGAGCTCGTCGAGGCCGGAACCTGGGACGCCCTGGCGCACCACGCCGCGGACATCGACGGCTACAACGGGTGGAGCTTCGATCCGGTCAGGGCGGTCCAGCGGAACGCCGCGGGCGCCGATGTCGTCTTCGCCAAGATGGCCGAACGCGGCGCCAAGGCCGTCGTCGTCACCGGCACCGTGTTCGAGGCCGGTTCGGGCGGCGCGCCCGGGTCCCTGGCCGCCAACCCCTACGGACTCTCGAAAACGCTCACCACCGAGACCCTGCGCCATTTCGCGGCCTGGTCGAACCTGCGTTTCGGCCGCTTCGTCATCGCCAACCCCTTCGGCCCGTTCGAGGAGCGGCGCTTCGGCTGGTACATGTTCAAGACCTGGCTTTCGGGGAACGTCCCGGTCGTGCAGACGCCCGATTATGTACGTGACAACGTTCCGGCGCCCGTGATAGCCGCCGCGTACGCGGACTATGTCGAGGCCATGATCAACGAACCGGCGACACCCGCCGCCCGGCGGCCTTCCGGATACGTCATGAGCCAAGGCGCGTTCGCGCAGTTGATGGCCAAGGAGGCGTCCCATCGCCTGGGGCGCGATCTGTCCGTCGACTTCGCGCGGCAGATCGAGTTCTCCGAGCCCTATCTTCGCGTGAACGACGAGTTCAGCTTCGATCTCGCGGACATCCCACGGTTCTGGGATCAGTACGTCGAATACTACTCCGCACTGCACAAATCTGGAGACCTGAATTGATCGACCTTACTATCGGGTGCGCTGCGGATGAGTAATCCTTCGAGGAACGGCGCTCGACGCCTGATGCGTCTCACGCCGACCAACGCGTTCATCGAGCTCGGCGACTCCCTGGGCCTGTGGCGCCTGTGGCTGTCCATGGGCTGGTCCGACATCAAGCAACGCTATCGCAACTCGGTGCTGGGGCCGTTCTGGCTGGCCAGCGGCCTGGCGCTGACCATCGCGGGCATGTCGCTGCTCTACAGCCAGATCCTGCACGTCGCCTTCCAGGACTTCGCGCCCTACCTGGCGGCCGGCCTGATGATCTGGTCGTTCATCGCCAGCGTCGCGACCGAGAGCTGCCATAGCTACGTGCTGGCCGAGGGCCTGATCAAGTCGCTCCAGGTCCCCTACTTCGTCTACATCTTCCGGGTCGTGGCGCGGAACCTGATCGTCCTGGCGCACAACCTGGTCGTGGTGGCGATCATCTGGGTCGTTTTCGGCAAGGTCATGGACATCAAGCCGCTGGAGACGCTCGCCGGCATCGCCCTGCTGACCCTGTTCTCCATCGGCATGGCCACGGTCTTCGCGTCGCTCGGCGCGATGTTCAAGGACTTCATCCAGATCGTCACCCAGGTGTTCCAGATCCTGATCTTCGTGACCCCGGTCTTCTGGCTCACCAAGGCGATCAGCCCCCGGTCGGCGTTCCTGCACCTCAATCCGTTCTACTACCTGATGGAAGTCGTGCGCGAGCCGCTCCTCGGGACCACACCCACCGCCTTCGTCTTCACGGGAGCCGTGGGCTTCACCTTCGCCAGTCTGATCGCGGGCATCATCGCCTACGCCGTCAGCCGCAAGTCGGTCGTGTTTTACGTATGAGCCCAGAACGTCTTATCTCGCTGCGCGGCGTCACCGTCGATCTGCCGGTCCAGGAAACGCGCGCTCGATCGTTGCGCAAGGCCGCCCTGGGAATCGCCGTCGGCGGCGTCCTTATGCGGTCGCGCAACGACCAGGTCACCGTCCGCGCGCTCACCCAGATCAATCTGGACGCCCACAACGGCGATCGCATCGCCCTGGTCGGGTCGAACGGCGCGGGCAAGAGCACGCTGCTGCGGGTCCTGGCCGGGATCTACCCGCCCACCTCGGGCACGATCACCACCTCGGGCACCATCAGCGCGGTCTTCGACAGCTCGCTCGGCCTCGACATGAACCTGAGCGGCTACGACAACATCGCCGTCGCCTGCCGCTACCGCGGCATCGACCGGGCGACGATGGAATCGCTGCGCCCCTCGATCATCGAGTTCTCCGGGCTGGGCGGGTTCATCCACCTGCCCATGCGCACCTACTCGCTGGGCATGATGGCGCGTCTGGCCTTCGCCGTGACCACGTCGATGACGCCCGACATCCTGGTGATGGACGAGTGGCTGGCGACCGGCGACGCCGCCTTCATGGAGCAGGCGCAGAGCCGGCTGCACGAGCTGGTCGACGAGGCCCGGATCCTGATCCTCGCGACCCACTCGATGTCCCTGGTCAAGACCCTGTGCAACAAGGTCGCCGTGCTGGACCACGGGCGGATCGCCTATTTCGGCCCGATCGAGGACCTCCCCCCCGGCGTCTATCCGCCGCTGGCCTGAGGCCTCGCCGACACCAAAGAGCGCCCCGCGGTCAGCCGATCGCGGGGCGCTTTTGCGTTCGCCAGCCCGGCAGCGTGCTCCGGCTGCGGTAGACGCCCCAGGACTGGCCCGCCAGAAGGTCGCGCTCGGGGCGCTGCAGGGCGTCGAAGTGGCGGGTCTGGTTGTCGCCGACCAGGAGATTGGTCTGCCGGCCCTGCCGGAAGCCGTCGGACCACGGCCACCAATCGATATCGTAGCCCCGCCCGTTGCGCCCCACCGTCAGCACGCGCAGATCGCGCGCCAGCACGCGGTTGGTCATGCTGAGCGCGCCGCTCTCGAACATGAAGGCGTCGCGCCGGCCCTCGATGGCGACGTCGGCCGTGATCGCGTGCAGCAGGGCGACGTCGAGCATGAACCCGTTGGTCCGCAGGTGCGGGTTGGGAAAGGCGGGGAAGTCGGGATCGATGACGTGGAGGCTCTCGTAGGACCCCGTGGCCCCGACCAGCCCCACGCCGGGCGCGTCCAGGTTCCGGTCCAGCTTGAGCAGCCAGCCGTCGCAGAGGATCTGGCTGTGGCTGTTGAGGAAGCACACCCGGGGTTCGTCGATCCGCCGGCTCATGGTCAGGTAGGCGCCGATGTCGCGTCCGGCTTCCTCGACGACCACCGGCACGTGCGGGACGGCCGCGCACAGGACGGCCGCCTCGGCCACCGCCGCCTCGGTGTCGAAGCCCTTCAGGGCGATGTAGAGCCGGTGGCCCACGCCCGCGTCGAAGGCCGCGTAGGACGCCAGGAACCGGCGCGCGTGGGCGCGCCAGCCGGCGTCCTCCCAGCGGAGCAGGAACACGACCGCGATGGTGGGGCTTGGGGTCATGGGTTGGACAACTTCATCGCCACGCGGTGGGTCGCCGGCCGCGTCGTCAGGGCGTCCTCGCGGTAATAGGGATCCCGGGCGCAGGATTCCGGCCAGGTCTGCTGATGCCAGGTCACCGCTTCGGGCCTCGGCGCGCGCCATCGGGCCATGGAGAGCTCGGCGCCGGGCGTGTGCGCGATCAGCCGGCCGCGCCGGGCCAACTTCAGGCAGTAGTCGAGGCCCTCCAGGTCCGGACCCAGTCCGTCCACGAATCCGCCCACGGCGATGAAGTCGTCGACGCGGGTGGCGAGGCACGCCCGGCTGACCCCCAGCACGTTGCGCGGCACGAGGGGCGCGACGCCGGCGGTCTCGACGCGGATCGGAGCGGGCTCCCCGTCGTCGTTGGTCAGGCCCACATGCCGCATGCCGGTGGCGCGATCTACGAGGACGGGCCCCACCGCCGCCACGGCGCCGTCCGCGAGCGGCGCGACCAGGGCCTCGATCCAGGCCGGCGACGCGTCGGTCAGGTCCTCGTCGACGAACACCAGCACGTCGTGGCGATCCGCCAGCCCGTCCAGCCAGGGGGCGGGGGGAGCGGGCGCGACGGTCTTCGCCGACGGCCGGACCTCGCGCACGATCTCGACCAAGGGATAGTCGGTCGGCGGCGGCGGACGGCCCGAGCCGCGCCCCCGGACCACCAGCAGGACCCTCGGCTGGGCGACGCCGGCGGCGGGCGGCGGCGACGTTTCGGTCGCGACGCGCCCGGCGTCCGCCAACAGCCCCTCGGCGTCGTCGGCGGGGCGATGCAGCAGCACGCGGGGTATGCTCGCCACGCGCGCGCCGTCGGGCCCGACGGCGCGGACCAGCCGCAGGCGATCGGCCGGACCGGCGTATCCCACCCGATTGGAGAACACGGCCGCCCGGCCCAGATAGTTGGCCGCCGCCAGATAGGTCGGGCTCCAGTCGGGCTTGAAGAACGGCTCCCGCTCCACGCCGTCGGCGTCGACCAGGTCCTCGTCGCCATGGAGGACCTCCAGGGCCGGGTCCGCGTTGATGCGGTCGGCGAAGGCGTAGAGGGCGTCCTCGGCCAACCGGTCGCCGGCGCGCAGGAACATCCTGTAGCCCGTTCCGTCGCGCGCCGGCGGCGGGGTTTCGCCCTCGGCCAGATCGTGGATCTCCAGGTCCGGATAGATCTGGGCGGCCAGGGACGCGCGGGTGGCTTCGGAGTCGCCGCCTCGCGCCGCCTCGACGAAGACCTCGAAGCGCGGGCGCGCGGTCATCAACGGCAGGTGCGCTTCGAACTCGCGCCTTTCCAGGGGCCGCCAGGCCGCCGCCAGGTCGGTCCAGGCCGCGTAGTCGACACGCTGCGGCAGCGGCTGGCGCAGCCCCAGCGACAGGAACAGCGTCGTCGAAAGCGGGCGCCAGACGCCGGGATGGAGCTCGACCTCGACACGGATCAGGTGCGCGCCGCGGTTCAGCTGCAGGGCCAGTTCGAAGCCGCAGGCCTCGGCGTAGGGCGGCGAGCGGTGGAAGGCCTCGCGCACGTCCGCGCGGGCCATCACCCGAACGGGATAGAGCGCCCGATTGACCTTGATCCGCACGCGGGGCGGATCGACCCGGTCCTTGAGGACGGCCCAGCCCCTGAGCACGCAGCGCCCCCGAATGGCGCGGAGCGGACGCTGTCCTCGCGGTTCGTCGATGGCGTAGAGCAGGCGGTCGGGCGCGGGCGAGCCCCGGAACAGCATGAAATAGAAGCGTCGGATCAGCGCCTTGGCGGGCCCCGGCAAGGACTGGAACATATTCGGCGAAAACCTTGCTTCCGACATACGACCCACGCGGCGCGGCCTTCCCGGCGCTGGACGTCCCTCTACTGGCTGTCCCCGGCCAGGGCAAAGCAAATCGCCGGATCGGACGGCGGCGCGCCGGAGCGCACAACGGAGTTGGCGCGACGGACGATTGGTTGTTACAGCAACGCGGCGCGTCGGTCCCGGCCGGCGGCGCTCATGCTTCGGCGACCACCAAGGCCTGCGTATCTTCATGACCCTCGACATCACCGCTATCCGCGCCGCCGCGGCCCGCCTCGCCGGCCAGATCGAGCGCACCCCCTGCCGCTATTCCAAGACCCTGTCGAAGATCACCGGCGCCGAGGTGTGGGTGAAGTTCGAGAACCTGCAGTTCACCGCCGCCTACAAGGAGCGCGGGGCGCTCAACAAGCTGATGCTGCTGTCCGACGCCGAGAAGGCCAAGGGCGTCATCGCGGCCAGCGCCGGCAACCACGCCCAGGGCCTGGCCTATCACGGCGCCCGCCTGGGCGTGCCGGTGACCATCGTCATGCCCAAGACCACCCCCTTCGTGAAGGTGCAGCACACCCGCGACTTCGGGGCCAACGTGGTCATCGAGGGCGAGACCTACGACGACGCCGCCGCCCATGCGCGCAAGCTGCGCGACGAGCAGGGCCTGACCTTCGTCCACCCGTTCGACGACTATGACATCATGGCCGGCCAGGGCACGATCGCCCTGGAGATGCTGGAGGACGCCCCCGACCTGGAGGTCCTGCCGGTGCCGATCGGCGGCGGCGGCCTGATCAGCGGCGTGGCCACCGCGGCCAAGGCCATCAAGTCCGACATCCACATCATCGGCTGCGAGCCGGCCATGTACCCGTCCTTCACCGCCAAGATGCGCGGCGTGGCGGCCCATTGCGGCGGCCAGACCATCGCCGAGGGCGTGGCGGTCAAGACGGTGGGCGAGCTGACCTACGGCGTGGCCCGTCCCCTGATCGACGACGTGCTGCTGCTGGAAGAGCCGCACATCGAGCAGGCCGTGGCCCTGTACTGCAACGTCGAGAAGACCATCGCCGAAGGGGCCGGCGCGGCCTCGCTGGCCGCCCTGCTGGCCTATCCCGAACGGTTCCGCGGCAAGAAGTGCGGCCTGATCCTGTGCGGCGGCAACATCGACACCCGCCTGCTGGCCTCGGTCCTGACCCGCGAACTGGTGCGCGCCCAGCGCCTGGTGTCCCTGCGCATCGTCGGCGACGATCGCCCGGGCCTGCTGTCGACGGTGGCCAGCGTGATCGGCGGCATGGGCGCCAACATCATCGAGGTCAACCACAACCGCCTGGCCCTGGACGTGCCGGCCAAGGGCGCGGAGTTCGACATCACCATCGAGACCCGCGACGCCCAGCACACCCAGGACGTCATGGACGCCCTGCGCGAGAAGGGCTACCCGCCGCGCGCGGTGTGATCAGATCCTCCCCCTCTGGGGGAGATGGCCCGAAGGGCCGGGAGGGGGACCGACCGCGCGGACCCCCTCAGTCGCTTCGCGACAGCTCCCCCAAAAGGGGGAGCATCCTTCTACAGCAGCCCCTTGATCATTTCCCGGGCCGCGTCGGCCAGGTCCGGGCGCTTCAGGGCCAGGGCGACATTGGCCCGCAGCAGGCCGATCTTGTCGCCGCAGTCGTAGGTCTCGCCCTCGTATTCCAGGGCGTGGAAGTCCTGGGTCTGCAGCAGGGTCAGCATCGAGTCGGTCAGCTGGATCTCGCCGCCCGCGCCCTTGCCCTGCTTTTCCAGCAGGTCGAAGATTTCCGGCTGCAGGATGTAACGGCCCGAGATGAACAGGTTCGAGGGCTCGGTGCCCTTCGGCGGCTTCTCGACCATGCCGGTCATGCGGTTCAGGCGGCCTTGCTGGCCGTCCAGGGCGACGATGCCGTACTGGTGGGCCATGCCCTCGGGGGCCGGCTCGACGACGACGATGTTGCCGCCCTTCTGGTCGTAGGCCTCGATGGCCTGGGCCAGGGCGGGCTTGCCGGCCGACATCACCATGTCGGGCAGCATCACCGCGAAGGGCTCGTCGCCGACGATGTCGCGGGCGCACCACACCGCGTGGCCCAGGCCCAGCGGGGCCATCTGGCGCACGAAGCTCATCTCGCCCGGACGGGGCAGCTCGTCGCGCAGCTCCTTCAGCAGGGCGGTCTTGCCCTTGGCCTCCAGCGCCGCCTCCAGTTCGACCTGGTGGTCGAAATAGTCCTCGATCGCGCCCTTGTTGCGGCCCGTCACGAAGACGAAGTGCTCGATGCCCGCAGCCCGACCTTCCTCGACGATGTAGGACAGGATCGGCCTGTCCACGACGTTGAGCAGTTCCTTCGGGGTGGTCTTGGTGCCGGGCAGGACCCGGGTGCCGAAGCCCGCGACGGGAAGGACGGCTTTGCGGACGGGTTTCATGAGGGCCTCGTGAGCAGTCACTGGGTGGGGACGGTTTCTAGGGCGCGCCGCGATATCGCGCCACCACTGTTCTGTGACTGTCCGTGTCAAAACGAGGGCCGCCCAAAATCGGCGCGCGACAGACCGCGAAATGGTCTAGCACGGACGAATAATCGTCGGAGCCCGTCGTCCCATGGTCCGCCCCCTCGCGCTGGTCCCCAAAATCGCCCTCGCCCTCGCCCTCGGCGCGACCCTGGCCCTGTCGGCCTGCGGCCCCAGCAAGAAGCAGCAGGAAACCCTGGCCGCCGCCCAGGTCTTCATGAACCAGAACGCCAAGCAGCCCGGCGTCGTCACCCTGGCCGACGGCCTGCAGTACAAGATCGTCCGCTCGGGCCCCCTCGACGGGGCCAAGCCCAACCCGACCGACGAGGTCAAGGTCAACTACGAGGGCAAGCTGGTCGACGGCACGGTGTTCGACAGCTCCTACGAGCGCGGCCACCCCGAGTCCTTCCCGCTGCAGGGCCTGGTGCCCGCCTGGAAGGAGGCCCTGGTCATGATGCGGCCCGGCGACGAATGGATTCTCTACGTGCCGCCGGAGCTGGGCTACGGCGCCCAGGACAAGGGCCCGATCCCCGGCAACAGCGTGATGATCTTCCGCATCGAGCTGATCGACGTGCTGTCCTCGAAGATCCAGGCGCCCAAGCAGAAGGCGCCGGTCTAGAGCGCGTCCGCGTTCGCAGGAATCTCGCCCCCTATCCGTTGTCATCCCGGAAGCCTCGCAGAGGCTGTCCGGGACGACGACTGTTGGGGGCGCTGGGGTTATCCCCGCCTAGACCTTCGGCACGGCCATCCCCCGACGCACGGCGGCCCGCTCGCCCACCCGCTCCAGCCAGGCGCGCACCGCCGGCAGGGGCGGCCGGTCGGGCTGGATCTTCTCCAGCCCCTCCAGGGCCGCCACGGTCCAGGGATAGGCGGCGATGTCGGCGATCGAATAGTCGTAGCCGGCCAGGTAGGGGACCTTCTCGAGCCGCCCCTCCATCACGCCCAGCAACCGCCGCACCTCGTCGGCGAAGCGGTCGATGGCCAGCTCGATGGGCTCGGGGGCGCGCAGGGCGAAATAGCCCAGCTGGCCGGCCATCGGCCCGAGACCCCCCACCTGCCAGAAGGTCCATTCCAGCGCCGCCACCCGGTCCGGACCCGAGGGAGCCAGCAGCTTGCCGGTCTTTTCGGCCAGATAGACCAGGATCGCCCCGCTCTCGAACACCGACTGCGGCCCGCCTGGCGCGTCATGATCGACGATGGCGGGGATCTTGTTGTTGGGCGAGATGCTCAGGAAATCCGGCGCGAACTGCTGGTTCTGGCCGATGTCGACCGGGTGCACCGTGTAGTCCAGCCCCAGCTCCTCCAGGGCGATGGGGATCTTGCGGCCGTTGGGCGTGGTCCAGGTGTAGAGGTCGATCATGAGGGCGCCTTCGAGGGCTTGTCTGTCCGGGCTCGAAGCATAGAACGCGAACGGAGCCGATCGGGGCTCAGTCCCGGTAGGCGCGGGCCGGCGGGCGCGCTAGGGTCGCGCCATGGTCCCGTCCTCCCAAACCGCGCCGCCCGTCGCGTCGTCCCCGATCTCGTCCTCGGAGACCCTGGCCGCCCGCGCCGTCGATATCCTCTCCACCCTGGTGGCCTTCGACACCACCTCGCGGCTGTCCAACCTGGCCCTGATCGAGTGGGTCGAGGCCTATCTGGCGGACCTGGGGGTCGCCTCCCGCCGGGTGCCCAACGCCGACGGGACCAAGAGCAACCTCTTGGCCAGCATCGGCCCGGCGGTGGAGGGCGGCGTCGTGCTGTCCGGCCACACCGACGTGGTGCCGGTCGACGGCCAGCCGTGGAGCAGCGACCCGTTCGTCCTGACCGAGCGCGACGGACGCCTGTACGGCCGGGGGACCTGCGACATGAAGGGCTTCCTCGCCTTGGCCCTGGCCGCCGCGCCCGATCTGGCCCGTGCCGAGCTCGACCGCCCCGTCCACCTGGCCTTCTCCTATGACGAGGAAGTGGGCTGCCTCGGCGCGCCGGACATGATCGCGGTGATCGCCGACGAACTGCCGCGCCCGGCCCTGGTGGTGGTGGGCGAACCCACCGACATGGTCGCCGTGCGCGGCCACAAGGGCATCGCCAGCTTCCGCGTCACGGTCACCGGCCGCGAGGCCCATTCCAGCCTGACCCACCTGGGCGTCTCGGCCAACATGGTGGCCATCAAGCTGATGAACCACCTGGTCGAGCTGTCCGAACGGCTGGAGCGCGAGGCCGACCCCGCCTCGCCGTTCACCCCCAAGGGCGCGACCCTGACCATCGGCCAGGTCAACGGCGGCACGGCGGTCAACATCCTGGCGCGCGAATGCGTGTTCATCTTCGACCTGCGCGTCCCGGCGGGCCTGGAACCCAAGGCGATCCTGGCCGAGTTCTTCGCCCTGGCGGAGACGCTGGACGCCCGGATCAAGGCCAAGGCCCCCGAAGGCGGCGTCCGGGTCGAGACCCGGTCGATGACCCCGGCCTTCGCACCCGAGGTCGACGGCGCGGCCGAGGCCTTCGCCCGCCGCATCGCCGGCGACAACGGCCCGCCGCGCGTCGTGCCCTACGCCGCCGAGGCCGGCCAGTTCCAGGGCGCGGGCTTCTCGACCGTGATCTGCGGCCCCGGCTCGATCGACCAGGCCCACCAGCCCGACGAATATGTCGAGATCAGCCAGATGGAGCGCGGCGCGGCCTTCATGCGTCGGCTGGTCGAGGACCTGTCCCGGGCCTGACCCGGCGGCCTATCGGGCCGAGGGCCGGTAGCGCCTGATCACCAGCCGCCGGCCGAAGAAGGCCACCGGGTCCAGGGCCATGACCCGCAGGATGTCGAGCGCGCCGGCCTTGCGGGCGGCCTGGACCTGGCGACGCGAGGCCAGGATCGGGTCGAGGTCATGGCGCTTGAGGGCCGCGCGGACGCCCCGCCAGGCCGGACCCGCGTCGCCCCGCCGCCAGTGCAGCAGCAGGAGGCCGGCCGTCACCGCCACGTGCAGCGGCAGGGTCAGCCACAGCAGCGCCAGCGGCGTGTTCTTCAGGAAGGTCCAGACGCGGTTGCGCGAGCCGTGGAAGACCGAGAAGTCCGACCGCACCCCGGTGCTGGCCGAGCCCACGTGCTCGACCACCGCCGCCGGCAGCAGCAGGGTCGGCTCGCCCGCCAGCCGCAGGCGGTAGCCCAGGTCGACGTCCTCGCAATAGCAGAAGAACCGCTCGTCGAAGCCGCCCAGCTCCAGGAACAGCGCGCGGTCGATGATCGTCGCGGCCCCGCAGGCCGAGAACACCTCGCCCTCCAGGAGGTCGGCCGGACGGCGGCGACGATAGCCGCCGCGGAACGGGATGCCGGCCGAGGTCATCACGTCGCCGGCCCCGTCCATCAGGTCCGGCTCGTCGGCCACCATCTGCAGCGAGGTGAAGCAGCGCACTTCCGGATGGCGACGGGTCCCGGCGACCAGGGCCTCCAGCCAGTCGGGCCGGGCGTAGGCGTCGGGGTTGAGCAGCACCAGCCAGCGGCCCCGGGCCTGCCCCGCCGCCAGGTTGTTGCCCGCCGCGAAGCCGAGATTGGCCCCCGGCTGCAGGAACCGGATCGCCGGGTCGGCCGCCGCCGCGGCCTGGGGCGCGCCGTCGGTCGAGGCGTTGTCGACCAGCAGGATCTCGAAATCGGTGAAGGTCTGGGCCCGCAGCGCCTCCAGGCAGCGCGCCAGGGTGGGGCCGCTCTGGTAGGAGACGACGATCACGCTGACCGTCGGTCCAGGCTCCCTCTTGTCATCGCCGCTCGGGCAAGCCATGCCTGACGAACTCATTTCTCGAAGGGTTGAATCGTGAAGATCACGCCGTTGGCGATTCCCGAGGTGCTGCTTATCACGCCCGCGCGCCATGGCGACGAGCGGGGTTGGTTTTCGGAGACCTTTCGTCAGTCGGCGTTGACCGAGGCCGGTTTCAAGGGCGGCGCGTTCGTCCAGGACAACCATGTGCGCTCGACCACGCGCGGCATCCTGCGCGGCCTGCATTTCCAGAAGCCGCCGCACGCCCAGGACAAGCTGCTGCGCTGCGTGCGCGGCGCGATCTTCGACGTGGCCGTCGACATCCGCCGGGGCTCGCCGACCTTCGGCCAATGGGTCGGGGCCGAGCTGTCGGACGACAACGCCCGGCAACTGCTCGTGCCCAAGGGCTTCGCCCACGCCTACTGCACCCTGACCGACGAGTGCGAGGTGCTCTACAAGGTCACCGACTACTACGCGCCGCAGTCCGAGGGCGCGCTGCGCTGGAACGACCCGGCCGTCGGCGTCGCCTGGCCGATCCCGCCCCAGCAGATCTCGACCAACGCCCGCGACGGCGCGGCCCCGTTGCTGGCCGACCTGGACACGCCCTTCACCTACGGCGAGGCGGCGCGGGCCCTGGTCTGAGCCGGCCTTCGCTCCCCGACCGGCGATCCGCCGCATCGAGGTCGAGGGAGAGGGCATGGTGGCTATCGAAGCTATCCGGCAACTGATATTGCGTCCTTTGCGTGCATGCGGACCAAGCGGATGCAAGCGTTCGAGGGCGTCGTTTCGCCGACCTAAAGGAATTAGGGCGTGAAGATACTTGTCACCGGGGGCGCGGGTTTCATCGGGTCAGCGGTCTGCCGCCATCTGATCGAGAATACCGGCGATCAAGTCGTCAATGTCGACAAGCTGACCTATGCGGGCACGCTCACCTCGGTGGCCGAAGTCGCCGGCTCGCCCAACTACAGCTTCATCCAGGCCGACGTCGCCGACCGCGCCGCGATCAAGGCGATCTTCGAGACGCACAAGCCCGACGCGGTGCTGCACCTGGCCGCCGAGTCGCACGTCGACCGCTCGATCGTCGGCGCCGGTCCGTTCATCGAGACCAACATCGTCGGCACCTACGTGATGCTGGACTGCGCCCTGGACTACTGGCGCGGCCTGACCGGCGAGGCCAAGGCCGCCTTCCGCTTCGTCCACGTCTCCACCGACGAGGTCTACGGCTCCTTGGGCGCCGACGGCCTGTTCTCCGAGACCACCCCCTACGCGCCGACCTCGCCCTATTCGTCGTCGAAGGCCGCCGCCGACCACCTGGCCCTGGCCTGGTGGCACACCTACGGCCTGCCGGTGCTGGTCTCCAACTGCTCCAACAACTACGGCCCCTACCACTTCCCCGAGAAGCTGATCCCGCTGATGATCCTCAACGGCCTGGATCGCCGTCCGCTGCCGGTCTACGGCGACGGGGCCAACATCCGCGACTGGCTGTTCGTCGAGGACCACGCCCGCGCCCTGCGCATGATCCTGGAAAGCGGCCGTCCGGGCGAGAAGTACAATGTCGGCGGCCGCAACGAACGGACCAACCTGCAGGTCGTGCACGCGATCTGCGACCTGCTCGACGAGCTGGCGCCGTCCGCCGAAGGCTCGCATCGCGACCTGATCACCTTCGTCGCCGACCGTCCCGGCCACGACCACCGCTATGCGATCGACGCCACCAAGCTGGAAAGCGAACTGGGCTGGAAGGCCCGCGAGACGTTCGAGACCGGCATCCGCCGCACCGTCGAATGGTATCTGGCCCGGGCCGACTGGTGGGGCCCGCTCCGCGAAGCCTATGACGGCCGCCGCCTGGGCCTCCTGACCGCCAAGGCCAGCTGAGGCCATGCCGGCTCCGATCCTCGTCTTCGGGCGCAACGGGCAGGTGGCGCAGGAACTGGCTCGGCTGGCCGACACCAGCGGCCGCGCCATGAGCTTCGCCGGACGCGAGACCCTCGACCTGGCCGATCACGGTGCCATCGAGGGCCTGGTGGCGTCCGTCGCGCCGGCGGCGGTGATCAACGCCGCGGCCTATACGGCGGTGGACCGCGCCGAGACCGAGTCCGAGGCCGCCTACGCCCTCAACCGGGACGCCCCCGCGGCCATGGCCCGGGCCTGCGCGGCCCGCGGCCTGCCCTTCGTGCATTTCTCGACCGACTACGTCTTCGACGGCGCGCTGGAGCGCCCCTATGTCGAGACCGACGCCACCGGCCCCACGGGCGTCTACGGCGCCAGCAAGCTGGCCGGTGAACAGGCCGTGGGCGCCGTCGGCGGCCTCGCCGCCGTGCTACGCACCTCCTGGGTCTACAGCCGCCACGGCGCGAACTTCGTGAAGACCATGCTGCGGCTGGCCGCCGACCGCGAGGAGCTGGGCGTGGTCGCCGACCAGCTGGGCCGCCCGACCTGGGCCCGCGACTGCGCCGAGGCGGCCTTGCGCACGGCGGACGCCCTGGCCGGGACGCCGACCCTGGCGGGCGTCTACCACCTGAGCGGCGCGGGCGACGCCACCTGGGCCGACCTGGCCTCGGCGGTCTTCGACATCTCGGCCTCGCGCGGGGGCCCGAGCGCCCGCGTCCGGCCGATCGCCACGGCCGACTATCCCACCCCCGCCCAGCGTCCGGCCAATTCGCGCCTGGACTGCGGGAAGTTCGAATCCGCGCTGGACTGGCGCGGCCGCCCCTGGCGCGACAGCCTGGCCGCCTGCATGACCGAGATGGAGCTCTAGTTGTCCATGAAGGGTATCGTCCTGGCCGGGGGCTCCGGCACCCGCCTGCATCCGCTCACGCGGGCGGTCTGCAAGCAGCTGTTGCCGATCTACGACAAGCCGATGGTCTACTACCCGATCAGCACCCTGATGCTGGCCGACATCCGCGACATCCTGATCATCTCCACGCCCAAGGACATCCCGCTGTTCAAGGACCTGCTGGGCGACGGCTCGGCATGGGGCGTGCGGTTCCAGTACGCCGTGCAGGAGACGCCGCGCGGCCTGGCAGACGCCTTCATCGTCGGCCGCGAGTTCATCGGCGACGACAAGTGCGCCCTGGTGCTGGGCGACAACCTCTATTTCGGTCACGGCCTGAGCGAGATGCTGGCCGAAGCCGCCGCCTCCGACGTCGGGGCGACCGTCTTCGCCTACCATGTGCACGACCCCGAGCGGTACGGCGTGGTCGATTTCGACGCCGAGGGACGCGCGGTCTCCCTGGAGGAGAAGCCCGAAAAGCCGGCCTCGAACTGGGCGGTCACGGGTCTCTACTTCTACGACAACCAGGTCGTCGAAATGGCCCGCGACCTGCCGCCCTCGCCGCGCGGCGAGATCGAGATCACCGACATCAACCGGCTCTACATGAACCAGGGCCAGCTGTCGGTCTCCAAGCTGGGGCGCGGCTACGCCTGGCTGGACACCGGCACCCACGACAGCCTGGTCGAGGCCACCGAGTTCATCCGCGCCATCGAGAAGCGCCAGGGCCAGAAGGTCGGGTGCCCCGAGGAGATCGCGTTCGCCAAGGGCTGGCTTTCGCCCGACCAGCTGGCCGCCCTCGGAGAGGCCATGGGCAAGACCGAGTACGGCCAGTACCTGGTCCGGCTGGCGCGGGGCTAGGCGGCCCCGGCCCACTCCGCCCGCACGGCCTCGTCCTCCTCGATGGCCGCCGCCGCGAGGCGCGCGAACGCCTCGGCGTCCAGCAACCGCCTCGCCGCCCACACCGCCGCGCCGCGCACCACCGGCGAGGGGTCGGCCAGCAGGGGCTCGACCGCCCGCATCGCCCCGGGATCGCCGCTGTTGCCGAGGGCGTAGAGCACGTTGCGCACGAAGCGGTCGCGGCCGATGCGCTTGACCGGGCTCTTGCTGAACAGGGCCCGGAACGACGGGTCGTCCAGCCCCGCCAGCTCGGCCAGGGACGGACCCTTGAGGGTCTCGCGGGCGTGGAAGGCCATCTCGCTGGAGAGGCTGGCGAACTTGTTCCAGGGACAGGCCGCCAGGCAGTCGTCGCAGCCGTAGATGCGGTTGCCCAGGGCCGGGCGGAACTCGGTCGGGATCGGGCCCGACAGCTCGATCGTCAGGTACGAGATGCACCGCCGTGCATCCAGGCGGTTGGGCGCGGGGAAGGCGTTGGTCGGGCAGATGTCCAGGCAGGCGCTGCACGAGCCGCAGTGGTCGCGCTCGGGCGGATCGGCGGGCAGGTCCAGGGTGGTCAGCACGCTGCCCAGGAACAGCCACGAGCCGAACTGGCGCGAGACCAGGTTGGTGTGCTTGCCCTGCCAGCCCAGGCCGGCGCGCTGGGCCAGGGGCTTCTCCATCAGGGGCGCGGTGTCGACGAACACCTTCACCTCGCCGCCGAACCGGCCGTGCATCCAGCGGGCCAGGGCCTTGAGCCGCTTCTTGATCACCTCGTGATAGTCGTCGCCCTGGGCGTAGACGCTGATCGCGGCGCGGGACCGGTCCTCCAGGGCCAGCAGCGGATCGTGCTCGGGGCCGTAGTTGACGCCCAGCACCACCGCCGTCGTCGCGTCCCGCCACATGGCGGTGGGGTGGGAACGCCGGTCCAGCGTCTCCTCCATCCAGCCCATGGCCCCATGGAAGCCCTCGGCCACGAATTCGCGCAGCCAGTCGCCGTTGGGCCAGGCGTCCGAGGCGCTGGCGAACCCGCAGGTGTCGAAGCCCAGCCGAAGGGCTTCGGCTCGGATCTCGTCCCGCAAGGTCTCGTTCGGGTGGCTAGAAGTCGAGATCGTCATAGTGCGCGACCGGCGCCAGGCCCGGCCAGCGATCGGCCAGGATGGGTCGGAAGGCGGGCCTGGACTTCAGCTTCATGTACCAGGTCTTGGTGATCGGGAAGTCCTTCCACGGCACGTCGCCGAAATAGTCGATCACCGACAGGTGGGCGGCGGCGGCGAAGTCGGCCAGGCTCATGCGGCGGCCGGCCAGCCAGTCGCGGGTGTTCAGCAGGCCTTCGATGTAGTCCATGTGCGCGCGCAGGGCGTCGCGGCCCCGGCGCAGCGACGACAGGTCGGGCGCGCCCAGCCGCAGCAGGCGCTTCTCCATCTTCTCGTGCAGCAGGAAGCCGTTGACCTCGTTGTCGAACTTGCGGTCGAACCACTGCAGCAGGCGGCGCGCCTCGGCCCGTTCGCCCGGCTCGCGGCCCAGCAGGGCGGGCTCGGGGTCCTGCTCCTCGATGTGCTCGAGGATCGCGCGGCTCTCGGCCACCACCGTGGTGCGCTGGTGCTTGGTCTCGACCAGCACCGGCGGCACGCCCGACGGGTTCAGCTTCAGGAACGCCTCCGGCCCTTCCCAATAGCGGACCTGCACCTCGACGAACGGCAGGCGCTTCTCGCCCAGGGCGAGGCGCACCTGGCGCGAGGCCGGGTCCAGGGGGAAGTGGTGAAGGGTTCGTTCGACGCTCATGCCCACGCGCATTCAGGCTGCATCGTTCGATCGATGCGCCGTTTTGTTTAACAAGAACTTGCTGAACGCCGGTCTTCCGCCGACTTCACGGCCAAAATCAGGTCGTTGGACCTGACTCTTGACCTGGACCGCGGACCTTAACTCTTACAGTCAAGCTTTGGCGTTCATCCGGCCGATCAGATTGGTCGTGCTCTGGCCCGCCTTCAGCTCGGCCAGCAGCACCTTGCCGCCATAGCCCAGCACGATGTCGGAACCGACAACGGTCTCCACCGTGTAGTCGGCGCCCTTGACCAGCACGTCCGGGCGGAAGGCCTTGATCAGGTTCAGCGGCGTCTGCTCGTCGAACAGCACCACCAGGTCCACCGCCGACAGCGAGGCCAGGACGGTGGCGCGGCCGCCCTCCTTCTGCACCGGCCGGGTCGGGCCCTTCAGGCGCTGGACCGAGGCGTCGGTGTTGAGGCCGACGATCAGCCGGTCGCAGGCGGCCTTGGCCTGGGCCAGCAGCGAGACGTGGCCGGGGTGCAGCAGGTCGAAGCAGCCGTTGGTGAAGCCCACCTTCAGTCCCCGCGCCCGCCAGCCGGCGACGATGGCCAGGGCCCCGTCCAGGTCGGCGATCTTGTCGGCGATGGGGTCGGCGTGCTCGCCCCGGGCCGCCTCGACCAGCTCGTCGGCGGTGACCACGTCGGTGCCCAGCTTGGCCACCACCAGCCCCGCGGCCAGGTTGGCCAGGCGGGCCGCGTTCAGCGGACGCGCGCCCTTGGCCAGCGACAAGGCCAGGGTCGCGGCCACGGTGTCGCCGGCGCCGGAGACGTCGAACACCTCCAGGGCGGTGGCCGGCAGGTGGACGGGCGCCTCGCCGCGCACGGCCAGGGTCATGCCCGCCCCGCCCCGGGTGATCAGGGCGGCGGCCAGGTTGGGGGCCGTGGCCAGGATGGCGTCGGCGGCCTCGGCGGCGGCCTCGTCCCCAGCCCCGGCGATCCCGGTGGCCTCGGCGGCCTCGCGGCGGTTGGGCTTGATCAGGGTGGCGCCGTCATAGCGGCTGAAGTCGCGGCTCTTGGGATCGACGATCACCGGCTTGCCGGCGGCGTTGGCGGCGGCGATGGCGGCCTTCAGCACCACCGGCGTCAGCACGCCCTTGGCGTAGTCGGACAGCACCACCACGTCGACCTCGCGCAGGTGGGTCTCGAACGCCTTCAGCAGGGCCTGGCCGTCGGCCTCGCCCCGGTCCTCGCGATCGGCGCGCAGCATCTGGTGCGAGCCGGAGATGTAGCGGGTCTTCTCGGTGGTGCGGCGCTTGGCGTCGACGATCAGGGCCGAGTCCAGGCTGGGCTCGCGGTCGATCAGGCCCAGCAGGGTCCGGCCCGCGTCGTCGTCGCCGACCACGCCCACCAGCACCGCCCGGCCGCCCAGGGCCGCGACGTTGCGGGCCACGTTGCCGGCCCCGCCCAGCATCGCCGTCTCGCGCTCGATGGCGATCACCGGCACCGGGGCCTCGGGCGAGATGCGGTCCACCGCCCCGTAGACGAAGCGGTCCAGCATCACGTCGCCCAGCACCAGCACGGTGGCGCCCGAAAAGGTCGGCGGAAGCTTGGCCAGGGTGTCGTCCATCAGGTCGGTCGCTCTAACGTCTCGGAAGAAGCGCCATTTGGCCCTGCGGAGCCGTCGGGGCAAGCCTTCAGAACGGCTCGACCTCGCTGAAGGCCCCCGCGTGCGGCTCGGCGAGGCCGCGCGGGTCGGGATGCAGCAGGATGTCGGCGGTCGGGAAGGCCTCCAGCACCCGCGCCTCGGCCTCGACCATCAGGGTGTGGGCCAGGACCAGGGGCGTCTCGGCGTCGAAGTCCATGTGGGCCTGGACGTGGACGAACGGGCCCGAGGCCCGGGTGCGCAGCTGGTGCACGCCCATCACCCGGGGGTCGGCGGTCAGCAGGGCCACGATGCGGGCGCGGTCCTCGTCGGCCAGTTCGCGGTCCATCAGCTGGTGGCTGGCCTCGCGGAACACCCCGATCGCGCCCCAGACCAGCCAGGCGGCGACGACCAGGCCGGCGGCGGCGTCGACCCAGGTCAGGCCCAGGAACCCGGCGGCGGCGATGCCGGCCAGGCTGACGGTGTTGGACGCCAGGTCGGCGGCGTAGTGGGCCTTGTCGCCCGACACCGCCACCGAGCGGGTGCGCTTCATCACCTCGGCCTGGGCGCGGATCAGGGCCAGGGTCAGGAGGATCGAGACGACCATGACGCCGATGCCCAGCCCTTCGGCGGCGATCGGCTTGGGATGCAGCAGGCCCCGGATGGCCTCCTGGCCGATCAGGGCGCCCGAGGCGAAGACCAGACCCGCCTGGGTCAGGCTGGAGAAGGCCTCGGCCTTGCCGTGGCCGAACCGGTGCTCGGCGTCCGGCGGCTCGGCGGCGTAGCGCACGGCGTAGAAGGTGATCAGCGAGGCGATCAGGTCCAGCCCGCTGTCGGCCAGCGAGGCCAGCATGGCCACCGAATGGCCGGCCAGCCAGGCCGCGCCCTTGATCACGATCAGCACGGTCGCCACCCCCACCGACAGGGCGGTGACCCGGCGGGTGAGCTTGGCGGACTCGGCGGCGGTCAGGGCGGGGACGGCAGCAACGGACATGCACGCTGTTTAGCAAGGGCGGCGATGCAGCCCCAGCGAGAACGACTCGCGGTGGACGAAGGAGGGGACACACACTCACGGCAAGACCATGCAGGATCGGCTCGGACCGTGGCGTGAGTGTGTGTCCCCCGTTTCACCCCCTAGGCCGCCGCCTTGGTCCTGGGCCCCACATAGACCGACTGCGGGCGAACCAGCTTGCCGGTGGCCAGCTGTTCGCGGGCGTGGGCGATCCAGCCGGCGGTGCGGCCCATGGCGAAGACGCAGGTGAAGCTCTTGAGCGGCAGGCCCAGGGCCTCCAGCAGGACGGCGGTGTAGAACTCGACATTGGTGTCCAGCGGCCGGTCGGGCTTGTGGTCGCGCAGGATCCGCAGGGCGGCCTGCTCGACGCTCTCGGCGAAGGCCAGGCGGCCGGGCACCGTGTTCGAGGTCTGGGCCAGCTGGCGGATCGCCGCCTTCAGCGCGTCGGCGCGCGGGTCGCGGACCCGGTAGATGCGGTGGCCGAAGCCCATCAGCCGGTCGCCGCGCGCCAGGGCCGCCAGCAGCCAGGCCTCGGCGTTGTCGGGCGCGCCGATGGCGTCCAGCATCTCGATCACCGGACCAGGCGCGCCGCCATGCAGCGGGCCCTTCAGGGCCGAGATCCCGGCCAGCACCGCCGAGGTCAGGCCGGCGCGGGTGGAGGCCACCACCCGGGCGGCGAAGGTCGAGGCGTTCAGCCCGTGGTCGCAGACCGTGACCAGATAGGCGTCCAGCGCCCTCGCCTCCCCGTCCGTGGCCGGGACGCCGCGCGTCATGCGCAGCATGTCGGCCGCGTGCGACAGGGCCGGGTCCGGGGCGACCGGCGACTGGCCGCCGGCGACGCGCAGCACGGCGGGAGTGAAGACGGCCGGGGCGGCCAGCAGCAGCAGGGCCGTGTCCAGCCCGTCGCCGTCGGGCAGGCGGGCGATCAGGGCGCGGACGGCCTCGACCGGATCGCGCCGGGCCAGGCCCTCGTCCAGGGCGGCCACTTCGGCGAAGGCGCGGGCGCGGGCGGCGCCGAGGGCCGGGGCGAGGTCCGACGGCAGGTCGTCGAAGAAGCCGTCGAGCAGCAGGTGGGCGACGCCCTCGAACCCGGCGCGATGGGCCAGGTCCTCGACGGTGTAGCCGCGGATCGTCAGGCGGCCGGCCTGGCCGTCGACGTCGGACAGCACGGTGTGGGCGGCGACGACGCCTTCCAGACCTTCCGCGACGAAGCCGGCGTGTTGGGCGGCGGTAAGACCCTTGGACATGGATGAGGTCTCCTTTCGCCGCGCAATCCACGCCTCCGGAGCTTGATCGTCAATCTTGATCAATGTAATCAATATAAATGGCCGAATGGATCGACGCGGAACAGGCGATGGCGACGCTGGGGGTGCGGGCCCAGACCCTGTACGCCTATGTCAGCCGGGGCCGGGTGGGCGCGGTCGCCCATCCCGACGATCCGCGCCGCAGCCTCTACCGCGCCTCCGACGTCGCGGCCCTGGCGGCCAAGAAGGCCCGGGGCCGGCGCGCCGCCGACGTGGCGGCCGAGGCCATCGCCTGGGGCGAGCCGGTCCTGCCCTCGGCGATCACCACGGTCGAGGGCGGGCGGCTGTTCTATCGCGGCCAGAACGCCGTCGACCTGGCCCGCATGCACAGCCTGGAGCAGGCGGCCCGCCTGCTGCGCGGCGGCCACGGCGCGCCGCTGACCGGTCCGGAGCCCAAGAAACCCAAGAAGGGCGAGACGCCCCGCGCGCGCCTGTTCTCGACCCTGGCCGCCCGGGCCGGGATCGACCCGCCCGCGCGGGGCCGCGCGCCCCTGGCCCTGGCCATGGAGGCGGCCGGACTGCTGGAAGCCGCCGCCGACGCCGTGGCCGGCTCGATCGGCGACGGCCCGATCCACCAGCGCCTGGCCGAGGCCTGGGGCCTGGACGCCCAGGGCGCCGACCTGGTCCGCCGGAGCCTGGTGCTGCTGGCCGACCACGAGCTGAACGCCTCGACCTTCGCGGTGCGGGTGGCGGCCTCGACCGGGGCGTCGCTGGCGGCGGCGTCCCTGGCCGGGCTGGCGGCGCTGTCGGGGCCCCTGCACGGCGGCATGGCGGCGCGGGTCGAGATGTTCGTCGACGAGGCCGAGCGGCGCGGCCCGGCGCGGGCCGTGGCCGAACGCCTGGCCCAGGGGGCGGCCATGCCGGGCTTCGGCCATCCGCTCTATCCCGACGGCGACCCGCGCGCGGCGGCCCTGCTGGACGCGTTCAAGGTCCCGCCGATGCTGGCGGAGCTGCGCGCCGAGACGGAAGGCGCGACGGGCCTGGCGCCGAACATCGACTTCGCCCTGGTGGCCCTGGCCCGCACCCTGGCCCTGCCGGCGGACGCGCCGTTCAGCCTGTTCGCCGTCGGACGGATGGCGGGCTGGCACGCCCACGCGATCGAGCAGCTGCAGACGGGAAAGCTGATCCGGCCCCGGGCGCGGTATGTGGGCGTGCGGCCGGCGTCCTGATCCCTACGACCCGGGCCCGTTCAGGTCCTGGAGCCCCTCACTGATCTTCAGGAACGCCTCGATGTCGCTGTCGCGCACGACGAAGGCCTTGTATTCCGGACCCGCGCCGCACCGCTCCACGACGGCCCTGATCGTGCGGCGCAAGGCCTCGCGGACCAGCCGGACGCGCGCCGCACCGGGCCTGTTCAACGCCCTTAGCGAAAGGCCCGATTGGCTGACGAGAGGCGAGCAGCCTTGGACGCCGTCGACAACCGTATAGGCCTCGTTCGCCGTCCGGACGATGATCAGCCGCGCCCCGCCGACCGAAGCCCTGGCGGAGCAGCCTTCGACATGGTTCCAGCTCGTGAAGCTTCCGTCGCGTACGCACGTCAGCGCCCACGGACCGATCTTCCCAAGATCATGGGGATCGTCCCAACCCGGCCCGGGCTCGGCCTGGATCGTCGCCGCCGCGATCAGGATCATCAGGGCGGACAGCATGGACCTCTCCGGTTGAGAGGCCCATGCTAACCCATCTGCAAAGTGGCGCTAGGCCAGCTCGTGCACGGCCTCCTCCGCCGCCAGCGGCTGCGGCAGACGCGAGACCATCTCCTTCGGGCACACCTGCCAGAACAGGTCGCGCACGCGGTCCCAGTCGCGGATCAGGCTCTCGGCGAAGGCCGAGTCCGTCTCGCGGGCGTGTTCGGCCAGCAGCGAGCGCAGCACGCCTTCCCAGTAGGGCGAGGCAAGGCGCTGGACCAGGATGCTCTCGGGATTGACCTGGCTCTCGAACCGGCCGTGCTGGTCCAGGACGAAGGCCATGCCGCCGGTCATGCCGGCCCCGAAGTTGCCGCCCGTCGGGCCCAGGATCACCACCTGGCCGCCGGTCATGTACTCGCAGCCGTTGGCGCCGCAGCCCTCGACCACCGTGGTGGCGCCCGAGTTGCGGACGGCGAAGCGCTCGCCGGCCTGGCCGGCCGCGAACAGACGGCCCGAGGTGGCCCCGAACAGCACGGTGTTGCCGATCAGGGTGTTGGTCTCGGGCGCCGCCAGGCCGCGGGCCGGCTTGATGACGATCGTCGCGCCCGACAGGCCCTTGCCGACATAGTCGTTGGCCTCGCCGGTCAGCTCGATGCGCAGGCCCTGAACCGCGAAGGCCCCCAGGCTCTGGCCGGCCGAGCCCTTGAGCTGGACGGTCAGGTGGCCGGCGGGCAGGCCCTTCATGCCGAACTTGCGCACGATGTGGCTGGACGTGCGCGAGCCGATCGAGCGGGCGGTGCTGCGGACCGTGTAGGTCAGCTGCATCTTCTCGCCGCGCTCCAGCAGGGGCGCCGCGTCGCGGACGATCTGGGCGTCCAGGGTGTCCGGAACCGCGTTGCGGCCCTCGACCGTGCAGTAGGGCTTGTTCTGGCCGGGGTCGGCGCGGACCAGCAGCGGGTTCAGGTCGAGGTCGTCCAGGTGCTCGCCGCCGCGCGACACCTGGGCCAGCAAGTCGGTGCGGCCGACGATCTCCTGCAGGCTCTTGAAGCCCAGGCCCGCCAGAATCTCGCGGACCTCTTCGGCCACGAAGCTGAACAGGTTGATCACCTTCTCCGGCGTGCCGGTGAACTTGGCGCGCAGGGCCTCGTCCTGGGTGCAGACGCCCACGGGGCAGGTGTTGGAATGGCACTGGCGCACCATGATGCAGCCCATGGCCACCAGCGAGGCGGTGCCGATGCCGAACTCCTCGGCGCCCAGCATGGCGGCGATGACCACGTCGCGGCCGGTGCGGATGCCGCCGTCCGTGCGCAGCACCACCGAGTGGCGCAGGTTGTTCAGGGTCAGCACCTGGTTGGCCTCCGACAGGCCCATCTCCCACGGACCGCCGGCATACTTGACCGAGGTCTGCGAGGAGGCGCCGGTGCCGCCGACATTGCCGGCCACCAGGATGACGTCGGCCTTGGCCTTGGCCACGCCGGCCGCGATCGCGCCGATGCCGGTGGCGGCCACCAGCTTCACCGTGACCCGGGCGATCGGGTTGATCTGCTTCAGGTCGTAGATGAGCTGGGCCAGGTCCTCGATCGAATAGATGTCGTGGTGCGGCGGCGGGCTGATCAGCATCACGCCGGGGGTGGCGTGGCGCAGACGTGCAATCATCTCCGTGACCTTGAAGCCAGGAAGTTGCCCGCCCTCGCCGGGCTTGGCGCCCTGGGCGACCTTGATCTCGATCTCGCGGCACTGGTTCAGATATTCGGCGGTGACGCCGAACCGGCCCGAGGCCACCTGCTTGATGGCGCTGTTGGGGTTGTCGCCGTTCGGCAGGGGCTTGTAGCGCGCCGAGTCCTCGCCGCCCTCGCCCGACACCGACTTGGCGCCGATACGGTTCATGGCGATGTTCAGCACGCCGTGCGCCTCGGGGCCCAGGGCGCCCAGGCTCATGCCGGGGGTGACGAAGCGCTTGCGGATCTCGTTGACGCTCTCGACGTCGTCGGTCGAGATCGGGTTGCGATCCGAGCGCCAGTCCAAGAGGTCGCGCAGCTGGATCGGCTTCTGGGTGCGCAGGCCGTTGGACCAGCGGCGATAGAGCTCGAAATCGCCGGTGTCGCAGGCGCTCTGCAGGGTGTGGATCAGGCGCGCCTCGAAGGCGTGGGCCTCGCCCGACCGACGCAGCTTGTAGAGGCCGCCGACCGGCAGGGTCACGGCCGGTTCGCCCCAGGCCTTGCGGTGCAGCTCGACCGACTTGGTCTCGATGCCGGCCAGGCCGATGCCCGAGATGCGCGAGGGCATGCCCGGGAAGAACTCGGCCGCCAGGGCGCGCGACAGGCCGACGGCTTCGAAGTTGTAGCCGCCGCGGTACGAGGAGATGACGCTGATGCCCATCTTGGAGATGATCTTCAGCAGGCCGCCCTCGATGGCCGTCTTGAAGTTGATGCAGACGTCGCGCAGCGACTTGTCGCCGACCAGGCCGCGCTCCAGGCGGTCCTGGAAGCTTTCCTGGGCCAGATAGGCGTTGACCGCCGTGGCGCCGACGCCGACCAGCACCGCGAAATAGTGCGTGTCCAGGCACTCGGCCGAGCGGACGATGATCGAGACGTACGACCGCAGGCCCTTGGCCACCAGGTGGGCGTGGACGCCGCCGGTGGCCAGGATCATCGGCAGGGCCACGCGCTCGGCGTTGCTGCCCTCGTCGGTCAGGACGATGGCGCCGCAGCCGCGCAGCACCGCGTCCTCGGCCTCGGCCCGGATGCGGTCCAGGTTGGCGCGCAGGGCGTCGCCGTCGCGCGCTTCCGGGGCCGGCAGCGGCATGGTGCAGTCGATGACGGCGACGTTCTTCTGGCCCAGCAGGCCATGGATGCGCTCGTACATGCCGGTGGTCAGGACCGGGCTTTCCAGCACGTAGACGTCGGCCTGGGCCGCGTCCTGCGCCAGGATGTTGCCCAGGTTCTTGAACCGGGTCTTCAGGCTCATGACGCCGGTCTCCCGCAGGGGGTCGATCGGCGGGTTGGTCACCTGGCTGAAGTTCTGGCGGAAGAAGTGGCTGAGCGGCCGGTACTTTTCCGACAGCACGGCCAGGGGCGCGTCGTCGCCCATCGAGCCGACGGCTTCCTTGCCTTCCTCGACCATCGGGGCCAGGACCATTTCCAGGTCCTCCAGCGAGAAGCCGGCGGCGGCCTGGCGGCGGGTCAGCTCCTCGCGGCCGTACTTGCGCGGCTCGGGGCCGGGGCCGATCTCCTTTTCGAGATCGACCATGTTGCCCAGCCAGTCGGTATAGGGGTGGCGGCCGGCCAGTTCGTCGATGATCTCGTCTTCGCCGTAGAGCTTGCCGCCCGCCAGGTCGATGGCGATCATCCGGCCCGGCGAGATCGCCAGCTTGCGGGTGATGCGGCTTTCCTCGACGCCGCACATGCCGGCTTCCGAGCCCATGATCACCAGGCCGTCGTCGGTATAGGCCACGCGCAGCGGGCGCAGGCCCGAGCGGTCCTTGCCGGCCACGACCCAGCGGCCGTCGGTGGCGCACAGGGCGGCCGGGCCGTCCCACGGCTCCATCACCGCGTTGCAGTAGCTGTAGAGGGCCTTGTGCTCGGCCTTCTGGTTGGGGTTGGAGGCTTCCGGCACCAACAGGGTCTTGGCCATGGGCGCGTCGCGGCCGGCCCGGACCAGCACCTCGAAGGTGTTGTCCAGGTTGGCCGAGTCCGAACCGCCCGGCTGGATCACCGGCTTCACGTCGTCCCCGAACTCGCCGAAGGCGTCGGCCGCCATCTTGATCTCGTGGGACTTCATCCAGTTGATGTTGCCCTTGATGGTGTTGATCTCACCATTGTGGGCCAGCATCCGGAACGGCTGGGCCAGGCGCCATTGCGGGAAGGTGTTGGTCGAATAGCGCTGGTGGAAGATCGCCACCGCCGCGGCGAAGCGATCGTCCTTCAGATCGGGATAGAACTCGTCGATGTGTTCGGCCAGGAACATGCCCTTGTAGATCAGGGACTTGGCCGAGAACGAGCAGATGTAGAAGTCGCTGATGTTCTGGGCGTGCACGCGCTTCTCGATGCGCTTGCGGCACAGGAACAGGGCGCGCTCCAGGGCCTCGCCCTCCAGGCCCGCCGGGGCGGCCAGCATGATCTGCTCGATTTCCGGACGCGTGGCGTTGGCCTTCTCGCCGATCACCGAGGTGTCGACCGGCACCTGGCGCCAGCCGTAGATGTAGAAGCCGAAGCGAAGCGCTTCCGCCTCGACGATCGTGCGGCAGGCCTCCTGGGCGCCCAGGTCGGTGCGCGGCAGGAAGACCTGGCCGACGGCGATCGGACCCTGGCGCAGGGCGTGGCCGGTGCGGCGCACCTGGTCGACGAAGAAGTCCTGCGGGACGGAGACCAGCACGCCGGCGCCGTCGCCGGTCTTGCCGTCGGCGTCGACCGCGCCCCGGTGCCACAGGGCCTTGAGGGCCTTGATCGCCAGTTCGACGACCTCGCGGCGCGGCTGGCCGTCGATGGCGCAGACCAGGCCCACGCCGCACGCGTCGCGCTCGGTCGAGGGGTCGTAGGCGTGGCCGTCGATCAGGGCCTGGCGGTTCTTCAGATAGAGGTCCATCTCGCTCATGGTCTTGGTTCCTCTCTCTTATTCCGCCGCGATCAGCGCGGGGGCGCCGACCTTGGCCTGCAGATAACGGTGCATGGCGTCGGCGGCGTCGCGGCCGTCCTTGATCGCCCAGACCACCAGCGAAGCGCCGCGCACGATGTCGCCGGCCGCGAACACGCCGTCCAGATTGGTCATCTGGTGGCGGACGTCGGCCTTGACCGTGCCCCAGCGCGTGACCTTCAGGTCGGGCGCCGACCACAGCTCGGGCAGGTTCTCGGGCTCGAAGCCCAGGGCCTTGACCACCAGCTGGGCCGGACGGTCGAAGTCGCCGCCCTCGATCTCTTCCGGGGTCTGGCGGCCCGAGGCGTCCGGGGCGCCCAGGCGCATGCGGATGGCGCGCACGCCCGTCACGGCCTCGGCGTCGCCGCCCAGGGCGCGCGGCGCGGCCAGCCATTCGAAGGTCACGCCCTCTTCCTCCGCGTTGGCGACCTCGCGCAGCGAGCCGGGCATGTTGGCCTTGTCGCGGCGATAGAGGCAGGTGACCGAGGTCGCGCCCTGGCGGATCGCCGTGCGCACGCAGTCCATGGCGGTGTCGCCGCCGCCGACCACGACCACGTCCTTGCCGGCCGCGTTCAGCTCGCCGCTGTCATAGGCCGGGACGTCGTCGCCCAGGGTCTTCTTGTTGGAGGCGATCAGGTAGTCGAGCGAGGCGACCACGCCCTTGGCGCCCGAGCCCGGCGCGACCAGGTCGCGCGCGGCGTAGACGCCCACGGCGATCAGCACGGCGTCATGCTTTTCGCGCAGGTCTTCCAGCGTGGCGTCCTTGCCGACCTCGAAGCCCAGCTTGAATTCGACGCCGCCGTCGGCCAGGCGCCGGGTGCGGCGCTCGACGACGTCCTTCTCCAGCTTGAAGCCGGGGATGCCGTAGATCAGCAGGCCGCCGGCCCGGTCGTGGCGGTCGTAGACGGTGACGGCGTAGCCTTCCTCGCGCAGCTTCTCGGCGGCGGCCAGGCCGGCCGGGCCCGCGCCGATGATCCCCACCGACTGGCCGCGGTCGGCCTTGGCCACGAGCGGCTTCACCCAGCCCATCTCCCAGGCCTTGTCGGTCAGGTAGCGTTCGACCGAGCCGATCGTCACGGTGCCGTGACCCGACTGCTCTATGACGCAGTTGCCTTCGCAGAGACGATCTTGCGGGCAAATCCTGCCGCAAACCTCCGGCATGGAGTTGGTGGCCTGCGACAGCTGGTAGGCCTCTTCCAGGCGGCCCTCGGCCGTCATCCGCAGCCAGTCGGGGATGTTGTTGTGCAGGGGGCAGTGGGTTTGGCAGAACGGCACGCCGCATTGCGAGCAACGCGAGGCCTGCTCGGTGGCTTTCGCGTCGATGAAGTCGGCGTAGATCTCGTGGAAGTCGCCGTTGCGCTCAGCCGCCGAACGCTTTTCGGGCGTTTTGCGGGCCACGGTCGTGAATTTCAGCATGCGCTCGGCCATGCGACTTCCCTCGTCCCCGCTGCCGGGGAAAAATTTGCGTGCGCGGGCCTCATACGGACTCTTCGCGGCAAGAAGAATGCGTTTGTCAAATTCGTGGACAAATTTATCTGTGATGACCGTGGGGTTATTGCGAGCAACTCGCAGCTATGACCCTATATGGTCCACTTAGTGGATAAACGACTTGTTTACCGTGTCGGGCGCACGCCCGGGGCGGGGTTTTAAGAGGCCGCGCGCCTAAAGGAATGACGATGCCGGATTGGCTGATCGCGATCGTGTTGGGCCTGGTCGAGGGCCTGACGGAATTCATCCCCGTCTCGTCGACGGGGCACCTGCTGCTGACCAAGATCGCCCTGGGCCTGACCGATCCGGCCTGGGACACCTTCATCGTCCTGATCCAGCTGGGCGCGGTCCTGGCGGTCGTGGCGGTCTATTTCCAGCGCCTGTGGAATGTCGTGGTCGGCCTGCCGACCAGGCCGGAAGCCCGCCGCTTCGCGCTGAGCGTGATCATCGGCTGCATCCCCGCCTTCGCCGCCGGCCTGCTCCTGCACGGGGTGATCAAGCACTTCTTCGAGAACCCGTTCCTGCCGCAGGTGATCTGCGCCTCGCTGATCGTCGGGGGCGTGATCCTGCTGATCGTCGACAAGAAGGCCCCCGCCCCCAAGGAAATTGACGGCATGGCGCTGAGCCTGAAGACCGCGTTCCTGATCGGCCTGTTCCAGTGCCTGTCGCTGCTGCCGGGCGTGTCGCGCTCGGGCTCGACCATCGTCGGCTCGATGCTGATCGGCGTGGACCGCAAGGCCGCCGCCGAGTTCAGCTTCTTCATGGCCATCCCGATCATGGTCGGCGCCTTCGCCCTGGACCTGCTCAAGAGCTACAAGGACATCGACACCAGCCATGCCGGGACCATCGCCGTCGGCTTCGTGGTATCGTTCCTGTCGGGCCTGCTGGTGGTCAAGACGATGATCGCCTTCATCGGCAAGCGCGGCTTCGCCCCGTTCGCCTGGTGGCGGATCGTGGTCGGCGTGATCGGCCTGGGGCTGATCTACATCCCGAAGTGATCTGAGCGGGGACATGCCCTTGCGGCGTGTCCCCGTCCGCTGAACGAAAAAGCCGCGCCCAGTCGGAAGACCGGACGCGGCTTTTGCTTTTCTCCCGTGGGAGAGGAGAGTCCTAGAACGCCCCCGCCGGGACCTCGGCGTACTGGCCGCCCTTACGGTAGCGGTAGAGGTAGGACGGGACCACCGCCTCGACGGCGGTCGGGACGACGCCGGCCTCGGCCAGGCCCGGCAGGCCCTTGTCCGCGACATTGTCGCTCTTCAGCGACTCGACCTGGTCCGACGTCAGCGGCGGGTTGATCGGCGACAGGTCGCCGACCTTGCCGATCAGGCCGGCGGCGAAGAACGGGATCGGGGCCAGGACGCGGTTGCGGCCGGTCTCGACCAGGATCAGCTCCATCAGCTCCTTGAAGCTGTAGACGGCCGGGCCGCCCAGCTCGTAGGTCAGGCCCTCGGCGGCCGGGCTGGCGACCGCCTTGGCGATCACGGCGGCCACGTCGCCCACATAGACCGGCTGGAACTTGGTCTCGCCGCCGCCGATCAGCGGCAGGGCGGGGAACAGGGCGGCCATCTGGCCGAACTTGTTGAAGAACTTGTCCTCGGCGCCGAACACGATCGACGGGCGGATCACCACCGCGCCCGGGAAGGCGGCGCGGACGGCGGCTTCGCCCTCGGCCTTGGTGCGCTGGTACTTGGACGAGGACTTGACGTCGGCGCCGATGGCCGAGACCTGGACCAGGCGCTTGACGCCGGCGGCCTTGGCCTGCTCGGCCACGGTCTTGGCGCCCATCACGTGCAGGGTCTGGAACTTCTGGCGGCCGTTCTCCCACAGGACCCCGACCAGATTGACCACCGCCTCGGCGCCGTCGACCGCGCGGGCCACCGACGGGGCGTTGCGGACATTGGCCTGCACGACCTCGATCTGGCCGACATCGCCCAGCATGCGCATGCGGTAGGCGAGGTTGGGATTGCGCACCGCCACCCGCACGCGATGGCCCGCCTTGGCGAGCGCGCGTACGACCTGGCCGCCGACGAAGCCGGAGCCGCCGAACACCGTGACCAGACCTTGCATGCGAAAACCTCTCTTCAAGTCGTGAGGCGGGGGATAGACGACCGCGAGGGCCTTCGCAATCGAAGCTGAAAAAAAGGCTGCGATTAGCGATTGACGCGGCCAGAACCTTTGCATAAACGTCCCGGCCTCGCGGCGGTCCACGGATCGCTCCGCAGGCCCAGGTGGCGGAATTGGTAGACGCGCTGGCTTCAGGTGCCAGTGACTGAAAGGTCGTGGAGGTTCGAGTCCTCTCCTGGGCACCACCCCCTACCAACCTTCGAAAGAAGGTCGGGGTGGCGCCGAAGCTCCCGGAACTCCAGGGGCTCGAAAGCTTCCAAGACATGCTCACAAAATGATCCTGGCCCCCACGGGGGCCTAGCGACGGTTGTGACCAGGCGTTAGATATCCTGTTCATTCGGCCGACAGGGTCGGCGCCCCATTATTCAGGCGCATTCGGAATTCGCAGCGTCCGCGCGACGAGACCGAGGGCGCGGAGACGAAGAGACTTGGCCAACTTCCTGCATGAAGGCGATCTGCCCGCCGGCGTCTTCGACGGCGCGACGGCGGTCGCCATCGATTCCGAGACCATGGGCCTGCGCCTGGGCCGCGACCCGCTGTGCGTGGTCCAACTGTCGTCGGGCGACGGCGACGCCCACGTGGTGCGCCTGGACCGCTCGACCTACGACGCGCCCAACCTCAAGCGCCTGCTGACCGATCCTTCCGTCGTGAAGCTCTTTCACTTCGGCCGCTTCGATATCGCCATGTTCCTGTTGCACTTGGGGGTCATGACGGCCCCCGTGTACTGCACCAAGATCGCCAGCAAGCTGGCCCGCACCTATACCGACCGCCACGGCCTGAAGGACGTGACGCGCGAGCTGGTCGGGGTCGAGCTGTCCAAGGTCCAGCAGAGCTCGGACTGGGGCGCCGACACGCTGTCGGCCGACCAGGTCGCCTACGCGGCCTCGGACGTGCTGCATCTCCACGCCCTGCGCGAGCGCCTCAACGCCATGCTGGTCCGCGAAGGCCGCATGGCCCTGGCCCAGGCGGCCTTCGACTATCTTCCCCACCGCGCGGCCCTGGACCTGGCCGGCTGGGAAGACGTCGACATCTTCGCGCACAGCTGAGGCGGGCGGGATGACCACCCTCGAGGCCGACCGGGCGGGATACAGGCGGGACTTGCGCCGCTGGCGCCGTCGTTCGCGCCGCGTCCACCTGGCGCGGGTGGTGCTGCCGGCCGCCATGGTCGCCCTCCTGGCCACCGTGGGCGGCCAGGTGGCCTGGCGCTCGTTCACCGCCGGCGACCGCCGGCCGGCCGAGAGCAAAGCCCAGATCCGGATGGTCACGCCGCGCTTCTACGGCCAGTCCAGCGACGGACGGCCGTTCATCATCACCGCCCGCTCGGCGGTGCGCGACGAGAACGACCTCAAGCGGGTGTTCCTGGACGCCCCGACCCTGACCCTGGGCGTGGGCAGCCCCGCCCCCACCCGCTCGACGGCCGACCGCGGCGTCTATCGCGAAGACACCCTGATCCTGCAGCTGTACGGCAACGTGCGCATGGACGACGGGGCCGGCTATCGATTCGCTTCGGACGAGGCCCTGGTCGACACGCGCAACGGCAACACCACCGGCGAAACCACGCTGCAAGGCGAAGGTCCAACTGGACAGGTGCAATCCAACGCCTACTCCGTATATGACAAGGGCGACCGCATCATCTTCCGGGGCGGCGTCAAGACGCGCATCGACCGGAAGACGGGTGAGGCCGTTCCCGTGCAGGCCCAAAGTCCGGGTCAGAACACGGGGACGCCGGAATGAACATGAGGACGTGGTTGATGAATCGATGGATGGCGCCGACGGCGATCGCCTTCAGCCTGCTGAGCGGCCCGATCCTGTTGGGCGGCTCGGCCATGGCCCAGACGACGGCCCCCGCGCGAGGCAACGACTCCAGCGCGCCGGTGGACATCTCCGCCGACGAGCAGGAGGTCATCAACAGCCAGTGCAAGACCATCTTCCGCGGCGCGGTCGAGGTCCTGCAGGACAAGGCCCGCATGCGGGCCGCGACCATGACCGTCTACAACCGCCGCAAGACGCCGGGTAAGACCTCCTCGCCCACCGGCAACAACGACTGCGGCGACGTCGACCGCGTCGAGGCCGACGGCAACGTCTTCTACGTGACGCCCGAGCAGACCGTGCGCGGCGACCACGCCGTCTACGACTACGCCACCGACACCATCGTGGTGACCGGCGACGTCGTGGCCGTCCAGGGCCAGGACGTGGCTCGCGGCGACCGCATGACGATCAAGACCAAGACCAACGACGTGAAGATGGAATCCAACGCCACGGGCCGCGGCAAGCCCCGTGTGCGGGCGGTGCTCTATCCCGACCAGAACAAAGACAAGAAGCCCGCCGCCGGCAAGCCGTAGGATCTCATGGCGTTTTCGATGCAATCCCTGAACGTCGACGCCACGGCCAGCGAAGGCCTGTTCGTCGACGCCATCGGCAAGTCGTTCGGCGACCGCCCGGTCGTCAAGAGCGTCTCCCTGCGCCTCAAGCGCGGCGAGGTCGCGGGTCTGCTGGGCCCCAACGGCGCCGGCAAGACCACCTGCTTCTACATGATCACCGGCCTGGTCGCCGCCGACTACGGCTCGATCTACCTGGACGGCGAGGACATCACGTCCCAGCCGATGTTCCAGCGCGCCCGCATGGGCGTGGGCTATCTGCCGCAGGAAGCCTCGATCTTCCGGGGCATGACGGTCGAGCAGAACGTCATGGCCGTGGTCGAGATGCGCCAGAAGGACCAGCGCAAGGCCCGCGACCATGTCACCGAGATCCTGGAAGAGCTGCGGATCACCCACATCCGCAAGTCGCCGGCCGTCGCCCTGTCGGGCGGTGAGCGCCGCCGCGTGGAAATCGCCCGCGCCCTGGCCAGCGAGCCGTCGTTCATGCTGCTGGACGAGCCCTTCGCCGGCATCGACCCGCTGGCGATCTCGGACATCCGCGAGGTGGTCAGCTACCTGAAGAACCGCGGCATCGGCATCCTGATCACCGACCACAACGTCCGCGAGACGCTGCAGATGGTCGATCGGGCCTCGATCATCCACGCCGGCGAGGTGCTGTTCGAAGGCGCCCCGCAGGAGATCATCGACAACCCTGAGGTCCGCCGCGTCTATCTGGGCGACAGCTTCGACGAGCGCGTCTAGGCTCCCTCACCGCGCCCGCCGGGCAAGATTTAACAGGCCGCGCGTTCCGTCACCGGAGCGCGCGGCTTTTTCGTTGCGGCTCCAGAAAACTAAAAACGTCGCCATATCAGTGACTTGACGCCCGATGTCGGGAAAAACGCCGGCCTTCGCGGACGGAAGGTCGCAGTGGCCCGCTTTTTGCTGGCGTTGGCGCCCCGTTAACCAAACTGGCCGTTCAATGGCGATCAACAGGTTCGTTGATTTGCCCAGGAGGGCGCATTGGCTCTCGGCCACAGATTGGAGCTTCGGCAAGGCCAGGGCCTTGTCATCACGCCGCAGCTTCAGCAGGCGATCAAGCTCCTGCAACTGTCCAACCTCGAGCTCGACGCCTTCGTCGAGGCCGAGCTGGAGCGCAATCCCCTGCTGGCGCGCGACGACGGCCCGGCCGAAACCGACCGCGCGGCCGAAGAGCCCGCCGAACGCGCCACCGAGAACCTGGGCCTGGACGCCGTGTCCGACAGCGCCGCCAGCAGCCAGATGGACGCCACCCCCGACGACGTCTCGCCCGGCGAGCGCGCCACCGGCGACGGGACCGAAGCGGGGGCCGAGCAGGCCGGCGGCCAGATCGACTGGTCGCGGGCCGGCGGCGGCGGCAGTTTCGAAGGCGACGACAATTACGAAGGCGCCCTCTCCCGCGCCCCGACCCTGGTCGAGCACCTGACCGAGCAGCTGGCCGTGGCCGGCCTGTCGGCCGCCCGCAACGCCGTGGCCGCCGTGCTGATCGACGCGGTCGACGAGGCCGGCTACCTGCGCGCCGACCTGCTGGAGGTGGCCGAGCGCCTGGGCTGCGGCCTGGCCTTGGTCGAAGAGGTGCTGACGGTCCTGCAGGGCTTCGAGCCGGCCGGCGTCATGGCCCGCGACGTGCGCGAGTGCCTGGCCCTGCAGCTGAAGGACGTCAACCGCTACGATCCCTGCATGGCCGCCCTGCTGGACAACCTGGACCTGCTGGCCCGGCGCGACATGAACGCCCTGCGCAAGGTCTGCGGCGTCGACGACGAGGACCTGCGCGAGATGGTCGCCGAGATCCGCGCCCTGACCCCTCGCCCCGGCGCGGCCTTCCACAGCGACCCGCCCCAGACCCTGGTGCCCGACGTCCACGTGCGCGAGACGCCCGGCGGCCTGTGGCACGTGGAGCTGAACACCGACACCCTGCCCCGGGTGCTGGTCGACCAGCGCTACCACGCCCGCGTCAGCAAGGGCGCGCGGACCGAGCAGGAGAAGACCTTCGTCTCCGACAGCTTCGCCACCGCCAACTGGCTGGTCAAAAGCCTCGACCAGCGGGCCAAGACCATCCTGAAGGTCTCCAGCGAGATCGTCCGCCAGCAGGACGGCTTCCTGGCCTACGGCGTCGAGCACCTGCGGCCGCTGAACCTGAAGACCGTCGCCGACGCCATCGGCATGCACGAGTCCACCGTCAGCCGGGTGACCTCCAACAAATACATCGCCACCCCGCGCGGCGTGTTCGAGCTGAAGTACTTCTTCACCTCGGCCATCCAGTCGTCGGAAGGCGGCGAGGCCCACTCGGCCGCCAGCGTGCGCCACAAGATCAAGGGCCTGGTCGAGGCCGAGAAGACCGAGGCCGACGTCCATTCCGACGACCGGATCGTCGAGATCCTCAAGGAAGCGGGCGTCGACATCGCCCGCCGGACGGTGGCCAAGTACCGCGAAGCCCTGCGCATCCCCTCCTCGGTCGAGCGTCGCCGCCTGATCAAGGAAACCGCCTAGGGTCCGGAGAAACCCTGGGACAGGATGCGGGGGCGTGGTGCGAACGGCCGCGCTCCGCGTTTGATCAGGGCGTGACTGAAGGCGAAGCATGACCACCGAGAGTTTGTCCGACGTCATCGAGGGGTTCGGCGAGGACACCCGTCCCGTCCTGACCGTCGGCCAGATGCTCGAGCAGTTCGACAGCCGCGCCTTCGGGGCCATGCTGCTGGTCTTCGGCCTGCTCAACTGCCTGCCCCTGCCCCCCGGCTCGTCGACGATCCTCAGCCTGCCGATCTTGTTGCTGGCCCCGCAGATCGCCTGGGGTTCCGACATCCCGTGGCTGCCGCGCAAGCTGATCCACCACCCCCTGAAGCGCGACGACCTGCGCGGATTGTTCCGTAGACTGACGCCGATCGTCCGCCGGATGGAGCTGGTCACCCGCCCCCGGCTGGGCTTCCTGTTCGGCCCGGTCGGCGAGCGGCTGATCGGCGTGGTCTGCACCCTGCTGGCCCTGGTGCTGGTGCTGCCGATCCCGCTGGGCAACCTGGCGCCGGGGGCCACGGTGGCCGTCCTGGCCCTGGCCCTGCTGCAGCGCGACGGGCTCCTGGTGCTGCTGGGATACCTGATGGCCGCCGTCAGCGTGGGCCTGCTGGTGGTCAGCGCCGGGGTCGTGGCGGCCGCCGTCGAACGCCTCCTCCACATGATTCCGGGGCTGCTTTAAGTCGCTTTTGCGACGCTTGACACCGAGCCGGGACAGGCGCGTTGATAGGCCATGCAAGTCCAAATCTCCGGCAAGCATGTCGACGTTGGTGAGGCTCTGCGAGCGCGAGTCTCCGACGAAATCGCCCTGAGCATCGGCAAGTATTTCGACCGCGGCGGCGACGCCGATGTCGTGATCAGCAAGGAGGGCTTCGCCTTCCGGGTCGATTGTTCGGTCAAGCTGGCTTCGGGCCAGCAACTGATCAGCCACGGAGCGGGCGGCGACGCCCACGCGGCCTTCGACGCCGCCCTGGCCAAGATCGAGACGCGCATCCGGCGCTACAAGCGACGACTTAAGAGCCACTCGATCGCCGCCTCCGCCAAGCAGGCGGAAAACGCGGCGATGTACGTGCTGCGGGCTCCGGACAGCGACGATGTCGACGACGACGACTGGAGCGTCGAGGAGGAACATCCCGCCGGCGCGCCGGCCGGCATGATCATCGCCGAGACCCAGGCCTCGTTGAAGATCATGACCGTTTCCATGGCGGTCATGGAACTGGACTTGACCGAGTCCCAGGCAATCGTGTTTAGGAACGCCGCCCACGACGGTTTGTCGGTGGTTTACCGGCGGGCTGACGGAAATATCGGCTGGATCGACCCCGAACGCACCAAGTCGCTGAACGGGCACGCACCGGCCGTTAGCTGATCGAACCTCGGGTCGGTCGGCGCGTTCTGGTAGGCCCCGTCTCTCAAGCTTGGAGTGTCCGGGGCTTGAGGCGGCGACATGCGCGACGACCGACTGCGAGCGAGTTCCACACCATGACCATCGGCGATCTACTGGAGCCCGGCGCGGTCACTTTGCGGGTCAGCGCCGCCAACAAGCGTCAGGTCCTCGGCGTGATCGCCGACGTCGCCGCCCGCGCGTTCGGCGTCGACGCCCACGAAGCCCTGGAAGGCCTGGTCGAGCGCGAGAGCGCCGGATCGACCGGCGTGGGCCAGGGCGTGGCCCTTCCGCACGCCCGCCTGGCCGACATCGACCGCGTGCGGGCGGTGTTCGTGCGCCTGGAGACCCCGGTGGCGTTCGGCGCGGTGGACGACAAGCCCGTCGACCTGCTGGTGGCGCTGTTCGCGCCCAAGGAAGCCGATTCCAGCCACCTGCGCGCCCTGGCCCGCGTCTCGCGCCTGATGCGCCAGCCCGAGCTGCGCGAACAACTGCGCAAGGCCCGCTCGGCCGACGCCGTCCACGTGATGCTGACCCAGGCCCACGAGAGCAAGTCCACGGCGGCGTGAGGGCATGAACCCCTCTCTCATAGAGAGAGGGAAGGGCCCATGGCGAAGCCATGGGAGGGTGAGTGGTTTCACCCTCGGCAGGCAAACCCAGAGCCGTTGAAGCCCCCAAGATGACCCGGCCTCCGCATCATCGATGCGGCCGGCGTTCCACGCTGCCCTGTCGGTGCCTTATCCTGAGAGATTATAACCTCTCACCCTCCCACCGCCTGCGGCGGCGGGCCCCTCCCTCTCTCAAAGAGAGAGGGATTCCATCCCTAAACCCGCTTCATGCTCAGGATCTTCACCGGCGGGTTCAGCATCTGGCCCTTCATGGCCGGGTACAGGGCCGGGCCGTCGGCCTTCAGGGCCAGGATCTTCTTCACGACGTCCAGCCCCTGGACCACGCCGCCGAAGGCCGCGAAGCCCTCATTGTCGCCTTTGCCGCCCGGTTGCGCATCCAGATAGGGCTGCGGGGTGGCGCAGATGAAGAAGTCGCAGGTGGCCGTGCCGGGCGCGTTGCGGGCCATCGAGATGGTCCCGGCCCGATGCTTGATCCCGGTCAGGCGGGTGCTTTCGTGGGCGATGGGGGCGAAGCGGCGCACCCGGTCGGGCGGCCCGCCCTGGATCGAGCCGGCGCCCTTGACGCCCTTGGTCTTCGACGCGCGGTAGAAGGTCCCGCCGTCGTACTTGTGCGCGTCCACATAGCGCAGGAAGTTGGCCGAGGTGATCGGAGCCTTCCGGTCCTCCAGTTCGACGACGATCGTCCCGTGGTCGGTCTGGATCGCCACGCGGGGCTTGGACGGCGCGGCCCAGGCGGGGGCCGCCACCAGCAGCCCGGCCAGGCCCAACATCCCCCGGCGGCCGATATCCGTGTCGCTCATCCGTCGTCCTCGCCTGTCTCCGACCGTGACGGCTTACCGCGCCCGGGCGCGATCGTCGACTGGCCGCGCCCCGGCTTGTGGGCCCTCGCGCCGGACTGCTAAGGACCACCGACCGACGATCCGTCGGCCACGGGGGCCTATTCGATGTTCAAGACGCTTTTCGTCGCCGCCGGGCTGATGGCCCTGATCGGCGCGCCGACCGCCGCGCAAGCCCAGCTGCAGACCGAGCCGCTGGCGGAAGGCCGCCCCTGCGCCTATGCCGACGTCGTCGGCCTGTGGGAGAGCCAGGTGATCGTCGCCAAGGAAGCCGGCGCGGAAGAGCTCAGCGCCCGCCTTCCGCGCGACTACATGCGGTTCAAGGCCGACGGCGGGATGATGTATTACGGGACCGACCGCGCCGAGACCGACGTCCCGACGATCCAGAAGAAGCTGGACGACTTCGACGCCACGGACGGGGCGACCTACCAGGCCGAGATGCTGTCGCCCGGCCTGCTGCTGCTGCGTCGGGACGGCGCGCCGTTCCAGGGCTTCACCTGCACGGCGACGACCGACGCGGCGGGCAGACCCACGTTCGTCCTGACCCATCTGAAGGGGATGCCCGCCCTGCGGCGGGTGCAGCGGCGGCTCGACTAGAGCCCCGCTCGGGCCGGCCTGGAGGGACCGGCCCGGATCGTAGGGCTTAGTGCACCGAGACCGGCGCCAGTTCGTGGGCGAGGGCGGCGGCGACGGCCGCGTCCTTGTCGGTCAGCACGGCCAGGCGCGCGCCGTCGGCGCGGAACACCGCGTACAGGGTCTGGTCGGGCGACAGGTCGACCTCGTCGGTCACGCCGACGGGGACGTCGGCCAGGATCTCGGCCGCCTTGATCGGCCGGACGTAGACCAGGTCGGGTGCGCCCAGGGCCGCGAAGGCTTCGGCGGAGAAGAACGGGGTAGCGGGGTTAGGTGTCATAAGACCACCTCCTTCGGAAAGGGAACGCCCCGTGTCGCGTCTCGGTTCAGACCGCGACCGTGGGGAACATCCTGGGAAAAGCTTGACTGGAACGGCTTCGGACCTCAGCCGACCGAGCGGATCGGGATGCGGCGGACCAGCCGTTCGGGTTCCGGACGGGCCAGGTCCACGTGCAGAAGGCCGTGCTCAAGCGTGGCGGCCGTGACCTCCATGCCCTCGGCCAGCACGAAGGTGCGCAGGAAGCCTCGGGCGGCGATGCCGCGGTGCAGATAGGCCTTGTCGGCCTCGGGCTTGCCCTCGCTGTCGCGCCGTCCGGCCACCACCAGCTGGCCGCCTTCGACGGTCACCTGCAGCTGGTCGGGCGAGAAGCCGGCCACCGCCAGGGTGATGCGCACCCCGCCGTCGTCCGATTGCTCGACATTGTAGGGCGGATAGCTTTCGGCGGCGGCCTTGGCCGCGCGCTCGATCAGGTCTCTGGTGTGCTCGAAGCCCAGCAGGAAGGGGCTGTCGAACAGGATCGTCCGGGTCATCGCGAAGTCCTCGCTCAAGCGACTTCGTTCGCCGGACACGGCCCAACAGCGGCGCCGCGTCCAACGACGTGACAGTTACGTGGCGATGCGCGGGGGCGGGTTCAAGACCGTGCGTGGAGATGGGGACACACACTCACGGCACGGCCGTGCGAGGTCGGCCGAAGCCTTCGCGTGAATGTGTGTCCCCTCCTTCGTCCGCCTACTTCTTCGTCCAGCCGCCATCCAGCGGCTTCCAGTACTGGCCGGGGGCCAGGCGGGCGTAGAGCTGCTTGGCGGTGGCCTGGCCGGCGGCTTCGGCGGTGACGCCGGTCTTGCTGGCGGTGTCCTTGTAGACGGCCGCGCGGCCGGCGTTGATCTCGGCCACGGCGGCGCGGGTGGCGGCGTCGCCGCCCGAGACGATGCCCAGGAAGCCGTCGGCCTGTTCGCCCACCGTGCCGGCGGCCTTGCCGGCGTCGACGGCGGCCTTGGCGGCGGCGGACTGGGCGAAGGCGGGAACGGCCAGGGCCACGGCGCCCATCGAGGCGGCCACGGCCAGGATCGTCATGGTCTTGCGGATCATGTCGGTTCCTCTCTTAGAACAGGTTGGGGTTCTGCTGGATCAGCGTCTGGACTTCCTTGTCCAGTCGCACGCGCACGTCGGCGTCCAGCTTGGCGTAGATGTTGATCGGGTCGACCTTGACCCGCACCGTCGGGGTGCACGCCGCGAGGGCGCCCACCGCGAGGAGGGGAAGGATCAGGGCGCGCTTCATGGCGGGTGTCTCCAGTTCGGGGGAAATCTGACGATTCAACGCTGAACCGTTGCTGAACGTGGCGCGGGCTCCGGGGCGGGGCCTGGGGCCGGCTCCGGAACCGGCGTCGGAACGGGGACGGGGACGGGGGCCTCCGGCGCGCTTTCCTGCCAGCCGCGCTTCCAGGCCGCCAGAAGCTCGTCGAAGTTCAGCGAGGTGTCCAGGGTCAGGTCGACCGGGGTCTTGGCGGGCAGGGGGATGCGGCGGTTGAAGGCGCTGCCGTTCAAGAGCTCCATCAGCCCGATCTTGGCCTTCTCCGGCACCTTCGGATCGTGCTCGCCCTTGATGTGGAAGAGCACGCCCAGCCGGCCCTTGTCGGTGCTGCTCACCCCGGCCTCCAGGGTGTCGAACCGCAGGTTCTCCATGGCCTGGTAGGCGAAGTCCTGGATGGCGTTGACCGGCGCGTCCTTCTTGACGGTCAGGGGGTCGTTGGGGTCGACGCCGCCCTGGCCGGCCTGCACGCCGGTCAGGGCCGTGCGGGCGATCGACAGGCGACCGGGGCCGGTCGCATAGATCTTGCCGTCGACGAAGCGGAAGCCGGCCTGGTCCATCTCGAACGGCAGGCGGCCGTCGATCGTCGCCTCGACAGCGACCTTGTCGGCCAGGGACGAGCCGGCGACCAGCTGGCCCAGGTCCAGGCCCGCGATGTCGACCACGCCCTTGGTCGCGCCCTTGCCGTCCAGGGCCAGGTCCAGCGGCTCCAGGGTGATCCTGCCCTTCGACGCCTCGAAGGTCGCGCCCTCCAGGCGCAGGGCCTCCGCCCCGAGGGCGAGGCTGGCCCGCACCGACTGGATCGGCACGATGGCGTCGACGCTGTCGACGGTCAGCACCTGGCCGGGCGGACTGGTCAGGGGGGCCAGGCTGTCGAAGACGATCTCGCCCTTCAGCCGGTGGACCTGGCCCAGCGGGCTGCGGAAATCCAGGCCCGGGGTCGAGACCTTGCCCTGGCTGGTCAGGACCTCGTCCGCCCAGTTGAAGCGCCCGGTGAAGACGACGGGACCCTCGGCGTCGCGGGCGATGGCGGCCAGGGGCGTCAGGCCCAGGGGCTGCAGCCCGCCCTTGGCGAAGACCAGCCTGGTGGCGTCGATGTCGGCCTGGCCCCGGCCGCTGGCCACGTCGTGGCGGATGGTGACCCGGCCCAGAGGACGGCCGTCCAGGGTCTTGCCGTCCAGCCCGCCGGTCCACTGGCCGCGCGCCAGATCGACCTCGCCCGTCGCGGCGATGGTCTCGAAACGCTTGCCCTCGGTGGAGGCCTCCACGACGCGGCCGCCGGTGACCTTGACCTGGGCGGTGTCGAAGCCGCGGCCGCCGCCGACGAAGCTGGCGTCCACGCCCTCCAGCCGCGCCTGGGCGACATTGACCATCGCCGCGCCGTCCTTGACCAGGGCCGAGGCCCGCCAGACCCCGCCGGCGGCGACCACCAGGGGCTGGGCCGCGGGGCAGAGCTTGAACGTCACGTCGCTGATCGGCGGCTCGCCCATGGCGATCGCCCGGGCGGTCATCGGCGTGCAACCGTTCAGCCGCAGGATCAGCCCGCCGCCGCCCAGCTGGGCCCGTCCCGACAGGGTTCCGGCCACGCCCATGAAGGGCGGGACGTCCAGGCTGCCTTCCGCCGTGACGTCGCTGGTCAGGCCCGAGGCGTCCGAACGCCAGCGGGGCGCGGTCAGGGTGATCTCGGGCAGGCCGCCGCCGCCCAGGGCCAGCGCCGCCCGGCCGTTCGCCGTCCCGTCCCGCGCCGCCACCAGCGGACCGCCCGGGGCGCTCAGCGTCGCCCGGGCCCCGCCCGGCGCGGTCAGGGCCACGGGGCGGGGCAGGGACAGGGTCGTCTGGCCGCCGGTGATCCCCAGCTTCAGGGCCGGGGCCGAGAGTTCGAAGCGCGACAGGGCCCGGGCCGCGGCCTGGCCGTAGGCGGGATTGGGCAGGGCGGCGCTGATCCGCGCGGCGTCGGGACCGCTCATCGCCCCGTCGGCGTCGGCCCGACCGTCCAGGGCCAGGGCGATCCCGTCGGTCCCCGCCGAGAACCGGCCCTTGCCGTCGGCCGCCAGGCTGGACAGCACCACGCCGCCCGCCGCCACGCGCCCGCCGCCCAGGGCCACGCTCAACGGGCCGCTGATCGAGGTGCGGGCCTTGTCCGACACCAGGGTCAGGCTGGGCGACTGGACCTCGAGCGCCGAGCGCGACAGGGCCGCGGGCCCCGCCACCGCCCGGTCGGCGTTGGCGGCCAGCCGCGTACGGGCCGAGCCGCGCAGGCCGGAGGCGTCATAGGTCAGGGCCAGGTTCGACAGGTCCAGGTCCGCGCCGATGTCGCGGCTGTCCAGGCCCGCGCCGGCCGTCAGGCGCTCGCCGCGGGCGTGCAGGGTGGTCTTGCCGGTCAGGCCGCCGTGCTTGAGGTCGCCGCTCAGCAGGCCGGCCACCACCAGGTTGGCCTCCAGCCCGCCCAGGCTGGCGGCCTCGACCTCGGCGCCCCGGGCCGTCAAGGCCAGGCGCGCCTCGGCCGGCCCGACCATCGAGAGCGCCTTGAGGTCCGGATAGGTCAGGTCGGCCTGCAGCGAGCCTTGCGCCTCGGTCAGGTCCAGCTGGCCGGCGCTGAGGGTCTTGACCCCCAGCTGGACGTCGAGGTTCAGCCGGTCGCCGCGCTTGCGGGCCCTCAGAACGGCGCCGTCGGTGTCGAACGACAGGGACGGCGTCGCGTAGTGCATCGGGCCCAGCCGGCCGTCGAAGCGCAGCAGCTGGCCGTCGTCCAGGCTGGCGTCGCCGGTCAGGCGGGCCGGACCGCCGGGGGTGCGCAGCAGCACCCGGGCGTCCTCGATCAGGATGGCCGGGCCGGGCGTCTCCGGCTGGGCCGGCGACTTCAGCGCCTCGTCGATCAGCGGCTGCAGGGAGCCGAAATTCAGGCCGTTGGCGTCGAGCTGGGCGTTGACGCGTGGCCGCACCAGCCGCACGGCCCGGGTGTTCAGGGCGAACTTGCCGCCCGTCCAGGGCGAGGCCAGGTCGTAGGCCACCTCGATCCGCTCGGCCGAGAACACCGGCGCATTCTTCGGGCCAAGGCGGATGGCGCCGGCGAAGCCCGTGGCGTCCAGGTCGTCCAGGTCGAGGGTGGCCTCGATGCCCTTGTCGTTCAGCCAGGCCAGGGCCAGCTCGCGGCTGATCTCGCGGCGGCCGGCATAGGTGGCGAAGCCCAGCGCGATGAAGGCGAGGGCGGCCAGCGACATCGTCTCCAGCACGATGTCGACCAGGGTCGCGCCCGCGACCTCCACGATCTCGGCGGGGGAGGACGCCTCGGCGTCGGGGTTCGTCTCTGGCGGTGGGGGCTCGGCCATCAGGGCGCACAATGCCGCAAGCTGCGGCGATTGTTAGGCCCCTTAGCGCTTTCCAGCGAAGCTAAAGCCCGTTCACGTAGGGAAAGCGCGTAAAACAAAGGTCCAAAGGATCTTCGATCTAGTCCTGAAAGCCCAGCACATCCTGCATGTCGTAGAGGCCGGGAGGCTTGCCCTTGACCCAGACGGCGGCCGCCACGGCGCCCCGCGCGAACAGGCCCCGGTCGGTGGCCGAGTGCGACAGGGTCAACACCTCCTCCTCGCCGGCGAAGATCACGCTGTGTTCGCCGATGATCCCGCCGCCGCGCACCACGGAGAAGCCGATCGCCCCTTCCTTGCGCGGGCCGGTCATGCCGTCGCGGCCGCGGTCGGCCACCTGGCCCAGCCCCACGCCGCGCCCGTCGGCCGCCGCCTGGCCCAGCATCAACGCCGTACCGGAAGGCGCGTCGACCTTGCGCTTGTGGTGGGCCTCGTAGACCTCGACGTCCCAGTCCGAAGCGGGCAGGGCGGCGGCGGTCTGGCGCACCAGGCCCATCAGCATGTTCACGCCCAGGGAATAGTTGCCCGACTTGACGATGGCGACCTTGGTCGCCGCCGCCGCGATGCGGGCGTTCTGGTCGTCGGTGAAGCCGGTCGAGCCGATCACCAGGGCCGGCCCGCCGTTCGCCGCGGCGTGCTCGGCCAGGGCCACCGAGGCCTCCGGAATGGTGAAGTCGATGGCCACGTCGGCGCCCTTCAGGGCCTCGTCGCGTTCGAGCAGGCCCTCACCGGTCGCGCCCGGACGGTCGAAGCGCGAAAAAACCACCGCGTCGGATCGTCCGGCCAAGGTCTTGGCCAGGGCCTGGCCCATCCGCCCGAGGGCCCCCGCGAGCGCAATGGTAACGGTACCTTTTTGCGGAGCTAAGTCGTTCTGGCTCAAGGCGATCTCCCGGGGTCGACGCGGGCGGTAGTCTCCCGACACGCCCCCTCAGGTCAAGCCAAACTCGGCCTCGATGACAACGTTGGACAGGCGTAATCCCAAGAAGAACAAGCGTTTGCGGCCGAAAACTTACGCCGAGTAAGGTTGTGACGCCCCCGCCCGGTCGCTACGGTGCGCCCATCATAAGGACGCGTCGCATCGTTCGACCCGTCCACACCGTGTGACTAGCAGGACAGTACAGGACAGGGGGACGCCGCATGAGCGACGCGGAAAAGAAGACCTTCACCGACGAGGAAGCGCTGAACTTCCACCGCTATCCGACCCCCGGGAAGATCGGCGTCGTCGCCACCAAGCCGATGGCCACCCAGCGCGACCTGTCGCTGGCCTACTCCCCCGGCGTCGCCGTGCCGGTCCACGCCATCGCCAAGGACCCCGACGCCGCCTACGACTACACCTCCAAGGGCAACCTGGTGGCCGTGATCAGCAACGGCACCGCGATCCTGGGCCTGGGCGACCTGGGGGCCCTGGCCTCCAAGCCGGTGATGGAGGGCAAGTCGGTCCTCTTCAAGCGCTTCGGCGACGTCGACTCCATCGACATCGAGGTGACCACCAAGGACGCCGACGAGATCATCACGGTGGTCAAGAACATCGGCGTCACCTTCGGCGGCATCAACCTCGAGGACATCAAGAGCCCCGAGTGCTTCCGCATCGAGACCGAGCTGCAGGAGCTGCTCGACATCCCGGTGTTCCACGACGACCAGCACGGCACGGCGATCATCTGCGCCGCCGGCCTGATCAACGCCTGCCACATCACCGGCAAGAAGATCGAGGACGTGAAGGTGGTGCTCAACGGCCCCGGCGCGGCCGGCATCGCCTCGCTGGAGCTGATCAAGGCCATGGGCGTCAAGCCCGAGAACGTGATCGCCGCCGACTCCAAGGGCGTGCTCTATCGCGGCCGCACCGAGGGCATGAACCAGTGGAAGAGCGCCCACGCGGTCGACACCCCGCTGCGCACCCTGGCCGAGGCGGTCAAGGGCGCCGACGTGCTGCTGGGCCTGTCCGCCAAGGGCGCCTTCACGCCCGAGATGATCGCCAGCATGGCCCCCAATCCGGTCATCTTCGCCATGGCCAATCCCGATCCGGAGATCACCCCCGAGGAGGTCCACGCGATCCGCAAGGACGCGATCATGGGCACCGGCCGCAGCGACTATCCCAACCAGGTCAACAACGTCCTGGGCTTCCCCTACATCTTCCGCGGCGCGCTCGACGTGCGGGCCCGGCGCGTCAATCACGAGATGAAGATCGCCTGCGCCAACGCCCTGGCCATGCTGGCCCGCGAGGACGTGCCCGATGAGGTGGCCGCCGCCTATCACGGCCGCCAGCTGAAGTTCGGCCCCAACTACATCATCCCTTCGGCCTTCGACCCGCGCCTGATCTGGTACGTGCCGCCGTTCGTGGCCCAGGCCGCCATGGACACGGGCGTGGCCCGCAAGCCGATCGCCGACATGGACGCCTACCGCGCCAGCCTGGCCCAGCGCCTGGACCCCACCGCCGGCTTCCTGCAGAAGATCAGCGGCGCCGTGCAGGCCAATCCCAAGCGCATCGTCTTCGCCGAGGGCGAGGATCCTTCGGTCATCCGCGCCGCCTACGCCTTCCAGACCGGCGGCTTCGGCAAGGCCATCCTGTGCGGCCGCGAGAACCTGGTGCACGAGAACATGAAGGTGGTCGGCCTCGACCCGGCGACCGCCGGCCTCGAGATCGTCAACGCCCGCCTCAGCGACCGCAATCCCGACTATGTGGACGCCCTCTACACGCGCCTGCAGCGCCAGGGCTATCTGCGCCGCGACGTCCAGCGCCTGATCAACCAGGACCGCAACAGCTTCGCCGCCTCGATGGTCACCCACGGCGAAGCCGACGGCATGGTCACCGGCGTCACCCGCAGCTTCGACCAGGCGCTGGAGGAGGTGCTGCGCGTCATCGACCCGGCCCCCAACGGCCGGATCATGGGCATGTCGGTCGTCCTCGCCAAGGGCCGCACCGTGTTCGTGGCCGACACCAACGTCACCGAGCTGCCCGACAGCGACGAGCTGGTCGAGATCGCCCTGGAAGCCGCCCGCGCCGTCCGCCGCCTGGGCTTCAAGCCGCGCGTGGCCTTCATGAGCTACTCCACCTTCGGCAACCCGATGGGCGAGCGCTCCGACAAGGTGCGCGAGGCCGTGGCCATGCTCGACGAGATGGACGTCGACTTCGAGTACGAGGGCGAAATGCCGCCCGAACTGGCCCTGGACCCGGAAAAGCGCGCCAACTACCCGTTCATGCGCCTGACCGACAGCGCCAACATCCTGATCATGCCGGCCATCCACTCGGCCTCGATCGCCACCAAGCTGGTGCAGTCGCTCGGCGGGGCGACGGTGATCGGGCCGGTGCTGCTGGGGCTGAGCCACCAGGTGCAGATCGCGCCGTTGAGCGCGTCGGTGTCGAAGATCCTGAATATGGCGATGATGGCGGCGTATGAGCCGGCGGGGGATTTGGAGGCGGGGGAGTAGGGGGAGACTCTCATCTTGAGTCTAGAAATGGCGCAGCTGAGTTGTTCACCCACTGATTGGGCTTCCAGCCCATTTTCAGTTGCGCACTGAGCATCTCTTCTGCGCTATTTAACGTCCAATCTGCCGCGAAGCCGCCCGCTGCGCCTATAATTCCTGAGCCCCCAATGGCTTTGTCCAAAAGCGCGCCGCCGGTTGAAAACACGACAAACTTTACAAAACGGGCCGGCAGAGATGACATAAGATGAGATTGTGTGGCATTCGCCTTATCATATTCTCTCAAGAGATCAGCATCGGGCGATGAACTCGTTATCCACTGCTTGAATTTTCTTGTTTCTTTGGATTCCACGAAGTTTAGGATTTCGGAAATTGAGACACCACCGGAATTAACCGACTTTTTGAATGATCTACCCAGTAGAGCCATTTCCTCAAATCGATCTATACGCCCTTTCGCGAGCTGCATCCTTTTAGAGAAACTATTCACTTTAATTTGGAATATAGTTGATTGAGCCGGTCTGATCCAAACATCGGAAAGTTGCCCTCCGGCATAAAACATTTCCCATCGCATTTCAGCGATGTGCGACAACAGGAATGCGGGAGTTATAGAGGAGTGTGACTTTGGAACATATTTCTCATAGATATTATTAGCCAATGAGAAATCTATATTCGACTCCATAAGAAAACTATCGCCACTTGCTTCTATACTGGCAATAGTGGTATTAGTTTTCGGGTACTCGGGCACCAAAACACTCAGAAGACCTCTGATCATCTCCGAGAGCAAATTTCTGTCCTTAGCGTCATCAAAGGCCCCCCGCATAATCACCGAGCTCGCATCCTCTCGAACGACCATTGCGTTAGAGAGCCTGCGGATTTTGGCGTAAGGAATGGTCCCTTTTCCAAAGCTTCTACTTAAAGTAGTTCGCAATTCACTCTCTACAGAGTCAATGCGCCTGCCATCTTCGGAAGATTGCAAAGTTATCCCGGAGAATACATGTGGATACAGTCGTCCGGTATCAGAGAAAACAGCCGGAACAGTTCTATTGTAGAGAAATGTAAAATTTTCGCTCTCTGCCAATCTAATCGTTTCATCTATTCCGATTAAATTTATGAGCTTTACAAAAGAACCGGATGTAGCTATCAAATCGACCTTTCCATAATAAACTATGGATTCTGCTATATCCCCCAGGTCAAAATCGTTATCGGCAATCGTTACTCGCTCTAGCATTTCGCCCCCAGTTGGCAACATCGCGTCCTGAAACCCTTGGTGGAATTGCAGCTCTGGGGTCTGACCGTGTCAAGGATCGCCTCCGGCGACCGCGTCGCGGCGGCGCGGCGCGCCGTCCTTGACACGGTCAGACCCCAGAGCAGGCTCGCCACTATGGATTTCAGGGCGCGGCCTGGCCGCCGTGGGCGGTCCGGCTGGGTGACGGGGGGTGAACCGAACGGGGACGCGCACTCACGGCACGGCGTCGCTCAGTTCACGCAGGGCCAGGTGTGAGTGCGTGTCCCCCAAGTCGTCCGCTGAGCTTGGGGGCTGGTCCTGTGGCGGCGTGGCCGAAGTGGGGGACACGCACTCACCCGGGCGTCAGGTGCGATCCGGTGAGGTCTTGCCGTGAGTGCGCGTCCCCGGTCGGGCGACTTATGCTCGGCGGATAGCGGATGAACTCCAACGATTTCAACGCCCCGAACTTTTTCGACCGAACTTATCCTCACCCTTCCAGCCGCCCGCATAATCATCCCACCTCGACGCGGGAAAGGGCGCATGGCCAGCGACCGATGCGGCGGCGGGGGCGATCGAGCGGGAAGCTCTGTCGGCGGGCCCTTCTGCTTGAGTAGAGGCGGGACCCAAACTTCAGTCTCTGGTGCCGGTCGGGCGTGGTCCACAGATACGACGTGACTGAAGGTCGATGAAGCAGCAGGCGGGCGGACGACGCCCGCGGTCCGGGATCAGGCGCGTTGGCCTGACCTGCCCGTCGCGGGCGACAAGGCGCGGCTCCAACAGGGCCTATCGCCGAGGGCTTGCGGATAATGGTCGCGCGGAGCGAACGGGCTTCGTCGAAACGGTTACTCCTCAAACACTCCGGACGATGTCCGGCGCTCCGCAGCCCTTTCCATCAGCTCACAGCCCAAGGCGTGAGGTCGAAAACTCGTGGCTCACCGACTTGCCCCCACCTGGCGGCTTCGCCGCCTGTCGCGGCGAGGGGGCGGAGGACGCCGCGCCGTCGCTCAATGCGGTTTCAGCTTCCCGATCAGATGCTCCGCCAGCCTTAGCGCCAGGGTGATGATCGTGAAGGTCGGGTTCGAGATCCCCGCCGAGGGGAAGGCCGAGGCGCCGGAGACGTACAGGTTGTCGAGGGTGTGGACCTTCAGGTCGGCGTCGACCACCCCGTCCGCCGGCAGGGCCGACATGCGGGCGGTGCCGATGTGATGGCCGTTGACCACCACCTGGCGGGTGATCGCCGCCCAGTCGGGGAAGGTGACCCGGCCGCCCAGGCCGGCGACCGACGCCTGGAACAGGGCCGTGGTCTTCTCGTAGGTGACCTGGTCGCGGGGGTCGAGCTTCCAGGTGATGTGGGTCTGGGGCTGGCCGAAGACCTTGTCGCGATACTTGGGGTCGGTGGCCAGGGCGATCTGGCTGCCCGGATTGGGAGCCATCTCGTAATAGTACTGGCCGCCGTTCCACCAGAACCAGCAGCTGCCGATCCCCAGCTTGCGCTGCTGCTCGGCGTCGGGCTGGAAGCGGCCGGTGACCCCCACGCCGTTGGCGTCGTTGAAGGTGGCCGCCCGGGCGCCGGCCATGCCGACGCCGTCCATCAGCCGCTGCTGGTCGTAGGTCAGGTAGCTGCCGCTGACCCCGATGACGTTGCCGCTCAGCGGGTGGCACATGAAGGTCTTGCCCACCTGGCCCGTCTCATTGCCCGCGTCCGACAGCAGCAGCAGGCGGGCGTTCTCCACCGCCCCGCAGGCCAGGACGTAGACGTCGGCCTTGACCGTGAACTCGGTGGCCTTCTTCGGCACCGGATCGCTGTCGTCCATGCTGGCCACGCGCAGGCCGTTCACCTGGCCGCCGGCGTGGTCGATCTCCAGCAGGCTGGCGTTGAGGATCACGTCGCAGGCGCTGTCGCCGATCGTGCCCTGGCCCTCGAACGAGCGGGTGGCGAAGTTGGTGCCGGGCATGAACTGGTACATGGCCACCTCGAAGCCCGGCAGCTTGGGCACGTCGGCGTGCAGCACCTTGGCCCAGTACTCGGCGGTGAAGTCGTCGTGCAGGTCGCAGAAGGCCGCGGCCTTGCTGTAGAACGGGTCGAGGTCGGCGCGGGTGATCGGCCAGCCGGGGAAGCCCGGCCGCTTCTCGAAGCTGACCGCGTCCAGCGGCCGCGACTGGCCGCCCCAGTGGGTGGAGGTGCCGCCGAAGAACCGCTCGCGCTCCGACGGGCCGCCCCGCACGCCCGGATAGCGCAGGATCAGGAACTCCCGCTCGTTGCTGGTGAACAGCCCGTCGGCCAGGCCGTCATAGAGCAGGGCCTTGTCGGCCTGGCTGGCGGTATAGCCGGGATAGACCCGCGACCCCTCGATCAGCGTGACCCTCAGCCCCGCCTTCTGCAGGAACCAGGCCGTGGTGATGCCCGCCGGGCCGGAGCCGATGATGCAGACCTGCGTGCTGACCGTCTCGCCGTTGGCGATGTCCTTGCCGTTCCGGATCATGTTCCACCCTTGAGTTGAGCAGAGTCATGATTGCTATTTTTAGATGCGTCAGGCAAGCGTGCAACCGACGATGGAGGCCCGTAGGGTCGCGATCCGGCGCTGCGCGGGATTGCCCCATCGACAGCCGGCCCCGCCTGGGCATGATGGGCCCACCGCGAACGAGTCCGAGTAAAGGAGCGCGATGACCGCGCGATCCCCGACCGAGACCCAGGACGCCCCTCAGACCGCGCCGGAGGTCGGGGCCGCGCCCTCGCCCCTGGCCGCCTCGCCCAGCGTGACCACCGCGCTGAAGCACGCGCCGATGGGCATCGCCATCTTCGACGAGCAGATGCGCTACCTGGCCGCCTCGCGCCAGTACCTGACCGACCAGAACATGTCGCCCGACACCCCGCTGCTGGGCCGCCGCCACTACGACGTCTTCCCCGAGATCCCGCAGTTCTGGCGCGACAAGCACGCCCAGGTGCTGGCCGAGGGGGTCGAGCTGCGCGACGACGAGGGCGAGCGCTATGTCGACCGCAACGGCGACGTCCACTGGGTGCGCTGGTCGATGGCCCCCTGGCGGCACGACGACGGCCGGATCGGCGGGCTGGTGCTCTATACCGAGATGGTCACCAAGGCGGTCGAGGCCAAGCACCGGCTGCAGGCCGCCGAGGCCCGCTATCGCGCGGTGTTCGACCAGGCGGCCATGGGCGTGGCCCGGGTCTCGGGCTCGGGCCGGTTCCTGGAGGTCAACGACCAGTTCTGCGCCATCACCCGCCACAACCGCGAGACCCTGCTGGCCTCGACCTTCATGGACATCGTGCGCGGCGAGGACACTGTCACCGCCGTGGTCACCCAGGGCCAGGCCCTGTTCGCCGGCGAGATCGACACCTACACCGTCGAACGCCGGGTGGCCGGCGACCGCGACGACGGGGTGGTCTGGGTGCACGTCACCGCCTCGCGGGTGGATCCCGGCGGCGACGCGCGGCCCTATCTGGTGGTGATCATCTCCGACATCACCGCCCGCAAGCAGGTCGAGGCCGAGCAGCAGCACTACCAGGGCCAGCTGCGGCTGCTGATCAACGAGCTGAACCACCGGGTGAAGAACACCCTGGCCACCGTGCAGTCGATGGCCAGCCAGACGCTGAAGAACGAACCCCACCCGCTGGTCGCGTTCGAGAAGTTCGAGTCCCGGCTGATGGGCCTGTCCCAGGTGCACGACGTGCTGACCCGCGAGAGCTGGCACGGGGCGGGGCTGTGCGACGTGGCCGAGCGGGCCCTGGCGCCGTTCACGCCGCCGTCGCCCGACGGCGAGCCGGGGTGCAAGCGCCTGGTCATCGACGGCCCGCCGGTCTGGCTGGCGCCGGGCGGGGCCCTGACCATGGCCCTGATCTTCCACGAGCTGGCCACCAACGCCCTGAAATACGGGGCGCTGTCGAACAGCGACGGCAAGGTGGTGCTGACCTGGACCTACGACGCCGACACCCGCGACCTGGCCCTGACCTGGACCGAGACCGGCGGCCCGCCGGTGGTCCCGCCCACCCGCCGCGGCTTCGGCTCGCGCCTGATCGAACGCAGCCTGCGCGGCGAGCTGAAGGGCGCGGCCACCATGGACTACCGGCCCGAGGGCCTGGTCTGCGCGATGCGGGCGACGCTGTCGGAGGCGGTGGAAGGGGTTTCGCCGTTGGGAGGCTAAGCGGCGAACACTTGCCCCCTACGGACCGCTTCGCGGTCGTCTTCCCCCGCAGGGGGAAGAGCGCTGGTGCGAAGGCTCCGCCCCCTACGGGGGCGGACAGGCGGCGAAGCCGCCAGGTGGGGGCAAGGGGGTGAGCCGCTGACCCCTTGCGCTGGCCCTTCCCCGCACGTAACTCCCCCGTCATGACCACCAAGGCCAAGATCTGCGGGCTCTCCACGCCCGAGACCGTCGCCGCCGCCGTGACCGGCGGCGCGGCCTTCGTCGGCTTCGTGTTCTTCGCCAAGAGCCCCCGCAACCTCGAGCCCGAGGCCGCCGCCCGCCTGGCCGCGCCGCTTCGCCAAACCCCCGTCAAGACCGTGGCCGTCACCGTCGATCCCGACGACGCCCTGGTCGACCGCCTGATGGCCACGCTGAAGCCCGACCTGATCCAGGTGCACGGCAAGGAGACCCCCAACCGGGTCCGCGAGATCGCCCAGCGCTCGGGCGCCGGGATCATCAAGGCCTTCTCGGTCTCCTCGCCCGCCGACGTCGACCAGGCCGGCGCCTTCGACGGCGTGGTCGAGCACCTGATGTTCGACGCCCGCCCCGTGGAAGGCTCTGCCCTCCCGGGCGGAACCGGCGCAAGGTTCGACTGGAGCCTGCTGGCGGGCCGGCGATTTTCTCGCCCGCATTTCCTGGCCGGAGGGCTGGACCCGTGGAACGTGGCCGAGGCGATCAAGGCTTCCGGCGCGCCCCTGGTGGACGTTTCCTCTGGCCTTGAGCGGGGTCCCGGCCTAAAGGACCCGGCTCTGATCACGGCGTTCCTGGACGCCGTCAAACGCGCCTGACGATTTGCCTGACCCTTTGGAAGTGCTCGTGAACGCCTCAGCCAAGCCCCCGGAACGGCCCAACGACTGGTCCGCCTATCCCGACGCCAAGGGCCGGTTCGGCGACTACGGCGGCCTGTACGTGGCCGAGACCCTGATGCCGCTCGTGCTGGAGCTGGACCGCGCCTACACCGAGGCCAAGAACGATCCGAAGTTCCAGGCCGAGCTGAAGGGCTACCTGACCCATTATGTCGGCCGGCCCTCGCCGCTCTATTTCGCCGAGCGCCTCAGCAAGCACCTGGGCGGCGCGAAGATCTATTTCAAGCGCGAGGAGCTGAACCACACCGGCGCGCACAAGATCAACAACTGCATGGGCCAGATCCTGCTGGCCCAGCGCATGGGCAAGACCCGGATCATCGCCGAGACCGGCGCGGGCCAGCACGGCGTGGCGTCGGCGACGGTGACCGCCCGCTTCGGCCTGCCCTGCGTGGTCTATATGGGCGCGGTCGACGTGGCCCGGCAGAAGCCGAACGTGTTCCGCATGAACCTGCTGGGCGCGGAAGTGCGTCCGGTGACCTCCGGCGCGGCGACCCTGAAGGACGCCATGAACGAGGCCATGCGCGACTGGGTCACCAACGTGGCCGACACCTATTACATGATCGGCACCGCCGCCGGCCCGCACCCCTATCCGGCCATGGTCCGCGACTTCCAGGCGGTGATCGGCAACGAGACCCGCGAGCAGATCCAGGAACTCGAGGGCCGCCTGCCCGACGCGGTCGTGGCCTGCGTCGGCGGCGGGTCGAACGCCATCGGCATGTTCCACCCGTTCCTGGCCGACGAGAGCGTCAAGATCTACGGCGTCGAGGCCTCGGGCCACGGGCTGGACACCGACAAGCACGCCGCCTCGCTGACTGGCGGCCGCCCGGGCGTCCTGCACGGCAACAAGACCTATCTGCTGCAGGACGACGACGGCCAGATCCTGGACGCCCACTCGATCTCGGCCGGCCTGGACTATCCGGGCATCGGCCCCGAGCACAGCTTCCTGCACGACATCGGCCGGGCCCAGTACCTGACCTGCACCGACGACGAGGCCCTGAAGGCCTTCCAGCTGTGCGCCGAGCTCGAGGGCATCATCCCGGCCCTGGAAAGCGCCCACGCCCTGGCCAAGCTGCCCCAGCTGGCCAAGGAGATCGGCGAGGGCGGCGTGATCGTGCTGTGCCTGTCGGGCCGGGGCGACAAGGACATCTTCACCGTGGCCGACGCCCTGGGACGGACGATCTAGATGACGACCAGCTATCGCGACGCGGGCCGCCTGGAGCGCGCCTTCCAGCGGGAAAACGACCACCGGGCCCTGTTCATCGCCTATGTGATGGCCGGCGATCCGGACCTGGAGACCTCGTTCGAGATCCTGAAGGGCCTGGCCGACCACGCCGACGTCATCGAGCTGGGCATGCCCTTCTCGGACCCGATGGCCGAGGGCCCGACCATCCAGCTGGCCTCGCAGCGCTCGCTGGCCGCCGGCACCAAGATGCGCGACGTGCTGGGGCTGGTCCGCCGGTTCCGCGAGATCAACACCGTCACGCCGATCGTGCTGATGGGCTATCTGAACCCGGTGCTGTTCCACGGCTACGAGGCCTTCGCCAACGACGCCTCGGACGCCGGGGCCGACGGGGTGATCATCGTCGACTGCCCGCCGGAAGAGGCCGGTCCGCTGACCGACGCCCTGGAAGCGGCCAAGATGAACCTGATCCGCCTGGCCACGCCGACGACCGACGACGCGCGCCTGCCGGCCGTGGTCGCCCGGACCTCCGGCTTCATCTATTACGTCTCGGTCGCCGGTGTGACCGGCGTGCTGGAGGCCGACGCCGAGACCGTGCGCCGTCCGGTGGAGCGCCTGCGGGCCGCCTCGGGCCTGCCGGTGGCCGTCGGCTTCGGCATCAAGACCCCCGAACGCGCCGCCCAGGTGGCCCGCGTGGCGGACGGCGTGGTGGTCGGCTCGGCCCTGGTGGACGAAATCGCCGCCGCGGCCAAGGTGAACGAAAACGTGACCGAGAAGGTTCTTCTCAAGGCGTCGGAGCTGGCTAAGGCTGTGCGATCGGCGCGACTCGAATTGGCGTGAGGCTGAAGGCTATGGCGATGGCTGAACCCCAGGGGCCCAAGAAGGGCGACAAGACGAAGGCGCCGGCGGAGGGCCGTCGCGGCGGCTGGCTGTCGCGGATCGCGCCCGGCGTGCGCGGCGCGTTCGCCAAGCGCGAGACGCCCGAGAACCTCTGGGTCAAATGCCCCGATACGGGCGAGATGATCTACCGCTCCGACCTGGAGGCGGCCCTGTGGGTCACCCCGGCCGGGCGCCACATGCGCATCGGTCCCGAGGCGCGCTTCAAGTTCACCTTCGACGACGGCGCGCATGAGGTCCTGCCGACCCCGCCCGTGGTCGAGGATCCGCTGCACTTCTCGGACGGCAAGTCCTACAAGGACCGCCTGGCCGCCGCCCGCAAGGCGACCGGCGAGCAGGACGCCATGGCCATCGCCTACGGCAAGGTCGGCGGCGTCGACGCCGTGGTGCTGGTCCAGGACTTCGCCTTCATGGGCGGTTCGCTGGGCATGGCCGCGGGCGAAGGCTTCATCGCCGCCGCCGAGGCCGCGATCAAGCGCCAGGTCCCGCTGGTGGTGTTCACCGCCGCCGGCGGCGCGCGGATGCAGGAAGGGGCCCTGTCCCTGATGCAGATGGCGCGCACCACCCTGGCCATCAACGAGATGAAGGACGCCGGCCTGCCCTACGTCGTGGTCCTGACCGACCCGACCACCGGCGGCGTCACCGCCTCCTACGCCATGCTGGGCGACGTCCACCTGGCCGAGCCGGGCGCCCTGATCGGCTTCGCCGGTCCGCGCGTGATCGAGCAGACCATCCGCGAGACCCTGCCGCCGGGCTTCCAGCGCTCGGAATACCTGGTCGAGAAGGGCATGGTCGACCGTGTGACGCCGCGCAAGGAACTGCCGGCCGTGCTGGGCTCCATTCTCGGGACCTTGATGATGGGGCGCGCCCTCAAGGCGGCCTGAGCCGAAAGATGCTCCCCCTCCGGGGGAGCTGTCGCGAAGCGACTGAGGGGGTAGGGCGGCGGCCGGCCCCCTCCACCCCTTCGGGGTCCCCCTCCCCCAGAGGGGGAGGATCTTGAGACGATGACCGACCACCTCCGGGCCCACGACGCCGCGCTGGCGCGGCTGCAGGCCCTGCATCCCAAGCTCATCGACCTGTCGCTGGACCGGATGCTGCGCCTGTGCGCGGCCCTGGGCGATCCCCAGACCAAGCTGCCGCCGGCGATCCACGTGGCCGGCACCAACGGCAAGGGCTCGACCGTCGCCTATCTGCGGGCCATGGCCGAGGCGGCGGGCCTGCGCGTCCACGTCTTCACCTCGCCGCACCTGGTTCGCTTCGCCGAGCGCATCCGCCTGGCCGGGACCCTGATCACCGACGAGCACCTGGGCGAGGTTCTGGAGCGGGTCGAGACGGCCAATGCCGGCCAGCCGATCACCTTCTTCGAGATCACCACCGCCGCGGCGTTCCAGGCCTTTTCCGAGGTCCCGGCCGACCTGTGCCTGGTCGAGGTGGGGCTGGGCGGGCTGCTGGACGCCACCAACGTGGTCATGCCGGCCGTCAGCGTCATCGCCCCGATCGACATCGACCACCGCGAATTCCTGGGCGACACCCTGGGCAAGATCGCCCAGGAGAAGGCCGGGATCATCAAGCCGAACGTCCCGGTGGTCAGCGCCCGCCAGCAGGAGGAGGCCGAACGCGTCGTCGAGCGCGAGGCCGACCTGTTCGAGGCGCCCCTGACCCTGATGGGCCGCGACTTCGACGCCTGGAACGAACGCGGGCGGCTGCTGGTGCAGATGCAGGACCGCCTGCTGGACCTGCCCGCGCCCTCGCTGCCCGGCGAGCACCAGTTCGCCAACGCCGGCCTGGCCGTGGCGGCCTTGCTGGCGCTGGGCGACCCGCGGATCGACGAGGCGGCCATGGCCCGGGGGATCGCGGCGGCGACCTGGCCCGCGCGGTTCCAGCGCCTGACCGCCGGTCCCCTGGCCGACACCGCCAGGGCGGCCGGCGCCGACCTCTGGCTGGACGGCGGCCACAATCCCCACGCCGGCGCGGCCGTGGCCCGGGCCGTGGGCGAGCTGGCGGGCCGCGACGGACGCCCCGTGGCCCTGATCTCGGGCCTGCTGGCCAACAAGGACGCCACCGGCTTCTTCGCGCCGTTCGCGCCGCTGGGGGCAAGGGTCTTTACGGTGACGTTCGAGGGGCATGCGGCCGCCAGCGCGGCCCAGACGGCGGCCGCCGCCGAGCTGGCGGGCCTGCGGGCCCATGCCTGCGACAGCGTCGGGGCGGCCCTGGAGAAAGCGCTGGCGATCGAACCGACGCCGCACGTGCTGATCTGCGGCTCGCTCTATCTGGCGGGCGAAGTGCTGGCGATGAGCCCGGAGACTTGGCCGGTCTAGGGGCCCGTCTAGGGCCGATCTAGACCAGGATGTTCAGCAGCGAGCCCGGGCGCAGGATCTTCTGCGGCTGTTCGGTGGGCTGGACGAACGGGCGGGCCGGCGGCTGGCGCTGCGGCTGGGCCTGGGTCTGCAGCTGGACGGCGATCGGCGGGGCCGTGGGCCGGGTCGCGGCGGCGTCGCTGACGGCCGCCTGGAAGAACGCCGCCGCGCGCGAGCCGCCGGCGCCGCTCGAACCCTGCGTCGAAGCAGGACGTTGCGGAACGGTCGGCAGGCCGGTGGGGCGGATCGTGCTCATGGACGCGACTCTATCATGGTTAACGCAAGGTCGGCGAGCATGGTCAACGCGCGGTTAATGGTCGCGGTTCGATCCCTGGAAACCCGGGGAAAAAGCTCGGGTGAAACCCGGAGAAAAATGAACGGCAGATGAAAGTCGGGTTGTCGACGCCGTTCAGGGAGCGGGGGTTAGGGTGTCCTCAAGATCGACCCGGATCGGGGCCGGGCGATCGGTCGGAAAAGATTTGAAAGGGACACCCGATGCGTACCGCCACCAAGACCACCGTTTCGCTGCTGGCCGCCGCGACCGCCGCGATCAGCCTGGCTTCGGCCCCGAGCTTCGCCTCGGCCCACGACAGCCGCTACTACCGCGACCACCACCGCTACGAGTCGCGCTACGACCGCCACTACAGCCGCTATGACGCCTGCCGTCAGGACCGCAAGCGCGGCAAGGCGACCGGCGCGATCCTCGGCGCCGTGGCCGGCGGCCTGCTGGGCAACTCGGTCTCGAACGGCAACCGCACCCCCGGCACCCTGCTGGGCGCGGGCGTCGGCGCCTACGCCGGCAGCCAGATCGGCAAGGGCCACCGCTGCTAACGGCGCGAGCCGCTTGACCTGAACGAAGGCCCGGATCGTCGGAAGCGATCCGGGCCTTTTTCGTACCTAGCGCAGCTTCTTGAGCAGGTCCTCGACGTCGGCGTCGGTCAGCGGGCCGCTGTGCTTGGCCAGGATCACGCCGTCGGCGCCGACCAGATAGGTCTCGGGCACGCCGGTGACGCCGAACTCGATGCCGGCCCGGCCGTTGCGGTCCATCAGCTTGACGGCGAAGGGATCGCCCAGCTCGGCCAGGAAGGCCTGGGTCTTGGCCGGCTCGTCCTTGTAGGCGACGCCGACCAGGGTGACGCCCTTGGCCTTCAGGGCCATCAGCTGCGGCGCCTCGACCCGGCAGGGCGCGCACCACGAAGCGAAGAAGTTGATCAGGCGGGGGCCGGAAGGGGCGTCATGGACCGCGACCATGGCGCCGGTGTCGAGGTCGGGCAGGCTGACGGCCGGGACGGGCTTGCCGACCAGGGCGTGGGGCTGGACGCGCGGGTCGTGCTTGAGGGCGTAGCCCGCGAACAGCACCGCCAGGCCGGCCAGGACGATCAGCGGCGTGAAGCCGATCCAGCGCTTGATCACCGCTTCGCCTCTTTCGAAACCTCTTTCAGCGCCTGCAGCCGCTCGGCCTCGCGCCGCCAGCGGCGGGCCGAGGCCAGGCTGTCGGCGATCATCCAGACGAAGGCCGCCGCCGTCAGGGCGAAGGCCGGCCAGACATAGACGGCGTACTTCCCGGCGTCGAAATCGAAGTGCATGCCGTCAGCCTTCCGCCTGCTGCAGGGCCAGGGCCCGGGCCTTGCGCCGCCAGACTTGGCTGCGAATCCGCACCAGCCACAGCGAGCCGAACGCCGACAGATAGGCCAGGGTCATGATCAGCATCGGCCAGGCGTAGACCGCCGGCAGGGCGTCGCCCGGCTTGGCGAACAGGGTGGAGCTGCCCTGGTGCAGGCTGTTCCACCACTCGACCGAGAACTTGATGATCGGCAGGTTGATCACGCCGACCAGGGCCAGGATGGCGGCGGCGCGGGCGGCCTTCTGCTCGTCCTCGAGGGCCGAGCGCAGGGCCAGATAGCCCAGATAGAACAGCAGCAGCACCAGCACCGAGGTCAGGCGGGCGTCCCACACCCACCAGGTTCCCCACATCGGCTTGCCCCACAGCGAGCCGGTGGCCAGGGCCAGGACGGTGAAGGCCGCGCCCAGCGGGGCGCAGGCCACGGCGGCGGCGTCGGCCAGGGCGTGGCGGAACACCAGGGCCAGGAAGCTGGCGACGCCCAGGCAAAGATAGATGAACATGCAGATCACGGCCGCCGGCACATGGATGAACATCATCCGCACGGTGTCGCCCTGCTGGTAGTCCTCGGGGGCGGCGAAGGTCAGCACCAGGCCGACGACCGCCAGCACCGCGGCGATCGCGCCGAACATCGGCGCGGCCCAGCGCGAGAAGGCCATGAACCGCTCGGGGTTCGTCAGGAAGTCCAGCGGGTGGTGGTGTGGATCACGGGCGCCCATTCCCAACGCCTTAGAAGACCTGGAGGGCGCCCGCAATCGTGGAGGTTACCTAGCCAGCCCCCTTTCAGTCGGCCTTCGGCGGAGCCGGCGGGCGACCCGGGCCGCCCTTGAAGCGCCGGAACTCGGCGTGGCGGATCATCGGGCCGTGGCCGCCGACCATCGGACCCAGGGCGTCGAAGGCCTTCTTCTGGCTGGGCGACAGGGCGGCGTAGAAGGCGCGGGTGGCGTCGATGCGGGCCTTGGCCCGGTTCAGGTGCTCGGTCTCGCGGTCCAGGCGCTCGGGCGTGGTCAGGGGCTTGGGCTCGGCGTCGGCGACGTCGCGCTTGGGGCCGTCCTTGTCCCAGCCCTTCGGCTCGGTCGCGGCCAGATAGGCCTTCAGGGGCCCGTCCTGGTCGGCGCGCAGCTGCAGCACGTCGCGCAGGTGCTGGGCGCGGGCCTCGGGGTCGAGGCGGCGATGATGGCGCATCATCGGCGGGCCGCCGGGACCGTCCGGACCGTCATGGGCCATGGGCGGCATGCCGGGCGGCGGCGGGCCGTCCTGGGCGACGGCGACCGCCGCGGTGGTGGAAAGGATGATCGCGGCCGCGGCCATCAGGGCGAGGCGGCTCGTTGGCAAGCGCATGGGTCGGCTCCGTGGAAAGTCCCTTGGACCGGAACCTCGGGTCCCCGTGTAACGCTGGAATGTCAGAATCCCGGGCGAATGTTGCAGGACTGACGGACAGGCTTCGCATAAGGCTTTGACAGCGCGCCGGATTTTCGCGGCGACGCGTCCGGGAGCTTTCGAGATGCTGTACCTGCTGGCCAAGGCGGCGATTTCCGGCGTGATCATCGCCCTGGTGTCCGAGATCGCCAAGCGCCAGCCCGGCTTCGGCGCCCTGGTCGCCTCGCTGCCGCTGATCTCGATCCTGGGCATGATCTGGCTGTGGCGCGACACCCACGACGTCGGGCGGATGGCGACCCATGTCGAGGCGACGTTCTGGTACGTGCTGCCCTCGCTGCCGATGTTCCTGATCGTTCCGGCCCTGCTGCGGCGGGGCGTCAACTTCTGGGTGGCGCTGGGGACGGGTTGCGCGGTGACGATCGGCCTCTATCTGGGCATGACGGCAATCGGTCCGCGCCTGGGCCTGAAGCTGTGACTGCCGCCACGTCCTGACAGCAGGACCGGCTAGATCGTCCTATCGCCCCCGCCGCGAACGCCGCTAGAAGCCCGGTCCATGCAAAGCCCCTCCAAAAAGATCGCCTTCGTCGCCCTGATCCTCGCCGGGGTCTGCTGGGGGCTGGGCTTCCCGCTGGGCAAGCTGGTGCTGCGCGAGACCGACGCGGCGCACATGGTGCTGCTGCGGTTCGTGGTGGCGGCGGTGGTCGCCGCGCCGTTCGCCCTGCGCACCCCCGAGGCCCGGGCGCTGTTCAAGTCGCCGGTGATCCTGGCGGCCGGGGCGCTCTACGGGATCGCCTTCATGGTGCAGTTCGAGGGCCTGGCCCATGTCAGCGTCACCCTGGCGGCCCTGCTGGTCGGGGCCATGCCGGCCCTGATCGCCATCTCGGCCAAGCTGCTGGGCGAGAAGGTCAGCCGCGCCTCGTGGGGCGGGGTGGCCGCCGCGACCCTGGGCGCCGCCCTGATCGCCGGCAAGCCCGACGGCGCCGGCTCGCCCCTGGGCGTCTTCCTGTCGCTGGGCTCGCTGCTGATCTTCCTGGCCTGGCTGATCGTGCTGCGCCGCGCGCCCAAGGCCCCGACGCCGATGGCCATCCCGGCCGTGACGGTGATCGTCGCCGCGTTCGTGATCCTGCCGATCGCCTGGGCCATGCACGGCCCGCCGAAACTGGCGCTGAGCCCCATGGCCTGGACCGGCATCCTGGGCCTGGGCGTCCTGGGCACCCTGCTGGCCACCGCCGCCTGGCAGTTCGGCTCGGCCCGGGTGGGCAGCGCCAGCGCCGGGGTGTTCATCAACATCGAGCCGCTGATGGGCGCCTGCGTCGGGGTGCTGCTGTTCGGCGACCACCTGACCTGGGCCCTGGCGGCGGGCGGGCTGATGATCATCGCGGGGAGTTTCGCCGTGGTGCTGGGGGAACGGCATGCGCCGCCGGTGACGGCGAGCGCCGGGCCGATATAAAAATCCCCTCTCTCATAGAGAGAGGGAGGGGCCCATGGCGCAGCCATGGGAGGGTGAGAGGTTACACCCTCTCAGAACGAAACTCTGACGATGACGACTTGGGTTGATCGCTCGATGCGGAGGTCTGGACCGCCCTTTGCCCAACCGCTCTGGATTTGCCGGTAGGCGGTGAAACCTCTCACCCTCCCACCGCTTGCGGCGGCGGGCCCCTCCCTCTCTCTATGAGAGAGGGGTTTCGGCGCTAGTCCAGCGCGTTCCGGCACGCCGCCGCCATGGCGATCGGGCCCAGGGCCACGGCCGCTGCGCTATAGGCCAGCAGCAGGAACAGTCCGCCCGTCCACGGCAGGCCGCCGGCCAGGGCGTCGAGCGCCCCGGCCCCGAAGATCACCGGCGGCACGTAGAGCGGCAGGACGATCACCGCCACCAGCAGGCCGCCGCGCTTGCTGCCGAGAGCCAGGCTTGCCCCCAGTCCGCCCAGGAACGAGAAGGCCAGGCCCCCGGCCAGGGCGCAGGGGATCAAGAGCGGGATGATCGACGACGGCGCCCCGAGCGCCAGGGCGGCGACGGGGGCGGCCAGGGCCAGGGGCGCGCCGGCCGCCAGCCAGTGGGCCAGGCACTTGGCCACGGCCACGGCCTCCAGCGGCGCCGGCCCCAGGGCCAGCAGGTCCAGCGCCCCGTCCTCGAAGTCGCGCTCGAACAGGCGCTCCAGCGACAGCAGCGCCGCCAGGGCCAGGGCCAGCCAGGCGATGCCGGGGGCCAGGGACGCCAGCCGCTCGGGCGCACGGCCCGCCGCCAGGGGCAGCAGGGTCACGACGCAGGCGTAGAAGGCCAGGGCCAGCAGCGGTCCGCCGCCATTGCCCCAGGCCAGGGACAGTTCGCGGCGCAGGAGGATCAGGAACGCTCTCATCCCCCGATCTCCACCACGCGGCAGGGCACGGGCAGGGGATCGTGCACGGCGGCCAGCACCATGCCGCCGCCGGCCAGATGCTGGGCCATCAGGCCCCCGAAGCCTTCGCGATGGCCGGCGTCCAGCGGGGCCATGGGTTCGTCCAGCAGCCACAGCGAGCGCGGGCTGGCCAGGAGGCGCGCCAGGGCCACGCGGCGGCGCTGGCCGGCCGACAGGCGGCGGATCTCCAGGCCCAGCAGGCGGTCCAGGTCGAGCTTGGTCGCGGCCGCCCGGGCCGAGGCCTCGGTCCCGCCGGTCCAGAGGGTCTGGAACAGGAGCTCGTCCCAGGCCGAGCGCGTGGATTTCAGGCCGTCGTGGTGGCCCACCAGGTGCAGGGCGTCGGCGCGCGCCACCTCGGCCTCCAGCGGCCCGGCCTCGCCCTCGAAGCCGACGGTCCCCTGGGCGGGACGCAGCAGTCCGGCCACGGCGCGCAGCAGGCTGGTCTTGCCCGCCCCGTTTCGCCCGGTCAGGGCCACGGCGTCGCCGGCCGAAATCTCCAGATCAAGGCCCGAGAACAGCCGTCGCTCGCCGCGCACAAGACTTAAGTCCTTGATGCGAATAGCTCTCAACATGGGCCCGAAGACCTCAAGACCCTGTCCTGTGCATGGACGTTGCCCCTGACCGAGGCTAAGAAGCCCTCGGCCGTCACCCTCCGATTTGGATGGGATGAACGCGGCGCGGGGATGGACGCTGTGGGTCCGCCTCGAGCGCGCGCTCCCGGGAGTGGTTTTCCGGCGGCCGTGGACAGAGAAGGGATCCTTCCAAATGGCGTCAGTCGACAGCCTCAAAACCCGCCGCGAACTCGTCGTCGGCGGTAAGACCTACGTCTATTACAGCCTTCGCGCCGCTGAGGAAGCGGGTCTGAACGGCGCCGGCAAGCTGCCGGTGTCGATGAAGGTGCTGCTGGAGAACCTGCTGCGCTACGAGGACGGCGTGTCCGTCAACGAAGCCGACCTCAAGGCCGTGGCCGCCTGGCTCGAGAACAAGGGCGGCGTCGAGCACGAAATCAGCTTCCGCCCGGCCCGCGTGCTGATGCAGGACTTCACCGGCGTTCCGGCCGTCGTCGACCTGGCCGCCATGCGCGACGCGATGGTCGCCCTGAACGCCGACCCGGCCAAGATCAACCCGCTGAACCCCGTCGACCTGGTCATCGACCACTCGGTGATGGTCGACAACTTCGGCAACCCGAAGGCCTTCGACGACAACGTCGCCCGCGAATACGAGCGCAACCTGGAGCGCTACCGCTTCCTGCGCTGGGGTTCGTCGGCGTTCAACAACTTCCGCGTCGTGCCCCCGGGCACCGGCATCTGCCACCAGGTGAACCTCGAGTACCTGGCCCAGACCGTCTGGACCGCGGCCGTCGACGGCGCCGAAGTCGCCTATCCCGACACCGTCGTCGGCACCGACAGCCACACCACCATGGTCAACGGCCTGTCGGTCCTGGGCTGGGGCGTGGGCGGCATCGAGGCCGAGGCGGCCATGCTGGGCCAGCCGATCCCGATGCTGATCCCGGAAGTCATCGGCTTCAAGCTGAACGGCGCCCTGCCGGAAGGCGCGACGGCCACCGACCTGGTGCTGACCGTCACCCAGATGCTGCGCAAGAAGGGCGTGGTCGGCAAGTTCGTCGAATTCTACGGCGACGCCCTGGCCAACCTGACCCTGGAAGACCAGGCGACCATCGCCAACATGGCTCCGGAATACGGCGCCACCTGCGGCTTCTTCCCGATCTCGGCCGCGACCATCGCCTATCTGAAGGGCACCGGCCGCGACGCCGCCCGCGTCGCCCTGGTGGAAGCCTACGCCAAGGAGCAGGGCCTGTGGTGGGAGCCCGGCGTCGCCGAGCCGACCTTCACCGACACCCTGGAGCTGGACCTGTCGTCGGTTCTGCCGTCGCTGGCCGGCCCCAAGCGTCCGCAGGACCGCGTGCTGCTGACCGAGGCCGCCGCCAAGTTCGCCGAGTCGCTGGCCGGTGAGTTCGGCAAGGCCGAGGCCCCCAACGCCCGCGTGCCGGTCGAAGGCGAGAACTTCGACGTCGGCCACGGCGACGTGGTCATCGCGGCCATCACCTCGTGCACCAACACCTCCAACCCCTCGGTGCTGATCGCCGCCGGCCTGCTGGCCAAGAACGCGGTCGCCAAGGGCCTGAAGGTCAAGCCGTGGGTGAAGACCTCGCTGGCCCCCGGCTCGCAGGTGGTCACCGACTACCTGGCCAAGGCCGGCCTGACCAAGCACCTGGACGCGCTGGGCTTCAACCTGGTCGGCTACGGCTGCACCACCTGCATCGGCAACTCGGGCCCGCTGCCCGAGAACATCAGCAAGGCCGTCAACGAGGCCGACCTGGTGGCCTGCTCGGTGCTGTCGGGCAACCGCAACTTCGAAGGCCGCGTGAACCCGGACGTCCGCGCCAACTACCTGGCCTCGCCGCCGCTGGTGGTGGCCTACGCCCTGGCCGGCTCGATGAAGATCGACCTGGCCAACGAACCGCTGGGCGAAGGCAAGGGCGGCAAGCCCGTCTACCTGAAGGACATCTGGCCCTCGAACGAGGACATCGCCGCCCTGCAGCGCAAGTCGGTGACGGAAAAGATGTTCGCCAGCCGCTACGGCGATGTCTTCAAGGGCGACAAGAACTGGCAGGGGATCAAGATCACCGGCGGCCAGACCTACGCCTGGGAAGGTGACTCGACCTACGTCCAGAACCCGCCCTACTTCCCGAACATGTCGATGACCCCCGCTCCGGTCACCGACATCGTGGAAGCCCGCGTCCTGGCCGTATTCGGCGACTCGATCACCACCGACCACATCAGCCCGGCCGGTTCGATCAAGAAGACCAGCCCGGCCGGCCAGTACCTGATCGACCACGGCGTCGATCCGCTGGACTTCAACGGCTACGGCGCCCGCCGCGGCAACCACCAGGTGATGATGCGCGGCACGTTCGCCAACATCCGCATCCGCAACAAGATCACCCCGGACATCGAAGGCGGCGTGACCAAGCACTTCCCCTCGGGCGAAGTGATGTCGATCTACGACGCGGCCATGAAGTACCAGGAAGAAGGCCGTCCGGCCGTGGTCTTCGGCGGCAAGGAATACGGCACCGGCTCGTCGCGTGACTGGGCCGCCAAGGGCACCAAGCTCCTGGGCGTCCGCGCGGTGATCTGCGAAAGCTTCGAGCGCATCCACCGCTCGAACCTGGTCGGCATGGGCGTGCTGCCCCTGCAGTTCATCCAGGAAGGCTGGCAGAAGCTGGAACTGACGGGCGAGGAGATCGTCTCGATCCGCGGCCTGCAGGACCTGGCCCCGCGCAAGCAGCTGATCGTCGAGCTCTACCGCCCGACCGACGGCCGCATCGCCCGCTTCCCGGTCCGCTGCCGCATCGACACCCCGACCGAGCTTGAATACTTCAAGAACGGCGGCGTGCTGAACTACGTGCTGCGCAACCTGGCCAAGGCCGACTAAGCGTCCGCACGGACCGCTCTTCGGAGCGTCGAAAAGACGAAGCCGGGTCCGGAAGGGCCCGGCTTTTTCTTTGGCTGGTCGGCCGTGCGTCCTTCGAGGCGCGCTCAGGCCCGCTTGCTGTGGTCCTCATCCCGAGGTGCGAGGCGTAGCCGAGCCTCGAAGGACGCTCGGCGCCCAACCGCTGGTTTCAGGCCACGGTTCGCGTTGAAAGGCCAAAGAAGCCTCCCTTCACGGCCTCGTGAACGGCCATCCGCCGCGATCTTGGCCTAAATGCCCCGCACATGCGTCAGGCCCTGCTCTTCCTCGCCCTCACCGCCCTCTCGGGATTTTCCGCCGCGCCCGCGTTCGCCGCGAAACCGCCGGTGGTGGTCGAGCTGTTCACCGCTCAAGGTTGCTCGTCCTGCGGCAAGGCCAACCAGGTCGTCGCCGACATGGCCGACGACAAGGGCGTCCTGGCCCTGACCTATTCGGTCGACTACTGGGACTACCTGGGCTGGACCGACACCTTCGCCAAGCCGGCCTTCGCGGCCCGCCAGCGCGCCTACGCCACCAAGTTCTCGCTGCGCGACGTGCCGACCCCGCAGGTGGTGGTGGCCGGCCGCCAGCAGGCCTCGGGCGCCAAGGCCGAGGCGGTCGAGACCCTGGTCAAGGACGCCGCCAAGGCCGCGTCCAACCCGCCGGACATGGAATTCCTGGGCGACGGCCGCCGCGTCGCGGTCGGCTCGGGCCCCGCGCCGCGCGGCGGCGGCGAGGTCTGGCTGGTGCGCTACGATCCGCGCGAGCAGGACATCGCCGTCAAGCGCGGCGACAACCGGGGCCAGACCCTGGTCCACCGCAACGTCGTGCGCGAACTGGTCCGGCTGGGCCCCTGGTCGGGCCGGCCCAAGCTGTACCGCCTGCCGGCGGCCGGCGACGACGCGCTGAAGACCGTGATCATCGTCCAGGGCGCCAAGGGCGGCCGGGTGATCGGCGTGCTGCAGGAAGCGGCGGAGAAGTAACCCCCGAGACCTCCCCAGGGAGGACCCCAAAAAGAAAAGCCGCGCGGGGAGGGGACACCGCACGGCTTCTTAGGGGAGGGGAATGTCTAGTCCGTCGGCCGACCGGAGCCCGGATCAGGGGGCTGGGGGGCAATCAGGGTCCGGACCCGAGGCGTCCGATCGACCGACCCTGACCTTTTCGCCCGGCAAGTCGGCGCTGGAAGGGCGCGATCAAGGTCGTTTCGCGGCGGTTCGTGTCGGACGTGTGTCGAAGCGCCAGCACGACGCACACGCGAAGACCCCGCGTGGAGAGGGGCGCCACGCGGGGTCTCGAGCGATATCTTGGGATAGTCTGTCGGCCGACCGGCCCACGATCGAGGGGGCTGGGGGGGCTGTTCAGGATCCTGAACCGCAGGATGTCCGATCAGCCGACACCCTCAAGATCATGGGGCAAGCGGGCGCGGACGGGTCGAAATTAAGGTCATTTCGTGTCCGGTCACGTCGAGCCGGAAATTATCAAGCGTCACTGTAGCGCGCCGGCAACGCTCCGAAGACCCCGCATGGCGACGCTCGCCTAGGGGCCTGATTTGGGTTTAGGCTTCGTCCGATGGCCCTGGATTCCCGACCTGTCGCTGGTGTCGTTTTCTTCGAGCGTCGCGAGATCGACCAGCTCCTGCGGCTGTATGGCCGGATGGTCGCGGCGGGCGAATGGCGCGACTACGGCATGGCCGGCCAAAGCGACCACGCGGTGTTCTCGGTGTTCCGCCACGCGGCCGAGGCGCCGCTCTACCGCATCGAGAAGCGTCCGGCCCTGGCCCGCAAGCAGGGCGAGTGGGCGGTGATCGGCCAGGGCGGCCTGACCCTCAAGCGCGGCCACGACCTGGCCCAGGTGCTGCGCATGTTCGACAAGGGCCGGTTCAAGGTCGTCGACTGATCCGCCGCGCGTGAGCGGATCAAGGCTGATCCGGCGTTTCCATGGGACCGGGCCCAAGCCGGGCCCGACAGGGAGCGCCGCATGATCGCCGAACCCCTTTCCGTGGCCCATCTGCTGGCGCGCACCTGGTGGCTGGTCTTGGCGCGCGGCGTGGCGGCGATCCTGTTCGGCGCCCTGGCCCTGCTGTGGCCGCATCTGACCCTGCTGATCCTGGTGATCCTCTACGCGGTCTACGCCCTCGGCGACGGGGTGTTCGCCCTGGCCGAGGCGGTGCGCGGCGGCGGCTGGATCCCGCGCTGGTGGCTGGTGGTGCTCGGGATCGCCAACCTCGTGGCGGGCGCCGCCGCCCTGCTGTGGCCGCACCTGACGGCCGTCCTGCTGATCATCCTGATCGGCGCCTCGGCCGTGGCGCGCGGCCTGCTGGAGATCATCGGCGCGATCCACCTGCGCAAGGTCATCGACAACGAATGGTCGCTGATCGGATCGGGCGCGATCTCGGTGCTGTTCGGCGTGGGGGTGATCCTGGCGCCGCAGGCCGGCGCCGTGGCCCTGGCCTGGCTGATCGGCCTGTGGGCCATCGCCCTGGGCGTGCTGATCGTGATCCTGGCCTTCCGCCTGAAGCGGCTGCGCCACCGGCTCTAGGCAAGAAAAAAGCCCCGGCGGTTTCCCGCCGGGGCCGGTCGTCGGTCCTGGACCCGCGATTATCGGCGGCTGCCGAAGATGCTGAGTAGGAATTGGAACAGGTTGATGAAGTTCAGATAGAGCCGCAGCGCGCCGTAGTTGGTGGCCACGGCCATCGACTGGCGGTCGCCGCCCAGCTGGTAGTAGGTCATCTTCAGGTTCTGGGTGTCGTAGGCGATCAGGCCCGCGAAGACGAACACGCCGACGATGCTGATGATGAAGCTCAGGCCCGGCAGCTGCAGGAACACCTGGGCCAGCGAGGCCAGGACCAGGCCGATCAGGCCGATCAGCAGGAAGCTGCCGAAGCCAGTCAGGTCCTTCTTGGTGGTGTAGCCGAACAGGCTGAGGCCGCCGAAGGCGATGGCGGTGACCAGGAACGTCGTGAACACCGACTGGACCTGATAGACCAGCAGCCACAGGCCCAGGCCCGCGCCGATCGAGGCCACCAGCGCCCAGTAGAGCGCGCCGGACGAGCGGGCGGTCGGATTGCGCATGGCGAAGATCGACACCAGGATCATGGCCAGCGGCGCGAACCGCAGCACCATGCCCAGCACCGTGAAGCCGGCCAGGCGGCCGTCCGGGGTCAGGACGTACAGCAGGTTGGCCACCGGCGCGTAGGCGGTGGTCAGGAAGGCCAGGGCGGCGGACAGCAGAAGACCCAACGCCACCTTGTTGTAGACGCCGAGCATGAAACTACGCAGGCCGGCGTCAACCGACATGTCGGCGCGATCCGCGGGGATCGAGCGCGCGTAGCCGCGGTTGAAGTCGCTCATCGGGGTAAAGCCCTTCGCAAAAAGCATCGCGCCCGTGCTTGGACGCTCCCCGAATATCGGGGCCGCGCCAGGATCATGCAAGATGTTGCGCTTTCTGCGGCGGGCGACAGCCTCTATTCAGGTCCCGCGCATCTATCGATGGGGATCACATGGATTACGTGGAACTCGGCCGGACCGGCATCCAGGTCTCGCGCTGCTGCCTGGGCACCATGACCTGGGGCTCGCAGAACAGCGAGGCGGAGGCCCATGAACAGATGGACTACGCCCTGGGCCAGGGCGTGACCTTCTGGGACACCGCCGAGATGTATTCCAGCCCGCCCAATCCCGAGACCCAGGGCAACACCGAGCGCTACATCGGCTCGTGGCTGAAGAAGACCGGCAAGCGCGGCGAGATCGTCCTGGCCTCCAAGGTGGCCGGCCGGGGCGCGGCGTTCGGCGGACTGTCGTGGATGCGCCCCGACGGCGGCCCCACCCGCCAGACCAAGGCCCAGATCGACTACGCGGTCGAGCAATCGCTCAAGCGCCTGCAGACCGACTATCTGGACCTCTACCAGCTGCACTGGCCCGACCGTCCGGTGCGGGTGTTCGGCGGCCAGACCTTCAAGGACTACGAACAGGACTTCGAAGCGTTCGGCGACATCCTCGAGGCGCTGGACGCCCACGTGAAGAAGGGGACGATCCGGTCGATCGGCGTCTCCAACGAGTTCCCCTGGGGCGTGATGCGCTTCCTGGCCGAGGCCGAAACCAAGGGCCTGCCGCGCATCGCCTCGATCCAGAACGCCTATCACCTGGCCAACCGCACCTTCGAGTACGGCCTGGCCGAGATCGCCATGCGCGAACAGGTGGGCCTGCTGGCCTATTCGCCCCTGGCCCAGGGCCAGCTGACCGGCAAGTACCTGGACGGCAAGCTGCCCGAGGGCTCGCGCAAGGCGCTCTACAACCGCATGCAGCGTTACGAGGGCCCCGGCGCCGAGCCGGCGATCCGCGGCTATGTCGACCTGGCCGCCCATTTCGGCCTCGACCCGGCCCAGCTGGCGCTGAAGTTCTGCGACACCCGCGAGTTCGTGACCGCCACCATCATCGGCGCCACCTCGATGGACCAGCTGAAGACCGACATCGCCGCCTTCGACCTGACCTGGACCGAGGAGATGGAGAAGGCGGTCAACGCGTTGCACGCCCTGCAGCCGAACCCCTGTCCGTAGGGCGGCCTAAGGGGTGTCTTCCGTCTTCTTGCCGGTCAGCCAGTCCCACGGGAACATGATGACGACCGTCGTGGAGGCCGTCGCCAGACCGTCGGCGGTCTTGAAGGGCGCCTTGAGCAAGCCCATGGCGTCGCGCATCGCCTTCTCGGTGGCCGGCGTGTAGTCGTCTCCGCCGAACTGGCAGCCGTCCAGCAGGCCTTCGGTGGTGACGGTGCATTCGGCGAAGGTCGTGCCCTCGGATCGCTGGGCGGCCGCCACCAGACGCTTGTTCTGTTTCGCCGTCGGCTTCTGGAGCCACATGAAGAAGTGGCCCTGGCACATTCCCGTCCCATCGGGACAAGGAATGACCGGCGCCTTCGGCGTGTCGGCCGCCTCGACGGACGGCGCCACGACCGCCGGCTGGGTCCCGATGCGCGTCAGGACCATGGCCATGTCGCCGATTCCCGGCTGCTCCGGCGGGGCCAGGAAGACGATCGGGATGGTAATCGTGCCGCCGCCCACCGGCTCGCCGTTGACCGTCTTGGGCTTCATCTGGAAGATCCCGCCCAGCGACACCGCCGCCTCGCCGAAGCCGTAGCCCTTGGGGCTCTCGTTCTTGGCCTTGCAGTTGACCAGGGCGCCCTCGGCGGTGATCTCGCAGGCAATCGTCGCCCGCCCCGAGACGTTCTCCGCCTTGGCCTTGGCGGGATAGAAGCGCTCCATGTCGTCGCCGGTCGGCTTCACCGCCCAATCGGGACGCGTGACGATCTTGGCCGGCCCCGCACAGGCCGCGCCCGCGCCGAGACCCAAGGCCGACGCGAAAAACACCGCGCCCCACGACAGTCGTTTCATGTTCATGCCCCCAAACCCCTGGGATCGCAGCTAGCAGCGCCGGGGCGGTCCCGCAACCGTCGGACGCGGTCGTCGCCCGCCCTTGTCCACCGAGGGCCGTCCGCTAAGTTCGCCCCATGATCCGCCTGTTCACCGCCATCGCCATCCCGCGTGACCTCGCCGAAGACCTGGTCCCGCGCCAGTACGGCATCGACGGCGCCCACTGGCGGCCGGTCGAGGCCTTCCACATCACCCTGCGCTTCGTCGGCGACGTACCCGAGCCCGACGCGGCCGACCTGACCGAGGAACTGGCCAAGATCCAGGTCCCGGCCTTCGACCTGCGGATGGCCGGGGCCGGCCATTTCGGCGAGGGCGACGACATCCACGCCGTCTGGGCCGGGGTCGAGGACAGTCCGGAACTGGCCCGCCTGCAGCACGCCAACGAGGCCGCCGCCCGCCGCGTGGGCCTCAAGCCCGAGACCCGCGCCTACCGCCCGCACGTCACCCTGGCCTATCTGAAGCGCCCGCCGGTCCCCGAGGTCGCCGCCTGGATCCAGGGCCACAACCTGCTGCGCTCGCCGCCGTTCCGGGTGGACCGCTTCGGCCTCTATTCCAGCTGGCAGACCAAGCACGGCTCGGTCTATCGCCTGGAGGCCGAGTTCCCCCTGAGCTGAAGCCTGGGCCCAGGCGGAGCTTAAACGTCCAAGAACGGCGTTCGGCCTTGCGGTTTGATCGGGCGGCGCGCCAGATCACGGCGACGCTCGCCGCAACCGGAGATACGCATGTCGCTCTACCTGTTCGCCCTGCTGATCGGGGTGGTGGCCGGCCTTCGGGCCCTGACCGCTCCCGCCGCCGTCGCCTGGGGCGCGCATCTGGGCCTGATACCGCTTCAAGGCACGCCTTTGGCGTGGTTGGGGGGCTCCATCGCCACCTGGGTGTTCACCGCCCTGGCCGTGCTGGAGCTGGTCGGCGACCAGCTGCCCAAGACCCCCAGCCGCAAGGTCCCGGTGCAGTTCGGCACGCGCATCGCCAGCGGAGCCTTCTGCGGCGCCGCAATCGGGATGCTGGGCGGGGCCTGGATCGGCGGCGCGATCGCCGGAGCCGTCGGGGCGGTGATCGGCACCCTGGGCGGGGCCGACGTCCGCGCCCGCCTGGCCAAGGCCTTCGGCAAGGACCTGCCCGCCGCCCTGATCGAGGACGTGGTCGCCGTCGGCGGCGCGGCCCTGATCGTCCTGGCCACCAAGTAGGATCACGTCATGGCCTCCGACACCGCCCAGGCGTTCGACGCCATCATCATCGGCGCCGGCCAGGCCGGACCGTCCCTGGCCGGGCGGCTGACCGACGCCGGCTGGACCGTCGCCCTGGTCGAGCGCAAGGACGTCGGCGGCACCTGCGTCAACACCGGCTGCATGCCGACCAAGACGCTGGTGGCCAGCGCCTACGCCGCCCACCTGGCCCGGCGATCGGCCGAGTACGGGGTGACGCTGGGCGGCGGCGAGGTCGGCGTCGACATGAAGCGGGTCCACGACCGCGCCCGGACCGTCACCCTCAACGCTCGGGGCAATCTGGAAAAGTGGCTGGGCGGCATGAAGGGCTGCACGGTCTTCCGGGGCCACGCCCGCTTCGAAGGCCCCGACACCGTCCGCGTGGGCGACGAGCTGCTGACCGCGCCGAAGATCTTCCTCAATGTCGGCGGCCGGGCCAACGCTCCGCCCATGCCTGGCCTGGACGACATCAGCTACCTGACCAATGTCGGGATGATGGAGGTCGAGGCCCTGCCGAAACACCTGGTGATCGTCGGCGGCAGCTATATCGGCCTGGAGTTCGCCCAGATGTACCGGCGCTTCGGCGCCGATGTGACGGTGGTCGAGATGGGCCCGCGCCTGATCGGCCGCGAGGACCCGGAGATTTCCGACGCCGTGCGCGAGATCCTCGAGGCCGAGGGCGTGAACATGCGCCTGAAGTCGGAGTGCATCAGCTTCGCGCCCTGTCCCGAGGGCGTCTGCGTCCATGTCACTTGCGAGGAGGGCGCGCCGCAGGTCATCGGCTCGCACGTTCTGCTGGCCATCGGCCGCAAGCCCAACACCGACGACCTCGGCCTGGAGAAGGCCGGGGTCGAGCTGGACAAGCGCGGCTACGTGGTGGTCGACGACCAGCTGAAGACGACCAATCCCGGCGTCTGGGCCATGGGCGACTGCAACGGCAAGGGCGCCTTCACCCACACCGCCTACAACGACTTCGAGATCATCGCCGCCAACCTGCTGGACAAGGATCCGAGGAAGGTGACCGACCGCATCACCTGCTACGGCCTGTTCATCGACCCGCCCCTGGGTCGGGTGGGCCTGACCGAGGCCGAGGCCCGCGCCACGGGCCGGCCGCTGCTGGTGGGCCAACGCCCGATGACCCGGGTCGGCCGGGCGGTCGAGAAGGGCGAGACGCTAGGGTTCATGAAGGTGGTGGTCGACGCCGAGACCAAGCAGGTCCTCGGCGCGGCGATCCTGGGCCTGAACGGCGACGAGGCGATCCACGGCATGGTCGACCTGATGTACGCCAAGGCCCCCTACACGGTGATCCAGCGCGCGGTGCACATCCACCCGACCGTGTCGGAGCTGATCCCGACGATGCTGGGGGAACTGAAGCCGCTGGTCTGAGTCTTCCGCGCCTGCCGAAACGGTTTCAGGCTGTTTCGCGCGCGGCTTCAGCGACCAGCGGCGATGGATCGTCCATCAAGCGTCGGCGAATTTCGGCGGGCGTATTGGGATTGCGGGCGATGCGCGCGCGGACGCCTTCATCCCGATCACGCGACAGTCGGTCGAACAGCGGCCCGTCGAGCTTGCGTTTCGTGGCCACCGCGAACCGCACGTCATGATCCGCGTCCTCGGCCAACACACGCAGGATTTCCAGCGGAACGGTTTTGTTGTGCGCCACCCACGGCTTCATTCCAGGGTAACGGGCGATCACCTCCAGCCAGATCGCCGTGCCCGCCGGCTCGTGAGCGGCGCGGTGATAGTCGGCCGGCTCCTGACTGGTCCTCAGGCGGACAAACTCCTCGGCCGAGGCGATCACGCGACCGCGTGATCCTTCAGCACGCCCAGCGGCACCACCGCCAACATCTCCTCGTGCGTCGCCTCCAGCACCACCTGCGGGGCGACGCCGGCGTCGAGGGCTTCCTTCCAGCGGCCGGCGCACAGGCACCAGCGGTCGCCGGGGACCAGGCCCCGGAAGGCGTATTCCGGGCGCGGGGTCGACAGGTCGTTGCCTGTGGCCGCCGAGAAGGCCAGGAACTCCTCGGTCATCACCGCGCACACCGTGTGCAGGCCCAGGTCGTGCGGCCCGGTCTCGCAGCAGCCGTTGCGGTAGAAGCCCGTCACCGGGTTCAGCGAGCAGGGCTGGAGCTCCTGGCCCAGCACGTTCTTGGCGTTGTCGTCGTAGCGCGTGGTCATGGCGCGAGCTTAACCCCGTTCTGGGGAATCTGGACACCGTTCCGCTGTTAAGACGTGTGACGACTTCCGGCGGCGGCGTTCAGATGCTTAAGAGGGAGGAACGAGACTAAGGGAGCCTCATGTCCGATCTCGCCCGGCCGCGCCGCAGCGCCCTCTACATGCCCGCCTCCAACGCCAAGGCGGTGGAGAAGGCGCGCACGCTGGACGCCGACGTGATCATCCTGGACCTGGAGGACGCCGTCGCCCCGGACATGAAGGACGCCGCCCGCGAGGCCGCCGTCGCCGCGGTCAAGGCCGGCGGCTTCGGCCCGCGCGAGATCGTCGTCCGCACCAACGGCCTGGACACCCCCTGGGGCGAGGCCGACCTGAAGGCCGTCGCCGAAGCCGGTCCGGACGCGGTGCTGGTCCCCAAGGTCAACGACGCGGCCGACGTCTACGCCTACCAGGCCGCCCTGCACGCCGCCCCGGCCCACACCCGGCTCTGGACCATGATCGAGACCTGCAAGGCCGCCTTCCACCTGTGGGAGATCGCCGCGGCGTCCAAGACCACCCGCCTGACCGGCTGGGTGATGGGGGTCAACGACCTGGCCAAGGAGATGCGGGCCCGCCAGACGCCGGGGCGCGAGGCCTTCCTGCCGATCCTGTCGCTGTCGGTGGCCGCCGCCCGGGCCCACGGCTTGACCGTCCTGGACGGGGTGCACAACGACATCGAGGACCTTCCCGCCCTGGAGGCGGTCTGCGGCCAGGCGGTGGATTTCGGTTTCGACGGCAAGACGCTGATCCACCCCAAGCACCTGGAGATCTGCAACCGGGTCTTCTCGCCCACCGCCGACGAGATCGCCTGGAGCCGGGCGGTGATCGCCGCCTTCGCCGCGCCCGAGAACGCCGGCAAGGGCGCCCTGCGCGTCGAGGGCCGGATGGCCGAGCGCCTGCACCTGGTCCAGGCCGAACGGCTGGTGGCGGTGGCCGCCGCCATCGCCGAACGCTCGGCCGCCTAGACCGGAAGCCTGATGCGCGCGCTCCTGATCTCCCTGCTGGCCTTCTCCGCCGCTCCCGTCCTGGCTCAGGAGGCGCCCGCCCCGGCCGCGCCGGGCCAGGCCGCGCCTGTCCAAGCCGATCCGAACGCCCCGCCGCTCGTGCCCGCGCCGCCGGCCGCCGACGCGCCGGTCTCGGCCGACCAGGCCGTCGATCCCCTGGCCGACCTGATCGCCCAGAGCGGTCCCCAGACCACCGACGAGGAGGACGCCGCGCCCCAGGCGCCGGCCCCGCCGCACAAGCCGACCATCCTGCCGATCCCCGGGCGCGATCCCGACGAGATCGATCCCAACCACGCCATTCCGCAGGGCGGCTACGTGCCGATGGCCGAGGCCTACGACCTGCGGGTCAAGGGCTCGATCCTGGCCGCCCAGGGCCTGCAGGGTCCGCTGGACGGCGGCTGGTCGATCGAGGGGCCGGACGGCGCGGCCCTCTATCGGCTGCAGCTGGTCGACAAGGTCGGCGGCTATGACGGGCTGGAAGGCGCCTGGCGCGACGTGCGCCGGCCCGGGACGGTGGGCTCCACCGGCCTGATCGACTTCGTCGACCGCTCGTACGGCGGCTTCCTGGCCCGGTTCTCGCCGCGCCCCGGCCAGCTGGCCACCTTGGACCTGACGCCGCGCGGCGACGGGTCGTGGAGCGGCAAGCTCAACGAGAACGGGGCCGAGACCCTGGTCACCGCCCATCGCGTGGCCCAGGCCACCCTGCCGCCCGGCTACGTCCCCACCGGCCGGGGCCCGGTGATCTGGGGCGCCCCGCGTCCCGCCGCGCCCCGCGTCGCGGCCGAAGCGCCTGCCAAGGCCGCGGCCTGTCCGACCAAGGGCAAGAAGGGCAAGGCCCTGAAGGCGGCCAAGGCCAAGTGCGCGGCCGCCGCCAAGAAGGCCGGCAAGGGCAAGGCGACCACCGCCAAAGGCAAGAAAGGCGCGAAGGGCAGGGCCGTCGCCTCGAAGGGCAAGGGCTCGGCGAAGGGCAAGGCGACCTCGAAGAGCTCGACCAAGAAGAAGAAGCGCTAGGCCGGGCGCAGGCCGCGCAAGGCCATCGCGACCATCGCCCGCAGATCCTCGCGGTCGGCGTTGCCGCGCGCGGCGATCTTCAGGCCCGACCGCACGGTCAGCAGGAAGGCCGCGGCCTGGTCGGGATTGATATCGGCCGCCACCTCGCCCGCCGCGACGCCCGCCCGGAGGCGCCGCGCCAGGGCCGCGCGCAGGGCCTGGCCGCTGGCGTCGTTGATGGCGTTGATGTCCGGATCGGCGCGGCCGAACTCGGCCACCGAGCCGACGCCCAGGCAGCCCTTCTGCGGATCGGCCCCCGGACGGGCGAAGGCCAGCAGCGACGCCTCGATCGCTTCCAGGCACGGCAGGTCGGCGTCCAGCGGCGCGACGATCTCGGCCAGGCTCTCGGCGTTGTGGCGCTTCAGCGCCTCCAGGAACAGGCGGCGCTTGTCGCCGAACGCGCCGTACAGGCTCTGGCGGGCGATACCCATCTGCTCCAGCAGGGTCGCGGTCGACGAGCCCTCGTAGCCGTGGCTGGAGAACACCTTGATCGCCGAGGCCAGCGCCTCGTCGCGATCGAATTCCATCGGTCTGGCCATGCGCCTTCCTAGCATATTTGACCGATCTGTCCAGAATGTTCTTGACTGAACGATCCATAATGCCCTAAGGCCGCCTCGTTACGGACCGATCAGTCAAGAAAGAGACATCCGATGGAACGAGAACAACAGGGCAAGGTCGCCCTCGTGCTGGGCGGCTCGCGCGGCATCGGCGCGGCGATCGTCGAGCGCCTGGCGACCGACGGAGCCCAGGTGGCTTTCACCTACGCCAGCTCGCCGGAGAACGCCGAGACCCTGCGGGCGGCGATCGAGGCCAAGGGCGGGACGGCTCTGGCGGTCCGGGCCGACAGCGCCGACGCCGACCAGATCAAGGCGGCCGTCGACCAGACCCTGGCCCGCTTCGGTCGGCTGGACATCCTGGTGGTCAACGCCGGGATCCTGCAGCGCGGCAGGATCGACGAGGTCCGATTGGAGGACTTCGACCGCATGGTGGCGATCAACATCCGCGGGGTGTTCGCCGCCCTGCACCACGCCGCGCCGCACCTTTCCGACGGCGGCCGGATCGTCACCATCGGCAGCAACGTCGCGGTCCGCATCGGGTTTTCGGGCAGCAGCACCTACGCCATGACCAAGGCGGCCGTGGCGGCCCTGGTCAAGGGCGCGGCCATCGACCTGGCCCCGCGCGCCATCACGGTCAACAACATCCAGCCCGGCCCCACCCTGACCGACATGACCTCGGACTATGTCGAGATGGTCCGGCCGCTGATCCCGCTGGCGCGGATGGGCGAGCCCCGCGAGATCGCCGGGCTGGTCGCCTATCTGGTCCGCGAGGAGGCCGGATTCGTCACCGGCGCCAGCCTGACCGCCGACGGCGGGCTGTCGCTCTGATCGAAAAGCCCGTCCGCGAAGCTCCGCCTTCCTCCGTCATCCCGGGCCTTGCGCCCGGGATGACGGAGGCGATGTGCGTTGGCTCTACAGGCCCAGCGCTTCCCGCGCCGCCGCCAGGGCCCGCGTCATCACAGCAGCCTCGTAGGCTTGGGCGGGCGAATGCCCCCACACCGGCCCCGGCCAGGCGGGATCGCCGACCCGGCGGCCCAGGACGTGGACGTGCAGCTGGGGCGTGACATTGCCCAGGGCGCCGACGTTCAGCTTGTCGACCGCCAGGCCCAGCACCTCGCCCACGGCGCGGACCGCCGCCCCGGCCAGCACGGTCTCCTCGATCAGCCGCGCGCGGGCCGCGACCGACAGGTCCTCCAGCTCGCGCGCGCCGGCGAGGCGCGGGATCAGCACCACCCACGGATAGCGGGCGTCCAGCTGCAGGCGGGCGTGGCACAGGGGCAGGTCGCCCAGCTCGGCGGCGGTGGCGACGAAGGCCGGATCAAGGACGAACTCAGCCATGACGCTTCGGGACCGCCGCCCAATGGTCGAAGTCCAGGATCACGCCCGGCGCATAGGCCCCGGCCTCGTCCTTGTCCGGGAAGTCGCCGCAGGTCCGGTCCACGGTCGCCACCAGCCGCAGGCGCAGGGCGCCGACGCCGGGACCCAGGTCGGCCTTGTCCAGCACCTGCGACCAGGCGAACACCGTGCCGCCCGCGAAATAGGGGCTGACGTGCCGCCCGCCGTTGATGGCCAGGATCAGTCCGGCGTTCTGCAGGCCGTTGAACGACAGGGCCTTGGCGGTGGAGATCACCACCCCGCCATAGACCAGCCGCCGGCCCGAAGGGTCCTTGGCCCGTTCGAACTGGTTGAAGTGGACCTTAGCGGTGTTCTGCCACAGCCGCGTGGCCATCTGGGCCTCGGCCTCCTCGACCACCATGCCGTCGACATGATCGATCTTCTCGTCGATTTCGTAGTCCTCGAAGGCGTGCGGGGCGCCGGCGTGGGCGAAGTCGTAGCGCTTGAAGTCCAGCCCCGGGGGCGGCGCCAGATCGGCCGCGGCCACGGCGGCGGCCAGGTCCGGGACCGACTGCCCCTCGACCACCGCGGCGGGGTCGCGCTTCCTCACCATCACCCAGCGTACATAGCTGAGCACCGCCACCCCGCGCTGGTTGGTCCCGGTGGTGCGCACATAGACCACGCCGGTCTTGCCGTTGGAGTTCTCCTTCAGCCCAATCACCTCGGACCTCGCCGACAGGGTGTCGCCCGGATGCACCGGGGCCAGGAACCGGCCCTCGGCGTAGCCGAGGTTGGCCACGGCGTTCAGGCTGATGTCGGGCACGGTCTTGCCGAACACCAGGTGGAAGGCGACCAGCGGGTCGACCGGAGCGGTCTCCAGCCCGCAGTCGCGCGCGAAGACGTCGGACGAGAACAGCGGGAAACGCGGCCCGTACAGCGCCGTGTACAGCGCCACGTCGCCGGCCGTGACCGTGCGCGGGGTGGCGTGGACGATCACTTGGCCGAGCCTGAAATCCTCGAAAAACCGTCCCGGATCGGTCTTGCTCACGGCCAAGCCTCCTTATCGTTGTTCATGCCGTTTTGCCGCACCGCAGCGAAAGGGGAAAGAGGGCTTCAAAGAGGGCTTGAGGCCGAGCCTTTGCGGGCGTAGACCCCGCCGCGACATTTCTTGTCCAACAAGCCTGATGGAGACCCCATGGCTCGCGCGAAGATCGCCCTTATCGGCGCCGGCATGATCGGCGGCACCCTGGCCCACATCGCCGCTCGTGAAGAGCTGGGCGACGTGATCCTGTTCGACATCGCCGAGGGCACGCCCCAGGGCAAGGCGCTCGACATCGCCGAAGCCTCGGCCGTGTTCGGCAAGGACGTGGCCCTGAAGGGCGCCAACGAGTACGCCGACATCGCCGGCGCCGACGTCTGCATCGTCACCGCCGGCGTGCCGCGCAAGCCGGGCATGAGCCGCGACGACCTGCTGGGCATCAACCTGAAGGTCATGAAGGCCGTCGGCGAAGGCATCAAGGCCCACGCCCCGAACGCCTTCGTCATCTGCATCACCAACCCGCTGGACGCGATGGTCTGGGCCCTGCAGCAGTTCTCGGGCCTGCCGAAGGAAAAGGTCATCGGCATGGCCGGCGTCCTGGACTCGGCCCGCTTCGCCTACTTCCTGTCCGAAGCCACCGGCGTGTCGGTGGAAGACATCCACGCCTGGACCCTGGGCGGCCACGGCGACGACATGGTGCCGATGGTCCGTCACTCGACGGTCGGAGGCCTGCCGTTGCCCGAGCTGGTCAAGCAAGGCTGGCTGACCCAGGAGAAGCTGGACGCCATCGTCGAGCGCACCCGCAAGGGCGGCGGCGAGATCGTCGCCCTGCTCAAGACCGGCTCGGCCTTCTACGCCCCGGCTGAATCGGCCATCGCCATGGCCACCAGCTACCTGAAGGACAAGAAGCGCGTCCTGCCCTGCGCCACCTACCTGACCGGCCAATACGGCCTGAAGGACCTATACGTGGGCGTGCCGGTGGTCATCGGCGCCGGCGGCGCCGAGAAGATCGTCGAGTTCGAAACCAACGACGCCGAGAAGGCGATGTTCGCCGCCTCGGTCGCTTCGGTCCAGGGCCTGATGGAAGCCTGCAAGGGCATCGACAGCTCGCTGAAGTAGGCTTTCCAAGCCTTCGAGATACGGAAAGGGCGGCTCCGACGGGGCCGCCCTTTTTCGTGCAACGGGCCGCGAACCCGAACGACCCAGGATTGTCTTCCCTGTCGAAGCCGTACAGTTTCGCCGCTTCGGGGGTTTCCATGGCGCGCAGCATCATCTTCATCGTCGCGGCGGTCGCCGCGCTCGCGTCGGGCCAGGCTCATGCCGATCCTCGAGCCAACTGGCCCATGGGGTCGGACTGGCTGCACAAGCCGACCGGCCGGGATATGGCCAAATACTATCCGGAGAACGCCGCGCGCGACTCCGTCGTCGGCCGCGGGATCATCGATTGCGACGTGACGGCCAAGGGTTTGCTGGACCACTGCCGCGTGGTCGACGAATTCCCGACCGGCTACGCATTCGGGGAAGCCGCCCTGAAGCTGGGCCGCATTTTCCGCGTCGATCCGAAGACGGTCGACGTCACCGATCCGACCCGCAACCGGGCCATCGTGCCGATCATCTTCGCCGACCAGAACAGGCGGCCGCCGTCCAGCAGTTTCCTCGCCGGCAGCAACGCCATGGTGCTGACCCTCGGCGTCCCGCCGAAGACCCGGAACGCCGTCCCGTGCCCGACCGCTGAAAAGCCGGACCAGTTCTGTGCGTTGCACACGCTGGAGTGGAAGCAGCAGCCCTGGCTGGCCTTGACCCTGCCGGCCCTGGACGGCGTCGACATGACGGCCGGCGTCAGCCTGCTCCAGTGCCGGGTCTCGGCCGAAAGGCGGCTGACCCAATGCGTCGCGAGCGGCGATCCGACGCCCGCCGCGCAAAAGGCGATGCTGGCCGTGGCCGACATGATGGTGGCGCCGGAAAAGGCGCTCGACGGCGCGCCGGTGGGCGACGGCCCGGTGGTGATCCCCTTCGAGTGGTCGAAGATCACCCCGCTGGCCCGGGCCTTGAAGCGACCCTAGTGGGCCGCCGAGGTCTCGCCGCCTTCCTGCGAGATCTCCTCCAGCGTCCGGCCCACCTGCTTGGCGCCGTAGTCCTTGGCCACGTCGCCCAGCGACAGGATGCCGGCCAGGTTCCCGGCCTCGTTGAGCACGACCAGGCGGCGGATCTGGTGGTTGGCCATCTTGGCGGTGGCGTCGGCCAGGACGTCGTCCTCCTTGACGCTCTGGACCTCGCCCTCGCTCATCGCCTCGGAGATGGGGCTGTCGAAACTGCGGCCCTCGGCGACCACGCGCAGGACGATGTCGCGGTCGGTGACCAGGCCGACGACCTTGCCGCCTTCGACGATCGGCACGGCGCCGGTTTCGACGTGGGCCATCACCTGGGCGACCTTGCGCACGCTGTCGGTGGGGGCGGCGGTGCTGACCTGGCTGGTCATGGCGTCGCTGACTTTCATGGGAAGGCTCCTGAGGGGAGTGAATTGAACCCCTGAGAAACCCCGATGCGGCGGGCCCGTTCCGTCCGGTCCCGCTTTGCCGCTTCCGCGACGCAGGCTAGACCGGCCCGGCCTCATCCCCCGGAGCTTCCATGTCGATCACCATCCACCAGGCCAGCGTTCCCGTCTTCGTCCAGGGGCTGAAGGGCCTCAAGGGCGTGCTGGCCAAGGCCGCCGCCCATGTCGAGACCCGCAAGCTGGACCCCGACGCCCTGCTGAAGGCGCGGCTGTTCCCCGACATGTTCCCGCTGCTGCGCCAGGTGCAGATCGCCACCGACTTCGCCAAGGGCTGCGCCGCGCGCCTGGCCGGCCAGGAGGTTCCCGCCTGGGACGACGTCGAGACCGGCTTCGGCGACCTGATCGCCCGGGTCGATCGCGCGATCGCCTATGTCGAGGGCCTGGACCCGGCGGCGTTCGACGGCGCCGAGGATCGCGACATCACCCTGACGCGGCGCGGCGAGACCAGCGTGGTCAAGGGCTTGGCCTATCTGCAGACCCAGGCCCAGCCGAACTTCTTCTTCCACCTGACCACCGCCTACGCGATCCTGCGCAAGAACGGCGTCGAGATCGGCAAGAAGGACTATCTGGGCACGGCCTGAGGACGCGGTTCCGGCGACGATCAAGGCCGCCGCCGGAACGCCCACACCAAGGTCGCCAGGGCGGTGAACACGCCCGCGACCGCCGACAGGATGATCGGCAACTGACTGAGAAGCTCCTTGTCCATGACCAAGCGCCCAACTGACCCGCCAACAGCGGCGGGTTACGCGCCAGGATGACTCCCGCCCACGACGAGTCCGGACGTATGTTCTCTTTTTGTTCTATTCCGAGACCTGTTAGCCGACGTCGACGCCGCGGCGGTCCTCCCGCATCTGGAGAAGGACGCAAAGCGCGAACAGCAGGACCAGCACCGGGGCCACATGGCTCGCGTGACGATACAGCAGGGCGTTCAGGTGCGTGAAATAGAAGGTCGTGCCCTTAAGGGGCAGACCGTAGAGGCGGCCGGTGGCCGGATCGGCATGGCCCACCGCCGCCGTGAACTGCAGGACGGCCGGGATCATGAAGGCCACGAGGCCCAGGCTCCCGAAGATCGACGCCAGTATCCTCGCCAAGTTCGTCACCCTCCGACGCGACCTCAAACCACAGGCAAACCCGATCATCGTAAATACGCCTTAACCCTCTTGCGGCAAAACAGGGGGGTCTACGAGTGCAAGGTGACTTCTGATGGCGCGAGCGGCGCGGCGATCGAGCGTTGAACTGATCTGGGACGCGGTGCGGTACGGCTGGGCCCAGCCGTGGTCGGCGCGGTTCCGGGGCGGGGTGATCTGCGTGGTCGGCGCGGGCCTCTTGCTGTCGGTCGCCACCTACAACGCCGCCGATCCCAGCCTGAACGCCGCCACCGGCCAGCCCGCCACCAACGCGCTCGGCGGAGCCGGCGCGGCCCTGGCCGACGTGGTCATGCAGTCGATGGGCCTGGCCGGCTGGATGGCCGCCGCCCTGATGCTGGTGTTCGGCATGTCGCGCGTCACCCAGCCCGACCCGGCCGCCCACCGCCGCGACCTGCGGGTCCGCGCCGCCGTCGGCGGCCTGGGTCTGCTGGCCCTGGCCGGCCTGCTGGCCGCGCCGCCCAAGCCGGTCGCCTGGCCGCTGGCCAAGGGTCTGGGCGGGTTCTGGGGCGACGGCGTGCTGAACCTGCTGGCCGGCCTCCTGGGTTTCGCCCGCCTGCCCGGCGCCCACCTGATCGCCGCCCTGATGCTGGCGATCGGCGCGGCCGTGGCCCTGGGCTACGCCATCGGCGTGCGCCGCATCGATCCCGAGGCGATCGGCGACATGGTCCACGGCCTGATGCAGCCGCGCGAGCGCGCGCCCGCGCCGCAGCCCGTCGCCGCCCCCGAACCCGCCGCCCGTCCGCGCGCGCCGCGCAAGGCTCCGGCCCCGGTGATCGAGGTCGAACCCCAGGCGGCCGCCGCCGCCGTGGCGCCGCGCAAGGCCGCCAAGGCCGCCCCGCCGCCGGTGGACGAGGACGACGACTTCGAGCCCAGCTTCGAGCCGCGGCCCCTGGCCATCGCCCAGCCCAAGACGCCCGCCAAGTCCAACAACCGCGAGCAGCGCGAACAGCAGAAGGCCTTCGACTTCGAGGCCGAGGGCTTCCAGCTGCCCGAGCTGGCCATGCTGGCCAAGCCCAAGCCCCGCTCGGCCGAGTTCGACGAGGAGGCCCTGCGCCAGAACGCCCGCCTGCTGGAAAGCGTGCTGGCCGAGTTCGGCGTGCGCGGCCAGATCGACCAGATCCGCCCCGGCCCCGTCGTGACCATGTACGAGCTGGTGCCGGCCGCCGGCACCAAGACCGCCCGCGTCGTGGCCCTGGCCGACGACATCGCTCGCTCGATGAGCGTGATCTCGTGCCGCGTGGCCGTGGCCCAGGGCCGCAACGCCATCGGCATCGAGATGCCGAACCAGCGCCGCGAGACCGTCTATCTGCGCGACCTGCTCAGCAGCGCCGACTACGAGCGCGCCAGCCACAACCTGCCCATGGCCCTGGGCGAGACCATCGGCGGCGACACCTACATCGCCGACCTGGCCAAGATGCCCCACCTGCTGATCGCCGGCACCACCGGTTCCGGCAAGTCGGTCGGCGTCAACGCCATGATCCTGTCGATCCTCTACAAGCTGCCGCCCGAGAAGTGCCGCTTCATCATGATCGACCCGAAGATGCTGGAACTCAGCGTCTACGACGGCATCCCGCACCTGCTGGCCCCGGTCGTGACCGATCCGAAGAAGGCCGTGGTGGCGCTGAAGTGGACCGTCCGCGAGATGGAGGACCGCTATCGCCGCATGTCCAAGATCGGCGTGCGCAACATCGGCGGCTTCAACGAGAAGGCCAACGAGGCCCTGGAGAAGGGCGAGCACTTCGAGCGGACCGTCCAGACCGGTTTCGACGACGCCGGCCGCCCGATCTACGAGACCGAGAAGATCCGCCCCGAGCCCATGCCTTACCTGGTGGTGGTCATCGACGAGGTGGCCGACCTGATGATGGTGGCCGGCAAGGACATCGAAGGCGCCGTCCAGCGCCTGGCCCAGATGGCCCGCGCCGCCGGCATCCACCTGATCATGGCCACCCAGCGCCCGTCGGTCGACGTCATCACCGGCACCATCAAGGCCAACTTCCCGACCCGGATCAGCTTCCAGGTCACCAGCAAGATCGACGCCCGCACCATCCTGGGCGAGCAGGGCGCCGAGCAGCTGCTGGGCCAGGGCGACATGCTCTACATGGCCGGCGGCGGCCGCATCACCCGCCTGCACGGCCCGTTCGTCAGCGACGGCGAGGTCGAGGCCGTGGCCAAGTTCCTGCGCGACCAGGGCATCCCCAACTATCTCGACGAAGTCACCGCCGGCGGCGACGAGGAGCAGGAAGAGGCCATCGAGGGCGCCTTCGCCGGCGAGGGCGGGGCCAACGACCTCTACGACCACGCCGTGGCCGTGGTCACCCGCGACCGCAAGGCCTCGACCAGCTACATCCAGCGCCGCCTGCAGATCGGCTACAACCGCGCCGCCTCGCTGATGGAGCGGATGGAGAAGGAGGGCGTGGTCGGCCCCGCCAACCACGCCGGCAAGCGCGAGATCCTGGCTCCGCCGCCGCCGCCGATGTAGGGGCGGCCCGGCGCGGCCGGATCGTTTATGGCTCCGCTTGCGTTGTAGGCGCGTGACGGCCGAGGTCGTCGCGCCCGATCATCACCCACGGAGCCTCGCCCATGACCCGACCGCGCACGCCGTTCCTCACCCTGACCCTGGTGATCGCCGTGGCGGGCCTGAGCGCCTGCGACAGGGAAGCCGGGCGCAAGCAGGAAACCGTCGGCAAGGTCGAATCCGGCCTCGGGACGGTCGTCGGCGACAAGGACCTGAAGGCGCAGGGCAAGGAAGACAAGGTCGCCGGCAACGTGAAGCAGGGCGACCTGAAGGGCGCGGTCAAGGACGCCAAGAAGTAGGACCGTCCCACCGTCTGAAACCTCGGCCGTTCGACGGCGTTTCTTTCGCCTCCAACCTCCCGAACCTGAACGGCGCTTCATCGGAGCGCCGGAAAATGGTCGCGCGAGAGCCTTTCGCTCGTCGCACGCTCAGGGCAAAGGTTGACGTCTAGGAGATCGCATGACCAACACGACCCGTCGCCTGATCCTCGCCGCCGGCCTCGCCCTGGCCGCCGCGCCCGCGTTCGCCGCCCAGACGGCGGCCGCCAAGCTCTCGGCCGAGGACCAGGCCCTGGTCGACAAGGCCACGGCCTATATCCAGACCCTCGGCTCGGCCAAGGGGCGCTTCATCCAGACCGACGCGCGCGGGACCCAGACCCAGGGGACCTTCTACCTGCAGCGTCCCGGCAAGGCCCGCTTCGCCTATGACGGCCCCAACGGCCTGCTGGTGGTCAGCAACGGCAGCAGCGTCAACATCTCCGACCCCCGGCTGAAGACCTTCGAGAGCTATCCGCTCAGCCGCACGCCCCTGGTGCTGCTGCTGGCCCGCGAGGTGCGGCTGGACCGCGGCGTGACCATCACCGGCGTGCGCAAGCTGGCGGACGGTTTCAGCATCCAGGCGGTGGACGCCAAGAAGGAAACCCGCGGCCGCATCGAGCTGAACTTCAGCAGCGGCCCCGACCTCGTCGGCTGGACCGTCACCGACGCCAAGGGCGCAGAGACCCGCGTGCGTCTGGTGGACTTCGAAAAGACGTCCGGCCTGGACCCGAAACTGTTCGTCCTGAATGACCCCCGTCGTCGCGTCGGCAAGCCCTAGTTGTATTTTGGCCGTTCGAAGCGGCCGAAATGCGACAATTTCACAACATGCAAGATGTTAACGCGATTGTCCTTGACTTAGATTCTCGCCGTGGCAGATTTAACACGCATGGCGAAGAGCGCCCGACCCGCCCTTCGCAACCGTGCCGGACCTATCCCCTCCCGGCGGCGGCATGAGAGACCCGACTTTCGCCCAGACACTTCGTGTCTGGGCGTTTTTCGTTTTGGTTCGGCGCCCAGATGCTCCGGCCTCTGGGCGTTTTTCGTTGTCGCCGGTCATTTCAAAGCTCTAGAGGAACGGCATGCGCCTCCGTATCGCCACCTGGAACGTCAATTCCGTCCGCCTGCGCGCCGAGCAGGCCGCCCGCTTCGTCGACGAGCAGGCCCCCGACGTGCTCTGCATGCAGGAGATCAAGTGCCAGGAGGGGGAGTTCCCCCGCGAGGCCTTCGTCGCCATGGGCCTGCCGCACATCAAGATCATGGGCCAGAAGGGCTGGCACGGCGTGGCCATCGCCTCGCGCCTGCCCTTCGAGGACGTGCCGACACTGATGAACTGCCGCGAGGGTCATGCCCGGTGCGTCGCGGTCAAGGTGGCCGGCGTCGACATCCAGAACTTCTACATCCCGGCCGGCGGCGACACGCCCGATCGCGTCGGCAATCCGAAGTTCGACCACAAGCTCGACTTCTATGAGACCCTGACCGCCGCCCTGAAGAAGCGTGACCCCAAGGCGCCGCTGATCGTCACCGGCGACCTGAACATCGCGCCCGGCGAGAACGACGTCTGGAGTCACCGCCAGATGCTGAAGGTCGTCAGCCACACGCCGGCCGAGCTCGAGGCCTTCGACGCGATGATCAAGTCGATGGACCTGCTGGATTTGCCGCGCCTGGCTGTGCCCGAGCCGGAAAAGCTGTTCAGCTGGTGGAGCTACCGCGCCGCCGACTTCCGCAAGTCCAACCGCGGCCTGCGCCTGGACCACATCCTGGCCAGCCCCGGCCTGCGCGACGCGGCGTTCGTCGACGGCAAGGTGTCGTCGAAGGTCCACGACACGGTGCGCGAATGGGAACGTCCCAGCGACCACGCCCCGGTGACCGCGGATTTGCGGGTTTAGGGCCACCGCTCTTCCGGTTGTCATCCCGGAAGCCCCGCAGGGGCTGTCCGGGATGACAACTATTGGGGGAGGCGCCTAGCTCGCGGACACATCTCGCGCCGCCACCAGCTTGCGGATGTTGTCGGCGTCCTCGGCCGTCGCCGGGTTGTAGACCACCAGGCCCAGGTCCGGCCGGCCGTCGACGGCGAAGGCGGAATATTCGAAGGCGATCGGGCCAAGCACCGGATGGCGCAGGCGTTTGACCCCCTCGCCGTAGTGCCGCACGTCGTTCTCGCGCCACAGCCGGGCGAACTCCGCACTCGTCCGGCTGAGGTCCTCGACCAGGGCCTGGACCTCGGCGCCGGCTCCGGCCCGCGCCGCGTCGGCCCGGAAGGCGGCGACCACGAACCGCGCCACGCTGTCCCAGTCGAACTGGGCCTCGCGCACGCGCGGATCGCCGAAGATCAGCCGCAGGATGTTGCGCTGTTCCGGGGGCAGGGCGCCGTAGTCGGTCAGCACCGCCGCGGCGGCCTTGTTCCAGGCCACCACGTCCCAGGTGGCGGTGCGGATCAGGGCGGGGCTGGCCTCCAGGGCGTCCAGCACCCGCTGCAGGCGCGGCGTCACCCCCTCGGACTTGGCGTAGCGCACCTCCGGCGGACGCCCCAGGCCCAGCAGGAACAGGTGCTCGCGCTCGACATCGGTCAGCAGCAGGGCGCGGGCGATGCGGTCCAGCACGTCGGCCGAGGGCGCGCCGCCGCGTCCCTGTTCCAGCCAGGTGTACCAGGTGGCGCTGATGTCGGCCCGCTGGGCGACCTCCTCGCGCCGCAGGCCCGGCGTGCGCCGCCGCCCCGTCGGCAGGCCGAAGTCGGCGGGATTCAGCCTGGCCCGGCGACCCTTCAGATAGGTCGCCAGGGAGTCCCGAGGCGCGGGGGTCTCGATCCTGTTAGTCATTATACCCTGATAATCTCTCGTCTTTTACCGGCATAGCATACGCGCCAAATGACCTCCATCGAACATCGGAGAGTTCCCATGCGTGTTTTCGTCACCGGCGCCACCGGCTTCGTCGGCTCCGCCGTCGTCCAGGACCTGATCGCCGCCGGCCACCAGGTTCTGGGCCTGACCCGGTCCGAGGCCGGTGCCCGGCAGCTCGAGGCGGCCGGAGCCCAGGTCCACCAGGGCTTCCTCGAGGACCCGGACAGCCTGGCGCGCGGCGCCGCCGCGGCCGACGGGGTGATCCACACCGCCTTCAACCACGACTTCTCGCGGTTCGTGGAGAACTGCGAACAGGACCGCCGGGCCATCGAGGCGATCGGCGCGGCCCTGGAGGGCACGGACCGGCCGCTGCTGGTCACCTCGGGGACCCTGCTGCTGGCCGACGGCCGCCTGGCGACCGAGGACGATCGGATGCCCGTCGGGCCTGGCCATCCCCGCCAGTCCGAGCCGGCGGCCGCGGCCCTGGCGGCGCGTGGGATCAAGGCCTCGGTCGTGCGGCTGCCGCCGTCGGTGCACGGGGAGGGCGACCACGGCTTCGTGCCGCATCTGATCGGCCTGGCCCGGCAGAAGGGGGCCGCGGCCTATATCGGCGAGGGCCTCAACCGCTGGCCGGCCGTGCACCGCTTCGACGCCGCCCCGGTCTACCGGCTGGCGCTGGAGCGCGGCGAGGGCGGGGCGCGCTACCACGCGATCGGCGAGGAGGGCGCGCCGTTCAAGGCCATCGCCGCCGCGATCGGCGCGGGGCTGGGCGTGCCCGTCGTCAGCGTGTCGCCGGACGAGGCCGCCGACTGGTTCGGCTGGTTCGCCCGCTTCGCCGCCGCCGACGCCCCGACCTCCAGCGCCTGGACCCGGGAGGTGCTGGGCTGGACGCCGAACCAGCCGGACCTGCTGACCGATATGCAGCAGGCGGGGTATTTCGCCTGACGGAGACTGACGGGGACATGCCCTCGGGCGTGTCCCCAGGTTTCGCAACGAGCCAAGCGGTTGGGGACACGCGCGAGCGCATGTCCCCGTCACTGCGGCGGACAAGCCGCTGATATCCCTGCGCTAAATCTTTATTCTCCGCAGGGTTTCCCGGCGGCCGCATAATGGCTCCACCTCGACGCGGGAAAGGGCGCATGGCCAGCGACCGATGCGGCGGCGGGGGGCGATCGAGCGGGAAGCTCTGTCGGCGGTCCGAAAGGATCAA